>LNFM01000095.1_pt1 | contig 470623 bp, 458 predicted proteins | sample 596031 | NCBI WGS metagenome assembly LNFM01 (sample SAMN04254537, study PRJNA301005) | activated carbon metagenome | isolation source: dual media filters at the Ann Arbor, Michigan drinking water treatment plant | place: USA: Ann Arbor
ATGGCTGGATCAGGCTTGCGCCCATTGTCCAATATTCCCCACTGCTGCCTCCCGTAGGAGTCTGGGCCGTGTCTCAGTCCCAGTGTGGCTGATCTTCCTCTCAGAACAGCTAAAGATCATAGCCTTGGTGAGCCGTTACCTCACCAACTAGCTAATCTTACGCGGGCCGATCCCTCGGCGATAAATCTTTCTCCTCTCGGACGTATCCGGTATTAGCCCAAGTTTCCCTGGGTTATTCCGGACCGAAGGGCACGTTCCCACGCGTTACTCACCCGTCTGCCGCTCCCCTTGCGGGGCGCTCGACTTGCATGTGTTAGGCCTGCCGCCAGCGTTCGCTCTGAGCCAGGATCAAACTCTCAAGTTTGAGATTTGATCGGCTCGGTCACTACATTATTGACGAGTCCCAAGCACGAGCAGTCGCTTTCGCGATTGCTTGGCTTGATAACTTGAAAAACGTAGGACCGCCGAAGTCTCTTTGACCTCCAGCCCCACGGACTTGCGTCCGCATGAATGGAAGGTCCGCAAGGACCCCGCCGCCCACGTTTCTCTTTCTTCCCGATTCACAGATTCAAACAGCGCGGGCTTTCGCCCCGTCTCACCGGATTTCTCCAGAGCGGCGTCGAAACTCCCGTTCCCAGCTTGCGCCAGAAATGAGCGACCAATGGTCGTTTAGGAGCTATACTGGCGCGCCATCCCGCCATGGGGCGGCGTGCCGAGCGGCTGTTTATATGCGCTCTTAGATTTTATTGTCAACAGTCCGTATTCAATGAGTTTCTCAAACGTAAACTATTGGTCTTGCGTCATTATCCCGCCATTTTGAGAGGGCGCTCTACAGCCTGAGCCTTCGGCCGCAGCCGGAGCCTGAATTAGCGCTATCATCAGCCTGCCGAATTGACCGATCCGGCAGGTCCCAGGGAGCGAGAGGAAAGCGCTTGCAACGACGGTATCCGGCAGGCGGCGGGCGGCATGGTTATGTCGAGCCCATCGACCTAGGCAACGAACCACCGCTCGGCCTCGACGGCGACCATGAGGAGCCGATCGATCGCCGTCGCGTTTCGATCCGCTGGCTCGCGGCCACTGTTCTCGTTGCCTTTTCCGGTGCGTTCCTGATGGGCGGCGCCGTATGGGCGGCACTCGATGGCGAATACCGCTTCGCGCAACTTCCCGAACTCGCACGCCTTGCCATCAAGAACCTCGGCGACCGCGCATCCAACATCGCACGTAAGGCCGACCGCATTTCCCTGCTAGCGGAACATCAGTCCGCGCGGCAGGTGCTGCGCGTTTCCACAACGACGCGCGCCGGTGACCGCGAAATCGTCCGCGTGCGCCCGTTCGTGCGCGTCGCAACCAATCTCGCACTGACCCCCTCGAGCTTTGCTGCCAGCGTGCCGGAGTTCAATCCGGTGAAGCTGATGGCCGATGACTCCGAGCGCGGCGACGAAGCGCCGTCGCTTGAGCCGACCGGAGAGCTTTCGATCGTGATGCGCGACCTGATGCAGGTGCCGGGCACCGTGAAGGTGGCCGGCATCATGCGCGCCGAAGATGTGTTGTTCGCCGTGCGCGAAGCACTCTCACCGGATGGGTCGAATCGGCAGGCCCGCCCGTCGATTGCAACGAGCCTCGGCACCGGTTTTGGCAGCGCGTTCGCCTACGCCGCGGAGAACGCCGACCCGCGCATCACACAGCTTCCCGCGGTTGCTGAAAACGTCAGCACCATTCCGAAAACAGGCACGGAAATCACCGGCGGCAACTCCTGGTCCGAACGCACGATTGTCGCCAAGCGAAACGAAGGCCTCACCGCGATCCTGAAAGAACTGAACGTCCCCGCTCGCGCCTCCGGCCCACTCATTGCGGCGTTCAGCGCACGCGGGCGAGACGGCGGTCTGCGCGAAGGCCACCGCATCCGCGTTCTGCTCGACATCGACGCCAAAGGCGAAACGACCCCACTACGGGTCAGCATCTTCAGCGACAAGGGTCACGAGGCCACCGTCGCGCTTTCCGACAACCAGCGTTACGTCGCGGTGGAAGAGCCGCGCGAGTTTGATGTCGCCAGGATCGAGGATGACAACGAAGAAGGCCGCGGGATGCGCCTTTATCAGAGCATCTACGAGACGGCGCTCCGCAATGAAATCCCGAAACCGATGATCGAGAACATCATCCGCACGTTCTCGTTCGACATCGACCTGCAGCGCAAGGTGCGCGCGGGCGACTCATTCGAGGTTCTCTACGCCGCCGACGAAGCCGAAGGCCATTCGGATGTGCTGTTCGCATCGCTCATTTCCGGCGACGAGCCGCGCCGCTACTATCGCTTCCAGACCGGCGACGACAGCATCATCGACTATTACGACGAGACTGGAAAAAGCGCGAAGAAGTTCCTCGTCCGCAAACCGATGACCGGTGGTGTGCTCCGCTCCGGTTTCGGCCCGCGCAAGCATCCGATCCTCGGCTATGTCCGCATGCATACCGGCGTCGATTGGGCCGAAGACACCGGCGCGCCGATTTTCGCCGCCGGCAACGGCACTATCATCAAGGCCGACTGGGACTCTGGCGGCTATGGCCGCAAGGTCGAAATCCAGCACTTGAACGGCTACGCTACCCACTACGCGCACATGTCCGCATTCGCGAAGGGCATCCAGCCGGGCGCGAAAGTCCGTCAGGGACAGATCATCGGCTATGTCGGCAACACCGGCCTCTCCACCGGACCGCATCTGCATTACGAGGTGCTCGTGAACGGCCACTTCGTCGATCCGATGCGCATCAAGCTGCCGCGCGGTCGCGAACTGGATGGCTCCATGTTCGTGGACTTTGAGCGCGAACGGAAGCGCATTGACGGCATTCTGGAGCGCGGCGCAGCCCAGCCGCGCGTCGCGCAGACGAACTAGGGTCAAAACCCAATAAATGCGTTGCCGGATGAATCGATTGTTGATTCTCTGCTGCTGTGATTCGGGAGCAGAGAACATGCGGCGCAATCTCTTCTGGCTGAGCGATGATCAGTGGCGGCAGATCGAGCCGCAATTACCGACAGACGTCCGTGGCAAGGACCGGGTGGACGATCGTCGCGTGATCAGCGGCATTGTGCATGTCCTCAAAAGCGGCTGCCGATGGTGCGATTGTCCGCCGGAATACGGCCCTCCGACGACGATCTACAATCGGTTCGTCCGCTGGGCGGAACGCGGCGTGTGGGAACGACTGTTCCGTGAGTTGGCCAGGCGCGGTCGCTCGCGCCAGACCCAGATGGTCGACTCGACCTATGTCAAGGCGCACCGCTCGGCCTCGGGCGGAAAGGGGGGAGCAGAACCAGGCGATTGGCCGCTCACGCGGCGGGCGCAATACGAAGATCCACGCAATCGCAGATGCTCAAGGCCGTCTTCTTTCCGTCCTCTTGACCGGCGGTGAGGCGCATGACTGCCCTCCCGCTCCGCGTCTGATCCGACGCACCAAGGCGGCCCAAAAGTTGATTGGCGACAAGGCTTACGACAGTGCGCCGTTGCGGCAATGGTTGAAAGAGCGCGGCACCAAGCCCGTCGTTCCCAACAAATCGAACCGCAAGCTGCCCTTCCGCTTCGACAAGAGGTCCTATCGACAGCGGCACCACATCGAGAATGCTTTCTGCCGCCTCAAGGACTTTCGCCGTATCGCCACCCGCTACGACCGGCTGGCCAGGAATTTCCTCGCCTCCGTCTGCCTCGTCGCTGCTCTTGTCTGGTGGATTTTATGAGTCTTGACCCTAAATCACCGCTTCACCTCCACTTCGCTGCGTTTACCGGGCGTGATCCTGACCGGACGCTCAACTTTTTTCTCGCCGACGGCTGAATTCCTAGTCGTAGGGCCAACCACACCTGCATCGAGCACAACGTTGATCTGCATGGGCGCGCTGGATTTCACTTCGGCTTGCGCCGTGCGCTTCGCGGCACCTACACCCACCGTTACGTCATAGCTTCGGGTTTGCTAGCGAGTGACAAAGGATGCGAAGGCAACTACGCCGCCTTCGCCGATTTCCCCTTGGTCTCGAACGCAAGCGCATCGCCCTTCACGTTTGCCCGCACCACGTCGCCATCCTTGATCGATCCTTCAAGGATGCGTTCGGATAGTGGGTCTTGCACGAACTTCTGGATCGCGCGCTTGAGCGGCCGCGCGCCGAACGCAGGCTCATAGCCCTTCTCGGCCAGCCAGACGCGTGCTTCGGCGGAAAGTTCGATCGTAATCTTGCGATCTTCTAGAAGTTTGGCGAGCCGCGCCATCTGGATGTCGACAATGGCCCCCATCTGCGCCCTCTTCAGCCGTTGGAACAGGATGATCTCGTCCACGCGGTTGAGGAATTCAGGCCGGAAGTTGGAACGTACAACCGCCATCACCTGATCGCGGACGGCTTCGACATCCTGATCCTCGCCAAGCGCGACGAGGAAGTCCGCACCGAGATTGGAGGTCATCACAATCAGCGTGTTCCGGAAATCGACCGTGCGGCCCTGACCGTCGGTCAGTCGTCCGTCATCCAGCACCTGCAACAGCACGTTGAACACATCCGGATGCGCCTTCTCGATCTCGTCAAACAGAATGACCTGATATGGCCGTCGCCGGACGGCTTCAGTGAGCGCGCCGCCTTCGTCATAGCCCACATAACCGGGAGGCGCACCGATGAGGCGCGCCACCGAATGTTTCTCCATGTATTCCGACATATCGACACGCAGCAGTGCCTGCTCGTCGTCGAACAGGAACGACGCAAGCGCCTTCGTCAGCTCCGTCTTGCCGACACCCGTAGGGCCAAGAAACATGAATGAGCCGATCGGCCGGTTCGGATCTTGCAATCCCGCGCGCGCGCGACGCACCGCCGTGGAAACGGCCTTTACTGCTTCCTGCTGGCCGACGACGCGCTTGGCGATCTGCTCTTCCATCCGAAGGAGCTTGTCCTTCTCGCCTTCCAACATCCGATCGACCGGCACACCGGTCCAGCGTGAGACAATCTGCGCGATGTGGTCGGCGGTGACCGCCTCCTCCACCATCGCCGTACTCGCCTTGTCCTCGATCGCCTTGAGCTTCTGTTCAAGTTCCGGAATGATCCCGTAAGTCAGTTCGCCCGCGCGCTGATACTCGCCCCCGCGCTGTGCCTTGGCGAGATCGTTTCGCGCCTGCTCAAGTTCAGTCTTGAGCTTCTGCTCGTCGCCGAGCTTTTCCTTTTCGTTCAGCCAGCGCTGAGTGAGCGCATTCGACTGTTCCTCTAGCGCGGAAATTTCCTTGACGATCTTCTTCAGCCGCTCCTTGGAACCGGTATCGGTTTCTTTTTTCAACGCTTCCTGCTCAATCTTGAGCTGGATCAAGCGGCGGTCGAGTTCATCCAATTCCTCGGGTTTGGAATCGACCTGCATACGAAGCCGTGCAGCGGCTTCGTCCATGAGATCGATCGCCTTGTCGGGCAGGAAGCGATCGGTAATGTAACGGTTTGAAAGTGTCGCCGCTGCGACGACCGCGGCATCTAAAATCCGCACGCCGTGATGCAGTTCGTATTTCTCTTTCAGGCCGCGCAGAATGGAAATCGTATCCTCGACCGTCGGCTCGCTGACGAAGATGGGCTGGAAGCGCCGTGCCAAAGCCGCGTCCTTTTCCACGTGCTTGCGATATTCATCGAGCGTGGTGGCGCCGACGCAATGCAGCTCGCCGCGCGCGAGCGCGGGCTTGAGCAGGTTGGACGCGTCCATCGCACCGTCTGCCTTGCCGGCGCCGATCAGCGTATGCATCTCGTCGATGAAGAGGATGATCATGCCGTCGGAGGACGTGATCTCCTGCAGGACGGCCTTAAGCCGCTCCTCGAATTCGCCGCGATACTTGGCGCCTGCAACCAGCCCGCCGAGATCGAGTGAGAACAATTGCTTGTCCTTCAGCCCTTCCGGCACGTCACCGTTGACAATGCGCAGCGCGAGCCCTTCCACAATGGCGGTCTTGCCGACGCCGGGCTCGCCGATCAGCACGGGATTGTTCTTGGTGCGGCGCGAAAGCACCTGGATCGTGCGGCGGATTTCCTCGTCGCGGCCAATGACCGGATCGAGCTTGCCGTTCCTCGCCGCTTCCGTGATGTCTCGCGTATAGCGCTTCAGTGCGTCATAGGCATTTTCGGCGGACGCGGAGTCCGCCTTGCGGCCCTTGCGCAAGTCTTCCACAGCGGAATTCAGTTTCTGCGGCGTGACTCCGACTTTCGCGAGAATCTTTCCAGCCTCGCTCCCGCTCTCGATGGCAAGCGCGATCAGAAGCCGTTCCGCGGTAACGAAGGAATCGCCCGCCTTATCGGCGGCTTTCTCGGCGGTGTCGAAGACACGCGCGAGTGCCGGCGCCAGATACAGTTGTCCAGCTCCGGAGCCTTCCACTTTCGGCATCTTGGCAAGCTGCGCCTCGACAGCTTTCAACGCTTCGCGCGAACGACCGCCGGCGCGATCAATGAGACCAGCGGCGAGTCCCTCGGGGTCGTCGAGCAGGACTTTCAGAAGATGTTCGGTCGCGAATTGCTGATGCCCTTCGCGCAAGGCGAGCGACTGTGCCGACTGCACGAAGCCGCGCGAACGCTCGGTGTATTTCTCAAAATTCATCACACCTCCCTAGCCTACTCATGCCGCCCCGAAGGCCCAGCTTAAGCATCCCACTTTTCTTGTCTGAAATAGGTAGCGTTCCGCCCCTGCGGAAGACCTGATCTGCATCAAAAATTTCTCCGGATTGCTGGACCTTTCGGGCATTTTCGCCGAGAAGAGCCGCCATGATCGAGCCCATTGCCCGCGTCACTTCCTTGTATCGCTACCCCGTGAAGGGCCTTTCCGGAGAGCGGCTCGCCACGGTCGAACTCGAGCCAAAGACCACCTTCCCAGCCGACCGCGCCTTTGCCCTCGAAAACGGTCCATCCGGTTTCGATCCGGCGGCTCCTGCCTGGCAGCCGAAGATCAAATTTTTATGCCTGATGCGGAACGCCAAGATCGCGACACTGACAACCCGCTACGACGATGCGAGCGGCGACCTGCTCGTCGAGCAAAACGGAGCAGCGCTCCTCAACGAAAGCCTGCAAGTTCCCGACGGACGCGCGAGCATCGAAAAATTCTTTCAAGCGTTCATGGGCAAGGACGCACGCGGCCCGGTGCGCGTGCTGACGTCGCCGGGCCACAGCTTCTCGGACCTCTCCAAGAAGGTGATTTCCATCATCAATCTGGATAGCGTAAGGGCACTGGAAAAAGCGCTTAGAAAAAAAATCCACCCGCTGCGTTTCCGCGCGAATGTCTATATTGAAGGTCTGCCCGCGTGGGCTGAGACGGAACTGATCGGGAAGTGCATTCAGATCGGCACAACAAAAATGCGCGTTTTGAAGATGACACAACGCTGCGCAGCAACGGAAGTCGATCCCGAAACCGCCGAGCGTGACATCGATGTGCCCGACGCGCTCTATCGCCTCACCGGCGAGGACGATTGCGGCATCTATGCCGAGGTTACCGGCTCCGGAAAGATTTCCGAGGGTGACCCTTTCATCGTCGAAAGCTGACGCTTATTCGCTCGGCTTCGGCGTTTCAGTGGGCACTGCCGCCGGCTCGCCGCCCTGCTGCTCGCGCGGTTCACGCGGCTCGAAGTTGCGATCGTTGCGCGGGCGGAAATTGCGGCCGCGATTGCGGTTGAAGCGGCGGCCTTCATTCTGTTCCTGATCGTGACCGTTGTTTCCCTGCTGCGGGGCACCGCCACCACCGGTGATGAACGCCGGCAAGCCGGCGTCGCTCTGTTCGCCCTGCTGCGGATAGCCCTGGAAACTCGGCTGGGGCTGGTTCTGCGGGTGCGGGCGATGCATTTGCTGTCCGCCCTGCTGCCCCTGAAACGATTGACCGCCCTGCTGGTCGGGCGCGCCGGAATCGTCGCCTTCATCGTCGAAGTCCTGGTTGTCGGAGTCGGTGCGCTGCAAGGGCTGCTGCGGCTGGTTCGGATTCTGCTGCGCGAACTGCTGCTGGGCCGCCGCGATCATGCGAAAATAGTGCTCGGCATGCTGAAGATAGCCTTCGGCGGAAACAGGATCACCGGAAGACTGCGCATCGCGCGCGAGCTGAACGTATTTCTCGGCGATGTGATGCGCGGTCCCGCGGATCTTCACATCGGGGCCGTTCGACTCGTACACGCGCGTCAGCGGATTGTGGCCGCGACGGTTATTGTTGCGCCCCCGCATGCGCTTGTTCTGGTTATGATTATGGTTGTGACCGTTTCTCATTCCGACCGTCTCTCCCTGTGTGCGGCTAAGCCGCCCTACTCACGCTTGCCGGCCAGCGACCGGCAACAACAAGAAATCCCCGCAGCGAAAAAGCTGCTTCGTGGAAACCGGGCCCACAGGCCACGGCAATGTTGGTTTGGTTTGCGAATTTAGAGACCAAGTCCGCGCTCGTCGCGGAATGTTGCCCTTTGCCTTCGCGCTCCAGACAGCCCAGGCGCGAATATCGATGAAGCGTTTGATCCGTGAGTTTCGCTGGCACCCCGTGCCCCGCGATCTCGCCATTGAACCGCTTTTCGCAGTCCCTGCGCGCCGAGCCCCATCTGGCCCATCGCGCTACCCGGATCGAATCTCGTGTGGACACTAGTGCGGTTCGCGAATGCTTCCAAGCGCTTTTTTATCCTTTCCGGAGGCCAATACAAGCGCTCTTGGGTGCCCCGCAAGGTCCATCTTGACATCGTTAACAGTTAGCCCGGCCCTCTGCGCGATCTCCGAAACAGCGGTTTGTTGTCCCAGCCCGAGTTCGAGCACGGCCGCCCCGCGTGGCAACAATAATCCAGCAAGGCTGGCACAGATTGCCCGGTACGCATCGAGACCATCCATTCCGCCATCGAGCGCTAGCGCCGGATCATGGTCACGAATTTCGGGCTTCAAGGAAGCGATGACGCTAGTTCCGACATATGGCGGATTAGAGACAACGAGATCGAATTTTTGCCCGACTGCCGCGCCCCAATCACCACAGACAAAAGATGCGCGCCCGGCGAGCGCGAGACGCTGAAAATTGGCCCTCGCAATGCGCAGCGCATCCTCATTCCGATCGAGCGCAAGTCCTGTGGCGTTAGGACGCTCGAGCAGGATCGCGGCAAGAAGGATACCGGTACCAGTACCCATATCCATAACGCGCAAGACCGCATTTCGATCCGCTTTTGCTGCAAGCGCCGCTTCCACGATCGCCTCGCTTTCAGGACGCGGCACGAGGGTATCAGGGCCAAGCAGAAATTCGTGGCTCCAGAATTCTTTTTTTCCGACGATACGCGCGACCGGCTCGCCCCTGAACCGGCGCTCCACCAGCGTCTCAAATCGGGCAGCGATGTCTTCCGGGGTTTCCTGAGCGCCACGCGAAACAAGTTCGACGGCTTCCAGTCCGCTTGCAAAAGACATGAGCAGCCGCGCATCGAGTTCGGCGCTTTCGATGCCCGCTTGCGCGAGTTTTTCAGCGGCGCGTTTCCGCAAGCCGCCGAAGCATGTTCTCGATTGCAATTTTCTGGCTGCCCGCATCTCGCTCATGCCGCATCCACGGACGCGAGTAGTGCCGCCTGGTGATCCGCGACCAGCGCATCGATCAATTCATGCAACGCCGTACCTTCCAGAATTTGCGGCAACTTGTGGAGTGTCAGATTGATCCGGTGATCCGTCACGCGGCCTTGCGGAAAATTGTAGGTACGGATGCGCTGCGAGCGATCCCCGGAGCCGACCTGCCCTTTGCGGTCCGCGGCCCGCGCACTGTCCAACTTCTGCCGCTCTAGATCGTAGAGTTTCGTTCGCAGCACATCCATGGCTCGCGCCTTGTTTCGGTGCTGCGAGCGCTCGTCCTGCACGAAGACCACAATGCCTGTTGGAAGATGAGTGATGCGGATCGCGGATTCCGTTTTGTTCACATGCTGCCCGCCCGCTCCTTGCGCGCGCATCGTATCGATCTTCAGGTCGTTCTCATTAATGGCGACATCGACCTCCTCTGCCTCCGGCAGCACCGCCACCGTCGCGGCCGAAGTATGGATGCGGCCCGAAGTTTCGGTATCAGGCACGCGCTGGACGCGATGTACGCCGGATTCGAATTTCATCCGCGCATAAGCGCCCTTGCCTCGGATCGCCGCGACCACTTCCTTGAACCCCCCGACCGTGCCTTCACTCAAGGAAAGCGCTTCGACTTTCCAACCCTGCAGGGCGGCATAGCGTTCATACATGCGGAAGAGATCGCCTGCGAACAATGAAGCCTCGTCCCCGCCGGTACCGGCGCGAACCTCTATAATGACGTCCTTCTCGTCGGCGGCATCTTTAGGCAGCAGGGCAATTCGCAACTCGTTCTCAAGCGCCTCGATACGCTTCTGAAGTGCTGACTTTTCATCGCCGGCAAGACGGGCCATTTCCGGATCGGCCTTCTTGTCCGCGATCAGCGCCTCGACATCTTTCAGGTCAGCTTCCGCCTGACGCAGAGCCTTCGCTGCATCCACCACAGGCTTCAGTTCGGAATATTCCCGCGAGAGCTTCACGAACTGGTCGCGGCCGGGATTGCGCGAAAGCTCCGCCTCGACAGCGGCATGGCGTTCGACAAGTGCAGCGATGCGCGCGACCGGCAGCATGGTCAGACCGGAACGCCGTGTTTGGCAGCGAATTCGCCAAGCAAGGTCCTGATACTCGCCGTCAGCGCGCCATCATTCAGCAAAGGATCGAGTGTTTTTTCTGCCTCGGCAAGATCGAGACCGAGCACCATCGCCTTCACCGGTCCGATAGCGGCGGGTGACAGCGACAGTGTACGGAAGCCAAGCGCCAGCAGCGCCATTGCTTCCAGCGGCTTTGAGGCGAGTTCACCGCAAAGCGTGATGGGTTTCTTGTGCACCTTGCCCGCTTCCACGACGGTTTTCAGCGCGCGCAGCACCGGCACCGACAGCGCATCGAACCGGTTTGAGACGCGTGCGTTCCCGCGATCCGCTGCGAACATGAACTGCACGAGATCGTTGGAGCCGACGGAAAGAAAGTCCGCGCGCTGCAAAATCTCATCCAGCGCGAACAGCAGCGAGGGGACCTCAACCATGACGCCGATGTGCAGCGTTTCTGGAAGCTTATGACCGTGACGACGCAGATGTGTCAGTTCCTGCTCCACCAGTTCCTTGGACCGGTCGAATTCATCGGCCACCGCTACCATCGGAAACATCAGCCGCAACTCGCGACCTGCCGCGGCGTGCAGCAGCCCGCGCAACTGGATACGCAGCAACGCAGGCCGGTCGAGGCTAAGACGAATCGCTCGCCAGCCAAGCGCCGGATTCTCTTCCTCGACCGAACGCATGTAGGGCAGCACCTTGTCGCCCCCTACATCGAGTGTGCGGAACGTCACGGGCTTGCCGTTCGCCGCGTCGAGGACCGCCCGATAGAGCCGCAACTGCTCACTGGTGCGCGGCAGCGTAGATGCCACCATGAACTGCAGTTCGGTGCGAAAAAGACCGATGCCATCCGCGCCTGTCTGGGCAATGTGTGGAAGATCGACAAGCAGCCCCGCGTTCATCAGCAACTGCACACGCTGGCCGTCCTTGGTGATGGCGGGCTTGTCGCGCAGTTCCGCATATTGCGCCTGACGCCGCGCACGCAGCTGGACTTTTTCCGAGTAGGAGGATTCGAGGCCCGCGGGCGGACGCAGATGCATCTCGCCGGTCTCGCCGTCCACAATGATGGCGTCGCCCGGATCGGCGATGCTCGCTGCATTCTCGATTTGCCCGACCGTCGCAATGCCAAGCGCCTTCGCAACAATCACCACATGGCTGGTCGCCGTTCCTTCTTCCAGCACCAGCCCCCGCAGGTGGGCGCGGTCGTAATCCAGAAGCGCTGCTGGGCTCATGTTGCGCGCAACCAGCACGGCATTTTCCGGCAAGACGCTTTTCGTAGGCAACTGGTCGGGTCCGAGCAATTCGCGTAGCAGCCGGTTTGCAAGGTCGTCCAGGTCGTGCAGCCGCTCGCGAAGATAAGGATCGACCATGCGCTGCATGCGCGCACGCGTGTCGGATTGTACGCGCTCCACCGCCGCCTCGGCAGTGAGGCCGGTCATCACGGCTTCTCGTAATTTATGCATCCAGCCGCGGTCGTGGGCGAACATACGATAGGCTTCTAGAACATCGCGATGCTCGCCGCCACGCAGCACGTTTTCGTCATCAAGCATGACGTCGATGGACGCACGCAGCGTATCGACCGACTGATCGAGCCGCTTCAATTCATTCTGGACGTCGTCCGCGATCAGGTTCTTCACGAACACGCGCGGCTCATACAGCACGACATGCCCAAGGCCGATACCATCGGCGAGCGCGGCACCCTGCACATGCACCGGCCGGCGAACGGCGGGCTCGGCCCCCGGACGCGCTAGCGCGGAAAGCTCGCCGGATGCGATCATCTCCGCTAGCACCATCGCGGTGGTCTGCAGTGCTTCGATTTCTTCCTCGCTGTAGGTGCGATGGGCACGGTTCTGCACGACCAGCACGCCGAGCATGATGCCCGCGCGCAGCACCGGCACGCCGAGGAAGGAGTGATAGATTTCTTCGCCGGTTTCCGGTTTGTAGGAAAACGCCGGATGCGATTGCGCGTCGGGCAAATTCAGCGGCTGCGCTTCGCTTGCAACGAGACCCACGAGGCCTTCGCCCGCGCGCAGCACGGTCATGTGAACGGCTGCGCGGCTCAGACCTTCGGTGGCGTAAAGTTCGAGACTGCCATCGACGCGCAGCACATAGACCGAGCAGACTTCCGCCACCATATTGGCGGCGATCATCACCACGATCTTGTCGAGCCGTTCCTGCGCGCTGACCCGTTCCGCCATCACCTCGCGGAGTCGGCGGAGCAGAACGCGTGGACCGCCCATCGCACCACGAGCCGCCATCGGCCGGGTTTCCCTTAGGGGCGCCGCGCCGCCCGCTTCTTGCGTGAATAGTCTCGCGCGGGAGGAGAGCCCACGCCTGGCTAGAGGCCGTGCTCGAGTGCCGCTTTCTTACGCTGCCGCTCGTTACTAAGAATGTTCACGGGTCGCCGCCGTCTGCCTTGACCGGAGAATGAGGCGTGAGGACGCCTACCGATCAAGTCCATATACAGAATGCAAAGTCCGTACCGCAAGCTCGGTATAGGCCGCATCGATCAGGATCGAAATTTTGATCTCGGAGGTGGATATGGCGCGGATATTGATGCTTCGCTCCGACAGAGCCTTGAAAGCGGTGGCGGCAACACCGGCATGGCTGCGCATACCGACACCAATGATCGACACCTTCACCACATCGGCCGCCCCCTCGATGGCGGTAAAACCGACCTTGTTCTTGATGCCGTCGAGTGCCTTCTTCGCCCGTTCGTAATCGGCCGTAGGCACGGTGAAGGTTATGTCGGTCAGCCCTTCAGCTGAAATGTTCTGCACGATCATATCGACGTTGATGTTGGCCTCGGCGAGCGGGCCGAAGATCGCCGCGGCGACGCCCGGCTTGTCGGCCACCCGGCGGATCGAGATTTGCGCTTCGTCCTTGGAGAAGGCGATGCCGGTAACAATGTGGTTTTCCACGATCTCCTCCTCGTCGCAGATCAGCGTGCCGGGCGGCACGGCGTGTGGGTCAATGTCTTCGGGCTTCACGAAACTGGAGCGGACGAAAATGCGGACGCGATGCTGCATGGCAAGCTCCACTGAGCGCACTTGCATCACCTTGGCGCCGAGCGAGGCCATCTCCAGCATTTCCTCGTAGGCGATCTTGTCGAGCCGCCGCGCTTTCTCCACGACGTTGGGATCGGTCGTGTAAACGCCGTCCACATCCGTATAGATATCACAACGGTCGGCCTGGATTGCGGCAGCCACCGCAACCGCACTCGTATCCGATCCGCCGCGGCCGAGCGTGGTGATGCGGCCGGTTTCCTTGTGAATTCCCTGGAAGCCAGCGATCACCGCGACTTCCCGGTTGCGGCTCTTGAACCGTTCGATAATCTCCTGACCGTTCATGCCGATGATACGGGCCGAGCCATGCGTGTTGTCCGTGTACATCGGCAACTGCCAGCCCTGCCAGGAGCGGGCCTGCAGACCCATCTCCTGCAGGGTGATTGCGAGCAGTCCCGCTGTCACCTGCTCGCCCGACGCGACGACGGCATCGTACTCGCGCGCATCGTGCAACGGAGCAGCTCCACGGCACCACGCGACCAGCTCGTTGGTCTTGCCGGCCATCGCGGACACGACAACGGCAACCTCATGCCCCGCCTTCACTTCGCGCTCGACGTGGCGCGCGACATTAAGGATGCGGTCGAGGTCGGCCACCGAAGTGCCGCCGAATTTCATGACGAGACGAGCCATGCGGCGGTCGTACCTCGTTGGAGCGAAAAAGGAACGGAGGAATTTTGTTCCCCCGCGCGAAAGGCGCGTATAGATACAATCTGGGCACGCCCCAAGCAACGGCGCGAAACGACGGAAAGCACGTAAATGGCCAGCTTAGACACAAAGCCGCAATCCACCGTCGATCCCGAGGAGGTTGCCCGTTTCGCCGCGATGGCGGACGAGTGGTGGGACCCGCGCGGCAAGATGCGGCCGCTGCATAAATTCAATCCCGTCCGGCTCGCGTATATCCGCGACCATGCCTGCGGGCTTTTCCAGCGCGATCCAAAATCGCTCGATTGCATGAAAGGAATCCGCATTCTCGACGTAGGGTGCGGTGGCGGAATTCTGTCCGAGCCGCTCGCGCGTCTGGGCGCGGATGTCGTAGGCATCGACCCGGCCCCGGAGAATGCTGCTACTGCGCGCGTTCACGCCGAGAAAAACGGGCTGAACATCGACTACCGCGCCGCCACCGCGGAGAAACTGGCCGATGACGGCGAACAATTCGACATCGTGCTGGCGATGGAGGTGCTAGAGCACGTATCCGATGTCGGCCTGTTCGTGCGCCGTTGCGCGGAGATGGTGAAACCAAGCGGCTTCATGATTGCCGCCACGCTCAACCGCACCGTGAAAAGTTTTGCGCTGGCGATTGTCGGCGCAGAATACGTACTGCGATGGCTGCCGGTCGGCACCCATGACTGGAGAAAGTTCGTAACCCCAGACGAACTTGAAATAGCGATGAAAGCGGCCGGGCTTGAAGTCACCGACGAAACCGGCGTGATCTACAATCCGCTGAACGACGAATGGCGGAAGTCTGACGACATGGACGTAAACTACATGCTGCTTGCCCAGAAAAGATTCGTCGTTGCCTGAACGGATCATTCATGCCCGATCAAGGCTGGCTCTGGGTTGTCTTCACGCTGATAGCATCGCTCTCACAGACAATCCGCAATGCGATGCAGCGTTCTCTAACCGGTGAACTTGGCACCGTCGGTGCCACTCATGTGAGGTTCCTGTTCGGCTTTCCGTTCGCGTTGCTTTCGCTGGCGGCTGTCGCGATTTTCAGCGGCGTAAGGCTGCCTTCGCCTGCCTTGATTTACATCCCCTGGCTTTTGCTCGGCGCCCTCGCACAGATTGTAGCGACGGCGCTCATGCTCGCGGCGATGGGCGAACGGTCCTTTGTTGTCACGACCGCCTACATCAAGACAGAACCGGTGCAAGTCGCTTTATTCGGTTTGCTCTTTTTGGGCGACGCAATCACGCTGCCCATCGCGCTTGCGATCCTGATTGCGACTGCAGGCGTGATGCTCATGTCGATCCGACCGGCGCAGCTTTCAGCGGGCGGCTATCGGGCTATGATTTTGGGCATCACGGCCGGCGCAATGTTCGCATTCTCCGCGATTGGCTATCGCGGTGCGATCCTTTCCCTCGACACAAATTTCGTGATGGCCGCCACGTTCACCCTCGCTTGCGGGCTGGTTATGCAGGCAGGACTGCTCTCGCTCTACCTCGCGATCCGTGACCGCAAGGTTCTTACCGCCATCATCCATTCATGGAAGCCTTCGCTGTTCGCAGGCTTTATGGGCGCGCTCGCTTCGCAATTCTGGTTCCTGTCCTTCGCGCTCGCGACCGCCGCTAGCGTCCGCACGCTGGCATTGGTCGAAGTCCTGTTTGCACAGGCGGTTTCAACCTTCGTGTTTCACCAGAAGGTTACGCAGCGGGAAGTGCTGGGAATGATGTTGGTAGTGGGTGGCGTCGCGCTGCTCTTATGGGCGCACTAATTCTTGTCTTCCGGCAGCGTCGGCAGCGGCGTCAGTTCAACCCCTTCTTCGACGAGTGAACGCACTTCATCCGGCTTCGCCTCGCCGTAAATCGACCGCTTCTCGATCTCCTCGTGATGCATCTTGCGCGCGAGATCGGGGAATTTCTCGCCGACATAATCGGCGTTCTTGGTGACGTGTTTGTACAGCTCTTTCAGTTTTTTGCGGAACTCGGTTTCCTGCGGCGACATCATCGCGACCGTGGCTGTCTCCCCGCTCGCGGGTGCGTCGGCCGCGTCCTTCTTCGAACGCCCGAGCGACGGCGCCATAATCTGCTTCTCTACTTTCGGCGAGTCGCATACGGGGCACATGACGAGCCTCTTCCTCGACTGCGCGTCGTAATCGCTTGAGGAGCGAAACCAACTCTCAAAGCCGTGGCCCGCTTCGCAAACAAGCGAGTAGCGGATCATGATGCCTTGCCCACAAGATGCAGCCGCGACTGGTCTTTATTGGGTGCGGCAACTTCAAAACGCCGTCCGTGATCGAGTGCCGGAACCTTTCCACGCGCTTCAGCAACCAGCGAAAGATCGATGTCCACCATCGTAACCCCTGGCTCGACACCGGCTTCGGCCAGCACCCGGCCCCAGGGATCGATCGCGATCGAGTGGCCGTAAGTATCTCGGCCATTCTCGTGCCTGCCGCCCTGCGCCGCCGCCAGAACGAAACAGCCCGTTTCCACCGCGCGAGCGCGCAGCAGAAGATGCCAGTGCGCTTCTCCCGTCGTCTTGGTGAAGGCCGCTGGCACCGTCAGTACATGCGCGCCCGCTTCAGCCAGCGCGCGGTACAAGGCCGGAAAGCGGAGATCGTAGCAAATCGTCAGCCCGAACATCGCGAGCGGCGTCGGAACTACGACCGCGGTCTCGCCGGGACGGTAGGTATTCGATTCGCGATAGCTTTCGCCGTTCGGCAAATTTACGTCGAACATGTGGATCTTGTCATAGCGGCCGATGATCTCGCCGTCAGGCCCGATGAAGAACGCGCGGTTCGCCGCCTTCTCGGGTGAAACCTTGATCGCGAGCGACCCGATGTGAAGATGAATCTTCAGTTCGCGCGCCAGCTCCTGAAACACTGCGAGCGACGCGTCATGTGCTTCTTCCACAATGCTGGAGAAGAGGCTCTTGCGGTCGAGTTCCATCAGCGAAGTTTGCTCAGGCGTCTGCACATAGTCCGCGCCCTGCGTCTTCGCCTGGCGAATGAACTTCGCGGCGAGATCGACATTCGCCACTACATCGCGGCTGGCGCGAAGCTGCACAAGGCCAGTGCGGAATTTTCTGCTTCCTGTCACGAAAGCCTCCTGTTCCAAGTTTTCAAGATATGCGCTTCAGGTCTCGTCCACAACCCGAGACAGGACGAGCACGTCCACGCGCTTGGCGCCCGCACGCAGCAACACGCGCGCGCACGCATTCGCAGTCGCACCCGAAGTCAGAACATCGTCAATGAGCGTGATATTCCTTGCTTTCAGTTCGCCGCGCGTTTCCTTGTCCACTTCAAACGCGCCTTGCACGTTACGCGCTCGTTCGTTACTTCCAAGCCCGATCTGCGGCGGCGTCGCGCGCGTGCGCACGAGCACATGATCAGCAACCGGGACCTTAGCGATGGACGACACTTCCCGCGCCAGAGCCGCCGACTGGTTGAATCGGCGCTGCCATAGCCGCGTCCAGTGCAACGGCACCGGCACGAGGAGATCAGCCTCGGCAAGAATTTCCACGCCCGCGCGAGCCATCCATTTTCCGAACGGCTTCACAAGGTCGAGACGGTCGCCATATTTGAGAAGATGCACGAGATCGCGCGCAACATCGCTGTATCGTGCCGCTGCTCGTGCGCACTGAAAGGCGGGCGGATCGGCCATTGCGGCAGGCGAAAGCAGCGTACCCATGTCATGCGCGAATGGCGTGCCGAGCCGCTCGCAATAGGGCCGTTCGATGAAACCCATCCTGCCCCAGCAGCCAGAGCAAAGCCCGCCGATTTCGCCGACGGGTTTGCGGCATGCGGCACAGGTCGGCGGGAGCATGACGTTAAAGAGGGCTCCGGCCACGCCGCCGAACAGCCGCGCGAAGCGAAATGATTTTCCGGCCGGCTCCGATGCCTGCATGCGGAAAGGCTAGCGCCGAAAAAGCAGGGATGTCACCTTCAAAATACGGATTTGTTGGACCCTATGAACCGCATGGATACGCCGCCAAAACTCTTCGATCGTAAGTTGCTTCAGAGCCGCCGGAAGCGAGCGCTTGCTCAAGGCGCGGATGATTTTCTGCTTGAGCGGGTGGCCGAGGACATTTCGGAACGCCTGCAATCCGTGAAGCGGAGATTTTCATTGGCACTCGATCTTGGCACGCCGGGTACACGCATCGCGCAAAGCATAGGTGGGAGCGGCCAAGTGGAGCGGCTGATTCTTGCAGAGCCGCTTGTCTCACACGATGGGAGATGGCCGCGGATTGTGGCCGATGAGGAAGCACTCCCCTTCGCGGAAGAGAGTTTCGATCTCGTCGTATCGGCCCTGGCGCTGCAATGGACCAACGATCTGCCGGGCGCGCTTTTGCAAATCCGCCGCGCGCTGAAACCAGACGGACTGTTTCTCGCCGTACTCGCCGGTGGCGAGACTCTCACCGAATTGCGCCAGTGCCTCGCCGAAGCAGAGGCGGAGATTGAAGGCGGTCTGTCGCCTCGCGTTTCGCCGTTTATCGAAGTGCGGATAATGGGGGCGCTGCTGCAGCGCGCGGGATTCGCGCTGCCCGTCACCGACATCGACCGGCTGAGGATTCGTTACGCAAATATGTTCGACCTGTTCAGGGATCTTCGCCGCATGGGCGCCACGAACGTGCTTACCGAACGAAGCCGCAGGCCCATGAAGCGGACAATGCTTGCTCGCGCCGCGGCTCTCTACGCGCAAAAATTTTCGGGCGCGGACGGAAAACTTCACGCCACGTTCGACTTACTGTGGGTTTCAGGATGGGCGCCGTCGGACAATCAGCAAAAGCCGCTGCGTCCCGGCTCCGCGAAGGCGCGGCTCGCGGACGCGCTCGGCACAACGGAGACATCCGCTGGAGAAAAATCGCGACCGGATAAGGCCTGATTACTTGAGCGCGTTATCGACCTTGCCGAAGTAATCGTCGCGCAGCGTGGAGCCGAGCGAATAGGCCGAGGCGGCGATCGCAATCGAGATGCCGGACGCAATCAACGCATATTCGATCGCGGTGCTGCCGCCTTCTTCCTTGGCGAAGCGCTTCAGGGTTTCTAACATACGCACGCTCACAAACTGCATAACCGACTCTCTGCGCCTATCATCCGCCGGGCGTGGCGAGAAGTTCAATCAGATGCGGGATCAAGGGCTCGTCCGCGGGCGGCATCGCATATTCCTTCAGCCGTTGCGGTTTTACCCAGGCAAGTTCCTGACCCTCCATCGCGGTCGCCATTCCTTGCCAGCGGCGGCAGATCCAGAGCGGCATCAGCAAATGAAAGTCCTCGTAGACATGGCTCGCGAATGTCAGCGGCGCGAGACAGTCCGGACTTACCTCGATCCCGAGTTCCTCCTTCAGTTCCCGGATCAGACATTGCTCCGGGAGTTCACCCGCTTCGATCTTGCCGCCGGGAAATTCCCACAGGCCCGCCAGTGTCTTTCCTTCCGGGCGGCGGGTGAGAAGCACCCGCCCATCGACATCGACGAGTGCGCAGGCGGCGACCAGTACGACCTTCACGTGCAAACTCGTTGTTTTGGATACAGGGAGGACGTTAATTTCGCGCTAGCGCGATTGCTACCAATCGCAGCAAAAGGCGGATCGCTCAACTGCGGTAATCGCCGTTGATTGCCACATATTCCTTGGTGAGATCGCAGGTCAGCACGCGATCGGTCGCTTTTCCAAGCCTCAGATCGACGGTTAAGTCGATCACGTCCCGCTTCATGTAAACGGAAACCTTTTTTTCATCATAAGCCGGATCTCTGGCCCCCGCGTGCGCCACGCGGATTTCGCCGAAGAAAATCGAGAGCTTGTCGCGGTCGGCCGGCTCGCCGGCCTTGCCGACGGCCATAACCACCCGACCCCAGTTCGCGTCCTCGCCGGCGATCGCGGTCTTCACGAGGAGAGAGTTGGCGATCGACAAAGCGATCTTGCGCGCTGAGGACTTGGATACGGCGCCCTTGATATGCACGCGGACGAGCTTGCGGGCACCCTCGCCGTCACGGGCGATCTGCTCGGAAAGATCGGCCAGCACCACATGAAGCGCGCGCGCAAAATCGATGAGGTTTTTGTCGCCGGCGCTCTTGATAACGGGCGCTCCCCGCGCCGCCGCGGCACCCGTCGCGAACAGCAGCAGCGTATCCGACGTCGAAGTATCGCCATCGACCGTGACCGCGTTGAATGTATCCACCACCTCGCGCTTCAAGAGCGCCTGCAAGGCGGAAGCGGCGACCGGCGCATCGGTGAACACGAAGGCCAGCATCGTCGCCATGTCCGGCGCGATCATGCCGGAGCCCTTGGCAATTCCGTTGATGCGGACCTGCACGCTGCCGATCATGGCGGTAGCCGTCGCGACCTTCGGAAATGTGTCGGTCGTCATGATGGCGCGAGCGGCCGCCTTCCAGTTTTCCGGACGGGCAGCGAGTGCGGCGCCGCGCATCACGCGCGCGATTGCATCTGTGTTCAAAGGCTCGCCGATCACGCCGGTGGAAGCGAGAAAAACCTCGTTCGGCTTGCAGCCGCTTGCCTCGGCGGCGAGCGTCGCGGTGTGCTTCACCGCCGCCACCCCCTTGGAACCGGTGAAGGCGTTGGCGTTGCCGGCATTGACGACCAGCGCCCGCGCCTTGCCCGCCTTCAGCCGCACCTTGCACCATTCAACCGGCGCCGACGGGCATTTGGAACGCGTCAGGACACCCGCGACCGTCGTTCCCTTTTCGAAGAGAGCCAGCAGGACGTCCGTGCGGCCTTCATAGCGGATGCCGGCGGAGGCGGTCGCGAGACGGACGCCCGCGACCGGCGGAAGCTCCGGAGTACCCGCCGGGGCCAGTGGCGAAACGGTCGTCGACATCTGCGCGATTAGTTCTTTTTGTCCGCCGGAGCGGCGGGTGCGGGCTTGACCTCGTCGAAGCGCTCGATCTTGGCGCCTTCGCGCAGCTTCGCAACAAGCTCAGCCTGCGCCTTACGCCCGATGAACTGCTCGATCTGCGGCTTCACCTGATCGAAGGCCGGGGCCGGCTGCTTGCGCTTGTCTTCCAGCTTGATGATGTGAAAGCCAAACTGCGATTTCACCGGATCGGAAATCTTGCCCTTCTCGAGTTTGAATGCCGCTTCCGAGAATTCGGGCAGCATCCCCTCCCTGGTGAAGTACCCTAGATCGCCGCCATCGGCGGCACCCGGGTCCTTGGAGTTTTCCTTCGCCAGCGTCGCGAAATCCGCGCCCCCCTTCAGCTTGCCGAGCAATTCCTTGGCCTTCTCTTCCGTCTCCACAAGAATGTGACGCGCGCGGACTTCGTCCTGCGGCGTCATTTTCTTCACCGAGTCGTCGTAAAGCTTCTTCATTTCGCCTTCGGTTGCCGCGGACTTCGAAGTCTCCTCCATCAGCGCTTCCATCAGTACGCGCTTGCGGGCGAGTTCCACCTTGCGGTCGAAGCCTGGAGCCTGGGCGAGTTTTTTGTCCTCGGCGGCCTTCGCCAGCAGATTGATGTCCACGAGATAGGATACGAGCGCGTCGCGCCGCGCTTCCAGACTTGTGGCGGGGAGGTTCGCGCCAATTTCAGCGTCGGCGGTATCGATATCGCTCTGAAGGATTTCGATGCCATTCACCTTGGCCACGACCGCATCGGCTGCCTTTTGCGCGTGCAATTGACCGGCGCCAGCGAACAGGGCTGCTGCCACGGCGGCAGCGGTGAGTTGCGTCTTCAGTCGGATCATTGAAATTCCTCGGGCTGTCCGGCGATTTCGGGCGCGGAAACTGGCGGATGCGGGTTCGTTGCGCATGCTTCTAGCATGGAATCAAGGCTTTGGCGGACGTTTTCACGCGAAATGTCGCGCCCGGCGGCCAATTGACAAGGTTGGGGCCGGTTCATATCTCTCCGGGATCACGCCGGAATTCCCTATAAACACGTTGATGTGACCGGCCGGTTTGCCGAGAAACCATCGCATTTTGGCTGCACTACCGTTCCCCATTCCGAGGAACTCCGGATAACAGTATTCGGCCTCCGCTGATCGAGCGGCGGACGACAGGAAAAAAAGATGATTGCCTCGCTTGCACGCAAGATTTTCGGCTCCGCCAACGACCGGCGTGTTCGTAAATATGAGCCGAGAGTGGAGGCAATCAACGCGCTGGAGCCCGAACTCGAGGCACTCTCCGATGAAGCCCTGAGGGCGCGCACCGCTGAATTCCGTAAGCAGATTGCGGACGGCGCCAGTCTCGACGACCTGCTTGTGCCCGCCTTCGCAACCGTACGCGAAGCCGCCAAACGCACGCTTGGACAGCGGCATTTCGACGTCCAACTCATCGGCGGCATGGTACTGCATGAGGGCGCCATCGCCGAAATGAAGACGGGCGAAGGCAAGACCCTCGTCGCGACGCTGGCGGTGTATCTGAACGCGCTGAACGACAAGGGCGTGCACGTCGTCACCGTCAACGATTATCTCGCCAAGCGCGACTCCGAATGGATGGGCCAAGTCTATACGTTTCTCGGCCTCACCGTCGGCGTGATCGTTCACGGCCTCGACGATTCCCAACGCCAGGCGGCTTACGCCTGCGACGTTACCTACGGCACCAACAACGAGCTTGGCTTCGATTATCTGCGCGACAACATGAAGTACGAGTTGAACCAGATGGCGCAGCGCGGGCATGTGTACGCGATCGTGGACGAAGTCGACTCCATTCTCATCGACGAAGCACGCACGCCGCTCATCATTTCGGGCCCGCTCGACGACCGCTCGGACTTCTACAACACGATCGACAAATTCATCCCGCTGCTCGCAGCGGAGCATTTCGAGGTCGATGAAAAGCAGCGCGCGACCAACCTCACCGAGACCGGCACGGAATTTCTTGAAAACAAGCTCAAGGAAGCGGACTTGCTGAAGGGCGACTCGCTCTACGACATCGACAACGTGTCGGTTGTCCATCACGTCAATCAGGCGCTGCGCGCCCACAAGCTGTTCCAGCGCGACCGCGATTACATCGTGCGCAACAACGAAGTCGTCATCATCGACGAGTTCACCGGCCGCATGATGCCGGGACGCCGCTATTCGGAAGGCCTGCATCAGGCGCTGGAAGCCAAGGAACACGTTGCGATTCAGCCGGAAAACCAGACGCTGGCCTCGATCACCTTCCAGAATTACTTCCGCCTGTATAAAAAGCTCGCGGGCATGACCGGTACCGCCAACACCGAGGCGGCGGAATTCGGCGACATCTACAATCTTGAAGTGATCGAAGTACCGACCAACCGGCCAATGCTGCGCGACGACCAGCACGACGAGGTCTATCGCACGGCACAGGAGAAATACCGGGCAATCATCGAACTGCTGAAAGACTGCAAGACGCGCGGTCAGCCCGTGCTGGTCGGTACCGTTTCGATTGAGAAATCCGAAAGCCTTGCCGAAGCGCTGCGCAAGGAAGGCTGGAAGCAGGCGGATTTCTCCGACCCCAACGCCTTTGCCTCGCTGTATGACGGCGACCAGAAAACCGCTGGCGAAAAGGTCTTCGCGGTGCTGAACGCCCGCTACCACGAGCAGGAGGCCTACATCATCTCGCAGGCCGGTGTGCCGGGCGCCGTCACCATTGCCACTAACATGGCCGGCCGCGGCACCGACATTCAGCTCGGCGGCAACGCCGACATGCGTGTGCGCCAGGAACTTAAGGACGTCGCGGATCCGGCAAAACGTGAAAAAGGCATCGCCGATATCCGGTCGCAAGTTGCGCGTCTGAAGGAAAAGGCGCTCGCCGCCGGCGGCCTGTTCGTGCTCGGCACCGAGCGCCACGAGTCCCGCCGCATCGACAACCAGCTTCGCGGCCGCGCCGGCCGTCAGGGCGATCCGGGCGCATCGCGCTTCTTCCTCTCGTTGGAAGACGACCTGATGCGCATCTTCGGATCGGATCAACTCGGCGGGATGCTGACGAAACTCGGCCTCAAGGAGAACGAGGCGATCGTCCATCCCTGGATCAACAAGGCGCTTGAGAAAGCTCAGCAGAAGGTCGAGGCGCGCAACTTCGACATCCGCAAGAACATCCTGAAATACGATGACGTGATGAACGACCAGCGCAAGGTCGTATTCGAGCAGCGCATTGAACTGATGCGCGATCAGGACGTATCCGGCACCGTCGCGGACATGCGGCACTCGATCATTTCCGATCTCGTCGCGCGCCACATTCCCGAGAACGCCTACCCCGAGCAGTGGGACACGCCAGGCTTGAAAGCGGCCGTCGAAGGCGCGCTCGGCCTCCAGCTTCCGGTCGAACAATGGGCCAGGGAAGAAGGCATTGCCGATGCGGAGGTGCGCGAGCGCATCACCCGCGAGGCCGACGAAGTGATGGCCGCGAAGGCCGCCAAATACGGCCCCGAGATCATGCGCTATGTGGAGAAGTCGATCCTGCTGCAGACGCTCGATCATCTCTGGCGCGAGCATCTCGTGATGCTGGAGCATCTGCGCCAGGTCATCGGTTTCCGCGGCTACGCACAGCGCGATCCGTTGCAGGAATACAAGTCAGAGGCGTTCGCGCTGTTCGATGCCCTGCTGACCCGCCTGCGCGAAGGGGTCACCACCCAGCTTCTGCGCGTCGAAATCGTATCCTCACCGCCGACGATGGACGAGCTTCCGCCGATGGAAGCCCATCACATCAATCCGACCACCGGCGAGGACGAGATGGCGCTGGCCGCTGCTTCCGTGGCGGGAGCCTCCGCACAGCGCAGCGCGCCTGAAACGCGCAAAGCCGAAGACCCCAACTCCTGGGGCAAGGTCGGCCGCAATGAACTTTGCCCCTGCGGCTCCGGCAAGAAATACAAGCAGTGTCACGGACGTCTCGCCTGAGGGGGCGCGTCGGCTGCGCGTTAGCCAATAATCTTCAGTTCGTGAAAGAGAATCCGCCCGACGACAGAATGGGCGAAGCGCCCGGCAGTGTCTGCGGGGATACTGGACGCTGTTGCGGCGCGGGCCGCTGCGTCGGCGGTGCCGGCTGATCGTCGTCGGCATCGTTTCCACCGAGACCGGCGGAACGTGACCGCGGATTCAGCGATGTGCTGGAAGCGTTCTTGGTCTTCTTCGCGGAAGCGCTGGTCGGCGTGGCCGCCGTGCGGCGCGGCGTAGTTGCAGAGGTCGTTTCCGGCGCCGGCGTAGTTGCGACAGCATTCGGGGTTTCGACAGGGCGCTGGACCGGCGTCGTGCGGCCGGGGCCGCCGAATGCAAAAGCCGAGTTCGTGCCGCCGTCCTGACCGGTCGCGATCGGCGCGGCCGGGATGTTCAGGTTGGCAAGCATCGTGAATTCGCGTTCGTCGGCTTGTTTCTTCGCAGCCACAAGTTTCGACGTTTCAGCCGGCACCTGATAGGCAGGGCACTGGCTAGACGGGTTGAACGGACGCGACGGATCGACGAGGTGCGCGTTGAACACATAACGCTTGTCGCAGACATCGACTTTCAGCGCGGTCTTCGTCACTTCGAAATGATCGCTGCCTTCCTTCAGCATCCGCCAGTAGGCGAGATGCGGGTTCTTGCGGTGACGCGCCATATTTTTCGCGGTCATGCGGAACGGATAGGCCTGCACCTGGAAGGAAAGCTGGCCGCCGTCGAACGCCTCGCGGGCGAGCGAGAAAATTTCGGAAATCTGTTCGTCGGTCATCGCGTAACAGCCGCGCGAGGAACAGTCGCCATGCACCATCAGATGCGCGCCCGTGCGTCCGTGCGAACGGTCGTATTCGTTCGGGTAACCCATGTTGAAGGCAAGGTGATAGCTGGAACGCGGCTGAAGTAGTTCGGGCGTAATCGTGTAGAAGCCTTCCGGCGCCTGCCGGTCGCCTTCCTTGAACTTCGGCCCAAGCTCTCCCGACCAGCGGCAGATTGGATAGGTTTTGAGGACTTCGTATTTGCCGGCGCGGGTCAGCTTCCAGACCTCCAGCTCGGATTCTTCCTTGTAGATGCGGAGCAGGATCGGCGAGTTTTTCGCCATCCCCTTCTGCTCGATCTGGGCGACCATCGCGGGAGAGAGCTGCTGCAGGTGCTTCGGCCCGAAACCGTTTGCGATACCGCCGTCATCGGAGACGCATCCCGCAAGCGCGACGGCTGAAACCGCCGCGAGCAGGAAGCCTCTGGCTCCATTGCGGAATGTACGGCTCAACGCGAAACTCCCGGACCCGTCTCTGAATGGCACCGTCATTGGCTAAAGCGTTACCCTTGACGACTGGTTACCGCAAGAACCGGACTCAGACCGGCGCGGTCATTAGGAACTTTCAGGAATCGGGATGAATCGCCCCCTTTCCCCTCGGATGTTTAGAGTTTACGGCCAATTGCGAGGAATTTTTGTTGCCGGCGGGTCCTGATTTCCTCTCTCGACAGGGATTTCAGCCTCTCGAAGGAATTTGCAATTGCGTCGCCCACCGCAGCAATTGTGGCGTCCGCGTGGCGATGCGCTCCGCCAACGGGTTCCGCGACCACCAGATCCACCACCCCGAAGCGTTCAAGATCGCGTGCGGTGATTTTCATATTGGTCGCCGCCTCCTGCGCCTTGGAGGTATCGCGCCACAGAATAGATGCCGCTCCTTCCGGCGAGATGACGCTGTAGATTGAGTGTTCCAGCATGATGACCGTGTTCGCCGTCGCAATCGCGATGGCGCCGCCGGAGCCACCCTCACCAATGATGGTCGCCACGTTGGGAACGCCGAGATTAAGACACGCATCGGTCGAGCGCGCGATCGCTTCGGCCTGTCCCCGCGCCTCCGCATCGATGCCGGGATACGCACCTGCAGTATCGATGAGTGAAATGACTGGCACTTCGAATCGGTCGGCAAGTTCCATCAGCCGCACGGCCTTGCGGTAGCCCTCCGGCTTCGCCATGCCGAAATTATGCTTGATGCGCGCTTCGGTGGTGGAGCCCTTCTCGTGACCAATCACGCAGATGCTCGATCCCCGGAAGCGACCGAAGCCGCCGATGATCGCCTCGTCCTCGCCGAATTTACGATCGCCCGCGAGCGGCGTGAAATCCGTGATGAGCTGCGCGACGTAATCCGAAAAATGCGGGCGCTGGGGATGGCGTGCGACTTGCGTTTTCTGCCAGGGCGTCAGGTTCGCATAGAGCTGCGCCAGCGTTTCTTTCGCCTTGATTTCCAGCCGGCCAATCTCGTCGCCAACGGATACCGGTTCTCCGCCCGCACCGATAGCGCGCAGTTCCTCGAGCTTGGCCTCGAGTTCGGCGACGGGTTTTTCAAAATCGAGATATGTGCGCATTGACTGCAATGGATGGGGGAACCGCCCGCCCCTATATCAAGTCAAACGCAGGCAGGCAAAACCCGCTCAATCGTCGGTCAGAGGATGCAGGTCGCGGACTAGACTTTTCAGCCGCTCATCCAGCACATGCGTGTAAACCTGCGTGGTCGAAACATCGGCATGGCCGAGCAGCGCTTGCACGACGCGAAGATCGGCGCCGTTCGCAAGCATGTGACTGGCAAAGGCATGCCGGAGCACATGCGGGCTCATCTTGCGTGGTTCGATCCCGGCGGCTTCGGCAAGTGCTTTCAGTTCGCGCGCCGCGTGTTGCCGCGTTAAATGCCCGCTCTCGCCGAATGACGGAAACAGCCAGCGCGAGACCCCGGCCTGCGCCTTTCCAAGAAGCTTAAGGTAGTTTTTCATCGCCCTGCGCGCGGCCTCTCCGAGTGGCACGAGCCGCTCTTTGTTGCCTTTGCCTCGAACAATGATCGTGCCGCCTTCCGCATGCGCCGACGACGATGGAAGCGCGACGAGTTCGGAAACACGCAATCCCGTCGCATACAAAACCTCAAGCAGGCAGACGAGACGCGAGACGCGAAGCTGCTCGGTCACGGAAACATTTTCGTTGTTTGCGGCTGCATGCGCGGTATCGAGCAGCCGCGAGACTTCATCGATACTCAGAATTTTCGGCAACGGCCGCCCGCGGCGCGGTCCTTCCAGAACGGCGGCTGGATCCTCTTTCCGTTTTCCTTCCGCATACAAAAAACGATGAAGCTGGCGCACCGCCGACAGACGCCGCGCGACCGACGGTGCGGCTAGATGGCGTTTTGCAAGGACAGCAAGATAGGCGCGGATGTGCTCGGTCGATGCGGTTTCGACGCCAAGCGATTTCTCGGCCAAGAAGGCGCTGTAATCCTCAAGGTCCCGCCGATAGGCATCGAGCGTGTTGCGGCTTGCCCCCCGCTCCGTCGCCATCATGTCGAGGAACAGGTCGACGAGCTGGAAAGGTTTTTGCTGGGCCATGCGCGCCGCCTACTTTCCGATCCTGTCGGGCGGAATGGTGATCGTGATCTCGCGCGTCTCCGGCTGGATCAGATTGGCGAGCGACCAGATGCCGGCAAGCGCCAGACCCGCTAGAATTCCTAGAATGGTAAGCAGTCGGATCAGGCTTGGCATGTCGGGGCCGATTCGGACGGACGATAAGCTGTTATAGGCGAGCATTGACCATCGCGGCCAAGTTTTTAAGCGCCGCAATTGCCCTCATGACCCGATGCTGTAGTTTCCCGCCTTGATTGACCGGACGCACCCCGCATGAACGCCGCACACGACATGGAACACGAGCAAGGGGACACGAAATCGTTGCGCACCCGCCTCGGCGCGCGTTCGATCATGATCGTCGGCATGCCCGGCTCGGGAAAAAGCTCCATCGGACGGCGGCTTGCCCCCAAACTCGGCATGGACTTTTTCGATGCCGACGCCGAGATCATCAAAGCCGCGAACGGCATGACCATTCCGGAGATTTTCGCAAAGCACGGAGAAGCGGAGTTCCGCTCGCTGGAAGCACGCGTGATCGGCCGCCTGCTGGACGGCCCACCAAAGGTAATTGCGACCGGCGGCGGCGCGTTCATGAACGCCGAAACGCGCGCCTCGTCGCGAAAACACGCGGTATCGATCTGGCTGAAAGCGGACATTCCAATTCTGCTTCGTCGCGTGAAGCGAAAAAACGACCGGCCGCTGCTGCGTGGAGACGACCCTGAAGGCGTTTTGCAACGGCTCCTGTCCGAGCGCGAGCAAACATACGAGGAAGCGGATATCATCGTCGTTTCCCGGGAAGGACCGCACGAGGCAGTCGTGGATGAAATCACCGACAATCTCGATCGCTGGCTGAGCGCGCGTGAAGAAGAGGCTCAGTCATGAGCGTTGCGCTAAAGCAGGCCATGCGGACCGTCACGGTCGAGCTGGGCGATCGCAGTTATGAAATCGTGATCGGTCCCGGCGTCATCGACGAGGCCGGGCCTAGAATTTCCAGGCTACGCCCCGGCGCCGCCGCCGTGATCGTCACCGACGAAAATGTCGGCAAGCTGCACGCGGACCGCCTCGAAAAATCGCTTGGCTCGGCGGATATACGCAGCAGCCGCACGACGATCCCCGCAGGCGAAAGCTCAAAAAGCTATCCGATGATCGAGCGCGTCGTGGATTCGATCCTTGCCGCGAAAATCGAGCGCGGCGATCTCGTGATCGCTTTGGGCGGAGGCGTGGTAGGCGATCTCGCGGGCTTCGCAGCCGCCATCGCCCGCCGTGGCATGGACCTCGTACAGGTCCCGACAAGCCTGCTCGCGCAGGTCGACTCCTCGGTCGGCGGCAAGACCGGCATCAACAGCCCGCACGGGAAAAATCTTGTTGGCGCGTTTCACCAGCCATTGCTTGTGCTCGCCGATACCAGCCTTCTCGACACGCTTCCCGAGCGGCAATTCCGTGCCGGTTATGCGGAAGTGGCAAAATACGGCCTCATCAACGACGCGGCTTTCTTCAACTGGCTGGAAAAGAACTGGGGCGACGTGTTTAAGGGCGGCGATGCCCGCATCGAGGCCATTGCAAAAAGCTGCCAGGCAAAGGCCGCTATCGTCGGCCGCGACGAACGCGAGAGCGGCGAACGGGCATTGCTGAATCTGGGCCACACGTTCGGCCATGCGCTCGAAGCCGCAACCGGATTTTCCGACCGGTTGCTGCACGGCGAGGGCGTCGCACTCGGCATGGTTCTGGCATTCCAGCTCTCCGCGCGTCTAGGCATTTGCCCGAAGGCGGACGCCGAACGCGTGGAAGCGCATCTTGCAGCCGTCGGCCTGCCGATAAAGCTCTCGCAAATTCCCGGCGCATTGCCGGATGCAAGCGGACTTCTGGAACTCATGGGCCAGGACAAGAAAGTCCGCCGGGGCGTTCTCGTATTCATCCTCGCGCGCGGCATCGGCAAGGCGTTCGTCGAGCCGAAAGTCGAGCCGGAAATCGTCCGTCAACTGCTTGCCGATGCGCTGAACAGCGCCTGATCACAGCCATGCTCGCACGCGTCTTTTCCTGGATTTTCGAACTCGTAAGCCGGGTCTTCTTCGCCATGAAGACGCTTGTTCGGTGGATCCCTCGTCTCGCCGGGTTCGGCAAGAACGGCGCGACCGCGCACGATGAACTCCGCGAGACGGTCAACGTCCTTCACCGCGAGGGAAGCGTCGTCAAATCCGACCGCGACATGCTGGGCGGATTGCTCGACCTGAAAGAACTGGAAGTTTCCGACGTAATGCTCCACCGCACCAAAATGATGTCGATCAACGCGGACGATCCGGCCGAGAAGATCGTGCATGAGGTTTTGGAGTCGCGCTACAGCCGCATTCCGCTCTGGCGCGATACGTCCGATAATATCGTCGGTATTCTGCACGCCAAGGATTTACTGCGCGCACTGCAGGCGGCAGGCGGCAACGCCGCAAAGATCAACATCCCCAAACTCGCCACGCCGCCATGGTTTGTGCCGGCGACGCGGCCAGTCACCGATCAATTGAAGGCATTTCTTCGCCGCAAGACCCATTTCGCGCTCGTCGTGGACGAGTACGGAGAGATGATGGGACTGGTGACGCTGGAAGATATTTTCGAAGAGATTGTCGGCGATATTTCCGACGAGCACGATGCGGCGATGGATGACCTGCGCCGGCATCAGGACGGCTCGTTCACCATCGACGGTTCGGTGCCGATCCGCGACCTGAACCGCGCCCTCGACTGGAAATTACCGGACGACGAGGCAACCACCGTCGCCGGCCTTGTCATTCACGAAGCCCGCCTGATCCCTGAGGCGGGCCAGACGTTCACCTTTCATGGCTATCGTTTTCAAGTGCTCAGAAAAACGCGTAACCGGATTATGTCACTGCGCGTGTCGCCGCTCGTCCGCAAGGAACCGGCACCCGCGGGCCGCGCCGCCTGAACCCGCTTTCCAGCATGATCTTTTCCGAAACCCGGTTTCCGGTTTTCGGGATCCTGCTCATTCGCCCGGCGCTTTCGCTTCGATCGCGAGCGCATGCAGGCCTGCGGCAATCTCATCTTTCAGCAATTCGTTCACAGCGCGGTGCCGTTCGATCCGGCTCTTGCCTGCAAAGGCCGTAGTCGTAACTTTCACCCGCACATGCGTGATCTTGCCCGGGATCGCACCCGCGTGCCCCACATGCTGCCCGCTCTCGTCGATCACTTCGAGGCGATCAGGCGAAAGTCCGCTCGTCAGGCTATTCTGGATTCGCTCCACAGTACCCATATACAAGCGAATAGAGCGCGATCCGCGTTCCCGTCAACTTCGCGTCAAACTGTCGTTGTCTAGTTTCTATTGCCGCCTTGTTCCCAAACGCTCCCGCGCACATAATCCCTCCATGAAATTTGACTCGCCCCTCTTCGACAAAATCCGGGTAAAACCGGACAAGAACCGCCGCCAGAAGCGCGAAGCGCCATCTTGCGAGTGGGCGGGCTGCAAGAAGCCCGGTCTCCATCGCGCCCCGAAGGGCCGCGGGCATGAGAACCAATACTGGCGCTACTGCATCGATCACGTCCGCGAGTACAACAACAACTACAACTACTTTGCGGGTCTTTCCGACGACGCGGTGACGGCGTTCCAGAAGGATGCGCTCACCGGCAACCGCCCGACCTGGAAGATGGGCATGAACGCTTCGCGCCGTGCCGGCGGCGGCGACGCGGCCACCGGTGGTTTTACGTTCACCGATCCGCTCAACATCGCCGAGGGAGTGGAAGGTTTCGCCCGCGTCGAGCCCAAAGTTCCTGAAGGCCGCGTGGTTCACAGCGCAGGACGCAAGGCGTTCAACGATCTCGGACTTGAGACCCATGCAACGCCCGTGGAGATCAAGGCGCGTTTCAAGGAACTCGTGAAGCGTCACCACCCTGACGCCCACGGCGGGGACCGCACCTATGAGGAGCGGCTGAAGGTCGTAATCCACGCCTACAACTATCTGAAGAGCGCCGGTTTCTGCTGACCGGCCTTTGGCCTTGAAAGGTAGCGTTAACGCCGCAGCGGTTATCAGACCGTCCGATCGCCCGATTTACCAGCGTTTTCATCGCGATAATTGGTCCATCGGCCCCGTTTCAATGGCTGCTGCGTTTCTGCTAAATTGTCCCTACATCCAGCGTACGACCTCAAATCAGACCGATAAGCCGCTTTTTGGCGGATTCGGCCAACGGAGCGGCAATGACTACCGCCAATCAGCACGTAAGCGGCCTCCCCGACATGAAGGTGTCGGCGCGTCAGGTCTTTGGCCTCGACATCGATATGGACGTGCCCGCCTATTCCAAACCGGACGAGCATGTGCCGGACTTCGATCCGGATTATGTATTCGACAAGGACACGACGCTCGCGATCCTCGCCGGCTTCGCGCACAACCGCCGCGTCCTGATCTCCGGCTATCACGGCACCGGCAAGTCCTCGCATGTCGAGCAGGTCGCCTCGCGCCTGAACTGGCCCTGCATCCGCGTGAACCTCGACAGCCACATCAGCCGCGTCGATCTCGTCGGCAAGGACGCGATCGTGTTGAAGGAGGGCAAGCAGGTCACGGAATTCCGCGATGGCATTTTGCCGTGGGCGCTCCAGAATAATATTGCACTATGCTTCGACGAATACGACGCAGGCCGCCCGGACGTGATGTTCGTGATCCAGCGTGTGCTTGAAGTGTCTGGCCGCCTGACGCTGCTAGATCAGAATAAAGTGATCCGCCCGCATCCGGCATTCCGTCTGTTCGCAACCGCAAACACGATCGGCCTCGGCGACACGACCGGCCTCTATCACGGCACGCAGCAGATCAACCAGGGCCAGATGGACCGCTGGTCGATCGTGACCACGCTGAATTATCTGCAGCACGACAAGGAAGTTGACATCGTGCTCGCCAAGAATCCGAAATACCGCACGACCGAAGGCCGCGAGACCATCTCCAAGATGGTGCGCGTCGCCGATCTCACCCGCTCCGCGTTCGTGAACGGCGACCTCTCCACGGTGATGAGCCCGCGTACGGTCATTACCTGGGCGGAAAACACGGAAATTTTCAGCGATATCGGCTTCGCCTTCCGCCTCACCTTCCTCAACAAATGCGATGAACTCGAGCGTCCGCTGGTCGCCGAGTTCTTCCAGCGTAGCTTTGGCCGCGAACTCCCCGAGTCCACGGTGAACGTCGCGCTGTCATAACGAATGTCGATTCCAAACACGGGAAAAGGCAAAGGGACCGAATCTCCGTCCGAGCCGTTCAAGCGCGCGGTCGCCGGTTGCGCGCGCGCGATTGCCGGTAAGCCCGAACTGGAAGTCGCCTTCGCCGCGGAGAAGCCGTCGATGACGGCGCAACGCATCCGGCTGCCGGAGCCGCCGCGCCGCATGAGCAAGAGCGACGCCGCCGTGTTGCGCGGGCACGCGGACTCCATGGCGCTACGGCTCGCCTGCCATAATCCCTCCATTCATCGCCGCATGCTGCCGGAAGGTAATACCGCCCGCGCCGTCTTCGAGGCGGTAGAGCAGGCGCGCGTGGAAGCGATCGGCTCGCGCCGCATGCAGGGCGTCGCCGCCAATCTCGGCGCGATGCTAGAGGACAAATATCATCGCGGTTTTCAGGATGTCACCGACCGCGCCGATGCGCCGATCGAGGATGCCGTTGCCATGATCGTGCGCCAGCGCCTCACCGGGCAGGAACCGCCCGCGGCCGCCCGCAAGATCGTCGATCTCTGGCGCGAATTCATCGAGAGCCGCGCAAGCCGCGAGCTGGATCGCCTGGGCGAGGAGATCGAGGACCAGCGCGCGTTCGCCGAAGCCTTGCGCGAACTTCTGACCTCGCTCGAAATGGGCGAAGATCAGTCCTCCGACCGGGAGGAAGATTCCGGTGAGGATGATGAGGAAAAGGGCGAACAGGAAGCAAGCGAGCAGGGTGCCGCCGAAACCGACGAAGCGCAGGACGGCGCCTCGAAGGAAGATTCCAAGCTCGCCGCCGACGATATTTCCGAATCCGTCACGGATACCGACGAGGCTCCTTCCGCCGACCGCACGGACGAAATCGATGCAGGCAATACCAGCGACAGCGCGGAGCCATGGCGGCAAAATCGCAACGGCTCAAACGAGCCGCGCGGCCCGGACTATCGCGCGTTCGTCACGCGCTTCGATGAAACGGTTGGCGCCGAAGAACTCTGCGACGCCGAGGAACTGTCGCGTCTGCGCTCCTATCTGGACAAGCAGCTCAGCCATCTGCAGGGCGTGGTGGCGCGGCTCGCGAACCGGCTTCAGCGGCGGCTGCTCGCCAAGCAGAACCGTGCCTGGGAATTCGATCTGGAAGAGGGCATCCTCGATCCGGCCCGGTTAGCACGCGTGATCGTCGATCCGTTTCAGGCGCTTTCGTTCAAGCGCGAGCGCGACACTGACTTCCGCGACACGGTCGTCACGATGCTGCTCGACAATTCCGGCTCGATGCGCGGGCGTCCCATCACCGTTGCCGCCACTTGCGCCGACATTCTCGCGCGCACACTGGAGCGTTGCGGCGTGAAGGTGGAAATTCTCGGCTTCACCACCCGCGCCTGGAAGGGCGGGCAATCGCGCGAAGCCTGGCTTGCGGCAAACAAGCCGGCCACTCCGGGCCGCCTCAATGACCTGCGCCACATCATCTACAAGTCCGCTGACGCCCCATGGCGCCGCGCGCGCAAAAATCTCGGCCTGATGATGCGTGAGGGCCTGCTGAAGGAAAATATCGACGGCGAAGCGCTAGACTGGGCGCACAAGCGGCTCCTGGCGCGGCATGAGTCCCGTAAAATCCTGATGATGATCTCCGACGGCGCGCCGGTGGACGATTCCACGCTTTCGGTTAATCCTGGAAATTATCTGGAGCGGCATCTACGCTACATCATTGAGGACATCGAGACGCGCTCCCCGGTCGAATTGATCGCCATCGGCATCGGCCATGACGTGACGCGCTACTATCGCCGCGCGGTCACGATCGTGGACGCCGAGGAACTCGGCGGTGCGATGACGGAAAAACTCGCCGAACTTTTCGACGAGCAAACCGTGCCCGCACCGCCTTCCCGCGGCGGCAGACGCAGGCTTCAATGAAAATTCGAAATATGAAGGGAACGGCCATCGGCTTGCTGGCGCTTGCCGTTTGCGTTGCCCCGCTCAAGGCGGAAACCGCAACCCCCGGTCCGCTCCTGATCGAGATCAAATCGACGCTGATCGATTCCTTTGAAACGCGCCACCCCGATCGCCGCCGCTTCGGCAAACTCGAATTTCGCGGGGGTCTGGTGCTGACCTCGCCCAACCGAAATTTCGGCGGCCTGTCGGGCATGACCATCGACCCCGACGGAAAGCAGTTCTTGGCCGTTACCGATCGCGGCTTCTGGCTAAGCGGAACGATCGAAGCGAACGGCGACAGGCCGACGGGTATCAGCAAAGCAGCGATCGCGCCGGTGATTGCACCGGACGGCAAGCCCGCGGGCGAAAGCCGCCGCTACGATACAGAGTCGATGGCCCGCGACGGGAACACGATCTATCTCGGCGTCGAGCGCGTGAACGAAATTCTGAAATTCGACTTTGGGAAGAACGGCCTGCTTGCCAGAGCCGAGCAGGTACCGGTGCCGCCAGGCGTGAAGAAGCTACCCTCTAATGGCGGCCTTGAAGGGCTTGCCTTCGTTCCAATAGGCATGTCGCTTGCCGGCACCCTCATCGCACTTGGGGAACAGGGCGTATCGAAGACCGACGACAACCCGGCATTTCTGATCGGCGGGCCTTCACCAGGCGAGTTCACCTTTCGGAGGCTGGACGATTTCGACGTGACCGACGCCACGATCACCCCGGATGGGCAGCTTATCGTGCTGGAGCGGCACTTCTCGCTCACCCGCGGCGTAAACATGCGCGTGCGCCGGGCAGCGCTCTCCGGGATAAAGCCCGGCGTACGGGTGGAGGGTGATGTGTTGTTCGCGGCCGATGGCGGCTACGAGATCGACAACATGGAAGCGATCGCCGCGCACCGGAATGCGGCCGGCGAAACGATTCTTACAATCCTGTCCGACGACAATTTCAATACGCTGCTGCAGCGGACGGTCCTGCTGCGCTTTGCGATTGTCGAATAGTTCGACGCATGCCCGCCTCCGGAGATACGAGCCGCATATTCGGGAGCATTGCATTCCCGTACGGCTGGCGCAGCCAGCCGAGCCGGTGGGCAGTTCTAACGCCAGGATTTCCGTCAATGATTTCTGGACCCCGGGTCTTCGCCGCGCTGCGCACGGCTCGCCCGGGGAAAGTTCAGAATGTCAGCTCGCTGCCGCGGCCTTGATCTTCTTCTTCAGTTCGAGCGCGCGCGGGGAAAGCTCGGTATCCCGTGCCTTCATCAAAAAGGCGTCGAGACCACCGCGATGGTCAACGGACTTCAGCGCGTTGGTGCTAACGCGGAGACGCACATTGCGTTTGAGCGCATCGCTTTGCAGCGTCACGTTGCAAAGGTTCGGCAGGAACCGGCGCTTGGTCTTGATGTTGGAGTGGCTGACCTTGTGGCCAACGAGAACCCCTTTGCCGGTCAATTCGCAACGGCGCGACATGGTCGTAATCCTTCGCTAAAGCCCCAAGCCGCCGGGTCCGTAACCGCTGCGCTCACGGGTCATGTTCGAGAGTTGGGAAGGTCTTAGTAAGGGGCCGCGAAAGCGTCAAGGAGTAGGTTCCGGCCTGACTGGCACAGGCCTGGTTCCCGGCATGGCTGGCCTGCGCCGTCTTTTTGCCGCGCGGGCGGAAAAAAATGCCGTTCCGTAGTATGTTGATTCCCGACTGCTTCGCCGGCCGACTCGTGCCGCGCCAGGAATGACGGCCATGATGCCGCGCCTCTTCTTATCTTGCCTTTTCGCGGCGGTCTCCGCGTCGGCCATTGCGGCCGAAAGCCGGACGGAGATTCGTTATGCGGTCTCCTTCGCAGGCATCTCCGTCGGACAAGGCGCGATGGACCTGGAGATCAACAATGAAGGGTATTCGGCTTCCGGCAGCGGGGCTGTGGCCGGCATGCTGAAAATCCTCAGCCCGGGCAAAGGCACCGCATCCGCGCGCGGCCGCTTCGGAGGCGGCAAGGTCGTTCCCTCCACCTTCTCCACCGCCTCCGAAAGCGGCGAGAAGTGGGAAGATATCCGGCTTGTGATGAGCAACGGACAGGTCAAGGAAGCGACTGTCCTTCCACCCCGCACTTCCAGCAGCAAGGATCGCGTGGCGGTCACCGACGAACACCTGAAAAACGTGCTGGACCCGATGAGTGCGGCGCTGATGCCCGTGCCGGGCACAGGTAGTGTGTCCGGACCAGAAGCATGCAATCGCACGCTTCCCATTTACGACGGACGCATCCGCTACAATCTTGTGCTGACCTTCGACCGCACCGAGCAGGCGAAGGACATCAAAGGTTTCTCCGGCCTTCTCGCGGTGTGCAAGGTCAACTACATCCCCGTTGCCGGTCACCGCGCAAGCAAAGTGAAAGACACGAGCCAGCAGAACATTCTCGTGTGGCTGGCGCAGGTCGGTGAATCGCGGGTGGTCGTGCCCGCCAAGGTGACGATCGGAAACACTGTTGGTACGCTTATCGTGCAGGCGACGCAATTTTCGAACGGAAAACCCGCCGTCAAGGACGCCGCGAAATAGTCCAGCCGATTTGCCCGAGTAAACGTCCAAATGTTAACGGAATTCGTCTGTTTTCGCCGATCCGTGCGGCGCATGCGCATCTTTTCGTAGCAATCTGGAAAAACAACCCAATATCTAGCCGGGAACGAAATCCGAATCTTACTGCAACACCGATTCGGGCGCGATTCGTTCACAGCACGTTCCAAACCTTTCCAGAATTCGCGGCCGTACGCTTCGACCGTCGCATTTTGGGACAGAAAGTGTACTGATACCGCCAGTGCAGCATTCTTCGCTTATTTCCTCTCGCCCGGCAGCGGCAAGACAGCAGCGTGACCGCGGCATGACCGCCGTGCTCGGTCCGACCAACACCGGCAAAACCCATCTCGCCATCGAGCGGATGCTCGCTCATTCGAGCGGGGTCATCGGCCTGCCCCTACGGCTGCTCGCACGCGAGGTTTACAACCGCTGCGTCGAGCGCGTCGGCGCGAAGGAAGTTGCGCTGATCACCGGCGAGGAATGCATCAAGCCGGCTACCCCGCGATTCTGGGTTTCGACCGTGGAGGCCATGCCACGCGATCTCGATGTGGCATTCGCCGCCATCGATGAAGTGCAGCTCGCGGGCGATTTCGAGCGCGGTCACGTTTTCACCGATCGTCTTTTGAATATTCGCGGCCGCGAGGAAACGCTCATTCTCGGCGCTGCCACCGTGCGGCCGCTCGTCGAAAAACTGTTGCCCGGCGCGGATATCGTACAGCGGCCGAGAATGTCGATTCTCGACTATGCGGGCGAGAAGAAGATCACCCGCCTGCCCCGGCGCAGCGCCATCGTCGCCTTTTCAGCGGACGAGGTTTACGCAATCGCGGAATTGATCCGCCGCCAGCGCGGCGGTGCCGCTGTCGTGCTGGGCGCACTGTCACCGCGCACGCGGAACGCACAGGTCGAACTGTATCAAAACGGGGACGTCGATTATCTCGTTGCCACTGATGCGATCGGCATGGGCCTCAATCTCGACGTGGATCACATTGCCTTTGCATCCGACAAGAAATTCGACGGCTACCAGTACCGGCAGCTTTCTGCGTCCGAACTCGCGCAGATCGCCGGGCGCGCGGGCCGCGCGACGCGCAACGGCACCTTTGGCACCACCGGCCGCTGCCCGCCTTTCGACGACGAAACCGTGCAACGCCTTGTCGCGCACGACTTCGAGCCGATACGCGTGCTTCAGTGGCGGAATTCCCGGCTCGATTTCCGTTCGATCCGCGCGCTGGTTGAGAGCCTCTCGATGCCGCCGATCGAAGACGGGCTCACTCGTGCGCCTACCGCCGACGACGTTCGCGTGCTGGAACGGCTTTCAAAAGAAGAAGATGTGACAGCTTTTGCCACCAACGCCGCCGCCGTTGAGCGCTTGTGGCAGGTCTGTCAGGTTCCCGACTACCGGAAAGTAGCGCTGGCGGCACATGCCGAGCTGATTCAAACCCTCTATGGATTCTTGATGCGAGAGGGTAGGATTCCCATCGACTGGTTCTCGAGCCAGGTGGCTCTCTCGGATCGGACGGATGGCGATATCGACACCCTCTCCAACCGCATCGCACAGGTGCGGACCTGGACCTTCGTTGCCAACCGTGCCGACTGGCTCGATGATCCCGCGCAATGGCAAGGCATCACGAGGGGAGTAGAGGACAAGCTTTCGGACGCACTGCATGAGCGGCTGGCCCAACGTTTCGTGGACCGGCGCACCAGCGTCCTGATGAAGCGGCTCCGGGAAAACGCGATGCTCAATACCGAAATCAGCAAGACCGGCGAGGTCACCGTTGAAGGCCACGTGATCGGACATCTGCATGGCTTCGAGTTCGCGCCCGACACCTCCGGCGCATCGCAGGACGCAAAAGCCTTGCGTGCCGCTGCACAGAAGGCGCTCGCCGGCGAAATCGAGGCCCGCTCGAAGCGGCTTTCGGAAGCGGCCGACGAGCAGTTCATCCTCTCCAATGACGGCGCGATCCGCTGGGTCGGCGAGGCGGTGGCGAAGCTGACGACGGGCGAAGCTGTGCTTGAGCCGCGCCTACGAATTCTGGCCGACGAACAGCTCACGGGTCCCGCGCGTGACAGGGTGGACGCGCGGCTGACGCTCTGGCTGAAGACCCATATCGACAAGTTGCTCGGACCGCTCACCGCACTCGGCAAGGCCGAGGACATCACTGGTATCGCCCGCGGTGTCGCATTTCAGCTTATCGAGAATCTCGGCGTGCTGGAACGACAGAAGGTTGCCGACGAGGTGAAGGGTCTCGATCAGGAAACGCGCGCGGTATTGCGCAAATACGGAATCCGTTTCGGGGCTTACCACATTTATTTGCCCGCACTCCTGAAGCCCGCGCCGCGTACCATGGCGCTGCTGCTGTGGGCGCTGAAGAACGGCGGACTCGACCAGCCTGGCCTCGACTCGCTGCCGGGCATCGCATCGAGTGGACGGACTTCCATCGCGATCGAGCCGGAGACCCCGAAGACGCTTTACCGCACCATCGGCTACCGGGTCTGCGGCAACCGCGCGGTGCGTGTCGATATTCTGGAGCGGCTAGCGGACCTGATCCGTCCTGCCCTCTCATGGCGTCCCGCCGCCCCCGGCGAGAAACCGGCCGGTGCCTTCGACGCCCGCGGCTTCACCGTCACCGTGGCGATGACTTCACTCGCGGGATGTTCGGGCGAAGACTTCGCATCAATCCTCCGCTCGCTCGGCTATCGTCTGGACCGCCGTCCGCCGTTACCGGAACCCGCCGCCCCCGCAGCCGAACCGCCACCTGCGGCCGATGCGGGAAAGCCCATCGAACCGGGGGAAAATGCCGTTCCGGATGTGGTTGAAGCGGAGGTTCAGACGGCTCCGAGCGTCGAGGTGGCATTGGTTGAGGAAACAGCCTCTACTGAAACGGCCGCGGAAGCCCCTGCAGAACCCGCACTGATTGATGTCTGGCGTCCGGGGCGTCCGGAAGGCGTCCGCCCGAAGCAACGCAATCGCAGGCCGGAACGCCCGCGCCCGCAACAAGCCGCGGCCCCAACTGGAGGCGAACAAGCGGTAAGCGACTCAGCGCCATCCGAACAGAATGCGCGGCCGCGGCATGAACGCCCCGACCGTAAACCCCGCGAAGGCAAGCGCCCGCATCACGGCAAGGACCGCGGACCGCGCAAGCCGCGCAACGAAAATTTCCGCGAGCCGCCGCGTCCGCGTGACAAGCCGATCGATCCGAACTCTCCGTTCGCGGCGCTGCTCGAACTGAAAGCCAAGATGGAAGCTGGCCGCAAGGATGAGGCCTGATTGACGGCCGCGTCCGCGGAAAGTCAGCGCATCGATCGCTGGCTCTGGCACGCACGCATGGTCCGCACCCGCGCATCGGCAGCCGCACTCGCCCAGTCAGGACATGTTCGCCTGAACGGACAGCGGATAAAGGCTCCCGCCTGTGCGGTCAGGCCCGGCGACGTGCTCACGATTGCACTGCCCAATGTAGTGAAAGTCCTGCGTGTGATCGGCTTCTCGCCGCGCCACGGCGGCTCCAGCGATGCAAAATGTCTCTTCGAGGATCTCAGCCCGCCGAAAGAGCAAAAGAAATCCATTCCCGATCTTTTGCGTAGAGAACCAGGAACTGGGCGTCCGACCAAGAAGGACCGCCGCGCAGTCGATCGCTTGCGCGGACGGAACTAAGGAACGAACGGCTGAACTTGGCGGATTCCGCAAGCCGTCCTAGATAGATGCTGCACAAACTCGTTATACGGACAGCCTTGAATGACCTACATCGTCAATGACGCCTGCATCCGCTGCAAATACATGGACTGCGTGGAAGTGTGTCCCGTGGACTGCTTCTATGAAGGCGAGAACATGCTCGTCATTCACCCGGACGAGTGCATCGACTGCGGCGTCTGCGAGCCGGAATGCCCTGTAGAGGCGATCAAGCCCGATACCGTGCCGGGCGTGGAGAAGTGGCTTGCCCTGAATGCAGAATACTCGAAAATCTGGCCGAACATCACGGTGAAGCGGGACGCCCCGGCCGACGCGAAGGAATGGGAAGGCAAGCCCGGCAAGGAAGCGGAATTCTCGGCCAACCCGGGCAAAGGCGATTGATCGGATTCGAACCTAATTTGGGCCGCTGCTAACCAATTCGCGGCTGCGCCGTTATCGCACCACGGCAAGGCTTTGATTTTTAGCGAAATTGTGCTATATATACAACAACGTCGACATTCAGCCGCGCCGCGAGTTCCTTCGGGGCTGTTTTTATCGGTACAGAGCCGTTGCGCATGCCAATCGGGGCAACCCGCCAGTAGCGGGAAGGTAGAGAATTGTCGCTGTTACAGGCTTTAGTTGTGTTGGAGTAGCCCCATGGGCAACAGGAGCAAGGTGCAAATGCCGGCCAAGAAGTCCCCCGCGCCCACTACCCCGCGTCAGAGCCACAGCCGTCAGGGTTTCCGGACGAACGAACGCATCGTCTATCCGGCCCACGGTGTCGGTCAGATCGTGCGGATCGAAGAGCAGGAAGTCGCGGGCTTCAAGCTCGAACTGTTCGTGATCAGCTTCGCCAAGGACAAAATGACGCTCCGCGTGCCCACTTCCAAGGCCGCATCGGTCGGTATGCGCAAGCTTGCGCCACCGGATATCGTGAAGCGGGCGCTCGAAACCCTCAAGGGCCGCGCCCGCATCAAGCGCACGATGTGGAGCCGTCGCGCGCAGGAATACGAAGCGAAGATCAATTCCGGCGATCTTATCGCAATCGCGGAAGTCGTGCGCGATCTCTTCCGCTCCGAAAGCCAGCCGGAACAGTCCTACAGCGAACGCCAGCTGTATGAAGCCGCACTCGACCGCATGGTGCGCGAACTCGCCGCGGTCGAGGACATCACCGAGACCGAAGCAACGAAGCAGATCGAGACGCAGTTGCTGAAGGGCCCGCGCCGCACGCCGAAAACCGGCGATGACGACGCGCAGGAAGAAGCCGCCTGAAAAGATGGCAAAAGCCAAACCCGTTAAAAAAAGCCCGGCGAAAGCTGGGCTTTCTCTTTATTCGGTGATGAGTTTCACAAGCGTGCCCATCTTGAGCTGGGCGTTGCGATCAAGACCGTTGAGGATGAGGAAGCGTTCCAGCTTCTTGTCCGGTACCGCCATGCGGGCGGCCATCTTCTCCACCGTGTCGCGCAATCCCACGCGCGCGATGGAAATGCGCAAGGGATTGGCATTCTTACTCTCCTCCACGGAAAGCCTGCGGAAACTGCCGGCCGCATTCCGGAAACTCGCTTCGGCCGCAGGCGACATCTCGCGCGCGGCGAACGCCAGCCGGTAGACGTCGCTGCCAAAGCGGATCGCAAACAGCCGGAACGACCATTGCTCGCCGCGCGCCACCGCCGTCGCGGCGGGGAAGCCATTGATCTCCAGCGTCTCAACCGAAGTCTGGTCGATGCCGTCGATCCAGCCGGACGCGATGTAGCTGCTGAGCGCAAGCTGCGCGGGAAGACGTACCGCATCGAGCCTGAGCGCTTGTTTACCGCTCGCTGTCGCACCCAGTACGGCTTGCGGGGTATTCTCGAGCGAAAATCCTTCCGGTGCGGTGAAAGTGAAGCCGAGATTGGAATGCAGGAACCGGCGCCCGCGAACGAAGCCCTCTTTCGGGTCGTCGCCATAAATGACCCCTTCCAAGGAATCCAGATACGTCTTGCGGTCGCGCTCAGCCGATTCCGGCGCTATGTATTGCCGCGCATTGGAGAACGCGATCGAAATACGTTCCGGTGTCGAAGGGTGGCTAGAGAGAAAATCCATCCGGTCGCGCAGCGACTCCGCACCCGTCGCGGCCGCGCGCAGTTCCGCGTATTTTCCCATCGCCGTCAGAAAGCGAGATGCCCCATAAGGGTCGTAGCCCGCGCGCGCCGAGATGCCGACGCCGACGGCGTCCGCCTCAAGCTCCTGCCCGCGCGAGAAAGTGGCGATGGAAAGTTTGCTCTTCGCCAAAGCCAGCGCGCCGAGATTGGGGTCGCTCAGCACATCGGAGATCACCCGGCTTTCGATCACCGCCTGCCGGATCTGTTCCTCGCGGCTCGACGCATGGCGCGCAACCACATGTGCCATTTCATGCGCTAGTACCGAAGCGATCTCGGATGTATCGTTGGCGAGCGCGACGAGTCCGCGGGTGATGTAGAGCGAGCCGCCGGGCAAAGCGAAAGCGTTGATCGCGGGCGAATTCAAGATCGTCACACGATATTTGACGCTGGGATTTTCGGAAATCGAAGAGAGCCGCTCGACGGTCTTGGCGATCAAGGATTCCAGCGCGGGGGCGCGATAGACGCCGCCGTAACTTGTGACCAGACGCTCGTGCTCCCGGCGCTGCGCTGGTGGGAGTTGCGTGGCAACTTCATCGCGCGGCGATCCGGCATCGCTGAGACCGATCCGTTCGGGATCGAGTGCCGCACAGCCCGCGAGCGCAAGGCCAAACACAAAAACTGCGAGCGCTCCCTTGCGCAACGCCTCGTAAGGCGAACTCATCTGCCACAAACTCATGCGCCGCCAGCCTTCAGCAATTCCAGAGCCAGGGGGTCGCGAAGCACTATTGCTGGCCCGCCCTGAATTGAAACAATACCCCGTACACGCAACCGGACCCCTCCAAGGGCCCGCAAATCTATCCCTGCGCTGGTAAACGCCTTATTTGCCTCGCGGGGGACGATCACCGAAAAATCCTCGTTAAACCGGGTGCCAAAATCGAGATAGACGCGTCCTCCGGACTCGCCAACCCGCCGCACCACCCCCTCCACGACCATGAAACGTCCCTCGGCGGCCTTGAGTTCGGCAAGGTCGAAAGGGCCATGAATCGCGAACCGGGGGTCGGACCAGTTGCCAGCACCCCGCAGGCGGGCTTCCCGTTCGGCCGCAAGCAGGAATTTCGTGCATTCGCCGCCTTCGGTATGAGACGCTACACGCGCTTCGCCTGACGACACCAGCGCTGCCTGCACCCACTTTCCGTCCGTTTCTATCTGGCCCGTAATGCGTCCATATCTGTCCGGCTTGTCGTTGCTTGTACGAACGGAAACAGACTTCCCCATCAAAAGCTCTCCGAGCATTTTCTCCACGCGCGCACTTGCCTGCGGATCGGCATCGAGACTTGTCGGGGCCACGACTCCGGCAAGCCGGATTTCTACGCCCTGCTCCGTCACGATTGTGTTTCCATCACGGATACCGGCAACACGATAATTCACAGCGTTTTTTCCCGCGCAGCGATCCAGCGCTCGCGCCGGTTCCGCAACCGCAGTTGCAGTGGCGACGAAGAACATCCCCGCAACCGCCGGCAAAATCCGTGCTGCACGCCACCCCATCCCGGACCCTTTCAGGCGACCGCTCTTACCAAAGGCGTCATGGCGGCGATTCTGCGGCAATGGCAGCCCGGCGCAATATGGTCCCATTTATTGCGCCATATGCCGCGCGATGCGCGCCGATTCCGCCTGTGCTAAGGGGACCCATAGCGGTCCCGTAGCTCAGCCGGATAGAGCAGCGGTTTCCTAAACCGAAGGTCGGAAGTTCGAGTCTTCCCGGGACCGCCACCGTTCCGGAACCGGCGCCCGATTGTCGCTGGCTGAGGCAGAAAGAATGCAATTCAAGACAATTCAGAAAAAACCGATTTTCCCCCGCCGTCTTTTTCCAGCAATCGCAATTCCGCTTTTCCTGTTTCTGTCGATTGCGGGGGTATTCTCTGCCGACGAGCGGCTGCAAACGATCAACACGCGGCTCGAGGCGATCCGGATCAAGCTCGATCAGATCGAAGGCGTGCTCGCGGCATCCGATCAGCGCCGCCGAACTTTGCTCGCGCTGCGCGAGGAGATTGAGCCGCTGCGCGACGACGTGCGCGGCTTCAGCGACGAGATAGCGCTGCGGCTCACCGAAACAGAAACGAGATTAAAGGAACTTGGCTCGCCACCCGCGGATCCGGCCACCGAGAACCCTGCATTTGCCAGCGAGCGCAGGGTGCAGGGGGCGTTGCAGAAAGAACTCGATGGCACGCTGCGCCAGTCGCGGCTGTTGTCCGTGCGGGCGGACCAACTCACAGACCGGATTGAACGCCAACGTAGAGCGCTCTTCACCAACCGTCTGTTCTCACGCGCCGATAGTATGATCGATCCTTCGCTCTGGATTTCGGCATACCGCGCTGTGCCGTTCGAGGTGTTGAGCTTCAATTACCTCATATCCGAATGGCGCGAGCATGTGGTCACCCGCGCGGGCTATCTGGGGGCGACACTCGCTCTTCTCGCAGCGATGGCTGCAGGCGGACTGGTTTTCTTCCTGCGCAAAGCGGTCCGCAGCCGGATCGCGGCCTATCCGCTACACGCCGATGCGACATCGTTCACGCTGCTGAAAAAATCCCAGATCGCATTCCGCGATGCTGTGCTGAATTCGGCGGCGGCGCCAATCGCAACGCTCGTCGTCATCGAAACGCTTTCCGCTTTCGAGCTTCTGACCGGCAGCGCATCGAATGTATTATACGGCCTGCTCGCAGCGGTGATCTTCGCATCGGCCGGCCGGGGCCTTGCGAGTGCCGTACTGGCCCCGCATGACCGCAGCCTCCGCCTGCCGGCACTAAACGATTTACCGGCCCGGCGGCTTCACTCGCTGATTTCGAAAACCGTCGTCGTGACGGCGGTGATCCTGTTCGTTAACGTGCTGCACCGGACGCTATCCGCGCCGCTTGCACTGACAATCTTGACCAGTGCGATCTATAGCTTCGTGATCGCTTCCCTGATCGCCCACTCGTTGCTCACCCACAGCAGCCAGAGCAGCGGCGACGGCGAAGACCTGCCGCCCTGGATCAGGCTCACCGGCTGGGTCGCGACCGCCACGATTGCGATCGCGCTGCTTACCGGCTTCATCCGCTTCGCGGCATTCGTATCGGACCGCATGGCAATGGCCGCGGTCGTGCTGACGGCCCTCTATCTCGGCCTAGCTTTGATCGACGCATGGATGGGGCGCGGCCTCACCGAGGAATCCGGCCGCCGCCGCGCGGTCGCTGCAACGCTCGGCATCAAGACAAAAACGCTCGATCTGATCGCGACGCTGCTAGCAGGTTTCCTGCGCGCGCTGCTGCTCGTGTTCGCAGCCTTCCTCGTCGTCGGCACGATCACGACATCCGCCATCGACATCGTCGGCACGCTTGATCGCGTGGCACTCGGCATTGAGATCGGCAAGACGAAAATCCTGTTCGTAGACGTGCTCGCAGCGGTGCTGATTCTCGTCATTGGATTCGCCTTTGTCCGTGTTGTGCACCGCTGGATCGGCAATTCGGTACTGCCCAGCACCGATCTTGAGCCCGGCCTGCAAAACTCGATTGCGACCATCATCGGCTATGCCGGCGTGATCATCACCATCTCGCTGTCACTCGGACGGCTTGGCCTCAACCTTGAAAACGTGGCGCTCGTCGCGGGCGCGCTTTCCGTCGGCATCGGCTTCGGCCTGCAGGCGATCGTCTCGAACTTTGTGTCCGGTCTTATTCTTCTGACCGAACGTCCGATCCGGGTCGGCGACTGGATCGTCACGAAGGGCGAGGAAGGCGTCGTGAAGAAAATCAGCGTCCGCTCGACCGAAATCGAAACCTTCGAGCGCGCGACGGTGATTCTCCCGAATTCCGACCTGATTACAGGTGCTGTGAAAAACTGGACGCACACCAACAAGCATGGGCGGCTCGTGCTGCCGGTTGCCGTCGCATTCGATTCCGATCCAGAACAGGTAAAGAACATTTTGCTGGGCATCGCGAATGCCCGCAGCGAGTTCCTCAAGAATCCAGAGCCCAATGTTTTGTTTACAAAGATCGGCGACAACGCCATGAACTTCGAATTGCGCGGTGTCGTGGGCGACGTCAATCAGAGGCTGAATGTGACCAGCGAGATCAACTTCGCCATCTTTCGCGAGTTCAAGGCGGCGGGGATCAAGATTCCGTCGCAACAGCAGCCGGAGATCCGCATCGTCCGCGGGGACAACGGAACGGCCGATACGCTCGGCGAACTGCTGCAGGGCCGCTCGCAGAAATCATGATAAAATTCCTTCCGCTCGGCTTTATCGCGTCCACCCTGATTCTGCTCGCCGCCTGCGGTGGCGTAGTCGAGCAGGTGGAGAAATCTCCTGCGTTTTACGAGAACCTCGCACAGCCGAATTCGGAAGTGAACGTAGCGGCCGCGGCATCGCTGTTTTCGGATTATCGCCGCTCCAAGGGGCTGCCCGCGGTTGAACCCGACGATAAACTCATTGCCGCCGCCCGCGACCAGGTCCGCCGCATGGTGGCTGCCGACAAGGTCACCCACGATCCGGGTGGCCGCGGCTTCGTCCAGCGCCTGAAGGCGTCCGGCTTCAATGCTGCCCGTTCAGCGGAAAACATCAGCGCCGGATACCACACCCTGGCCGAAGCATTCTCCGGGTGGCGCGATTCTCCCTCCCATAACAAGAACATGCTGCTTCCCGGCGCGACCCGCTTTGGGATTGCGAGCGCCTATACGCCAAAATCGAAATACCGGGTATTTTGGGCGCTGATCTTGGCCGAGCCTGCGAACTAACGAAACCGGCCGCCTGACGTAAGCGGGGAAACATGCTGCCTGAGGCGCGAGACTACGAGACGCTGCGCGCGAAATTCCGCTGGCAGATTCCGCAGCACTACAACATCGCGGTTGACGCTTGCGACAGATGGGCGGCGCGGGAGCCTGATCGCGTTGCACTGATCATCGGGAAACCGTCGAGCGGCTTTGACGGCATTTCTTATGGATACCTGAGCGAGCAATCGAACCGGCTTGCGAATGTGCTCATCGCGAACGGCGTGCAACGCGGCGACCGCGTGTCCATCATCCTTCCGCAATCGCCGGAAACTGTGATCGCGCATCTCGCGATCTACAAGATCGGTGGCATCGCCGTGCCGCTCGCAGCTCTGTTCGGCACCGATGCGATGTCCTATCGGCTCGGCAATTCCGGCGCGTGCGCGGTCGTCACCAACAAGGCTGGCCTCGCGAAGCTCGACGGCATCCGGAAAGACCTGCCGGCACTGAAATTGGTGCTTTCCGTCGATGGCGCAGCCGACAGCGTGCTCGATTTTGCAAGCACGCTCGCCCGCGCCGCGAGCGGCTTCACGCCGGTCGATACGTCGCCCGACGATCCGGCACTCATGGTTTACACATCCGGCACCACCGGCCAGCCGAAGGGCGCGCTGCACGGACACCGCGTACTGCTCGGGCATTTCCCGGGGGTCGAATATCACCATGAATTCTTGCCGCAGCCGGGCGACAGGATGTGGACGCCGGCCGACTGGGCGTGGGCGGGAGGACTTTTGAACATTCTGCTTCCCGGCCTCGCGCACGGCGTTCCTGTCGTAGCCCGCAAGACCGATAAATTCGATCCCGACGAGGCCTATGCGCTGATGAGCGAAGCGGGCGTGCGAAACACTTTTATTCCGCCGACTGCACTCCGGATGATGCGCGGTGCGGGGCGGCCGAAACACAAACTCAATTTGCGTACGGTCGCCTCCGGCGGCGAGGCGCTCGGCGTGGAAACTTACGAATGGGGACGCGACGTGCTCGGCCTCACCATCAATGAGTTCTACGGCCAGACCGAATGCAACATCGTGCTGTCGTCATGCAGCGCGATAGGAATCACGAAACCCGGCGCCATCGGCAAGGCCGTACCCGGCCATGAGGTCGCGGTCATCCGCGAGGATGGCAGTGTCTGCAAGCCGGGCGAGCTTGGACAGATCGCGATCCTGCGTCCCGACCCGGTGATGTTCCTCGAATACTGGAAGAAGCCGGAAGCCACCCGCGACAAGTTCATCGGCGACTGGATGACCACCGGCGATCAGGGCATGGCCGATGACGAAGGCTATGTCAGTTTCATCGGCCGCGACGACGACGTGATCACGTCCGCGGGTTTCCGCATCGGTCCCGGCGAGATTGAGGATTGCCTGATCTGCCATCCCGCTGTGGCGCTGGCGGCAGCGGTCGGCAAACCCGACGCGCTTCGCACCGAGATCGTCAAGGCGTTCGTCGTGTTGAAGCCCGGGCATGCGCCTTCGCCCGAACTTGCAAAAGAGATTCAAGATTTCGTCCGCACGCGGCTTTCCGCGCATGAATATCCGCGCGAAGTCTCGTTCATCGACCAACTGCCACTGACGACAACCGGAAAAGTGATCCGCCGCCTGTTGCGGGAACAAACCTAGCGAATCAGGCCGCGCGTCGCTTTCAGACCGGCGACAGACATCCGCCGGGCGGTTTCAAACACGATCCCGGCAGCGAAACTCGCCTGGCCCGACAATGGCACCAGCCAATCGGCGATCCGGATACGCCGCGCCCACAGATGATCGATCATCGGATGGTTGGCGGCGGCGCAGGAATCAACAAGTGCGAGATTCGTTTGCTTGAGCAAATCTTCCGTAAGATCGAGCGCGAGCAGAACGCCCGGCGAATGGCGCGCAAAATCCTCGTCGTAGGAAATTTTCCAGAACCAGGCTTCGCTGCCGGAAAACAGCGTAATCGCTGCGGCGATCGGAACATCGTTCAGACGGAGAAAATCAATCCGCGCCTGTCCTTTACCGCCAAGACCGGAAACAGCCGAGCGCATGAATTCTTCGGTATCCGAATGCGATTGCGCAGCACTACCCTTGCGGCCTTTCCAGCCTTTCGCTTCCAGCGAAACATATTCCGACAGTGCTGCAGAAATATCCTCCGGCTCCGTAACCGGTTTGTGGTTAAGCTCACCCATTTCTTCAAGCCGGCGGCGCTGGCGCCGCAGCTCTTTTGTTTTTTTCGCCGAAAGCGCCGGGGCGTCTCTCATGAGCGGGGAGAAAGCCGCGCGATCGTGCGCGCTGAAACGCCTGACGCTGCGGTTGCTGGCTGACAACGCTTCGCCCATCACGCGTGCAAATTCGCCGCTCTCGTTCAGGAGCGGAAACAGCGCGAGACGCGGCGAGGCATGGATGGAGGGAAGAAATTTCAGGAATGTATCAACCGCATCCCGGGCATGCTTCGCATCCACAAGCGGCGTACCAAGCGGCGCGAACGGATGCGTCCACATCACAAAAGTATTCACCGCGCGCCCGTTGGCAATACCTTCCACCTCGCCGGGAAACAATCCGATCAGGCGCGATCCTTCGCGCACCAGCACGGCGCCGGGATTCTGACCGGGCATTTTCGCCGCAGCCATGGCAAAAGCAAGCTCGAGGAAAACATTTGGCTCCAGCGCGCGGACAGTCAGATCTTGCCAGTCCGAAAGATCGCGTTCGCTCAGACCGACAACGCGCTTCCATTCGGCGCTCAGCGTATCTGGGAGGATTTCTGTTTGCAGAACGGACCGGTTCATGGACATCGCCACCAGCTGCCGTTACCAGCGCCAGACCAGCGCGTGCAGACCGAGCCTGCGCTTCACCACAAAAAAGAGAAGCGCCGATTCGAGCAGGATTGCCGTCGCAGTCGAGATCGCGGCCCCCTCGATGCCGATCAACGGAACGAGAATGAGACACAAAACAAGATTGGTGACGAACGCCGTTCCATAGACCGCCGCACAGGCACGCTGCTCGCCGACCATGTTCAGGAGACGCTCAGCCGGGCCGACCGCCGCGCGCGCGAGCAGGCCAAAGGCCAGAATAAACATCAGCGGATAGCCTTCAACGAAATCTTCCCCGAACAGCAACAGGATCCAGTGGCCAAGCGAGAGCATCACGATCGCGGCCGCGAGCGAAGGCCAGAAGGTCCAGCGCGTTGCAAGCGCCAGAAAATTCTCCAGCTTTTCTTTCTCTCCGGCAAAATGATATTGGCTGAATTTGTGCGCAAAAGCCGCGTTCACGGCGAAATAGATGAATGCTATCAGGGCCAATGTTTTCGTGGCCGCATAGTAGGTCGCGATTTCTTCCGGCCCGAGGTACAGTTCCAGAACCAGGATGTCGGTGTAGGTGAGGAGAAAATAAAAGCCATCCACCATGAAGATCGGCAATGCCGTCTTGAACCAGTGCGAGACTTCAAACTTGCGCGGACCTTTTTCTATGCGCGCGGAAAGCCGGCGCTGTAGCAACCATCCCTGCACGAGAACCATCGTCCAGATCGCGATCACCGTCGCCGCCATTGCTGTAACGGCGCTTGTTTTCATCCCGCTCATATGTGCGGCCGTGAGCAGCGCCAGAATAAGGATCGGCTGCACGACATAGCCGGGCACCATGGCGATATTGAACCAGTTGTAAGAGCGTGCGATTCCATCCTGCGAACTCGAAAGGGCGAAGATCGGCAGGCACGCGAATCCAAATAGGAACGCCCCGCGAAAACTCTCACCGACGCGTTCTCCAAGGAGGAGAATGACCCCAATGCCCAGCGCCGCCGCCGCTGATCCGAGCGCTAAACTGAGCGCGCGGCTACCGAACAGAAAACCGCGCAGCAGGCCCGCATCGTTGCGCGCGATATATTCCGGAATGAAGCGCTGCGTGGAATAGGCAAGCCCGAGCGGCGCCAGACCGCCGATCAGGATCACCCAGGTCCATACATATACATAGATGCCGAATTCGTAACGGCCCATCCAGCGCGCAAGAAAAATCTGCGAAGCGAAAATCAGTGCCGCGGATACGACGCGCACGAAAAAGGCGATACCGGCCATGCGCTTTGCGACCGCATCGTCGCCATCGCCTGTAACCAGCGCCCGCATGTGCCCGGCCAGCTCGCTGAGACGCGACCGCGGACTGCCTAATCCGGCTTCGCTGGGGTTTGCGATGGACAATGCTCTCTCGCTGGCTTGCCTGAAATGTCGGCGTGAATTAGCAGGACGGCATTAAGAAACCCTTGGGTAAGGCGAGGTGCGCGCGAAACTGAAACCGATTGTTAAAGTTAATGCCGGCTCAAAAAAACAGCCTAGAGCCGAACGGCGCCAGAACTCAGCCGCTTTTGAAGCGTATCATCGACCCGAACGAACGATTTGGTGGCCGGATCGCTAAAATAAATCTCGTCGGAACTTGCCGCCGGATCGAATCCCTCGCGCATGAGATCGACCTTGCGCTGCTTGAATGTGCCCGTCAGTTCCAGCGCTCCGCGAATACGGATGAACAGCGGCCGCGCATATTCCGGCAGCGACCGGACAATGTGCTCGCGCAGCTTTGCGAGATCGGGGTTTGCTTCCGTAACGATTGCCGCCATGCCAGCACGGCCCTCGTTGCCTTGAACGTGCACGCCATAGACGGTCGTATCCTTCACGCTGGGAAACGTGTTGATTGCCTCGGCGACTTCGGTGGTCGAAACATTCTCCCCTTTCCAGCGGAACGTGTCGCCGAGCCGGTCCATGAAATAGAAATAGCCGAGTTCGTCCTGACGCATCAGATCGCCGGTGCGAAACCAGGCGTCGCCTTTTTCGAAGGCATCCCGAACGATCTTCTGCTTCGTCGCTTCAGGATCGGCATACCCCTCGAAGCGGTTGGCGGGCTTGGAGGGATCGTTGAGAATCTTGCTGATGAGTTCGCCCGGCTCGTTGGGCGGCGCAAGCACAAGACGTCCGTCCGGGCCGCGCATCGGCTCTACGGTATCGACGTCGACCTGCACGATCGCGGTCGGGAACCGCTTCGCCATATACCAGGGAATGCGCCCGACGGCGCCGGCCGTTCCATCGAAATTGAACAGCGCGACGTTGCCCTCGGTCGCCGCATAGAACTCGATGATGCGCGGGATGCGAAAACGCTCCTGAAAGGTCTTCCAGATATCGGGGCGCAAGCCGTTGCCACAGCAAAGGCGCAGGCGGTGTTTCTTCTCCGCCTCGCATGGCGGTGCCATGACGAGATAACGGCAGAGTTCGCCGATATACTGGAACATGGTGCAATCGAAGCGAACGATATCGTCCCAGAATTCGCGCGCAGAAAATTTCTCGCGGATGACCGCCGTACCGCCCGCGAGCAGCACCGCTCCCGGCGCCAGCACGCCTCCCGCCGTGTGATACATCGGCAGACAGATATACATGCGGTCGTCGGCTCTGGTATGCATCGCACCGGAAAAGCCGTGCGAGATCGCCATGATTCGGTAGTGGTTGATGTTGGCCGCCTTCGGCATTCCCGTGGTGCCGCTCGTGTAAACGAACAGCGCACGGTCCTCGATGGAAAGCGAAACACGTTCTGATTCCAAAAGCGCGCCACCGTCGAACCTTGAAACCGCTTCACTGATCGACGGCCAGTCCGCTTCGACTTTTCCGTGCAGCCAGACTTTCGCGCCGTTCGCCCGGGCGAGATCGGCCGTGCGGAATTGCGCCAGCAGCGCCGCGTCGACGATGATCTGCTTCGGCTCGACAATTGCGATGCAATAGCTGAGTGCTGCCCCCGTCAGATTGGTATTTAGCATCGAAACGACGGCGCCCACGCGCGTCAGGCCGACCCAGACCGCGAGATATTCAGGCCGATTCGGCATCAACAGGCAAACGACGTCGCCTTTCTTCAAGCCCTGCGCCAGCGCCCAGCGGGCATAGCGGTTCGCGCGTTCGTTCAATTCGCGATAGGTGAGCTTTTCGAGGGCGGAAACGAGCGCTTCCCTGTCGCCGAAACGTTCGGCGAGTTCCTCAATCACATGCGGAAAGACACGGCCGGGATTTCGCCCGATCGGGGTTGTCATCTTCAGCGCGCGAAGCACGCTGCGCAGCCCGGTATATTCGCGATTCAGGCGGTCGAAAAAACCCATCGTGCGTTCCCGATTCGTTGCGGCAGCATTTCTGGGCCACAGCATCTTGGCAAGGGCAATCGGAAACTAGCGGCCCAGCGCCAGCGGATTTTCGGTGAGTGCGGCGCGGTCCGGCGCATCCACCGCCGGTATCCCAAGAAACGCATCGAGCATACGCCGTACTTTTGCGGGTTCGAGATCGTGCGTGACGCACACAAGCCGCGAGCGGCGGTCGTCGTCCGGCCATCCTTCAAGCCGCGCGAGCGGGTGCAAGATATGTTGCACCATGTGCAGGACCACCGGCTGCTCAGGTTGCTCGGCGAGCTTTATGATGCCCTTAAGCCGCAGAATTTTCGAACCATGCGCCGTCCGCAGGAGATCAATAAACAGTTCAAGCGTGGAGGCCGGAATCGCGGCTTCGGTCGCCAGCGTGAATACGCGGATGCGGTGATCGTGACGGCTGTGGTCGTGCGTGTGACCCTTGCCCGCCTGCTCGGCACCGTTGACGGCTTCCTCGGCAAGCCAGCGTGCGACATCCGGAATTTTGCGTTCGGGATCGTAGAGGCCAGCCCCCGTGAGCGCCTTCACCGTCGCTTCGCCCCTGGCGGCGTCGAGGACAGGCGCGGATGGATTGAGCTGCTTCAACCGCTCGCGCAGCGCGCCGGTATCTGACGCAATGTCCGTTTTCGTCAGCACGATGCGGTCAGCCATCGCGGCCTGCTTCACCGCCTCGGCGTGGTTGTCGAGCGTCGCCATCCCATTCGCACCATCGACAACGGTGACGACGCCATCGAGACGGAAGCGCAGCACAAGATAGGGATGCGTCATCACCACGTGCAGGACGGAGGCGGGATCGGCGAGTCCCGTCGTTTCGATCACGACGCGCTTGAAGGGGACGATGCGGTCATTGTCGCGGCGGCGCAGCAGGTCTTCGAGCGAATTGACGATATCGCCGCGCACCGAGCAGCAGAGACATCCGCTGGACAGGAGCACCACGTCGCTGTCGATCACTTCATACAGCAGATGATCGATTCCGATTTCGCCGACCTCGTTCACGAGAACGGCGGTGTCCGCGAATTCCGGATCGCGCAAAATTTTATTCAGAAGAGTTGTTTTACCGGCACCCAGAAAACCGGTGATCACCGTAAGCGGAATAGGCTCAGGAGGAGTGCGCGAAACCGTGCTCATTCGTCAGTGTCTGGCCTGAGGCCGCGGGAGAGGCAGGCGCACTTCGGCCGGCAGATCGATGGTGCGGGCCATCACGGTGCTGACATCCGGCGCAATCAGCGGACCGCCGACGGCCAGCGCCACGCCCGGATTCGGCACGAGGCCGGAGAGGACCGTCTCACCGGGATTGGATTCTTCCTCTTCTTCGATGGTTCCACGCAACGCCACAAGCGAAACACCCGCTTCCGAACCAGCGGAAGCAAGCTGATGTTTCGGATTTGCTTCGGTCACAGTGACAAACGGGCTGGTGTTCTCATCGCCCGCATCGGCTCCCTTCGTGCCTTTTTCTGCCTTCGGCTTTCCGCCCGCGATCCCTTTGGTATTCTTATCCTTTGCGGACTTCGCGTCCTTCGCGTCCTTCGATTTCTTTTGTGGTGTCTGTTTCTTCGGCTCGAGGGCGCTGTTCGCCTGCGCGGCCGGCGACGAACCGAGGAACACGCGGATCGGCGGCATCGAAGCCGGCAAATCCTTCAGCAAGGGCTTCTTCACGAGCGCCACGACTTTCTTGATCGCTCCAGGCTTCTGGTTTTCGGACTCGGCCGCCGCCGCGGCTTCCGGGTCGTCATCATCGTCGTCAACAAAATCGTCGTCAGCTAACGGCTTCTTCCGTTTTTTCTTCGGGCCGCACATATCGTCGCGCATATCGAAGGGCGTGCCCGGGATATTCGTGACCGCATCGATGACGACCGGGTCCTTGCCGAGCACAGACGCGATCGTGAGGTTCCGCCCGAAGCCGCGCTCGAACAGACGGGCAGCATGTTCCGCGCGCTTCACGGAAGTGGTCGCGCCGAACACCACCGCGATCAGTCGCTTTTCATTGCGGCGCGCGGTTGCAACGACGTTGAACCCCGACGAGCAGATAAAGCCGGTCTTCATGCCGTCGGCGCCAGGATAGTGGTCAATGAGCTTGTTGTGGTTCGCGAGGATACGTTTTCCGAGCTGAAGGGCAGGAATGCGGAAATACAATTCGTATTCCGGAAATTCGCGCAGGATTTCACGCGCCAGAATCGCCATGTCGCGCGCGGTCGTGAACTGGTTCTCGTCGGGCAATCCGTGCGGATTGGTGAAATGCGTTCCACTCATTCCAAGTTTGGCGGCCGCAGCATTCATCTGCAGAACGAAATTATCTACATTGCCGCCAATGCCTTCGGCGATCACCACCGCGATGTCGTTCGCGGACTTCACCATCAAAATCTTGATCGCATTGTCGAGCGTAATCTCGGAACCCTTTGGAAAGCCCATCTTGGATGGCGGCTGTGCGAGCGCATTTTCCGAAACAGTGAGCAGCGTGCCCGCTTCCGCCTTCTTATCGCGCATCGCCTTGAACGCGAGATAGGTGGTCATCAGCTTCGTGACCGATGCCGGATACCAAGGTTTTCCCGCATCCGACTGCGAGAGCACTCTCCCGGTATCTGCTTCAATCACAAGATAAGGACCGGCCTGGGCACCCGCGCACGAGAGCACCGCGGAGAGGGCGGCAATCGTTAGGCCAATAAAAAAAGGCTTCCGGGTCGCGGCCATCGAACTCATTTTCCGTCGTGTTTACCGGCGTGCTTTCCGACGATGGCGGAAATGCGACAGTTCTGCTTAGGGCGGGCTATTCCTAGCCTCTCCCGGGGGGAGAGGCAAAGTTTCTCGCCGTCGGGCGGAACTCGGCCTATATTACTTGGAACATTGTGCCGGAGAATTCCATGTCCGCCTGCATCGTCGGTATTGCGCATACCCCTTTCGGCAAACTGGATGCCGAAACTGTTGAAAGCCTCGTTGTAAGGGTCGCGCGTGACGCGCTCACCGATGCGGGCATCGAAGCCGGCGACGTCGATGAGATCGTGCTCGGGCATTTCAACGCCGGATTCAGCGCGCAGGATTTCACTGCTTCGCTCGTGTTGCAGGCCGATCCCGGTTTTCGCTTTAAGCCGGCACTTCGGGTTGAAAATGCCTGCGCGACCGGTTCCGCCGCCGTGCACCAGGGACTGAAGTCGATCGCCGCGCGTACCGCGAAGATCGTGCTTGTGGTCGGTGTGGAACAGATGACGCGCACACCCGGCGCGGAAATCGGCGGCATCCTCCTCAAGGCTTCCTATCTCGCCGAGGAGGAAAATACACCCGCAGGCTTTGCCGGAATTTTCGGCCGGATCGCCGACCGCTACTTCCAGGCTTACGGCGACCAATCCGATGCGCTGGCTAAGATCGCAGCGAAGAACCACAAGAACGGTGTTGGCAATCCGTACGCACAGATCCGCAAGGACCTCGGTTACGATTTCTGCCGCACCGAAAGCGAAAAGAACCCGCGCGTTGCAGGTCCGCTGAAACGCACTGACTGCTCGCTGGTTTCCGATGGTGCAGCCGCGATCGTGCTCGCGGACACAGCGACTGCGGTGAAGCTGGGCAAGCCTGCGGTGATGTTCCGCGCCGCCGCCCACGCACAGGATTTCCTGCCGCTCTCCATGCGCGACATCCTGAAATTCGAGGGCTGCGCCGAAGCATGGCAGCGCGCCCTTGCAGCCGCCGGTGTGAAAATCGGCGATCTTTCTTTCGTCGAAACGCACGACTGTTTCACGATCGCAGAGCTTATTGAATATGAGGCGATGGGCCTCGCAAAGCCCGGACAGGGTGCCCGCCTCCTCGAAGAAGGCATTGTCGAGAAAAACGGCAAACTGCCGGTCAACCCGTCCGGCGGCCTCAAGGCGAAGGGCCATCCCATCGGCGCCACCGGTGTCTCGATGCATGCGATCAGCGCCCTGCAGTTGCGCGGCAATGCGGGCGACATGCAGGTGAAGGACGCACGTCTTGGCGGCGTCTTCAACATGGGTGGCGCCGCCGTCGCCAATTACGTCAGCATTCTCGAACGAGTGCGATAGACCTCTTGAATGCAATCCGCACGGAGTTTTTCTGATCAGCCAATCATCTACCTTGCCTGCAACTACAGCTATTTTGCGAATTTTGCGCCCCCCTGATCCGATCGCTGGGCGATGTGAGTTCAGATAGCCAGTTACATCTTCATCTCATGGATGCATCGGATTCGGAATTGGATCGGCTGAGAACATTTTTCGCGAAATCGACCCCGACCGCGCAAAATATCTGCAGCTTTTTGAAAAGTACTTTGCACCCGTCTGAAAACGAGCGTTTTGCTTTCAGTCCGCGCGCTTGACCGGCACAGCTTCCGCTTTCGCGGTTTCCGCGACCATGAACTGCGCGCGGGCGAGACTGGCAAAGCGACCATCCAGCTTCACCAGTTCATCGAACGAGCCCTGTTCGACGATTTTGCCCTCGTGAAATACGAAAATGCGGTCGGCGTTGCGGATGGTCGCGAGCCGGTGGGCGATCACGAAGGTGGTGCGCCCCTTCATCACTTCATCGAGTGCTGCCTTCACCTTGGTTTCGGTGGTGGCATCGAGCGCGCTCGTCGCCTCGTCCAGGATCAGGATCGGCGGGTCCTTGAGAAGCGCGCGCGCAATCGCAAGCCGCTGGCGTTCGCCGCCGGAGAGCGCACGTCCACGCTCGCCGACATTCGCCTGAAGGCCTTCGGGCGTACGTTGGATGAATTCCGTCGCCTGCGCCCGCTCCAGCGCCATCATGATCTCGTCCTGCGTTGCATTGGGACGGCCAATCTTGAGATTATCCTCGATCGAACGGTTGAACAGAAGCGCTTCCTGGAACACGACGCCGATATTTCGCCGCAGCGAAACCAGTGTCACATCCCGGATGTCGTGCCCGTCAATCTTCACGGTTCCGTGTTGCGGGTCGAAGGCACGGTGTAGGATCGCAAGTGCCGTGGATTTGCCGGCACCCGTCTCGCCGACCACTGCGATGGTCTCGCCCGGCTCCACGCGGAAGCTAAGATCGGAAACCGCCGCCCGCTTCCCGTCATAGGAAAGCGAGACTTCCTCGAATTCGACAAGCCCCTTGGGGTGGCCAAGGTCGGTTGCGCCCGGCTTGTCGCGCACGGCCGGGGCCGCGTCGAGCACATCGAAGAATTCCTTGAGCCGTGGCGCATCCAGGACAAGGCGGTTCGTGAAAGCGACCGCCTGTTCCAGCTTGCCGACAAACATGCCGGCGATGTTCACGAAAGTGACGATCTCGCCGATAGTCACAAGGCCCTGAATGTGCAGCCAGGTGCCGACCAGAAAGATCGACAGAATGGTGATCGTGGTCGCGGCACGGGTCAACACCGAAACGACCGCCCACCACGACAGCACGGGCAACTGCGCGGCGAGCACTTTGTTCGCTACGTTCCTGACGTCCCGCACCTCTGCGTCCGCCCGCGTAAAGCTCTGAATCAGCGCGATGTTGCCGAGCGCATCGGAGGTGCGTTCGGCAAGATCGGACTGGTAGCGCTCCACGCCAAGCTGCAGTTTTTCAGTGCGCCGGAGCACGTAGGAAGTGAGAATAGCAAATACGATCAGCAGACCAACGAGCAGGCTGCCGAGCCGCCAGTTCAGATAGACCGCAATCGGCAGCAGCACGATCATCGCGATGAAAGCCGCAAAATGATCGCGAAAGAAGGAAAGCCAAAGCCCCCAAAGTGTGTCCGCGCCTTGCAGCATCACTTTCATCAGACGGCCGGAATGCGTACCGCCGTGATAGGCGAGCGGCAGCTGCAATACGTGTTCGAAGTAGTTGGTGACGATGCCGAGCCGGCGGCGGTGCGCGAGCCGGTCGGCATGGAGCGCCAGCGTGACGCCGGCCGCGATCGTGAACAGTCCAAACGCCGCCCAGGCGATGAGCAGCGTAAGCAAGTCGTTCGTTGAGGGAACGCGCTTCTCCGCCTGCGCGGTCACCAGCGCATCGACGATCTTGCCGAACAGGATCGGCTCGGCAAATTGCGCGACCGCCAGCAGGATGTTGGCTAACGCGAGAAATGTGCCGAGCCTTTGCTCGGGGCCGAGCATCGTGAAAACGCGGCCATAGAGTTTGATGAAGTTCATGGGCTTCCGGCGGGACGATCGATGCGGCGCACTGTACCGGGATCGTAGCCATCGGCAACGGCAACACCGGGTTCGTCCAGCGTTCCTTGCGCTTATTCAGCCTTGGGCAAAGCCCGAACGCTGCGCCCAGCCGGTCATGCGGCGTTCCAGCACAGCCATGGCCCAGTACATCACGATGCCCTCGATCGCGAGCGCCACAAGCCCGGCGAAAATCAGGGGCACCTGAAACTGGGCCTGTGCCTGCAGCATCAGGTTTCCGATGCCATAATTGGAAGCGATGCTCTCTGAAATCACCGAGCCTACGAAGGCTAAGGTGATCGCTACTTTCAGCGAGCCGAAGAAATAAGGCAGCGAGCGCGGGATGCCCACCTTGCGCATGATGTCGAGCTTGGACGCGCCAAGCGCCTTCAGGACGTCCTCCAGTTCGGGTTCGATGGTGGCAAGCCCGGTCGCAACGTTCACGACAATCGGAAAGAACGAGATCAGGAACGCCGTCAGCACTGCCGGCACGAACCCGATGCCGAACCAGAGCACGAGGATCGGCACCACAGCGACTTTCGGGATCGCGTTGAAGCCGATCATCAGCGGATAGATGCCGGCATAAATCGTCCGCGACCAGCCGATCACAAGGCCGAGCAGCAGGCCGAAACCGACCGCGAGCGCAAAGCCGATCAGCGTGGTGGAGAGCGTGAAAAGCGAATTGTTATAGATCGGCCACCAGTAATCGTAGAACGCCTTGGCCACAGCGGTAGGCGGCGGCAGGAAGAAAGTTGGTATCTTGAAGATATAAACCGAGGCTTCCCAGATCACGAGCAGCGCAATCGTGAACAGCCACGGTGCAAGGCGAACCATGATCGGAAGGCGCTGGTTCATTGCCGCGCCTTCACGATATGGTCGCGCAATTCCTGCACGATGCCCTGAAATTCGTTCTGGAAAGTAATTTCAAGTTCGCGCGGACGCACCAGCTCTACCTTGCGCTCGGCGATGATTTTCCCAGGACGCGCAGACATCACGAAAATCCGGTCTGCAAGAAACACCGCCTCGCGCAGATCGTGCGTGACCAGAACAACCGTGATCTGTCGCGTCGCGTGCAGGTCGCGGATCACGCACCAAAGTTCTTCGCGTGTGAATGCGTCGAGCGCGCCGAACGGCTCGTCCAGCATCAAGAGTTGTGGCTCATGGATGAGCGCCCGGCACAGCGAAGCGCGCATCTGCATGCCGCCGGAAAGCTGCCACGGGTATTTCTCGCTCTGCCCCCCCAATCCGACGGATGCAAGCAAATTTTCCGCACGCTCGACATACTGTTTGCGCTTGCGCCGCAGTTCGCTGCGATGCGGCTGCACGATCTCCAGCGGAAGGAGGAGGTTTTCCAAGGTCGTGCGCCAAGGCAAAAGGGTCGGCGCTTGAAACGCCATGCCCGCGATCTTCACCGGCTGGCTCACCTTCTTGCCTGCGACAGCGACAGTTCCCTTGAAGGGGAACTGCAAACCCGTCGCAAGCTTCATCAAGGTGGATTTGCCGCAGCCTGAAGGACCAACGACCGCGGCGAATTCGCCGCGGCCGATGGAAAGTGTCAGATCGTCAACGGCAAGTGTTCCGGAACCGCCGCCATACATATGACTGACCGCAGCTAGATCGACGAACGCGGTCACAGACCCCCACTCCCCGGTGTTACTTCACTCGATCAGTTGGCCTTCCGCGTATCGGCGGCAGGCAGGAACGAGGCGTCGAAGATCTCGGCGCCCTTCGGCTTTGCTTTAAAGCTGAAGGTCAATGCGATCTGCTCGATGGCACCGTCCAGACGCGCGAGATCGACGGCACCAAAGCCGTTCTTCTTCACTTCGTCGGTCATGATGTTGTCCTTGATCGCCATGTTAAGACGCTCAAGTTCGACATCCTTCTTCGCGACTTCGTTGCGCTTCACGACCGAATCCACGGCGGTCGCCGGCGACTTCACGGTTTCCTGCAGCGCCTTGGTGAAGGCGCGAAGGAATGCCTTCACCGCATCGGGTTTCTCGGCGGCGAACTTCGGATTCACGATGATCGTATTGCCATAGAGATTGACGCCGAAGTCGGCCATCAGCAGCACGACGATGTCGTCGGCCGGAACGCCGCGGTCCTTCAGGTTGATGTACGAGGAAAACGAGAAGCCGGTAATGGCATCGACCTGGCCGGCGGCCAGCATCGGCTCGCGCACCGGGAAGCCCACGTTTTCTATCGTGACCTTGGAAGCGTCGATGTTGTTCGCCTTCACGAAGATCGGCCACTGGGCATAGGCACCGTCCGGCGCGGGCGCGCCAAGCTTCTTGCCTTCGAGATCCTTCGGCTTCGCCACACCGCGGCTCTTACGGCCGACGATGGAGAACGGCGGCTTGTTGTAGACCATGTAGATGGCCTTGATCGGCACGCCCGGATTGGCATCGCGGAACTTGATCAGCGAATTGATGTCGCCGAAGCCGATGTCGTAGGTGCCCGACGCAATACGGTTCAGCGGTTCGAGCGAGCCGCCCGCCGTGTCGATCGTGACGTCGAGGCCTTCGGCTTTGTAATAACCCTTGTCCAGCGCGAGCACGAACGGTGCGGCCGGTCCTTCGAATTTCCAGTCGAGCGTAAACTTGATCGGCTGCTGCGCGAAGGCAGCGGTGGCGAACGCCACCATCATCGACCCCGCGATAACACCGGCTGCCGCGCGGCGAACTGCTGCGGCGGCACTCACACACCCTCTCATGACGATCTCCCGTTCTCCGGCGCGGCACCGAGCCGCGTTCTCGGATAACAATAGCAAAGACCATGCCGCATCAGAGAGCAAGCGAGGGTGACCGTTTGGTCTCCGCTGCCCACCGGTTGGGCATTGGATGCGATCCGCTGACCGCTGGATGGACAAAACAGCCTCTAGGCCATTGGGTTAACGGGGGGATTCGCGCCCGAGCGTTACCAGGATATGTTGCAGGCATGATTGATTCGGTTCGCCGTCTGCACGATGCGGTCCGGTCTGCACGCGCAAGCGATCTCAGTTCCTCCCGGACCGCTCGGCTCCTGCAATCGGGCACGCTCAAAATATCAAAAAAACTCGCGGAAGAGGCGGTTGAAGTGGCGCTTGAGGCTGTCGCCGGCAAGCGCAGCGAGGTCATCCGTGAAAGTGCGGACCTCGTCTATCATCTGGTTGTTCTGTGGGTGGAAGCTGGCGTGGAACCGAAGGAAGTCTGGGCGGAACTCGACCGGCGCGAAAAATTGTTCGGAATCGCCGAAAAACTGCCCAAGAAATCCGTGGCTCATGCCAAACGTATGATGACCAATCCGCCGCACCAGCGCGCCCGCCGCGTCCTCTCCCGCTGACGATCGTTATCTGCCACAGGCTTTCGTTCTGATCCGGAAGGCTCCGATGCTTCGCCGTCTATATAATTGGGTACTGGCGCTCTCGGAGCGGAAGTCCGCGCCGTGGGCGTTGGCGGGCATTTCATTCGCGGAGAGTTCGTTTTTTCCGATTCCGCCGGACGTGATGCTGGTGCCGATGTGCCTCGCACGTCCCAGCCGCGCCTACTACTACGCATTCATCTGCACGATCAGCTCGGTGCTCGGCGGCCTGCTCGGCTATGCCATCGGCTACCTGCTGTACGACTCGATCGGCAAATGGGTCATCGAGCTTTACGGCTATGGCACGAAGTCAGATGCGTTTCGCGCTGCCTACGCCGAGTGGGGGCATTGGGTGATCCTGATCAAGGGACTGACGCCTATCCCCTACAAGCTGGTGACGATCACCGCCGGCTTCGCGGAATATAATCTCTTCTGGTTTACGGTGCTTTCAATCATCACCCGGGGTGCCCGTTTTTATTTCCTCGCTTTCCTGCTGCACCGTTGGGGAGAGCAGGCGCGTGAATTTATCGAGAAGCGGCTCGAATGGGTGACCCTCGGTGTGCTCGCCATCATCGTGATCGGATTTGTGATGGTGGCGTGGATGTTTTGACATCGCCGCTTAATCGGCCGCCCGCGCCAGCAGCGGTGCCAAGTCCCGCACAGAAAAATGATTCTTGGGATCGGTTTTTTTTGCTCCCGTCGCGAACGATCTTCTGAAGAACGTTAGAGTGAGTATACTCTTTAACCAAGAGGAAGCTTACTGCATCTGCATGCTCCCTGCCCATCGCGCGGATCAAATCGGTAGCATAGCGCGAGATTTCACGCGCAGCACCGCGCAAAAGCGTTTCAAGCACTCTTCCGCATTCAAAGTCGACATGGAAAATCTTCCGATCGCGCACGATCATGTTCCGAAGGTTTGCGTCATACTTAATCAGTCTTCTATCCCGCTCGGCAAACATCCGGATATGGCGCGCGTTGGCTTCGCGAAAGAGGTTCTGAACCAAAAAAAAGCTTCTCATTGGCCGCGACGAGCAAGTCGGACAAAACATCCGAAAGAGTGCGGCCCTCGACATATTCGAGGGCGATACAAAGATGAGCTGGCCCCGGGAACACGGTTTCAAGATCGACTAACTTCAGCACACTAAATCCTTTTTCATACCACGTCTGCCGGCGGGTTCGTGCAAAAAGGTTTCTGTGACGGCTCTATTGGAGGCAACCGTTGAGATTTAGCGCGTGCTCGCCATCGCATAAACTTAAGTATTATGCGCCGAAAATTACATTTTAGGCGACAAATAATTCGACTTTTCCATCTCTAGAAATTTTTTCAGAGCTTCATCGAATACTGTTGGCCATTCGCGACGATTACGTCCTGCGACGCGCAAGTTTGGATACCAGGGCAAGCGATCCGCCAATACTGGCAAGTCCCGCCGAAACCAATCGTCTCGAATAACAACGGTCGGCACGCCAAGCGCCCCGCCTACGTGCGCCAACGTATTCATAATCGTTATGACACCATCTAGAGACGCCACTTGAGCGATAAATGTGTCCATATCGACGAGCTGATTGACCGAGGGGTCAACAATAATTCGGTTTCGACCAAAGATTTCAACCGCAGATGAAACATTACCATACTGAAGCGATACAAATGTCGCTTGATGCCTGCTTATGAAATCCCGCCATTGGCCGAGGCTAGGCAAATCTTTTCCATGATGCGAGCTATACCAACAGATTCCAATCACGGGTTTCAAAGCACTTTGCGCTGAAAGGTATTTCTTTTTGAATTCAGCGACTTTCTCTTGATTGGGTATCAGCGCATGAAATTCTGGATCTGGTAAATTCTCTTTTGGTGCAAACAAGGCTATCAGCGCAGCTGGAAGGAGTACAAAATAACTGGAATCCAATTCAATTCTATCATTTGAAGTTTCAAAACGAATCTCGGGAAAGCTCCTTTGAAAGGTCTTTATTAATCTCGGCTCAATTATAACAACCGTATCTTTTGCTATAGATGAAACTTTCCGCAGCAGAGGCGAGCAGCGAAACGCAACGCCTAGTCCGTCGCCCGCAGTCTGATTCAAATCAACTATGATTTTTTGATTTGACAGATTCTCGCCTCTCCATTCGTTCGAATACTTTCGTTGATATGGAGCAATTTCAGTAAGCCACAATTTTGCACTTTCTTGGTAGCAGCCAACTCGCTCAAGGGCATGCACCATTTCAAGAACAGCACGACGATCACCAACACGACGCGCGATTTCTGTGATATGGAGTGAGCTTTGCTTTGTTGAAAACCAGTCCGCGCGTTTAATGGCCTTTCGGTAGTCCGAATATGCAACTGCGAGACTAGGACTTCGAATAAATCTGAGAAATTGACGGCGATAGTATTTTCTAAGATCACGGCGTCGCATAAAACTTATCCAAACTCGTTCGGGAAGCCAGTTTGGCCGCTTCTTGATCAGCATCTCATTTCATCTATTTTGCTAGAAAAACTAAGATTTTTCCGTAGCTAAGTTGTTTACGTAAATATAATCCGCAAGACTCGAGTTTTGCGATAGTTATGAAAACTTTTTCTAACCCAACAATTTGCGGATGCACCTCGACGATCATTTTCTCTACCTTTGGAAATGCGGCGTTGTTGAGCAATTCAATTTCTGCTCCCTCGATATCCAAGATCAAAACATTGGCGCCGCTTTCGGTCAAAGCATCAGTGATTGCATCAACAGAAACATCAATTTTTTTTCCAGCACCTTCACGTGCAAAAAAACTTGACGAGAGCAGATCATCCTGAGCATGGAATTTTGCTGTTCCGCTTGCTAGCCCTAAGGCTTTCTGTCGGGCCTCTATGGAGAATCCGTTGTTTTTCAAATTCTCCGACAGAATTGTAAAGCTAGCAGGCGTTGGCTCGTAGCAGACAATATTCTCATGCCCAACAATGCGTGCAGCTGTCATTGTTATTAGCCCCATGCCGGCTCCTCCTTCGAGAACTCGGTCCCCGGGCCTTACAATTTCCTCTACGATTAATCTCTCTTCGGCCTCGTAGTTCCCTCGATAAATCAACTTTACACTTTGAGAGTTCACGCGTCTGCGATCGGTTAAAAGTCTGAAGCCGCCCAACTCAACCGTACTGGGCCAAAAAATTCGCCGAAATGCATATTGATATTTTGGAACCATCGACGCATGTATTTTTTTTTTAAACTTTTCAGACTTTTCGAGCTTCAGCACGGCCAATCTCCTGAATCCAATAGAACGTCAACTACCAAACAATTTTTTTGGCAAGGCCAAGCTCTGCGAATTGACTGGGCCCTGTGTATTTTACTGACTCTGGGGTCATGAACGTAAAGTTCGGATCCTCTGATATCTTCTTGTGTTGTACCTGATAGTGCCGGGCTCCGCTCCAGTAATTCTTATCAAGTACTGCATTCGAGGCTCGCTCCAAGAAATCTCCAAAAAATTTAAAGTGTGCAAGTACGGAATATACAGGTCCAAAATTTCGCCAATACGGAGAGGGGAAGTGAATCGTTTTAAAGTAACCGGTTAGGCAGTCATTATAAAAAAGAGGGAATTTTTGCAGCATTGGTCTTAGCCCAAACGTGTGGCCTCGAACGCCACCAGTAATTTTAATTCCCAGTCGATGATTTTCGACTTGGTAGCCTTCCGCATCAAAATGATTTGCTAATTTCCAGGGTTCTTCTCCCTCGGAATATTGCGCTTCTCTAATTCGAAGTTCAGGATAAAAATCCAGCATGAATGAAGCAAGCCGTTTCATCCTTTTTTGCTCCAACCAACGGATGAGATCGCGCAAATTAAAATTATCCATATCATTGTAGAGTAGGTACTCATCGGAATCGATGCTTAGGTACCAACGTTTAGTGCCGTATCGTTTAAGAAGTTCATTTCTCCAGATTTTTCCTCGCGCGGCCGCGCCGTAGCGAAGATGTGAGTGATGTAGATTTACGTCCGGCTGGCTCAATAAATACTCCGTAGAGCCGTCTTCCGATTGATCATCGACAATTAAAAAACGATCAACTCCGATTTTTCGATAATGTTGCAGTAGCGATGGCAGAAATGGACGATCATTCCGGACCAGCAAGATCGCTGGAATATCGTTTGGTTTAAGTGATTTGTAGTTGTTGCAGGGGCTCAATGTACTTTCTGTGTTGATCAGATTCAGTTTTATCGAATGCAACACAGAAGTCGGAATAGACGCCAGATATCTGCTTCTTCTAGATAAATCCAATTAATTTGCCTCTGCTAAGTTGAATAATTCACTTCGATCACAGAAGGGGTGCGTGATTGCCAATACCGATCGTAGTCGAAGACACCAAACGTAAAGTCTGTGATATTTCGCATGAAATTTATTGTAACAGTGAGGACAACGGGTGCAATAGGTCACAATTTGATGACGTTTATAAGGCTGGCGGGAACTTATGTTTTAAGCATCATTCTACCCGTGTAGTCGATACGATTCATCAGCGCATTTATTCCTTTGAAATATTCGTCAACGGCCTGACGCGCTCCTTGCCAGTGGCCGTAGTCGTCGATGATGAGAACTCCGCCCCTAACGAGCCGTGGATAGAGCACTTCAAGCTCGATCTTCGTGGATTCGTACCAGTCCGTATCGAGGCGCAGCAGTGCGATTTTTTCCGGAATGTTGCCCGCGACCCGCAACGTGTCTTCGACCTTGCCCTTCACGAAATGCACAGAGCCGTCGGAAAGATTGGCCTGACTGAAATTGCGCTTTACGTCTTCTAGCGAGGCATAATCCCAATCCGTATAACCGTCCTTTTTGCGGCCCTCATACTCCGAGGACGCCGGTTTATCCGAAATCGAAACGTCCTTGTCGGTAGGCTCGGACATGCCCGTAAAGGTATCAAAGAGGTGGATGTCCCGCCGCACTTTGGACGCGCGACAAAAGTCCGCGGCGATCAGCATGTTGCCCCCGCGCCAAACCCCGCACTCCACGATGTCCCCTTCGATCTTTCCCCGATTGATATATTTAAGTGCGGATATCAGCGCCCATTGCCGCTCCACGCTGGTCATCGTGTAGGGCCGGTAGCGCGCGATCAGCGCTGCTTCGGCATCGGAAATTTCGGGGATGATTTTTTTGATATTGTGCGGCTTCGAACGAACCATCCGCTTGATGGGTCGAACGATCGCATCCAAAGCTCTGGCGCCGATCAGCCGCATACTTTCTGCTCTCCGCTGGCTTGTACATAGCACCGATCCCCCCATAAGCTACAGACATGAGAGCTTCCGCTTCCACGTTAGAATCCGAAATCAGCGAACGCGAAATGGCCGCGTTGCTCCGGCTGTTGCGTCAGTCGGAATTCTCCGGCCGTCATCTGGAAATAGGCACCGCCGCTGGCGGAACGCTGAAGGAAATGATGCGCTGTTACCCGGCGGAGAAGCGTCCGCGTTTCGTGGTTATCGATCCGATGACCTATTTCCCAGATCAGCTTGAAAAGGTGAAACGCAATCTTTCGTCGGCGGGTGTCGATCCGGACGAAGTCGAATTCAGGATCGGCAAAAGCTGGCCCGCTTTTCATGCCGCCAAAAAAGCCGGTGAAACATATTCTTTTATGTTCATTGACGGCTCCCACAAACTGGCGCACGTCACCGAAGATCTCGCCTGGACGAGCTTGCTGGAGACTGGCGGCATTGTCTGTCTGCACGACTACGAACCGAAATTCATGGGCGTGGTGATGGCGACAGATCGCTTTCTTAAGCAGAACCCGAATTACGAGAAGATCGCTCACGAAGAGCGCTTGGTCGCACTAAAGAAAAAATCGGCAAGCATTCAAAATGAAGTCAGCGTATGGGATCTGCAGCGCGCGAGACTCTTGAATTTCTATTTGCAATTGGTGAGCAGCACCCGTAAACGGCTTTGGCGCATCGCGTGAAGCAACTATTTCCGCTCCGCCCCGTCCTGCATCGCCCGCATATATTTCTGGTACGTATAATCGGTGTTGTAGCGGGCGACCCGCAGGCCGGTCGCGCCATCGAGAAATCCGGCTCTCCATAGATACGTGCGAAGGAAGGCGCCAGCTGCGCGCACGACCGCTTTCAGTCGCGTTGGCCGCTCGCCCTTCCTTACCATCTCAGCCGCTGCGGCTGCGGCATATCGGCTGGCCTTTTCCCGCGCATCGTCAAGGTCGGCAATCGCGTCGTGCTCGATCGGCTGTTTCATGCGCGAAACCGATCCGTTCAGTTCGACGCGCTCATGCACCTTTGCTTCCACGAAGCGCCCCCTGCCGCGCTTCCAGAGACGCAGCACGTAATCTGGCGACCAGCCGCAGTGAGCAACGATCGTTCCGCAGAAGCGGGAGCGGCGAGGGATCATGTACCCATCGGCCGCGTTCGGATCGGCCAGCGCCTTCTGGATTTCGTCCGCCAGCAACGCTTCGATCCATTCGTCGGCATCCAGCGAAAAAATCCAGTCCCCCGTCGCCGCATCGAGCGCGCGGTTTTTCTGCGGGCCGAAGCCCGGCCAGTCCGCCGTTTCGATCACCCGGGCGCCAAGCGAGCGGGCGATTTCGACCGTCTTGTCGGCACTGCCGTTGTCGACTACGACAATCTCGTCTGCGAAGCTCGCCGAACGCAGGCAGCGTTCGATCAGAAGCTCCTCGTTCTTGGTAATGACGATCAGGGACAGGCGAGGCACAACCAATCCGGATTTTGTTGGACGACAGCGCGGCGGACCATGCCCGACCCCCGGAATTCAGTCCAGAGCCGAAGCACGCCATCGCGCGTGGTGTTTGTGCGGCAACGGTTCAATCCGTTTGGCGGGGGCGAATTGATCCTCGACCGCACGATCACTGCGCTGTTGTCGCACGGCGTGAAAGTCTCCCTGCTCGGCCGCTCATGGACCGAGCGAAAGGATATCGATTTCATTTCTTGCAATCCACCCCGCTTCCCGCGCTTCTCACGCGAACGGCGCTTTGCCGATGCGGCTTGCAAGCTGCTGGTGTCCGAAACCACGGCGCTGGTGCAGTCCCATGAGCGCATGCCCTGCTGCGATATTTTTCGCGCCGGCGACGGCTCCCACGCGGCATTCATCGAGCATCGTGCCCGCGGACTGGGGGGGCTTTCCGCGGCAGCATTGCGGCTCAATCCCTATCATCGCAGCGTGATTGCGCTGGAGCATGAAATGTTCACGAGCCAGCGCCTTCGCGCGGTGATCGTGAATTCTCAAATGGTCGCCGATGAAATCCGTCGTCTCTATTCGGTGCCTACAGAAAAAATCCATCAGGTTCCAAACGGCATTGACCTCGTTCGTTTTTCATCGGACGCACGCCAAGTGCACCGCCAGGAAATCCGGCGCAAGCTGGGCACGGACATGAATCGTCCCGTGCTGCTGTTCGTCGGCTCAGGCTACAAACGCAAAGGCCTCGATACCGCCATCGCGGCCCTCGCCGAAAGCAAAGCCGACGCCGAGCTTTGGGTGGTTGGCAATGACAAGCAACCTGATGCGTATCGCCGTCAGGCCGAGCGCGCGGGACTGGGTGATCGTTTGCGCATCATCGGTCCCATGAAGGACACCGTTCCTTATTATGCGGCCGCTGACGCGTTGATCCTTCCCACCGTCTACGATCCGTTTCCGTCGACGGTCGTCGAAGCGCTTGCCTGCGGGCTTCCCGTCGTCACGAGCACGGGCTGCGGGGCGCGTGACGCCGCCGCACGGCTCGATCTTGCGCTGGTCCGCGATACCTATGATGTGCCCGGTTTTGCCGATGCCATTTGCCGCGCCCTCGATCTTGCTTCGAAACCAGGCACGATCCTCGAGGCCAACGCCATCGCCCGCGATTACGGCATCGAGTCCATGATTGACCGCATGCTTCGCATCTATCAAATACTTGACGCATGACTCCGTCGCCAAGTCTCTATCCAGAAAAATTGCGCATCCTGCATACCGAAGCCTCGACGGGTTGGGGCGGTCAGGAAATCCGCATCCTCGATGAGTCCGCAGGTATGATCGGACGCGGGCATGACGTGCATGTCGTGGCCGCCCCAGAAGCGCCGCTGGTGCAGGCGGCGAAAGACCGAAACATCCCGGTGCACGCGCTTCCACTGAACCGCCGCAGGCTTGGTTCTCTGCTGGCGCTTCGAACCTTGCTGGCGGATCTGAAACCCGATGTGGTGGTCACGCACAGTTCGAGCGACAGCTGGCTGACTGCCTTTGCAACGAGGCTGTTGCGGCCCAGAATTCCCATTGTGCGCACGCGCCATATCTCGACGCCGGTGGCGGCAGGACCGTTCAACCGCTGGCTCTATGGAAAAGTGCCGAGCCGCGTTGTTACCACGGGCGAAGCGATCCGGAGTCACCTGCTGAACACGCTGCTGCTGAAACCCGATTTTGTGCTTTCGATTCCAACCGGCGCGAACATGTCCCGCTTCCAGCCGGGCAACCGCGCAGAGATGCGCGCAAAGCTGGGCATCAAAAGCCGGGGACCGGTCATCGGAATTGTCGCCACGCTGCGAAGCTGGAAAGGACACCGCTTTCTCGTCACGGCGATGAACAATCCGCGTCTGCGGGACGCTCATTTAATCATTGTCGGCGACGGCCCGCAGAACGAGGCCCTGCACCAACTCGTTAACGAGCAGGGCTTGTCGCGGCGCGTGACCTTCACGGGCCAGCAGAAAGATGTGCTGCCGTGGTTGCAGGCGTTCGATGTATTTGTATTTCCGTCCACGGGTCACGAAGGAGTTCCGCAGGCGCTGGTGCAGGCGATGGCTTGCGGCCTTCCCGTCGTTACAACAGCCGTGGGCGCAATTCCGGAAGTCGTGAAAGATAGAGAGAGCGGTATTCTCGTAACACCCGAAAGCGCGGAAGCAATTGCAAATGGAATCGTACAAATACTGAGCGACGCAAATTTCGCGCGGCAACTTTCAGAAACCGGACGTAAACACGTGATTGCTCGTTTCAGCGATCAAGCGATGCTTGACGCGATGGAAAAGGTGCTGCAAGAGGCCGCCGCCAAGCGGAAGCGCGGCGTGCAACAGGTGACTTCATGAAATCCTACCAGCCGATCGTTTGCCGGATCGCGCGCGAGGCGAATGCCCGCGCGATCCTCGACATGCCGAGCGGCGGTGGCTGGCTGGCGAAGGATTTGAATTCAACCGAGATCGCGATCGACGGCATCGACCTGTTCGACGCCCGCCCGGAAGGCTATCGCAACTTCCATCAAGCTGATCTCGACGACGGAATTCCCGCCTCGCTCGGACAGTACGACATGGTCGTCAGTTGCGAGGGCTTCGAACATGTTTCCAATCCAGGCCTGATCCTGAAGACCATTCGCGATCATCTAAAGCCCGGCGGAACCGTCGTGATCACTACGCCGAACACATGGCATGCGGCTTCGCGCTTCAAGATGATGATGCGCGGCTTTTATCCCGGCTTCCCGGCACTCGCCGGCAAGATCAAGCGCGGCACGCATATGCACATCATGCCTTGGAGCTGGCCGCAGTTGCATCTCTACCTGACCCTCGCGGGCTTCACCGACGTGAAACTGCATCCGTGCTTCGAGAAGCGCGGCATCCGGATGCTTGACCGGTTCCTGGCGATTCCGTTGAAACTGTATTGCAGAAAACACGGACGCAAGGCCGCCGGTGAAGAAGCGAGAAAATTCTGGGAAACAGCTGCAAGCCCCGGCTCGCTTTACGCGCAGCGACTCGTTGTTTCCGCCAAGGCGCCCCGTTAACGCAACCGGCCCCAGCGAACGGGCTACCTGTACTCCCTGCGCATTCTGGATTAGCACTATCGCGCATTGGGCACAGGATACCATCGTGTTGTTTCAGACCAACGGCTGCCGCGACCTCAATCAGTTAGAGAAAGCTTTTCTCGCGATATCCGAAACGATGCGCGGATTGTTCGCCATCAAGGTGCGTCTGAACGACAAGGGTTTTGCCTCGACCTACCTCTGCACAACGAAATGGGACGCCAAACGCGTGATGTCGCTCTGGGTCAAGGAAGAGGGAACAATGCGCTGGATCGACAGCGAAGCGACCCCCGGCAGCGTCTTCATGGACATCGGCGCGAATGTCGGCGTCTATTCCATCGCCGCGGCACACCGCGTGGGGCCTTCCGGGAAAGTGTATTCGTTCGAGCCGCATCGCTTCAACGCGGCGACGCTGATGCAGAATGTGATGCTGAGCAAGCTCACCGACCGGATGACAGTCTTCACCTCGCCTGTCTCGGACCAGCCGGGAGTTATCCGGTTCAATTACGCCTCGCTGAAATCCGCTTCGAGCGGAAGCCAGCTCGGGCACAGCAACATTGCCGGCAAGGATCGCAGCTTCAGTCCGGTCGCATCCGAAATGATGTCCGCCGTGAGCGTGGACTGGCTGATCGCGCAAAAAGTCATCGAACCGCCCACGCTGGTGAAAATCGACGTTGACGGCAACGAGCCTCTGATTCTGCGCGGCATGCGTGGCCTGCTCAGCGGTCCAGACAAACCGAAGGCGGTTCAAGTGGAGATCAATGTCGGCCAGGACGCTCTGATAAACGCATTTATGAACGAATGTGGTTACCGGCTGGACCTGCGCCACTTCACGCCATCAGACGAGGTGAAGCTGAAAAAAGGCGCCTCGTTTAAGCAAATCTCGCACAATGCGATTTTCCGACGCAAAGAGCAGGCCTGACAGCGGTTTCTGACCCTGGCTCCTGCGGTGTCCCTTGCAGCGTATGGTCCGGATATCCGATATTTCCTGTCGACCAAGCCTTTCCCATCCATTAAACGTCACCCGGATTTCGGTGCCGCCGGAGGCGGTACATCGGCCACTTTTCCCGGAGCACAGCGTGGCAGCCAAGCATAGTGGGCACGAGAAGCGGCTTGTGCTTTTCGATCTGGACGGCGTGCTGCTGGATTCGCGAGAAAACATGCGCCGTTCATGGCAGCGCGTTTGCGAGCATTTCGGCACGGATGTCGGCTTCGAACGATACTTTGCGGAGATTGGCCGGCCATTTTCCGTGATCATGGAGCGTCTTGGTCTTTCCGAACGCGCGGCGGCGATTGAAGGCGTCTTTCGTGTTGCGTCCATGGAGAATCTGAATGTACTTCGCTTCTATCCACAAGTCGCGGAGACACTCACGAAACTAGAAGCCGCAAACATGAAAATGGGCATCGTCACGTCCAAGGATCAACTTCGGACCAACGCGATCATTGCGATGTTGCCGGTGAATTTCACTTGCGTGCACGCGCCGGACGGAAAGCTCCGCGGCAAGCCGGCGCCCGATCATCTGCTGATGGCAATGGCGCAAACGAGCGTCGATCCGGCAGAAACTTTGTATGTGGGCGACATGGCCGCGGACCATGAAGCCGCCAAGCGTGCCGGCGTCGACTACGCCCATGCCGAATGGGGATACGGGCAGACGCCCGCTGATGGCTGCTGGAAATTATCCGGCATGACGGATTTGCTAAAACTCATACCGGCAAAGAATGAAGGTTCGACAGGATGAAGGTCTTAGGCATTATTCCCTGCCGCTATGGCGCGGTGCGCTTCCCCGGAAAATCGCTCGCCGACATTCATGGCAAGCCGATGCTCTGGCATGTATTCCAGCAGACGAAGAAAGCGAAATCCCTGCATGAAGTGTACGTGGCCACCGACGACGAACGTATTGCGAACGCCTGCAAGAAATTCAGCATCCCCTTCATCATGACCCGTCAGGACCACCCAACGGGAACCGACCGGCTGGTGGAATGCATCAAGACCGTCGATGCCGATATCTATGTGAACGTGCAGGGCGACGAGCCGATGATCGCACCGGAAGCGATCGATATCGTTGCCGATGCGATTTTAAACATCAAAGACCCGCGCGTGCTCGCCTCCAACGGCTACAAGCCGATTCACGACCCGGCGGAAGTCGTGAATGCGAACGCCGTAAAGGTGATCATGACGGCCGACGGACTGGCGCTGTCCTATTCGCGCCTGCCGATTCCGTATCCGAAGGATGGCTTCGCCGAATACAACCGCCAGCTAGGGCTGTACGCCTTTCGAAAGCGCGGTCTCGAAACTTTTGCTGCCCACCGTCCCGGACCGATCGAACTCGCCGAGGGCGTCGAGATGTTCCGCTTTCTTGAACACGGGTATGAGGTCGCAATGGTGCGCACGCCGGATGACAACGCCATTTCCGTCGATACGCTTGGTGATCTCGAACAGGTCAGAAGACTGATTCCGGCCTGATGCGCGAACCCATCGGCTTCCGATGATCAAAAAACCATCCTGGCTCTCGCAGGACGCATGGACCCGCTTGATGCGTCAGCGCGACCGCCGCAAGAGAATGCGTCGGCAGGTCGTCCGGTTCTTCAAAAGTCCGAAACTCGCCATCGCCTATTCCACCTACCGGAAAGCAGTCAACGCCGCAGATTGGCCGGAGGTAAAAACGCGCGTCCTGACAGTTGCAAAGATCGCCGAACAGGTTCGCGACAAGCATACAATCGGAGACATGGTGGCCGCGCTGGAGCGCGTCGGTTGCTATCGGGAAAGCGCGGAGTTGTGGTTCTCCAAAGCCGCCGCCAACGCAAAGATCCTGCCGAACGAATGGCGCGGTGAAAACCTTTCCAGCAAGACGTTGCTGATCAATTTGAATCAGGTTGCCGGGAGCGGCATGGGCGTTGGCTATCGTTGCGCGCACATCGTTGCACAACTGACCGGCCGCGCGCGGCGGACGATCGTCATCGTGGAGAAGCGCCTGATCCCGACCTACCGTCGCACCTTTCCCGGTCTCGAAATCTATTCATCGTCCGCTGAAATCGGGCATGGCGAAGTCGATTTTGTCGCACTGCCGGCCTATCTGCTTGCTGAATTCGACATGAAGCCGGATCTGACGGACGCGGACTTCAAGCCTTTGCTGGTCGATACGGAACTGGCCGCAGCACTGCGGAAAAAATATCAGGCCAGGCAGGGCGATCGCACAAAGCCGCTCATCGGCATCTGCTGGTACAGCTCGCACCACGGCAAGGAAATGCCTTCCCTGCAACACTGGCGCGATTTCATTCACCGGACCGATGCAACCTTTGTTTCACTGCAATATGGAAATGTCGCCTCGGACGTAAACATCCTTGGCAGGAATCGCGTGATTACCGACCCGAACATCGATCAACTGGTGGATATGGACGGCTTCGCGGCTCAGGTCGCCGCACTCGACGGTACAATCACCATAATCAACACGCTCGCCAATGTGGGCGGCGCGCTTGCAACCCCAACAGTCGTGTTGCGTGATGACTGGTTCCGTCGCAATCAGCCGGTACTCAGCGACCGGATGCCGTGGTTTCCAAGCGTACGAATCGCCGGTAAGAACCGTAGAGACTGGAGGGCTGTCCTCGACGAGGCGCTATTAAAACTTCACGAATTACAGGCAAAGCGGAAATGAATGCAGCATCCGAATGGGGCACCGCTAAGCCTGGCATTCTCGCATCCATCTACATTGGCGCGATTCGAAACCGCATTGCGCGAGGCCGCCTAAAAAGATTACTCCGCAACCTTCTTGCTTCGAGCGATGGTGTCTACGACGTGGACGTGGATGGCCTGCGCCTGCGCTGCCACGTTGCGGACAATACGTCCGAGCGTGCCGTCGTCGAACGCGGCTTGAAGGAAATCGACACCCTCAACCTCATCACCAAAGACCTCGGCCCGGGCGACGTATTCTTCGACGTCGGCGCAAATTGTGGAATTTTTGCTTTGTACGCGGCGAAAAAAGTGGGCCCAGCCGGCAAGGTCATCGCCATCGAGCCCATCACTGCGATGAGCGATCGTCTGCATTTCAATATCCGCGCGAATAATTTTTCCAATATCGACGTTGTGGGAGACGCCGTCGGCGACCAGCCCGGCGTATTAACGCTGCATGTGGACCCCAAACATCTGGGGCGGTCGTGCGCGACCCAAATGACCGGCTATGAGCCGGTGAAGGTCATGGTGACGACCCTCGCCAAGATCGTTGAAGCCGCCAATGTTTCAAAAATCGACGCGCTCAAGATCGACATTGAGGGCTACGAAGACCGCGCGCTGCTTCCTTATGTGGCCTCGATGCCAGAGGAAAAGTGGCCGAAGAAAATCATGATGGAAATCCTGCTCGCCAGCCGATGGGAGAGGGATTGCATTGGAGAGCTGATCAAGGCGGGCTATCGCCAGACTTGGCGCAGCAAGCAGGATATTTTGCTAGAATTATAAAACACGCGCGGCCGCACGAACATGCGGCCTCTGTGTAACCCGCTGTACGTTCGCTCAGGCCAGATAATAATTGACGTTCAGCGAGCGCCGCGTCACTTCGCGTGGAAGCTCGAGCTTCTTGACGCCGTGCCACAAATTCGAGGACTTGATGAAGCCAACGAGTTTGTTCGGCGTAAAATCAGACGTATAGAAGGTCTCGTGCTTGTCGAGAAATTCCTTCGAAGCCTGATCGTCCATCATGCCGGCTTTCCAGCCGCTCTGCGCCGCCTTCTGGTCCTTGCCCTGATAGAATTCCGTACCGGCGCCGGAAGAATAATCCACCGCCTTGTCCGGAAAGTAGATCATCAGCGAGATCAATTTGCCCGCAACATCGGTGTGGGGCGGGATGTAGCAACCGGCTTCGAGGTAGGAAAATTCGAAGGTCAGCCGCACCGGCGTATTGCCGAGCAGGTTGCTTTTCATGCGATTGAGTTTCGCGAGCGGCTTGCGGAAAAATCCTTCCGGCGCGGATTTTTCGTCGATCTTCCAGGGCTTCTTTTCGCTCGCAGGACGTTCGGACGAAACCGAATGGGTCAGGTCATACAGCTTGTGCACGACTTCCGGATCGGAAAAGCTCTCGTACAGTTTCAGCCAGACCGGAGTCTTGCTCGTAAAATCCGCGAATTCCGGCATCTTGCTGTTCATGTGGCTCTTGCCGCCACGGTCGACCCACGTCGCGGGAAACAGCGCCTTCTTCGGAAAGTTTGAATCCAGCGCCTCGTATGTTTCGAGATCGAAGATGTCGTGAAACTCAAAAATAAAAAACGGTTCGCGGATGGCAATATCCAGCTTGTCAGGGGTGAGATTCTGCGCAGCCAGCATTTTAGAGCACCTCAAACATACTCAGGCTTCCAGAAGCCTCCGGTTATCGTACTCGGGCAAGCCGCGCAAGCAAGTCTGGCCGGGTAAGCCCGGGCACGGTTATCGCGATGTACAGGATGCTGGTGCCCCCGGCCGGAATCGAACCAGCACGACCTTGCGGCCACCTGATTTTGAGTCAGGCGCGTCTACCAGTTCCGCCACGGGGGCACCGGGGGGATGCTTATAACGGCGATTGCGGGTGCGGCAAGCGCGCTCTCAACGGAAATTCCTATCATAGACTTGGCGGCCGGAACGGGTATTTTCCGGCCATGAATATCGCAGCAATTCGCGGCAGTTTCCGCACATCGCCCCGCTCCGCCATTGCCTTCCTGATCGCTGCCGTAGCGGCGGCAACGCTCTTGGGCGCGTGGTTCTTTGAATACGTCATCAAGCTCGAGCCCTGCCCGCTCTGCCTGCAGCAGCGCATTCCCTACTACATCGCCATCCCGCTTGCGCTGGCGGCCGGCTTTCTCGCGCGCGACCGGATCCGCGCGGGTCTTGCCGTCTACGGTCTCTACGCGCTGGCGGTGCTAATGGCCGGGAGTGCATTGTTCGGCGTCTATCATTCGGGCGTTGAATGGGGCTGGTGGCAGGGACCGACCACCTGTGCGGCCGGCGCTGTTGGCGCGGGCGGAGGCAACCTGATCGAAGCGCTGAAAGGTGCGCGCGTCGTACCCTGCAACGAAGCGCCGATCCGGATTCTCGGCATTTCGCTCGCGGGCTATAACGCGCTGATCTCCGCGGCACTAGCCGTGCTCGCCTTCAACGCCGCGCGGGGAAAGAAATAATGCGCATCCGGGCCGCCGTTCTGAACCAGATGGGCGCGGCAAAGCCTTACGCAAAATCGAAGCCGTTGTCGGTTGAAACGGTCGAACTCGATGAACCCGGCTACGGTGAAGTCCTGATCCGCATTGCCGCGGCGGGCCTCTGCCACTCCGATCTTTCCGTCATCAACGGCGACCGCCCGCGCCCGACACCGATGGTGCTGGGCCACGAGGCCGCAGGCGTTGTGGAAAAACTCGGCCCTGGCGTGGAAGACCTCAAGAAGGGCGATCACGTCGTCATGGTGTTCGTGCCGAGTTGCGGGCACTGCCTGCCTTGCGCCGAGGGACGGCCGGCGCTGTGCGAGCCTGCCGCCGCGACGAATACAGCCGGCACGCTCGCCTCCGGCCAGCGCCGCCTGAAACGGAACGGCACACCGGTTCATCATCACATGGGCGTCTCGGCCTTCGCCGAATACGCGGTGATGTCGCGCCGCTCGCTGATCAAGATCGATCCCGAACTGCCGCTGGAGGAAGCCGCACTCTTCGGCTGCGCGGTGCTGACGGGCGTCGGTGCCGTGGTGAACACGGCGAGGATGCCTCCAGGCACGACGGCCGCGGTAATTGGTCTCGGCGGCGTAGGGCTTGCATCCCTGCTCGGCGCACAGCTTGCGGCCGCCCAACGCATCGTCGCCGTCGATCTGTCGGACGCCAAGCTCGCCCTCGCGCGCCAACTCGGCGCGACCGATACGTTCAATGCGGGCGAAAGCGGCGTTGCGGAAAAGATTCGGGAAGCCACCAGGGGCGGGCTCGATTTCGTATTTGAAATGGCGGGTTCGGTGAAGGCGATGGAGCTTGCCTACAAGATCACGCGCCGCGGCGGCACGACCATCACCGCAGGCTTGCCGCCGCCCACGGCCACCTTCGCGATCCCGCATGTAAACCTTGTCGCCGAAGAACGCACGGTGAAAGGCAGCTATATCGGCAGCGCCGTGCCGCTGCGCGACCTGCCGCGCTACATCGCGCTCTACCGGCAGGGAAAACTCCCCGTGGACCGGCTGATGAGCGACCGGCTGAAACTCGACGACATCAATCTCGGCTTTGATCGCCTCGATAAAGGCGAGGCGGTGCGTCAGGTGATTGTATTTTGAGTATTGTCATGCTCCGCGCAGGCGTGACAGCAAAGTTTAGCGCTTGATCTTTGTCAGCGCCGCCCGGATTTTTTCCGGTATCGGAACCGGACGCTGGGTTGCGCGATCGACAAACACATGCACGAAATGCGCTTCCACCCGCGCTTTTTCTTCACCAACTGCAAACAGGCCGATCTCGTAACGCACCGATGAATTGCCGATATGGGCAACGGCAAGACCCGCCTCGATCGTTTCCGGAAACGCAAACGAGCCGTGGAAACGCGCACCCGTCTCCACCGCAAGGCCGACCGTCTCCCCTTTTAAAAAATCCAGCCCGCCTTCCTCGATGAGATAGCGGTTAATGATCGAGTCGAAGTAAACGTAGTAAACCGCGTTGTTGACGTGGTGATAGACGTCGTTGTCTGCCCAGCGCGTTTGCACCGTGCTGAAGCGGCAAAAAGCAGAGCGCGTCGCCACCAGCTTTTCGTTTTTCATTGCAGGTCCGCTGAAAATAATCGCGCCGCCGGCCGGCGCCCGAGATCAAGGCTCGAGCTCGGTATCCCAATAGAGATAATCCATCCAGCTCTGGTGCAGGTAGTTCGGGGGGAACGAGCGGCCGTTGCGGTGCAGATCGTTCACCGTCGGCTGAAACGGCATCTGCGCCGGCCACATCTTCGATTCGCGTGGCCCCTTGCCGCCTTTTTCCAGATTGCAGGGCGAGCACGCGGTGACGACATTTTCCCACGTCGTCTGCCCGCCAAGCGACCGTGGATTGAGATGATCGAAAGTGAGATCATCCCGGGAGCCGCAATACTGGCAAGAAAACCGGTCGCGCAGGAAAACATTGAACCGCGTGAAGGCGGGATTGCGTGCCGGTCTCACGAAAGTCTTCAGCGACACCACGCTCGGCAGGATGATTTCGGTCGTGGGGCTGCGAACGGCCTTGTCGTAATGGGCGACGATGTTGACGCGATCGAGGAACACGGCCTTGATCGTGTCCTGCCAAGACCAGACCGACAGCGGATAATAGCTCAGCGGACGGTAGTCCGCATTCAGTACTAGCGCGGGCCAGCCACCTGGCGACACCACGAAGTTCACGCTGCACTCCCTTAACCCGGGAGGCGACTAGGGCGCGGCTTGCGCCCTGAGCGCCGACCGATTTTGCTGGCCGGGAATATATCGGGTTGGCGACGGCTTTGTGAAGCCGGATCAATTACTTCCTCTTGGAGAAGGCTTTGGCGAGAAACGCGCCGCCATGCCGCAGCCCCTCGCCGTCGATGCCGTGTCCCACACCAGGAGAGAGATGCCATTCGACGGGCACTTCTGCTGCAGCAAGCAGGTTTGCCGACACAAACAGCGCTTGTGCCGGAATGAGATCGTCCTGCGCGCCATGAACCAGCAGAACCGGCGGCCGGGAGCGAATTTCCGCCTTGGCCTTGTCGGGGCCATCCGCGCTTTCTGGCGTGACGTAGATGCCCGAGTAACCCACAACGGCCGCGAGCGGCTTTTCCCGCCGCAAGGCGACGTGGAGCGCCATCATGGTGCCCTGGCTGAAGCCGACGAGCGCCAGTGATTCGGGGCCAAGATTGCGGCGAGCAAGCTCCGCTTCGAGAAATGCGTCGAGCAACGGCCCCGCCTTGTTCACGCCGCGCCAGCGTTCATCCAGCGAACGGAAAGTAAGCTCGAACCACTGACGGCCCATTGGCGCCCCAGCGCATGGCTCCGGCGCATGCGGCGAAACGAATGCCGCTTCCGGCAGAAGCTCCTGCCATTCCTGGCCCAATGCGATCAGATCGTTTCCGTCCGCCCCGTAACCGTGCAGGAACACAACGAGTTGCTTCGCATTGCCGGAACGCGGCTCGAGACGAGGGCCATCGAGACTTGCGGCCATCAAACTTCCTTTCAGGATTTCGGGAGGATCGGCACAGCTTCGCGATTCTTGACGACACGATAATAGGACCACAGCACACGCGCCGCCACACCGCGCCATGGTTTCCAGCGTTTTGCGATTTCTTCAAGCTGTTTCGCATTGGGGCGCTTCCGTTTCCCGAACGCAATGCGGGCGGCTTCCTGAAGCGCCAGATCGCCCGCCGGAAACGCATCCGCGTGGCCGATGCAGAACAGGAGATAAATATCGGCGGTCCAAGGGCCGATGCCCTTCACAGCGACGAGCGCCTCGTGCGCATCCTCGGCGGAAATATCGGCGAGAATTTCAATACGCAGCGAACCCTCGCGTACGGCGCGGGCGATATTCCTGAATGTCTTGATCTTCGCGCCGGAAAGGCCGGCTCGCTTCAACTTGTCTGCTCGGGCGGCGGCGATCACATCGTGGTGGAACGGATCGAAGGCAAGCTCCAACCGTTTCCAGATCGCCGCCGCGCTCGCGGTGGAAAGCTGTTGCGAGCAGACGATGGAAGCTAAACCGGGAAAACCGCCCTGCCTCCGGCGCAGCGGCGGTGGGCCGGATACCGCAACAATGTCCGCGAGCCGCGGATCGAGTTTTATCAATTCGGCGAGACCACGGGCCAGATCGGCCTCGGTATCGATGCGCGAGGTCAATATCAATCCCATTGTCATGCCCCGCGAAAGCGGGGCATCCAGTAATCACCGCAGTCGATATACACAAGCGAAAGCTTTAGTGGATGATCCGCTTTTTTGCGGATGATGACATGATTGATGGCCGACCCATGCCGCTACCCGTCTTCCGCTTCGCGCCCTCGCCCAACGGCTATTTGCATCTCGGACACGCACTGTCCGCGCTGCTGAACTTCGACATGTCGAAGAGAGCGGGCGGACGGCTGTTTCTGCGAATCGAGGACATCGACCCTACCCGCTGCAAGCCTGAATTCGAGCAGGCCATCTACGAGGACCTCGAATGGCTTGGCATCGGATGGGAACAACCCGTGCGGCGGCAATCGGAGCATTTCAGCGAATACACAGATGCTCTCGATACACTCAAAACAGATGGGTTGCTCTACAGCTCCTATGAAACCCGCGCCGATCTCGCGCCCATGATCACGGCTAGCGATCCCGACGGCGGACCGCGTTTCTCGCGCGAGTTTGGTCTATCGCCGGAAGATGCCGCCCGGCGCGAGCAAAGCGGCGAGCCTTATGCACTTCGCTTGGATACTGGAAAGGCGCTCGAACAAATTTCCAAGCCGCTTTCCTGGCGGGAGACACGGAACGGCGATGAAAAAGAAGTCGAAGCGCATCCCGAGCGCTGGGGCGATGTCATCCTTGGCCGCAAGGAAACGCCAGCGAGCTATCATCTTGCCGTAGTGCTCGACGATGCGTTGCAAGGCGTAACCCATGTCGTGCGCGGGATGGACCTCTATCACTCGACGTCGATCCATCGGCTGCTGCAGGAAATTCTCGGACTTCGGGCACCGAATTATTTTCATCACAGGCTGATTCTGGACGCGGATGGGAAAAAGCTCGCCAAACGCGATCCAGCGACGACGCTTCGCGATCTTCGCTCACAGGGATGGACCAGGGCCGACGTGAGAAGAACGGTCGGCCTCTAGCGAATACCCAATCCGAGCATCCACATCCAGAATGCCAGCGATGCGATCGAGAGCATGGTTGATAAAGAAACCGCGCCGGCGCTAGCCGCGACACCCGTTCGATATCGCTCCGCAAGGAGATAAGCATTGATGCCGCTTGGCATCGCAGCAAACATGATGGCAACGCCCGCAAATACCGGTGGCAGCTCGAGCCAATAACGCACGATCAGAAATGCGATCAGCGGATGCAGCAGAAGTTTGGAGGCCGTGATCAGCGCCGACACCTTGAAGTCGCCCGCCACCCCGTAATGGCGCAGCGACAGTCCCATGGCGAACAGCGCGCAAGGAACGGCCGACGCCGCGACAAGATCGACGACGCCCTTCACGGCTCCGGTGGGCGCAAAGCCCAGTAGGCGGGTGAACAAGCCAGCCGCAAACCCGATCAGAACAAGATTGGTGGCCAATACGCGAAGGAGTTTCAGGAGCGATTTCTTCGTAAGCCCCGCACCGCTTCCCTCGATCATCAGCGATGCTGTCGCCAGCATGATCGGCAGGTTGACCGCCACCAGCAGAAACAGTGGCACCGCACCCGCTTCGCCGAACGCGGTCAGCACGACCGGAATGCCGACCAGCACGATGTTCGACTGCGCCGCAGAGACGCCGTAGATGATCGATTCTTTCGTCCGCCGCTTGAAGAAGAATGCAGTGATGAACTGAACCAGGAACCAGGACGCGAACGCGCCCGCAAAATACACGAACCAATAGGCCCAGGGCAGTTCGTCCGGGAATTTTGCTTCCGCCAGCGTGCGGAAAATCAAAAGCGGAATCGCGATCGTGTACACGTAATCCGACACACCTTCGGCGGTTTGCTTCTTGAGTAGCCCGCTCGATGCGGAGATATAGCCAAGCGCCATCACGCCGAAGACCGGCAATATGATTTCAGCGATGCGAAACGCTTGATCCAAGGGGATTCGTCGCGGTTAAGCCGGTATCATGCCCCGTGGCTAACACGCCGGACCGCGCCCGGCGATTACCCGCAAGTAGCGAAGGCGGCGCGCATGCCGCCTTCGCATTATTCGAGTTCAGCGGCGCACGAGTCCGATGAGGAACAGCAGGATCACGGCGCCGATCGTGGCGTGGATGATAGATCTCACGATGCCGGAGCCAAGGCCGATGCCGAGGTATGGAAACAACCAGCTTGCTATCGCGGCACCTACAATGCCGACGATAATGTTGCCGATCAATCCGAAGCCGTAACCCTTGACGATCATGCCAGCCAACCAGCCAGCAACTGCGCCGATGATGAGCAAGACAATAAGTGCTTCGAGCGCCATTGCGCCCTCCTTATGTTTGTTGAGTCGAGACGTCCCTATCCGCGTTGCCGGCGAGTATCGCCGAATCCGCATGGTCCATACTAAAGGATAAGCAGGGCAGGTCACGCTGACGTAAGCTTGAATTTCCGGCAGGGGATAAGTAGTGGCCTGGCTTCGGCCACATCCGCGCTTATCCAGTCATTTCATGGTCTTACCGGCCACCCGAGAACTTGCGCGGTTTTCGTCCCTTGTGCTGGCGCGAACGCAGGATCGCGGCATTCAACTCGCCGCCGTAGATGAAGATCATCGCCGCGAAATAGAGAAATACCAGTGCGATCATGCCGGACGCGAGGCCCGCGTAGTAGGTCACATAGGTATAGGCGAAGGCGGCGAGATAACGGCCGAACGCAATTCCCGAGGCTAGCCAGAGCACGAGTGTAACGGCGATCCCGGGCGTGATTGTCAGCGTCTTTCGGCTGCCCGCGGGCAGCCATTTATGCAGGACGTAAAGCGCAATCACCAGAATAACCGATGCGGTGAAGAAGCGATAAAATTCAAGAACGAATGTGAATTGCGAGAGCACCGGCAAATATTTGACGGCGGTCTTCCAGATCAGCGGATAGAGAATGACCAGGAAGGAAAGCACGAGCAGCGCCGTGGCGCCGAGCAGCACATAGAGGATCGCTTCCAGCCGCAGCAGCCACCACGACCGCACTTCACGCACGCCATACGCGCGGTTGAGTCCGATCCGCAGGCTTTCGACGCCGCTCGATGCGAAGAAAATCGCGAGCGCCACGCTGAACGTCAGAAGATCCGGGCGAAGATTTGTGAGTACGTCATGAATTTCGTCCCCGAGCGGAACGGCGACTTCCTTCGGCCAGGTTTCGAGCAGCAGCCGCACCGTCTCCTCGGCGAGTTCCTGCGATCCGAAAAGTGCCGCGAGCGTGCCCACGAAAATCAGGAACGGGAACATCGCCATCAGCGCCGAGAGCGCGATATGGCTCGAGATCGCCCAGCCGTCGTCTTCGTTGAAGCGGTCGAAGGCTTCGGCCGCGATCTGCCAGATTTTATGCATTAAGGCCCTCGCCGGGTTGATCCCGGCACGGGCCTAATTTCTCACATCGCGGCGGGCGAGGGAATCAGGATTACGCGGCCCGGACCTGGCTGAGGAACTGCTTGATCGCCGCGTCGAGGCGATCACCTTCGCTGCGAAGCTCTTTCGACATACCGGCGACATCCCCGGCCGTCGTGAGTGCGCCGGAGGCGGCGTCCTCCACCGAGCGCATGGCGCCGGCACCCGCTTCAGCGTCGTCCGAAGCCTGCGCCACATTGTTCGCAATAGAAACGACCGCGGCGTTCTGCTCTTCCACCGCCGAGGCGACCGAGGCGGCCATCGCGGACATTTCTTCAATGACGGAACTGACATTGTCGATGGCGCGGGTGGCATCCGAGGAGGCTTCCTGGATGGAGCCGATCTGCAGGGCGATGTCTTCGGTCGCGCGCGCGGTCTGTGCGGCGAGCGATTTTACCTCCTGTGCGACGACCGCAAAGCCCCTGCCCGCTTCACCGGCACGGGCGGCTTCGATGGTCGCGTTGAGCGCAAGCAGGTTCGTCTGCCCGGCGATCGACTGAATGAGACCGACGACTTCGCCGATGCGGCTTGCCGCATCGCTGAGATTGCCCATGATCTTCACGGAACGCTTGGCTTCGGCAACGGCGCGGCCGGCCACTTCGGTCGAGGTCGCGGTCTGGCGCGCGACTTCAGAGACGGAGCTGGAAAGCTGCTCCGCGGCTGCGGCCGCCTGCGACACGTTGGAGGATGCCGCACCCGCGGCACGTCCAGCACGTTCAGCTTCGGTGCCTACCTGCTCGGCCGTCTGGCTGAGTTTGTCGGCGGATTCGGCGAGACTTTTTGCGGCGGTACGCACGGATGCCAACCCGGTATTGGCGGTTTCGGCAAAAGCGCGCACAAGCTGATCGACCTTTGCCGAATGCTTCTCGCGCTGTGAGGCTGCCTCGCGCTGCTGCGTTTCCAGTCTTTCGCGTTCCTTGGCGTTGTCACGAAACACAAGAACCGTTCGCGCCATGGCGCCAATTTCGTCCTTCGCCTTTGTGGCCGGAATGTGCGTGTTCTTGTCGCCGTCCGCGAGCGCACGCATGACGCCTGCAAGCTCGACCAGCGGCTTCGTGATGCTGCGGCCGATCAGCCAGCTGAACCCAAGGCTTAGAAGCAGCACAAGTGCACCAACCGTAATGATGACTGTTTTCGTTCTTGTCTGCGAAGAACTGAGGGCCGCCGAAGACACGCGCTCCCGGTGCCGGGCGAGATCGATCAGCTTGTCCGATACAGGCAGCATTTCCATGGCGTCGATCTCGATCAGCGCAACGAGCGGATGCACTTTACTCAAGGCGCTCGACCACTCCTTGAAAGTATCGACGTAAACCTGAACTTGATCGACGAGCTGTCTCTTCATGATGTCAGCGGCGATGACAGTCTTCAGGTTCTTCGAAAAATTCTCGTGCTCCGAAAAGAACGAGATTTCGAGAAAACTCGAACGGTCCAGCTTGAATTCCGTTTCGTAGCGGCGCATCACGAGCAACGACGACAAGAGACGCTTTGCCTCGATCTCTTGCAGCCAGGACATATCGAGATTGATGATGCGCTCCACAGCTGCGGCGGATTCCTTCAGCTTGCCCTGGATTCCGTCGCTGGAATCCCAGCCCAGATTTTTCTGTTCTTTCAGGAGTTGTTCAAAATTATTCTTGAGAACCGATACCTTGATCCGTAATTCAGCGATGTTGATGTCATTGCTGGCGCCTGAGGCCTTTTCGATGGAAGCGCGGCTAAGCACTGCAATTTCGTGGCTGGCATTCAGATTTGCCTCGATGGCGTCTAGGCTGCGGACTGCCATGGCGTGTGCGTCGTTGAAGGTTTTTATCCGATCTTCGTCCGGCTTGATCGCAAACTCGCGGGCGGCATAGCGCATTTCAGACAGGCCGACGCGAAGCTCCCTGCTTACGTCCGCGAGTAACGACGACTCGCGTACACCTTCAAAGGAAGAGTCGACATCTCGTTCACCTGCGAAGAAAGCAGCGCCGATAATCGCCAGGCCAAGCACCGGGATCAATGCAATCGCAACGATGCGCGCGCGCACGCTGAGCGCCGTCGTCATCCGCAATGCCGTTATGACGTAGTGCGACACAAAATTCTTGACGCGAGAGAAATCCATCTCGTGCTCCGGCGGGTGTCGAACGGCCAAATTACGGGGATTGATAGTGTGGAGCCGGTTTACCCGGCCGTGGCGTTCCCCCTAGGAAGGATGGAATCGCGTATTGGTTAACAATGCGTTGACAGCGTGCCTCACGATTGTGCAAGGCGCAGAGAGCCGGTTACATGGCCGCGAACCGGAGCAGACAATGCCTTCGTCGCCTTCCCGTACCGCCACCGAGAACCAACCGGACATTACCAAGCTTGCAAACGGGGGGCTTTTGGCGTCCGAATCAATCCTTGCCGCCGTTTCCAGCCGCCTCCGCACGCGCGTAAGCGAGGGAGGAAAACTGTCCGCTGTAACCTTGGAGACCGAGCAGTTCGCGGTGCATGGCCTCGCCTGGCTTGCGACCTATGTGGAGGCGATCCGCCAGCTCGCCGCTTATTCCAGCCGGATGGAAGCGGAAGGGAAGTTCGAAGAGACCGCTCAACTGCTCGTCCAGATCGGGCTTGGCGAATATCTCGCCCAGATATTTGGCGGCATTCCGATGAGCCAGAGCGAGACAGTCCGGCTCTCATCGTTCGGACTGAGCGAAGAGCAGATCGCTTCGTTCAGGACGCCAGCCGTGCAGTCCCTGATTGCAGCGGGAACCGCGCCTGCAACACGCGCACGGCTGATCGATCTGATTTCGACGAGCGATGGCCTGGCGCTCTTCGGCGCGAGCGGTCTCGACGAAACCCTGGAGGCCATGCGCAGCGAAATGCAGCGCTTCAGTTCCGAACAGGTGCTCCCGTATGCGCAGGGCTGGCACCTTGCCAACGAATATGTGCCGCTCGAAATCATCGAGCGAATGTCGGACCTTGGCGTATTTGGCCTGACGATTCCGGAAGAATTCGGCGGGCTCGGGCTCGGCAAGGAATCGATGTGCGTCGTATCCGAAGAATTGTCCCGCGGGTGGATCGCGGTCGGCTCGCTCGGCACGCGCTCTGAAATCGCGGCGGAACTGATCCTTGCCGGCGGCACCGATGCGCAAAAGACAAAGTGGTTGCCCAAGATCGCGTCGGGCGAAATCCTGCCCACCGCCGTATTCACCGAGCCGAATACCGGCTCCGATCTCGCTTCACTAAAGACGCGCGCGGTACGTGAAGGTGATGTCTACAAAATCTACGGCAACAAGACCTGGATCACCCATCCGGTACGCGCGGACTTGATGACGCTTCTCGCGCGCACCAATCCGAACGAAACCGGCTACAAAGGCTTATCGATGTTCCTCGCGGAAAAACCGCGCGGCACAGCCGAGAACCCGTTTCCGGCGCAAGGAATGTCCGGCGGCGAGATCGAAGTGCTGGGCTATCGCGGCATGAAGGAATACGAAATCGCCTTCGACGGTTTCGAGGTATTGGCGGAAAATCTTCTCGGCGGCATTGAGGGGCAGGGCTTCAAGCAGCTGATGCAGACCTTCGAATCCGCGCGCATCCAGACGGCGGCCCGCGCCGTGGGCGTCGCGCAATCGGCGCTCGATCTGGCGCTCCGTTATGCCAAGGAGCGCAACCAGTTCGGCAAGCCGATCCTGTCGTTTCCGCGCGTGTCCGACAAGATCGCGATGATGGCCGCCGAAATCCTGATCGCGCGCCAGCTCGTCTATCACGCGGCACGTGAAAAAGATTCCGGCCGCCGCTGCGATCTGGAGGCAGGCATGGCAAAACTCCTCGCCGCGCGCATCGCCTGGGCCGCGTCCGACAGCGCCGTGCAAATCCACGGCGGCAATGGCTTCGCACTCGAATATCCGGTGTCGCGGGTACTTTGCGATGCCCGCATTCTTTCCATATTCGAAGGTGCCGCCGAGATTCAGGCGCAGGTGATCGCGCGCCGTCTGCTTGAAGGCGCGAACTAGCGAAACAAAAATTTAATGCTCGATTTCTCCATTTCGGAAAGCTTGCGGCTGGTGTTGCGGACCTTTCCGTTCATGCTGCTGCGCATGGCGGTCTATTTCGGAATCGCGGCGGCCTATGTGGTCGCCACCGGCGGCAGTGCCGGTCTCGGCTTCGGCATTGGCGCGCTGGCGGATGCAAGGGCGGCAGGCGCTTTCTGGGGCGCCATCGGCGGCTTCTCGCTCACCACCTTCGTTCTTTGGTGGTTGCGGGAATACATTCTCTATCTTGTGAAGGCGGGTCACATCGCGGCACTCGTCCAGCTTTATGACGGACGCGCCTTCCCCGCGGGCCAGGGGCAGATCGGCCACGCGATCGGTGTCGTGCAACAACGCTTCATCGAGATCAGCGTGCTGTTTGTCGTCGACCGTCTGGTGCTCGGCGTAATCCGGACACTGGTGGGATTGGCGAACTTCGCGAACATGATCCTTCCCGGCACTGGCGGTGCAGTCGTTTCGATCGTGAACGCGATCCTGCAAGTCGCGGTCGGCTTTGTTGACGAGATCATCCTCGCCTACAACATCCGCACGCGCGCCACCGACCCATTCGCCGGCGCAAAAGACGCTCTCATCCTCTATGCGCAGAACCACTGGAAGATGATCAAGAACGCGCTTCTGCTTTCCGCGATCGCTTACGGATTGGCGTTCGTCGTCTTCCTGTTTGCGCTGACACCGGCCGCGGCCTTCGCCTATGCGTCACCGAGCGGTTCTTCCATTGTCACGATCCTGCTTGCTGCGGTATTTGCATGGAGCGTGAAGCAGGCGTTTCTCGAGCCGTTCATCATCGCTTCGCTGATGCAGGCCTATTTCAGAACCGTCGATGGCCAGAAACCGGACGCTGCCTGGGATGGCCATCTGACCGAACGATCCGGCCATTTCCGCGAACTGAAAGCGAAAATCGGAACAGCTCCTAAATGACTGTCCGCCGGCTAATCCATGACGTATAAAGCAACGATGCTTCGCTCCGCCGTCCTTCTCGTTTGTGCGTTCCTGGTGGTGACGGCTGTCTCGTTCGCCGGAAGCGTTGCTACGACTCCAAAGCTTGCGGGCTGGTACGCCCAGCTTGCAAAGCCTTCCTTTACGCCGCCGAATTACGTGTTTCCGTTCGCATGGACGACGCTCTATGTGCTGATGGCGATTTCGCTCTGGCGGATTTTCGTCTCGCCGGCTTCAGCGGCCCGCACGCGGTCAGTCTCCCTGTTCGCCGCGCAACTGGCTGCGAATGTCGCGTGGCCCTGGGTTTTCTTCCATTTTGAATCGCTGAAGGGCGGGCTGGTCGCGATTGTTTTGCTGGCGGTCCTCATTGCAGCGACCCTTTGGGAAACGCGCAGGGTCAGCATTCTTGCTGCGTGGCTTCTCGTTCCCTATCTCGCATGGGTGCTGTTTGCCGCGTTGCTAAACGCGGAAATCGCACGCATGAACGGCTAATTTGCCGAGAAGGGTTTCCATGGCGAGCGCTCTGCAAAGTTTCATCGTTCCCGCCGCGATCGGCGCGGTCGCGATCGTTCTGCTCTTCGGCCTTCTCAACATGACGCAGAGCGGCTCAGCCAGCACATCGCAAAAACTGATGCGGATGCGCGTGCTGCTGCAATTCATCGCCGTCATCGTGATTATGTTCACGATCTGGATGTTGGGCCGCTGATCGAAAGCGGCTAGAATGTTCAAAATCGAGGGGCATAGACGGCATGGTCGTCCTCAACCGCATCTACACCCGTACCGGCGACGACGGCACCACTTCGCTCGGCTCAGGCGAACGGCGCAAGAAATATGATTTGCGTGTCGCCGCTTACGGCACCGTCGATGAGGCAAACGCGGTCATCGGTATCGCAAGGCTGCATACGGCGGCACTCCCCGAACTCGATGCAATGCTTGCGCGAATCCAGAACGATCTGTTCGATGTCGAAGCCGATCTCTGCCTCGCCGAGAAAGGGCCCGGCGGGGCTCGCCTCAACATCACCGAAACGCAAGTGAACTGGCTGGAACAGCAGATTGACCTTTTGAACAGCGAACTCGATCCGCTCAAGTCTTTTATTCTACCCGGCGGCAGTCCTGCTTCCGCATATCTGCATCTTGCCCGCACTGTCTGCCGCCGCGCCGAACGCATGATGGTGGAGCTGAAAGACACCGCCAACGAAATGGATTCGCCTGAAGCCCGCAAATACGTGAACCGGCTTTCCGACTTCCTGTTCGTGGCGGGACGCTACGCCAACAACAAGGGCAAAGCCGACATCCTCTGGAAGCCCGGCGAGAACCGCTGAACCCCGCATGTTCGTTCCCATCTACGATTACAATCCGCTGCGCTACTACAAGACCGCGTGGGCCACGCGCGCGCTGATCGTATTGAATGTTGCGATTTTCCTTTTCTTCCAGTCCGGCATTTTTATCGCGGACGGAATGAAACTTGCTGCCATCACCTTCGGCATCACGCCGGACAGCATCGACAAGGACATCCCGATTCTGCCGGGTTACCGGTTCATTCCGCCCGAGATCACTTTTGTGACCTACATGTTCCTGCATGGCGGCTGGATCCACCTTTTGGGCAACATGCTGTTCCTCTGGGTGTTTGGCGACAATGTTGAAGACGCAATGGGCCGTTTCCGCTTCATTGCTTTCTACGTTCTTTGTGGGGTCGCAGGCGGCTTGGCGCACTACCTCTCCATGCCAGGTTCCACAATGCCGCTGGTCGGCGCATCGGGCGCGGTAGCAGGCATCATCGCGGCTTATCTTGTGCTCCACCCGCATGTGAAAGTGTGGGTGCTCGCGCTGGGGCGAATTCCGGTCAAGCTGCGTGCGATGTGGCTTCTCGGATTCTGGGCGCTTCTGCAAATCGGCAGCGTGCTGCTCGATTTTGACAGCCCGATCTCGTGGTGGGCCCATGTCGGCGGACTCGCGATGGGCGCTCTGCTCATCGTCGTTCTCCGCCGCCCGGGCGTGCCGCTGTTCGACCGCGACCTTCCGGCACCGGGCGCAAGTTGACTCGGCAAAAACGGAGCCATAGCTTGCGCCGCTTTCCGGCGCGGAGCGGTTGCGCATGAAAATTCTCGTCCCGGTCAAACGGGTGGTTGATTACAACGTCAAGGTCCGCGTGAAGGCGGATGGCTCCGGCGTCGATCTCGCGAATGTGAAAATGTCGATGAACCCCTTCGACGAGATCGCCGTCGAGGAGGCGATCCGCCTGAAGGAAAAAGGTCAGGCTACCGAGATCGTCTGCGTTTCGATTGGACCTGCCGCCGCCGCGGAAACGATCCGCACCGGCCTCGCGATGGGAGCCGACCGCGGCATCCTCGTGAAACACGATGGCACGGTGGAACCGCTCTCCGTTGCAAAAATCCTGAAGGGCATCGTCGAAGCGGAGAAGCCTGGCCTCGTGATCCTCGGCAAGCAGGCGATCGACGACGACTGCAACCAAACCGGACAAATGCTCGCGGCACTGCTGAAATGGCCGCAAGGTACGTTCGCATCGAAAGTCGTGATCGAAGGCAGTCACGTCCTCGTCACCCGCGAAGTTGACGGCGGCTTGCAAACGCTGAAGCTCAACATGCCCGCGATCATCACTACCGACCTGCGCCTGAATGAGCCGCGCTATGCGTCGCTGCCGAACATCATGAAGGCGAAGAAAAAACCGATTGACGAAAAGGCGCCTGCCGATTTCGGCGTCGATGTTTCAGCGCGCCTGAAAGTGCTGAAAACGAGCGAGCCGCCGGGACGCAAGTCCGGCATGAAGGTCGGCTCCGTCGCCGAACTTATCGACAAGCTGAAAAACGAAGCCGGAGTGATTTGATGACCACACTCTTGATCGCCGAGCACGAGGACAGGTCGCTGAACGGCGCCACTGCGAAAACGCTCACCGCCGCGAAGGCAATCGGCGGCGATGTACATGTGCTGGTCGCCGGCTCCGGCTGCAAGGCTGCGGCGGACGCCGCCGCTAAACTGGACGGCGTTGCGAAGGTGCTGATCGCCGATGACGCGGCCTATGCGAACCGCCGCGCCGAACCGATGGCCGATCTCATCGTGTCGCTGGCTCCCGCGTATGAAGCCATCCTCGCGCCCTCGACGACGACCAGCAAGAATTACATGCCGCGCGCGGCGGCCCTGCTCGACGTGATGCAGATTTCCGACATCGTGAAAGTGGTCTCCGCAGACACATTCGAACGGCCGATCTACGCGGGCAACGCAATCGAGACGGTGCGGTCTTCCGATAAGAAGAAACTCGTCACGGTGCGGAGCGCGTCGTTCACGGCAGCAGCAACGAACGGTAGTGCTCCCATAGAGCCGGTGAAAAGCGCGGGCGACCCGGCTCTGTCGAGTTTTGTTTCGGAAGAACTCTCGAAATCGGATCGCCCGGAACTCACCGCCGCTCGTGTGATCGTCTCCGGCGGGCGCGCGCTCGCCAGCAAGGAAAATTTCGCAAAATACATCGAGCCCGTCGCCGATAAGCTCGGCGCGGCTGTCGGCGCATCGCGCGCGGCGGTTGATGCCGGATATGCCCCGAACGACTGGCAGGTCGGGCAGACCGGCAAGGTCGTGGCGCCGGAGCTTTATCTCGCCGTGGGAATTTCCGGCGCGATCCAGCATCTTGCCGGCATGAAGGACTCCAAGGTCATCGTTGCGATCAACAAGGACGAGGAGGCACCGATTTTTCAGGTGGCCGACTACGGCCTTGTCGGCGACCTCTTTCAGATCTTGCCGGAGCTAGCACAGGAGCTGGATAAGGCGGGGAAGTGAGGCGTCCGAATCGGGAATGGCGTGTCGCCCGGCTTCGTCGTAAAAGCCTTTTTACAAGCTAGGCCGCAGGATCAGATATGGCGATCAAGATCAGCAAAATTGGGGTTATCGGCGCCGGCCAGATGGGCAGCGGCATCGCGCATGTATCCGCCGTCGCGGGTTACGACGTGGTGCTGCATGACGTGAATCTCGAACGCGCCAAGGGCGGTCTCGCCACCATCAACGGCAACATGGCCCGGCAGATTTCCAAGGGCATTCTCACCGAGGACGCGCGCAAGACGGCGCTCGGCCGCATCTCCGCTGTCGACAAGTTGGAACAGCTCGGCGAATGCGATCTCGTCATTGAATCCGCGACCGAGAAGGAAGAAGTAAAGCGGAAGATTTTCCACGAGCTCACGCCGCACCTGAAAAAGGACGCGGTGGTCGCCAGCAACACGTCGTCCATTTCCATCACCCGGCTCGCCGCCTCGACCGACCGGCCGGAGCGGTTTATCGGCATTCACTTCATGAATCCCGTGCCGCTGATGGAGTTGGTCGAACTCGTTCGCGGCATCGCCACCGCGGACGAAACCTTCGAAATGTCGAAGGAATACGTGAAGCGGCTCGGCAAGACCTTCGCCGTCGCCGAGGACTTCCCCGCCTTCATGGTCAACCGCATTCTGCTGCCGATGATCAACGAAGCGATCTACACACTCTATGAAGGCGTGGGTAACGTCGAGGCGATCGACACCGCCATGAAACTGGGCGCGCATCACCCAATGGGTCCGCTCGAACTCGCCGACTTCATCGGCTTGGACACAGTGCTCTCCGTGATGCAGGTGCTGCACGAAGGACTCGCGGACACGAAGTATCGTCCGTGCCCGTTGCTCGTGAAATATGTCGAGGCCGGATGGCTCGGCCGCAAGACCAAGCGCGGCTTCTACGACTATCGCGGCGACAAGCCTGTGCCGACAAGGTAAAGCCGAAGTACATGACAACCTCTCTCGGCCTCATGGTGAGGAGCGTCGCGAAGCGACGCGTCTCGAACCATGAGGCCGCCCTCCTCCTTCGAGACGCGCTCCTTCGGAGCGCTCTTCAGGATGAGGGCGGGTGATTCACACGACCTTCCACAAGTTCAGCGCCGCCAGCGCTGCGAGCGAGAGCCAGGTCAGGCTCTGGCCGATCTGGCGTCCGATGTTCGGCATGTCGGTGGCCCACATGCCCCCGGTTTGCACAACGCGGCCGGCGACCAGCGCGATGCCGACGATGTGCAGGGCCATGGGCCAGCCGCCGTTGAGCTCGTAGATCGCCATCAGCAGCAGCGCCAACGGGATATACTCGGCGGCATTGCCGTGCAGGCGGATCATGCGCAGCATCTGCGGCTTGCTGCCGTCGCCGAGCGACACTTGCAGCTTGACCCGGTGCACCGTGACGTTGATCGCCAGGGCCAGCACGATCAGCGCCAGAATGCCGGCGTAAAGCGCGGTGATCGAGAGCGGCATCGCGGTCATCTCCCTAAAATTAAATTTATGCGAGATATGTTTCCAGCTTTTCCATCGTGCCGGTCCAGCCCTGCCGCATGGAGTCGAAGCCTTCCGTGAAGGTGCGAAGCTCCGCCTCGGTCGGCTCAAAGGGTTTCCAGTTCACGCTCATCTTCGTCTTGCCGCCCTCATCCGCGAACTCGACGATTGTGATCATGCGGCGCGGCCAATCCGGCGCCATCGGATGCTGGGTGATGCCGCCATTCTCGTCCGAGAACGAGGAGATGAATTCCAGCTTCGTCTTCGGCTCGACCTTCAGGTAGTCGAACTTTCCCCACATCTTCAGTCCGTTCGGAAATTCCAGGCAGTAATGGAAGACGCCGCCGGCCCGCGCATCGATCTTGCAGTAGATCACCTTGCAACCTTTCGGCCCCCACCAGTGCTTGAGGTGTTCGCAGTTGGTGTTGGCTTCCCACACCTTGTCGATCGGCGCATTGAAAACACGCGAAATCAGGAACGGCTGGATATCCATTGAACCACCTGTCGATTTGATTTCAGAGCGGCGCGTTCAGCATCCAGCGGTGGCCGTAAGGATCGAGCACCATCGCAAACCGCGCCTTCCAGAACATATCTTCCGGTTTCTGCAAGCTCCGGCATCCGGCATCGACGGCACGCTGGAAGGCAGCGTCGATGTCGGTGGCTTTCGCAAAATGCAGGGCGATGCCGACCGAGGACGGCTTGTCCACGCTCGGCAGCACAACGCCTCCGCCGCATTGCTCGGCATGTTCCGGAAAATCGTCGGACAACATCAGCTGGCCGCCATTGATGGCAATTTCGGCATGCATCAGGCGTTTGCCGTCCTCTGCGGGAAGCCGGTGCGTTTCCTTGGCGCCGAACGCCTTTTCATAGAAGGCGATCGCATCGGCCGCGCCCTTCACGGTGAGATAGGGATTGAGATTGTACATATCGTTTCTCCTCAGAACTCGACGCGGACCTTGAACCCACCCCAGATCATGCGTTTGCCGTCGAACGGCATCTTGCTTGGATCCATGAACTGCGCGAGGCGCTTGTCTTTCATGACTTTTTTCATGACGCCGTCGCGGTGCTTGCGCGACTTGTAGACGATGTACGAGAAGAACACCGTCTCGTTGGCTTTCATCTTCACGCTGCGTGGAAACGAGGTCCACTTGCCCTTTTTCACGTCGTCGGCGGCCGCTTCGACGTAACCGAGAGCGCCGTGATCCATCCAGACCCTGCTGGCAAGCTTCGCGAGTTTAAGATAGGCGCCGACCTTCTTTTTCGGCACCGGGACGATAAATCCATCGACGTATTTCATATCTTCTCTCCTCTGGTTTCTTTCGTCTTGAAATTCAGTCGCCGAATCTAGCCATGGCAGCAGGGACCGGCCTTGGCCGGCTGTTCGTACTCGTCGTTACGCTTCACCCACTCCATGATCTGGTTCTCATTACGGCCGTTCGGCGTGAGATCGAGAAAATTGTAGACGCCGAGCAGGATGTCTAGACCGCGCGCATAGCTCGAATACGTGTGAAAGACCTCGCCGTTATCATTCTTGTAGAAAACGCTGGCTCCCGACAGTTCGTCCGAGAAATATTTCGGGTCTTCGAAAATCTCGTAATTATACGGAAGCTTGCCGGACTCCAGATGCTCCTTCGTGAAGGAAACCTGGAAGTCGAAATTGAAATCGCTTTCGTAGGAAGAGATCAGCGGAAATTTCCAGCCAAGGCGTTTTTTGTACGCCTCGAGACCGGCAAGTTTGCCACGCGAAATTGCGACCAGCGTCACGTCGTGGTTGGCTAGATGGATGTTCGGCCCGTCCATATGGTCTGCGATCAGCGAGCAGCTTGGGCATCCCTGCCCCAAATCCCACCTCCACATGAAGTGATAGACGATGAGCTGGCTGCGGCCATCAAAGAGTTCAGCAAGCGTCTTCTTCCCATCCGGCGCGTTGAAGACGTAGTTCTTTTCGACCTTTACCCACGGCAGCTTCCGGCGTTCAGCCGAAACCAGATCGCGCATACGCGTAAGCGCCTTTTCGTTCTTCAGGTGCGCCTTGCGCGCCTTCAGCCATTCTTCGCGGGATACCACTGCGTGTTGCATGATCCACTCCGTACTTAGGCGAACATCTGTTGCATCTTGTCGAGCGAGGCATTCCAGCCACGGCTGTGGCCGGTGGCCGCCGCCTCGTCGAAGAAGTGCTCATGCAGCAGCGTGAGGATCGAACCCTCTCCGTCCGGCTTGATGGTAACGGTCACAAGCGATTCACGTTCCGGCGTGCTCTGCCATGCCCAGGTGAAGACGAGTTTTTCGTTCTGCACGACCTCGCGATACACGCCGCTGACTTGATGATCCTCACCATTGTCGAGCGTGCGGAAGCCGACGGAGAACCTTCCGCCGACGCGCAGGTCGGTGGTTACGCGGTGATCTCCGCAGTTGCCGGGTCCCCACCATTTCATGATCTGCGCGGGGTCCGTCCACGCCGCGAAAACTTTTTCGGGCGCCGCGTTGAGGCGTCGTTTGAGGGTAAGACTTGGCTTAGTCCCGGATGCGGTGGGCATGATCCTTCCTCCAGAAACGCGGCCAAGCGGTCGAGCTGCTCGGTCCAGAATTTTTCGTAATAGCCGAGCCAGTCCATCGCTTCCTGCATGGGCTCCGCCTTCAGGCGGCAGGCGACGACGCGGCCGTTCTTTTCGCGTGTGAGCAGACCTGCATCCGACAACACATCGAGATGCTTCATGATCGCGGGCATCGACATCGGAAATGGCTTCGCAAGCTCGCTGATCGAAACGCTGCCGGTGCCGAGACGCGCCAGGATCGCCCGGCGCGTCGAGTCCGAAAGCGCCGAGAAAGTGCGGTCCAGTGCTGCGTTTTTATACTTAACCATATAGTTAAGTATATACGCGTGAATGCAGACGTCAAGCCTGCAATCGATTTTTTAAGTGAGCCTATTTTCGGAAACTTGCGCCGATGAACTGCGCCGGTCGGCCGTCAATTAACGCGAGCCCCAGCGCTATGGCGGCCATTCCTGCAAAGTGATGCAACGAGAGCCGCTCTCCAAAAACGATGGCACCAAGCAGGATCGCGGATATGGGCGCCAGGAACGTAACCAGCATCGTATTCGTCGCACCTGCCTGTGCCAGGACGCGAAAATAAATGATGAAGGCAAGTGCGGTGGAGAAAATCGCAACGCCGAGAATCGCGGCCCCGGCCGTCGCCGATGGCATCGGTAACGCCCAAGGCTTGTCGATCAACGCTGCGATCGGAACAAGGATCAGCGTCGATGCCCAAAGCTGCAGGGTGGCGACCGGAAGCGGCGCTTCGCGCTTGAAACGCCGGGCATAAACACTGGAAAGGCCATAACTAAAAGCGGCGAGCAGGCAGGCAAGCTGGGCGGCCACATTCACATCCATCGCCTGCAGCAAATCCTGGCCGATCATGACGGCGACACCTGCGAATCCAGCGAGAAGCCCCGCGATACGGGCGCCTGACAGCTTGTCGTCGTCAGTGGCCGCGTGCGCGATCAGAATTGTAAACAAAGGCGTGGTCGCGTTCAGGATCGACGCTAGCCCGCTCGCGATAAAGCCCTGACCCCAAAGAATAAGGCTGAAAGGGATCGCGTTCTGAAGCAGGCCTAGCAGCAGGAATGAAGGCCAGGCGCGAAAAAGTCCGTTGAACGAAGCCCTCATGATCCGGACAAGCACAAGCAAAAAGACCGCCGCGACCCCAACCCGGCCGAGCGCCGCAGACAAAGGAGGAATTTCATCAGCCAGCAATTTGTTGAAAAAGAATCCTGCCCCCCACAGCACCGAAAGAACAAGCAGCCACAGCCATGCGCTAGTGGTCATGCGTATATTTTGAGCCATAAGCAGATGCCGTTGGGAGTCGTCCGATGATGGCCGTCATGCAGCAAACACGGACTTTTTGCCACCCGTTTCCGGCCTTGCCTCGTTCAAAAACCTTTTTTTAACCCCGTTTCCGCAGTCTGGCCGGATGGATCCCGCAGCGATCGCTTCCGGCATGATTTCTGCCCGCATGGGTCAGGCGCAGTTGGCACTTGCCGCGCGGCTCATGCAGAAGCAACAGATCGCGGACGTGACTATGGTCACGAAACTGCTCGCCGCCGCCGAAGCCAACATGAAGCAGATGGCGACCGCCGTTCAGGCGGGCATCGGCGAGACCGTGGATATCATGGCATGAACGCGAGCTACGTTCCGGGCTCGTACTACAAGCGCTCGCACGGTTCGAACATGAGCCGTCTGAACCGCCAAGCGGTGAGTTCGATTGTCAGCAACATCAACAGCTACGGCTCATCCGTCTTTTCAACGAAGCAAGCCCAGAGCGAAGGTCTGAACGAAATCATTGTGAAGCAGGTTCTCGCTCGCATTCAGGCGGAGGCGCAGGCGAAGCTGAAAGCCGCTACCGGCAGCATCGGCGGAAATCAGCTATCGGGCCTCGGCGCGCTGACCGATACCACCGCGTAACCGCTATTTCATCGCCGCCCGCACCAGCGCCAGCGCGTCCTCGCTCGACCATTCCGCGGGACCGGACAACACGCCCAGTTCGCAGCCCTTCCTGTCGACCAGAATGGAAGTCGGCAATCCCACCGCACGGCCCACGCGCTTTAACTCCTGAAAGACGCTCGCTTGCGGGTCCTCGTAATAGGCAAGCTTCTTGATGCCGATGTCGTTCAGGAATTTCCGGGGCTTCTCGCGGTCGCCGGTGTCGATATTGACGGCGACCACGGTGAAGTCGGCTCCGCCGAGTTTTGCCTCCAGTTCATCCAGTGCCGGCATTTCCTTGCGGCAGGGCACGCACCAGGTAGCCCAGAGATTGACGAGCACCGTGCGGCCCTGGAAATCGGAGAGCTTCATGGGCTTGCCCAATCCGTCCCGGAAGGAAAGTTCGGGCATGCGGCGGGGCTGCGTGGCGGGTGAAAGGGCGGCGACTTCCCCCTTCGCAAAAGGCTCCAGCTTTCGCGCGGCATTAACCGCATCGGCGCATGCGGAATCGGTACCCGCGGCTGTTCCATTGCGTTTGACGGTCCCTATCCCGTATACCGCCGCGAGCCCGGCGACCGCGCCCAATAGCGCGGCGATCAGCAGGAGCCGCATCATCGGCATCTTCCTGTCTTTCGGGTCAGCGGAATTCGGGGAAGGCGGATTCATCAATCGTCTTTCCTTATCGGGATGGAAGCCATGACCAAGCGCATGTGGGGCGGTCTTTTCGGGCAGGAGCCCGATGCGATTCTCGAGGCCATTAACGCCTCGATCGATTTCGACCGCCACCTCTTCGCCCAGGACATCTCAGGCTCGAAAGCCCACGCTTCCATGCTTGCCAAGCAAGGCATCATCGCGGCGGACGATGCGAAGAAGATCGCAAGAGGTCTAGACACGATTCTGTCAGAGATCAAAAAGGGGAAATTCAAGTTTTCCAGCGCGCTTGAGGACATACACACCCATGTGGAAGCGCGGCTGCGCGATCTGATCGGCCCTGCTGCGGGACGCCTGCACACCGCCCGCTCGCGCAACGATCAGGTGGCGACCGATCTGCGGCTCTATGTCCGCGACGCGATTGACCGGCTTGATACGGATATTGCTGGCCTTCAGCACGCCCTTGCAAAAAAGGCATTGAAACACGCCGGCGTCGTCATGCCGGGGTTCACCCATCTGCAACCGGCACAGCCCGTCACCTTCGGCCATCATCTCCTCGCCTATGTGGAAATGCTTGCGCGCGACCGGGGACGGCTTGCGGACGCACGCAAGCGCATGAACGAGAGCCCACTCGGGGCCGCGGCGCTCGCAGGCACCTCTTTCAAGATAAACCGCGACATGACCGCGAAGACGCTCGGCTTCGACAGGCCGATGGCAAATTCGCTTGATGCCGTCTCATCCCGCGATTTTGCGATCGAGACGCTGGCAGCGGCTTCGATCGCGGCCACGCATCTTTCGCGCTTCGCCGAGGAAATCGTGATCTGGACGTCGCCGTCGTTCGGCTTCGTGAAACTATCCGACCGTTTCACTACCGGCTCCTCGATCATGCCGCAGAAGCGCAATCCGGACGCCGCCGAACTCGTGCGCGGCAAGGCAGGCCGCATCATCGGCTCGCTCGTGCAGTTGCTGGTCGTGCTGAAGGGCTTGCCGCTAGCCTACGCGAAGGATTTGCAGGAAGACAAGGAAAGTGTCTTCGATGCGCTCGACACGCTCTCACTCGTCGTCAACGCCACAGCCGGCATGGTGAAGGATCTGGAGCCGGATGCGAAGCGCATGAAGGCGCTCGCCTCCACTGGTTTCTCCACCGCGACCGACCTCGCCGACTGGCTCGTGCAGCGGCTGAAAATTCCATTCCGGGAAGCCCATGAGATCACCGGCAAGATCGTTGCGAAGGCAACGAAAGCCGGTGTGGAACTGCACGAATTTCCGCTTGCCGACATGCAGGCGGTGGACAAACGCATCAACAAAGACGTCTTTTCAGTTCTGTCCGTCGAAAGCTCGGTGAAGAGCAGGACCAGCTTCGGCGGCACCTCGCCCGTGAATGTTCGTTCGCAAGCCGGTAAATGGCTGAAAAAGCTGAAAAAATAGAAAGGCGCCTGCCCTCGCACCGCCATAAGTTTCCGTTATATTGCGACGCAATTCGGGGAAATGACGTGACCTCTTCTCGCCGCAGCACTTACCTTCCGCAGACCGCAGCCATGATCGCCGCCATGGCGATCCTGCTTGCCGGTTGCGGAATCAAGTCGGCGCTGGAGCCACCCCGCGCGGCCAATCTTCCCGATGCCGATGCACCGGCATCATCCCGGCCCGCGCCCGAGAAGAGTGCCGTTCAGTCCGGTACCAGTTTTTCTCTTCTCCCTCCAGAAAATCCACCGGAATGGGAAAAGGAAAAACGGGAGGCGCGCAACAAACGCTCGCCTGCGAAAACCGGCGCAAAATCCGTTGTACCGGACAAGCCTTTCATCCTCGACAGTCTGCTCTAATTTTCTAGGCCGATGCATCACTTCGATTACCGAGACGGCGTCCTTTTTGCCGAGGACGTTGACCTGACCGCGCTCGCGGAGCACGTGGGTACGCCGTTCTATTGCTATTCGACGGCAACACTCTCTCGCCACTACCGCGTGTTCACCGAAGCCTTCGCCGATGTGCCTTCGCTGCTCTGCTATGCGCTGAAGGCAAACTCCAATCAGGCGGTGATCGCGACCCTCGCGCGCCTTGGCGCAGGCGCAGATATTGTATCCGGGGGAGAATTAAAGCGGGCACTCGCCGCAGGCGTACCCGCGAACAAGATTGTGTTTTCCGGCGTCGGCAAAACACGTGCTGAAATGTCTGCCGCGCTCAAGGCCGGCATCTGCTGCTTCAACGTGGAAAGCGAGCCGGAACTCTCAGCGCTCTCGGAAGTCGCCTCAGCGCTCGGCCGTACCGCGCCGGTATCCGTGCGCGTGAATCCGGACGTGGACGCAAAGACCCATCGGAAGATCGCCACCGGGAAGTCAGAGAACAAGTTCGGTATCCCGGTCTCTCGCGCGCGCGAAGTTTACAAGATCGCGTCGAAGCTGCCCGGCATTCGCGTGGCGGGTGTCGATATGCACATCGGCAGCCAGATCACGGACCTCGCTCCATTCGACAACGCAACCGCGCTGCTCGCCGAACTTGCGCGTGATCTGATGACGGACGGCCACAAGCTCGAGCACATCGACCTCGGGGGCGGGCTCGGTATTCCTTATCACCCGAACGATCCGGAACCGCCGCTTCCCTCCGCTTATGCCGAGATCATCAAGCGCCACACGCGTTCGCTCGGACTGAAACTGATTTTTGAAACCGGGCGCCTGATCGTCGGCAACGCGGGCATCCTCGTCACGCGCGTAATCTACGTGAAAGAAGGCGAAGCAAAGCGCTTCGTGATCGTCGATGCTTCGATGAACGAACTGATCAGGCCGACCCTCTATGAGGCCTATCACGACATCCGCCCTGTGCGCCTGCCGAAGGCCGGCACGGAAGAAGTGACCGTGGATATTGTCGGTCCGGTCTGCGAATCAGGGGATTTTCTGGCGCTCGACCGGAAGATGCCGCCCTCACAAGAAGGTGACCTCCTCGCGGTGATGACCGCAGGCGCCTACGGGGCAGTGCAGTCCTCCACCTACAACACCCGTCCGCTGGTTCCCGAAATATTGGTGAACGGCAAGGATTTCTCTATTGTTCGGGAAAGGTTTGAGGCGGATGCAATCATTTCCCTCGACCGGCTGGCCCCCTGGCTCAAAAGCTGACAGCGCAAATCGTCACGCTCAGGCCACCTTTGCCATAGTTCACTTTAGCCTCGCGCCGCCCGTGCTAGAATTGGAGTGTGGGGGCGAAAGGAGCACGTCACTTGAGCCCGATGCCCGAAAGCAGCGAGCCGAAAAATTCCCCGGCGGGTAACGCTGAAGGCACGCGAAGGATGTTCGCGGCTGCGGTACTCCGTGCCCGGCAGGCTTTGCTTTGGGAAAGCATATGGCCGCTGCTCGCCTCAGTTGCCGTGGCATGCGGTGTTTTCCTGGCACTTTCCTGGGCCGGTCTCTGGATTTCGATCCCCCCGCTCGCCCGCATAATCGGGCTTGGCATTTTCTCACTTGCCTTGATCGTGTGCTTCGTTCCCGTCGTCCGCCTGCACTTGCCGAGAGACGCCGAGGCCTTGCGCCGTCTCGATCGCAGCTCGGGACGCGAGCATCGCCCGGCGACCGCGATGGTCGATGCGATCGCGGCGGGTGGAGACGATCCCGTTGCAGACACGCTGTGGCGCGCGCATCTTCTCAAATCAGCCGACGCTGCAAAAAATTTGCGCGCGGGTTTGCCGAAACCCGGCCTTGCGTCGCGCGACCCCTTCGCGTTACGCGCACTCGTGCTGCTCGCCTGCGTTGTCACATTTTTCATGGCGGAAGGCGAGCGCACGCGGCGGATCGCGGCGGCCTTCGACTGGACAGGGGCCATCACGTCCAAGCTCTACCGCGTCGACGCATGGGTAACGCCGCCGCAATATACGGGCCGCCCCCCCGTTCTCCTTCCCGGTATCCGCCACGATGCGCCGGCCCCCGGAGAGATCGCGTCGATTTCCGTGCCCGCCGGAAGTGTGCTGATCGTGCGAGCGACAGGCGTGAAAGCCTTGGACCTTGTTGTCGCCGGCGGCCTCACCGAAGAACAGCCGGAGACGCAGACCGCTTCCGCTGAAACGGGCGTCGAGCGCCATTTCAAGATTACCGACCACGGCGGCGTGACCGTCCGCAATCTGCCCGCCGGCATCGCTACGTGGAATTTTGGATCGATCCCCGATCGCGCGCCGGTGATCGTGCATGCGCGTGAGCCGGAAGTAATCGGCCGCAGTTCCCTGTCACTCGCCTACAAGGTTGAGGACGATTACGGCGTGTCGTCCGCCGAGGCAAAATTTTCGCGCAGGGTGCCGGTTGCGAAACCTGGAACACCCTCGCCGCGTCCGCTTGTCAGCCCGCCGGATTTCCCGCTGCCGCTTCCGCAGGCCCGCACGCGCGCTGGAGCCGGACAGGCAAGCAAGGACCTGACCGAACATCCGTGGGCCGGTATCGTCGCAAACGTGATCCTGTCGGCGAAGGACGACGGCGGCAACGAGGGTTTCAGCGAAGCGGTTGAAGTCCAGTTGCCGGAACGCGCCTTCAGCAAGCCGCTCGCCCGCGCGCTCGTCGAGCAGCGCCGCAACCTCGCCTTCGATGCGAATGCCCGCACGGACGTGCACAAGGCGCTCACTGCTTTGATGATCGCGCCCGAGCGCTTCACGCCGGAGTCTTCGATTTTCCTCGGCCTCAGTACTGCTACAACGCGCCTGCACATCGCCAAGACCGACGACGAACTACGCGATGTGGTCGATTATCTCTGGGAAATCGCCGTGCTGATCGAGGACGGCACGCTGTCGGACGTGGAGCGCGATCTGCGCGCCGCACAGGAAGCGCTACGGCAGGCGCTGGAACGCGGCGCCGACGACAACGAGATCAAGCGTCTCGCCGACAATCTTCGCCAGGCGCTCGACCGTTTCATGCGGCAGCTCGCCGAACAGCTTCGCCGCGACGGCACCACTGAATCACGACCGCTCGATCGCAATACGCGCACCGTTCGCCCACAGGACCTGCGCAACATGCTCGACAAGATCGAGAGTCTTGCGAAGCAGGGCTCGCGCGATGCGGCACGCAAGCTCCTCGACGAAATGCAGGCGATGCTGGACGGCTTGTCCCGCAATCGTCAGGCGCGTGGCGATCAGAACAGCGGCGAGCAAGGAATGCTCGACGAGTTGGGCCGCATGATTCAGGAGCAGCAGCGGCTACGCGACCGCACCTTCCGCGAGGGGCGCGAGGGCCAGAACAACCGGCGCAATCGCGAACAGGGGCAGCAAGGCCAACAAGGTCAGCAGGGCGAGCGTGGCCGCCCCCGCATGGGGGATCTCCAGCGCGGCCAGCAGGGTCTGCGCCAGCAGCTTGAACAAATGCTTGAACAATTGAAGCGCGGGCAGCAGGGTCAACAAAGCCAGCAAGGTCAGGGGCAGAACGGCGAAGGCGAAGGAAACGAAGCCGGTGAAGCGCTCGGCCGCGCCGAACGGGCGATGCGCGATGCCGAAGGAGCGCTTGGCGATGGCGATGCGGAAGGTGCTGTCGAAGGACAAGGCCGCGCGCTGCAAAACCTAAGGCGCGGAGCGCAGAGCATGGCGCAGGCCATGCAACAGGGCGGGCAGGGAGAAGGCCCCGGCGAGCCGGGCGGTCCTCAGGCCGAATCCGCCGAACGCACCGATCCCCTGGGACGCCCGATACGCTCGCGCGAATACGGCGACGACTTCACGGTGAAAGTGCCGGACGAAATCGACGTCCAGCGTGCGCGGCGTGTGCTTGAGGAACTGCGCCGACGCCTCGGAGAGCAGATGCGTCCCAGGCTCGAACTCGACTATATCGAGCGGCTACTGCGCGACTTCTGAAGAATCAGGCGAAGGCTGGACGCGCCTTGCGCGTCTCGAGTGCCCCCTTCAGTTTTTCCTTGATCTCCGGCAATGTGAAGGGCTTCAGGATCACGTCATGCACGAGCGCATTCAGCCCCTGCGCGCGTTCCTTCTCACCCGCATAACCGGTCATTAGCACGATTACGAGTTCCGGATGATCGCGCGACGCAGATAACGCCAGCGCCACCCCGTCCATGACCGGCATGCGGATATCGGTCAGCAACAGATCGAAAGGACCGTCTGCGCCAAGAATATCGAGGGCCGCCGCTCCATCGGGTGCGGTTTCGATTTCATGACCATCGAGCTTCAAGGCTCGCGCCAACAGATCGCGAACGGGCTGTTCGTCATCGGCAATGAGAATACGCGCCATTGATACCCTTTTTCAGCGGGCGGACGTCAGATCGCTGCGGCTGAGGAACCGGACCAAAACCTCGCGGCCTTCGCCTGGCGGAGAAGCGAGACGGCTTCGGAATGCGATTCGCTCACCATCGCCAAGGATTGAACGGGGCAGCATCGAAGTCCAGGAATAAAGTTCGCGTTTGTTGTGGTCGAGAATGGCGAGCCGCAGCCGCGGAAGTTCTGCCGGCTGCCGTGTGACGTTCACAACCTCCCCTTCGATGACTAGAACCGTGATGCCATCCTGAACTTCGCTTCCGGTATTCACACCATAAAATTCCAGCCCGCGCAGATTCACCGGAAGACCGATCGCCGCATAGAGGCTCGCAAGATCAGGAACCGCACGAACGATGGTCGTTCTCGATCCGATTGCAACGGTAAGCATCGCGGCAAGGATCGCGCTGAGCGTCAGAAGCTTGGATCGGCCCGGCTTGCGCGCGGGTTTCGAACGAATACCGGATTTCCGCGTGGCGGGCCGTGGCCCTGAATTTTTTCCCTCGGCCGGCATTGCAGGTGCAAGTGGCGGCGCACCCGGCATATCCACCAGCGAAGTCTCGTTCCACTCGATCCGGTCCTGATCGGGAATGAGACCGGTGATAGGCGCGATCGGTGCCGGAGGTTCGGCGGGGTGCATGATTTCGTCCGCCGCAACAAGCTCCCTGACGGGCGCGAGAATATCGGCCGCAGTCGCAAACCACACATTGCGGCAGACGGCGCAGCGCACGTTGCGGCCTTCGGCGCCAAGCGCGTCAGGCTTCACATGGAAGGCGGTCTGACAGGAAGGACAGGCAAGCTGCATGGCAATCCGCGAGGGTTACGGCAATCGGGACGGATTGTGAGGGCCGTTCGTTAACGATCGGATAACCATGTTGGAAACGATCCCGCGGGCAATAATTCCGACGGATAACGGCGGATCCTCGAGCATTTTGGCCCTAATTCGGCATCTGAACTTTGCGATAAGGCCGCGGTCCGGCGCTAGATTGGCGCGGTCGATTCGCCCCGGGGGACGCTTGATCCGATTCGAGAATGTCGGCCTTCGCTACGGAACGGGTCCCGAAGTGTTGCGGGACGTTTCCTTCGCGATCGAAAAAGGCTCCTTCCAGTTTCTTACCGGACCATCCGGTGCCGGGAAGTCCAGCCTGTTGCGTTTGCTCTTCCTGTCGCAGCGTCCCACCCGTGGCCTCATCACGCTCTTCGGCCATGACGTCTCCGGCCTGAAACCGGACACCGTCGCGGACGTGCGGCGCCAGATCGGGATCGTGTTCCAGGATTTCCGGCTGCTGGATCACATGACGACCTATGACAACGTGGCGCTGCCGCTTCGAATACTCGGGCGCGACGAGCGCACGTATCGCCCGGAAGTCATCGAACTCCTGCAATGGGTTGGGTTGGGCGAGCGGATGCACGCCTTGCCGCCGGTATTGTCAGGCGGCGAGAAGCAGCGCGTAGCGATCGCGCGTGCGCTGATCAGGCGCCCGGAATTGCTGCTCGCTGACGAGCCGACCGGAAACGTCGACCCGCCGCTCGCAAAGCGCCTGCTGCATTTGTTCACCGAACTGCATAAGTCGGGCACAGCGGTGATGATCGCGACTCACGATCTCTCGCTGATGGAACAGTTCGATGCGCGCAGGCTCGTGCTGAACGAGGGCCGTCTCTATGACGATTAACGGCGCGCAAAAAAAACCATTGCCAAAAGGCGCAATGCAGCGACGGCTCGCAGCATCAAATATTGGCGAACCCGCTCCGATCGTGCCCGCCGGAACGGTCACCGGTCGGGCATTGATCACGGTGATCGCGATCATGACCTTCCTCGCTGCGATCACCGCTGCCTCAATCACGCTGGTACAAGATGCGACCACGCATTGGCGTTCGGATCTCGCTCGCGAAATCACGATACAAATTCGTGCGCGTGAAGGGGCAAATGTAGCTGCGGAAACCGCCAAGGTGGCTGTTGTCGCAAACAATTTCCCGGGTCTCGCCGATGTAAGGATTCTGAGTGCGCAGGAAACGGGAAGGATGCTGGAGCCATGGCTGGGGCGGGGTCTTGAACTTGATACACTGCCGGTGCCGGGCATCATCGTTGCGCGGATCCGGGACGATGTGGAACCCGATCTCGATTCGTTGCGCGTAGCGTTGAAGAAAGAAGTGCCGAACGCCTCGCTCGACGACCATCGTGGTTGGAGTGCGCGTCTTTCGGCGATGTCCGATGGAGTGCTGTTTGGCGGAGCCTTAGTCCTGCTCCTCGTACTCGCTTCCACCGCTTTATCCGTCATCTTCGCGACGAGAAGTGCGGTGTCCGGAAACCGGGCGATTGTCGAAGTGCTGCATTTCGTCGGCGCCCGCGATTCCTTTATCGCTACTGTGTTTCAGAAGCACTTCCTGATTGCTTCACTGAAAGGCGCTCTGGCAGGAGGTATTGCCGCAGCAGCCCTGTTTGCTATTGCCGCGATTACTCCCGATTTCTTGTCCAAAGTCCCAGGCACCGGAAACACAGCCGCCCTGATCGGCCAGCTGATGCTGCAACCGGCTGGATACATGGGCATCGCGGTTGTTGTGCTGATGGTCGTCATCATTGCGACCGTGGCAGCCCGCGTCACCGTTTTCCGCACCATTCGTTCGATCGATTGATGGCTAACCATGCAACTTAGCCTGCGGTAGATTGAGGCCAGGAGCGCAAACCGTGCAGACACCGCTGAGCGATCAGGGCCAGCAAGAACCGAGCGCACTGACAAGGGGCTTCCAGCGCATCACTCGCTGGATCCGCCGGCTTGCGTTTCTTGCCGGTATTTTCGCGGTGCTCACGGGAATAGGGTTCATCGTGTTCGCGAACTCGATCCCGCGGGTCGAAACAAAACTTCACGAAAAAGCGGATGCCATCGTGGTCCTGACGGGCGGCGCTTCGCGCATCGTGGACGCGATGGAATTGCTCGCGGCGGGATACGGCAAGAAATTGCTGATCTCCGGCGTCAATCCGAACACAACGCGCGTCGAGATCGTGAAATCCAACCCGGAATTCGAACGCCTGTTCGATTGCTGCATCGTGCTCGGCCACCGCGCGCAGAACACGATCGGCAATGCCTTCGAGGCTTCGCGCTGGGTACGTGAGAACAAATTCAAATCCGTGATCCTTGTGACGTCCGGCTGGCACATGCCACGCGCGCTTGTGGAGACGGAAAAAGAGCTTCCTGGCGTGAAGTTGATACCGCAAGCGGTGATCAGCGAAAAAATGCGCGACGAGCCTTGGTGGTCCGATTCCTCGACAGCGAGGCTTCTGTTTTTCGAATATGTGAAATATATCGTGGCCTATGTTCGAGTTCGCATCGACCCCCTGAACATCTTCGGCAGAATCATCACCGGCGAAAGCTGATTAACAATCTTACCGGCGGTTTCAACGTGCAGCTCATCCGGGCAACTCTTTTCAATGTCTCGTTCTACCTGAACATCCTCGTTCACATCGTGATAGGCTTACCGCTGTTCTTCCTGCCGCGCCGCATGATCTGGCTAATGGTGCGTTCGTGGACCGCTTCGAGCCTTTGGCTGCTGCGGGTGATCTGCGGAATCCGATACGAGTTCATCGGTCTCGATCGAATCCCAAAAGGACCGCTGCTCGTCGCATCGAAACATCAATCGGTGTGGGAGACATTCGTACTGCCTACGCTCTTTGCCGATCCGGTGTTCGTGCTGAAACGCGAATTGCTCTGGCTACCGTTCTTCGGCTGGTTCCTGCAGAAGGCGCAAATGATTCCTGTCGACCGTGGAAAACGCTCGGCCGCGCTCATCGCAATGACGGAGCACGCAAAGGAAAAAATCGCCGAGGGGCGCCAGATCATCATTTTCCCGGAGGGAACGCGCCGGGTGCCGGGTGCCGAGCCGAACTACAAATTCGGCGTCGCGCATCTCTACCGGGAGCTTGGTGTGCCGTGTCTGCCGGTCGCCCTGAACACCGGCTGCTACTGGCCGCGCCGGAGCTGGGAATTTCATTCCGGCACGATCCGCGTCGAGTTTTTGCCGCCGATTCCTCCAGGTATACCTGCCGAGGAATTCCTGAAACGCCTGCAGAACCAGATCGAATCGGCCAGCGCCCGCCTGCTTGCCCAAGGCGAAGCAGAGCTTGGCAGGAACCAAGCCTGATGTCCCCGGCATTAGCTGGCTGAAAGCCGGGAATATATCTCCTGCTTGACAAAATCTAATTTTGTTCTAGTTTTGTTCTCCTGTGATTCAAAAGCGTTTTGGGACCGGGCAGGACATGACTATCGAACTCAACATCCAGAATTTAGAGCCGGGCTATGCCGGCCCCCTGCAGGCGGCACGCGATCCCGCGCTCGCCCGCAAATTCCATTTCTGGCGCGGCATGTCGGGCCAGCGTTACGCCTGCACCCGTTTCCCGGTCGGCGGCGTCCCTGCCTATGAGGATGCTGTTGCGCTATTTGTGCGTCACACCCCCCAGGGTCCGGCCGTGATTGGTGCGGCACCTGGACACCGTGCGAGCGCCGCTCCGCACGGCACGGATGAAATCCATATACATCTCGTGAATGGTGGCGTCGAAAATCTGATGGAAGCCTATCGCGATCTCTCGGCGCTGATGGAATTCACGCCGGCCCTGCATTTCATCAATCGGCGGGCGGCCTGACGCGGTCGAGTCTTGTTGAAAGCCATTCCAGCGCCTCGTCGCGGATGCCCAGTTCCCGCATGTGCCGCACCGTCTCGATCACATAGTCCGGATTCGCGCCGGATTTTCCAATGCCCTGATTTACCAGTTTGAGCTGCGCTTCCAGCGCGAGTTTGCCCGCATACTGAACGTGCGAACGGTCAACGAGATAGCAGAGTGCACGCACGCGCTGACGCTTGCCGTCCAGCAGCTCGACCGGCCGTACCGCTTCCCGATAGACTTTTGTAATCAGTTCGCGCTCCTGCAAATAGGCGAGCGTGGATTTGGCGTTTCTAGCCTCGACCAGAAACGCGACCCCGCGGCAGCTTCCCCCGCGATCGAGTCCGAGCACGAGGCCCGGCTTCTCCGGGGTGCCGCGGTGATTGTGCGAATAAACACAGAGCGAACGATGCGCGCCGATCAGCTTCGCCGGCCGCCGGTCGATGCTATCGAAACCGGTGCGCCACATTAGCGAGCCGTAGCCGAACACCCAGAGATCGCCGTCTTCCAAGTCGGTCATGGGGCCGCGCTCACACCGGCAATTCAGTCGCTCGCATAAGGCCGCGGAATGGCGACTTCCTCACCCGTGCCCTGCCGCCGCCCGAAATCCGGCTCCGCTGTATCCTGACCGACCTCGATGATCGATTTCCGGATCGCACGCGTGCGGGTGAACGTATCGAACAGCGTCTGCCCGTCGCCAGCCTTGATCGCGTTTACCAGAGCATCGAGATCTTTGTTAAACCGCGACAGGATTTCCAGCACGGCGTCCCTGTTGTGCAGAAAAATGTCCCGCCACATGGTGGGATCGGAAGCGGCAATGCGTGTGAAATCGCGAAAGCCGCCTGCGGAAAACTTGATCACCTCGGAGCGTGTATGCGTCTCGAGATCCGCGGCCGTTCCGACGATGTTGTAGGCAATGAGATGTGGCAGATGGCTCGTGATCGCGAGCACGAGATCATGATGCTCGGCGTCCATTACCTCGACATTGGCGCCGATCGTTTCCCAAAAAAGCTTCAGGCGCTCTACAGCCGTTTGCTCGGTTCCGGCGGGAGGCGTCAGGATGCACCAGCGGTTTTCGAAAAGTTCGGCAAAACCCGCATCGGGACCGGAAAATTCCGTGCCCGCGACCGGATGCGCCGGTACGAAATGCACGTTTTTAGGCAAATGCGGAGCCATCTCCTTGATGACGGCGGACTTCACCGAGCCTGCATCGGATACGATAGCGCCAGCTTTCAGCGACGAAGCGATCTCCTTCGCCACTTCGCCGCTGGCACCCACAGGAATTGAAACGATCACGAGATCGGCGTTCTTCACCGCCGCGGCATTCGTCTCGGCGACCTGATCGGCGATTTTTAGTTCTCTTACGCGCTCACGCGTTTTCGCTGAGCGCGCGGTCGCAACAATCGTTCGCGCGGCGCCTTTCGCCCGCACCGCCCGCGCGATGGAGGAGCCGATCAGCCCCACGCCAATCAGCGTAATCCTTTCGAAGATTGGCCCGGAATCAGGCACGCGCCGCTCCATTCAGAAACGATTTCAGCGCGCCCACTACCAGGCGGTTCGCTTCCTCGCCGCCGACGGTCATGCGCAGCGCGTCAGGCAGGTGATAGGCTTCGAGCCGGCGCAGCACGAGTCCGCGCTTCACCAAAAACTCGTCCGCGTCCTTTGCTGTTTTTCCCTTTTCTTTCGGAAAGTGGATCAGCAAGAAGTTCGCGACACTCGGCGTGACCTTCAACCCAAGTTGACCGATCTCTTCCGTCAGCCAGCCGAGCCACTGCGTATTGTGTGCGACCGCTTTTTCCGTGTGCGCGGGATCGCCCATCGCCGCGACGCCTGCGGCGATCGCCGGCGCGTTGACGTTGAAGGGACCTCGCACGCGGTTGATCGCGTCCACCACCGCCTCAGGCGCGTACATCCAGCCGATGCGTAGCCCCGCCAATCCATAGATTTTCGAAAACGTGCGCGTCATCACCACATTCTCGCAGGTGGCGACGAGCTCGATTCCCGCCTCATAATCGTTGCGGCGGACATATTCGGCATAGGCCGCATCCATCACGAGCAGAACGCGCGGCGGCAGACCCGCCTGAAGGCGCCGCATCTCCGAATGCGAAATGTAGGTGCCCGTCGGATTGTTCGGATTTGCAATGAACACAACCCGCGTGCGTGCACTCACTGCCGCGAGGATCGCATCCACGTTCGCCGTGTAATCCGACTCGGCCACTTCCACAGGTTTGCCGCCAGCGGCAAGGGTGGCGTTCCGGTAAACGAGAAAGCCGTGCCGCGTGAAAATCGCCTCGTCGCCCGGCGCGAGATACGCGTGCGCGAGCAAGTTGAGGAGATCGTCCGAACCGCAGCCGCAGACAATACGCGACGGATCGAGGCCGAATGTTTTTCCAATGGCCTCACGCAACGCCGTCGCAGCGCCGTCGGGATATTGCTCGAGCTTGTCAGCAAGCGAATGGAACGCCTCCACGGCCCTGGGACTCGGCCCAAGCGGCGTCTCATTCGAAGAGAGCTTGTGCACCTTTGCCGCCCCCGGCGCATGGCTGCGGCCGGGCACATAAGCGTTGATGTCCAAAACTCCTGCCCGCGGTGTGGGCCGTTCGCTTGCGCTCATGACTCAAATCCGGTTTGCGATCAGACGGTATAGCGGTTCGCATGACCGCCGACGAGGGCGGTGGCACGCACGGTCGAGCCCGCTTTCTGGAGCGCGTCCGTAACCTCCGGAAGCTTTCGCCCCGGCGGAAGCGACAGAAGCAAGGCCGCGCCATCGATTGCGTCGGGCACGACCAGCGCCTCCGCCAATGCGGACACTGCGCGTGCAGCCAAAGGAGCCCAACCCGCGACCCGCACGCTCCACGTCTCGACTTCCGTGACAGCGGCTTCGACCGGCCGCGAAACGACGAATAGCGGAAACGAAGCGGGATGATTGCTGCGCTCGACGAACGGAACACGCGCGATGATCTTCGGAGATTTTTCGTTCTCCAGAGCGGTCCACCACGGAGTACTCGTCGCCACACTTTTCGCCGGCACCAGTCCGAGATCGCCGCGCGACGCAGCGACGGAAGCAATCACGGCGCCAGCGCCAGTATGCGCAATCAACGGAACCGTGAAGCCGAAATGAAACCGGGCGGAATCGCGCACCGCCGCATCGCCGCCAGACATGTCGGCATGCACGGAGTAAGACGCCTGCACATACGTGAAGGTGGAGATGATGACGCGCCAGATGCTCTCGACCGTGTCGAGCGGCAGGATGCCCCGATGGCGCTGCACCAGCCTGCGCATCATCTCGGCTTCGCGGGCGGGCCGGAAGGCAGCGCCGGAATCCTGCGTGCCCTTGACGTTGATCAGTTCGCCGATGATCTCGCCGCGCTCGATCAGCCGCTCGTGGATCTCGGCATCAATGCGGTCGATCTCGGCGCGCAGGTCGCCGAGCGTCAGGGCCTGACCGTCTTTCGCCTTGGTTTTACCGGTTTCGGACATATCTCTGGGCCAAACGAGTGCGGCGCCCTGATAGCGCGGCGCTAACGGAACGCAAAGAAAACATTGACAGGCTAACGCCGCCCTACCTAGCTCTACTGCCCGCCGGGGCCTAAAAGGCAGGCGCCTGAGGACGTTATGAGCGTTGTACGCGTCGATCTCGAAGCGCCTGAAAACCGCGCGAAGGCCATCCGCCGCGAGGCCGATGAGCCGCGCTCGCAACTCGTCAAATTCGGCCCCGACAAGCCGCTTCGTCTGGATGCCGGCGTCGATCTCTCCCCGTTCCAGATCGCCTACATGACCTATGGCGAACTGAATGCGCGGAAGTCGAACGCCATCCTCGTCTGCCATGCGCTGTCAGGCGACCAGTATGTCGCAAGCGAGCACCCGGTCACCAAGAAACCCGGCTGGGGCGAAACGCTGATCGGTCCCGGCAAGCCGATCGATACCAACCGTTATTTCGTCATCTGCTCGAACGTGCTGGGCGGGTGCATGGGCACCACAGGCCCCGCTTCCCGCGATCCGAAAACCGGCGAGCCTTACGGGCTTTCACTTCCGGTCGTTACCATTCGCGACATGGTGCGCGCGCAGGCGATGCTGCTCGACCATCTCGGCATCAACACGCTTCTATGCGTCACCGGCGGTTCGATGGGCGGCATGCAGGCGCTGCAATGGGCGGTGAGCTATCCCGAGCGCGCATTCGCCGTGCTGCCGCTTGCCACCGCCGCGCGCCACTCCGCGCAGAACATCGCGTTCCACGAAGTCGGCCGTCAGGCGGTGATGGCCGATCCGGAATGGCGCAACGGCCGTTATCTGGTCGAAGGACGCAATCCCAGCCGCGGCCTCGCGGTCGCGCGCATGGCCGCGCATATTACGTATCTTTCTGACGCCGCCTTGCACCGGAAATTCGGCCGGCAATTGCAAGACCGTCAGGCGCTGACCTTCGGCTTCGATGCCGACTTCCAGGTGGAAAGTTATTTGCGCCATCAGGGTTCGAGCTTCGTCGATCGCTTCGATGCGAACAGCTATCTCTACATCACCCGCGCGATGGATTATTTCGATCTCGCCGGTGAACACGGAGGCGTGCTCGCCAACGCATTCAAAGGTACGCGCTCGCGTTTCTGCGTCGTTTCGTTCACATCCGACTGGCTGTTCCCGACGAGCGACGCCCGCCAGATCGTGCACGCGCTGAATGCATCGGGGGCATCGGTTTCTTTCGCTGAGATTGAAACCGACAAGGGTCACGACGCCTTCCTGCTCGACGAGCCGGAACTCTTCGCCATCACGCGCGGCTTCCTCGAATCCGCCGCCCGCTCGCGCGGGCTCTAGGCGGAAGGCTTGGCCGAAATGCTCACCCGCACCGAACCGCTTACGCCGAAAGAACGCCGTGTCGACCATGTGTTGGTCGCGGACATGGTGAAGAACGGCGCACGCGTACTAGACGTGGGCTGCGGAGATGGCGAGCTTCTTAACCTGCTTGCCGAAACACGCGGAGTGGACGGCCGCGGCATTGAAATTTCGCAAGCCGGCGTCAACCGCTGTGTCGCCAAGGGTCTTGCGGTGATCCAGGGCGACGCCGACATCGACCTTGCCAATTATCCCGACGATGCGTTCGACTATGTGATCCTGTCCCAGACGCTGCAGGCAACACGGCGCCCGCGCTATGTACTGGAGCAAATGCTTCGCATCGGGCGCCATGCGGTCGTTTCGTTTCCGAATTTCGGCCACTGGAAGATCCGGCTGAAGCTTCTGTTCCGGGGCCGCATGCCCGTCACCGACAACCTGCCGGAAAGCTGGTACGAGACCCCGAACATTCATTTCTGCACGATCCGTGACTTCGTCGAGCTGGCACGCGAGATCGACGTGAAGATGGAGCGCGCCGTGGCGCTGAACGCGCGCGGATGGCCGGTGCGCTGGCTGGCACCCTGGTGGCTGTGGAATCTCTTCGGCCAGCAGGCGGTATTCCTGCTTTCCCGCAAGAAATAGGTTTAGATTCCCGCAGGTTCCGCAGAGGGTACCAGCACCGGGTCGGCTTTTTTCACTTTTCTCGCCTGCACCGGCCGCCAGACTTGCTTGGCCGCTTCCACAACATGAACGCCGGCAAAAGGCAGCGACAGTGTCTTGCCCACGCGTTCCCACGCGACCGCAGTGCGCAGCAGCGGCGTCGCGGCAAAAGGCGGCATCCAAAGCGCCTCGTCCCAACCGACCGGCGTGAACAGCGCGTCGCGCAAAATCCCGACAAGCTGCGATTTGGAATAGGGCCGGCCATGTCCGAACGGTGTGGTATCCATGCGCGCCCAGATGCCGCGCCGGTTGGGCACCACGAGAATAAGCCGCCCGCCGCCGGCGAGCACACGCCAGACTTCCTGTAACATCTCGGCGGCGTGGAAGGTCGATTCCAGCGCATGCACCGCGATCACGCGGTCGATGCTCGCATCCTGCAAAGGCAGCAACGTTTCATGCACGAGCGAGGAAAGCGTCGGCAATTTGGTCGGCCATTTCATCACGCCCTGCACGGCGGGCATGAATGCAAACGTGCGCTCGCCCTCATCGCGGAAGATGCCGAGATAAGGTGTTGCGTAACCCAGTCCTACAACGCGCATACCGCGCGCCTCGGGCAATCGGCCGCGGATAGCGCGATTCACGAGCCGCCGCGTCACTTGGCCGAGCGGCGACGAATAGAACCCTCGCAGATCGACTATATCCTGATACATCCCCGCACTCCGGCCGCTGCAGGAAAACAAATAGCGTGTCGCGTGTTGGTGTCCAAATCGGCGGATTGCCTTGCCGGACGCGCTACCCGTGTTAGTTTCGCCGAATACTGAAAAATCGGAGTAATCAATGGCCGTCAGAATCCGGCTCGTGCCGTGCCTGAGCGACAACTACGCGGTGATCCTGCATGAAGTGGACACCAACACCACCGTGCTGATCGATGCGCCTGAGGCGGCGCCAATCGAGGCCGCGCTCGACCAGGCCGGGTGGAAACTCACGCATATGCTGATCACGCACAAGCATGGCGATCACGTGCAGGGCATTGCCGCGCTCAAGAAGAAGTATGGTGCCACGGTGATCGGTCCGCGCGGCGAGGCGAGCGAAATTCCGATGATCGACAGCAAGGTCGCCGAAGGCGATGTCGTATCCGTCGGCAACATGAAGGCGAAAGTGTTTGAAACGCCTGGCCACACGGCGGGTCACATCGTGTTCTGGTTCGAGCAGGAAAAGCTGCTGTTTGCCGGCGACACCCTATTCGCGCTCGGCTGCGGGCGGTCCTTCGAACGGCCCGCATCCGTGCTCTGGCAGTCGATCCTCAAGATTCGCGATCTTCCGGGCGACACGAAGCTCTATTGCGGCCATGAATATACACTCTCCAACGCGCGCTTCTCCGTGACGGTCGATCCGAAAAACGCCGCACTGAAAAGGCGGCTCGCTGAAATCGAGAGGGCCCGTGCTGAAGGAAAACCAACCGTTCCTTCCATGATGCAGGAAGAACGCGAAACCAATCCGTTCCTGCGGCCGGACAACACCGAAGTCGCGGAAGCCCTCGGCATGAAGGGCGCCGATCCCGCCGCCGTATTCACGGAACTGCGCGAGCGGAAAAACAATTTCAAAGGCTGAAATGATCGACGGAAGCCTTTCCGCCCAGGAAGTGATCCGGCTTCTGGACCTGAAGCCGCATCCGGAAGGCGGACATTTCCGCGAGACGTTTCGCGATCCGCGCACGATCAATGGCCGCTCCCTATCGACAGCAATCTATTTTCTGCTTGCCGCGGGCGAACGCTCGCATTGGCATCGCGTGGATGCGGCAGAAGCCTGGCACTGGCATGCCAGAGCACCCCTTGCGCTGGAAGTTTTTACTGAAGAAAGATGCACCATTGAGCGCGTCGTGCTTGGCACGGATCTGGCGGTAGGCCAGCGGCCGCAGGCCGTGGTGCCAATGATAGCGTGGCAAGCCGCCCAATCGCTCGGGGCGTGGACGCTGGTCGGATGCACCGTTGCACCCGGTTTTGAATTTTCGGGATTCGAACTGGCGCCGCCAAGCTTCCTGCCCGGCTGAACGTCAAGCCATGAACTGGCCGCCGTTCACCGAAATCGTTGAGCCCGTGATATAACCGGCATCATCGGACGCGAGGAACAAGACGCATCGTGCGACTTCCTCCGGCTCGCCGAGACGGCCGAGCGGAATGAGCGGCAGCACTGCCTTATCGAGTACGTCCTTGGGCATCGCGCGCACCATTTCGGTGCCGATATAGCCGGGGCAAATCGCATTCACGGTGACGCCTTTACGCGCATTCTCCTGCGCCAGCGCCTTGGTGAAGCCGATCTCGCCGGCTTTCGCCGCCGAATAATTGCATTGACCCATCTGCCCCTTCTGGCCGTTGATCGAGGAAATATTGACGATACGGCCGAAATTGCGCTCGCGCATGCCTTCGATCACCGGGCGGCACATGTTGAACAGCGAATTGAGGTTTGTGTTGATGACCGCCGTCCATTGTTCGGCGGTCATCTTGTGGAACATGCCGTCGCGGGTGATGCCGGCATTGTTCACAAGCACATCGACCGGGCCGACATCCGCCTGAACCTTTTCGATACCGGCGGCGCAGGACTTGTGATCGCTCACGTCCCACTTAAAGATGGAAATGCCGGTTTCATTCTTAAATTTGCTTGCCGCTTCATCGTTGCCCGCGTAGTTCGCGGCCACCTGGTAGCCGGCAGCCTTCAAAGCCTTCGAAATGGCGGCACCGATTCCGCGCGTGCCGCCGCTCACCAAAGCGACGCGACTCATCTTCCACTTCCTCCCCTAACTGCCGGCGCGATCTGATCAGCCGCGCTCGACACACATTGCAATCCCCATGCCGCCGCCGATGCAGAGCGTGGCGAGGCCGCGCTTGGCGTTGCGCGCCTCCATCTCCGCGAGCAGCGTAACGAGGACGCGCGCACCCGACGCGCCGACCGGATGACCGATCGCGATGGCGCCGCCATTCACATTCACCTTGGCCGTGTCCCAGCCCATATCCTTGTTCACGGCACAGGCCTGAGCGGCAAAAGCCTCGTTGGCTTCCACCAGATCGAGATCGTCCGTCTTCCAGCCGGCCTTCTTCAGCGCAGCGCGCGAAGCCGGGATCGGTCCCGTGCCCATAATTGACGGATCGACGCCGGCCTGCGCCCAGGAAACGATACGCGCGATCGGCTTGCGGCCTTCCTTCGCCGCTTGCGCAGCGCTCATCAGCACAAGCGCGGCAGCGCCATCGTTGATGCCGGAAGCATTGCCGGCCGTCACGGAGCCATCCTTCTCGAAGGCGGGCCTAAGTTTGCCGACCGTTTCCATGGTCGTGCCGTGGCGCGGATACTCGTCCGCATCCACGATGATGTCGCCCTTCTTGGATGCGATTTTCACCGGCGCGATCTGGCTCTTGAACTTGCCGGCCTTCTGCGCGGCTTCCGCCTTCTGTTGCGAGGCGACCGCAAATTCATCCTGCTGCGAGCGGGTGATCTGCCACTGCTTTGCGACGTTTTCGGCGGTGTTGCCCATGTGGTAGCCGTTGAAGGCATCCCAAAGCCCGTCCTTGATCATCGTGTCGATCATTTCGAGCGAGCCCATCTTCGTGCCGTTGCGTAGATGCGCACAGTGCGGAGCCTGGCTCATGGATTCCTGTCCGCCGGCGACCACGATTTCGGAATCGCCGTTGACGATCGCCTGATAGCCGAGTGCCACCGCCCGCAAGCCGGAACCGCAAAGCTGATTGACGCCCCATGCCGGAATCTCGACGGGCAATCCCGCCGCAATAGAGGCCTGACGGGCAGGGTTCTGTCCCTGCCCTGCCGTCAGAATCTGACCCATGATGACTTCGGAAACACGGCCCGGCTCGACACCGGCGCGCGATAGCGCCGCCTCAATTGCAACCTTGCCCAGCAGATGCGCCGGAAGACCGGCCAGCGCGCCATTGAAAGCACCAACTGGGGTGCGGACCGAGCTTACGATAACAACGTCTTCACTCATGAGGGTTTCTCCATGCGGCGCCGGGTGCTGGATTTGGCGCGGTGTCCATCTTTCACCGCCATCGTTGGTAGCCGATGCGTGCGATGTCAATATGAGAAAGGGAGTTTACTGCCTTCGGAAGACCCGCCGACAAATGGGTAGCCCCACCCCGGGAAACGTCCTAAGGTGAAAGATCGCCGGGAACCATTGTCCGCTAACAGGAATTTTTTGAGCGACATGTCCAAGACGCAAGAACCTGTCACCATCAAGAAATACGCCAATCGGCGGCTCTACAATACGGGAACGAGCACCTACGTGACGCTCGAAGACTTGGCCGTGATGGTCAAGGACGGCGAGGACTTCGTGGTCTTCGACGCGAAGACCGGCGAGGATATCACCCGCTCGGTTCTGACCCAGATTATTTTCGAGCAAGAGAACAAGGGACAGAACCTTCTGCCCATCACATTCCTGCGGCAGGTGATCCGCTTCTACGGCGACAGCATGCAAACGCTCCTGCCGCGCTATCTCGAAGTGTCGATCGACAGCTTCACCAAAGAACAGGAAAAATTCCGCGAGCAGATGACCAAGAGCTTCAGTACCGGCGGCTTCAACATGCTGGAGGATCAGGTCCGCCGCAACATGGAGATGTTCGAGCGCGCTTTCTCCATGTTCCTGCCCTTCGCGAAGAAGGAAGGCATGATGGAAGACGCCGCAGCCGCGGGCGCGGGCGGTGAAGACATCAACGAATTGAAGAAGCAGGTCCACGAAATGCAGAAGCGTCTCGAACGTCTCGGCGAACGCAACGATAAATAAGCCTTTAGCCGGCCGCTCCGATGCGGTCCCCGGCCTCGTTGTCTGAGTCCCTCACCGGTATTTCCGCCAGGCCCACCAGTGCTCCCTGGAAATAATCGCATCCCCAGCTGACGAGCGTGGACGCGGCGGTTTCGCTTTGCACCCATTCTGCGACCGTCTCCAGTCCTAGTTCACGCGCAAGCTCCAGGAGCGCTCGCACGAATACACGGTCGTCCGGCGCGGTCTCGAGATTGGCCACGAACGACCCGTCGATCTTGACCATATCGACGCCGAGGCGGCGCAGGTTGCGGAACGATGTGTACCCCGCACCGAAGTCGTCGATCGCGACCTTGCAGCCAAAGCCCTTTACCCGCGCGACGAAGCGGCGTGCCGCCTCCACATCGCGGATCGCGGCGGATTCAGTGATCTCCACAATCAGTCGCGAGCCGAGATTGTTGCGCATCTCCGCCGCAAAGGCGGCGAGCCAGACCGGATCGTGGACCGTGGAGGCCGAAACGTTCAGCGACAGCACAAGTGCGGGATCGCTCCGCAATTCTTCAGCCGCCAATTCCATCACACGGTGATCGATCAGACGCACAAGGTCGAGCTTTTCGGCGACTGCCAAAATCGTTATCGCGTCCACTTCGCGGCCGTCCGGCTCCGACACGCGCACAAGACACTCCTTGAACGCGACGCGCCGGTCCTTTGCAATGACCACCGGCTGGAAGGCGAGCTTCACACGGCGGTCATTCAGCGCTGAAACGATCAGATCCGTGACACGCGTGTTTTCTTTCCGGTGCGCTTCCGACTCCACGCTCGGCTGATACACGCGAAAGCTGCCGCGGCCGGATTCGCGCGCAAGCTCGAGCGCCTCCTGCGAACTGCAGATCATTTCCTGCAGATTGCGGGCATGGCGTGGCGCGATCACGCCGCCTGCCGTTACGGAAATGGTGAGCGGTCCGGCAGGTGTCTCGATCGGCGCCTCGCGCACGGCATTCACAAACCGCGATGCTGCGACCGCAAGATCGTCGGGGCTGCAATCGCTCAACACAATCGCGAATTTCGTGTCGGAGAAACGGGCCAGCGAATCACTGCAGCGCTTACGCGAGCGCAGGCGTTCGGCCACCGCGCGGATCGCCTGGTCGGCCGTATCGAACCCGTAGGAACGGTTAATGCGGCTCAGGTCGTCGATCCCGATCAGCAAGAGGCCCACGCTGCCCCGCCTGCGGGTCGCACGATCCAGCATTTCCTCCAGCACCTTGCCGAGCTTGTTGCGGTTCATCTCGCCGGTGAGGCTATCGACCGCGGAAAGCTCTGCGAGAAGCTGCTCGCGCAGATAACGTTCGGTGATGACCCGCACTACACCGGCGGCGCGCGAAGGCTTGCCGTCGGCGCCGGCGAACCAGCGGCCCGTATCTTCAACCCAGACAGGCTGTTCGCGATCGGGGACGCGTAGAGAATAACAAAGCTGATACGCAACGCCTGAGCCTGCATCGCGCGCCACCGAGCCAATGATTTCGTCGTAGCGGTTGGCGGGACTTGCAGGATCGAGGATCGCCGCAAACACCCGACCGGTGCTGATTTTCGCAAGCGAATCGACGCCAAGAACGAGCGGCGCATTCGCGCTCCAACGCAATTCGTCGGTTGCGAGATTCCAAATGTAAGAAGCATCGCCCGCGGCCGCTGCGATCGCCGCAGCATCGGCTGGCGCCAGCGCGGTCGGAGAAACCGGACTGGGGGGCCGGACCGGTGCACTGAAGTTTGCGCTGGTGCCAACGGTTTCTGCTAGCGGTTTGGCTTGCACGAAATTCACTCCGCCCCGCGTCCTGCGGGCCCTCACCCTTTTGGATAGCCCTACCCCCTTAATGTCGGGTGAGCGCCCTTCGGCCCGGGGCTTGCAACGCATTCAATGAAAAAGTGCGTTGTGTCCCAAAACGGGACGGAGTTGCTCACATGCGAATCTCGGCAAGCGTGAATGTGGGAATAGAGGGGCGTGCAAAGCGGTTTGCAGCGCCACAGGAAGCGGCCAATACGGGGCGCAACCTGCCCGCCGTCTTGGCCGTTCGATCCGTCGATCGTCCGTCCGTGGAACAGCAGCCGAGCACCCGCCCCCTTGCAAGCGTCCTTGCCCAGCTTGCGGCGAGCGCCGGAGATCATCCTTTCACGCGAGCGCGGCGGAGAGCTGATCCCGCTGAAGCGGCGAGTGTCTATGGCCTTGCCGCGCAGGCGCAAGCACCCGCGCGCAAGGTTATACGCTGCATCGTTTGATCCTAGTCAGACGGTGTCTTCGGGATGCCGATCGACCGCGAAGTCACGCCGCGCGCTGCGCACGGAAACCGACCAGCCGCCGAGCACATCGACGAGCGAGATCATCAAGAGTGTCGCGAACACCGCAGTCGCCGCTTCCTTCACGAGCAGGAATTCGACGAGTGCGGCGACGAACACCACCGTCGATAAAAGATGGTCGAACAGCGAGCGCTGGCTTGTGCTGGTCGCCTTCAGTACTTCAAAGAACAGGAAAACCAGCGAAAGCGCGATCAGCGCATCACCAATGGAAATGTCCCAGGTCGCGCCGGACTGCATCGGGACTGACAGAAGCACTGTCGCCCACGACATGCCGGGCGTCAGGAACACGACCATGTTGTAAATCGCGAACGAGATCAGAAATAACGGAAAGCTCGTCCACATGATCGTCTCCTGAGCGGGGGCGTGAGTTCAGGCTTCGATGAGGGCAGACGCGATTAGGCGTCGGCCTTCCGCTTCAGGATTTGGCGGCCGCGATACATGCCGGTCTTCATATCGATATGGTGCGAGCGGCGCAGTTCGCCGGAATCCTTGTCCTCGACATAGGACGGATTTTTTAGAGCGTCTGCCGAACGGCGCATGCCACGGCGGGACGGGCTGGTTTTTCGCTTGGGGACTGCCATTTTCTTCTCCTGAGGAACTGCCACGGCCACTGGGCCCGGCGCCGGGATCGCGGCCTTATAGAGGATCGCTGTCAGCCTATCCAGTGCGGTTCACCGGCGCAGTCCAAGGCATTGGGTGGAAAGGCCCCCGTCCTGCTGGACCGCCGCCAGATTGCGGACGGTGACACGGCGCAGCACCGGACCGGGCCGCGCCGGATTGCGCAAATGCGGACTGGGCAGGGTTCCCGCAAGCAGGGAAGCCTCCTCCATGCCCAGATCGCGGGCGGTCCTGTTGAAGGCGCGGCGCGCGGCGGCCTCGGCGCCAAACTCCCCGTCCGGACCCCATTCGGCGATGTTGAGATAGACCTCCACGATCCGCTGCTTCGGCCAGGCGAGCGTGAGGTACATCGCAATCGGCATTTCAATGGCCTTGCGGATGAATTGCCGTCCCGGCCAGAGAAACAGGTTCTTCGCGGTCTGCATCGCGATGGTGGAAGCCCCGCGTGCCTCGAACGGTTCATCCGCCTCGCGCATTGCATCTTTCAGTTCGCGCCAGTCGATGCCCGAGTGAAAACACAGGCGCGAGTCTTCGCTCACCACCACCGCATTCACGAGATTGGGCGAGATTGCTTCCAGGGGCCGCCAGTTTCGCGTCACCTGCTGGCCCGTGACCCAACGCCAGATCATCAGCGTCGAGACCGGCGGCACATAGGCATAGAGCGTGACGAGCAATAGCACCGCCAGCACATAGGCGAGCGCGAGCTTGAACAGGACGGAAAAGATGCGTGCTATCATCGGAGCATGTCTAACCCCGCGAGCGCTTTCCAACAACGCCTGAACGATGTGGCCACTGCCACGGAAGCGGCGCTGATGGGGTATCTCGATCAAAATCCGTTGCCCGGTGAAATCGCACGGCCGGTCCGGCTCATGGAAGCGATGCGCTATTCCGCGACGGGCGGAAAACGGCTGCGGCCTTTTCTGGTTATCGAGAGCGCGGCACTCTTCGGCGTTCCACAGGCCGCGTCTTTACCCGTCGGTGCTGCCTTCGAATGCGTCCATTGCTATTCGCTGATCCACGACGACCTGCCGGCGATGGACAACGATGCGATGCGGCGTGGACGTCCGACATCGCATGTGAAATTTGGCGAAGCGACCGCTATTCTTTCGGGTGACTCTTTGTTGACGCTCGCCTTCGGACTGATCGCTGACATGGCCGGCGGCACGGAAGACAGCATTCGCGTTGCATTGATCGGTCTCCTCGCGCGCTCTTCCGGCATGGGCGGAATGGCCGGCGGTCAGATGCTCGATCATGAGGCCGAAGGCCGTTTCACCGCAGACGGAAAACCGCTTCGTCTGTCGCTGGAGGAGATCGAGCGTCTGCAGGCCATGAAAACCGGCGCACTGCTCGCCGCCGCCTGCGAGGCGGGTGCGATCATGGGAAAGGCCAGCGAGAGCGAACGCAAGGCACTTACGAACTACGCGCGCGCGCTGGGACTTGCCTTCCAGATCGCGGACGATCTGCTCGACGCCGAAGGCGATGCCGCGAGCCTCGGGAAGGCGGCCGCGAAGGACGCAAAACTCGGCAAGGCAACGCTTGTATCATTGCTGGGGGTTGAGCCTGCACGAAAGCGGCTCGGTGCTCTCGTCGCGGAAGCGGTCGCTTCGCTGGATTCGTTCGGCGAACGTGGTGCGGTACTTGCCGAATGCGCGCGCTTCGTCGCGGAAAGAAAAAACTGAAGCCTATTCGGCTGCGGGCGGCGGAACGGCGCTCCAGCGCCGCACGACGTAATCTTCCACCAGCTTCTTGAAATCGTTTGTGAGATTCTCTCCGCGCAAGGTCGTGGCTTTCTTGCCGTCGATGAAGACGGGCGCGGTCGGCTGCTCGCCGGTTCCCGGCAGGGAAATGCCGATATCCGCCTGCTTCGATTCACCTGGTCCGTTTACGATGCAGCCCATCACCGCGACCGTAAGGCCTTCAACACCCGGATATTGCTTCTTCCATTCGGGCATCCGCTCGCGGATGAAACTCTGCACATTCTGCGCAAGCTCCTGGAATGTCGTAGAGGTGGTACGGCCGCAGCCGGGACAGGCCGCCACCAGCGGCACGAATGTCCGCAAGCCCATCGTCTGCAAAAGCTCCTGCGCGACCTGTACTTCGCGCGTGCGGTCGCCGCCCGGCTCTGGTGTTAACGAAATACGGATCGTGTCGCCAATGCCCTGCTGCAGCAGCACGCCGATGGCGGCACTGGAAGCGACGATCCCCTTCGATCCCATGCCGGCTTCGGTCAGGCCGAGATGCAGCGCGTAATCCGAGCGCCGCGCAAGTTCGGCATAGACCGCGATCAGATCCTGCACGGCAGACACTTTCGCGGACAGAATGATGCGATCACGGCCAAGTCCGATTTCTTCTGCGCGGGCAGCCGAGAGCAGCGCGGACTGCACCATCGCTTCGCGTGTCACTTCGCGCGCATCTTTCGGTGCGCTGGAACGTGAATTCTCGTCCATCAGACTGGTCAGCAATTCCTGATCGAGCGAACCCCAGTTCGCCCCGATGCGGATTGGTTTGCCAAGTTTCAACGCAAACTCGACGATCGCGGAGAACTGCCGGTCTTTCTTTTCCTTGAAGCCGACATTGCCGGGATTGATCCGGTATTTGTCGAGCGCCTCGGCGCAGCCGGGATGTTCGGAAAGAAGTCTGTGGCCGATGTAATGGAAATCGCCGATCAGCGGCACCTTCACACCCATCGTGAGCAGCTTCTCCTTGATCTTCGGCACTGCAGCGGCTGCTTCGTCGCGGTCCACGGTAATCCGCACAAGCTCGGAGCCCGCGCGCGCAAGATCGGCGACCTGCCGCACGGTGGCGTTCACATCCGCTGTATCGGTGTTCGTCATCGACTGCACGACGACCGGCGCACCGCCACCGACCTGAACCTCGCCCACGCGTACGCCCACCGAGTGCCGGCGCGGCGCGGGCGCCGCGGAGAATTCAGATGGGTTCGGAGAACGGTTCAAGCAATTCGTTCCTGTGATGCTGAAGGACTGCGGCAGATTTCACAAAGACCCTTGATCTCGAGGACCGGCGCATGCGCCTCGAAGCCGACGGCGCTCGCAGCCTTGGTAAGGTCGCGTCCCACCGCGCTGGAAGTGACTTCCGCGACCGTGCTGCAGCGTTCACATAACAGGAACACGACAATCTCGTCGCCGCCATGACCCCGATTGCAAGCAAGGAAGGCGTTGCGGCTCTCGATCCGGTGCGCGAGGCCCTCGCCGACCAGAAAATCGAGCGCGCGATAGACCGACATGGCGGGTGCCGCCTCGCCGGTTTTCTTCAAGCGCTCCACAATATCGTAGGCTCCAACCGGCGCATGGCTCGCTGCGAGAACTCCCAGCACGCGGCGGCGAAGCGGCGTCAGCCGAACGCCGCGCACGTCACAGGTTTTCTCCGCGTGCGTGAGCGTATCGGCGACGCAGAGCGCGTGATCGTGACCGGGGCTCGGAAAACCTGATTTCATCGGCTTTTCTCGTCACATTCTAGAACGCCAGACCCACTTGAGAAACCTCGGTGCGATAGCTATGGTGCAACGCACAATAAGCGATGCCCCGCCATCCCATTCAGTCCTTCCATATAGGAGTTCATCGTGCTGAAGGGAAAGAACGCCCTCGTGACCGGATCGACCAGCGGCATCGGCGAAGCGATCGCGCGGGCGCTCGCCAATGCAGGTGCCAGCGTCACTTTGAACGGGTTTGGCGACAAGGCACAGATCGAGAAACTCCGCACGACAATCGCCGCAGAAGCGAACGTCGAAGTCGCGTACTCGTCTGCGGACATGACGAAGCCTTCGGAAATCGCCTCCATGATGGCGGAAGCTGAAAAGAAATTTGGCTCGCTCGACATAATCGTGAACAATGCGGGCATTCAGCACGTTTCTCCAGTGGAGGATTTCCCCGTTGAGAAATGGGATCAGGTCATCGCGATCAATCTTTCTTCCGCCTTCCATACAATCCGCGCTGCGGTGCCGGGCATGAAGCGGCGCCAATGGGGACGCATCATCAACATCGCGTCCGCGCACGGGCTGGTCGCAAGCCCGCAGAAAACCGCTTATGTAGCGGCAAAACACGGCATCATCGGCCTGACGAAAAGTGTCGCGCTTGAAGTCGCCAACAACGGCATCACCTGCAATGCGATCTGTCCCGGCTGGGTGCTGACAGTGCTTGTCGAGAGGCAGATCGCTGCCCGCGCGCAAGCGTCCGGGAAGACCGTGAAAGAAGAAGAACTGGCGCTTCTCTCCGAGAAACAGCCGATGCACCAATTCAGCCGGCCGGAAAATATCGGCGCACTGACGGTCTTTTTGTGCAGCGATGCGGCTGCAACCATCACCGGCAGTTCCTATTCGATCGACGGCGGCTGGACCGCCGTATGAGGGAGGCGAAGCTCACCCCTTGATGGTATTCCGCCGCAGCGGCAAGGCCAAGAAGGCCGTCAATCTTGCTTTGCAGGGTGGCGGCGCGCACGGCGCGTTTACCTGGGGCGTCCTCGACCGGCTGCTCGAAGACGAGCGGCTAACCGTGGAAGGTATTTCGGGCACGAGTGCCGGCGCCATGAACGCCGTCGTGCTTGCGTCCGGGTATAAATCGGGTGGCCGTGACGGCGCGCGCGAGGCGCTGCAAAAATTCTGGCGCTCGATCTCGCGCGATGGCCGCATGAACCCCATGCAGCGCAGTCTGATGGACCGCATGCTCGGGAATTGGTCGATGGACCAGAACCCGTTCTTTCTCGCGCTCGACGTCGCCAGCCGATTTGTCTCTCCCTACGATTTCAACCCGTTCAAGATCAATCCGCTTCGCGAAATCCTCGAACGCGAAGTGGACTTTGAAGCGGTGCGCGCATGCAAGGACATCAAGCTGTTCGTTTCCGCCACAAATGTAAGATCAGGCAAAGCAAAAATCTTTCATACGAATGAAATCACGCCCGATGTCGTCATGGCCTCCGCCTGTCTTCCGTTCCTGTTCCAGGCGGTGGAGATTGACGGCACGCCTTACTGGGACGGTGGCTATGTCGGCAATCCGCCGCTGTTTCCGTTCTTTCGCAACGCCGGCACGCAAGACGTGATCCTCGTGCAGACCAATCCGGTCACGCGGGATGAAATCCCGCAGACCGCCCGCGACATCCTCAATCGCGTCAACGAGATCACCTTTAATGCCTCGCTGCTGTCGGAATTTCGCGCGATCGGATTTGTCCGTCGCATGATCGAGCGCGGCTTCATGGGCCGCTGGAGCGGCAATACCGACTACCGGAACGTCCGCTTGCATCGCATTGCCGGCGACGACGAACTGACAAAGCTCACATCCAGTTCGAAATTCAACACCGAGTGGCCGTTCTTCCTGCATTTGTGCGATATGGGACGAACCACGGCGGAAGTTTTCCTCAAGCGTCACTTCTCGGCCATCGGCAAACGCGGCTCGCTCGATCTGCGCCGCGAGCTTGCCTAGCGGTATTGCGCTGATCCGCATAAAATCGGTTGATGAAACCACGCACGCATCTAGTTGTTGAACGCCTCGGCGCGCGCTTTGAAGTAGCGGTCGGCGACATCACGCACATGGATACCGATGCGATTGTGAACGCCGCCAATATCTCGTTGCTCGGAGGCGGTGGCGTCGATGGAGCGATCCATCGGGCTGCCGGGCCGGAACTGCTGGCCGAATGCAAAATCCTCGGCGGCTGCGCGACCGGTGAAGCGAAGATCACGCGGGGTTATCTGCTGCCCGCCCGTCATGTGATCCATGCCGTCGGGCCGGTCTGGCACGGCGGCACGAGCGGAGAAGATGAACTGCTCGCGGCATGTTACCTGAATTCGTTGGCGCTCACCGCCACGCACAATCTTTCCTCCATCGCTTTCCCCGCGATCTCCACCGGCGTCTATCGCTTCCCGGCGGAACGGGCGGCGAAGATCGCCGTCGCAACCTCAATCGCGGAAGTCTCTGCTTCCCGCCGCCGCCTCCGCATCGTCTATTGCTGCTTCAGCGAGGATTCTGCGATCCATCACGCATCCGCTTTCGCCGAAATGGGGCTTGTTTGAAACCGATCGTCACCGATGAGGAAATCCTGTCGCGGCTCCTGCATCGGGACGGGCTTGTGCTGGTGCTCGACAAGCCGGCGGGCATCGCCGTGCATCACGGCCCCAAGGGTGGCGAGACGCTGACCGATCATCTCGATGTCCTGCGCTTCGGATTGCCAAATCCGCCTGAACTCGCGCACCGGCTCGACAAGGACACGTCCGGCTGTCTCGTCCTTGGACGTCATCGCAAGGCGCTGGCGAAACTCGGCGATCTCTTCGCGCAGGGCAAAGTCGGCAAAACCTATGTTGCGGTCGTTCGCGGTTCGCCTTCCGAAGAAAGCGGACGGATCGAACTGAAGCTGAAAAAGCGCTCTCCCACGCGCGGCTGGTGGGTCGCGGTCGATCCCGAAGGCCAGCAGGCGATCACGGACTGGCGGGTTCTTCGGCGCGGTGAGAATTTTTCCGTAGTGGCGGCTTCGCCGCTCACCGGCCGCACGCACCAGATTCGTGCGCATTTCGCGGCCGCAGGCTTTCCGGTGCTGGGCGACAGGATTTACGGACGCGAGCCCGCTCCGCCTTCGGGTCCGATGCTGCATCTCCATTCCCGCCGCATCGTGCTGCCGATGAATAAAAAAGGCCCGCTAACGGTGAGCGCGCCGTTGCCGCCGCATATCAACGCGACACTCGCCTCCCTCGGCATTGAAACGGCCAGCATCGAGCGGGAAGCGGACGCAGCTTTTTCGTGACCTAGCCGCGCGGCGGCAGTTCGGCGGTCAACCTTGCGGCGCCGAGCAGCCCCGGCGTTTCGTGAATGATGACTTTGGTGGGAATGGCCATGAGACGGTTCTGGTAGGGCGGATGATCCTCGAACGCCTTTCGGAAAGGCGAGTTCGGGATGAACGGCCCGAGCGAGCGCCCAAGTCCGCCCGCGATGAAAACGCCGCCCCGCGCATCGAAGGCAAGGGCAAGATCGCCCGCGACCCGACCAAAAAATTGCAGGAAGAGATCGATTGTGCTGCGCGCGGTTTTACTACGCTCATGCGCGGCGCCGATGATCGCTTCGGAACCGGCCTGTTCGCCGGTGAGAATGCGATGCAACCGTACTAGACCGGGACCCGATAGGATGTGCTCGACCGCAACCGCACCGGTTTCTCTCGATATTTGTTCGATCACGTGCATTTCATCCGCCGTGATGGCACCCAGCCGCATGTGGCCGGCCTCGCTGGCGAAGGCATGAACGCGGTTCTTGCCTTTCAGCAGCAAAGCCGAACCAAACCCGGTGCCGGGACCGCAGACCAGCACCGCCCGCCTCGGATCGCTCCTGACCCCGCCGGCACCGAACAGTTCGGACGCCTTCAGCGCACCAACCGAATGCGCGACCGCGATGAAATCGTTCACCACCAGCATCCGCCCGATCCGGAACTTCTTGCGCAATTCCCGCTGTGAAAATGACCATGCGCGATTGGTCAGGATCACGTAATCGCTGTCGACGGGTGCTGCGACGGCCAGCACGCAGGAAGCTGGCCACCAAGGTGCAAGTACCCTCATCATCTCACCGAAAAGATCGAAGATGTTCCTGAATTGATCGTTGGAGACAATGTGAACGGCCTCGAGATGGCCGCCACGCGACCGAGCGAAGCGCGTATTCGTTCCGCCCATGTCGATTACGAGAACTGGAGATTTCATGATCCCATCATTGATCGTGGCGAATGGAGAGATCAATGGCCGATCCGGCAGTTCCCGCTGGCACGTTGAAAGCCGGCTACGCTCTGTTTAGATTGGTGAAAACACCATAAACGCCATCGGGGAGAATGTTTTGCAGAAGTTTTTGATTGCCCCGGCAAGCAATGGCGCTTACGCCACGAACCCGCAGAAACGGTCGGGATGCTTCGCGCACAGCTCCGCCATTCCGTCGTTGGCGATCTTGCACAGATCCTCGTTCATGCTGGCTGGTGCGAATTCTTCCGGCGGCGGCAGCGCAACGGAAATGATCTGCTTGTAATCGCTGAACGGATCCATCGACCGGAAGCGTGCGTCGAGGTCGTGGATCGCGGGAATGTTGCGGATACGTTTGCCAATGTCCTTGTGGCCCGAAGCGACCTCCTCGATTTTCTGGAAGCAGGCTTTCGGGAAAAAATGATTGGCGTCGATCCGCATTGTTTGCTCCTTGCAGGGCTCTTGATCGCACGGCGGCGGCTTTGGCTGCAACTTTCACAGGACCTGTGGCTTTCTGGCCCGGGCAAATTCGGCTTGAATCCCAGGCAGTAACAGGCAACGCTTCTTTTGCTGCAATCTTCGCGAAAACTGAACGAGAATGCCGCTGCAGGCAAGGGAAACGATCCGCCTGTTCAATCGTTTGCAAGCAGCCGTGTGATGGCGTGCAGTTCAAACTCCAGGGTCATGCAATGAAAAGCAGGTTGTTTCCCGGTCTGGTAGTCTTGCTCTATCTCATCGCGCCGTCGGCTTTAGCGCAAACCGAGCCGCCGAAATTTCACACAAACCAGTCCTACATCGAAGACGTGACGCGCCGGACATCGATCCCTGTCGACGACACGCGCAAGATGTTCGATCTGGTTCTGGGAAGCCTGCCGGATCGCGTCACGGTCTTTCCGACGGAGAATTACTATTACTTCTACTTCTTTCACAACGGCATACGCTACGCAGGCAACTTCCGGCTCGATCCGGAAAACCGCGACAACGGCAAGATCAACTTCGCCTACTTTGTCGAGCTGACGGAGTGGAAATCGCGTGAGGGCGTGAGCTATGCGCTGCTTGGAAGAGATGAAGGCGTGATCGTCGAGAAGGTGGAACCGCTGCTCTATCGGGTAACGTCCGGCGCCAAGAGCGTGCTCTTCACCCTCAACGATCTTTCGGCGGCCGTGCCGCCCGCAGAAGCGCTCGGCTCCGACGATAAATTTATCGGTCCCATTTTCGATGAATCCGGTATCCGCTTTTTTCTCGTCTTCAATGCGCGGTTAAAACTCTTTCACTACCTTCTCGACGAAACGATCCAGGTGGCGGATGAGCTTGTGCCTTCCGGCAAGGGCGATCGTCTGCTGATCGGGAGGCGCACCGGATTTGCCTACTATCGCGATCACAAATTACCGCGAAAGATTCTCGTCGGCGTATTCGGTGCCAATGCCGATATCAACAATTATTTCGACGGCCCGTTCGACCAGTTACCCGATAATTTCATCAAGGGTGAAGAATTGCGCGATGCGATCATCGCAGCCGATCCAACCCAGAAAGGAAAGATCGACCGTTATGGCAATTCACCCGGCGGCAGCTCGCGCTATCTGATCGGGCCGTATATTTATTACAGCAACGAATCCGAACTCGAGATGTTCGACCGCTGTGCGAACGACAAAAAAATACCGGCCGATCTCTATCACGCCTGCTTTGCGGTGAATGACGGAGGCGATCCACCTCCATCCGCGCGGGCAAAGGCAAATATAAAAGCTAAGAAGCGCTGAATTCAGTTCAGAACGCGGCCGCTCGCTTCGTATTGCGCGACAAAGCCAGGGGAAAGACGGCGCAATTTGTCAGGCTCGATACGACCCGATCGCGTGATGTAGCTCATCGCAAAATCGAGCGGCGCGCGTTGCATGTGCTCGGGAAAATTCTCGTACCAACCCGCACTGGCGACGGCTCCGTTGACAATCTTATCCAAGACGGGCCTGCGGGCGGATTCGTAGCGTTCCAGCGACTGGCCGATATTGCCCCCGCCATCCGCAAGCGCCCGGTCCAATGCGATGGCATCTTCCATCGCAAGCCGCGTGCCCGATCCGATAGAAAAATGCGCGGTGTGCGCGGCGTCTCCGATGATGACGCAGTTTTTCTCGCTCCAGCGTCCGCAGCGCACCACCGGAAATCTGCGCCATATCGAATGGTTCGAGATCAGTCGGGTTCCGTCGAGTGCATCCGCAAAAATCCGTTCGCAACGCACGATCGTCTCCTGCTCGTTCATTGTCTCGAAGCCACCTTTGGCAAACGTTTCTGCATCCGTCTCAACGATGAACGTGCTCATTCCGGGCTGATAGCGATAATGATGCGCGTTGAAGAAACCTCCGTCCGCTTCGCAAAAAGTCTGTGTGAGCGTGCTGAATTCCTTAGCCGCGCCAAACCATGCGAAGCGGTTGTTGAGATATTCGACGCTCGCATCAAGCCGGTCTGCATAAGTCCGCCGCACCAGTGAATTCACACCATCGGCGCCGACGATCAGGTCCACGTCCGCAAGTTCCGGCAATGTGGCAACCGGGCGCTCATAAACCTGTTCAACGCCGGCATCGCGAGCCCGCTTCTGCAGGAACCGCAACAATTGCAGGCGCCCGATGGCGGCAAAACCAATTCCATCGATCGCGATCCGCTCGCCGCGATGAACCAGCGTGATGTCGCGCCACGATTCCAGAAGCGGGCTGATCGCCTGATAGGTTTCGGGATCGTCCTCGTTCAGGAATTCCAGCGCGCGATCCGAGAATACGACGCCGAAGCCGAAGGTGGCGTCCGCACGATTCTGTTCAAAAATCCGCACGTCCGCATTCTTGTACCGGCGTTTCAACAGATAGCCGAGATAGAGCCCTGCCGGTCCCGCCCCGAGAATGGCGACGCGCATGTTCAGTAAGTTTCTACGTGATAGCGCCCCTGGTCACGCATCTGGGCGCGGGTCTCGTGCCAGTGAATTCCAAATTGCGCGCAGATGAACTCAAACGATTTCTCCACGCCTTCTTCCATCCCACGCAGTCCGCAGACATAAATATGCGTCGTGCCGCGTTTCAACAGCATGGCAAGATCGGACGCGCGCGTACGCATCCGATCCTGCACATATTCTTTTTTTACAGGGTCGATGCGTGAAAACACGAGTTCCTGATCCATCAGCTTCTTCGGCACTTTCTGCAACGGGCCGAAATAGGGCAATTCCTGAGGGGTTCTCGCACCGAAAAAAAGATAAAGCCTTCCGTGAGCGCTTGGCATCGAACGACGGCGGCGTTCGGTGAATGCCCGGAACGGTGCGGAACCGGTACCCGTGCAAATCATGATGATGTCCGCAGCCGGGTCGTCCGGCATCAGAAAAGTCGAGCCGAAGGGGCCCGCGACTTTCACTTTGTCGCCCTGCTTCAGGTCGCAGACATAGTTGGAGGCAAGTCCGCGTTGCTCGCTTCCGTCGGCGTTTTTTTCCGCAACGCGCTTCACCGTGAGCGAAAGATTATTGGTATTGGGCCGCTCGCCATCGCGCGGGCTCGCCACCGAATAAAGACGCATTGGATGTGGCCTTCCGTTTTTTGCGGTGCCGGGTAATACAATCCCGATGCTTTGACCCTCCAGCACGGGAAAAGCATTCGCCCCAAAATCCAGAATGATGTGGCGGATGTCCGAACTGGCATTCTCCGCGGTCAGCCGGAAATTTCCGGTGACGGTCGCCTCGATCGGATTGCTGCGGCTGAAGAGATTGATGCGGGGCTTCGCGGAAGAGGCCGGCGCACGAACCTTCCCACCAGAGCCTTTATGCGCATCGGCAAGCAATGCGGCCGCTTCTTCATCGACCGCTTCGATGGCCGCACCCGCATCACCATAACCACTTTCTCCCGCCCCAACTTCTGGCAAATCCGTCCACGAAAACTGTTCATCGAGGGAAAACGGTTTTTGCACCATCACGAAGTGATTGATCGAGCCGGTCGGGCATGGAGAAACACAATCCATGCAGAAATTGCATTTGTCGATATCCACGACGTAGTTGTTGGAATCGTGCGTGACCGCACCGACAGGACAAGTAGCCTCACAGGTGTTGCAGCGGATGCAGACCGCTGGATCAATCAGGTGTTGTTTGACCGGCGCAGTCATTCGGGTTCGCTTCAGTCTGAAATCTTCACGTACTCGAAATCGCCCGGCTTGTTGTCGATTCCTACCTTCGGTGCCGAGATCCAGCTCGCGAACTTTCCGGGCTCAAGTTCGGGTTTCATCAGGTCTTCAATAAAATCGCGATCGGATTCGGAGGGCAGATATTTTTCTTTCACGCTATCCCACTGGTCACCCGGCACAAGGTTGCCATCAGCATCGGCCTCCATGCTCGAAAATTCCCCGATGTGCCGATGGAATGCGACACTCGGCAGCTTGATCGCGAATGGAATATTGTATTTTTCAATGATCCGGTTCCAACGGCCAACCCCGCCGTTGCAATCGTCCACGAAATCGTCACGAAGACGCATGTTAAGCGCGGAGAGTGCAGGCACATCCTGCCTTGCAATCTTGCCATCGGCGAAGCGAAGCAAGGGATAGCTGCCGTTTTCAAGCTGATGATCGTCCTCAAGCTTGTCTTCCCGGAAACGGCCCTTGATTCCTGCGTGGAACGCGTTGGCCGCGTTGGTCGAAATTTCATTCCCGAAGAGATCGAGTGTCAGCGAGAAGTGCAGGTTCGCCTTCTTCTGTAAGGTCGGCAGATCGATCACGCCGAGCTTTCGCACGGCTGCGATGTCGTGGGGATCTTCGATTCCGGCTTTCTTCATTTCCGCGCATGTCCGTTCGATCACGCGGCCAACGCCAGTTTCGCCAACGAACATATGATGCGCTTCCTCGGTCAGCATGAAGCGTGTGGTACGCGACAGCGGATCGAAGCCCGATTGCGCAAGCGCCTCGAGCTGCATCTTTCCATCCCGGTCGGTGAAGTAGGTGAACATGAAAAACGAAAGCCAATCGGGCGTCTTTTCGTTGAAGGCGCCAAGCATGCGCGGGGAATCTTCGTCGCCTGAGCGGCGCTCCAATAGCGCCTCCGCTTCGTCGCGGCCGTCGCTACCAAAATATTTTTGCAGGAGATAAACCATCGCCCAGAGATGACGTCCCTCTTCCACGTTCACCTGGAAAAGATTCCGCATATCGTAGAGCGAAGGCGCGGTCTTACCGAGAAACCGCTGCTGCTCCACCGATGCCGGTTCCGTATCGCCCTGGATGACAATCAGACGGCGTAGCATCGCGCGATATTCGCCCGGCACTTCCTGCCATACGTTTTCACCCTTGTGCGCACCGAATGCGATCTTGCGCTCGTTCACCTGGGGGGCGAGCAGGATGCCCCATTTGTAATCGGGCATCTTCACATAATCGAATTTCGCCCATCCTTTTGGATCCACGCTGACGGCAGTACGCAGATACACGAGCGACCCCTGGAAGCCGTCCGGCCCCATATCGTTCCACCAGTTGATGTAACCCGGGTGCCACTTTTCCAGCGCCTTCTTGACGCGCGAATCGGCATTGAGCCCGACATTGTTCGGAATGAGTCCGTCGTAATCTACATTCATCAGGTTCATGGTCAGACCCTCTCCTTATTGAACGTCGGTTGCACGCCCGACCCGTACAGCGACAACGAACCTTTTTCACCAACCGCATTCGGCCGCTGAAAAATCCAGTTTTGCCAGGCCGTCAACCGGCCGAAGATTTTCGTTTCCATCGTTTCCGGCCCGGCGAACCGCAGGTTCGCTTCCATGCCTGTAAGCGCGTCAGGAGAAAAACTGCTGCGCTCCTCGAACATCACGCGCAGTTCGTCGTCCCAGTCGAAATCCTCATAGGCAAAGGTGATCAGGCCCAATGCCTCGGACGCATCGCCTTCGATCTTCTCACCGATGCGCGCTTTCAACTTTTCAACCGTTTCTGGTTCACCCAGAAAGCGTGTCTGCATCCTCGTGAGTCCGTTGCCCATCGGGTAGAAACCGAAATTGGCTTCCCCCAGAACAATCGCAGCAGGCGGACGATTGTCGCCTTCGCGACTGCCAATCAGCATCACGGAGCGGTCGGCGGCGAGCACGAGTTCGGCCAGTGTGCCGGCAAAACAAGTGCCGGGCTCAACCAGAGCGAACAGGCTCTTTGCCGTCACGTCCACTCGCTTCAAGACTCGTTTCAGATAATGACGGACTTCACGCATCAGCCAGTCGTTCTGATGCGCAATCAGGAAGGCGTCGTGGCTCAACACCCCCTCTGCATCGCCTTCGGTGCGGAAGACGAGAATGCCGACTTCGGATTGATTGGTGCGCAGATGCAGAATCGCGTCGTCGAGTTCGCGTGCGAGCGCAAGCGGCCAGAATGCAGCACCCAGCGCATGCGCTGCCTCAAGCGTCGCAGGAGCCAAATCCTTCGGCGCGCGCACCGTCACAAACGCGATGCCTTGCTCGCGCTTTACCTCGATCGAAACGTTCGGGTAGCTCACTGAATCACCGTCAATCTTGCGGTCGAGCGGCGTCAGCTTGATTCCTTTCGCATCCTTCGGGCGGTCGGACTTGCTCGCGATCTCGTGCGCGCGTGTTTTCACCGCTTCATTCCATTTGGAATTTGGGACCACTTCGTCAACGAGCCGCCAGTCCACCGCTTTCTTGCCGCGGATACCCTCTTCGACGGAGCAGAAGAAATCCGCAAGATCGCGGCGCACTTTTCTTTTGTCGCTGACGCGTGTCAGCCCGCCGGTTCCCGGCAGCACGGCGAGCAGCGGCGTCTCCGGGAGCGAGACGGTCGAACGCCGGTCATCCACAAGCATGATGTAGTCGGTGGCAAGCGCCAGTTCGTAGCCGCCACCGGCGGCGGTTCCGTTCACCGCGCAAAGATACGTCTGTCTGGAATTTTCCGTCGCATCCTCGATCGAGAGGCGAGTCTCGTTGGTGAATTTACAAAAATTCACCTTGTGCCCGTGCGTAGACTTGCCGAGCATGCGGATATTCGCGCCGGCGCAGAAAACATTTTCCTTGCCGGACTTGATCACGACAGCGCGCACTTCGGGATGCTCGAAGCGTAGGCGCTGCACAGCGTCGTATAGTTCGATATCGACGCCGAGATCATAGGAATTGAGTTTCAGCTCGTAACCTTCGAACAGGCCGCCTGCGGGATCGACGTCCATCACGAGATTGGCGACATCTTCATCAAGCTCGATCTTCCAATGCCGGTAGCGGCTAGGATCGGTCTGAAAATCGATCTGTTGAGGCATCGGCGCGCTCCGGAAGGCTTTTTTACCTTAGATGAATTATAATGCATGTTGATATGCTCGCAATGCATTTTCGTGCCGATGACGAATTTATAAACGCGTAAATTCAAGCACTTGCAGTTTAGGCCACTGGCCGCAGACCTTCGTGGAAGGCGAGGAGGTGGCGCGCAAAGCCCACTATCGCTTCCAGCGTCCGCTCCGGCTGATCGATCTGCGGCGAGTGGCGGCAGTCCTTCAGAAGCAGCATTTCCACCGGACAGTAGCTTTCGGCCCTCACCAGTTCGAGCTGCGCGGCGGTGCCGTATTCGTCCTTGTCGCCCTGGATCACAAGCATCGGCACGCGAATATGCGCGACCGCATCGTCGATGCGCCATCCGCGAAAACCGGGATCGAGCCAGGCATCGTTCCATCCATGGAACGCCACATCAACATCGCCATGGTATTTCGCGAGGCGCTGCCGCAAATCGCCTTTTTCATACGCCACCTTCGCCGCCTCAATGCTGCGGATCGAAATATCCTCGACGAAAAAATGCGGCGCCATCACCACAAGTCCGCGCACGCGGAAATCCTGCACACCGCCAGCATAGATCGTGGCGATCGAAGCGCCATCGCTATGCCCGACCAGAATGCACTTCTTGATATTAGCCGCGTCTAGCACGCCTGGCAGGACCTGAAGCGCCTCATCGTGCATGTAACTTAGCGCACGCGGCAGCATCACCGGATCGGACTTACCGTAACCGTAACGTGAATAGGCAAGTACGCCGTAGCCGCTCTGTTCGGCGAGCAATGCGGGAAAATTCCGCCACATCGCAACGCAGCCTAATCCTTCATGAAGCAGCACAAGCGTCGGCGCTCGATCCGGGGACGGTCCATGCCAGCTCGCCTCGATGCATTTGCCGCCGATGGTGAATACGCGTTCCATATCGCACTACACCGGTTTTGAGTCCTCATCGCGCAGCTTGAAGCGCTGGATCTTGCCGGTCGCAGTTTTCGGCAAATCGGTCCTCAATTCGATCCAGCGCGGATATTTCCAGGCCCCCGCGCGCGATTTGACGTGCTCCTTCAGGGATTCGAACAGTTTATCGTCCGAAGTAACGCCCTCCTTCAGCACGACGTAAGCCTTGGGCTTGATCAGCCCATCGCTGTCCTCGCGGCCGATCACGGCCGCTTCCAGCACCGCATCGTGCGAAACGAGCGCCGCCTCCACCTCGAACGGAGATACCCAAATGCCGCTCACCTTGAACATGTCGTCGGTGCGGCCACAGCACTGGTAGAAGCCGTCGTCGTCACGGATGTACTTGTCACCGGTGTAGGTCCACTCCCCGGCAAATGTGCGGCGCGTCTTGTCACGCTGGTTCCAGTAGCCGTCCGAAGCAGACGCGCCGCGGATAATGAGCTCGCCGATTTCGTTGTTGCCAAGTTCGGCACCATCCTCGCCGATGATCTTTGCGTCGTAGCCCGGCACAGGCTTGCCCGATGTGCCGTAGCGCAAGTCGCCGGGGCGGTTGCTCAGGAAAATGTGCAGCATCTCGGTCGAACCAATGCCATCAAGAATGTCGTGTCCGGCCACTTCTTTCCATTTCTGCCCGATATGCGGCGGCAGCGCCTCGCCGGCTGAAATGCAAAGTCGCAAACGCTTTGAGCCGGCTCCCTTGCCGATGTCCTTGTGCGCCAGCAACGCTGAGTACAGCGTCGGCACACCAAAAAATATCGTCGGCTGCTCGCGCTTGATGATGTCGAGTACCGCATCCGGTGCTGGCCGCCCCGGCAGCAGCACGGCGCAAGCACCCACCGCCATCGTGAAGGTCATCGCATTGCCGAGGCCGTAGGCGAAAAACAGTTTTGCGGCCGAATAGACGACATCGTCCCTGGTGATGCCGAGTACACCCTGGGCATAGGTGCGCGCCGTCACCATCAGACTGGCATGAACGTGCTTGGCTCCCTTTGGATTTCCCGTCGAGCCGGACGAGTAAAGCCAGAAGGCAACTTCATCGGAGAGCGTAGGTGCCGTGAAGAGTTTCGCGTTCCCGCGTGCAAGAATGTTTTCGAATGTATGCTTCTGGATTTTACCGGTGGAAATATCCGTATCGCCGCCCGAAACGACGATCTGTTTCAGCCATGGCATTTTCCCAAGAATCGGTTCGACCGTTTTTGCGAGCGATGCCGACACAAACAGCACTTCCGCACGGCTGTCCTCCAGCATGTAGGCGTACTGATCGGCGGAGAGTAGCGTGTTGACCGGAATCGGCACGACGCCGGCGCGAATGGCGCCCCAGAACGCGATCGGGAAATCCACCGTATCCAGCATCAGGAACAGCACACGGCTTTCTTGCTTCAATCCGATCGCCTGCAGGCCGCTTGCGAATTTGCAGGTCTCTTCCTGGAGCTGCCTGTAGGTAAGCGAGCGCTCCGCGTCCTTGAACGCCATCCGGCCGCCATTGCCGTTCGCGACGTTGGCGTCAACGAATTCATCGGCCGCGTTGTAAGGCCGGCGGTGCGTGAGTTCTTCCAGCGAAACCGTCATCTCTCTCCCCGACTCTGCGGCCTGTTTTTTATGGCCGCTTTTTTTAGTGAATGGGCGTGGCCTCCTTGGTCAAGCTCGACAGCACTTCGGCCGAGCCCTGGACGGCAACCCGTTGATGATAGAACCGCAGGCCGTGCAGCCCGCCCAGTTCCTCGCCATTCCCCGCACGGCCCGGCCCGCCGTGATTGCATTGAGGCATGACGATGCCGTGCCCGGTATGGCTCGATGCGATCGATGGATCGACCGCGAGGATGCGTCCATGCACATAGCCAAGTTCCCGCGCGGCACGCGCAAGAAAATCCGTATCCGTGCCGAATACGGAAGCGACCAGCGACCCGCCGCCACGGCGAACGAGCGTGAAGGCTTCAGCCTCATTCTTGTAGGGAACGATCGTCGCAACCGGGCCGAACACTTCGATGTCATGCACGGCCGATGCGGAGCCGTCGGCCGCTTGCAGCAAGGTCGGCGCTACGAACGCCGAAACCTTCGGATCGATGCCTTCAATCTTTGGAGCGCCCTTCCCGCCTGTGAGCGTTTTTGCGCCGGCAGCGAGCATCGCGATGCCCTCGAACACCGCCGCCTGCTGCGAACGGTTCACCAGGGGACCCATCCGGGTTTCGGCCTTGCGCGGATCGCCGACCTGCATCGAAGAAAGTTTTGCCGAAAGCGCCTCAGCCATCGCCGCTGCCCGCTCGGCGGGTACAAACACGCGCCGGATCGCCGTGCATTTCTGCCCGGCTTTGACGGTCATCTCGCGCACGACTTCCTTCACGAACGCATCAAAAGCGGTGGAGCCGGGAGCCGCATCGGGACCGAGCAAAGCCGCGTTGATGCTGTCGGCTTCGACATTCACCGCCACGTTGCGTGTCATGACGTTTCTGTCGCCGCGGATTTTCAGCGCCGTATCGTGCGAGCCTGTGAACGCAATGACGTCATCCGCCGTGACATGCGAGAAAAGCCCGCCTGCACTTCCGCAAAGAAGGCTGAGCGCGCCTTCGGGAAGCACCTTCGCATCGATGACGTCCCGCACCATCTCATACGCAAGCCAGGCGGTGGAGGAAGCAGGTTTGGAGAGCACCGGGACGCCCGCGAGCAGCGATACCGCCGCCTTCTCCCACAAACCCCAGCTTGGAAAATTGAATGCGTTGATATGAATGGCGACGCCGCGCCGCGGTACGAGGAGATGGATTGCCTGGAATTTTTCGTCCTTGGCAAGATGCACCGGCCCCTGATCCAGGAGCGACTTTGTTTCACCAAGGCCCGCTCCAACCTTCGCGAAGTATTTCAGCGTACCAATGCCCCCGTCGATATCGATGGCGGCGTCGATCTTGGTGTTGCCGGAGTTGGCGATGGCGATTTCTTCGTAACGCGCACGCTTCGCGATCAGCACATTTGCGACATCGTCGAGCAGTTTCGCTCGCGTTGCATAATCGAGAGCGCGCAGGTTCTCACCGCCGCGCACGCGCGCAAAGTCCAGTGCGGACGCCAGATCGAGGCCGCGCGCCGAGACGGTCGCAAGCTTTTCTCCGGAAACGGGGTCGGTGAGTTGTGTTTCCGTTCCTTCGCCGGTTTGCCAGCGGCCGGATAGAAAATTTCCAAGCTGTTGAGTCACGGCCTCACCGCGATTGAGTGTGCTTCCGGTCTATGTATTATGGACATGCACTATATTGCACGCAAGCGATCCAGAAATGAAGAATAGCCCCGACACCAAGGAGCGCGACCGGCGAAGCACGCCGGATACCGCGCAGCCCGATCCGTTCCTGAACGAACTGGGGGAGCGCGTGCGCATCATGCGCAGCCGGCGCGGAATTTCGCGGAAAACGCTTGCCAATCATTCGGAAGTCTCCGAGCGCTATCTGGCGCAGTTGGAATCTGGCGAAGCCAATCTCTCCATTACGCTCCTGCGCCGCATCGCGCGGGCGATGAGCATCCCCGTTTCGGAATTGCTGAACGAGCGCCCCGACCGTCGGGTGGAGGCGCTGCTGCTCGATCAATTGATCGACAGGCTTTCGCCTGCGGAGATCGCGGAAGCGCGCGAGATACTCCTGAAGCGTTTTGGCGGCATGTCGAATGAACTTCGCAACCGACGCATCGCCTTGATCGGCCTGCGCGGCGGTGGCAAGTCCACGCTCGGCCGCGCGCTGTCCACGCACTTGAAAGTGCCATTCGTGGAGCTTGACAAGATCGTCGAAGAACAAAGCGGCATGGCGCTCGGCGAAATTTTCGAGATGTTCGGGCAAGAGACGTTCCGGCGGCTGGAGCGCGCGGCACTTGAGAGCGTGCTGCAGCAGCATGAACGTTTCGTGCTGGCGACCGGCGGATCGCTCGTCACCGAACCCGCCACCTTCGAATTGCTGATGGCCTCCTGCTTCACGATCTGGGTGCAGGCATCGCCCGACGAGCACATGCAGCGTGTGATCGATCAGGGCGACCTGCGGCCGATGGCCGACAATAACCGCGCGATGGACGACCTGCTGACGATCCTGAAGAGCCGCGAAACGCTCTATGCCAAGGCGGACATCGTCATCGACACCGCGGGCAAGACGCCCTCACAGAACCTGAAGGAAATGCTGAAGCTGCTTTCGGAAATCTAGATTCCGAGGTAGCGGTGCTGGATGTCGGTGGCGGCGGATAATTTTCTCGAATCGCCTTCCCAGACGACACGTCCGCGTTCGATGATGTAATGACGGTCGGCGATACGGGTAAGCGCATCGACATTCTTGTCGATCACGAGGATCGCCTGGCCATCCTGTTTGAGCTGGCTGAGGCAGCGCCAGATTTCGGCCCGCACCAGCGGCGCCAGTCCTTCCGTGGCCTCGTCCAGAATGAGCAGCCGCGGATTGGTCATCAGCGCGCGCCCGATCGCCAGCATCTGCTGCTCGCCGCCGGACAGAAGATTGCCCATGCTGCCGGTGCGCTTTTCGAGCGAGGGAAAGAATTTGTAGACCCGCTCGACCGTCCACGGGTTACGGGCCGCGAGCCGGTTCGCGGCCGTCGCGACGAGATTCTCGTGCACGGTGAGATTCGGAAAAACCTGACGGCCCTCCGGCACCAGTCCGATGCCGAGCTTGGCGATGCGGTACGACTCGAAATTCTGGATGTCGTTTCCGCCAAAACGAATCTTGCCGGCAGACGCGCGCGTCAGTCCCATGATCGAGCGAACGGTCGTGGTCTTGCCCATGCCGTTGCGGCCCATGAGCGTGACCATCTCACCCTGGCCGACAGAGATCGAAATGCCGAACAGCACCTTGCTCAGGCCGTAGGCGGTTTCGATCCGGTCGACGGAGAGAAGGCTCTCAGCCATTGGCCGCCTCCGCGTCGCGTTCGCCGAGATAGGCCTGGATCACTTCGGCGTTCGCGCGAATTTCATCCGGCGTGCCGGACGCAATCACCTTCCCATAGACAAGCACGGTGATGCGGTCGGCCAGCGCGAACACAGCTTCCATGTCGTGTTCGATGAGCAGGATCGTAAGTTCCTGCTTCAATTGTTTCAGCATCGCGACCATGCGGCTCGACTCGTCAGGCCCCATCCCCGCCATCGGTTCATCCAGCAGCAGCATCCGCGGCTTGGTCGCGAGCGCCATTGCAATCTCCAGCTGACGGTGTTCGCCATGGCTCAGCTTCGCGACAAGCAAATTTGCGCGATCCGCAAGGCCCACGCGCTTCAACGCGATCATCGCCGCCTCCCGCAGTTCTGGCTGCTCGCGGGCATCCGCCCAGAAGCGGAACGAGTGGCCGTCATGCGCCTGCGCGGCCAGCGCCACGTTGTCGATCACGCTGAAATCGGGAAACAGCGACGTGATCTGGAACGAGCGTGCAAGCCCCAGCATGCTCCGGCGATAGGTCGGCAATGCGGTGATGTCGCTGCCATCGAAACGCACGCTGCCCGTGTTCGGCGTGATCTCGCCGGTCAACTGTCCGATCAGCGTGGTCTTTCCCGCACCGTTCGGTCCGATGATGGCGTGAAGTTCGCCGCGCTTGACATCGATTGTGATGGCATCCGAGGCAATGACGCCGCCGAAGCGTTTGGTCAGTCCCTCGACCTGAAGAAGCGCTTCAGTCACGGCCGAACCTCCGCAGCAGTCCATCGATGCCGCCGCGCGCGAACAGCACCACCAGCAGCAGCATCGGACCGAGGATCAGCGCCCAGTATTCCTTGGCCGCAACCATGGACTTGCCGGTGACAAAGCCGCCAACCGCGCCGATGATGTGCGGCAGCGTCTCTTCCAGAACGAGCAGCGCGACCGCCCCCATCACCGGTCCGATGACCGAGCCCATTCCGCCGAGTACCGCCATCACGATAAGGTCGCCGGAACGCGTCCAGTGCATCGTGGCCGGGCTGATGAAGTCGGCCTGATTGGCGAGCAGCACGCCCGAAAGCCCGCACAGCACGCCCGCAATCACGAAACAGACGAGCCGGTAGCGATAGGTTGGGAAACCGATCGAGCGCATGCGCCGGTCATTCGAGCGTGCGCCCTGAATCACCATGCCGAAGCGCGAATTCACCATGCGCCAGACGAGGTAGATCGTTCCCATCAGGCAGGCGAAACAAAAATAGTAGAAAACCGTTCTGTTGGAGAGATTGATAAGCCCCGCGAACTGGCTGCGGGTGTAAATCGTCAATCCGTCGTCGGCGCCATAACGATCGAGGCTGACGCCGACGTAATAGATCATCTGCGCGAAAGCGAGCGTGATCATGATGAAGTAGACGCCGCGCGTGCGCAGCGAGAGCGCGCCGGTAATCAGCGCAAAAATGGCGCAGGCAACCAGCGCCACCGGCCACTGGATAAACGCGGAGGTGACTTTCTCATAGGCGAGAATGCCGACCGCATATCCCCCGATGCCGAGATAGGCGGCGTGACCGAAACTCACCATGCCGCCAAAACCCATGATCAGGTTGAGGCTTACCGCAGCGATGGCGAGGATCACGATCCGCGTGAACAGCGTCGTCAGAAACGCATTTCCCGTCAGCACGGCAAAGAACGGCACAAGCGCAAGAAATATGAGCAACGCCACCACGACGACGTTGCGCACTGTAAAGAGCCTGCTCATTTGCTTGCCGCAGGGAACAGACCTTCCGGCCGCATCACCAAGATCACTGCCATCACGAGGTAGATCAGCATCGACGACAATGCCGGTCCGGCCGTGGAGGCGGCGGAGTTGGAGAGAAAGAGCTTCAGCACATCCGGCAGGAACGCGCGGCCCACGGTATCGATCAGGCCCACGAGAATGGCGGCGACGAACGCACCACGGATCGAACCGATCCCGCCAATGATGATCACAACGAAAGCAAGAATAAGAATATTCTCGCCCATGCCGATCTGCACGGTGAGGATCGGCGCCTGCATCATCCCGGCAAGGCCGGCGAGTGCAGCGCCGATGCCAAACACGAACGTGTAGAGAAGCTTGATGTTTATGCCGAGCGCCCCGATCATTTCGCGGTTGGAAGCGCCGGCCCGGATCAGCATGCCGATCCGTGTCCGCATCACGACAAGATAAAGCAGCACGGCGACAAACAGGGCGACCGCGATAATCAGCAGCCGGTAGCTCGGATAATAAACGCCCGGAAGGATTTGCAGCGGCACATTCAGCCAGGGCGGCAAGGGCAAGTTCATTCCCGCCGGTCCCCAGATCAGCCTCACCATTTCGTTTGAAAAGAGGATCAGGCCGAACGTGCCGAGCACATGGTCGAGATGGTCGCGCCCGTACAGCCTGCGCAAAGCAATCAGTTCCACGGCCATGCCGACGAGGAGCGTGGCGAACAGAGCCAGAAAAATAGCGCCGACAAAACTTCCGGTCAGCGCCGCGAATGTCGCCGCGAAATACGCGCCCAGCATGTAGAGCGAGCCGTGCGCGAGATTCACTAAATCCATGATGCCGAAGACGAGCGTAAGGCCCGCAGCCAGCAGGAATAGCAGCAGGCCCAACTGCAATCCGTTCAGGGATTGTTCGATAAAAAGAAGCATAGCGCTTAAGCTGCCGCCCGCAATGGGTCCGGTCAATCAATAAAGTGGCCCGGACAGCTGATACCGCCGTCCGGGCCGTTTGTTCAGATCACCACTTCATCGGGCACTTGTCGCCGTGCCGGTCCTTGCTGTCTTTCACGATGGTGGCAACGGTCTTCAGCACGAGTTCGCCGTCCGCGCCCTTCACCACATCCTGGAGATAGAAGTTCTGAATCGGAATGTGATTATTATTGTATTTGAAGGGTCCGCGCACCGACGCGAAGTTGGCCTTGCGCATTTCGTCGCGCATACCGTCCTTGTTCGACAGATTCCCCTTCACGCCCTTGACCGCGCTGTCGATCAGCATGGCCGCGTCATAGGACTGAGCGCCGTAGAACGATGGCGAGGACTTGTACTTCGTCTTGAAGTCCGCGACGAACTTCTTGTTTTGGTCGAACGGCAGATCGTTCACCCAGTGCTGGGCACCCGGTACGCCAATCGCCATTTCCTTCTGCCGCGGAAGCGACAGCTCGTCGATGGTGAAGGCCGTGTAGAGTGGGATCTGGTCCTTGAGACCCGCCTGCGAGTATTGCGTGAGGAACTGAACGCCAGCGGCACCCGGATAGAACACGAATACCGCGTCCGGTTTCGCCGCGCGCGCCTTCGACAGCTCAGCCGAGAAGTCGAGCTGATCCGGCCACTTGGTCAGGTCCTGTCCGACCACCTGACCCTTGAAGGTCGAAGCCACGCCCGCGAGCATGTCCTTGCCGGCCGCATAGTTCGGTCCGATCAGATAGGCGGTCTTCACGCCTTTCTGGTTCATGTATTCGCCGACAGCCTGCGGCGTCTGGTCGTTCTGCCAGGAAGTCGAAAAGACGTAGGGCGAACAGAGTTCGCCTGCGATCTGCGACGGGCCCGCATTGGCGATCACCAGCATCGTCTTGGAGTCGACGATCGGCTTCAGCGAAGCGAGCAAGACGTTCGACCAGATGTAGCCGGCGATGAAGTCCACCTTGTCGGACTCGATCAATTTCTGCGTTTTTTGCAAACCGACATCCGGCTTCTGCGCGTCGTCTTCGTAGATCACTTCGACCGGAAGACCGCCGATCTTGCGGCCGAGATGGTCAAGCGCAAGCTCGAAAGAATTGCGCATATCGTTGCCGATCACAGCGGTCGGTCCGCTGAACGTGCTAACGAAGCCGATCTTCACGGTCTTCTGCTGGGCGGCCGTCTGCGAAGCCGAAAGTGCAAGCGCGGCAATGGCCACCATGCTTGCTCCCGCCAGAACGGGGGCATAGCGCCGGGACAACCCGGTAATTTTATTGATCATCGATTTCCTCCCTGGCCGTCACCCTCCCGGGGTGCGCCAAATTCAACGAACCGAACTGCGCGTTCGCCGCGCTTGTGAAATTTGCGGATGGTCTTCGCTAGATAGAGAAAACCATCCTTCCGTATTCTCCAGGCAAGATGAAGCATATTACATGGAGGAAGGCGCGCAAGCGCGTTCGTCCCCGGAATAGATGAACTATGGTTCAGGGAAGTTCGGCTAACGCAAAGCGTCGGAGAAACTGCCGCCGCTTTCTGCAAGTTTCGAGAGCAAGGGCGCCACTTCCGACCCCACACCTCCTACGCGCGCAGCCGCTTCTGCTTCCTGCAGTATCTCTTTGAGACCGATGCGGTCGGCGGCATACATCGGCCCGCCTCTGGCGGCGGGAAAGCCGTATCCGTTGACGAACACGAGATCGATATCCGATGCGTGCAATGCGATGCCGGCCTGAAGCACCTTCGCGCCTTCGTTTGCCATCGCGGCAATGAGACGGCGTGAGATTTCCGCATCGGTGAATTTGCGGGGCGTAATTTTCTTCGCGGCGCGCTCGGCTTCCAGATGCTTGACGACTTCGGGATTGGGTACGGGCTGCGTGCCCTTCTCGTAAACATACCAGCCGCGGCCTGTTTTGCGCCCGAACAACCCTTGCTCGCACAGCCGGTCGGCCACTTCCACATAGCGTTCGTCGGGATGCCGGGTGGCGGCGCGGCGCTTGCGCATCGCCCAGGCAATGTCGAGACCGGCAAGGTCCGAGACGGCGAACGGCCCCATCGCAAAGCCGAATTTCTCCATCGCCCGGTCGATTTCCTCCGGCGACGCCCCATCGAGCATCAGGTATTCGGCGTGGCGGCGATAGACCGAGAAAATCCGGTTGCCGATGAAGCCGTCGCAGACGCCCGCGACGATGGGGAGTTTTCCGATCCTGCGCGCGATCTCAAGCCCGGTTGCCAAAACATCCGGCGCGGTCTTGGCGCCGCGCACGACCTCAAGAAGCCGCATGACGTTCGCGGGCGAAAAGAAGTGCAGCCCGACGACTTCCTCGGGGCGCTTGGTCACCGCCGCGATCTGATCGACGTCGAGATAGGAGGTGTTGGTCGCGAGAATCGCGCCCGGTTTTGCCAGCGTATCGATCTTTCGAAATGCTTCCGTCTTTATGGCAATATCCTCGAACACCGCTTCAATGACGAGATCCGCCTCGCGCACGAATTCCCAGTCGTCCGTCAGCGCAACCCGAGTCAAGCGCTCGTCCGCCGCTTGCTGCGTGAGCCGCCCCTGCTCGACTTGCCGTTGGTAGATGGCGCGAATGCGATCCATTCCCGCACCCGCTGCAATCTTGTCGCGTTCGATCACGGTCACTTCATATCGCGCATCCGCGAAGCTTGCCGCGATGCCGGCGCCCATTGTCCCGGCGCCGAGAATGACGATGCGCTTAATCTCGCGCGGCTTCGCATCGGCGATGCCCGGCACTTTTCGCGATTCCCTTTCGGCGAAAAACAGATGCCGCAAGGCTTTGGCTTCGTCGCTCTCGCGCAGCATCAGGAATGCTTCGCGCTCGTTCTGCACGGCCTGATCGAACGGCACATGCTCGCTTTGGCGGATGGTTTCGATGGCAACTTCGATGTTTTTCGATCCGCGCGATTTCTTGGTAGCGGCGGCGGCGGCAGCCGAAATTTCGTCCGCCGTCGAACACACCAGTGGCGATTTTGACAGGCGGCGTTTTGGCAGACGGGTTGCAATCAGTTTTGCTTCCGCCAGCAAGTCACCGTAAACAATCGCGTCGATCATGCCGAGTGAGAGCGCCTCGTTTGCTTTCAGTCTTTTACCTTCTGTGATGAGTTCAATTGCTTTCGCGACTCCGACAAGTCGCGGAAGCCGCTGTGTGCCGCCGGCACCCGGAATGATGCCGAGTTTCGTTTCCGGCAAACCGACGACGGCGTTCGCTGCCGCCAGCCGATAATCGCACGCAAGCGCGAATTCGTAACCGCCGCCGAGCGTTGAACCTTTCAGAGCCGCCACAATTGGTTTCCCGCACTTCTCCATTTCCAGAATGACGTCCGGCAAGGATGGTGGAATCGGCGGCAATGACATTTCCTTCAGATCAGCACCCGCGATGAAATCGCTGCCCGCGCCGGTGATAACAATTGCCTTAACTGCGGAGTCCGAAGCCAGTTCGCAAAACGCCGCGAGCAGGCCATCGCGAACCGGTGTGGAAAGTGCGTTGACCGGTGGATTGTCGATCGTCACGACCGCGATCTGCCCGTCGCGCACAATTTTTACAGGCGGCGCAGGTGGGGTTTTCATGACGGGCATTCGTTGAGCGCCGATATAAGGACCTGCGCTTGGGCCGGCTTTACTGGCCGTAACAAAAGTTGTTGTTCGCGCAACGGGACTGGCCCAGCGAATTGATCAGCGTGGAAAGGTCGAGCGTTCCGTTGAACACATATTGCATCGACCGCTCGTTGAAGAAATCCATCTTGTAAGGACCCTGCAATCCGGTTGAGGTCGAATAGGTGATCGCGTCGCCGGCATTCAGCGTGAACGTCTTGCCGCCGAAATTGATCACGATTGAGCCTTGCGGCACGAAGAACACGGCCCAGTACACGCCCGGCGAAAGCTGCTTCACGATCCAGTGGATCACGGTGCCACGAACGCCGATGGTGGCGACCGGCGTGCGGATTTCATACGCGGTCGATTTTTGCGCGCCACTCACAAAACGGAATGCTCCGACGCCCGCATTGACCACGACCTTTCCGTTTCCGCGATTGGGGTCGTACACGAAACGGTCCAGCACCACTTCGGACTGCGCGCCGACACTGAGCGTCGTCTGGTCGAGGAAGAGAAACTGCGCGGTACTGGCCGCACCGGTTCGAATACGTTCGTTAGCGGACACATCGCTGCCATTCGAGAGCGCGCGCTGCGCGCCGCCCTGAACGCCTGCGACTTCGTTGCGGACGGCGGAAGCCACGCCGATTTTCTGGGCGGATGCTTCCCCCGCGAAGGCAGCGAGCGAGGCGGCCACGAATGCGGCTGCAAACATACCTGCGAGAATTCTGGAGACTGTGTTCATGGCGCAACGATCCTATGCTTTTGCCGGTCCAATTTGAAGAGTGTCCGGTACCGCCCGGTCCCTTCGCGGCTGGCGCGCAAATCACCCCTATGCTTTATTTCGGCGAATCTCAATTGGCCGCGTTTTCGGGGTTTTTGGGCCGTGAAGTCTGCTGCAAAATTCTGTTTTTTTGTGATCGTCCTGCTGGTGGCAACCGTCACCCTTGCATCGGCGGACGAGCTTGCGCGCCTGAACGCGGGAATCATGCGCGACCCGAACAATGTTGAATTGAACCTGCGTTACGCCCAGGCCTCCGAGGATGCCGGACAGCCGGAAAAGGCGCTGGCCGCCTATGAGCGCGTGCTCGATCTCGATCCCGCCAACCTGCCGGCCCGCCTCGGGATCATCCGCGCAACCAAGGGTGTGCTGCCGAACATCACGCAGGTTTTTCTTGAATACGGCGCCGCCTGGGAATCCAACCCTCGCCGGGTGAACGGCGGCAGCGGCAGCGATTTCCTTCTGTTGGGCCGCGCGATGATCAAGGACGACCGCACGCTTGGAACGACGCGCTGGCGCACGATCGGCAATCTTGCCGGACAGGTTTACTTCGACAACGGCGACCTCAGCTATGGCTATGCCGGAGGCGAGACCGGCCCGCTGATTTTCCTGAGTGACAAATTATTCGTGCACGCGGCCGTCGGCGCCGCGGGCGCCTACTTCGATCATCGCGCGCTGTACGGCGAAGCATCCGCGAGCCTCACCTTCGAGAATGTTCCGACCGGGGCCTACAGCAACAGCCTGCGGCTGCGCGGCGGCTATCGCCAATACGACAGCCACTTCCCGGTTACTGAAGGGCCGTTCGCGGAAGCGATCTGGAAGTTCTCCGCCATCGGCCTGTTCGGCGACGACGCATTCCTGTTCGCGCCGTTCTATCGCTGGAGCGACATTCCGGGCACTGCGTTCTCGATCATCAACGCAGAACCGTTGCAACCGGGCCGCTTCAATGAAGTCGGCCTGCGCACGGAATATTACCGCAAGGTCTTGCCGGCCGCGAGCCTCGGCGGCACCTTGACGATTGCCCATCGCGATTACAGCAAGGCCTTCGACCCGTTGGCGGGGGTGGACTCGAAGCGCGAGGAATTGCTGATCGTTCCGGGTGCTGCGCTGATCTTGCATCAGTTCCTGAACAGCCGCACCGACCTTCGCTTCGACTATCGCTTCGAACACCGTGACCTGAAGATCAAGACCGATCCTCCGGGTCCGGTTGCCTCGGAGGATTTCAGGAACCACGTCGTCACGATGACGTTCCAGACGCGCTACTAAAAAACGCGGGCTTCTTTCAAAATCCGTTCTGATCAGAGCCCCGCAGCAAACGCAAGCGCGGCTGCCATCGCCAGATAGCTCAACTGGTGAAGTCCCTGGTCGGCGCCAAACGTCCACCAGTATTCAGCCTGTGGAAATTTCAGGCGTTTGCGCTTGACGGTCTGCTCTTTCAACCAGTCGATGTGATAGTGCGCGAGAAATTCGCCCAGCATGATCGCAGTGGCGGCCAGCCAGCCCGGCTGAATAACATAGAAGATCGGCGTCGATGTAAGCGTATGCAGGCCGGCGTGAATGATGCCGCCGGGATGCCCGTACTTGCCCTTGTTCATAAACTGATAGGGCGTTTGCAAAACGAAATCGCACAAAAAATGCTTGAGCTGGAGGATCAGCAGCACCGCCAGCAGCAATTTGACATCTTGGCTCACAGAACGTCCTTCTCCTCCGCAAATCGCTCCGGATGGCAGTTCACATTTCCAAAGTGAAGCTGGCAACTACTTTTCATGGGCTGTGTATACGCCGTCCCAGTTTTCGGGAGGCGGGTCAGCCTTGAAGGCCGCAATCCGCGACAGGAACAGCGAATAATAATGCTCCATTCGCGCGATCCCGAGGCTGCGGCATTCTGCAATCGCGGCCTCGGCCTTGGCCCATTGCTGCGCCCGGAAATGTTCCAGGAATTCATTATGCGTATGCCGCAGATGCGCGGCTTTGCTCTCATCGGCGTCGAGCAAATTGCTGAAAGTGTAAATCGGTGACGGACGGCCGCGGCCCTTCACCCGTACGAAATCGAGTTCGAGCGCTGCAAAACCCCGCATCTCGTTGACCGTTCGTTCGCCGACGATTGCGGTCAGTCCATAGGCTTTGGACAATCCTTCGAAGCGGGAGGCTACGTTCACCTCGTCACCGATCGCCGAATAGTCGAAGCGCTGCAGGGAGCCGAGATTGCCGACACAGCAGCGGCCGGTATTGATGCCGATGCCGATGCTCACGCGCGGAAACGGCCGACCCGCCGCATCGGCTTCCTTCTGCCAGTAATCGTTGAGAGCGGCCATGCGCGCGGCCATATCGATCGCCGAGCGGCAGGCTTGTGTCGCATGTTCTGGCTCGTCGAGTGGCGCGTTCCAGAACGCCATAATCGCATCACCCATGTATTTATCGATGGTACCGCGATGGGAAAGGATGATGTCCGTGAGCGGTGTGAGCAGTTCGTTGATGAACCTGGTCAGATCGTGCGCGGACAGGCCTTCCGAGATCGTCGTGAAGTTGCGCACATCGCAGAACAAAAGCGTCAGTTCCCGCTCCTCGCCGCCAAGCTCGAGCTTTTCCGGATTGGCGAGCAGTTCGTTCACCACCGCCGGCGCGACATACCGGCTGAACGCGCCGCGGATTTCGCCGCGCTGAACCTCCACCCGCCGGTACACATAGAAAGTTGCGGCGGCGACAAGAAATAAAAGTGCCAGTGCGGGAAAAACAGGATCGAGCAGCAGGCCGAAGCGGCTGTAAGCGATCCAGCCGCCAAGCAGCAGAATCGAAATCGCCGAGAGTCCAATCAGTGCCGCCGTATGCGCGGACACCCGGTAAAGTGCCAGTCCGAGCAGCAAACCGAACAGCACGATCACGAATTGCTCGATGGTGTAGGCGTAATCGGGCCGTGTCAGGAATTCGCCTGACAGCACATGTTCGATCGACTGCGCGATGATCTCGACGCCGGCGATCGATGAATCGAGTGGCGTGGCCCGAAGGTCGAGCAGGCCCGGCGCGCTGGTGCCGACCAGCATGATGCGCCCCTCGATCTCATCCCTTGGAATTTCACCGGCCAGCAGTTTCCAGACCGGAATATAAGAATCCGGTTTGCTCGGCCGGAATTTGAGCCAGATGCCGCCGTCCGGGTCCGTGGGAATTTCCAGCGAGCCAACGCGAATGTGATTCAGACCGGTCGTTTGTCCGAAGGCGGTCTCCCCGCTCGCATTCGATGCCTTCAGCAGAAACGAAGAGGCGCCCTGCGCGACACGCAGCGCCTCGGCGAACAAGGCCGGCACGAACTGATCGCCGACCCGGTACACAAGCCCGACGCGGCGCAGGACCTGGTCGCGGTCGGGCCGCCAGTTAATTGAACCGATGCCGGTTGCGGCATCCTCGAACAATTTGAGGTTGCCGGCTCCGGTGGTAAACGGCGGAATGAACGGACGCGGATCGTCGCCCGCAAACGAGAAGCCCGCCTTCATCTTCGTGCCGAAACTTCCCTCGCCGCCCGCAAGCGCGATCGCAAGAATGCTGGGCACCTGTTTCAACGCGGCCGCGAACACTTCATCGTTTGTCTGCTGGCCGGCGATGATCGGCTGAATCCTTGCCGCCTGATCCTGCGGCAGGCGTCTCATTACTTCTTCAAGCGATGTGCGGTCCGGCTCCGAGAACTGAACGTCGAAGGCTACGGCGGCGGCACCCTGCTCGCGCAGTCTGTCCACAAGATCGCGCATGACGGTGCGCGGCCACGGCCATTGGCCAAGCATGGCGAGCGAGCGTTCGTCGATATCGACGATCCGCACGGGCACCGACGGATCGTATTCGCGGGGCGCCAGGCGTTGATAGGTATCGAAGCCGATCAGCCGCAGCCCCTGGATGGCAAAGGGATCGGCATGGCGGATCAAGAGCGCTCCCGCGATCACCGTCCCCACCAGCAGCGCGTAAAATCCGGTCGCGCGAACAACCATATCCCGGTCCCCGTTCCGTGAAGGACGTTACACACCCGGCAGAATGAAGCGAAGTCCCGGCGCCGGCCGGAGGATACCGCAAGTGTAGACGTTAATGGGCATTTCAATGCGCCATGGCGGAACAATCGCCTTGCGATTGGCGCGCGCACTTCATAACAATGGAGCCGGGTTGTGCGGTCGAACGGCGCCGGTCATCTGCCGCGCCAGGCAAAGCAAACGCGGGGAATATGGAACACGAGACAACGCTCATCGTCACGATCGTGATGAGCCTGGTACTCGCCTTCTCGTTCGGGTTCGTCGCGACCTGGCTGAAGCTGCCGCCGCTTGTCGGATATCTCGTCGCCGGCATCGCAGTCGGCCCGTACACGCCCGGATTTGTCGTTGACGCCGGGTTGGCCAGTCAGCTCTCAGAAATCGGTGTCATCCTGCTGATGTTCGGCGTCGGGCTTCATTTTTCCGCGACCGACCTCCTCACGGTGAAGTGGGTCGCGATTCCCGGAGCGATCGTTCAAATCACCGTCGTCACCACGATCGGAGTCCTGGTTGCAACCAGCTGGGGATGGAGCTTCGGCACGGCACTCGTGCTCGGTCTCTGTATGTCGGTCGCAAGTACGGTTGTGCTGCTGAAGGCGCTGGACGAGCGCAACCTGGTCAACTCTGCGAACGGACGCATCGCGATCGGCTGGCTGATCGTGGAAGACCTCGTCATGGTGCTCGTTCTCGTCCTGCTACCCGCGCTCGCGGGGATGCTGGGCGGCAAGACCGCCCAGGCGAACGGAATGCTGGACGGCAATCTGGCGCTCTCCATCCTGTTCACGCTCGGAAAAGTAGGCGCCTTCGGCGCAATCGTTTTCCTGTTCGGTCCCCGCCTGGTGCCCTGGCTTTTGGGGCGCGCGGCCCGAACCGGCTCGCACGAACTGTTCACGCTCTCCGTCCTCGCAGTGGCGCTCGGAATTGCCTTCGCGGCCTCCAAGGTATTCGACGTCTCCTTTGCGCTCGGCGCCTTCTGCGCGGGCGTCGTGCTTTCCAAATCCGACTTCAGCCATCGCGCCGCGGAGGAATCGCTGCCGCTGCAAAATGCCTTTGCGGTCCTTTTCTTTGTTTCGGTCGGAATGTTGTTCGACCCCTCGATCCTGATTCGGGAGCCACTGCATGTGCTGGCAGTGTTGGGCGTGATCCTGATCGGCAAATCCGTCACGGCCTTCTCGCTCGCGTTGATACTTGGCATGCCGGCCGGAAGTGCGCTGACCATTGCAGCGGGTCTCGCTCAGATTGGTGAGTTTTCCTTCATTCTCGCGGGGCTGGGGATGACGCTCGGTTTGCTGCCATCCGAGGGCAAGGATCTCATCCTCGCGGGCGCACTGCTGTCGATCACGCTGAATGCGCTGGCATTCACCGCCGTGAAGCCGCTGACGTTGTGGTTCAGCACCAAATTCCCGTTGACCGCGCGTGGAGAACCTGCGCGGCGCGAGCGGCTCGCTTCCCTGCAAAAAAAGCTTTCCGCGGCGAGCAAGCAAGCGCAGCCGGTCAATCTCAGCCTGCAGCCCGGCGAGATGATGAACAAGTTTCCGGTCTTTGCGAGCCTCAACCCGATTCAGCGCGCGGAACTGCTCGCACTCTTCAAGCCACGTTCGGCGGCACCGGGCGAACGCGTGATCCGTGCGGGCGATGTGGCGAACGAAATGTTCTTCATCTCTTCAGGCGCGGTCGAAGTATCGGTTGGCTCGCAAACCATCCATCTCGGACCAGGCGATTTCTTCGGCGAGATGGCGCTGCTCAGCGGCGGACGCCGCAGCGCCGACGTGACGGCAATCGACTACTGCCTGTTCCTGACCCTCGACGTAAAGGACTTCCGGGATTTCATCGGTCGCCATCCCGAGCTGAAAACGACGCTGGACGAAGTCGCCCGCCAGCGCGCCGAAATGAACAAGCGGGAGACCGAACAGAACGCCTGAATCCTAGCCGTTTACGCTCTCCCGGATTCGTCCTAGCATCCGTCATCCATGCGGGGGCGTTGGATGCGTTTGTTCGGTGGTTTCCTTGCCGCTTGCTGTGCGGCTTTCGGATTGGCGGCCAGTGCCGCCGAAGTCGAACGTCCGCCGCAATTCATTGTTTTTTCCTACGACAACTGCACCGAACTCGACCGCTGGCGCGAGCTGATTTCCTTTTCAGAGGAAATGAACCGCGACAGCCCGCGCGTGCATTTCACGTTCTTCGTCAGCGGCACGAATTTCCTCGCCGACAGAAAGCGCCATATTTATTCCGGTCCGCGCAATCCGGCGGGCGCTTCGAAAATCAATTTTGGTGGCCCGCCTGAAGACATCCGCGCCCGTATCGAACTCATCAATCGCGCGCACGGGGACGGCCATGAAATTGCTTCCCACGCCGTCGGACATTTTGACGGGCGCCAGTGGTCGGCGGCCGACTGGTCGCAGGAATTCAGTATCCACCGTTCGCTGTTCCAGAACATCGCGCGCAACAACGAGCTGGAGGATTCAGCTTCGTTTGCATTTCCGGCGGCCGAGGTCGCCGGCTTTCGCGCGCCCTATCTCAGCACCAGTCCCGGCCTGTTCGAGGCCATGCGCGAAAGCAAGTTCGCCTATGATGCGAGCGGCGTCGGTCACGCGCATGAATGGCCGGACAAAAAGGACGGCATCTGGCGTTTCAATCTAGCAAGCCTGCGGATCGCCGGCTCAGGCAAGATGACGTTGTCGATGGATTATAATTTTTACGTCGCTCAGTCCGGCGCATTTAACAATCCTTCGCAACACGCTTTGTTTCGCGAGCAGATGCAATCGACTTACATGAATTACCTGCGCGCCAATTACACAGGGAACCGCGCGCCCGTTCACATCGGGCATCATTTCTCGACGTTCCAGGGCGGGATTTACAATCAGGCGCTGCTCGCCTTCGCCCGCACCGTTTGCGGCTTGCCGGAGGTGAAATGTGTGACTTACACGAAACTTGTGCAGTTCATGGAGAGTCTCGATCCCGAGAGGCTCGCCGCCTATCGCAAGGGTGAATTCCCGCGCGCCACATTCCCGGCTTTCGACCTGGTACGGGCAAGCACGCAATAACCGTTCAGCTTTCCTTCACGCTCTCGATCGTCTGCACCATCATCGCTACAGCGGCGTTCTGCTCGAGGCCGGCCTGCTGAACCAGCGTTCGCCAGGTGAAGAAGCTTAATGCCAGCCGCAGCATCGCCCGCTGCTTCACGTTCAGCTTTGCACCGAGCACCTCGTTCCAGACTTTCATGACTGGGCCGAAGCGAAGCGTGCTGATCTCCTTGGTCAACGGATGGATTTCGGCGTCGCGCAATACATTGGACAACCGCGAAGCGTTTCGTTCAAACCAGCCATAAATCGCGCTCAGCCCCGCCGTCAGCCTTTCGTTTGTATTGGCAATGTCCCTCCATGCCGCCGCATCCGGCGGCGGAAAAAGCTCTGCCGTGTGTCCCGAGCAAGCCATCAGCAGGCTGCGCTCGTCCGGGAAATGAGCATAGAGCGTGTGCCGCTGAACGCCCGCGCGCTCGGCGACCATGCTTATGTTCGTTTGCGCCGGCCCTATGGTGCTGTGCAGTTCGACGGCGGCCTCGACAATGCGCTGCCGCGTCTCAGCCTGCTGCTCCGCCCGGCGCTTCTGATGATAGGTCCGTGCCATGTCAATTTAGATACACTACTATGTGCAATGAATATTGACAAGTCCTAAATTTCATTGCACATATCTGTTCTACTAAATTTAAGGCCTCAAACCCACAGGAGAACTGTCATGGAAACCAAAGTCGCTGAAATCGCCGATGGCATTTACCGCCTCTCGACCTATGTGCCGGAGATCGCAGCCCCCGCCGGCCTCGCCTTCAACCAGTTTCTCATCCTCGGCGATGAGCCGCTGATGTTCCACACCGGCCTGCGCAAGATGTTCCCGCTCAACCTCGAGGCGGTGCGCAAGATCATCCCGCCGGAGAAATTGCGCTGGATCACCTTCGGCCATTACGAGGCCGACGAATGCGGCGCCATGAACGAATGGCTCAAGGTGGCGCCGAATGCGGAAATCGCTCACGGCCAGACCGGCGTCATGGTCTCCCTGAACGACATGTCGGACAAGGCGCCGCGTGTGTTGCAGGATGGGGAGGTCGTCGACATCGGCGGCAGGCGCGTCCGCTACATCGACACGCCTCACACGCCGCACGGCTGGGACGCCGGCGTTGTGTATGAAGAATCGACCGGCACGCTGCTGGTGGGCGATCTGTTCACCCAGCTCGGTGATCGCCCCGCGTTGATCCACGGCGGCGACATCGTCACTCCCGCCATGGAAGCCGAAAACATCTTCCAGTACTCGGCGCTGAATCCGGGCATGGGCGCGACGATCCGCTCGCTCGCGAAGTTCGCGCCGAAGACGCTGGCCCTCATGCACGGGCCGTCTTTTGCGGGGGACGGTGCGGCGGCGCTGCATGCGCTCGCCAATGAATACGACAACCGTCTGGCAAACCGCGTGCCGGTTGCGATCAAGAATGCGGCCTGATCATGCAGGCAGCAGAACAGCAGAAGGTGCGCGGGGCCGCAGAGAGCGGTCCCGCCCCTTGCGGGCAGAACTGCGCGACGTGTCCGGTAAAACTGGAATGTGGAGTGGCGGAGAGGGTGGGATTCGAACCCACGATACGGTTTCCCGTATGCCGCATTTCGAGTGCGGTGCTTTCAACCGCTCAGCCACCTCTCCGTGGTCCGAAAAAACGCTTCGATGCAAGCGCGGTTGATGCCCGGTAGATAAAGGACGGGGGGATAACAGACAAGCGAAGGCCCCGATTTCACGGGCTTTTGCGGCGCTGCTGGCTCGCGCGGCAAAATGGGCAGGAAGGGGCCATTTCAGCCCCTTTTCTTGACAGTCCTGGCTGTTCCCCCCATAAGCATCGCCGAAAGCGCGGGTCCACGGGTCCGCGCGCTTTATTGCCGGCCAAAGCAGCGGCCAGCACCCAAAATTCGGAAATACGACGATGTTCGCAGTCATCAAGACGGGCGGTAAGCAATTTCGGGTCGCCGCCGAAGAAACGCTCCAGGTCGGCAAGCTCGACGCCAAGCCGGGCGATATTGTCACCTTTCCCGTCATCATGATGGGCGGCGACAAGCCCTCGATCGGCTCGCCCATGGTTTCCGGCGCGACGGTCGCCGCCGAAGTGGTGGACCACAAGCGTGGCGACAAGGTCATCGCCTTCAAGAAGCGCCGCCGCCAGAATTCCAAGCGCAAGCGGGGCTATCGGGACAGCTTCACGCTCATCCGGATCACCGAGATCCTGAGCGACGGCAAGCAGCCCAACATGACCGCAAGGCCGAAACCGCAGCCAAAACCAAAAGCGGCCAAGGCCGAAGGTGAGGAAGACGCCAAGCCGAGGGCGAAAGCCAAGGCGAAAACGAAAGCCCCAGCCAAGAAAGCAAAAAAGAAGTAATCCCTTCACCAGACACTGGTGTGGTGTTAAAAACGAAGAGAATTTCGGAGCAGAGCGATGGCACATAAGAAAGCAGGCGGTTCCTCCCGCAACGGGCGCGACTCGGCGGGCAAACGACTCGGCGTGAAGCGTTTCGGCGGCGAGCAGGTTATTGCCGGCAACATTCTTGTCCGTCAGCGCGGCACCAAGATGCACGCCGGCCCCAATGTCGGCATCGGCAAGGACCACACCCTGTTCGCGCTCGTGAACGGAGAAGTGAAATTCCGCTCCGGCCTCAAAGACCGCGTAACGGTAGCCGTAGTCCCGATGCCGGAGGCTGCAGCCAAATAAACGGTGGAGATTAGCGAAGAATCCACCGGTAACTCGTCAAACCGGTGGACCTTCCAAAGAGCGGTCCAGTTCAAGGGGAGACGGGTTACGTCTCCCCTTCGCATTTTGGAAGGAGCCTGTGATGACTGCCGTTCAGATGACCTGCGCCACTCCCCAAACCGGGGCCGCCGCATTCGCCATCGAGTCCGAGCGTCTCGTACTGCGCGCACTTTGCCCCGCCGACGCGGACAAAGTGGCCGGGCTCGCCAATAATCGCAAAATCGCGGAAATGACCTCGACGATCCCGCATCCCTATGGGCTGCAGGACGCGGTGGAGTGGATCTCAATCCGCGCGGCCGCGACCGGAGGGCTGACCCTCGCCGTCTGCAAGAAGGCAGGCGAACTCGTGGGCGCATGCGGTTACGACGTGACCGGAGCGGGCACCCCCGAAATCGGCTATTGGATTGGCGAGCCTCACTGGGGGCATGGATTCGCCACCGAGGCCGTGCGCGCCATGATCGACCACGTCTTCACCTCGACTGAATTTGAAACGCTGACGGCGGGCTGCCGCGTTACCAACGAGGCCTCGCGCAGCGTGCTCGACAAGTGCGGCTTCCAGTGGACCGGGGCGCGGCTCTGCCGCATCCATTCCCTGGGCGCATCGGTACCCGCCGACAGCTTCCGTCTGACCAAGAGCACCTGGTCCGCGCTGCGGTCGTGGGGACGCACAAACCTGCCGAACCGCGTCGTCGTGATGGAGCGCAAAGCCAAATGAAATTTCTCGACGAGGCGAAAGTCTATGCTCGCTCCGGCGACGGCGGTAACGGCTCCGTGTCGTTCCGCCGCGAGAAATTCATCGAGTTCGGCGGTCCCGATGGCGGCGACGGCGGACGCGGCGGCGACGTGATCGTCGAATGCGTCGACGGCCTGAACACGCTGATCGATTACCGGTATCAGCAGCACTTCAAGGCGAAGAACGGCACCGGTGGATCAGGCCGTAATCGCGCCGGCGCCAACGGCAAGGACATCGTCTTGAAAGTGCCCGCCGGCACGCAAGTGATCGATGAGGACGGTGAGAGCGTGCTCGCCGATCTCACGGCCGTGGGTGAAAAGATCACCCTCCTCAAAGGCGGCAATGGCGGGTTCGGCAATGCGCATTTCAAGTCATCGACCAACCGCGCGCCGCGCCGCGCCAATCCCGGCCTTCCCGGACTCGAAAAGACAATCTTTCTGCGCCTGAAGCTGATCGCCGATGCCGGCCTGATCGGTTTGCCCAATGCGGGGAAATCCACCTTTCTCGCCGCCGTTTCCGCGGCCAAGCCGAAGATCGCGGATTATCCGTTCACGACGCTGCATCCGCAGCTTGGCGTCGTGCGCGTGGATGCGCGTGAGTTCGTGCTCGCGGATATTCCCGGCCTGATTGAGGGCGCGCATGAGGGTGCGGGCCTGGGCGATCGTTTCCTCGGCCATGTCGAGCGCTGCGGAGCGCTGCTGCATCTGGTTGACGTGACCGGCGACGACGCGGGCAAGGCGTGGAAAACGGTCCGTAAGGAACTGAAATCCTACGGCGAAGGACTCGAAAATAAACCCGAGATCGTAGCACTCTCGAAGGCCGATGCCGTGACGCCGAAGATTCTGGCCGAGCAGAAAGCCAAACTGAAGAAGGCCTGCAAGACGGAACCGCTCGTTTTGTCAGCGCACTCACGCAAAGGCGTCGAATCGGCTTTGCGCACGCTGGTGAAAGTCATCGAGAAACACCGGAAGGACGAACGCCGCACGGAGTCTTTGTCGTGGCGTCCCTAACACCCAAACTGGAAAGCTTCCGCCGCATCGTCGTGAAGGTCGGCTCCTCGCTGCTGGTCGACAGCGACAAGGGCGCAATCCGCCAGGAGTGGCTTTCGGCACTCGCGGAAGACTTATCGAGCCGTGCGAAGGACGGCGTCGAACTTATTATTGTGTCGTCGGGCGCCATCGCGCTTGGCCGCACGGTTTTGAAACTGCCGCGTGGCGCGCTGCGTCTGGAAGAAAGCCAGGCCGCGGCCGCGATTGGGCAAATTGCGCTGGCCCGCACCTGGGCGGAAACGCTGGCGCGCTTCCATCTCACGGCGGGACAGGTTCTGCTGACGCTCGGCGACACCGAAGAGCGCCGCCGCTATCTCAACGCGCGTTCGACGATTGCGAAGTTGCTCGAACTCGGAGCCGTCCCCATCATCAACGAAAACGACACGGTCGCAACCACCGAAATCCGCTACGGCGACAACGACCGGCTCGGCGCGCGGGTCGCCACGATGTGCAGCGCCGATCTGCTCGTGCTGCTCTCCGACATCGACGGTCTTTACGATCGCCCGCCCGGCGACGGCGTCGATGCGAAATTGATTCCCGTGGTTGCGCGGGTGAGCACCGAGATCGAGGCAATGGCCGGCGACGCCGGCTCCGAGCTTTCCCGCGGCGGGATGCGCACCAAGATCGAGGCGGCGAAGATCGCGACCGCGGCGGGAACGCATATGGTGATCGCGTCGGGGCGTGAACTGCATCCGCTCCGTAGAATCGCCGAAGGGAAGCCCTGCACCTGGTTTCTCACGCCCGCAAATCCTGTGACGTCGCGCAAGAAATGGATCGCCGGCAGCCTTGAACCAAAGGGTGCGATCCATCTCGATGCGGGCGCAGTCGCGGCCCTGCGCCGGGGCAAGAGCCTGTTGCCCGCGGGCGTTACCCGTGTGGACGGCTCGTTCGCGCGCGGCGACGCGGTGATCCTGCGCGGCCCGGATGGCGCCGAGATCGCACGCGGCCTTGTCGCCTATGACCGCGAGGATGCCGTGCGCCTTGTCGGCCAGAACAGCGAGCGGATCGAGGACATTCTGGGCTATCGTGGACGCTCCGAAATGATCCATCGCGACGATCTCGTGATGGCCGGAGAGTGAGATGAACGCGCGCTCCGATATCGATATTCATGCGCTAATGCTCGACATGGGCAAGCGCGCCCGTACAGCCGCGCGCAAGCTCGCGCTCGCGGCCCCGGAGAAAAAGACGGCCGCGCTGCGCGCGGCCGCGAAAGCCGTCCGCGAAAGCGCTTCGGCGATCTTGCAGGCGAATGCCGAGGACATTTCCTCGATCCAGGCGGAGAAAGCGACGCCCGCTTTCCTCGACCGGCTTTCGCTCGATGCGAAGCGGATAGAAGGAATTGCTGAAGCCGTTGAGGTCGTGGCCAATCTGAAAGACCCCGTCGGCGACGTAATTGCCTCCTGGACTCGTCCGAACGGCATGACGATCGAGCGCGTGCGCACGCCGCTCGGCGTGATCGCGGTCATCTTCGAAAGCCGTCCGAACGTCACCGCCGATGCAGGCGCGCTCGCCTTCAAGGCGGGCAACGCGGTAATCCTGCGCGGCGGCTCGGAAGGTTTCCAGTCATCGCAGGCGATTCACGCGGCGATGGTGCGCGGGTTGAAAAGCCAGGGCCTTCCCTCCGACGCGATCCAGCTTGTGCCGACGCGCGACCGCGCGGCGGTGGGCGAAATCCTCACCGGTCTAAATGGCACGATCGATGTCGTGGTCCCGCGCGGCGGCAAGGACCTCGTCGCGCGCGTAGAGAAAGAAGCGCGCGTTCCTGTGTTCGCGCATCTCGAAGGCATCTGCCACGTCTATGTGCACGCGCCCGCCGACCTGGAGATGGCGAAAAAGATCGTGCTGAACGCCAAGATGCGCCGCACCGGCGTATGCGGTTCGGCGGAAACGCTGCTCGTGGACCGCGCGCTGGCCGGCACGCATCTCAAACCGCTCGTTGAAATGCTGATCGCTGCCGGTTGCGAAATCCGCGGCGACGATGCGACCCGCGCCATCGACAAGCGTGTGAAGGCCGCCACCGAGCAGGATTGGTCGACGGAATATCTCGACGCGATCATCTCGGCGAAAGTGGTGAATGGAGTTCAGGACGCCATAGAACACATCGAGCAATACGGCTCGCATCATACGGATTCTATTGTCACCGAAGACAAGGAGGCAGCGGAAAAATTCCTGAACGAAGTTGACTCCGCCATCGTGCTCCACAACGCCTCGACCCAATTCGCCGACGGCGGCGAATTCGGCTTCGGCGCCGAGATCGGCATCTCCACCGGCCGGATGCACGCACGCGGCCCGGTCGGCGTCGAGCAGCTCACTTCGTTCAAATATCGCGTTCACGGCGCGGGACAGACGCGGCCGTGACCGGCGCCGGCAGACTCCTCATCGCACCCGGCATGCGCATCGGACTGCTCGGGGGCAGTTTCAATCCCGCGCATGAGACACACCGCGCGATCAGCCTGCTGGCACTACGCCGTCTCAGACTCAATCGTGTTTGGTGGATGGTCAGCCCCGGCAATCCGTTGAAGGATGCAGCCGGCCTGAAACCGCTCAGTGAAAGGCTCGCACACGCCCGGGAGACCGCCACGCATTCGAAAATCGATGTCACGGCCATCGAAACGTCGCTTCACACACGCTACACATTCGATACCGTCTCGAAGCTGACGGAACAATATAAGGACATCCGCTTTGTATTCCTGATGGGCGCGGACAATCTTGCTCAACTCCATCTGTGGAAGCGCTGGCGCGAACTGGCAAACCTTATTCCCCTTGCGGTTGCCGATCGTGCCGGATGGAGTTTGCGCGCCCTCGCCTCTCCGGCTGCCATCGCCTTGTCACAAGCGCGTTTGCCAGAACAAAATGCCGGCTCACTCGCAGCGTCCTCCGCTCCTGCCTGGGTTTTCCTGCACGGCTTGAAGTCGGCCATGTCCTCGACCAAGCTGCGATCCACCGGTTCCTGATACCAGAAGGATTGTAACCATTCCTCCAAAGCGCGTAAAATCAAAGCGGCGCCGCGAATCACCCAAGTCCCGGATGAAGTCGCGCAAGCCAAAACATGGGAAGGTTTCCAAACCGAAGAGGCAGAAAATCCTTTCAAACCTCGCTACCCAAGCGAAACCGCGCAAGCGGGTTGTTTCCAAAGATGCCCGAGCCGAGGCGACACTCGCGCTGATCCTGTCCCGGCTTGATGACGCAAAAGCAACCGGAACCGTCACCATCGACCTCTCCGGAAAATCCACCCTCGCCGATTACATGGTTGTCTCCTCCGGCCGCTCGCACCGCCATGTCAGCGCGATCGCGGATCAATTGACGGAGGCCCTGCACAAGGGCGGCAACAAGCGCGTTCGCGTCGAGGGGCTGCCCCATTGCGACTGGGTTCTCGTCGATGCGGGCGACGTGATCATTCATGTGTTCCGGCCTGAAGTGCGCGATTTCTACAATCTCGAGAAGATGTGGACCCGGACGCGTTCCGAGGAAAATTGAGACGGTTCGTTCATGCGGCTCGTGATCGTCGCGGTCGGCAAGCTGAAAGCCGGACCCGAACGGCTGCTGATCGAGCGTTACCTCGAGCGGGCCAATGCCGCCGGTCGTGCCGTCTCCCTCTCACCCGTCGATGTGGTGGAGGTCGCAGAAAGCAGCGCCCGCCGTTCCGCCGAACGCCAGAAAGAAGAAAGCGAAAAGCTGTTGAAAGCCGTGCCCAAGGGCGCACGCACCATCCTGCTCGATAGCCGGGGCAGCGCCCTTACCAGCGAAAAATTCGCGGCCAGGCTCGCGGCCTTCCGCGATGCGGCCGTCCCCGCCACCGCCCTCATGATCGGAGGTGCCGATGGCTTCGATCAAGGTTTTGTCAAAAGAGCCGACGCCAGCTTTTCTTTCGGAGCCGCCACGTTTCCGCACCAGATCGTCCGTATCCTTCTGGCCGAACAAATTTATCGCGCCATCACCATTCTCTCCGGACACCCCTATCATCGCGCCTGACGATGATTCGCCGAACCCATAAAGCTTCATTGCCGTGCTTTGGCCGCAAGGCGGTCATGGCAACGCTACTTTTTGGCGTTGTTTGCAGTGGAATGAATCTTGTCCTCGCCCAGGAGCAAAAAGGCCCGCAGAGCGCACGCGAGGCCGAAAAAATCGAGCGCCAGCGCGAACTCGAAATCCTGCGCAGCGACCTGGACCGCAAGAAAGCCGCCGAAGCCCAGATCAAATCCGAGATCGATACGATCAAAGGTGACCGCACAAAGCTTACGCAAGAACTGGTGACAGCCGCGGAGAAAATGCGGCAACTGGACCGCAAGATCGCCGCGACCGAAACGCGCCTCGTCCCGTTGGATGCGCGCGAGAACGAGATCAACGGCTCCCTTGCCGCACGGCGCGAAGTACTGTCGGAAGTGCTGGCGGCGCTCACCCGGATCGGACGAAACCCGGCACCTGCAATCCTGCTTCGGCCAGAGGACGCTCTCTCCTCGGTGCGCTCGGCAATTTTGCTGAATGCTGTCATCCCCGAATTGCGCGGGCAGGCGGAGACGCTGGTGAACGATCTGGCCGAACTCCGCAGGCTGAGAGCGCAGATCGCGGCCGAGCGCGACATCCTGAGTTCTGACCGGGCATTGCAGGAACAGGATCGCATCCGTCTGTCCGCCCTGGTCGAGGAACGTCAGCGCCAGCAGGCTGCCGCAGAGAAAACGCTGCAAAGCGAACGTGCGCGCACCCTCGCCCTGGCAAAGCAAGTAGAGAGTGTCACCGAACTTGTCACGCGCATGGAAAAGGAAATCGAAGCCTCAGCGCGGGCTGCGGAAGCCGCACGCAAGCTCACCGAGGGTCAAAAACAGCTCGGCGCCATCGGCGACCCCAGCCGTATCAGTCCCGCGATTCCATTCGCGCAGGCGAAAGGCCGTTTACTGTTGCCGGTCGACGGAACACGTGTGCGTGATTATGGTGCCGCTGACGAGGCTGGCCGCAAGGAAAAAGGCGTTTCGGTCGTTGCGGCAGCTGGAACCCAAGTCATTTCGCCATGCGATGGCTGGGTCGTCTATTCCGGCGTGTTTCGCTCTTATGGACGTCTCTTGATCATAAACGCCGGCGGCGGGTATCATGTGCTCTTGGCAGGTATGGAACAAATCACCGTGGAACTGGGGCAATTCGTGCTAATCGGAGAGCCCGTCGCGGTGATGGGGGGACCAAGGATGTCCTCGTCCGCATCGGACACTTCCACCGACCCAATTCTATTCATCGAGTTTCGCAAGGACGGGAACACGATCGATCCAACTCCCTGGTGGGCTGAAACCGCAAACGAAAAGGCGCGCGGATAATGCGTAGATTTTCAATGTTCTTTCTCGGAGCCGCTGCCGGCGCACTCGTTGCCCTTGTAATCGCCCAGCCGAGAATTCTGCTGAATGCGACCGCAAAGGCCGCAAGTTCGGATGTCTACCGGCAGCTCAACCTGTTCGGAGACATTTTCGAGCATGTGCGCGCGCAATATGTCGAGAAGCCGAACGAAGCAAAGATGGTCGAAAACGCGATCAACGGCATGTTGACTTCGCTCGACCCGCATTCGGCCTTCCTCGACATCAAGAACTTCCGTGACATGCAGACCCAGACCCGCGGCGAGTTTGGCGGGCTTGGTATCGAAGTCACGATGGAAAACGGTCTCGTGAAGGTGGTGACGCCGATGGACGGCACGCCCGCTTTCCGCGCCGGCGTCCAGCCGAACGATCTCATCACCCACCTCGACAACGATCCGGTGAAGGGTCTCACGCTCGAACAGGCCGTCGAAAAAATGCGCGGGCCGGTCAATTCCGCGATTAACCTGAAGATTTCCCGCAAGGGTGTGGACAAGCCGGTCGAAGTGAAGATCATCCGCGAGATCATCTCGATCCGCAATGTTCGTCCGCGCATCGAAGGCGAAGACATCGGCTACCTGCGCATCACGAGCTTTCAGGGCGAGCGTACCAAGGCGCAACTCGAGGAAGGCATCGCCGAGATCAAGAAGAAGATCCCGGCGGACAAGCTGAAGGGTTACGTCATCGACCTGCGCAACAACGGCGGCGGGCTGCTCGATCAGGCAATCTCGGTGACCGATGCGTTCCTGGAACGCGGTGAGATCGTCTCCACCCGCGGCCGCAATCCGGACGACACCCAGCGCCGCAATGCCACGGCGGGCGACCTCACGAACGGAAAGCCGCTGATCGTGCTGATCAACGGCGGCTCGGCGTCGGCTTCGGAAATCGTCGCGGGCGCGTTGCAAGACCACAAGCGGGCGACGCTTCTAGGCAGCCGTTCTTTTGGCAAGGGTTCGGTACAGACCGTGATCCCGATCGGCCAGTTTGGCGCACTGAAGCTCACGACCGCGCGTTACTACACGCCGTCGGGCCGCTCGATTCAGGCCAAGGGCATTACCCCGGACATCGAGCTGATCCAGGACCTGCCCGACGACCTGAAGGGCAAAATCGAAACCAGGGGCGAGGCCTCGCTCCGTGGCCATCTCAAGGGCACAGAGGAAGAAGAAGAAAAAGGCGGATCGCCGGCCTACATCCCGCCGGACTCCAAGGACGACAAACAGCTGCTGCTCGCCCTCGACCTTCTTCGTGGCGTACAGAAGAATTCGGCCTTCCCGCCAAGCGTGCGCGGACCGATCCCGAACTAAGCGGCTTTTGACCGCTTCTCGGAACCCCGCCCGGCACAACCGGGCGGGGTTTTGCTTTGAGGCTCGTGGTAGAATCCGCGCGATTCGTTGAGGATCGGCGTGGCAGACGATCTCGGAAAACCCCTCGGTACCAACCGCGCGAGCCGCACTCCGGCGCGATGGAAGCTGCCGTTTGTTCCGCTGCTTGCATCCGTGCTTGCAGGGGTACTGATCCTCGCGCTCGGCTGGGTCGCGCTGGTGGATGATCCCCTGGGCGGCGAGCCGCGTGCTGTTGCCAGCATCAACACACCGGATGCATCGGCCAAGGCCTCCGCGGCGAAGATGGACGCGGCAAAAAAATCCGCAACCGCTGAAGCCAAGGCTGGCGGCCAGACCGTAACCATCATCGACGGGAAAAGCGGTGCCAAACGCGAAGTCATCCTGACACCCGGAGCCGATAGCGAAAAGCCGGTCGGCAGCGCGCCGCTCGATCCGCGGCTTGCGGAGTATTCCCGCCACGGCTCGATCCCGAAGATCGGCCCGGACGGCGCGCAACCGATGGAAGTGTTCGCCAAGACTGCCCCCGGCGCTGCCGCGGAGCGAAAGGGTGCGCGGATTGCCATCGTGGTCGGCGGACTCGGTATTGGCGCTGCCACAACCGGTGAGGCGATCGCAAAACTTCCCGCCGTTGTGACGCTTGGCTTCATGCCCTACGGCGCGGAACTGCCGAAGTGGGTCGCCAAAGCGCGCGGCGACGGACATGAAGTGCTGCTGCAGGTACCGATGGAGCCCTTCGACTATCCCGACAACGATCCCGGCCCGCAGACACTTCTCTCGACGATTTCGACCGAGCAGAATCTCGACCGGCTGCACTGGTTCTTGAGCAGGGCGCAGGGCTATGTCGGCGTCACGAATTTCATGGGTGCCCGTTTCACCGCCAATGATACCGCCCTCGCCCCCGTCCTGCGCGACATCGGCAAGCGCGGCCTGCTCTATTTCGATGACGGATCCTCGCAGCGAACCCTCGCACCCAAGATTCTCGCCGAGAACAAACTGCCCTTCCTGAAGGGCGATGTCGTGATCGACGCGCACCCGACCTGGCAGGAGATCGACCATGCGCTGGAACGGCTGGAGAAAATAGCCGCCGAACAAGGCTACGCGATCGGCACCTCCGGGGCGCTGCCGATCTCCATTGAGCGCATCGCCCGCTGGACCAGGGCCGCCGAAGCGCGCGGCGTGATCGTGGTGCCGATCAGCGCTATTCTGGCGAGACAGAAACAGAGCTGAGCGCCGGAGTTCCCGCGTGAAGGACTACGAGAATCTCCCTTACCGTCCCTGCGTCGGCATCATGCTGGTCAACGCGAAGGGCCTCGTCTTTATCGGCCGCCGTTTCGGCGGGGGGCCGGAGCATGTGGACAACACGCATTCCTGGCAGATGCCGCAAGGTGGAGTCGACGAGGGCGAGGACACCTATAAAGCCGCGCTGCGCGAGCTTTACGAAGAAACGAACGTGAGATCCGTCAAGAAGCTCGGCGCGAGCAAGGGCTGGCTGAAATACGACATCCCACGCACGATCGTCGGTCAGGCATGGAAAGGCAAATATCGCGGCCAGAAGCAGAAATGGTACGCGCTGCGCTTCACCGGCAAGGATTCCGAGATCGATGTCGAACATCCCGGCAGCGGGCATAAACCGGAATTCAATGAATGGCGCTGGGAGAAAGTCGAGGGCCTGACGGACCTGATCATCCCGTTCAAGCAGGACGTCTATGGGCGGGTGATCGAGGAACTCGGGAAATATGCGAAGCCGGTGAAGTAATTCACGCGCGCCGAAATTTTTCCGTCATTCCGGGACGGCGGGCGCCGACCCGGAATCCAAACGCAAGTTCAGTGAATGTTTCTGGATTCCGGGCTCACGCCTGCGGCGCGCCCCGGAATGATCGCAACTAGTGCTTCGCGGCTCCCGCGTCCGCAAGCTGCACCGCGGCCGCCTTCATCTGATCCAGCGCCTCGATGGCCTTCCAGCGCGCGGCATCGTCCTTGGCGGACGCAACCGCTGCTTCGGCGTCCTTGATGGCAGTGGCGAATGCATCGCGGTCGAGATTTTCGACCGGGACGGCCGTCTCGGCGAGGATCGTCAGTCCCTTCGCGCTCACCTCGGCAAAACCATCCCGAACAAAAAGCCGCTGGGCGCCGCCGGCGTCGCGGATCGTCAGCACACCCGGGCGCAGCGTCGCCACGAATGGCGCATGGCCCGCGAGCACGCCGAAATCGCCCTCGGCACCCGGCACGTCCACCTGCTCCACCTCGCCGGAAAAGACGAGGCGCGAGGGCGAGACGAGTTCAAATGAGAAGGTAGCCATTAGCTGTGCGCGCCTTTCATTCAACCAATGCGGCGGCCATCGGCCACGAAGCCAAGGCCCAGCCCGATCAGACCGCCGATCACCGTGAACAGCAGGACGTGCTGCACCTGACTGCTGGTCAGTTCGCCGTCGCGGCGGGATTCGATGCCGCGTCCGGTGATTTCGATGCTCATGCCGCCGATGCGGATTTCCGCGGATTCAGGCCGCGTCACGTAACCGACCAGCAGGCCGGCGATCAGCCCGATCGCGAGCAGCGCTGCCTTGTTGCTGACGTTGCGGCCTCCGATCTGCATGTTATGCCGCCTCTGCTGCGAGTTTCTTGCCCTTCTCGACCGCCTCTTCGATGGTGCCGACCATATAGAAAGCGGCTTCGGGCAGATGGTCATACTTGCCGTCGCACAGACCCTTGAAACCCTTGATCGTATCCGCGAGTTCCACGAACTTGCCGGGCGAGCCGGTGAAGACTTCGGCGACATGGAACGGCTGGCTGAGGAAGCGCTCGATCTTGCGGGCGCGGGCGACCGCGATCTTGTCCTCTTCCGACAGCTCGTCCATGCCGAGAATGGCGATGATGTCCTGCAGCGCCTTGTAGCGCTGGAGCACCTGCTGCACCTGACGCGCAACCGCGTAATGCTCGTCGCCGACAACCAGGGGCGAAAGCATGCGCGAGGTGGAGTCGAGCGGGTCCACCGCCGGATAGATTCCCTTTTCCGCGATGGAGCGCGACAGCACCGTGGTCGCATCCAGATGCGCGAACGAGGTCGCGGGCGCCGGATCGGTCAAGTCGTCGGCCGGCACGTAAATCGCCTGCACTGAAGTGATCGAGCCCTTCTGCGTGGTGGTGATGCGCTCCTGTAGGGCGCCCATGTCGGTGGCCAATGTCGGCTGATAGCCCACCGCCGAAGGAATGCGGCCGAGCAGGGCCGACACTTCGGAGCCTGCCTGCGTGAAGCGGAAGATGTTGTCGACGAAGAACAGCACGTCCTGCCCCTGGTCGCGGAAGTTCTCGGCGACCGTGAGACCGGACAGCGCCACGCGCATGCGCGCGCCGGGCGGCTCGTTCATCTGGCCGAACACGAGCGCGCATTTGGAGCCTTCGCCGCCGCCCTTCTTGTTCACGCCAGAGTCAATGAACTCGTGATAAAGATCGTTGCCTTCGCGCGTGCGCTCGCCGACACCGGCGAACACCGAGAAGCCGCCATGGGCTTTGGCGACGTTGTTGATCAGTTCCTGAATGAGCACGGTCTTGCCGACGCCGGCACCACCGAACAGGCCGATCTTGCCGCCCTTGGCATAAGGCGCCAGCAGATCGACGACCTTGATGCCGGTGACCAGAATTTCCGCTTCCGTCGACTGATCGGTGTAGCTCGGCGTCGGCGCATGGATCGGGCGAGTGCCTTCGGACTTTACCGGACCGGCCTCGTCGATCGGCTCGCCGATCACGTTCATGATGCGCCCCAATGTGCCGGCGCCGACCGGCACCGCGATCGGCTGGCCGGTATCGGAGACTTGCTGGCCGCGCACGAGGCCCTCGGTGGAATCCATCGCGATGGTGCGAACGGTGGATTCGCCCAGGTGCTGCGCGACTTCCAGCACGAGGCGCTGGTTGTTGTTCTTCGTTTCCAGCGCGTTCAGAATTTCCGGCAAATGCCCGTCGAACTGCACGTCGACGACGGCGCCGATGATCTGGGTGACTTTTCCGGCGGTGTTGGTGGTGACCATGGCTTCCTCGTCTCGGCTCTAGCTCAAAGCGCTTCCGCGCCGGAGATGATCTCGATCAGTTCCTTGGTGATCATCGCCTGGCGGGTGCGATTGTAAGTGATGGTTTGCTTCTTGATCATGTCGCCCGCGTTGCGCGTAGCGTTATCCATGGCGCTCATGCGGGCCCCCTGCTCGGAAGCCGCGTTCTCCAGCAGCGCACGGAAAATCTGGGTCGCAAGGTTGCGCGGCAGCAGCTCGGTGAGGATGTCTTCCTCTTCCGGCTCGTATTCGTAAATCGCGGAGGGGCCGGTGCTTTTTTCCTGCGCGAGGAACACCGGCGGAATGATCTGCCGCGCCGTGGGGATCTGTGAAATCACCGACTTGAAACGCGAATAAAACAGCGTGGCGACATCGAATTCGCCGGCTTCGAAGCGCGCGACGATCTTGTTCGCGACCTGGGTGGCGTGCTCGTAGGCAAGCGAGCGCACGGATTTGAAATCGACGACTTCAATGATCTGCTTTTCATACTGGCGGCGAAGCTGATCGAAGCCCTTGCGGCCGACGCATAGAATCTTGACCGTCTTGCCTTCCGCCTGAAGCCGCACGATGTGCTCGCGGGCAAGGCGCACGATCGAGGAATTGAACGCCCCGCAAAGGCCGCGCTCGGCGGTGCAGACCAGCAGCAGATGCACGTCGCTCTTGCCGGTGCCGACCATCAGGCGCGGCGACTCCGGCGACGGCGTGATGCTGCCGGCAATGTTGCCGAGCACCTTTTCCATGCGCTCCGCATAGGGGCGCGCCGCTTCCGCGGCCATCTGCGCGCGGCGCAGCTTCGCCGCAGCGACCATCTGCATCGCCTTGGTGATCTTCTGCGTCGCCTTCACCGAGGCGATGCGATTGCGCAGTTCCTTGAGCGAAGCCATTAACTGAACTCCTCACCTCCCCCTAAAAGGGGGAGGGAAAAAATGTCGGCAACGTCCGGCATCACGCGAAGCTCTTGGCGAAGGTTTCGACACCCGCCTTCAGCTTCTTGGCGGTGTCGTCGCTCAGGTCCTTGGAGGAACGGATCGCCTCCATCACATCCGCATGCTTGGAGCGGAAATTCGAGAGCAGACCGTCCTCGAAAGCCTTGATGCGGTTCAACGGAAGCTGATCGAGAAAGCCGTTGGTACCGGCCCAGATCACGACCACCTGCTCTTCCATCTTCAACGGCGAGAACTGCGCCTGCTTCAGCAATTCAGTGAGACGCGAGCCGCGATTGAGCAGGCGCTGTGTCGTGGCGTCGAGGTCGGATCCGAACTGCGCGAAGGCCGCCATTTCGCGGTACTGCGCAAGCTCGCCCTTGATCTTGCCCGCGACCTTTTTCATCGCCTTCGTCTGCGCCGAGGAACCGACGCGCGACACCGACAGACCGACGTTCACCGCCGGACGGATGCCCTGGTAGAAGAGATCCGTCTCGAGGAAGATCTGGCCGTCGGTGATCGAAATCACGTTGGTCGGAATGTAGGCCGACACGTCGTTGGCCTGCGTCTCGATGATCGGCAGCGCTGTCAGCGAGCCGGCACCCTTGTCCTCGTTCATCTTCGCCGCGCGTTCCAGCAGACGGGAATGCAGATAGAACACGTCGCCCGGATAGGCTTCGCGGCCCGGCGGACGGCGGAGCAGCAGCGACATCTGGCGGTAAGCGACGGCTTGTTTCGACAAGTCGTCATAGATGATGACCGCGTGCATGCCGTTGTCGCGGAAATACTCGCCCATGGTGCAGCCCGAGAACGGCGCGAGAAACTGCATCGGCGCCGGGTCCGAAGCGGTGGCGGCGATGATGATGGAATATTCAAGGGCGCCCTGCTCTTCCAGCACCTTCACGAACTGGGCGACGGTCGAGCGCTTCTGGCCGATGGCGACATAGACGCAATAGAGCTTCTGCTTCTCGTCGTTGCCGGCATTCAGCGCCTTCTGGTTCAGGATCGTGTCGAGCGCCACGGCCGTCTTGCCGGTCTGGCGGTCGCCGATGATCAGCTCGCGCTGGCCGCGGCCGATGGGAATAAGCGCGTCGATGGCCTTGAGGCCGGTGGCCATCGGCTCGTGCACCGACTTGCGAGGGATAATGCCCGGCGCCTTCACGTCCACGCGCGAGCGGGTCTTCGACTTGATCGGACCCTTGCCGTCGATCGGCTCGCCAAGAGCATCGACCACGCGTCCGAGCAATTCCTTGCCGACCGGCACGTCCACGATCGCGCGCGTGCGCTTGACCGTCTGGCCTTCCTTGATGTCCCGGTCGGAGCCGAAAATGACAATGCCGACGTTGTCGGATTCGAGGTTCAGGGCCATGCCCTTGATGCCGTTCTCGAATTCGACCATTTCGCCGGCCTGCACGTTGTCGAGGCCGAACACGCGGGCGATCCCGTCACCGACGGAAAGCACTTGCCCGACTTCGGAGACTTCCGCCTCCTTGCCGAAATTCTTGATCTGGTCCTTCAGGATCGCGGAAATTTCCGCGGCGCGGATATCCATTACCGGGCCTCTTTCATCGCAATACGGATCGAGTTGAGTTTGGTTTTCAGCGAAGCGTCGATCATGCGGCTGCCGAGCTTCACCTTCATGCCGCCGAGAATGCTTGGATCGACCGTCATATCGAGGGCAACGTCTTTCTTGGTCGCGGACTTGAGCGCGTCTTTCAGCGCATTCAGATGTTCGTCGGAAAGCTTTTCGGCCACCGTCACTTCCGCCCGCGCTTCGCCCTTGTGGCGCGCGACGAGGGTACGGAAACCGCGGATCATCTGGCGCACGGCAAACAGGCGGCGCTTCTGCGCGACCAGCATCAAGAAGCGGGCGGCGACTCCGGAAATTTCGGATTTTTCGAGGATGGACTTGAGCGCCTTGGCTTGTTCGTCGGCGCTGAACACCGGGCTGCGAACCAGCCGGTCGAGGTCCTTGCTGTCGTCCAACATCGAGGAAAAACGATTGAGATCGCCCAGCACCGGATCCAGCGCTTTTTCTTCAAGCGCAAGATCGAACAGGGCCGTCGCGTAACGGCCCGCCATACCGGAGACGATCGGTTCGTTGGCCAAGTCTGTTCCTCGGGTTGGCTCTGCGCGCAACGGCAGAGGCCCATTGTATGACTTACGTGCTGGTATCGAAGAAGGGCGGCAGCTTTTTTCTGCACCCTTCGAAGCCGCGGTTGAGTAACACGGCGACTATGCGGGTGCAACATACGGGACGCTTTGTCGCGGCGCGAAAACCGTTGCGGCACAAGGGTTCCTCGCACTTTCTGGAAGCGCAGAAAATAGTCAGGCCGATGCAGCTTCGCGGCTTCACCGGCCTGAATTTTCGGGGCCGTGGGCAGCTATCGAAGCCGACCCCGGTGAATTCATGGCGCGATACATGACCCCGAAAAGTGGGCACGGGTTTTTGAAAAAGATCATGCCCAGGATTAGAGGAACGATTGGGGATCGATGTCCACGGTCACCTGCAGGCTGCCTTTCGCTTTTGGGCCAACGGCAAGCCACGACCGGATATAGCCGGATAGATCGAACCCGCGCCTTGAGCGCGCGAGCAGCCTGTATCTGTGACGCCCCCGGATGAGTGCCAGCGGCGCCTCGGCCGGACCGAGCACCCGCACGTTTTCATCGCGAGGCGCGTTCGCAAGCAGCTTGCGCGCATGTCCTTCGGCTTCCGGCGCGCTCGACGCTGAGACGATCAGGCTCGCGAGCCGCCCGAACGGAGGCAGTTCGGCCTTTTCCCGTTCCTCGATCTCCCGGCTGTAGAACGCGTCGCGATCCCCCGCGATCAGCGCCTGCATCACCGGATGATCCGGCTGATGGGTCTGCAACAGACCCCGGCCAGGCGTATCCTCGCGGCCCGCGCGGCCAACCACTTGGTGCAACAACTGGAATGTGCGCTCCGCCGCGCGCGGATCGCCGTTGCCGAGCCCGAGATCGGCGTCAATCACGCCGACCAATGCCAATGACGGGAAATGATGGCCCTTGGCCACCAATTGCGTGCCGATCACCACATCCACCTTGCCCCGCTCGATCGCATCGAGTTCGGCGCGGATGCGCTCCACGCCGCCCGAGAGATCGCTCGACAAGACCTGCGTGCGCGCCTTTGGAAAGAGTGCGCGCACTTCTTCCTCCAGCCGCTCGACCCCGGGTCCGCAGGCGACGAAGGAATCCACCGCCTCGCATTTCGGGCATGCGTTGGGTGGCGTGGTTGAAAAACCGCAGTGGTGGCAGACGAGACGGCGGCGATGGCGATGCTCGACCAGCCAGGCGTCGCAGGCCGGACAATGCAGCCGGTTGCCGCAGGTACGGCAAAGTGTCAGCGGCGCGTAGCCGCGGCGATTCAGGAACAGAAGCGCCTGCTGGTTGATTCCGATCGTTTCATGCATCGCCGCTTCGAGCTTGGGTGCGATCCATCGTCCCTTCGATGGCCCATCGCTCCGCAGATCGATTGCCTCAAGCTTCGGCATCGCACTGCCGCTGAAACGTTCCGGCAAATGCAGGCGTCTGTATCGCTTGCGCCGGACGTTCACCTCGGTCTCGATGGAAGGTGTGGCCGACGACAGAACGACAGCCGCACCGGCCAGCGAACCTCGCACCACCGCCATGTCGCGCGCATGATAGTGCACGCCGTCCTCTTGCTTATAGGCTGGGTCGTGCTCTTCATCGACGACGATCAGGCCGAGATCGCGGAACGGAAGAAACAGCGCCGAGCGCGCACCCGCCACCACCGAAGCTTCGCCGCGCGCAATCGCTTCCCATATGCGCGCGCGCTTACGGGGCGCCACCTGCGAATGCCATTCGGCGGGGCGCACGCCAAACCGCTCCGCGAAGCGATCCAGAAACCGCGCGGTCAGCGCGATTTCCGGCAGCAGGATCAAAGCCTGCCGCTTTTGCCGGATCGCTTCCGCCACCGCCTCGAAATAGGTTTCGGTCTTGCCGGAGCCGGTGACGCCATCGAGCAGATGGGTCGAAAAATTCTTCGCAGCGACTGCTTCACGCAATAATCCCGCCGCCTGCGCCTGCGGCTCGCTGAGTTTCGGCATCGCATGATCCGGATCGGGCGGCAGCGTCACCGGCTCCGGCAAAATCTCCGCCTGTTGCAGCACGCCTTCGTCGAGCAAGCCGTTCACCACCGACACACTGACGCCCGCTTCGCGTGCGGTTTCCGCTTTGCTCCGAACGACTCCATCAGCGAGCAGCGCCAGCACCTGCCCGCGCGCCGCACTGGCGCGCTTCGGGGAAAGGCCGGATAGCCGCACGCCCACTTTCGTGCTCTCTCCGGCTTCATCGAACTTCAGCGCCATGCGAAGCACCATGCCGCGCGGCGCCAGTGTGTAGTCGGCCACCCAGTCGATAAATTTCACGAGTTCCGCCGAGAGCCCCGGCACATCGAGCAGAGCGGAGATGGGTTTCAGCTTCGCGCTGGCGGGTAGCTCGCGCTGGCGCTCCGGCCATACGCAGCCGATGACGCGGCGCGTGCCGAGCGGCACGGCGACGATGTCCCCGGCTTTCAGCGAAACGCCATTGGGGACATGATAGGTATAGGGTGAGTCGACGGCCACAGGCACGAGCACGTCGGCTTTGCGTTCAGACATCGGTTTCCAGCGTATCGAATCCGCGAACGGGCCACAGCATACTTGGTGTCGAGACAGATGCCCGCAACAGCCGGCGAAATTCTGGAACAGGCCAAGGCCTCGATCGCGGCCGCAGCCGCGAAAGACTTAGCGAACGAGGGCGCGCGCTGGCTCGCGTTCCTCGGCGTGGAGCGCCGTCTCGCGCCGAAAACGCTCGAAGCCTATGGCCGCGACGTCGCGGAGTTCCTGTGTTTTCTCGCGGGACATTTCGGCCACAAGCCGAAACTCGCCGAATTCTCGAAACTGACGCCCGCGGATGTGCGCGCCTATCTGGCGTATCGCCGCCGCAACGGCATTGAGGCACGCAGCCTCATGCGCTCGCTGGCGGCGACACGATCGTTCGGCCGGTTTCTGGAACGTGAGGGACTTGGAAAAGTGGCCGCACTCACCGCCGTGCGCGCGCCGAAAGTGCCGCGCTCATTGCCAAGACCTCTTTCGACGAAATCCGCGCGCGCCGTCTCCAACCCCGCAAGCCGCGCCGGCGAGGAGCGCGAGCCGTGGGTGCTGGCCCGCGATGCCGCCGTGATGGCGCTGCTCTACGGCTCCGGCCTCCGGATCTCCGAGGCGCTCAGCCTGAAACGGCGCGACATTCCAAAGCCGGGGAAAGGCGATGCGCTCACCATCTTAGGCAAGGGCAACAAGACGCGAATGGTCCCCGTGCTGCCGCAGGTGCTGGAGGCGATCGAGGACTACACCAGCACCTGCCCGTTCAAGATTTCACCCGAAGAGGAAATCTTCCGGGGCACGAGAGGCGGACCGCTTTCGCCCCGCATCGTGCAACTCGCGATGGAACGGATGCGCGGCGCGCTCGGCCTGCCCTCCACAGCCACGCCCCATGCGCTGAGGCATTCTTTCGCGACCCACCTTCTGGCCAGAGGCGGCGATTTGCGGGCCATTCAGGAATTGCTCGGCCATGCCTCGCTCACGTCAACGCAAATTTACACCGAAGTGGATTCCACCCGGCTTATAGAGGCCTATAAATCCGCCCATCCCCGCGCGCGCGGCTGACGCCCGCTGTCGCGGGTTTGTCGTGGAGCCGTCATAAAACGAAGCCGGGGAGAAAGATCATGGCCGCAAAATCCGAAGAAGCCGCCCATCACGCGACGCATCTGGAAGGCAACAACAAGAAGATCGCGTTGCTGATCGCCGTGCTTGCATTGTTTCTGGCGTTTTCCGAGACGCTCGGCAAAAGCGCGCAGACAAATGCGATCAGTTATAACGTGGAGGCGTCGAACCTCTGGGCGTTCTTTCAGGCGAAGACGATTCGCATGACCGCCGTGCGCACCGCCGCCGAAAGCATGGCGACGGACCTGCCCGCGACGAACGATCCCGCGCTCAAGGCCACCCGCGAGAAGCGCGTCGCCGACTGGAACGCCACCGCCAACCGCTACGACACCGAACCGGAAACGCAGGAAGGCCGTCGCGAACTCGCCGCCCGCGCGAAAAAGACCGAGGAGAAGCGCGATCTCTTCATGGCGAAATATCATCACTATGAATTCGCCTCCGCCGCATTCCAGATCGCGATCGTGCTGGCGTCCGCCACCGTGATTACCGGCGTGATGGCGCTGACCTTTCTCGCCGGCGGTCTCGGCATTGTCGGCATTGGCTTCATGGCAATTGGCTTGTTCGCGCCGCATGCGGTTCATCTGATGTGATGCGTTCCCGCTGCGGAAAACCGCGCGAGGCTTGAATGAGGGGACCGGAGCGCCCGGAAGCGCAAGGGTCTTCGGTTTCGCGCATCGGCAAATGCGCGCGTCGCCTTCAGGCACTCCGGTCCGGCGTTTTCCTTCCGGCATGGGCCACGCTTTTCGTGAGGCGTTGCCGCCTCTCCGTCAGCCGTGCTCCCGGCAGGCGAGCCTAGTCTCGCCGGGTGGAGCCCCATGCCGCCCCGGCGCATGGTTGCGGCCATGCACGGAGGCGCCGATCCCGTTCCGCTTTCAAGACGCCTCTAGAAGCGCCCCTCGCGAACGGGACGCGCGGAAGATAGTCGCGCGGGCGGATGCGGGGATAAGTTTTTGGCAAGCCCTTGAACTTGCAGAACTCGAAAGCAGACAATCGTGAATAATCAAATCGTCATCGCCCGGCTTGGCTGGCCCCTCCGCCAATCGCGGGCAGATCGTGCATTCAATATGAAAGGTAACTGTCGTCCCCGCGAAAGCGGGGACCCATACTCACAAATCTATCTATTCGACGGAGATTATGGGTGTCGGCTCTCGGCTTCGCCTCGGCCGGGACGACAGGGATTCACATATGAATCGCGCGCTTGTCGACGGCCAGCGCGGCTTCCTTTACCGCTTCCGAAAGTGTGGGATGCGGGTGGCAGGTGCGGGCGATGTCTTCGGAAGATGCGCCGAATTCCATTGCCAGTGTCACTTCCGAAATCATCGTGCCGGCGTCCGGCCCCACAATATGCACGCCGAGCACGCGGTCGGTCTTGGCATCGGCGAGAATCTTCACGAAGCCGTCGGTCGTCTTGTTCACCTTGGCGCGGCCGTTGGCGGTGAACGGAAACTTGCCGGATGTGTAGGCGACGCCGGCCTGCTTCAGTTCTTCCTCGGTTTTGCCGACGGAGGCGACTTCCGGATAGGTGTAGATCACGTTCGGGATCGCGTCGTAATTCACGTGACCCGCCTTGCCCGCGATGATCTCCGCGGCGGCGATGCCTTCATCCTCGGCCTTGTGCGCGAGCATCGGCCCGGCGATCACGTCGCCGATGGCATAGATGCCTTTCACATTCGTCTGAAAATGATCGTCCACGACCACTCTTTTACGATTATCGATCTGCACGCCCGCTTCGGCGAGACCCAGTCCTTCCGTGTAGGGGACGCGGCCGATGGAAATGAGCACGACGTCGGCTTCCAGCGATTCCGATTTTCCACCCGCCGCCGACTCAATCGTCGCCTTCAGGCGCTTGCCCCTGGAATCGACGCCAGTGACCTTGGCGCCGAGCCGGAATTTCATGCCCTGCTTTTCCAGGATGCGCTGGAACTGGCGTGCGACTTCGGCGTCCATGCCGGGGAGAATACGGTCCACGAACTCGACCACTTCGACTTCCGCGCCGAGGCGGCGCCAGACCGAGCCAAGCTCAAGCCCGATCACGCCGGCGCCGACAATCAGGAGCTTCTCCGGCACTTTGGTCAGATCGAGTGCACCGGTGGATGAGACCACGCGCTTCTCGTCGATCTCGATGCCCGGCAGCCGCGCGATGTCGGAGCCGGTGGCGATGACAATGTTCCTGGTTTCGAGCACCTGCGTCTTGCCGTTGCCGGTGGAGACTTCCACCTTGCCCGGACCGAGGATTTTTCCGCGGCCGAAATGCGCATCGACCTTGTTTTTCTTGAGCAGGAAATCGACGCCCTTCACGTTCCCATCGACGCCTTCCATCTTGAATTTCTGCATCTGCGCGAGGTCCAGCTTCGGCTTGGAGACGCCGATGCCCATGCCGGCGAAATCGTGCGCGGCTTCCTCGAATAAATGCGAAGCGTGCAGCAGCGCCTTGGAGGGAATGCAGCCTACATTCAGACAGGTGCCGCCGAAGGTCTTGTCCTTCTCCACCACCGCCACCTTCATGCCGAGCTGTGCCGCGCGGATCGCGCAGACATAGCCGCCGGGGCCGGTGCCGATGACAATGAGATCGTAGGACATGAAATGACTCCGACTATGTTCTCTTCAAAGGCATGGCCGGGCTCGTCCCGGCCATCCCGCTTAGATTGGCATTACTTCCCTGAGCGGGATGCCCGGCACAAGGCCGGGCATGACAGCTATGATTTAAAGGTCGAGCACCAGCCGCGCGGGATCTTCGAGGTTTTCCTTCACGCGCACGAGGAAGGTGACGGCCTCGCGGCCATCGACGATGCGGTGGTCATAGGAGAGTGCGAGATACATCATCGGCTTCACCACGACCTGGCCTTTCACAGCGACCGGGCGCTCCTCAATTCTGTGCATCCCCAGAATGCCGGACTGCGGCGCATTCAGGATCGGCGTCGACAGCAGCGAGCCGTAGATGCCGCCGTTCGAGATCGTAAAGGTGCCGCCCTGCATGTCGCCGATCGCGAGCTTGCCGTCGCGCGCGCGCTTGCCGAAGTCGGCGATGGTCTTTTCGATTTCGGCGATGGACAACTGATCGGCGTCACGCACCACCGGCACCACGAGACCCTTGTCGGTGCCGACGGCAACGCCGACGTGATAGTAGTTTTTGTAAACGAGATCGCCGCCATCGACCTCCGCGTTCACCGCGGGAATTTCCTTGAGCGCCTGGATGCAGGCCTTTACGAAGAAGCCCATGAAGCCGAGCTTCACGCCGTGTTTCTTCTCGAACGCTTCCTTGTAATGGGCGCGCATGTTCATCACGCCGCTCATGTCCACGTCGTTGAACGTGGTGAGCATTGCGGCGGTGTTCTGCGCTTCCTTCAATCTTGTGGCGATGGTCTGGCGCAGCTTGGTCATGCGCACGCGCTCTTCGCGCTCGGCGTCCGACTGCGGAGAAGGTGCCCGCGCCTGCGCGGGTGCCGGCTTGAACGAAGTGCCGGCCGAAACCGCCGCCAGCATGTCGCCCTTGGTCACGCGTCCGTCCTTGCCCGAACCTGCAACATTGGCGGGGTCGATTCCGCTCTCGGACGCAACCCGGCGCACGGAGGGCGGCATCGGCGTATCGCCGGAAATCCTTGGTGCCGCGGGAGCCGCGGCTTTCGCGGCCGGCACAGCAGCCGGAGCAGCCTTGGCCGGAGCCGCAGGCTTCGCGGCGGCCTTCGCACCCCCGGCACCTTCCGCGATGGAGCCGAGCACGGCGCCGACGCCGACCGTCTCGCCGTCTTTCGCGACAATCGACTCCAGCACGCCGGCAGCGGGTGCCGGCACTTCGACCGTTACCTTGTCGGTTTCCAGCTCCACGAGCGGCTCGTCGACAGCGACCGCTTCGCCCGCCTTCTTGTACCAGCGGGCGATGGTCGCTTCCGTTACCGATTCACCAAGCGTCGGTACGCGAATATCAGTGGCCATTTGTCTTATCCTCAACCCGTAATGTCATCATCCGCAAAAGCGGATGATCCAGTATCCGCCGGACGAAATTGTTTCCCTCGTACCCATCGTTTACTGGATGCCCCGCTTTCGCGGGGCATGACGAAAATCATGCCAGCGCTTCGTCGAGAAACGCCTTCAATTGTTTCAAGTGACTCGACATCAAACCGGTCGCCGTCGCGGCCGACGCCGGACGCCCGACATAGCGCGGGCGACGGCTCGCCGAATGCGTCTGTTCCAGCACCCATTCGAGATAGGGCTGCACGAAAGCCCACGCACCCTGATTGCGCGGCTCTTCCTGGCACCAGATGATCTCAGCACCCTTGAAGCGTGAGAGTTCCGCCACCAGCGTCTTCAACGGGAACGGATAAAGCTGCTCCAGCCGCAGGATGTAGATGTCGGTGAGACCGCGTTTCTCCCGCTCCTCGTGAAGGTCGTAATAGACCTTGCCCGAGCAGATCACCACGCGGCGGATTTTTTCATCCGCCACGAGCTTGATCGGCGAAGCCGGATCGAGCTGCGCGTCATCCCACAGAATGCGGTGGAAGGTCGTGTCGGCGCCCATTTCCGCGAGCTTCGATACCGCGCGCCTGTGACGAAGCAGCGACTTCGGGGTCATGAGAATGAGCGGCTTGCGGAAATCGCGCTTCAACTGGCGGCGCAGGATGTGGAAGTAGTTCGCCGGCGTCGTGCAGTTCGCGACCTGCATGTTGTCCTCGCCGCAGAGCTGGAGGAAACGCTCCAGCCGCGCGGACGAATGCTCCGGTCCCTGCCCTTCGTAGCCGTGCGGCAGAAGCAGCACGAGGCCCGACATGCGCAGCCACTTGCGCTCGCCCGAGCAGATGAACTGGTCGATCACCACCTGCGCGCCATTCGCGAAGTCGCCGAACTGCGCTTCCCATAACGTCAGCGCATTCGGCTCCGCGAGCGAATAGCCGTATTCGAAGCCGAGCACGGCTTCTTCGGAGAGCATCGAGTTGATGACCTCGTAGCGGGCCTGACCCTCGCGCAGGTTATTGAACGGCGTGAAGCGCGTTTCGCTTTCCTGATCGTACAGAACCGTGTGGCGCTGGGAGAAAGTGCCGCGCTCCACGTCCTGACCGGAGAGACGAACCGGATTTCCGTCGAGCAGCGTGGTGCTGAAGGCAAGCGCCTCGCCGGTCGCCCAGTCGATGCCCTCGCCCGCCTCGATCGCCTTGCGGCGGTTGTCGAGATAGCGCGTGATGGTTTTGTGCGCATTGAAGCCCTCGGGAAGCGTCGTGATGCGCCTGCCGATATCCTTCAACTGATCGAGCGGATAGCCGGTGTTGCCGCGGCGCGGGTCTTCGATGTCGTGCGTTGCCTTGAATCCGGCCCAGCGGCCGTCGAGCCAGTCCGCCTTGTTCGGACGATAGTTCTGGCCCGCCTCGTATTCGGCATCGAGCTTCGCGCGCCAGTCGGCTTTCATCTTGTCGACTTCGCCGGGGGCGACAACGCCCTCTTGCTCTAGCTTCTTCGAATACAGCTCCAGCGTCGTCGGATGCGAGCGGATCTTCTTGTACATCAAGGGCTGCGTGAAGGACGGTTCGTCGCCCTCGTTGTGCCCGTGGCGCCGGTAGCAGAACATGTCGATCACGACCGGCTTGTGGAAACGCTGGCGGAATTCGGTCGCAACCTTCGCGCAGAACACCACCGCTTCCGGATCGTCGCCATTCACGTGGAAGATCGGCGCCTCGATCATCTTCGCGACATCCGAGGGATACGGCGACGAGCGCGCGTAGCGCGGATTGGTGGTGAAGCCGATCTGGTTGTTGATGATGAAATGCACGGAGCCGGCAACGCGGTGGCCGCGCAGGCTGGAGAGGCCAAAACATTCGGCCACGACGCCCTGACCGGCGAAGGCCGCGTCGCCGTGCAGCAGCAGCGGCATCACGCGCGCGCGCTGGTCGAGCGGCACGATGTCTCCGCGCGGCTGATCGGCGAGCTGGTCCTGTTTCGCGCGCGCTTTGCCGAGCACGACCGGATTGACGATTTCCAGATGCGACGGGTTCGCCGTCAGCGACAGATGCACCTTGTTGCCGTCGAACTCGCGGTCGCTGGAAGCGCCGAGATGGTACTTCACGTCGCCGGAGCCATCGACTTCATCCGGGTTGGCGGAGCCGCCCTTGAACTCATGGAAAATGGCGCGATGCGGCTTGCCCATCACCTGCGCGAGCACATTCAGGCGGCCGCGATGCGCCATGCCGAGGATGATGTCCTGCACGCCGAGCGCGCCGCCGCGCTTGATGATCTGCTCGAGGGCCGGAACCATCGACTCGCCGCCATCGAGGCCGAAGCGCTTGGTGCCGGTGTAGCGCACGTCGATGAATTTCTCGAAGCCGTCCGCCTCGATCAGCTTGTTCAGGATCGCGCGCTTGCCTTCGCGCGTGAAGGTGACTTCCTTGTCCGGACCTTCGATGCGCTCCTGAATCCAGGATTTTTCTTCCGGTCCCGTGATGTGCATGAACTCGACGCCGATCGTATTGCAGTAGGTGCGCGTCAGGATCGCCACCATTTCCCGCAGCGTCGCGAATTCCAGACCGAGCACATGGTCGATGAAAATCTTGCGGTCGAGATCGGTCTCCGTGAAGCCGTAGGATTTCGGATCGAGTTCCGGATGCGGCTGCTTCGGCTCGAGCTGCAAGGGATCGAGCTGCGCATCGAGATGGCCGCGCGCACGGAAGGCCCGGATCATCATCAGCGCTTTCACCGAGTCGCGTGTCGCCTGCTGCACATCGGCGGAGGTGAGCTCAACGCCTTTCGACTGCGCCTTGGCGGAAATCTTGTCGCCGAGTTTTTTCTCGACTTCGATCCAGTTGCCGTCGAGGGCCGCGACCAGTTCGCCGTTGGCGACGAGCGGCCAGCCCGGCGTTTTCCACGAAGCCCCCTTGGCGCTTTTCAGCACCGCGTTGCGTTCGTCTTTCAGGCTGGAAAAGAAAGCCTGCCAGCTCGCATCGACGGAGGATGGATTCTGTTCGTAGCGAGCCTGCAATTCCTCGATATAGGCGGCGTTGCCGCCATAGAGGAACGAAGAGTTGAGGAAGGCCTCGTTCTTGTCTTCTCTGGACATGATTCAATCCCGGGAGTGCACCCCGTCGACACTTTGCACGGCGAACCTTGCGTCCACATGAACGCTGGCCCGGCCGAACCCGGTCGATTCGGGGCGCCGCTCCCCGAAGATAACCTTGTCTATCAGCCTTTTAGAACCTCTACGAGAGTCTTGCCCAGCCGGGCCGGTGAGGGCGAGACACGGATACCAGCCGATTCCATTGCTGCAATCTTGCTGTCCGCGCCACCTTTTCCACCCGAAATAATGGCGCCCGCATGACCCATACGGCGTCCTGGCGGGGCGGTTCTACCTGCTATGAAGCCAACCATGGGCTTCTTGCGGCCCTTCTTGGCCTCATCCTTGAGAAACTGGGCCGCATCTTCCTCGGCCGAACCGCCAATTTCGCCGATCATGATGATGGACTCCGTTTCCTTGTCGCCAAGGAACAGTTCCAGAACATCGATGAATTCGGTGCCTTTCACCGGATCGCCGCCAATGCCCACACAAGTGGTCTGGCCTAGACCTTCGGCTGAGGTCTGGAAGACCGCCTCATAAGTAAGCGTGCCCGAACGGGAGACGATGCCCACCTTGCCGCGCTTGTGGATGTGGCCCGGCATGATGCCGATCTTGCATTCGTCCGGTGTGATGACACCAGGGCAGTTCGGGCCGATCAGGCGCGATTTGGAGCCGGCAAGCGACTTTTTCACCCGGACCATGTCCATGACCGGAATGCCCTCGGTGATGCAGACGATGAGCGCGATCTCCGCGTCGATCGCCTCGCAGATCGCGTCCGCAGCACCTGCCGGCGGCACATAGATCGCGCTCGCATCGGCGCCGGTTTTCTTTTTCGCCTCCATGACGGTGTCGAACACCGGCAGGCCCAAATGAGTAGAGCCGCCTTTGCCGGGGGCAACGCCACCGACCATCTTGGTCCCGTATTTGATGGCCTGCTCGGAATGGAAGGTGCCGTTCTTGCCGGTGAAGCCCTGGCAGATGACCTTCGTGTGCTTGTTGACGATGACGGACATCACTTGCCTCCCTTCACGGCCTTGACGATCTTTTGCGCGGCGTCGTCGAGGTCCATGGCGGGCATGACATCGAGGCCCGACTCCGAAATCAGTTTGCGGCCAAGCTCCACGTTCGTTCCTTCCAGCCGAACGACCAGCGGCACCTTGAGGCCGACTTCCTTCACCGCCGCGATCACGCCGGCGGCGATCACGTCGCACTGCATGATGCCGCCGAAGATGTTCACGAGAATGCCTTTTACCTTGGGATCGGCGGTGATGATCTTGAACGCCGCCGCCACTTTCTCCTTGGTGGCGCCACCGCCGACATCGAGGAAGTTCGCCGGCGATTCGCCGTAGAGATTGATGATGTCCATGGTCGCCATCGCGAGGCCGGCGCCATTGACCATGCAGCCGATGGTGCCGTCGAGCGCGATGTAGTTGAGGTCGTATTTGTGCGCTTCGATTTCCTTGGCGTCTTCTTCCGTCTCGTCGCGCAGTTCGGCGAGCTCGGGATGGCGAAACAGCGCGTTGTCGTCGAACGAGACCTTGGCATCGAGACAGACGAGATCGCCGCTCTTGGTCAGGATCAGCGGATTGATCTCGAGCATGCTCATGTCTTTCTCGCTGAAGGCCTTGTAGAGCAGATTGACGAGCGCACTGACTTTCTTCTGGTCGATGGCGCCGAGATGGAGCGCCTTGGAGAGATTGCGCACATGGTGCGGCATGATTCCGGTCGCCGGATCGACGGTGAAGGTGACGATTTTTTCCGGCGTGTCGTGCGCGACTTTCTCGATGTCCATGCCGCCTTCGGTGGAAACGACGAAAGCGACCTTGGAGGATTCGCGATCGACGAGCAGCGAGAGATAGAACTCCTTCTCGATCGCCGCACCTTCCTCGATGTAGAGGCGGTTCACTTCCTTGCCGACCGGGCCGGTCTGGTGCGTGACCAGCGTCGAGCCGAGCAGGCGCTTGGCCTCCGCCTTCACATCGTCGATCGATTTCACGACCTTGACCCCGCCGGCCTTGCCGCGGCCGCCCGCGTGAATCTGGGCTTTCACGACCCAGACCGGTCCGCCCAGTTCCTTCGCCGCCTTTTCCGCGTCAGCGACTGAAAATGCAGCTACGCCGCGCGGTACGGGCAAGCCGAATGCACGCAGCACAGATTTCGCCTGATATTCATGGATATTCACCGCTCTCCCCCTAAGGTTAGGCTTTATCGTTATACATTATTCCAAGAATTATAAGCCGGACTGGAAAATGATCAATCGTCTTCACTATGCCTCATCCTGAGGAGCGCCGCGCCGTCGAGCCCTTGGCGAGAGCCCGGCGCGCCAAGGTTTAACCCTGTCGCGCGGACCGCTCGCTTCGCTCGCCAGCGCGACCTCGCCCATCCTTCAAGACGCTCGCGGAGTTTAATCCTTGCGCGCGCCATAGGCGCGACGCGAGGGCTTACTCCTCAGGATGAGGCCGAGGAAAACGTTCCGGCGGGCGTCTCAATGAATGAAAGGCGCTACGTCTTACTTATTGCCGAGGTCAGGTGCGATCTTAAGGCAGGCGTCCACCAGACCGCGCACCGAAGCAACCGACTTCTCGAACATCGCCTTTTCGCCGCGGTCCATTTCGATCTCGACGATGCGCTCGACGCCCTTGGCACCGATAACGACAGGCACGCCGACATAAAGATCGCGGATGCCGTATTCGCCTTTCAGATACGCGGCGCAGGGAAGCACACGCTTCTTGTCGCGCAGATAGCTTTCGGCCATCGCGATGGCTGAAGCCGCCGGCGCATAAAACGCGGAACCGGTCTTTAGGAGGTTCACGATTTCCGCACCGCCGTCGCGCGTCCGCTGCACGATCGCGTCGATGCGGTCCTGGGTGGACCAGCCCATCTTCACGAGATCGGGCAGCGGAATGCCCGCAACGGTCGAATAGCGAACCAGCGGCACCATCGTGTCGCCGTGGCCGCCCAGAACGAACGCGGTCACGTCTTCGACCGAAACCGCGAATTCATCGGCGAGGAAATACCGGAAGCGCGAGGAATCGAGCACACCCGCCATGCCGACCACCATGTTCTTCGGCAGGCCGCAGGCCTTCTGGATCGCCCAGACCATCGCATCGAGCGGATTGGTGATGCAGATCACAAAGGCTTTCGGCGCGTATTTCTTGATGCCGGCACCCACCTGCTCCATCACCTTGAGGTTGATGGAGAGAAGATCGTCGCGGCTCATGCCCGGCTTGCGCGGCACGCCTGCGGTAACGATCACGACGTCAGCGCCTTCGATCCCTTCATAGGACTGCGTACCGGAGAGCTTCGCGTCGAAGCCTTCGACCGGCGAAGTCTGCGCAAGGTCCAGCGCCTTGCCTTGCGGGATGCCTTCGGCGATGTCGAACATGACGATGTCGCCAAGCTCTTTCATGCCGGAAAGAAGTGCGAGGGTGCCGCCGATCTGGCCGGCGCCAATGAGGGCGATTTTCGATCTAGCCATGGTTGAAAACGCTTTGAATGTGAGGGTTTGACGGGCTTTGTCGCGCGTTTGAGTAGCGCCTTTGGAACAGGCGTTCAAGCACGGCGAACGTATCAGTCTTATGTATCGACGAGGCCGGTGGTGGCGCCGGAAGCCTTTGAATCTCCACGCCCATGCGGCCGCGCGAGGTATTCGGCCGAACGCATTTCATGCAGCCGCGAAGCCGTGCGCTTAAATTCGAAAGCCTCACGCCCCTCGGCCGCGGTGTAAAGCGCTTCCGGCTCGCCGGCGGCGGATGCGATCAGCTTCACGCCGTTGTCGTAGAGCGTATCAACCAGAAGAATGAAGCGCCTCGCCTCGTTGCGCTGGTCGTCGCCGAGCGCCGGAATGTCCTCGATCACAAGCGTATGGAAGGTCTGGGCAATGCGCAGGAAATCGGTCGCCCCCAGCGCCTGATGCAGCAGGTCGGAAGCCAAAAAGCGCGCGGCCCCGCCCCCCGCAAGCGGCACATGGATCGAGCGTCCCTTCATGGGAATGTCGAGCGGATCGCCGCCGTCGGCGCCCGCGATCCGTTTCCAGGCCTTGTCGATCTCGGACCGTGCCTTCTTGTCGGCCGGCGAATGCCAGACCGAAACGCCGGTCAGCTTTTCGAGCCGGAAGTCCGCCCGCGCATCGAGCTTCACGATATCGAGGTGATCCTCCAGCATCCGGATGAACGGCAGGAACAGCGCGCGGTTCAAACCGTCCTTATAGAGGTCGGACGGCGGCACGTTGGAGGTGGCGACCAGCACCAGCCCGTGTGCAAACAGTTTCTCGAACAGCCGCCCCAGGATCATCGCATCGGCGATGTCGGTGACGTGAAACTCGTCGAAGCAAAGTAGATCGGTTTCGCCAGCAATCTGCTCGGCGGCAAGCCGGATCGGATCGGTGGCGGTGATTTCGCCGAATATCAGTTTTTCCCGCAGCGCCCGGACCCGCTCATGCACGTCCGCCATGAACTCGTGGAAATGCGCGCGGCGTTTTTTCGCCACCACCGCATCGGCAAAGAACATGTCCATCAGCATCGTCTTGCCGCGGCCCACATCGCCCCAGATGTGCAGCCCGCGCGGCGTGACGCGCGGACCCTTCGCCATCAGCCAGCCGAGCGTGGACGATTTCAGTCGGGGCCGGTTTTGTGAAAGTTCGTCCTGCAAACGCTCGAGACGGCCGATCACCCGCAACTGCCCGGGATCGGTCTCGATCTCTCCCGCCGCGACGCGTGCGGCGTAGCGTTCGGCAATTGCGCTCATGAAACGGAGTCCAGCCGCTGCATTCCGCCGCGCTTATTAGACGTCCGTAGCAATCCCCACACGCGTCGCCCCATTCGTTAACGGATCTTCATCTTTCCGCGACCGCCTGACGCGCCCGTAGCAAGGAAAAGCCCGTCACACGTCATGCTTCCGCTGCATGGCAGCAATACCGATAAACCCAAGCACGGACACATAAATATAGATCGAACCCGATAAGGAATAGTGCAGGCATGAATCGCTGTGCACGGCCCCGAGAAGCGAAGGAGCGAAGAACAGAATGCGCTGGTTGGATGAGCGCGACGAATCCGAAATCCCCGGCACGATCCGCAAATTGTGGATCGGCGAGGCGAAGTCTTTTCGCGAGCATCTGTTGCGGCTCGATTCCGACAGCCGCCGCTCGCGTTTCGGCTCCCCGGTGAACGAGTTCTTCATCTCGAACTATGCTGCGCGCGCGCTCGGTCCGAATTCGGTCGTGCATGGATTTTTCGCGGACGGAATACTGCGTGCCGCCGCCGAATTACGTCCCTTCGGCAGGGGCTTTCCCGCCGAAGCGGAAGCCGCTTTCAGCGTGGAGCAGGATTATCAGAACCACGGCGTCGGCTCGGCACTCTTGGACCGCACGATTCTCGCCGCGAAGAACCGTGGTGTGCGTACGATCTATATGAGCTGCCTCGCTGAAAACCGCCGCATGCAGGCAATCGCGAAGAAATACGAAGCCGATCTGCGCTTCGAAGCCGATGAAGTGGTCGGAGAAGTCGCCAACACCGGTCCGACGCCACTCTCCCTGATGCGCGAGTGGATCGCCGACGGCCACGGCTATGCGACGGCGATCCTCGACGTTCAGTCGAGAATGCTCCGTACCGCCTGACAGAACTCTCTTCCGGTTTCCGGTTTTTATCCCCGGCTGACACAATGACCGCGCCGCTGGCTGGCTGAAATCCGCGAAGGATTGCGGGTCAACGAGCGTGACATGCTTGGCGTTACAGCGTCGTACAGTGCGAATCACTTGACCCAACTGGACGGTTAACTCGCTCGATTTCACCCGTTCACGCGCCGGAATCCATCTTGTGACGCAAGTTTTTTGCATGCCTGTGGAAGAAGTTGCGCGCATGCGTTTGATCGCGAATGGCTTTGCTTACACCGATTGCGCGCGCGGTGCGCTTGCGTGCTTCCGATTTTGCAGCGATTGAATAAGCAATTGAACGCAAATCATATTTCAGCGTTTCAATTTCAGGATGCACAAGCGTTTTGAATCGAAAGCATTCAATTTTGCGATGCAAAGACAACGCGTTTGATTCACCACCGCTCGTGTCTGCCAAGTGCACAATACGCAACATCTGCTTTTTCTGTTGGCAATTTCACATTTGTTGCGCGATGTTGCCCACGCCTGCTTGATTCGGAGGCGCGGATGTCAAAGTCCGACAATAACGTTCCTACAAGTCCAATGGTTGGCATGTTCGGAATCAAACCGAGGGAATCGTCGGATGCTACATCCGGCACGGCAAGTCTTTCCCCGATGGCGCCGGCACCAACTTCTGCAAAACCCAAGCAACCCAAACCGTCTTCAACGAAGAAAAAGTCTTCTTCGAAGAAGACCACGCGCGCAAAATCCCGCGCGAACAAATCCAGAAAGAGGCGCACCATGGCAAAACGCAAAAAGAAGATGAAGGCGAAGAAGTCGAAGGCCCGCAAGAAGAAGTAACTTCGCTAAAGAAGACTTCGAATCAAGCCGGAGCCGCGTGTCTTCATCGACGCGCGGCTTCTGCTTTCTGGCGGTTGTGGCAATTCAAGCCGGCGCGTGACAAACCGCTTCGATGTTGTGGCCGTCAAGATCGCGCACGAAGGCGGCGTAATAGTCCGGATGATAATGCGGACGCAGCCCGGGTGCGCCGTTGTTTTTTCCACCGGCGGCGATTGCAGCTTGATAAAAAGCATCGACGGCGCTGCGATTGTCCGCTGAGATCGCGATGTGCAGCGGCTTGTCGAGCAAGCCCTCGCCGCCAATCCAGAAATCCGGCTTGCCGTCCTTGCCGAACCCCGCCGCCGGAAACCCGCTCTCGGCCTGCTCCGCCGTTGCTTCCATCACGAGCACATAGCCGAGCGGTGCGAGCGTCTTGAGATAAAACGCTTTCGATTTCTCAAAATCTGAAATGGCGAATCCGACGTGATCGATCAATTTGCCGTCCTGGCTTGCGAGTTTCGTCCGTCTATAGAAGGCGGACGGGTTCGAATCAGCACCTCAAAGCTGGCGCGCGATCATCATCTTCTTGATCTCGGCGATGGCCTTCGCTGGATTGAGGCCCTTGGGGCAGGTATTCGCGCAGTTCAGGATCGTGTGGCAGCGATAGAGCCGGAACGGATCCTCGATCTGGTCGAGCCGTTCGCCCGTCGCCTCGTCACGGCTGTCCGACAGCCAGCGATAGGCCTGCAGCAGCACCGCAGGCCCGAGATAGCGGTCGCCGTTCCACCAGTAGCTTGGGCAGGACGCTGAGCAACAGGCGCAGAGAATACACTCATAAAGACCATCGAGCTTCTCGCGGTCCTCGTGGCTCTGGTTCCATTCTTTTTCCGGCGTTGCGCTGACCTTGTTCTGCAGCCACGGCTCGATGAAAGCGTGTTGCGCATAGAACACCGAAAGGTCGGGGACGAGGTCCTTCACGACTTCCATATGCGGCAGCGGATAGATTTTCACCGCGCCTTTCACGTCGTCGATGGCTTTCGTGCAGGCGAGCGTGTTCAGGCCGGCGATATTCATGGAGCAGGAACCGCAAATGCCCTCGCGGCAGGAGCGGCGGAACGTAAGCGTGGGGTCGATCCTGTTCTTGATCCAGATGATCGCATCGAGAACCATTGGGCCGCATTCGTCGCGATCCACGAAATAGGTATCCATACGCGGGTTCTGCCCGTCATCGGGATTCCAGCGATAGATATGGAATTCCGTGACGCGCTTGGCATCCTTCGGGCGGGGCCAAATCTTGCCAACGCCGACCTTGGAGTTCTTGGGAAGCGTGAGCTGCACCATGACGCTTAATACACCCGCTTCTTCGGTTCGATGTACTGCACTTCGTTCGTGAGCGTGTAGGTGTGCACGGGCCGGTAATCGATCTTCACGTTTCCGGTCTTTGTATCGAGCCAGGCCATCGTGTGCTTCATCCAGTTCTTGTCGTCGCGCTCCGGATAATCCTCGCGCGCGTGGGCGCCACGGGTTTCGGTGCGGTTCAGCGCCGAATCCACCGTCACCACCGCCTGCGCCATCAGGTTGTCGAACTCCAGCGTCTCGATGAGATCGGAATTCCAGACCAGCGAGCGGTCCGTCACCTTGATATCCGCAACACCGCCGTAGAGATCGTGGATCTTCTTGTGGCCCTCTTCCAGCACCTCGCCGGTGCGGAACACCGCGCAATTCGTCTGCATCACCTTCTGCATGTTGAGGCGAAGGTCGGCGGTCGGGGTCGAGCCCTTGGCATAGCGATAATGATCGAGCCGCGAGAGCGCCTTCTCGGCCGAGTTGGCTGGCAGGTCGGCGTGCTTTTCGCCGGGGGTGACGACTTCCGCGCAACGATGCGCGGCGGCGCGGCCGAACACGACGAGATCGGTCAATGAATTGGAACCGAGACGGTTGGCACCGTGCACGGATACACATGCCGCCTCGCCGACCGCCATCAGGCCCGGGATGGTCTGCTCGCCCGCACCGTTCTTCTTGCTCATCGCTTCGCCGTGATAATTCGTCGGGATGCCGCCCATGTTGTAGTGGACCGTCGGCAGCACCGGGATCGGCTCGCGCGTGACATCGACACCCGCAAAAATGCGCGCGCTTTCGGAGATGCCCGGCAGCCGCTCATGCAGGATCGCTGGATCGAGGTGATCGAGATGCAGATAGATATGGTCGTTTTCCCTGCCGACGCCGCGCCCTTCGCGGATTTCGATGGTCATCGCGCGCGAAACCACATCGCGGGATGCAAGGTCCTTCGCTGAAGGCGCGTAGCGCTCCATGAAGCGCTCGCCTTCGGAATTGACGAGATAGCCGCCTTCGCCGCGCGAGCCTTCGGTGATCAGGCAGCCGGAGCCGTAAATGCCGGTCGGGTGGAATTGAACGAACTCCATGTCCTGCAGCGGCAGGTTGGAGCGCAGCACCATCGCATTGCCGTCGCCGGTGCAGGTATGCGCCGAGGTGCAGGAAAAATAGCTGCGCCCGTATCCGCCGGTCGCAAGTACGGTGCTGTGCGAGCGGAAGCGATGAATGGTCCCGTCGTCGAGCTTCAGCGCAACCACGCCACGGCAGCGGCCGTCCTCGTCCATGATGAGATCGAGCGCGAAATATTCGATGAAGAATTCCGCCTTGTGCTTCAGCGACGCGCCATAAAGCGTGTGCAGGATCGCGTGGCCCGTGCGGTCAGCGGCGGCACAGGTACGTTGCGCGGTGCCTTTACCAAAGTGAGTCGTCATCCCGCCGAATGGGCGCTGGTAGATCTTGCCTTCTTCCGTGCGCGAGAAGGGCACACCCCAGTGCTCCAGTTCGTAGACGGCGGCAGGCGCCTGACGGCAGAGATATTCGATCGCGTCCTGATCGCCGAGCCAGTCCGAACCCTTGACGGTGTCGTACATGTGCCAGCGCCAGTCGTCGGCACCCATGTTGCCGAGCGATGCCGAAATGCCGCCCTGCGCGGCGACCGTGTGGGAGCGCGTCGGAAAAACCTTGGTGATGCAGGCGGTGCGCAGCCCCGCTTCGGCGCAGCCGATCACCGTGCGCAAGCCCGCCCCGCCGGCACCCACCACCACCACGTCATAGGTGTGGTCGGTGATCGGATAGGCCGATCCGCCGAGGGCCGGCGCTTCAGGCTGCTTGCTTCCGTTCGCCGCCATGATTACAGCCCGAAATTCAGCTTGAGGATCGCAAAGCCCGCGCACAGGCCGATCGCAATCGAGAAAAACGTGTTTGCCATCATCAGCGACATTTTCAGTCCGTCGTGATGCACATAATCCTCGATGATGATCTGCATGCCGATGCGCATATGGATCACCACCGACAGGATCGCGGCAAGCAGGAAGATCGCCGTCGTCGAATTGCTGAGCGTGGCCGACACCGCCGCATGGCTGCGGCCGGCCAAAGTCACCAGCAGATAGACGAAGAAAAGAACCAGCGGAACATTCGCGATCGCCGTCATCCGCTGCGTCAGGAAATGCTCGGTGCCCGAATGCGCGGAACCGAGGCCGCGCACGCGCGAAAGGGGTGAGCGCATCGTCATTGCATCAGCCTCGCAACGTCAAGCCGAGAATCCAGACCATCACCGTGAGCGAGATCGATCCGACCATGGTCGCCCAGGCGGAGAACTCGCGCTCGGCCGGGCCAAGGCCACGGCCCGTATCCCACACGAGATGCCGGATGCCGCCCAGCATATGATGGATCAGCGCCCACGAATAACCGAACAGCATCAGCTGCCCGAACCAGGTGTCGAAGAAACTGTTGAGCGCTTCGAACCCGCGCGACGTCGCCGCCGCAAACAGCCACCAGACGAACAGGATGGTTCCGAAATAGAGTGCGGCGCCGGTGATCCGGTGCAGGATCGACATCGCCATCGTCATCGTCAGGCGATAGACCTGCAGATGCGGGGAAAGCGGCCTCGGATTTCGGGTTCGTATTTCCGCCACTCGCTCGTCTCCGGGTGCGCGTCTGCGCAGATGCTACGACAAGGCCGGGAACGTGGGTGGAAAATGGCGTATTTCCACGCTTTCCGGTCTATACTTCGCGAATGGCGAAAGAATACCGCTCAATTTATTTATTACAATTACTGTTTGGCGTAGCATTCCTTCGCGATATACGAAGGAATCGCCATGCGGTTCGACCTCGCCGACCTCAGCCTGTTTCGTGACATCGTCGAAGCGGGCAGCATTACCCACGGGGCCCAGCGCGCCAATCTAGCGCTGGCAGCAGCCAGCACGCGCATCCGCAATATGGAAGATGCGCTCGGCGCGGAACTGCTCGTTCGCTCGCGGCAGGGCGTGTCGCCAACCCCCGCCGGCAGGACTCTGTTGCAACACGCCCGCACAATCCTCGGCCAGGCCGAGCGCTTGCGTGAGGACCTTGGCGCTTACGCCGGCGGCCTCGCGGGGCATGTCCGCGTGCTCTCCAACACCAACGCATTGACGGAATTCCTGCCGGATTCACTCAGTTCGTTTCTCGCTTCGCACCCGACCGTCAGCATCGATCTGGAAGAGCGGTTGAGCGATGAAATCGTCGGCCTGATCGCGGAGGGAGTGGCCGACCTCGGCATCGTCGCGGGCACCGTCGATACCGGCTCGCTCGAAACCTATCCGTTCCGCCGCGATCGCTTCGTGCTCGTGGTTGCGGAAGACAATCCGATGGCGGAACGCACCAAGGTTGAATTCGGCAGCGTCCTTGACCGCGACTTCGTAGGACTTGACCGCTCCAGCGCCTTGCAGCGCTTCCTTGCCGACAAGGCCGCCCGCATCGGGCGGCCTCTGCGGCTGAGAATTCAGTTGCGCAGTTTCGATGCGGTCTGCCGCATGGTGGAGGCCGGCGTCGGCATCGGGATCGTGCCGGAGACAACCGCCCGCCGCGCGGAGCGCGCGATGCACATCGTGGCGGTGCCGCTCGCCGATGCCTGGGCCGTGCGCGATCTCACGATCGTCACCCGAAAATTCGAGGAACTACCGCCCTATGCGCGCGAGCTTGTGACGCATCTCCGCGCCGGGGCGTAAATCTGTTATATTATTCCCGATGCAACGAACTTTCGCTCGCAAGCTCGCTGCGGCATTTCTTTTGCTGGCTGGGATTGTTTTTCTCCCGGTGAAACCGGTCTCGGCCGCATCCGAGGTCCGGAGCCTCTACGTCGGCGGCGAGAACCGCAGCTATCGCGTTTTTATTCCATCCACCCTTCGCGGCGGCCGCGTGCCTGTCGTCATCGCGCTGCATGGCGCTGCACAGACCGCCGCCGAATTCGAGCTGGATTTCGGCATCAACCGCATCGCCGAACGCGAGCAGTTCGTGGCCGTCTATCCCGAAGGGCAAAACCGCGTTTGGGAAGACGACCGCCCGGGGATCATCCGGCTGGAATTCGCCTTCCGACCCGGCAACGACGTTGCATTTCTGCGCGGCTTGACGCGCTCCTTGATCCACGAAGGTCTCGCCGACCCGGACCGGATTTACCTGACCGGCCTCTCGATGGGCGGTTTCATGACCGCGAAAATGGCGTGCCTGCATTCGGAACTGTTCACCGCCATCGCAATCATTGCGGCGACGGCGCCGGAAAGGTACAGGCAAACCTGCCGCCCGTTGCGGGCGCCGCCCGCACTCGTCATGCACGGCACGCTCGATCCGATCAGTTCCTGGTTCGGCATGGCCATGCCCGGCGCGCCGTTGATGTCCGCGCTCGATACGGCCAGATTCTACGCGCAGCTTGCCGGCTGCATGAATTCAGCCGACATCGGCATCCCGACGCGCGATGGCAGCTTGCCGAGCGTCACCGTCCGGCAATGGACGCTGTGCAGGGACGGGGCGGCGGTCGAGCTTTACCAGATCAAGGGTGGCGGCCACATGCCGCCCTCGTATCAGCCCGGCCGGGGTGAAACCTTCGTTTCAATTTTTCTTGGCGAGCGCAGCCACGCCATCGACGCGGCGGAAGAAATCTGGCGCTTCTTCCGCCAGTTCAGCATGACCGGCTTCGATCAGCGCGGCATCAACGCCCAGTAATCGATCTCCAGAATGACGGCGGGATCATATTCCTCGTCGTGTTTGTAGGGATAATCGAGACAAGGGCGGTTTTTGGTCGCGATCGTGCGAAGGCGAAGCGCGCCCAGTTCCTTTCGAGATGGCAGCGGTTGCACATCGAGCACTTCCGTCCATGCGAAGACCGTATCGCCGCCAAAGAGCGGCGCGACATGCCGTCCGGAATTGACGGCTGCAAGATGAAACGCATTGGCGAGGCCGTTAAAGCTGAGCGAACGGGCGAGCGAGATCGCATGTCCGCCGTAAATCAGGCGGCGGCCATATTTTCCGGCCGCTTCCGCCCACTGGTTGAAATGAATGCGTGCGGGATTCTGATAGAGCCGCGTCGCCATCTGGTGCTCGGCTTCCTCGACCGTAACGCCATCGACGTGATCGATGCGGTCGCCAGGCTGGAAATCGCCAAGCCGTTGCGGACTGCCGGCCAGCGCGAAATCGTATTTGGATATGTCGAGCGCGGGGATAGTCGTGGCCAAATCCGCCGGCTGAATATGCGAGGGCAGCACCGGCACCAGCGGCTCCGGTGCCGGGCTCGACTCATGCTTTTTCCGCACCATCACCCAGCGCACATAGTCCACGATCTCGGTGCCGTCCTGCTTGAAGCCGGTGGAGCGGACATAGACGACGCCCGACTGCCGGTTCGAGGTCTCGCGCAGGCCGATCACTTCCGAGACCGCATAGATCGTGTCGCCCGGATAAACCGGTGCCAGAATGCGCGCGGCAGCGTAACCGAGATTGGCGACCGCATTGAGCGAAATATCGGGAACGGTCTTTCCGAATACGATGTGGAAGACAAGAAAATCGTCGAGTGGCGCTTTCGGGTATCCGATCGCCCGCGCGAATTCGTCGGACGATTGAACCGCAAAACGCGAACCGAACAGCGCGTTGTAAAGCGCCACATCGCCCGTGGTCACCGTGCGCGGGGTCGCGTGCCGGATCACCTGCCCGTTGTGAAAATCCTCGAAATAATTGCCAAGCCCGTTCATGACTTTTTTCCGGAGCACGCGGAGATCGCTTCGGACAATGCCACGGTGCGGGCCGCGATTTCCGCGTGCAGCCGCTCCACCATGCGCCCTTCATGGGCGATGGCCCCCTTGCCGCGATTTTCCGGCAACTCGAACAGCGCGATGATTCCCTTTGCCTGCGCCACTTCTTCGGGGCCGGGCGAAAACACTTCGTTGCACGGCTCGATCTGCTTTGGATGGATCAAGGTCTTGCCGTCGAAGCCAAGCTCCCGTGCTTCCCGACATTCGCGCGCGAAGCCTTCGGAGTCTTCGATATTGTTATAAACGCCATCGATCACGTCGATACCGAAGGCGCGGGCCGCGAAAATCGCCGAAGTGAGCGCCGGCAGCATCGGCAATCGTCCGGGCACGATGGCGGTTCGGGTTTCGCGTGCGATGTCGTTGGTGCCGAGGATAAACGCTATCAGTCGTGTTACCGGCTCCTGCGACACGGCGGCGATCTCGCGGATGTTCAGGATCGAGAGCGGCGTCTCGATCATCGCCCAGACGGCGACGCTCTCTGGCGCGCCAAGTTCGGAGAGAAACTTTCCGATCAGCCGCAATTGCTGAGGCGAGGAAACTTTCGGCACCAGCACCGCGTCCGGTTTCGCAGCCGCGGCCGCGGCGAGATCCTCAGCGCCGTATGATGTGTCCAGCGCATTGATACGAATGGCGACCTCGCGCGGTCCGAACCCGCCCGCCCGCACCGCGTCCGTCACTTGCTTGCGCGCGGCAAACTTCGCCTCCGGTGCGACCGCATCTTCCAGATCGAGAATGAGTGCATCCGCCGGAAGCGTTTTGGCTTTCTCAAGCGCCCGCGCATTGGAGCCGGGCATATAGAGAACGCTGCGGCGCGGGCGGATGGAAAGCATAAAGGCAAACTAGCCTTCGCTGGTATCTCATGCCAAGACTCCACACGAATAACGCCATTCGTCAGTTGTGGAGCATTGCTTGCAGTTTCCAGAACGCCTTGTCGAAGGCTACCGCCAGTTCCTGGGCGAGCGGCTGCCCGCGGAGCAGGATCGCTATAAGAAGCTGGCGCAGGCCGGGCAGAAACCGGAAGTCATGGTGATCGGCTGCTGCGACAGCCGCGTATCGCCGGAAGTGATTTTCGACGCGGCACCGGGAGAACTCTTCGTCGCCCGCAACGTGGCCAATCTCGTTCCGCCCTATTCGCCTGACGGCGCGCAGCGCGCGGTTTCAGCGGCACTCGAATTCGCCGTGCAGGCACTTCGCGTGAAACACATCGTTGTGCTCGGCCACGCGCAATGCGGCGGCATCAGCGCCTTCACCGAGCCTGGCGAGCCGTTATCTCCGGGCGATTTCATCGGCAACTGGATGAAGCTGATCGAGCCGGCGGCAAACTCGATCCCGCCGCGCCAGCCGGATGAAACGCGCGAGCAGTATCTCACACGGCTCGAACAGGCCTCGCTCGTGAAGACGCTCGACAACCTGATGACGTTTCCCTGCGTGAACATTCTCGCGGGCCGGGGAAAGCTCCAGCTGCACGCCGCCTATTTCGGCGTGACGAACGGCACCCTGCTTGTGTACGAGCGCGAGAGCGGAAAATTCATGCCTGTCGCCGCACACGAACACGCGGCGGCGATGGCAACGCCGAGGTTTTAGCAAAACGTCTTCCCGGCCAAGTGAGCCCGCTGTGGCGGGCGAACTGAAGGCGATCCCGGCTCTCATGCCGCTCTGCGGCATTCGGCCGGGATGACGTGTTGGATTAAGCCGCCTTTTTCTTCGGGCTCAGCAGCTTGCGGTTCACGAGTTCCTCCGCGATCTGGATCGCGTTGAGGGCGGCACCCTTGCGCAGATTGTCCGACACGCACCAGAACGCGAGACCGTTCTTCACGGTCTTGTCCTCGCGAATCCTCGATACAAAAGTCGCATCCTCGCCCGTCGCTTCATGCGGCGTGACGTAGCCGCCATCTTCGCGCTTGTCGACGACCAGCACGCCCGGCGCATCGCGCAGGATATTGCGCGCCTCGTCCGCCGAGATCGGATTTTCGAACTCGACATTGATTGCTTCCGAATGCGAGACGAACACCGGCACGCGCACGCATGTCGCTGTAACCTCGATCTTGGGATCGAGAATCTTCTTGGTCTCCACCGACATCTTCCATTCTTCCTTCGTGTACCCGTCGTCCATGAAGACGTCGATATGCGGGATCAAGTTGAAGGCGATGCGCTTGGAGAATTTTGCCGGTTCTACATCGCTGAGCGAGTAAACGCCCTTGGTCTGGCGATCCAGTTCATCCATCCCGTCCTTGCCCGCACCCGAAACCGACTGATAGGTCGCGACCACCACACGCTTGATCGTCGCACGGTCATGCAGCGGCTTCAGCGCAACGACCATCTGGATGGTCGAGCAGTTCGGGTTGGCGATGATGTTCTTCTTCTTGAAACCTTCGACCGCGTCCGGATTCACTTCCGGCACGACCAGCGGCACGTCCGCGTCGTAGCGCCAGCAGGACGAGTTATCGATCACGACGCAGCCCTTGGCCGCGATCTTCGGCGACCATTCCTTGGAAATCGATGAGCCCGCCGACATCAGGCAGATGTCGGTGTCGGAAAAATCGTAATGCTCCAGCGCCTTCACTTTAAGGATGCGTTCACCATACGAGACTTCGACACCCATCGAGCGGCGGGAAGCAAGCGGAACCACTTCATCCGCCGCGAACCCGCGCTCGGCCAGAATGTTGAGCATTTCCCGGCCGACATTGCCGGTGGCGCCCACGACCGCGACCTTGTAACCCATCGTTGACTCTCCGCAGAGATTTCGCCGCGGCAACCCCGCGCGCGAAACCGAAACGCAGCGGCTTCTACGCGAGAAGCAGGCATCTCGCAACGCCGATGTCAGGGGAGCGGCTGCCGGTGCCCGATCGCGACTTTCTTCAGCTATGGCAGGAACGCCTGTCCCATGCGGGCTACCGCATGGTCGAGGCGATTTTCCGTTGCATCGATCACATGGCGGCCTTGCGCGACCGGGTGCCCCGCCGCCCGAACATGCCCGGCTCGACGGCACTCGCCTACGGCTCGGTCGGGATCATGGCGGTGATGCTCTACAGCAACCTCGTCACCTTCACGACACCGCCCGTGCTCGGCCAGATCGAGGCGCAGAAACCCGCGAGCCCGTGGGTGGAAATCACCCGCATGCACGGCGCGTTCGCGCTCGAAGCGCCGCAGCTCGAAGGGCTTGAGCAGAAATATATCGTTCGCCGTCACAAGGAAGGCGGCGGCCGCAAGGATTATCTGACATTCGGCAACCCGTCTGAAAACGGCGCCTATGTGCGCGTGGCGCTCTATCGCCCCGGCGGCGAAGCACCGCTTGAACTCGACGCACTGGAGGCGGTCACCGCCGTCGCGTCGGAATCCGCGATCGATGCCGAACTGCTCGAAACCCCGAACCGGCTCAACACCAAATTCGGCCCGCTCTCGGTAATCGAGATGAACGTGAAGGGCGCCGACGGAAACCGGAATTGCGTCGCGGTCGCCAACGCCTGGTCCGATGCTCAGCTCGGGCTTATCGCCTGGTGGTGCAACGGAGGCCCGGAACTCGTGGCGCACGGTACGCTCGCCTGCGTGCTGGATCGTTTGTCATTGATGAGCGCCGGCGGGGACGAGCGTCTGGCGAATCTTTTTGCCAAGGCTGAACTGAAGCGCGGCAACTGCGGCACCCAGAGCGCACTGGTCAGCCCGACGCTAAAACATTCGTCCGACTGGCTGAGTTCGAAGCCCGATCCGAAACTGCGCGGCCGCGTAGCGGGGCGCTGATCGTTGTCATGCTCGGGCTTGTCCCCGGGCATCCCGAACAGGAAACTCTGTGCCAAATGAATCGCGATTGCCGGGTCAAGCCCGGCCATGACGGAACAACTATTTCTTCAAAAACGGATTCTGCCAGCCTTGTGGCGGGGCTTCTGGAAAAGCCTTCTCCAGATAGTCGAGCAGCGGCTGGCGCTCTTTCTCATCGAGCTTCGCCATGCCGTGCCGCTCGCTCATGAAATCAATAATTCCGTCCCAGCGCGGGCGGCTCATGCCTTGCTGCGCGACGAGACCGAAGGCATGGCATGCGGAGCACATGTAAAAGGCTTCTTCCCGATTGGGAAAATCCGGGAACTGCTCCGGCGTTTCTTCCTTCGGCGTAAAAGCCGGAGATTGCGAAAAGGCAACTGAGTGCGGATGAACGCTCACATAGAACGCAACGAAGCCCGCAAATAAGAGACGGACGGCAAAAGCCGCCCGCCCGATTGGTTCAATCGACTCGGACAACTTCTTACCCCACCAGAACTGCGACACGGTGAAACGGATTTGCGCCGTAGCCTTGAGGATTCCAGTACGGCGCCACGTGCGGTTGCATCACGCCGCGCGAGTCGGTCGCCCGAACCCATACCTCGTGATAGCCATCGGAAGGAAGCTTGACGGCTCCGGTCCAGCGCTGCCAGTCAAATGGATTTTTTTGCGGAGCGAGGTTGGCGCGCTGCCAGCTCATTCCGTAGTCAACAGATACATCTACCTGACGAACCGTATAGTCGCCCGCCCATGACGCGCCACGGAGATTTACTGACCGGGTACCCGCGGCGAGTTTGGTGCCGTTAGAAGGTGACGTGATGATGGATCGAACCGGCATCGACTCCAGATCACGGAAGTTGCTCATGTCCGGTTTGTCGCCGGGGACCATGGGCTTGATCGCCAAGCGATAGGAGGTGCCGCCCATGCCTTGCCCGTCATGTGGTTTGTCACGAAGCCAGATGCGGGTCAGCCACTTGTTGGAAACGGAGCCGGGCCATCCGGGGATAACGAGGCGCACAGGATATCCGTGAATGTTGGGCAATGGCTTCCCGTTCATGGCCCAGACGATCATGTTGTTGGGATCCATCAACTTCTTGATGGGCACACCACGGGAAATAGCCGGGCGCGAGGTATCCCCGGAGAGGTGCGGGTCAGCAGCATAGTGACCGCTGAAAATCGCTGAGGGTTTCACACCAGCCATCTTAAGAACGTCAGCGAGTCGGACACCTGTCCACTCGGCTGCGCCCGCGCCACCATTGGTCCACTGGTTACCGCTGGCGCGAGGGCTGTAAAACGAGCGGCCGTTGCCACCGCATTCGAGTACCATGCGCTGCGTGATGGGTTTGAACTTGGACTTCAGCTCACCGAGTGAAATCTCAATTGGCTTGTTCACCTCGCCGTCGATTTTGATCTTCCATTTGTCGCCTTCCTTAGTCTCATCCGGAATTAATCCGTTGTTGCGGATGAAGAACTTGTCGTTCGGTGTCGTGTCGTCATTCAGCAAATGCTCGGGCGTTTCGGCAACGAGTGGCTTGTCGCCGATGACGACGAGGCCTTTGTCCTTGCCGGGGAAATCCAGCATCACCGGCCCTTTGGGTGCGGGCGGAGCTGCTGCGGGTGCCGGTGCTGGCGCAGGTGCCGGCGCGGCCCCCTTGTCCTGAGCGAGAGCTGCCGGAATGAAGCCCGACGGAATGTTCTGTCCGAATGGAATCGTGCTTCCGACCAGTCCGCCGAGTGCTGCCAATCCGGCACCCTCCAGAAATCCGCGGCGGTCGGGTCCCGGCTTGCGGCCGAGCACGACGGCATCGGCGCGTTCGGGATCGTCCTTATAAAGTTCCTCAAAGGAACGTTCGATTTTATTGGTCATTGGTGCCTCCCATTACACCGCTCGCGGCGGCTTTTTTTGTTTCGGCGTGGCTCGGTTCACTTGCGGCAAACCGAATATGTAATTGTAGGGCGAGGAACGCCCCGCACTCAACATGCATTGCATCATTGCGCAGGAACCACTATTGCCGCAATGCAAAGCGGGTTATCCTGCCCGGAATCGCTGCCACCAATGAGGGTAAATATGCGTCTTGCGTCTTTTTCCGCCATCGCCGCCACACTCGGCCTGTTGATCGCGGCTGTGCCCGCCGAAGCTCAAAGCGGCGCGACGCAGAAAAAACGCACCCAGATCATTGTGAAGAAGCGCAGCTATCTCGATGCCGGTACCACGGTAAAGCCGGGCAGCATGAATTATCACTATTACGCATTCGGCCCGCACATGCGCGCACCGACCTACGGCCCGCCCGGAAGCGAGAACATGCTTGGTGGCGACCGCTGGCCGCTGCTGCGCTGGTATGAATACTGAGACGCGAAGGTCGTCTTAAGCGGCGAGCCTGTCCAGTTCGTTTAGGATCGCGTCACCCATCTCCTTCGTGCCGATGGATTTCGCCGTATCGCCCTTGATGTCGGCCGTGCGCAGGCCTTTGCCGAGTGCGTTCGCGATCGCTCTTTCGATCATATCCGCGGCATCCGTCAGTCCGAACGAATAGCGCAACGCCATACCGAGCGATCCGATCATCGCGATGGGATTGGCGATGCCCTTGCCCGCGATATCCGGCGCGGAGCCATGCACCGGCTCATAGAGCGCGCGGCGCTTTTTCGTCTTTGAATCCATTTCGCCGAGCGAAGCCGACGGCAACATGCCGAGCGAGCCGGTGAGCATGGAAGCAACGTCCGAAAGCATGTCGCCGAAAAGGTTATCGGTGACGATCACATCGAACTGCTTCGGGTTGCGCACAAGCTGCATGCCGAGTGCGTCGGCGAGCACATGCTCCAACTGCACGTCCTTGAATTCGCGTTGATGCACCTGATTGACGACCTCATGCCACAGCACGCCGGATTTCATCACGTTACGCTTTTCGGATGAGGTAACTTTGTTGCCGCGCTTCCGCGCGAGGTCGAAAGCCACGCGCGCGATGCGCTCGATCTCGTAAGTGTCGTAGACCTGCGTATCGATCGCGCGCTTCTGGCCGTTGCCCAAATCCGTGATCGTTTTCGGCTCGCCGAAATAGACGCCGCCCGTCAGTTCGCGCACGATCACGATGTCGAGGCCCTCGACCAGTTCGCGCTTGAGGCTTGATGCGTCCGCAAGCGCCGGATAGCAGATCGCCGGACGCAGATTGGCGAAGAGTGCCAAATCCTTGCGCAGCCGGAGCAAGCCCGCTTCCGGCCGCTGGTCGTAGGGCACGTTGTCCCATTTCGGTCCGCCCACGGCGCCCATCAGAATCGCGTCCGCCGCCATCGCCTTGTCCATCGTCGCTTCCGAGATGGATTTCCGGTGCGCGTCGTAGGCGGCGCCGCCCACGAGGTCTTCCTCGATGGAGAATTTCGCGATTCTCTTTTGCTCCAGCCACCCGATCACGCGTCTGGCTTCGGCCATGACTTCGGGGCCGATCCCGTCGCCGGGAAGCAGCAGCAGTTTATGAACAGCCATGGTTGATTCCGTTATATCCAGGGCCGCAACTGCGCGGCTTTCTTTTCGTACTCGTCGATCTTGCCGCGTTTTTCCATCGTCAGCCCGACGCCGTCGAGGCCGTTCAGCAGGCAATGCTTGCGGAAAGAATCGATGTCGAACTTGATGGTGCCGCCGTCCGGACCTTTGATTTCCTGCTTGGCGAGATCGATGGTGAGCGTGGCATTGGCGCCGCGCTCGGCGTCATCGAACAACTTGTCCAGATCTTCCGCCGATACCTTGATCGGCAGGATGCCGTTCTGGAAACAGTTGTTGTAGAAAATGTCCGCGAACGATGTGGAGATTACGCAGCGGATGCCAAAATCCAGAAGCGCCCACGGCGCGTGCTCGCGCGAGGAACCGCAGCCGAAATTGTCGCCGGCGACCAGGATCTGCGCCTTGCGATAGGCCGGCTTGTTCAAGACAAAATCCGGGTTCTCGCTGCCATCGTCCTTGTAGCGCATCTCCGAGAACAGGCCCTTGCCAAGGCCGGTGCGCTTGATCGTCTTCAGATACTGCTTCGGGATGATCATGTCGGTGTCGACATTGATCGTCTTGAGCGGTGCGGCGACGCCGGTAAGGGTAGTGAACTTGTCCATTCTGAAAGCCCGGTTTGCGGTTTCGGGCTTTCTTCTAGCGGCTGCGCGCGGCAGATCAATGGCCCTCGCCGCATGGCGGCCATCCAGTCGGTTTTTCAATGGAAATGGGGTGAACGGGGCCGGGCAAGCCGGCCCCGTTCATGGATTAGCGCCGTTTGCGGCCCGATGCGTCCTGGAAATAGCGCTGGGTGCGCAGCTTCAGGAGCAGCACCGGCCACAGGATCACGGCCGCTCCGATCACAATCGCGAGGATCAGCGAATTCTGCGGCAAATTGGTGCCGGCGAATTCGTAGTAGCCGATGGGATAGAACAGGAAGATGCCAGTGAGGATGCCGGGCGAAAATTTTCCGCCGGAGATCAGCATCGGCAGTAGGTGGAAGAACGTGACGTTGATCAGCAGGAAAGCGCCGAACGCCAACGCATAGACAGGTGCCACCTGCGCCAGCATGGCCGCGATTGCACCGAGAACGAGGAACGCGACTTCAACGATGACGTAGGAGTCAGCATCGATGGAGAGATTCATCGAACGCTGCGCCCATCCCTGCCAGCCGAGAATGTGTTCCTCGACAATGTGCAGCGCATAGGCCCCCACGGCGAGCCAGGCGAGAACTGTTAGCGACATGGCCGTCCCCCTAGAGTTGATTCAGGCTGAGAATCAGAACGACGCTTGAAAATATCACGCGGGAGAATCGCGCCCTAACCGCGCTATACACAGACGCTGGCTGCGTGAAGCAGCGCAAACGGAGCATTACGCGGCGGCTTCGTCGGCCGCGGCCTCGATCCGTTCCATGTCCTCGTCCGAAAGTCCGAAATGGTGGCCGATCTCATGCACCAGGACATGCGTGATGATCGCGCCGAGCGCCTCGTCGTGCTCGGCCCAGTAATCGAGAATAGGGCGGCGGTAGAGATGCACGGTGTTCGGAAGCCTGCCGGATTCCTCAATCGCGCCATCCTGCGCGAGGCCGACGCCGGTGAAAAGGCCGAGAATGTCGAACGGGTTTTCGAGATTCATGTCCCGCATCACATCTTCATCGGGAAATTCCTCGATGCGGATCACGACACCTTCGCACAGCGCGCGGAAATTCTCCGGCAGACCCGCATAAGCCGCTGAGGCGATGATCTCGAAATCGGAAATGTCCGGCGCTTTCGCCGGTTGCCATGAGGCGGGATCGCGCGCGGTCACGACCAGCTCCAGAAAAGATACATCAGCAGCAATGCTGCAACGCTCCATCCGAGCGCGCGGCCCACCCGCTTGCCCCAGATTTCAACGCCATCATATTTTTCCTGCATCGATAATTTTATCGCGGGAACCTTTGCGCCGGAAGTGGGGCTTTCCGCTGAACCAGAGGTGAATGCGCGCCTCGGGCGAAATTCATGGGCGCGCTGTCATGATCGCAACAAGGGGGAACGCGATCAGCGAAAGATCGTTAAGCCAAATAACTGAGCATGATAAGAGGATGCCATGACCAACAAACTGAAACTTTTCGCCGCTGCTGGTATCGCGGCACTGGCGATTTCCGCTGCCCAGCCTTCGCAGGCAGCCGTCGCGGGCGCTCCCGCGGCGCAAGCCAACTCGGCCGCGCAGACGGAAATTTCCGGTGTGGAAGAAGTACGCCATCGCCGGCATCACCGCCACCACTGGCGCTATCATCGGCACCATAATCCGTTCTGGTGGGGTTATCCGTATTACTGGCGCTAAGCCGAATCGCTTAAACAAAAAACAGGCGCGTCATGGACGCGCCTGTTTTCATTTGAGCCGGAAAAAATTCAGACCCGCGGCCACTCGCGCACATCGACGAAATGCCCGGCAACCGCCGCCGCCGCCGCCATCGCCGGCGACACAAGATGCGAGCGGCCCTTGTAGCCCTGACGGCCCTCGAAGTTGCGGTTAGATGTGGAAGCGCAGCGCTCTTCCGGCAAGAGCTTGTCGGCGTTCATCGCGAGGCACATGGAGCAGCCCGGCTCGCGCCAGTCGAAGCCGGCGGCCTTGAAAATCTTGTCGAGGCCTTCGGCTTCGGCCTGCAATTTCACGAGGCCCGAGCCCGGCACAATCATCGCCTGCACATCGGCATGCACCTTCTTGCCTTCGACGATCTTCGCCACCACGCGCAGGTCTTCGATGCGGCCGTTGGTACAGGAGCCGATGAATATGCGGTCGAGCTTGATGTCCTTGATCTTGGTGCCGGCCTTCAGGCCCATATAGTCGAGCGCGCGTTGTTTCGCGGCGCGCTTGCGCTCGTCGGCAATTTCGTCGGGATTCGGTACGACCCCGCTGATGGAAACCACATCTTCCGGGCTCGTGCCCCAACTCACGATCGGCGGCAGCGAGGCCGCATCGAGCTTCACTTCGCGGTCGAAATGCGCGCCGTCGTCGGTGCGCAGCGTTTCCCAGTAACGCATCGCCGCGTCCCAGTTCTCGCCCTTCGGCGCGCGCGGCTTGCCTTTCAGATATTCGAAGGCCTTTTCGTCCGGCGCCACCATGCCCGCGCGGGCACCGCCTTCGATGGACATGTTGCAGACCGTCATGCGGCCTTCCATCGACAGCGCGCGCATCGCTTCGCCGGCATATTCGATCACGCTGCCGGTGCCGCCGGCGGTGCCGATCTCGCCGATGATGGCGAGGATAACGTCCTTCGCGCCAACGCCCTCCGGCAGTTTGCCGTCGACGTTGACCCGCATGTTCTTCGCCTTCGACTGGATCAGCGTCTGGGTTGCGAGCACATGCTCGACCTCGGAGGTGCCGATGCCGTGCGCAAGCGCGCCGAACGCGCCATGGGTCGAGGTGTGGCTGTCGCCGCAGACAATCGTGGTGCCGGGCAGCGTGAAGCCCTGCTCCGGCCCGATGATGTGGACGATGCCCTGCCGCTTATCGAGTTCGTTGAAATAATCGATGCCGAAATCCTTGGCATTCTTCGCGAGCGCCGCGACCTGCTCGGCCGCTTCCGGATCGTCGATGCCCTTGGAGCGGTCCGACGTCGGCACGTTGTGATCGACGACGGCGAGCGTCTTTTCCGGCGAACGCACCTTGCGGCCGGTCATGCGCAGGCCCTCGAAGGCCTGCGGGCTCGTCACCTCATGCACGAGGTGGCGGTCGATATAGAGGAGGCAAGTGCCGTCCGGCTGCTGATCGACGAGATGGTCGTCCCAGATCTTGTCGTAGAGCGTGCGCGGTTTCATTCCACTTACTTGGTCTCGGCGGCAGCCGTTTCAACCGGAGCCACGGGCTCGGCGCTCGCGGCGGTTTCCGCCGGCGCGCCGGCGCCCATCGCCTGCAGCAAATCCTGCTTCTCGGTGATGCGGGCCTTCTTGCCGCGCAGATCGCGCAGGTAATAGAGCTTGGCGCGGCGGACCTTGCCGCGGCGGACCACTTCGATGGAATCGACCATCGGCGAGTAAACCGGGAACACGCGCTCGACGCCTTCGCCGTAGGAAATCTTGCGGACGGTGAAGCTCTCCTGCAGGCCGGCGCCGTGGCGGCCGATGCAGACGCCTTCATAGGTCTGGATGCGGGTGCGCTCGCCCTCGACAACCTTCACGTTGACCTGAAGCGTGTCGCCCGGGGCGAATTCCGGCACGTCTTTCTCCGCGCCGAGGCGCTGCATTTCCTCGCGCTCTAAGGTCTGAATGATGTTCATGACAATCTCAGCGCTCGGAAGCGCAGCCTTCTGTCCAGTAGGGATCGGCGGTGCATATACGATATGTCGAAACCCTTGTCATTCCCTTTCGGGAACGGGGCTTTTGCGGCTCTTTAGCAGGTCGGGGCGGCGCTCCTTGGTGATCCGCTCGGCCTCCGCCCGCCGCCAGGCTTTGACCTTCGCGTGATCCCCGGAGGTGAGGATTTCCGGGATGCCCCGGCCCTCGAATGTCTGCGGCCTCGTATATTGCGGATATTCCAGCAACCCAGCCTCGAAACTCTCGTCCTCGCCGGACGCCTCCTTGCCCATGACGCCGGGCAGGAGCCGCACGCAGGCGTCGAGCAGCACATAAGCGGCCACCTCGCCTCCTGAGAGTACATAGTCGCCGATGGAGATTTCTTCGAGCTGGCGCGCCTCGATCAGTCGTTCGTCCACGCCCTCGAACCGGCCGCAGATGAGGGTGACGCCGGGACCGGCCGCCAATTCCCGTACCCGCTTCTGATCGAGCGGCCTGCCGCGCGGCGACAGCAGGATGCGTGGGCGCGTGTCATCGGCGGGCGCAACCGCGTCGATGGCCTTCGCCAGCACGTCGGCGCGCATCACCATGCCGGGACCGCCGCCGGCCGGGGTGTCATCGACGGAGCGATGTTTGTCGGTGGCGTGATCGCGGATATCGACGGCTTCGCAGGTCCAGATTTTCGATTCCAGCGCGCGCCCCGCCAGGCTCGCGCCCAGCGGTCCCGGAAACAGTTCCGGGAAGATCGTGAGCACGGAAGCACGCCACGTCATTGCATGCTCCCTGCCGCTTCGTCCGTTTCGATGGCGAAGAAATTTTCCGGCACCTCGATCACCACGCGCCCGCCATCGACATCCACGAGCGGAACAAACCGGTCGACAAACGGGAGCAGAAAAGATTCCCCGCCGTCCGCCGGTTTGATCTCCAGAAGATCGCCCGCGCCAAAATTCTGAACGGCGGTAACCGAGCCGAGCGAATTTCCGGCGCCGTCTTCCGCGCGCAGCCCGATCAGATCGGAGTGATAGAAGCTGTTCTTGTCTTTCTGCTTCGGCAGCCGGTCGCGGGCGACGAACAGTTCGGTATGGGTAAGTTTCTTGGCGGCGTCCCGGTCGGTCACGCCCTCAAGCGTGACGACGAGATATTCCTTGCCCCGACGGGCAGAGAGAATCCTGAACTGCCGCTCGCCCGCCTTGTCCTCCAGCACGCCGAGTTTCCGGATCAAATCCGGATCGTCCATGAAGGCGAAAAGTCTCACCTCGCCGCGCACGCCCTGAGCGGCGCCGAATTTCGCGACGAGGATTCGCTTTTCGCCCACCCGACGTCAGCTCGCCGGAGCGTCAGGAGCTGCTGCGGCAGGCGCAGGCGCGGCAGCGGCGGGAGCGGCCGCCGGAGCAGGTGCTGCGGCGGCGGCTTCCGCCATCTTCTTGCGCTCGGCGCGCGGGATGGCCTTCTCCGGATTGTTGCGCTTCTCGCGCTTCAACACGCCTTCGGCATCGAGGAAGCGCTTGATGCGGTCGCTCGGCTGCGCGCCCTTGGAGATCCAGTGCTTGATGCGCTCCAGATCCATCTGGAGCCGCTCCTTGGAGTCCTTCGCCAGCAGCGGATTGAAGGTGCCGACCTTCTCGATGAAGCGGCCATCGCGCGGGAAGCGCGAGTCGGCCACCACCATCTTGTATTGCGGACGCTTTTTCGCGCCCATGCGGGAGAGACGGATGACGAGCATTGTGTTTTTCCTTTCAGGATTTGTCACTCCGGGGCGCGAGCGTGAACGAGCGAACCCGGAATCCAGATGCAAATTGTAAGCTTGCTTCTGGATTCCGGATCGCCGCTTGGCGGCGTCCGGAATGACGGATTGGGTTTACGTTCGGCTTCATTTCTTCTTCTCTGGATTCTTCGGGCCGCCAAGCCCCGGCAGCGTGCCGCCAAGGCCCGGCAAACTTCCCGGCAATCCGCCAGTCGCCGTCGGAAAGCCCGGCGGCAAGGCATTCGGCAAATTCGACATTTTCGCCGCCATCTGCCGCATCATTTCGGGGCTCGGCTGTCCGCCCATCCCGAGCATGTTGCCAAGCCCTGCCATCATGCCGCCGCGCTTGCCGCTGCCGGCGGCCTTCATCATGTCGGACATCTGGCGGTGCATCTTGAGAAGGCGATTGATCTCCTCAACCTTGGTGCCGGAGCCCGATGCGATTCGGCGCTTGCGTGAGGCTTTCAGCACGTCGGGATTCTTGCGCTCCTTCGGCGTCATCGAATCGATAATCGCCTTCTGGCGCTTCAGCATCGAATCGTTCAGGCCCGCATTGGTGATCTGGTCCTGCGCCTTGGCGACGCCGGGCAGCATGCCGAGCATGGCCCCCATGCCGCCGATGTTTTCCATCTGCGTAAGCTGCTCGCGCAGATCCGCAAGATCGAATGCGCCCTTGCGCATTTTCTCCGCCTGCGCACGCATTTTTTCCGCGTCGATATTCTCGGCGGCCTTCTCAACCAGCGAAACGATATCGCCCATGCCGAGGATGCGGCCGGCGATACGCGCGGGATCGAAGTCCTCCAGCGCATCCAGTTTTTCGCCGGTGCCGACCAGCTTGATCGGCTTGCCGGTGACCGCCCGCATGGACAGAGCCGCACCGCCGCGTCCGTCGCCGTCAACGCGCGTGAGGACGATACCGGTCAGTCCGAGTTTCTGGTCGAAAGCCCGCGCAGTCGCGACCGCGTCCTGTCCGGTGAGCGAATCCGCTACCAGCAGAATTTCATGCGGCCTGGAGACCGTTTTGATTTCCGCAAGCTCGCGCATCAGTTCGTCGTCGACCGTGGTGCGGCCGGCGGAGTCGAGCATCACCACGTCGTGCCCGCCAAGCCGCGCTGCATCCATCGCGCGCTTCGCGATCTGCGGCGCGCTCTGACCGGCGACAATCGGAAGGACTTGAACGTCGATTTGCCCGCCGAGGACGGCGAGTTGCTCCATCGCCGCCGGGCGGCGCGTGTCGAGCGACGCCAAAAGAACGCGCTTCTTGCTGCGCTCGGTCAGCCGCCGCGCGATCTTCGCGGTGGTCGTCGTTTTGCCGGAACCTTGCAGCCCGACCATCAGGATCGGCACGGGGGCCGCCGCATTCAGGTCGATGGGCTTTGCATCGGAGCCGAGCGTCTGCACGAGTTCGTCGTGCACGATCTTCACGACCATCTGGCCGGGCGTCACCGAGCGGATCACTTCGACGCCGACCGACCGCTCCCGCACGCGCTCGATGAAGGCGCGCGCGACTTCGAGTGCCACGTCGGCTTCCAGCAGCGCCTTGCGCACCTCGCGCAGCGCCTCGGAGATGTCGCCCTCCGAAAGCGCGCCGCGCTTCGTGAGCTTGTCCAGGATGCCGCCGAGGCGGCTGGTGAGCGTGTCGAACATCTTTTCACTCGACCTCGTCCTGAGCAGCGTGCGCAGCACGCGTCTCGAAGGACGGGTCCATTTTCCCATTCGCCTCATCCTTCGAGACGCCCGGCTGCGCCAGGCTCCTCAGGATGAGGCAGTTCCAAACGCCGAACGCGCCCGAGGGCGCATTGCGCTGTCGGGCGGTGACCTGCGGGCTCAATCAAGGGCAATCGCCCAGTCCCGCTCAGTCGAGAGAGCTTCTCTCGGTAGAAAGTGCGTGAGGGGTACGATGCTGCCCTGTTCAAGTCAAGAAATGCAGGCTAATCGGCCTGATTCCGGGCCAAACGGGCCCAAAGAAACGGATTGTTTCGGCCCATGAAAATAACCCGCCGCGGCCTGTTTTCACTGGGGACCGGAGCCGCGCTCGTCGCGGGCGGCGGACTTTATCTCCCGTCCAGTCAGGCCCGCTATTACGACGGCCCGCACTCGGATCATTTCGACGGCCAGCGTTTTTTCGACATCCACAGCGCTGGCGAGAAGAGCCTCAACGACCGGCTTAAATTCTGGACCATGCGCTACCAGCCGAACTGGCCGGAGCAGGCGCCGAGTCCGTTCGCCGACAAGCCGCCGCGTCGCGTGGACGACCGGACGCTGCGCATTTCCTTTGTCGGTCACGCTTCGATCCTGTTGCAGACCGGCGGCAAGAACATCCTGATCGACCCGGTTTGGTCCGAACGCGCGTCGCCATTCAGCATGGTCGGCCCCCAACGACGCAATGTGCCGGGCGTTGCCTTCGACGCGCTGCCGCCGCTCGACGCGATCCTCGTCTCGCACGCGCATTACGACCATCTGGATGTCGCGACGCTGTCGGCGCTTGCCACGCCACATCGCGTGCGCATCATCACGCCCCTCGGCAATGATACGATCATGAAATCACATGACGCTTCCATCGCGGCAGAAGCGCATGACTGGTATCAGACCGTGCAGATCGCACCGGGCATCGCAGTCACGCAGGCACCGATGCGTCATTGGTCCGCGCGCACGCTGATGGACCGCAACAAGGCGCTGTGGTCGGCGTTCATCATCGAGACGCCCGCCGGCCGCATCTATCATGTCGGCGACTCCAGTTATGGCACCGGCCATCATTTCAAAATGGCGCGCGCGAAATTCGGCCCGTTCAAGCTCGCAATCCTGCCGATCGGCGCGTATGAGCCGCGCTGGTTCATGAAGGATCAACACATGAATCCGGAGGAAGCCGTGCAGGCGTTCCAGGACACCGGCGCCGAGTTCGCGCTCGCCCATCACTTCGGCACATTCCGCATGTCGGGCGAGGCCTATGACGCTCCCGTGCGCGAGCATGACGTGGCGCTGAAAGCGGCGGGCATACCGGCGGGACGCTTCCGCAGGCTGCAACCGGGGGAGGTGTGGGAGATTTGAGCGTATTTGTTGTCATCGCCGGGCTTGTCCCGGCGATCTCGCTTAGGATTGTAATGCTGTGCCTTATAATCGGGATCACCGGGTCTCGCCGCTTCGCGGCGGCCCGGTGATGACAGGCCGTTACCTTGACTCGCAAATTGAAGCGGCCTTCGCCATATAAGTCGCCGAACCCGGCGAACCCTCCATGAGCACGCTCGCAAACCGCCCCTTCGTGAAAATGAACGGACTCGGCAACGAGATCCTCGTTCTGGATTTGCGCGCCGAGCCGGTCGCCGTGAAGCCGGAAGAGGCGCGCGCGCTAGCCAAGCCGGAAGCCCTGCCCTTCGACCAGATCATGGCGCTCTACCCGCCGAAGACTCCGGGCACCGAGGCGTTCGTGCGCATTTACAATTCGGATGGCTCTGAAGCCGGTGCGTGCGGCAACGGCATGCGCTGCATCGCGGCTCTAGCGGGTGCCGAAACCGGCAAGCAGGTTGTGAACTTCGAAACCAAGAGCGGGCTTTCCACCTGCCGCATCGACGGCCCGGAAACCGTCACCGTCGATATGGGCAAGCCGCGCTTCGGCTGGGATGAAATTCCGCTCGCAGAGGAATTCCGCGACACCCGCGCGATCGAGTTGCAGATCGGCCCGATCGACCAGCCGATCCTGCATTCGCCGTCGGTCGTGAACGTCGGCAACCCGCACGCGATCTTCTGGGTGGACGACGTGAATGCCTACGATCTCGCGCGCTTCGGGCCGATGCTGGAGAACCACATGATCTTCCCGGAGCGCGCGAATATCTCGCTCGTGAAGATCGTGGACCGCGATCACATCGTCGTCCGCACCTGGGAGCGCGGCGCCGGCCTCACCAAGGCGTGCGGCACCGCAGCCTGTGCCTCCGCCGTCGCCGCCGCGCGCCTGAAGAAAGTAAATCGCAAGCTGCGCGTCACGCTGCCCGGCGGCGACCTCGTCGTCGAATGGCGTGAGCGCGATGATCACATCTTGATGACCGGGCCGGTCGCGACGGAATTTTCCGGCAAGGTCGATGCGAAGATGCTAGCGCCGAAGGTGGGCGCGTGAGCATCGAGGTCGTCACCTTCGGCTGTCGCCTGAACATCGGCGAAGGCGAGCTCGTGCGCCGTCATGCGGAAGCAGCCGGCCTTGAGAACTCCATCATTATCAATAGCTGCGCTGTCACCGGTGAAGCCGTGCGTCAGGCGCGGCAGACCATCCGCCGCCTGAAGCGCGAACGGCCGGATGCGAAGATTCTCGTCACCGGCTGCGCGGCGCAGACCGAGCCAGACACTTTCGCGGCGATGGGCGAAGTCGACCGCGTGCTAGGGAACGTGTCCAAAACTTCTCCAGACATTTGGTTAGAGGCGAAACGCGCGCTCGATTTCGGGTTAGGCGAGGAAGAAAAAGTGAAGATCGACGATCTCGCTTCCGTGCGCGAAACCGCACTGCACATGGTCGACGGTTTCGAAGGCCATGTGCGGGCCTTCATGCAGGTGCAGAACGGCTGCGATCATCGTTGCACCTTCTGCATTATTCCGTATGGCCGCGGGCCCTCAAGATCGGTTCCGATGGGCGAAGTGATTGCCCAAGTGCGCAAGCTCGTCGAAAACGAATACCGCGAAGTGGTGCTCACCGGCGTCGATCTCACTTCATGGGGCGGCGATCTGCCCGGTGCGCCGAAATTCGGCGCGCTGGTGCGTGCGATCCTGAACCATGTGCCGGAACTGCCGCGCCTTCGCGTCTCTTCGCTCGATCCGGTCGAGATCGATTCCGATTTGCTCGCGGCGCTAGCGGAAGAAAACCGGCTGATGCCGCATCTGCATCTTTCGCTGCAGCATGGCGACGATTTTATTCTCAAGCGTATGAAGCGGCGTCATTCGTCCGCCGACGCGATCTACATTGCCAACGAAGCGCGCCGCCTGCGGCCCGATCTCGTGCTCGGCGCGGATTTCATCGCAGGCTTTCCGACTGAGACGGAAACGCATTTCGCCAGCACACTGAAACTTGTCGAAGACTGCAGCCTTACATTTCTTCACGTATTCCCGTTCTCACCACGCAAGGGCACGCCTGCAGCGCGGATGCCGCAGGTAGAGCGCGCGGTGGTGAAGGAGCGGGCGAAGATTTTACGCGAAGCGGGGCAGCGGGCACTGCATCGTCACTTTGCAAATGAGATCGGCCGCCGCCGCCGCGTGCTGGCGGAAGGCGCCGAAGGCATCGAAGGCCACAGCGAACATTTCATGCCCGTGCGGCTGTCAAAACCCGCTGGGCGCGGCAGCCTGATCGACGTCACCATTGCCGGCCATGACGGCCGCCGGTTGCTCGCGGCATGAGCGGATTCTGGCGCAGGCTGACATCCGGCCTTTCGCGTACCGCGTCGAAACTCGGCGACGGCATCAACAGCCTTTCGCATCGCCGTCTGGATGACGAGACGCTGGAGTCGCTGGAGGATTTGCTGATCGAGGCCGATCTCGGCGTGGATACGGCATCGAAAATCGTCGCCAGCATGCGCAGGACAAAACATGGCGCCGAAATCTCCGGCGAAGCAATCAAGTCGCTGCTGGCCTCTGAAATCGAGAAATTGCTGGCCCCTGTGGCGAAGCCGCTTGAAATCGATTCAACGAAAGAACCCTTCGTGCTACTCGTCGCCGGCGTGAACGGCTCCGGCAAAACCACGACAATCGGCAAGCTCGCAGCACGTTACAGCGCCGAAGGACATAAAGTGATGCTCGCCGCCGCCGATACGTTTCGCGCGGCCGCCATCGAGCAGCTCGGCAAATGGGCCGAACGCACCGGCGCAACATTGATCGCAAAAGAACAGGGCTCCGATCCCGCCGGTGTCGCCTTCGAGGCGCTGGAAAAAGCACGCGCGGAAAAAACCGGCATTCTGATCGTCGACACCGCCGGACGCTTGCAGAACCGCACCGAGCTGATGGCCGAACTTGAAAAAATCATCCGCGTGATCAAGAAAATCGACGCCACCGCGCCCCATGCCGTGCTCCTTGTGCTCGACGCCACCGTCGGCCAAAACGCGCTATCGCAGGTCGAGGCCTTCGTAAAAACCGCAGGCCTGACCGGCCTCGTGATGACCAAGCTCGACGGCACCGCGCGCGGCGGCATCCTCGTCGCCGTCGCCGCAAAATTCAGCCTGCCGGTGCATTTCATCGGCGTCGGTGAGGGAGTGGACGACCTTTCCCCGTTCGACGCCGCCGAATTCTCGCGCGCGCTGGTGGGCCTGCCCAATGCTCATCCCTCCCCCTGAAGGGCGAGGGTGGCGAACTACGAAGCAGTGCGCCGGGTGGGAGAGGGATATTGAATCGCTTGATCGGATCGAAAAGACAACGCATCAAGACGCCATGAGCAAATCAAATCAGCGTCCCACCGAATTAAACCCCCTGTTCAAACTTGCGGTCGATCTCGGCCCGCTTCTGCTTTTCTTCTTCGTCAATTCCCGCTGGGGAATTTTCGCGGCGACCGGCATCTTCATGGCCGCCACGATCCTTTCCATTGTCATCACCTATCTCGTGGCGCACCGCATCGCGGTGATGCCGCTCGTCTCGGCCGTCGTAGTCATGGTCTTCGGTGGACTCACGCTCTATCTGCAGGATGAGATTTTCATCAAGCTGAAGCCGACGATCATCTATTCGATGTTCGCCGCGATCCTGTTCGCGGGCCTGTGGACCGGCCGCTCGCTGCTGGCACTTGTTTTCGACAGCCTCTTCCATCTCGATGCGGAAGGCTGGCGCAAGCTCACCTGGCGCTGGGCGATCTTCTTCGTCTTGATGGCGGTCGCGAACGAGATCGTGTGGCGCTCGGTGTCGACCGACACCTGGGTCGCGATCAAGACGTTCGGGTTTGTGCCGGCGACAATCCTGTTCGCCATCGCGCAGGCGCCGTTGATCGCAAAACACGCCGTGCCGCAGAAAGACTAGGGTCAAGACTCATAAAACGTAACCGCTTGAGATGACTCGCGCTTTTCACATGCCACGACCGGCGAGGAATCCAAAAGTGATTCCAACTCAATGAGTTACTTTCCTTCAGGATCGCGGGGAAAGATCGCTCGTCGATCGGACCGATCTGCTTGTGCAGGATTCTTCCGTCGCGGCCGACGATAAAGGTTTCCGGCACGCCGTAGACGCCCCATTCGATCGCCGCGCGTCCGGCGCGGTCCACGCCGATCGCCGCATAGGGATTTCCGAAACGCGCGAGGAAGGCGCGGGCGTTTTCCTCGGTGTCCTTGTAGTTGATGCCGACGACTGAAATCCGCTTGTCCGCGGAAAGCCGCACGAGATACGGATGCTCGTCGCGGCAGGGCGCGCACCACGACGCCCAGACATTCAATAGCGTAACGCGCCCTTTGAACGCCTCCGGTTCAAGTCCCGGCATGTTCAAACCACCGAGCGGGGGCAAGCTGAGCGAAGGTGCCGGCTTGCCGATCAGCACCGACGGCAGCCGCGATGGGTCGCCCGCTCCGAGCCGGAAGAAGAACAATGCAGCAAGTGCCGCGAACGCCGCGAATGGCAACAGGAGCAGCAGTTTTCGTTGCGCCGAAGTGGCACTCATCGCGCGCGGGCTCCCGAACGCCGGCTGACGCCCTTCGATTCCAGCGCGTCGATGGCGCGCACCTGCGCGCGGTGATCGGCGACCACCCAGATCACGAGCAGCGAAAGCACGAAGGCTGCCGCCGCATAGGCGAGCAGGATGAAATTCGCATGCGGTCCGAGATCCATCAGTGAGAACCCGAAGCGGCCAGCATCCGCATGGTGCGAACCCGGCGGCGCAGGATTTCGTTGCGCATGGCGGCGAGATGCAGCGCGAGGAACAGCGCCAGAAATCCGAGGGCACTGATCAGCAATGGCGTCAGCAGCACCGGATGAATGGTCGGCCCGTCGAGCCGGAACACCGAGGCTGGCTGGTGCAGCGTGCTCCACCAGTCGACGGAAAATTTCACGATCGGCACATTGACGAATCCCACCAGCGTCAGCACCGCCACCGCGCGCGCCGCGTGACCCGGCTCATCCATCGCGCGCCAGAGCGCCAGCACGCCGAGATACAACAGAAACAAGACAAGCATCGAGGTGAGGCGGGCGTCCCACACCCAGTAGGCGCCCCACATCGGGCGACCCCACAATGCACCGGTGAGGAGGCAGAGAAACGCGAACGCCGCTCCAATGGGCGCCGCCGCCTTCGCCGCGACATCCGCCAGCGGATGCCGCCAGACAAGCGTGCCGAGCGCCGAGATCGCCATCAGCGTGTAAATGCCGAGCGCCATCCAGGCCGACGGCACATGGATGAACATGATGCGCACGGTCTCGCCCTGCTGGTAGTCCGGCGGCACGTTGAAGCCGCGCCAGATGCCAAATCCAAGCAGCACCGCGGCGAGCCCGGAAAAAACCGGGATCGACACGCGTGCAAACGCGAGAAAGCGGTTTGGATTGGCGAGGTCGAGAAGCGCCATGCGCGGATTTGTAGAGCGCCGGACGCCTGCTCGCAATGTGACGGGTTACCCCTGGTTCAGCGCGGTTCGCGGCCCATCACATAGACGTCCCAGATCACGGCTTCCTCGCCGCCGCTTTGGAAACCATGAATGGCGTGCATGGATTCGACGCTTACGAGTTGCCCCACCCGCCCGACTTTTACGGTGACCGTGGAACCGTAGCGATAGACCTCGGTCTTGCCGATCGCCTCGCCGTTCACCTTTACGAGCAGGCTCGCGCGCCGCGTCGGCCCCACCTGGTCGTGCGCGTAAAGCTGCACGGCGGAAATGAACACCGACCGCTCCAGCCGGATCGTGTAGGTCGGCCGCGTCTCGCAGCCATCGGCTTCGACGCGGCAGTGCTCCTCGCACATCGTTCCGCCGATGCAAACCTTGCGGCCAAGCTCCTCGAAGAGGATGCCCGCCTTTGCCGGAAGTGCGGCAAGCTTGGCTTCCTTCGGTGCGGCAGCGATGCGTGCGGCACCCGCGATCACGCTCATATTGTTCAGGCTGGCGACCCGTATCGGCTGCGCTGAATCTTCGGCGCGGACGACCGCTTCGCCTTCCGTCAGACCGTTGGAGATCGAGAAGCGAGCCGGCATGATTTCCGGCGCGTTTTCTTCATTGTAATCGCGCATGGCTGAAACGCTTTCGCGCGCTTCTCCCCGCGTCCATCGCGAAAATTCAAGCGAAGCCGAAATGCCGAGCGAAAAGATTCCCGCCGTCAGCGAGACATTCGCCAGCAAATTGAATGTCCTGGCAGACAACATGATACGCACTCCCACGCATACGCTTACACAATGGACGTACACTCCCTCGCGACGAAGATTCGGAGTCCAATGTGTCTTGAAGGGGGCGCTCCCGGGAGCATTTTTCGGCGAAACCGCCGCCGGTTCGCCGCAAAGTTCGCAACCTCGCGCTAATCGCGCAACTGCCGGATGGCGGCGGCCGCGGCGACCGGCCCCGCCACGAGCGCGGCAAGTGAAATTGCCGCGAGGAGACGGATCGGTACGCCAAACGACATGGGGCCGGTAACCGCCGCCGAAGTCGCCGCCGCGCCGAAGATCAACACCGGGATCGTCAGCGGCAGGATCAGCACCGCGACCAGCAATCCGCCGCGCGGCAGCATCGCGGCGAGTGCGGCGCCGATCAGTCCCAGAAATGTCAGCGCCGGTGTCCCGATCAAGAGCGTGAGCGAGAGCGCCAGCAGTGCTTTCGGCTCCACGCCCAGCATCACACCCAAAATCGGTGCCGCGATCACGAGCGGCAATCCGGTCGCGAGCCAGTGCGCGATACCTTTCGCGGTGGCAATCAATTCCAGCGGCGCGGGAGACAGCAGCAGCAGATCGAGGCTTCCATCCTCGCGGTCGGCGGAAAATATCCGGTCCAGATTCAAAAGCGTCGCGAGCAGCGCGCCGAGCCAGACCAGTGCCGGGCCGATCCGCGCGAGCAGCGGCAAGTCGGGCCCGACTGCGAACGGCACGACGGCAATCAGCGCGAGAAAGAAAACGACCCCAAGCCCGGCACCACCACCGGCGCGAAATGCAAGTTTGAGATCGCGCATCAGCACCGCGCGAAGAGCGCCGGTCATTGCGCGACCCCACCGATTCTGAACTCGCGCAGATTCTTCAACGGCAACGCCGCGTGAGTGGCGATCAGCGCAAGGCCGCCAGTTCCTGTATGCGTGTCGATGATCTGAAACAGCGTGTTCTGGCTTTCGGCGTCGAGCGCCGAGGTTGGCTCGTCCAGCAGCCATAACGGACGCTTCGTCACGATCAGGCGCGCAAGTGCCAGCCTGCGTTTCTGTCCCGCCGATAGCATGCGCGCCGGAATTTCTGCCAGTGCTGCAAGATTCATGGTGTGCAGCGCAGACTCGACATTGCCATTGCTTCCGCCCAGCAATTCGCACGAAAAGACGAGATTTTCCCTGACCGTGAGTGCGCCCTTCAGCCCGTCGAGATGGGCGATCAGTTGTACGGAAGAGGAAATATCCTCCCCGGCGCCCTTCAGGCTGACCGAACCGGCTTCTGGGGGCAGCAGTCCGGCGACCAGACGCAACAGCGAGGTCTTGCCGGCGCCGTTCGCGCCCGTAATCGCGACCGCTTCCCCGCCGCTAAACTGGAAATTCATTCCATCGAACACGCGGCGGCCGCCCCGGACACAGGCAAGATTCTCGGCAACGAGCTGGATCATACTTTTTGTTTATCCAAGAACCGGTGCGAGACATACCACGGACCGCCGCAATCAAGCGGTCGCCAACGCTTTATTCTATTTTCGGGTCACCAAAAACCGAGCCTTTTCAACATCTTCCGGCCGCACAGCGGGATTGCAACGGCCTCCTGTGCCAGCGGCGATGCGGCTCCGTGACCGCCGTTTTAATTCGCTCTATATACAGCATGGAACCACCGCTCGCGGCAGCTTCGCCGCGCATTTTGGGACTTGAACCGTGACCTCTCTCGACAGCTTCAAAAGCCGCAAGCCGCTCAAGGCCGGCAAGCGTTCCTACAATTACTTCAGCCTGAAGGCGGCCGAGGATAACGGCCTGAAGGGGCTCTCCCGGCTCCCGTTTTCGCTGAAGGTCCTGATCGAGAATCTGATCCGTCACGAGGACGGCCGTACGGTAAAAAAAGACGACGTGAAAGCCGTCGTCGAGTGGCTGGAGAAGAAGCGGAGTTCGCGCGAGATCGCTTTCCGCCCCGCCCGTGTGCTGATGCAGGACTTCACCGGCGTTCCGGCGGTGGTCGATCTCGCTGCGATGCGCGATGCGATGAAGACGCTGGGTGGCGATCCGAACAAGATCAATCCGCTGGTGCCGGTCGATCTCGTGATCGATCACTCCGTCATCGTGGATTATTTCGGCGGCGCGAATTCCTTCAAGAAAAACGTGGCCCTTGAATACAAGCGCAACGGTGAGCGCTATCGCTTTCTCAAATGGGGCCAGGCCGCGTTCGACAATTTTCGCGTGGTACCGCCCGGCACCGGCATCTGCCACCAGGTCAATCTCGAATATCTTTCGAGCACCGTGTTCGTCGGCAAGGAAAAGACCGCGAAGGGTTACGTTGAGGTGGCCTATCCCGACACGCTGGTCGGCACCGACAGCCACACCACGATGGTGAACGGACTTGCGGTGCTGGGCTGGGGCGTGGGCGGCATCGAAGCCGAAGCCGCCATGCTCGGCCAGCCGATCTCGATGCTCATTCCCGAAGTCGTGGGCTTCCAGCTCACGGGCAAGATGAAGGAAGGCGTCACCGCCACCGATCTCGTGCTCACCGTCACCGAGATGCTGCGCAAGCACGGCGTCGTCGGAAAGTTCGTGGAGTTCTTTGGCCCCGGCATCGGCGCCCTCGCCCTCGAGGACCGCGCCACCATCGGCAACATGGCGCCGGAATATGGCGCGACCTGCGGCTTCTTCCCGATCGACACGGAAACGCTGCGCTTCCTGGAAGAGACCGGCCGCGCCAAGGAACAGGTCGAGCTCGTCGAAGCCTATGCCAAGGCGCAAGGCCTCTTCCGCACATCGTCCACGCCGGACCCGGAATTCACCGATGTGCTTACGCTCGATCTTTCCACCGTCGAGCCCTCGCTCGCCGGACCAAAGCGCCCGCAGGATCGCGTGTCGCTTTCCAGGGTGAAGGCCGGTTTTGCGGATTCGCTCGACAAGGAATTCCGCAAGTCGGCCGAGATCGACAAGCGCTTCAAGGTGAAGGGCAAGAAATTCGACATGGGCCACGGCGACGTCGTGATCGCCGCCATCACCTCCTGCACCAACACCTCGAACCCGAGCGTGATGATCGGCGCTGGCATTCTCGCCCGCAAGGCGCGTGCCAAGGGCCTGAAGGTGAAACCATGGGTAAAGACCTCGCTCGCCCCGGGCTCGCAGGTGGTTGCCGAATATCTGAAAAAATCCGGTCTGCAGAAAGACCTGAACGCGCTCGGCTTTAATCTCGTCGGCTTCGGCTGCACGACCTGCATCGGCAATTCCGGCCCGTTGCCGGATGCGATCTCAAAGACGATTCAGGCGAACGATGTCGTCGCCGCCGCCGTGCTTTCCGGCAACCGCAACTTCGAGGGCCGCGTGAACCCGGATGTGCGCGCGAACTATCTCGCCTCGCCCCCGCTCGTCGTCGCCTATGCGATCGCAGGCTCCATGCAGATCGACCTTGCGAAAGAGCCGATCGGCATCGGCAAGGGCGGCAGGAAAATCTATTTGAAAGACATCTGGCCGACCTCGAAGGAAATCTCCTCGCTGATCCGCAAGTCGATTTCCAAGAAGCTGTTCCAGAAAAAATACGGCAACGTCTTCAAGGGCGACAGCTTCTGGCAGAAGATCCGGGTGCCGAAAGGCGACACCTACGCATGGGATTCCAAATCTACCTATGTGCAGAACCCGCCCTACTTCACCCACATCAGCAAGAAACCGGACGCCGTCAACGATGTGGTGAACGCGCGCGTGCTCGGCCTCTTCCTCGACTCCATCACCACCGACCACATTTCGCCGGCGGGCTCGATCAAGGCGGCTTCGCCCGCCGGCAAGTACCTGATCGATCACGGCGTCAAGGTGCTCGACTTCAACCAGTACGGCACCCGCCGCGGCAATCATGAAATCATGATGCGCGGCACGTTTGCCAACATCCGCATCAAGAACCAGATGGTGCCGGGCGTCGAGGGCGGCGTGACGATCCACTATCCCGACAAGCAGCAAATGCCGATCTACGACGCGGCCATGCGCTACAAGCAGGAAAAAGTCCCGCTCGTCGTATTCGCCGGCAAGGAATACGGCACCGGCTCCTCGCGCGACTGGGCGGCCAAGGGCACCAAGCTTCTCGGCATCCAGGCCGTGATCGCCCAGTCCTTTGAGCGCATCCACCGCTCGAATCTCGTGGGCATGGGCATCGTCCCGCTGACTTTCGAGAACGGAAGCTCCTGGCAGTCGATCGGGCTGAAGGGCGACGAGCGCGTGACCATCCGGGGCATCGCGGGCGGCCTCAAGCCGCGGCAGACGCTCACGGCCGAGATCGCCTTCGCTGACGGTAATGTGAAGCGGGTTCCGCTCACCTGCCGCATCGATACGCTCGACGAACTGGATTACTTCAAGAACGGCGGCATCCTGCATTACGTTCTCAGGCAACTCGCGGCCTGACGCTGCGGGTTGCTAGCGTTTGGCATACGCGCAGTGTCACCCCGAATTGACTTGGCGGTGATGCCTTCCGCGATCTATTCGTCAAGCATCGGTTCGCGGCAAGAGAAGCGAAGCATGAGATTTGGCCAGCTGACAGGACTGATTGCGGCAATCGCCGTCCTTACGGGAACCCCCGTAAAGGCAGGCGAGGTAAAGGCCGTGGTCGAGCTGTTCACGAGCCAGGGCTGCAATTCCTGTCCGCCCGCGGACAAGCTGCTCGGCGATCTCGCACAGGATGAAAAGATCATCGCGCTCAGCATGCCGGTCGATTACTGGGATTATCTCGGCTGGCGCGACACGCTTGCGCTCGGCGAGCATTCGCAACGACAGAAGGGTTACTCCGCCATGCGGAGCGACCGGCAGATTTATACGCCGCAGGCCGTTATCAACGGCGTCGCCGAGGCGATCGGCAGCAACCGCTCGGCGATCGACGCGATCATTTCATCAAGCGATGTTTCCAAAAAATTGAATGTCCCGGTTTCCCTGAAGCATAACGCCGCCAATCTCGATCTCGTCATCGGTGCGGGCAAAGGCGAGAAGGCAACCGTGTGGGTGCTGAGCGTCATCAAATCCGTGCCGGTGAAGATCAAGAAGGGCGAGAACCGCGGCAATACAATTACGTATGTGAACGCCGTGCGCGCCTGGCAGTCGCTCGGCGAATGGAACGGCAAGGCGATGACGGCATCGATCCGCATTGCCGAACTGGAAATGGCCGGGGCGGACACTTGCGTGGTGCTGGTTCAGAACGGCTCGAAGGAAATGCCCGGACCCATCCGTGGCGCCGCGATCATCCAGATCCGTTAATTTATTTTAGTCCAAGCGCGCGCAATAGGCCGACTTCGTTTACAAGCTTATGAAACTTCCTAGATTTTTCGGCGTCACGCTTTATTTGTTCTAGCTCTGCATCTTTTCGATACAGATAAACTGCTCGTTCCTCATCTGTCATAGGCTTTCGCCTCTTATTCGGAGCCTTCGAGAAGGTAGGGCCATTTTGCGGATGTCTGCTCACGATATAACTCCCTACAAAAAAAGGGCCGCTGTTGAAGCGGCCCGAGAATGGGGATTGAACCGTACGCGGAAAATTAGTTGGGCCGGCCCGCGAAAGCCCGGGGGGCTGGGGGGCTGGGATAAACCGGAACTTCACGCGAACCGGCCCGGAGGCTACGAGCCACTCTTTTCGCGGACCGCTTTGGCGCAGCGGGGGCTGAATTCGGGCGAGATTATGATTTTCTTAACGAACCCGTGAAGGCCCCAAATTCTGGGAAATCCCGCGAATTCCGGGGGGCTTGAACCTGGCGGTGCCCGGCGCGATCATGACCCCGAGAAGAGTGTCTGTTCTGGATCAGGAGGCGCCTTTGGCGGATGTTGAACCGATAGCTTTCCCCGGAGGCGAATCGCGCAAACCGCGAACGTCCTCCGGAAACCGGGTCACATTCGATCGCCAAGAACTGACGCGAATCCTGAATCTCTACGGCCGCAAGGTTGCCGCCGGCGAATGGCGCGACTACGCCATCCAGTTTCTGAAAGACCGGGCGGTGTTTGCGATTTTCCGCCGCGCCGCCGAAGTACCGCTGTACCGGATCGAGAAGGATCCGGGCCGCGCGCGCCGCCAGGGCGCCTATGCGGTCGTCACTTCGTCAGGGCTTGTACTGAAGCGCGGCCACGATCTCGACCGGGTACTGCGCGCCATCGACCCGCTCAAGATCGTCAATTGACGAGTGCAACACACCTCATCCCGGGCGAGCGCGGACAAAGTTCGTGCGAGACCCGGGATGACAATGGGTAACGCAAAAGAAAAAGGCCCCGGCAATGCCGGGGCCTTTCGATTGCTTGTTTGCGAATTACTCGTCGCGCTGGCCGAACAGGTTCAGCAGCATCATGAACAGATTGATGAAGTCGAGGTAGAGACGCAGCGCGCCCATGATCGACTTCCGGCCGGCGACCGTGCTGTCGTCATTGACGTCGTACATTTCCTTGATCTGCTGGGTGTCATAGGCAGTGAGGCCGGCGAAAATCAGAACGCCGGCTGCCGAGACGATGAACTGCAGCATCGAGGACGCGAGCCAGATATTCACCAGCGACGCGATGATGATGCCGATCAGGCCCATGAACAGGAACGTGCCCCAGCCGGACAGGTCGCGCTTCGTGGTGTAACCCCACAAGCTCAACGCACCGAACGAAGCCGCCGTAATGAAGAACACGCGGGCGATCGAGGTGTGCGTGTAGACGAGCAACAGGATCGACAGCGATACGCCAACCAGCGCCGCATAGATCCAGAAGGTCGCCTGTGCCGCGCTGACGCTCATGCGGTCGACGCGGAAGCTCAGGAAGAATACCAGCGCCAGCGGGGCGAAGATTACGACCCACTTCAGCGGGCTAACGAACAGCGCGTAGCCGATACCGGTCAGATATTGGCTGCCGATGCGGGCTGCGGCGCCGGAAGCACCCTTGGCCGCGAGCGAAGCATCGCCCGTGACCGAAAGCATGTATACGCCGAGCGCAAACAGGCCGGTCACGGCAAGGCCGATCGCCATGTAATTGTAGACGCCGAGCATATAGGCGCGCAGGCCTGCATCCACCGCCACCCGGTCGCGAGCGGCGGTCGTGCCGTAACGGGCAGCCGGATTGGTGTTGTAGTCAGACATCTTTGGACCTCTCTCCTCCCACAAGACAGCAGCCTCTTTACGAGGCCCCGCTGTGAGTTCAAGGCTAATATGGTGATCACGATTTGTCGCGGCAAGTGAAACTTCTGCAACGATCCGTGAGCCGTTAATAATTGGATTTCAGTAAGCAGTACTGTCACAGATTCCTAAGTATTTTTACGGGCTTTTCGCCCAAAGCCCGCCAGGTGCCCAAAAGTCCGAAAGCGACCGTCAGCAACACCGCCACTCCCGCGGCCAGCAGTGCCGCGGACGGATCAAATTCAAAACGGAATCGCATCACGCGCTCGACCACATAGGCGGCAGCGATTCCCCCCGCCACCGCGGCTAGCAGCGCCGTGGCCAGACCGAGGAAGGCGTATTCGAGCGCATAGGCGGTAATCAGCGTGCGGCGGGTGGCGCCCAGCGTCTTCAGGATCACCGCATCGTAGACGCGGCTGTGATGGCCGGCGGCGAGCGCGCCCGCGAGCACAAGCACGCTGGCAAGCAGCGTAATGGTACTCGCGCCTCGGATCGCGAGCGTGAGATCGGAGACGATCGAATTGATTGCCTCCAGCGCTTCCTTCACGCGCACCGTCGTGACCGCCGGAAATTCGTTGGCGACCGCTTCCAGAAGGCTGAGCTCTTTCTCGGCACTTGCGGCCTGCGCATAGGTGAGCGTTGCCAGCGATGTATGCGGAGCGCCACGAAAGGTATTGGGCGAGAACAACAGCACGAAATTGATGCCGAGATTTTCCCACTCGATGGTGCGGAGATTATGAATCTTCGCTTCGATCACGCGGCCGAGAACATTTACCGCAATCGTATCGCCAATCTTCAGGCCAAGCCCATCGGCGATCCGCTTTTCCATCGAGACGAGCGGCTCGCCATTGTAATCTTTCGGCCACCACGAGCCCTCGATGACTTTCGAGCCGGAAGGAATTTCGTCCGCGTAGGTGATGCCGCGATCCGACTGCAACACCCAGGCCGCTTCCGGATCGGGCTTTGTTTCTTCCGCCGGAATATTTTTCAATTTCACGATCCGCCCGCGCAGCATCGGAACCTGATCGAGCCTTGCATCGCCAACCCGCGCACGGATGAAAGATGAAAAATCCGTCGCCTCGCCGGAATTCACGTCGAGGAAAAAGAAACTCGGCGCCCTGTCGGGCAGCGTAGCCGTGAGCTGACGCCGCAAATTCGATTCGATCAGCACGAGCGTCACCAGGAGCGAAAGTCCCAGCCCGAGCGACAAAACCACGCTCGGCGTCAGCGCCCCCGGCCGGTGAATGTTCGACAGCGCAAGCTTCAACGGCAGCCAACGCGGCCGTGGCAGCCGGCGCGCGATCGCCATCAAGGCAAGCGCCAGAAGACGCAGTGCGACGAACGCAGCCGTGGCGGCAAAAACATAAATCACCGCGACGCGCTGAACTTCCGCGGTGAGGATCGTGAGCGCCACGAGTGCCGCGATCGAAAGGGCTGCGAGCACGACATAGCGGCGGCGCGGCCAGCGGCGGTCGGGATCGATCACATCGCGGAACAACGCTGACACGGGTACGTCATGCGCCCGGCCAAGCGGCCAAAGTGCGAAGGCGAGCGCGACCGTCAGGCCGTAGAGTGCCGCAAGCGCCAGCACGTCGGCATGCAGTGCCGGCACAAGCGGAATCGGAATGACGGCGCCAAACGCGCGCTCGACCAGGAACGGCATCGCCATTCCGATGACCAGTCCGATCGTCACACCCGCGAGCGCGATGATCAGGATTTCCGTGAGATAAATGCGGAAGATCGTTCCACCCGAAGCGCCGACCGCTTTCAGGGCTGCGATGGAGCCGCGCTTGCGGTCGAGATAATGTTTCACGGCATTGGCGACACCGACACCGCCGACGAGCAGTGCGGTCAACCCGACCAGGGTGAGAAATTCGGCGAACCGTTTGACGTTCGTTTCTAATCTTGGCGCGGCACCGGATCGCGTGCGCACTTCCCAGCCCGCTTCCGGAAATTTGGTGCGCGCCGTCTCCACCATCGCCGCCAGCGAACTTTCCGAGGGATCGTTGAGGCGGACACGATAAGTCCAGCGAACGAGACTGCCCGGTTGCAACAGGCCGGTGGCACGCAATCCTTCCTCGGAAACGATCAGCCGCGGTCCAAGGCCGATGCCGGCCGCGAGCCTGTCCGGCTCCGACTCCAGGGTTGCCGCAATCCCCAGCGAACTGTTGCCGATGGTAACCGTGTCGCCGTGCGCGAGTTTCAGCCGCGCGAGCAACGCAGGCTCGGCGACAGCGCCGTAGGTCTCGCTTTTTTTCGCGAGCGCCGCCGCAAGCGGCATGTCCGGCTGAAGCTTCACCGTGCCCGCGAGCGGATAACGGCTGTCCGCCGCCTTCAGTTCGACGAGCGTGGCGCCGCCGCCGTTCGCGCGCGCCATTGCGCGCATGGTGGCGACCCGCGAAACGCGGCCGCGGCTTTCCAGGAATTGCAATTCTTCCGTCGTCGCCTCGCGATGCGCGAGCGAGAACGAAATGTCTCCACCAAGAATGACGCCTCCCTCGCGCGCCAGACCATCGGAAAGCGCGCGTGACAGGGAGCCGACACCCGCGATCGCCGCGACACCGAGCGCGAGACAGGAGAGGAAAACACCAAAGCCCCGCACGCCGCCGCGCAATTCGCGCAGCGCCAGCCGCAGCGTGAGGCCAAATCTTGGAGGCGATGATTCGATCACTGCGCTCATGCGCGGCCGGCTCTCGCTTCGGCCTTCGCGGGCGTCACTTCGACGACGCCGGAGTGCATCCGGACGATACGGCCGCAGCGGCGCGCAAGGGCGGGATCGTGCGTCACGATCACGAGTGTTGAGCCGCGTTCGACATGCTTCGCAAACAGGAGATCCATGATCTCGTTGCCGGTGGCTTCATCGAGATTTCCAGTCGGCTCGTCCGCCAGCAGAACCGCCGGATCGGACGCCAGCGCGCGCGCCAGCGCCACGCGCTGCTGCTCGCCGCCGGAAAGCTGTGCTGGATAGTGGTCCAACCGCTCGCCAAGACCGACGCTTGCGAGTTCCGCGCGGGCGCGTTCGAAGGCATCGCTACGTCCGGCGAGTTCGAGCGGCACGGCGACGTTTTCCAGCGCCGTCATGGTCGGGATCAGATGAAACGACTGGAACACGATCCCGATGGAACGTCCGCGGAATTTCGCGAGCGTATCTTCGTCGAGCGTTGAAATTTCCTCGCCGGCGATCAGAACCCGGCCCTGTCCTGCGCGTTCAAGTCCGGCCATCACCATCAGGAGCGTCGATTTGCCCGACCCGGACGGCCCTACCAGACCCACCGCTTCGCCGCGCGATATTTGAAGCGACACATTCTTGAGGATATGTACGCGGGCAGCTCCGGTGCCGAGCGAGAGATCGACTCCTTCGATGCGAATGGCGGGCGGCTCCACGCGGCGATTGATGAGGCTTTGATCCATGCACTCTTTCCGTTCGGTATTGGTCGCCCGCAAGGGCTCGGTCAAAAATGGGGCGTTGTCGCGGCCAGGCAAGCCGTTCCTAGCATTGCTCGCGGCTTTGTGTGCGTTCGTCTGTTTCTACGCCGGGGCAGCGCACGCGGATCCCGTCCGTATTGTCGCGTTCGGCGACAGCCTGACCGCGGGCTATGGCCTCGCCCAGTCGCAGGCATTCCCCGCGAGGCTGGAGGCCGCCCTCAAGGCAAAGGGCTATGACGTGCGAATCGCCAATGCCGGTGTGTCGGGCGACACGGCTTCGGGAGGACTTTCCCGTCTCGACTGGTCCATCCCCGAAGGCACACAGGCGGTCATCCTGGAGCTGGGGGCGAACGACATGCTGCGCGGAGTGAACCCTGCCGTCACGCGGAAGGCGATGGAACAGATCGTCCAGAAGCTCCGCGCACGCAACATCGAAATCCTGCTCGCGGGTATGCGGGCTCCATCCAACATGGGTGGCGAATACGCGGCGGCCTATGACGGGATTTTTCCCGACCTCGCCAAATCGAATAATCTGATTCTCTATCCCTTCTTTCTCGACGGCATTATCGCCGAGGCCAAGTTCAATCTGAAGGACGGCTTGCATCCGAGTGCGGCGGGCGTCGATATTATCGTGAAGGGAATTCTTCCTTCCGTCGAGAAATTGATCGAACGGGTGAAGGCGAAGGACGGAAAGAAGTAATTCATGCCGCGACTGTTCACGGCCATCGAAATTCCGTCCCCGATCACGCAGGGACTGTCGCTGCTGCGCGGCGGGATTCCGGGCGCGCGCTGGATCGACCCGGAGAATTATCACCTCACGCTTCGCTTCATCGGCGACGTGGACGGCGGCATCGCCCGCGACGTGATGCACATGCTGGACGATGTGCGCCGCCGTCCGTTCGAGCTCGTGCTCGACCGGCTCGACCAGTTCGGCGGCAAGAAACCGCGCGCGGTGTTTGCCGCGGCCCGGCAGAACCCCGAACTGATCGAACTGCAGGCTGAGCTTGAACGCCTGCTGCAACGGATCGGCCTGCCGCCGGAATCGAGGAAATTCACGCCGCATGTGACGTTGGCGCGCCTGCGTGACTCCAAAACCTTTGAGGTCGCGGATTATCTGGCTGCGCGCGGACCGTTCCGCAGTCCGCCTTTCCAGGTGTCGCGCTTCGTGCTGTTCTCCTCGCGCGCCTCCACCGGCGGCGGGCCGTATGTAGTGGAAGCCGCCTACCCGCTTGAGGACTGAGATCGCCATGCGGCCACAGAAACTTTCAGCGGACGAACGGCAGCAAGCGCTGGCCAAATTGTCGGGCTGGTGCGAGGTTTCCGGACGCGAAGCGATCACGAAAAAATTCGTCTTCAGGAATTTCAGCGAAGCCTTCGGGTTCATGGCGCGGGCAGCACTTGCGGCCGAAAAGCTCGACCACCATCCTGAGTGGTTCAACGTCTACAAGACCGTCGAGGTGACGCTTTCGACTCACGACGCCCGCGGCCTGACGGAACTCGACGTGAAACTCGCCGAGGCGATGGACAGGATCGCCGGTTCCTGACGCCTCTTGCGGGCCGGGCCGTCAAGAGCCATTTGAATCTGGTCTGGTTGGTCGAGGGAGGAACCTTTGTCCACGTTCGAAAAAGCACAGGAATATTCGAATCAATTTGCCGGGGATGCGGCAGGATTGGCGCGCCGTTTTTGGCAAAAAATGCGCCCGCTGGCGGGAAGCATTCCCTTCGCCGAGGACGCCATCGCTTCCTATTATTGCGCGTTCGACAAGCAGACCCCGTCGCATGTCCGCGGTGCCCTGATCGCAGCACTCGCCTATTTCATCGTGCCGACAGACCTGCTGCCGGATTTCCTGCCTGCCCTCGGCTTCGGCGACGACGCGGCCGTTTTCGCGGCGACCCTCCAGCTCGTATCCTCGCACATCAAGCCGGAACACCGCGAAGCGGCCAAACGCGCGTTTTCGGAAATCGAGATCGAGAATCCGAAATAATCAGACCGTCAGAATGATCTTGCCCTTCACCTCGCGCCGGGCAATGGCGCCGAGGGCTTCGACGGTTTTCGCAAGGGGATAGGTCTTGTCCACATGCGCCGAGATTTTTCCATCAATCGCCCATGCCATCGTCTGTTCGATGAACGCGCGCAGCCGTGCCGGATGGCGGCGGGTCAGATTTCCCCACGCCACGCCCACGACCGAACAGCCGCGCAGCAGCACATGATTGAGCGGCAGTTTCGGAATTTCGCCACTGGCGAAACCGATGACCAAATGTCTTCCCTCCCACGCGGTCGCGCGCACGGCGGCTTCTGAAAAGGGACCGCCGACCGGATCGAACACGACATCGGCGCCGCGGTCGTCGGTCAGCGCCCGCAAACGGTCCTTCAGGTTCTCGGTCGAATAATTGATCGTTTCGTCCGCGCCGTGCCGCCGCGCGAAATCGAGTTTCTCTTGCGATGAGGCGCAGGCGATCACGCGCGCGCCGGTGATCTTGCCGATTTCCACCGCGGCGAGGCCAACGCCGCCCGCGGCGCCCAGCACCGCAAGCGTCTCGCCTTTCTTCAGTTGCGCGCGATCGAGCAGCGCGTGCAGCGCAGTTCCATACGTGACAATCAAGCCTGCAGCGCGCTCCAGCTCTAGCGCCGCCGGAACTTTCACCAGCGTCTCCGCCCGCACGCAGACTTTCTCGCGGCCGGAGCCATACGCATGATACCCGCACACCCGGTCGCCGGTTTTGACGCTGCTCACGCCCGCGCCTACCGCACTTACGATGCCCGCGAATTCCGCCGCCGGCGAAAACGGAAGCGGCGGCTTGATCTGGTATTTGCCCTGCACGATCAGCGTATCGAAGAAATTCAGCGCCGCCGCCTTCACATCCACCACCGCTTCGCCCTCGCCCGCAACCGGGTCCGGCAAATCGGCATATTCTAGCCCCTCGGGCGGACCAAATCGGCGGCAGAGAACGGCCTTCATCGGCAAAACCTCACGATTCGATGGGAGGAAAGAGTCCGATTTTTGCGCCATTTTCGGCGGCTCGTCCATGATGCAGGCGCCAAACGGCTTGGCGCTTGCGGCCATGGCGTTTATTGATTCCAAGGGGATGACATCGCAGCGAAAGACCGGGAAGGTATCCACCCATGAAACCCCGACTGTTCCTGTTCGCCGGCCTGTTGTTCACGGCTGCCGTATTGTTCTCGCCGCAGCGCGCGTTCGCGCAGGCCGCTTCCGCATCCATGATCGGCCAGTATGGCGACTGGGGCGTCTATGTGGGGCTGGGAAGCGGGAAAAACTGTTTTGCGCTGTCGCAGCCGAAGGACCGTCAGCCCTCCGGCCTGAAACGCGATCCGGCCTATATGTTCATCAGCACCCGTCCGGCCGACAATGTCCGCAACGAATTCAGCGTACTGGCCGGTTTTCCGCTCAAGGAAGATGCCGACCCCTCTTTGCAAGTGGGCAACGACTCCTATGTGCTCTATGCCCGCAAGGATGGCGGGATCTGGATCCGGAACGTCGCCGAGGAAGGCCGCCTGATCGAGGCGCTCCGCAAGGGCCGCGAACTCGTGCTGAAGACGACCTCCATTCGCGGCAACGAGACCGTGGACCGCTATTCGCTGACCGGGCTCGCGCAGGCGCTGGACCGCGTCGCGCAGGAATGCAAGTAGACCGCAGGACGCCGGCGGCTATCGGCGCGAGGTTTTCAAAGAGCCCATGAAACGATCGTTGATCGGACTGGACCGCGCTCAGCTTGCGCAGGCGCTCGCCGAAATCGGCGTGCCCGAGCACGCGCGCAAGATGCGCGTCTCGCAGCTCTGGCACTGGATCTATTTCCGTGGCGCGCGCGATTTCGACGAGATGAGCAATGTCTCGAAAGACATTCGCGCGCAGCTTGCGGAAACATTCTCGCTCGATCGGCCGGAAGTCGCCGTCGAGCAGGTATCGAACGACGGCACCCGCAAGTGGCTGATCCGGCTCCCGGCCGAAACGGCCGGCGAAAAGCCGCATGATGTGGAAGCGGTCTACATCCCGGAATCCGACCGCGGCACGCTCTGTATCTCTTCACAAGTCGGCTGCACGCTGTCCTGCACGTTCTGCCACACCGGCACGCAGCGCCTCGTGCGCAACCTCACCGCCGCCGAAATAGTCTCCCAGGTGATGATCGCGCGGGATCGTTTGGGAGAATGGCCGGGCGCCACGCGCGCCGAGGGCACCGCGGCTGAGGGCGAGGCACCGCGTCTGGTCACCAACATCGTCTTTATGGGGATGGGCGAGCCGCTCTACAATTTCGATCACGTCACGAATGCGATCTCGATCATCGCCGACGGCGAAGGCATCGGGATCGGCAAGCGCCGCATCACGGTTTCAACCTCCGGCGTCGTGCCGGAAATCGGCCGGCTCGGCGATGCCAGCGGCACGATGCTCGCAATCTCGCTCCATGCCGTGCGCGACGAACTGCGCGACGAGATCATTCCGCTGAACCGGAAATACCCGATCAAGGTTCTGCTCGACGCCTGCCGGAATTATCCCGGCGTCTCGAACGCGCGCCGCATTACGTTTGAATATGTGATGCTGAAAGGCGTGAACGACTCCGAAAAAGACGCGCGCGATCTTGTGCGGCTTCTCAAGGGCATTCCGGCCAAGATCAATCTCATTCCGTTCAATCCCTGGCCCGGCACGAAATACGAATGCTCCGACTGGGACACGATCGAGCGTTTCTCCGAGATCGTGTTCAAGGCGGGTTACGCGAGCCCGGTGCGCAAGCCGCGCGGGCGCGACATCCTCGCCGCCTGCGGCCAGCTCAAATCCGAAACGCAGAAGCTCTCGGCACGGGAGCGCATGGCGCTGCGTGCCATGGCGATGACGGATTGATCGTGAACATCCTTGTCCGCTTTTTCATCGTCCTGTTCGCCTACTGGATCGCGACCATCGCCGCGGGCGCTGTGCTCGTCTTTGGTGCGGTCAGCCCCAGTCTTTCCACGCCGCCTCCGGGTTCGGACGAATGGCCGGTACTTTGGTTCCTGATGGTCGCGACGAGCGTTGTCGTCGCGGCGATCGCCTTCGTGCCGTCCGCCATCGCCATCCTGATCACCGAGGCATTCGGCTGGCGCTGGCTCGTACTCTACGCCGTCGCCGGCGCAGCCATCGGTGTGTCCTGCGCGTACTGGGCGGGCTTTATCGAATGGAGTCCGGAGGTGAGCGCCGGCCTTCCGCGCACCGGCAACACCGAACTCATGGCCGCGGCCGGCATCGCGGCGGGCTTCGTCTATTGGCTGATCGCAGGCCGCCGCGCGGGCGGCTGGCGCGATCTTTAGCCTCCCTTTGCGTCGTCGCATCGCCCGCATATAACGGCCCGGTTCGGTGTCGTGTTTTCCGGGGCGAGCAATGAAAAAAGACATCAAGAAGGTTGTGCTGGCCTATTCGGGCGGTCTCGACACTTCGGTCATTCTGAAATGGCTGCAGACCACCTATGGCTGCGAGGTCGTCACCTTCACCGCCGATCTGGGCCAGGGCGAGGAAGTGGAGCCCGCGCGCAAGAAGGCGGTGCTGCTCGGCATCAAGCCGGAGAACATCTACATCGAAGACCTGCGCGAGGAATTCGTGCGGGATTATGTGTTTCCGATGTTCCGCGCGAACACGGTGTACGAGGGCCAGTATCTGCTCGGCACTTCCATCGCGCGGCCGCTCATTGCAAAAAAGCAGATCGAAATCGCGCACAAGACCGGCGCCGATGCGGTCGCGCACGGCGCGACCGGCAAAGGCAACGATCAGGTCCGTTTTGAACTGACCTATTACGCGCTCGATCCGAACATCCACGTCATCGCGCCGTGGCGCGAATGGGATCTGACTTCGCGCACGAGGCTGCTGGAATTCGCCGAGACGCATCAGATTCCGATCGCCAAGGACAAGCGCGGCGAAGCGCCGTTCTCGGTCGATGCGAATCTTCTGCACTCATCCTCGGAAGGCAAGGTGCTGGAAGACCCGAACGTCGAAGCGCCGGAGTATGTCTACCAGCGCACGATTTCGCCGGAGCAGGCGCCCGACAAGGCGACGGAAATCTCCATCGACTTTGAAAAGGGCGATCCGGTCGCGGTTGACGGCAAGAAGCTATCTCCCGCAGCGCTGCTGACCAAGCTGAACGAACTCGGCAGGGCGAACGGCATCGGCCGCCTCGACCTCGTGGAAAACCGTTTTGTCGGCATGAAATCGCGCGGGGTGTACGAGACGCCCGGCGGCACGATCCTGCTCGCCGCCCATCGCGCCATTGAATCGATCACGCTCGACCGCGAGGCCGCACACCTCAAGGACGCGTTGATGCCGCGCTACGCGGAGCTGATCTATTACGGCTTCTGGTTCGCGCCGGAACGCGACATGTTGCAAGCACTCATTAATAAGAGTCAGGAATTTGTCGCCGGCCGCGTGAAACTGAAGCTCTACAAGGGCAATGTCTCCGTCACCGGTCGCGACAGTCCTTACTCGCTCTACAATCAGGACCTTGTGACGTTCGAGGAAGGCGCCGTCGCCTACGACCACCGCGACGCGCAGGGCTTCATCAAGTTGAATGCCTTGAGACTGCGCACTTTTGGGATGCGCAAGCGGAAGATGGACAAGAAATAAGAATCATCCTGCCGCTAGCGGTGTCACGAAGCCGTGCCTATCTAGAGCGGGTTCGCGCCGCGCGCTGGAGATTTCATGCCCTGGTCCCTCACCGTCGGATACGTCGCCGGAACGGCGGTTCGTATCCACGCCACGTTCGCTCTGTTTCTGGTCTGGATCTGGGTCACCTATTATCAGCGCGGAGGCACGGAAGCGGCGTGGGAAGGTGTTGCCTTCGTCTCGCTGCTGTTCCTCTGCGTGCTGCTGCACGAGTTCGGCCATATCTTCGCAGCCCGCCGCTACGGTGTGAAGACGCCGGACGTGACGCTCTGGCCGTTCGGCGGCATCGCCAACCTGGAACGCATTCCCGAAAAGCCTTCCGAAGAACTCGTCGTCGCCATTGCCGGGCCGCTCGTGAATGTCGTGATCGCGGCGGTGTTGCTGCTCTATCTCGGCGCGACCGTCGATGTCGCCAGCCTGACAAAAATCGAGGACCCCGCCGTCTCGATGGTGGCGAAGCTTGCCGGCGCCAACATCTTCCTCGTTCTCTTCAACATGGTGCCCGCCTTTCCGATGGACGGCGGGCGCGTGTTGCGCGCGTTGCTTGCGATCAAATTCGGTTTCGCCCGCGCCACCGAATACGCCGCTGGCATCGGACAGGGATTTGCCATTTTGTTTGGGCTGCTTGGCATCATCACCGGCAATTTCATGCTCGTCATCATCGCGGTGTTCGTGTTCCTCGCCGCTTCCGGCGAAGCGGGTCATGCGCAACTAAGTTCGGTTGCTCGCGGCACCCTCGTTTCCGATGCGATGATCACCAGGTTCCAATCGCTGAACACCCAGTCTCGCGTGAGCGATGCGCTCGACGCGCTGATCCATTCGACCCAGAAAGAGTTCCCGATTGTCGATGGGGGCGAGCACCTGCGCGGCGTCCTCACCCGCGATGCGATGATCCGCGCCCTCAAGGACAAGGGCCCCGACACACCGGTGCTGGAAGTCATGGAAACGGACATCCCGACCGTTCCCGCCCGGGCAAAACTGGAATCAGCCCTCAAATGCCTGACCGGCCCTCAATCCAAGCCGGTAGTGGGTGTTACTGATGTTCAAGGGCGTCTCGTCGGCTTTCTCACCGCCGAAAACCTCGGCGAGATGATGCTCATTCAGTCGGCCCGCGGTGATAAAGCCTTCGGCCCATGGGGGCGCCGCCCCGCCTGAAATGGACACCATAGGCGAATGGGCCGCATTGGCATTGGGTTGCCATGTCATTTTTGATCGCTAGATTGCGCCGCTTCCACCCCGCCAGAGATTGATTCAACAATGTCGCTCCGCAACGTTGCCATTATCGCTCACGTCGACCACGGCAAGACCACGCTGGTCGATCGCCTGCTGCAGCAGTCGGGCGTCTATCGCGAAAACCAGAAAGTCACGGAACGCGCGATGGACTCCAACGACCTGGAGCGCGAGCGCGGCATCACCATTCTCGCCAAGGCGACTTCGGTGCTGTGGGAAGACACCCGCATCAACATAGTGGACACGCCTGGCCACGCCGATTTCGGAGGCGAGGTGGAACGCATCCTGAATATGGTGGATGGCGCACTGGTGCTCGTGGACGCCGCCGAAGGCCCGCTGCCGCAAACCAAGTTCGTGGTGTCGAAGGCGCTGAAGATGGGCCTGAAGCCCATTGTTGTGATCAACAAGGTGGACCGGCCCGACGCCCGTCCGGTCGAAGTCGTCAACGAAGTGTTCGACCTGTTCGCGGCACTCGACGCCAGCGACGAGCAGCTCGACTTCCCGATTCTCTACGGTTCCGCCAAGCAGGGTTGGATGGCGACCAGCCTCGAAGCCTCGCATGACGACGGCATGAAGCCGCTGTTCGAGCTCGTGCTCAGCCATGTGCCGCCGCCGAACGTGGAAGACGGCCCGTTCCGCCTGCTCGGCACCATCATGGAAGCCAATCCCTATCTCGGTCGTATCATCACCGGCCGCATCAGTTCTGGAAGTGTCAGGCCAAACCAGCAAGTGAAGGTGCTGGAGCGCGACGGCAAGCTTGTCGAATCCGGCCGCATCACCAAAGTGCTGGCGTTCCGCGGGCTTGAGCGCGTTCCGGTCGACGAAGCGGAAGCCGGTGACATCGTTGCAATCGCGGGCTTGCCGAACGCCATGGTCGCTCAAACGATCTGCGATCCCGCCGTGGAAACGCCGATCCAGGCGCAGCCGATCGACCCGCCGACGCTTGCCATGACTTTCCGTGTGAACGATTCCCCGCTCGCCGGCACCGAGGGCGACAAGGTGACGAGCCGCATGATCCGCGACCGCCTGCTGCGCGAAGCCGAAGGCAATGTCGCGCTGCGCGTTCGCGAATCCGATGACAAGGATTCGATGGAAGTCGCCGGCCGCGGCGAACTCCAGCTCGGCATCCTGATCGAAACCATGCGCCGCGAAGGCTATGAGCTTTCCGTGTCGCGGCCGAAGGTGCTGCTGCGCAAGGACGATGCAGGCAATCTGGAAGAGCCGATCGAGGAGGTCGTGATCGATGTGGACGAAGAGCACTCCGGCATCGTCGTGCAGAAAATGTCGGAGCGCCGGGCGGACATGACCGAACTGAAGCCGTCCGGCGGCGGCCGTGTGCGTCTCGTGTTCCACGCGCCGACGCGCGGCCTGATTGGCTATCAGAGCGAGTTGCTCACCGACACCCGCGGCACCGCGATCATGAATCGCCTCTTTCACTCCTATGCGCCGTTCAAGGGCGACATCCAAGGCCGCCGCAACGGCGTGCTGATCTCGAACGAATCCGGCGAAGCCGTCGCCTACGCGATGTGGAAACTGGAAGACCGCGGGCCGATGATGATCGAGCCAGGTTGGAAAGTGTATCGCGGCATGATTGTCGGCGAGCACACCCGCGACAACGATCTTGAGATCAACATCCTCAAGGGCAAGCAACTCACCAACATCCGCACCACTTCCAAAGACGAAGCCGTGCGCCTCACGCCGCCGATCCGCATGACGCTGGAAAAGGCGCTGGCCTACATTCAGGACGACGAGCTGGTTGAAGTAACTCCAAAGTCGATTCGCCTGCGCAAGAAATTGCTCGACCCGAACGAACGCAAGAAAGAAGAGCGGACGCGCGAGGCCGAAGGGGTCTGAAAGCCGGGTGTGACCAATAGGTCGCACTTCGGTCCCTAATTAACCTTCCGTTAACGAAAGCCTTGAAGCGGGGCCATGCCTTTGCTTCGATTGGGACATGAGCACGGTCCTGATCGATATCCGCCGCGCGCGGGCCGAAGATGCAGTGCCTCTCGCCGAGGCCCACGACGAGGCTTGGCGCACGGCCTATCTCGGCCTCATTCCGGGACCGGAATTGGAGAAGCTCGTGACCCGCCGTGGCCCGTCCTGGTGGGACGCCGCCATCCGCCGCGGCTCGCGGATTTCACTCCTGATGTTCGGCGACGAGATCGCCGGCTACACGAATTATGGCCGCAATCGCGCAAAGAGCCTGCCCTATGGCGGAGAAGTCTATGAACTGTATCTCCGCCCGGAATATCAGGGTATCGGCTTCGGCCGGAAACTGTTCGCGATGGCGAAACGCGACCTCACCCAGGCCGGTCACTCCGGTCTCGTCGTGTGGGCGCTCACCGACAACGATCCCGCGGTGAATTTCTATCGCTCCATGGGCGGTCGCGCCGTCGCGCGATCGACCGAACGCTTCGGCCAGAAGGTTCTCGACAAGGTCGCCTTCGCCTGGATGCGCTGAAGAGTCTTACCGGGTCGATTTCCGCGCGCTGACGATTTCTTCAAGCCTTGCGATAATTTCGGCTGAGTTTCAGCTTACCGAAACGTTTTGATTCGCACTGTCTCTCCCTGAACGATCTTCAGGGCTGGACGCGGGAATCTTAGCGGTTTTAGCCAGCAGTTTTCTTAGCGAATCGTTTGCTGTCAGCTGGCGCACGCACGCGCATTTTCACACATTGACCGTCGGAAAGCGTCTCAATGCCGCCGATAGAATCGCGCCCGCCTTTCGGAGTCGCGCACAACAACTAGCAGCGATCTTGCGAAATTCGTCAGAGTCTCGCGCCACTCAACTCAGTTGAAGGCCCAGAACAATAGGCGCTCGGCGAATAGCAGGATCAGGATCAGGATCACCGGTGAAATGTCGAGTCCACCCAGGTTGGGCAACACGCTGCGGATCGGGCGCAGCACCGGCTCGGTCAGCCGGTAGAGCGCATCGCCGATCGTGCGAACCACATTGTTGTACGGGTTCACGACATTGAATGCGATCAGCCAAGACAAAACCGCCGACGCGATCAAGATCCAGATGTAAAGCGTGATGATAGTAGAGATAAGCCAGAAGAACGGATTCATACGACACTCCAGCGGACCGATGCTCGATCAATAGCCGTGCACGAAGCGGCGGAAAAGGCCGGGGAACATATTTTCCCGTCCAACTTAAGCAACATCGGGCCGCCGTCGCCTTGACACCCTTCCAAATGGCGGACTAGACCCTCCGGCGATACATCCCAGATTTCGGGGCCGTAGCTCAGTTGGGAGAGCGCCGCGTTCGCAATGCGGAGGTCAGGGGTTCAACTCCCCTCGGCTCCACCATTCCCCGTTATTCGCTACGCTCAAGCCTCGGCGCAGCCGGGTTTTTTGCTGTGGGCCAAAAAACGAACGGGAGACGGCCGGAGGGGTCATTCCAGCCGTCTCCCGTCGATTGTTTTGACCGGCTACGCAAAAACCAGATGCCGGCTGGGTTCTGTCAGCAAGCCGGTTGCCACCGCGAAAAAACACGCTGCCCGCGACATGTCGTGGGTCGCCCCGTCCGCGATTCAAAATCTGGTTTAGCTGAAATCACCCGCGCGCTTCGCGCGTCTCATTTTGCGAGGAAATTCGCATTTTGCGAAAGTTTTTCCTCGTCCGCCGGCTGCATCAGGCCCGTCCAGTAATCGAGGAACTGATCGAGCCAGCGCTGGGTCTTCGCATCATGGATCGCGCGGCCCTCGAAATGATCCTCTCGCGGACGCGCATTCGGCAGGGTCAGGCGCTCATGGCCACGCGTGGTCCAGCGGCACATCATGTGATGCGTTACTTCGCAATGGAACTGGATGCCGAAGGCGGCCGGCCCATATTGAAACGCCTGATTGGGAAACGTGTCGCTCTCCGCGAGCCGCACGGCATCGGCGGGCAGATCGAAGCCCTCGCGGTGCCACTGATAGATGTAATCCGGCCAATCGAAGAGTTTTTCGCCCTCCGGCGTAGCCCGCAGCGGGTAATAGCCGACCTCGACCAGCCCCTCCGGGTGGAAGTCCACCTTCGCGCCGAGATTTCGCGCAAGCACCTGCGCGCCGAGACAGATGCCGAGAAACGGTTTCTGTTCCTCCAGCGCGACCGAGGTCCATTCGATTTCCTCGCGCACATAAGGATCGTCGTCATTGGCGCTCATCGGGCCGCCGAAGATGATGACGCCATCGTGTTCGTCGAGGGTTTTGGGAAGCGTGTCGCCGAAGCGCGGGCGGCGCGCGTCGATGCTGAAGCCGCGTTCGATGAGGCGATGCGCAAGACGGCCGGGCGTCGAGTGTTCCTGATGGAGGATCGCCAGAATTTTCCGGTTCATTGCCGAATGCCGCTTGCCTGTATCCAAGCGGTGGCATGAATCGGCAAGCCCTTTCAAGGTGCGGATTACCGCTGTTTTCTCGCGCGGAAATGGGCGGCAGCAAGGATCAGCGGCCGCGGCAGGCGCGGCCCAAGAAACGCGATCATCTTATTGAACAAGCCCGGGATCACCACCCGCTTGCCGCGCTCAAAACCGCGCCAGCCCTCGCGCGCGACTTGCGTAGCGGAAGTGTGCGGAATTCCGGGAAACATCCGGCGCTTGCTGCCGGGTCTTGCCCGCTCCTGAAAACCGCTCGGCGTCGGGCCGGGACAAAGTGCGGTCACCCGTACCCGGCCGTCTAGTTCGGCGTAGAGGGCCTCGGAAAACGAAAGCACATACGCCTTGCTCGCGTAATAAACCGCCATGCCCGGACCGGGCACGAACGACGCAACGGAAGCGACATTCAGGATGCCGCCTTTCGCATCGATAATTTCCGGGAGAAAACGCGCGGTCAGGTCGGTCAGCGCGCGGACATTCAGATCGACCATGCCAAGCTGATCCGTGCGATCTAAATTTTCGAGTTCGCCTGAAAGACCGTAGCCGGCATTGTTCACAAGTTCGGCGACGCTCAGATTTTTAGCGGCCAGCATTTCGGCGATTTTGTCCGCAGACCCCGTCAGCGAAAGATCGAGCGGTATCGTGTCGGGACGCGGATGGCCTTTCGCGGCAACTGCATCCGCGACACGGGCCAATCCTTGATCGGAACGCGCCGTCAGGACAAGACGCCGTCCAGCCAAAGCCGCCGCGTACGCAAGTTCCTCACCAATTCCCAGAGACGCACCGGTGATCAGCGTGACGCCATTCACGACTGGTTTTCTTTGTCCGTGATTTCGTCGCGCATGTGCTTGCGGATCGTCACGCGGTCGCGCGCGGGAATATGCAGAAGCTCCGACGCGCGCCAGACCACGTTGTCCTCGAACTCGCTCAATTCCCCGTCGGCATAGGCGACTTCGAACATCATCTCGACCACGCGTTTGCGGCCTTCGTCGTCGAGCAGCCGGTTCAGCACGCTCGTGAACTGATAGAGATCGACCGCCTCGTTGTCGGCGCGGGTCGCCGCCTCGATCAGTTTCTCGGCGTCTCCCGCCTCCATGGCGAAGCGGTACGAAAGCACATCACGCAGCCGCCCTCGTTCGGCCGGATTGAACTCGTTGTCGCTGACGACAACGTGAACAAGCAGTGCGGCCGCCGCCAGCCGCGTCTCCGTCTCGTCGAAGGAAGCCGTTTCCTTCTCGGCACCAACGATCTCGCCGATGAACTTGCTCAGGGATTCGAACATCCGCACTCCATAGCGAACCCGCTTTGGCCGTGCAATCTGGCCAAAAATTGCCGGACGCACTAAGGAACATCAGATACTGGAGGGCTCGATGATCCGTTGCGTCATTCTCGACGATTACCAGAACGTGGCGTTGAATAGCGCCGACTGGAGCCAGCTTAAGGGTAAAGTGGAATGGCGCGTCAGCAGCGAGCCGATTCTGGACCGCGAAGCCCTCGTCTATGCGCTCGCCGACGCCGAAGTCATCGTTGCCATGCGCGAGCGCACGGCGTTTGACGGCGCCCTGTTCGAGCGCCTGCCCAAACTGAAGCTGCTGGTCACCACCGGCATGCGGAATGCGGCCATCGACCTGGAGGCCGCCGCCGACCACGATGTGACGGTTTGCGGGACCGAAGGCTCGGTCGGCGCTACCGCCGAATTGGCCTTCGGGCTGATCCTGTCGCTGATGCGGCATATCCCGCATGAAGCATCGCTCTTTCGCAGCGGCGGCAAATGGCAGACGACCTTGGGGCGCGAACTGAATGGACGGCAGCTTGGCATCCTTGGACTCGGCAAGCTCGGCGCGAAGCTCGCAAAATTCGGTCTCGCCTTCGGCATGAAGGTTTCGGCGTGGAGCCAGAACCTGACGCCCGAGCGTTGCGCTGAAACCGGCGTGGAGTTTGCGGGATCGCTGGAGAATCTTCTCAAGAGGTCCGACGTGATTTCAATTCATCTCGTGCTCAGCGAACGAACCAGGGCATTGATCGGCGCAAAGCAATTCGCGCTGATGAAGCCGGGCGCCGTTCTCGTGAACACTTCGCGTGGGCCGATCGTGGATGAAACCGCGCTGATCGACACGCTGAAAAACGGAAAGCTCGCGGGAGTGGGTCTCGACGTATTCGATGCGGAACCGCTGCCAAACAGCCATCCGCTGCGCGGACTGCCGAACGTGATCGGCCTGCCGCATCTCGGCTACGTCACCGAAGAGACCTATCGCATCTTTTACGGACAGGCGGTGGAAGACATCGCAGCCTGGCTCGAAGGCAAGTCCGTGCGTGTGCTAAAAAGCGTAAAACAGTAAATTATTCTTTGCCCGATCCCTTGCTGCCGCCCCGCGTCAGCAGCGATTGATAGAGCTGCGTCGCTTTCGGATCGTTGGGGGCTTTCTTGCGCGCCTGATCGGCATAGACGACCGCTTGCGGAAACTGGCCTAACCGGCACGGAGCGAGGCCTTCACCACGTTTTCCGCGCCGTGGACATTGGTGAGGATACATTCGAACGGATGTATTCGGCGGTCGGAATAATTTTCAGCGCCGCCGCGTGTACCACGACATCGATATCGCGCATGACGAGTTCGACGCGGGAAAGGTCGCGCACATTGCCGATGAAAAAGCGAAGCCGTACCGCCGTTTCAGAAGTGGTGCCGCAAGAGGGACTCGAACCCCCGACCCCGTCATTACGAATGACGTGCTCTACCAGCTGAGCTATTGCGGCTTGCCGCCCTGATAGCGGGGCAACCCTTAATTTTCAAGAAGCCGGGCGGGCAAGCCAGTCCAGGAGACTGAACCGCTTGCGGGGCGCTGGCGCATCGCCGTCCAGTTCCGGCCCCGGATCGTCCGGCAAGGGGGGCTCGGCCACCACAGGGCTGAATGCCCTCTTTGATTCGGCTTTTGGCCTGGGCAAAGTTTCGGCTGCGGTTCCAGACGGGGATAACGGCTTCGACGGTGCAGGCTTTAGGGCCTCGATCTCGATCTTGCCGGCGGGCATCGGAGTGACGGGCTTCGCCGCCGCGTCCTGGACGAGCACCGGTCCGCCTAGCGACTCAGGCGGCACGATCCAGGAAAACGCATTCACTTTGCCGGTCAAAGGCGAGGCCGGCAGCCATCGCTCGGAAACGTAGCCGTCCGCGACCCACGCCGGATCGCGCTTGCCGCGCACCGCGCGCGCGGTCCATTCGCGCGCCTTGCCGTGATCGCCGAATTCCTTGGCTTCGATCTCGGCCATCAGCATGCAGGTGCGCTGCGTCGGATCGGAAAGCAACGGCTCCAGCATCTCACGCGCCTGCTTGAAATCGTTGGCGTCGATGGCTGCACGCGCCACCGCGAACATCGATTCCGGATTGGTGGGCGCTTTTTTTGCGAGTGACTTCACCCGCTTCAGGCGGTCGCGCGCCGTATCGCCGGGACTGAGCAGCGCATACGCCTCCGCAAGATCGGGATGCGGTTGCAACGCCCAGCCTTTTTCGACGAGCTTGTTCGCGCGGCGAAGATTGCCTTCGCGTCCTTCGAGACGTGCTGAAAGTGTTACCGCCGGGATGAGATCGGGTGCGAGTTTTGCCGCCTGTGCGGCAAGCTCGCGCGCGCGGGCCGGATTGGTAAGTTCGGATTCCATCGCCTGCGCGGTGATGAGTGCTGCACGCTGGCGTTTTCCTTCCACCTTGGAGACGGCGCCCGCTTCGATCTGGCGATTGAGCGCCTCTAGCGCGCCATCCCACGCGCCGTTGCGCGAATTGAATTCGATCAGCGCTTCACCGGCCCATGCCAGCGAAGGATCGGTGCGGGCGGCTTCCTCCGCGAACGAGAACGCGGCCACCGCATCGTTCCTGCGGCGCGCCTCGATATAGAGCCCGCGCAGCCCGAGCGCTTTTGTATCTTCATGCCCGAGCATGTTGCGGAACTCCGCCTCCGCCGCCTGCGCGTCGCCGCCAAGCTGTGCGGCCTGCGCCGAAAGCAGAAGAACCAGCGGCTCTTTGCCGAGCAGCCTCCGCGCGCTACTCGCTGAACGGCCCGCCTCATGGGCATTCCCCGTACCGACCGCGATCATTCCACGCGAGATCGCCTTCCAGCCACGCAATTGCCGCCGCTCGTGGACGTATTCCGAAATGCGATGCGGCGCCGAAGCGAAATACCGCAGCAGCGACCAAACCACGATCATCGCTGCCATCAATGCAAGTAGTGCTACGAGCGCCACCGTGACCGACGTGGAGATGCGCCAGCCCTGCCAGGTCATCACGACCTCGCCGGGCCGGTCCACGATCCAGGCCGCACCGAGTGCGATCAGCGTGACAGCAGCCAGAAAGAACAGAATGCGGATCATGATTTCGGCTGTTCCGGCGATACGAGAATGGTCTCGATCAGTTTCCTGACCGTTGTCTCGGCGGCGAAGCGCTCATTGGCGGTGGCGATCCAGCTTGATGCTTCCGATTTCGAACGCTCCGGCAATTTTGCAAATTCCGAAACGGCGGCGACGAGATCGCCGCGCGTGAGCGCGCTTTCCATTCGTGCGACGACGGCTTCCGGTCCGTCGCCAGTTCCGTCACCGATCTTGCGGACTTCGACCAGCCGCGTTGCATTGGCATACAGCCTGGAAATAAAACCGCTTGCGTCTTCGGTGCCGCGCAAGAGTTTCGGCGCGAGCGCTGAAAACTGGTTGGCGAGAATGCCTACGGCTGGAATTCCCTTGGCGGAGGATTTTTCCAGCGCATCGAGTGCCGCGCCACGTGAACCGGTAGCAGCACGGGCGGCGGCAAGCTCCTGCACGAATGGCTTGCCGGAATTGATTGCGGCGGAAAGCGTATTAAGCGCCAGAATTTCCCTGGCGATCTCCGAACTCACCGACGATTTGCTTGCGGTGGTGAGCGAGGAAACGCGTTCATCAAGCGCGCCGATACGGGCAGTGAGCGACTGGATCGCCGTCGCAATGGCGGGCTGATCCTGCTGCGCGGCGATTTTCCGCAGTTCAGCAAGTGCCTCGCGCAATTCCCTGGAAACCGCGTCGGCTGAGGAATCTGCCGTAGCACCCGGTATTGTGGTGCCACCGCGCGTTTCATTTTCCGAGAGCCGCTTTTCAGCATTCGCGATGGAAGCCGCGAGCTTGTCGATCCGCTGGCCGATCGCCGGATTCTCCGCTTCTGCTGCGGGCCGTTTCGACAGAGTTTCAATCCGTGCGTTCAGGGCCGCGATTTCCCGCGAAAGGGAGGCGTCCTGCGGTCCCGCCGGTTGGCCAAACTGAGGAAGTGCAAAAAAGACGATGGCCGCACCGGCAGCGGCTCCAATGGCCCCGGCAATCAGCGAGGGAAGGAAGGCCGCAAGATTCATCCCGGCTTTCTTCGATTTTGCATCGGAATTGTCCGGCTTGGCGGAAGCCGGCGCAGGCTCCGGTTTCGGCTTCGGCTGCGCCTTGCCGCCGTCCTCTCCCAGCTCCTTCGCTTCAAGCTCGATCACGGGCGGCGGGCGGCGCGGCTTTTCGCTCTTGCCGCCTGGAGGCATGTCGTCCGGACGATCCCCCTCAGCCATGTTTCCTCGCGCGTTGGCTTTATGAAATAGACCTCCGGCGAAGTCGCCGCAACCTTTGGCGCTCATACCAGCGCCAAAAGCGCCTTCTCTTCCGGCCGGGCCGCGATCTCACACTTGCCGCCCGCGGCCTGGAGCGGCTCCGCGACAGCGCGCGAAAGGCAAAGATGCCGGATAACGGGAACCTGCTTCTCCAGTCCCGCGCGTTGCATCAGCGTCACAAACACCGCGGCGCTGCGGGGCGAGTAGTGTATCACCGCGTTCACCGATCCCTTGCCGATTGCTTCTGCCGCGGCCTTAGAAAACGAGGCTACGGCCTTCATTCGGTAAAGAACCAGCGTGACCGCCTCGATACCCGCCGGAGCAAGCAGCACGGAAAATTCCTTGGCTCGATGCTCGCCCGCGAGATGCAGGACAAGCGACCCGGGCTTCAATGTTTCGGCCAGCAGCTTTGCGAGGTCCGCTACATCACCTTTGGAATAAGTGACCTTATCGAATCTGGCTGCCCTAGCTGCCTCCGCCGTTCGAGCCCCGACCGCGAACACAGACACGCCCAACAGCGCGTCGATTCCGGGCAGGTTTTCCGCCGCACGCATCGCATTGGCGCTGGTTACAGCGATGGCATCGAAATTACCGGCCGGAATATTTGGCTTGACCCGTTCGAGCACAAGCAACGGCTCGACCAGTGCATCGTGACCCATTTCGGCAAGCCGTTTGGCGGTGCTTGTTGCGTCGGGCTCAGGGCGGGTGATTAGAACACGCACGGATCAGGCCGTCAGCACGCCCGCCGGGGCGCGCGCGCGCAACTCGCGGCCGGCATCCGCACCGAGCTTCTCGGCATCGGCAACGAGTCCTTCGCGGCGCGTGTCGGCAAAATTCTTTCCGTCCGGGGAGATCACTAGTCCATAAAATGAAATACGTCCGTTCTCTAACTGCGCATGACCGGAAATCGGCGCACGGCAAGAACCGTCCAGTTCGGCGAGGAACGCGCGCTCCGTGCGAAGTGCGATCGAAGTGACCTCGTGATCGATGGCCGAAACGACTTTCGCCGTCGCGGAATCGCTGCTCCGGATTTCGATCGTTACAACTCCCTGTCCGGCGGAAGGCGGAAATTCATTCGGGTCCAGAATTTCGGTTGCGCGATCAGCGAGGCCAAGCCGCCGCAAGCCGGCGAGCGCGAGAAGTGTCCCGTCGAACGAGCCGTTCGCGACTTTATCCAGCCGCGTATGCACATTGCCGCGCAGAAGTTTTGCTTCGATTCCCGGATTGAGCCGCTTCGCTAATGCGCTGCGCCGAACGGATGCCGTGCCAAGCACAGCGCCTGCCGGAAGCTCTTTCAGCGATTTCACCGCCCCGCCAATAAAAGCATCGCGCGGATCTTCGCGGGGCGGGCAGGCCGCCAGCCGCAAACCATCCGGCAGAAAGGTCGGCACATCCTTCGCCGAATGCACGGCAAGGTCGATCCGGCCATCAAGCAGGGCTTCTTCGATCTCTTTCGTGAACAGCCCCTTGCCGCCGATATCGGCCAGCGGCCGGTCGTGCACCGTGTCGCCGGTCGTGCGCACGATCACGATCTCAAAATCGTCGGGCGAACGTCCGTGCGCGGCCGCTAGCAGCGCGCGCACGTTCTCGGATTGCGTCAAGGCAAGCGGACTTCCCCGCGTACCGATCCTGATCTTGTCTGTCCCAGCCATGCTTTGTCTGGAATAGCACACTGTTGGGCGGGAACCGGAATTCCTGCTATGGGCTGGCCGGAAGGGCCGGCCGGCCCGCGGAAATATTTGATGCTGGTTCTAGGGATCGAAACCACCTGCGACGAGACCGCGGCTGCCGTGGTGGAGCGCAGCGACGACGGCTTGGGGAGGATTCTTTCCGACGTCGTGGTTTCGCAGCTCGAACAGCATCGCGATTTTGGCGGCGTCGTACCCGAAATCGCCGCCCGTGCCCATGTCGAGCTTGTCGATAAAGTCATACGCCGGGCGATGGAAACGGCCAACGTGGAGTTCTCCCAGCTCGATGCGGTCGCGGCGGCGGCCGGACCGGGACTGATCGGCGGCGTGATCGTCGGCCTCACTACCGGGAAGGCCATTGCCCTTGCCATGGGCAAGCCACTGGTCGCGGTCAATCATCTTGAGGCGCATGCACTGACGGCACGGCTTACGAACCGGGTCGAGTTTCCCTATTTGCTGCTGCTGATTTCCGGCGGGCACACGCAGCTGGTCTCCGTTGAAGACATTGGCCGCTACACGTTGATTGGCACCACGGTCGATGACGCACTCGGCGAAGCCTTCGACAAGACGGCGAAGATGCTTGGCTTGCCTTATCCCGGCGGGCCGGAGGTGGAGCGCTGTGCCGCGAATGGCGATCCGCGCCGTTTCAATCTTCCACGCCCGATGCAGGGGCGCCGCGAGCCAAATTTTTCGCTGTCGGGGCTCAAGACTGCGGTGCGGCTCGAAGCCGAACGCGTGAGCCCGCTCACGGTGAAAACGATCAACGACCTCTGCGCAAGCTTTCAGGCAGCGATTGTGGATGTGCTCACCGATCGCGTTGGCGTGGCACTCAAGCTTCTCCAGCACGGTCCCTGGCGGCCGCGTGCGCTTGTGGTTGCAGGCGGCGTCGCGGCAAACAACACGATCCGCCGGTCCTTACAGGGTGTCGCCGACGCGATGTCCACCCTCCTCGTGATTCCGCCGCCGCAACTGTGCACCGACAACGGCGCGATGATCGCCTGGGCCGGTGCGGAACGGCTCGCTCGCGGCTTTTCCGACGGCCTCGACGCGAGCCCGCGCGCGCGCTGGCCGCTCGGTGCTTCGCCCATCCGCAAAACGGCCTGAGTTCGCATGGGCACTTCCAAATCAATTGGCGTGATCGGAGCCGGCGCCTGGGGCACGGCACTCGCCAACACCGCAAGCCGCGCCGGCAATCAGGTCACTCTTTATGAGCGCGACCCTGAACTTGCCACGGCGATCGGGGGGAAACGCGTCAACGAACTTTTCCTGCCCGGTATTCCGCTGGAGCCTGGCGTTGCCATTTCTTCTTCTCCTCGCGAGATCGCCGCTTGCGATGTCATGCTGCTTGTGGTGCCGACGCAGAACTGCCGCGAGGCGATGCGCTTGTTCGCGCCAGTATTGAAGGGACGCACGCCGGTTGTCGTGTGCGCCAAGGGCATCGAGCAGGGCACGCGCAAATTCGTAACCGAGATTCTGGCCGAGGCCGCACCGCAATGTGTGCCCGCGATCCTATCGGGTCCAAGCTTCGCCTCCGACGTGGCGCGTGGACTGCCGACGGCCGTGACCCTCGCGGCGAACGACGAAGAACTTGCCGCTTCCCTTTCGGAAGCGCTGCGTTCGCCTGCTTTCCGCGTCTATCATACGAACGATGTCCGCGGCGTCGAGATCGGCGGCGCGGCAAAGAATGTGTATGCGATCGCGGCGGGGATTGCCGTGGGCCGCAAACTTGGCGCGAGCGCCCATGCGGCCCTCACCACCCGTGGCTTCGGCGAAATGGCACGGCTCGGGCGCACACTGGGCGCCCAGCCGGAAACTTTGATGGGACTTTCGGGTCTCGGCGATCTGATCCTGACCGCGTCTTCTCCGCAGTCGCGCAACTACGCATTCGGGGTGGCGCTGGGCGAGGGCAAAACCGTGGTGGAGGCCAGCGGCGGGAAACTTGCTGAAGGCAGCTTTACCGCGTCGGTTCTTGTCGAACTCGCCCGCACGAATGGCATCGACATTCCGATCGCGGAAGCCGTGGATGACATTCTGCAAGGCAAGGCCGAAATCGGCGAGGCCATCGCCCGCCTGCTTGCCCGGCCTGTGGGTTCCGAAATCTGAAACTGGCCGGTGGACGTACAAGTCCGGAGTGAATAGCTTTGCCGTGATTCCCGGAGACCGCGATGCATTTTGTCGCCCTTTGCCTCGACAAGCCCGACAGCCAACCAGTAAGACTCGCGAACCGCGCCGCCCATCTGGATTATCTGCGCGCGAAATCCGGTTCGATTGAAGTATGCGGACCACTGCTCAGCGATGACGGTGAGACCATGATCGGCTCACTATTGATCCTTCAAGCAAGCGACAAGGACGCCGCCGAAAAAATCCTGGCAGAGGATCCCTACCAGAAGGCAAATCTTTTCAGCTCGGTCGAACTCCGCCCATGGCGGTGGGTCGTCGGCAAGCCGGGCACCTGAGCGATGGCGTATTGGCTGATCAAGAGCGAGCCCGGCACCTGGTCCTGGGACGACCAGGTGAAAGCCGGCGCCAAGGGCACCGGCTGGGAAGGTGTCCGCAATCATCAAGCCAAGCAGAATATGACGAAGATGAAGAACGGAGACCGCGCCTTCTTCTATCATTCCGGCGAGGAAAAGAGCGTCGTCGGCATGGCTGAGATCATTGGCGAGTATCGGCCAGATCCGAGCGACAAGACCGGTAAATTCGGAATGGTGGTCGTGAAGGCAATCTCGCCCATGCCCATGCCGGTGACGCTCACCATGTGCAAGCAAGAAAAAGCCCTCGCCAAAATGGCGCTGCTGAACAATTCTCGTCTCTCCGTGCAGCCCGTCAGTGCCGCGGAATGGGCAGCAGTCTGCAAACTCGGCGGCTGCAAGCCGTAATGCAGCCGGAGAGGAAACCGATATGAGCATGAATTATCTCGCGGTAGTTCTTGCAGCCCTCGCGGCATTCCTGTTTGGCGCCGTCTATTACCGCACGCTTTCCAAGCATTGGCTGAAGGCGAGCGGAGTGCAGCGCTCGCAGGTGCAGGGCCACCCAGCCAGTCTCTACATCACCACCATTGTCGCCGAACTCGGGATGGCTTTCATGCTTGCCGGCCTGATCGCGCATCTCGGACCCGTCAACGTCCGCGGCGGCATGGTCACGGCGGCGCATGTCTGGGTCGCTTTCGTCGTGACAGTGATCGCCGTCAACAACGCATTCGGGATGCGCCCGGCCATGCTCACGATCATCGATTCCGGTCACTGGCTCGGTGTGCTGCTGATCATGGGTGCCGTAATCGGCGCTTTTGGCTCGTAATTCCAAGGAGGATTTGCCGCACGGCAACCAAAGTCGAGGGTCTTGTTCCTTGTCCTGAAAGCGCTGTTTTTGCTTATATGGGGCGACTTTATAAAAACGGCGGGCAGCAAAGCTGACCCGTCAGTCGAGTAGGGGGAAACGATGTCCGAGAAAGTGTACGAGGTCCCGGCTGACTGGAAGAGCCGCGCCTATCTGGACGACGCCAAGTACAAGGAAATGTACGCGCGCTCCATCAAGGATCCTGCTGCGTTCTGGGCGGCCGAGGCGCAGCGTCTCCACTGGTTCAAGAAACCGACCAAGATCAAGAACACCTCCTTCGCGCAGGAGAATGTCTCGATCAAATGGTTCGAGGATGGCGTCACCAACGCCGCCTACAACTGCATTGACCGCCATCTGGAAAAACGCGGCGATCAGGTCGCGATCATCTGGGAGGGTGACGATCCGAAAGACGACAAGAAGATCACCTATAAACAACTTCACGCCGAAGTCTGCCGCTTCGCCAATGTGCTGAAGGCGCAAGGCGTCAAGAAGGGCGACCGCGTCACCATCTACATGCCGATGATTCTGGAGGCGGCCTATTCGATGCTCGCCTGCGCGCGCATCGGCGCGATCCACTCGGTCGTGTTCGGCGGGTTCTCGCCGGACAGCCTCGCCGGCCGCATCGACGACTGCAAATCCACCGTCGTCGTCACCGCGGATGAGGGTCTCCGTGGCGGCAAGAAAGTTCCGCTGAAAGCCAACACCGACGCCGCCTGCGACAAGGCCGGCGGCGTGAAATCGGTCATCGTCGTAAAGCGCACCGGCGCCAAGATTGAGATGAAAGCCGGCCGCGACGTCTATTACGACGAAGCAGCAAAAGCCGTTTCCGCCGATTGCCCGTGCGAACCCATGAACGCGGAAGATCCGTTGTTCATCCTCTACACCTCGGGCTCCACCGGAAAACCGAAGGGCGTATTGCACACCACCGGCGGTTATTCGCTCTACGCCGCGATGACGCACAAATATGTCTTCGACTATCACGACGGCGATATTTACTGGTGCACCGCCGATGTCGGCTGGGTGACGGGCCACTCGTATATTCTCTATGGTCCGCTTGGAAACGGCGCGACTACATTAATGTTCGAAGGCGTGCCGAATTACCCGAGCATGTCGCGCTTCTGGGATGTCTGCGACAAGCACAAGGTCAATATCTTCTACACCGCCCCCACCGCGATCCGCGCGCTGATGCAGGCGGGGGATGAGCCGGTGAAGAAGACGAGCCGCAAGTCACTTCGTCTGCTCGGCTCTGTCGGCGAGCCAATCAATCCGGAAGCCTGGGAGTGGTATTATCGTGTCGTCGGCGACAACCGCTGCCCGATCGTCGATACCTGGTGGCAGACGGAGACGGGCGGCATTTTGATTACGCCGCTGCCGGGTGCCACCAAACTGAAGCCTGGGTCCGCCACGCGGCCGTTCTTTGGCATCATTCCGGAAATCGTCGACGCCAACGGTGTCGTGCAGCAGGGCGCCACCACCGGCAATCTCTGTATCGCCGATTCGTGGCCGGGGCAGATGCGCACGGTGTATGGCGACCACGAGCGTTTCGTGGACACCTATTTCAAGACCTATCCCGGCAAATACTTCACCGGAGACGGCTGCCGCCGCGATGAAGACGGCTACTACTGGATTACCGGCCGCGTGGACGACGTGATCAACGTCTCGGGCCATCGCATGGGCACGGCGGAAGTGGAAAGTGCCCTTGTCGCGCACACGAAGGTTTCCGAAGCCGCGGTTGTCGGCTATCCGCACGACATCAAGGGCCAGGGCATTTACGCCTATGTCACGCTGATGGCGGGCGAAAAGCCGACGGAAGAACTGCGCAAGGAACTCGTGGCTTGGGTCCGCAAGGAAATCGGCGCGATCGCATCACCCGATCTGATCCAGTTCGCGCCGGGCCTGCCCAAGACGCGCTCCGGCAAGATCATGCGCCGCATCCTGCGCAAGATCGCCGAGGACGAATTCAGCAACCTGGGTGATACCTCGACGCTCGCCGATCCCGCCGTGGTCGACGACCTCGTCAACAACCGGCAGAACAAGCGCAAGAGCGCCTGATTTTGATCATTCCGGGCGGTCGGCGGACCCAATCCGAATCCATCTGCATGCCTGTACGATCTGGCTGCGTGAGACGCGTACCGCATTGAGCCGGCTTGCATCGTTCAGGAAAAAGCCGCCGGGCCTTCACGGCGGCGGCTGCGAGCTTCGGCGCAGTCAATAGTGCGGCGAAAGCCGCCCCTGTCTGCAGCAGTTTCCGTCTGGAAAATTTCAGGCGCACGCCCCGCCCCGAGATTCACGCGCGGACGACGTTGCGCTTAACGGCAAACGTCCGCAAGCCGCATGTCGACATGGAAGTGATTGCTGTGGGCGGCGTCGTGATCGGGCGAGAGCACGGTGCCGAATATCCGGCAGGCCCCCTTGCGGACATCGCGCAGGAAGCGGCCTTTGGCGCCTTCATCCTTCCAGTCCTTTCCGATGTTGATGACAGTGCCGCCTTCGACCGTGAAGCCCGCAATATCAATTGCGTTCGCGAAAGCATGCTCGCTCAGGCGGCCCAATTTCTCGCGGTTGACGTTCCGGCAGGAATACGTGCCGACATGACGCACGGACATCAGTTTTTTGCCGAAATGTTCCTGCGCCGCCGGTATCAGCACATGCCGTTCCCACAGCAGAACGCCGAGCAGCGCCGGACAGCGCAGCATGATGTTGCTGCCGTAGCGCACGCCTGAATTCATCAATTGTGCCGCGTCGTCATACCCGCAACCGTTCTCACGCTTTTCCGGCTGCATACGCCGGAAATCAATCTTGTTGCGCTCGAGTGCTGAAAAGCAGCGCTCGGGATCGCGCTTCAGAAGCTGAAGATGCAGCTTGGTGAGATAACCCGGCGGCTCTTCTAGATCGAAAGGCTTGATGTATTCGAGGAGCGCCAGACCGAGAAAAATTCCCGTGAGCCCGATCAGAATCGTGAACCAGACGCGGCGGAACGAGTGCGTCATGCAAAAGCGCGCTCAGGAAAAATCGCTGGCAATTCCCTTCACTTCCCAATCGCCGTAGCGGACGGGATCGGGCCCGTCGCGCCCGCCTGTTTCCTTCGGCGCGGCTTTCCGCTGCGCCTCGGCATCGGCGCGGCGTGCGGCCGCTTCGGCGAGCGCCCGCTCTGCTGCGGCTTTCTTTCTGGCGCCTTTTTCTGCGTCGCTCATGGCTTCCCAGAACACTTATGGAGGCCCGCTGGTCAAGTCTTGCACGGACGCCTTTGCCATCCCATCTTTTATCGGGGCGAAAACGTGCGGCTTACGCCGTTGTTCCCGGAGGAAACGATGAACTACATGAAGACCGCCATCCTGCTCGCCGGTCTGACCGCCCTGTTCATGGGCGTCGGCTTCATGATTGGCGGCGAAGGCGGGATGATCATCGCCTTTCTTGTCGCCGCTGGCATGAATTTCTTTGCCTATTGGGGTGCCGACAAGATGGTGCTCTCGATGCACGGCGCGCGCGAGGTTGACGACCAGACCGCGCCCGAATTCGTCAGCCTGGTCCGCGAACTGGCACAACGCGCGAACCTGCCGATGCCGAAAGTCTACGTGATGGACAACCCGCAGCCAAACGCGTTTGCGACCGGGCGCAATCCGCAGAATTCCGCCGTCGCCGCCACCACCGGGCTGCTCAACTCGCTTTCACGCGACGAGATCGCGGGCGTGATGGCGCACGAGCTCGCGCATGTGAAGAACCGCGACACGCTGATCATGACGATCACGGCGACAATCGCCGGTGCCATTTCCATGCTCGCCAATTTCGGCATGTTCTTCGGCGGCAACCGCAACAACAATCCGCTGGGAGCCATCGGCACCATTGCCATGGTGATCCTTGCTCCGATCGCCGCCATGGTCGTGCAGATGGCGATCAGCCGCTCGCGCGAATACGTAGCCGACCGCGCCGGCGCCGAGATCAGCGGCAAGCCGATGGCGCTTGCCTCGGCGCTCGCCAAGATCTCCAACATGGCGCACCAGATTCCGAACGAGACGGCGGAAGCGTCACCCGCCACCGCGCATCTATTCATCATCAATCCGCTCTCAGGCGAGCGCATGGACAACCTGTTCTCCACCCACCCCGCAACCGAGAACCGCATCGCCGAGTTGCAGAAGCTCGCGGGGACAATGGGTCAGGGCGGCGGCATGGCGCCGTCCTCCGGCAGTGGACCCTGGTCGAAACGAGGCGGTCCGTGGGGCTGAGTTGCACTAAGGGCGCGCTGCGTTAAGAACAGGCGTGGTCAAAGCCAGACAACGCGCGCCCCAGCCAAAAACGCAGAAGAGCGTTCAGCCTCCCGCAGAAGTGCAGGGCTTCGCCGCACGCAAAGTCGCGGCCGAGGCGCTCGTCGCCGTTCTGAAGAACCGCCGGCCGCTGGACGAGACACTCGACTCTGCGCATGGTCTCTCGGACATCCGCGACCTAACCGACCGCGATCGGGCACTCGTTCGCATGTTGACGGCAACGGTGCTGCGCCGCCTTGGCTCGCTGCGGGCGATCATCAACGCGCTTGCTGAACGCGGCCTGCCGAAGGATGCGCCGCTGCTTGAGCCTGCCTTGTTGCTGGGTGCAGCACAGATTCTTTTTTTGGACGTACCGGATCACGCCGCGGTCGATCTCTCCGTGCGGCTCGCTTCGCTGGAACGCGGCGGCCGCTACAAGAATATGACCAACGCGATTCTGCGGCGGATTGCGCGCGACCGCGACAGCCTGCTGCAACAATACGAAGGGGAAGCTGACACGCCGCCATGGATGTTTGAACGCTGGCAAAAGCACTACGGAAATGAAACTGCGCACGCCATTGCCGCCGCGCACCGACTGGAGCCGCCGCTCGATCTGAGTGTGAAAAGTGATGCGGCTGCCTGGGCGGAAAAACTGGGCGGAAAAATGCTGCCGAACGGAACCGTCCGGCTTTCTTCAGGCGGCCATGTGGTTGAATTTCCCGGGTATGAAGAAGGCGAATGGTGGGTTCAGGACGCGGCGGCGTCTTTGCCGGTCCGTTTGCTTGGGAACGTCAAGGATTTGCGAGTCGCGGATCTCTGCGCCGCACCCGGCGGGAAGACCGCCCAGCTTGCAGCAATGGGCGCGAAGGTCACGGCGGTGGACCGTTCGGAGAACCGCCTGAAGCGGCTGCAAGCGAATCTGGAACGGTTGCATCTTTCCGCGAAAGTGATCACCGCCAACGCAGCGGAGTGGAAAAGCGAACCCTTCGATGCGGTTTTGCTCGATGCGCCGTGTTCCGCCACTGGCACGATCCGGCGGCATCCGGAAATTCTCTGGCAGAAGCGCCCTGATGACCTGTCGGCACTCATCACCTTGCAGGAAAGACTCCTCGACAACGCCGCCATACTGACAAAACCGGAAGGCTTGCTGGTATATGCGACCTGCTCGCTTGAGCCGGAAGAATCCGAGCAGCAGATTGAAAAATTCCTGTCGCGGAATCTAGATTTTGTTCGCATACCGGTCCGTGTGGATGAAATTGGTGGATTCGAATCACTCGTCTCGCCGCAGGGCGACCTGCGCACGCTGCCCTGTCACCTGCCGAATCCAGAGCCTCGCATGAGCGGCTGCGACGGCTTCTTTTCCTCGCGATTGCAACGGCTTCCCTGAACAGCCAATCCAAAGTGGACAGCGGACTCGCGTCCGATATGTTGTCGCCGGGGGAAGCGGGGCGGAAGCCGCCCTTGGGGGAGTAATAAGGTGATCGCGAATGAGCCGTGGAAATCCTCCCGAGCGGGTCCGGCTCGCGCTCACGGTCGTTCGGCATGGCTGGCGCCGTTTTCTCACCCGGCTCGCGTCAAATCCGAATTATCGCTGGCGCTTTCGCGTCAAGGTGCCTGAACGGCTCCTGATCGCGCCGCAAGATTTGCGAACCGGCGATCCGACTCTTGCGAGCGAATTCTATGCCGGCCGCTTTGCTTTTTGCGGCAAGGTGCTGATGACCGAGGGCCACTCGCCGTTCGAGCTTGCGGCTCCATCGCGCGAATGGAGCGATGCGTTTCTTTCGTTCAGCTGGCTTCGCCATCTCCGTTCGGCCGGGACTTCCATCGCGAAGGTCAATGCGCGCGCACTCGTCGCCGACTGGATCACGCTGCAAGGCACCTACCATCCGGTCGGGTGGCAGCCCGAGATCGTCGCGCGCCGCGTCATCTGCTGGCTGACGCAGGCACCGCTCATTCTCGAAGGCGCGGATCATCTATTTTACCGGAAATTTCTCCGCAGCCTTACAAGACAGGTGCGTTTCCTGCGCGCCTGCTATCCCGATATACGCGACGGCTATCCGCGGTTGCTCACGGCGATTGCGCTGTGCTTTGCGGGGCTTTGCGTTTCCGGCGAACAGCGGCTTTTGAAATTCGCGTCCCGCAAACTGGAAGAAGAACTCAACCGGCAAGTCCTGCCCGACGGCGGGCATATCAGCCGCAATCCGGCGGCACTCATCGAAATCCTGATCGACCTTTTGCCGCTGCGGCAATCTTTTGAGGCCAGAAGCGTCCCGCCCCCGCCGGCTCTCTTGAACGCGATCGACCGCATGATGCCGATGCTGCGCTTCTTCCGGCACGGCGACGGCGCGTTTGCACTGTTCAACGGCATGGGCGCCACACCGGGCGACATGCTCGCCACGGTTCTCGCCTACGACGACGCGCGCGGCTCGCCGGTCGCGAATGCCGCCCATTCCGGTTACCAGCGGATGGAAGCCGGCTCTTGCCTCGTGATTGCGGATACCGGAAGGCCGCCGATGATGTCGGTATCGCAGGAGGCGCACGCCGGATGTCTCTCTTTTGAACTTTCACACGCGCGCAACCGCATCGTCATCAACTGCGGCATGCCAACCATGAATCGCGACACCTGGCGGCAGGCCGCACGCGCCACTGCCGCGCACTCGACCGTCACCTTTAATAACGAGTCTTCCTGCCGGTTCCTCGCCAGCGACGCTTACAAGAAGCTCCTCGGTGCTCCGGTGATCGACGGGCCGAAAGACGTAAAGGTAGTTCGCGGCGACCGCGATGGCTCCATTGTAGTGCGCGCGAGCCACGACGGTTACGGCCCGCGCTATTCCGTCGTTCATCAGCGCTCCTGGCGGCTTGCGCAGGACGGCACCCGCTTGGATGGAGAAGATGTGTTTTTTGCGCCGGATGGCGGCGACATCCCCAAGAAAGCGAAGGACGCATTCGCCATCCGCTTCCACCTGCATCCGAACGTCAAGGCGAGCCGCCGCACCGATGGTGAAAGCGTGCTGCTCGCCCTGCCCGGCAGCGAAAGCTGGTTGTTTAATGCGCCGGGCGCCGTAGTCGAACTGGAGGAAAGCGTTTTTCTCCCGGCAACCGACGGGCCTCGGCGCTCGGAGCAAATTGTGATCTCCGGCCAGGCCCGTGGAATGCCGCGGGTCGTATGGTCTTTCGTGCGCGCCTCGAAGGCCGCACGCGAACGCGGGGAAAACAGCAGCGTGCCGGAATTGCCGCTTTGACCTTGGTCCGGTATCTCTTTGTTCTGAGGCCGCGCTGCCGCGACGGTCCGTTTGAGCCGACGAATGTCACGCATCCGCCCTGTCCGACGCGCCCTCATTTCCGTTTCCGACAAGAGCGGACTGATCGGATTCGCGCGCGCGCTTGCAGCGCAGGACGTTGCACTCGTCTCGACCGGCGGAACGAGCCGTGCGCTGTCCGAAGCGGGCCTGAAAGTAACGGACGTTTCCGAGGTAACCGGTTTCCCGGAAATGATGGACGGCCGCGTAAAGACATTGCATCCGCACGTGCATGGCGGCCTGCTCGCGGTGCGCGACGACGAGAGCCATATCGATGCGATGACGAAGCACGGAATCGAGCCGATCGATCTGCTCGTCGTGAATCTCTATCCGTTCGAGGAGACGCTCGCGAAAGGCGGCACGCTTGAGGAATGCATTGAGAACATTGACATCGGTGGACCGGCCCTGATCCGCGCCGCTTCCAAGAACCACGGTGATGTCGCGGTCGTGGTCGATCCTTCCGATTATGAGCAGGTGCTAGCAGAAATCACCGCGCACAAGGGTACGACGCTCGCGTTGCGCCGGCTGCTGGCAGCCAAGGCATTTTCACGCACGGCGACCTACGACGCAGCGATCGCCAACTGGTTCGCCGAGCAGACCAACACCGACGCGCCGCAGTGGCGCGCGTTCGGCGGACGTCTGGCGGAGCGCCTGCGCTACGGCGAGAATCCGCATCAGACCGCCGCGTTCTACACGTCTTCTGATAAACGCATCGGCGTTGCGACCGCGCGTCAGGTTCAGGGCAAGGAGCTTTCCTACAACAACCTCGCTGATACTGACGCCGCTTTCGAGTGCGTTGCCGAATTTGAACAGAAACGCAGCGCTGCTGTTGTCATTGTGAAGCACGCCAATCCCTGCGGCGTGGCCGAAGGAAAGAACCTCGCCGACGCCTATCGCAAGGCGCTGGCCTGCGACCCGGTATCCGCCTTCGGCGGGATTGTTGCGATGAACCGCACACTCGATGCGGAGGCCGCAAAAGCGATCGTGGAAATCTTCACCGAGGTGATCGTCGCCCCCGACGCAAACGAAGAGGCGATCTCCATTGTCGCCGCAAAGAAAAATCTTCGTTTATTGCTGACGGGAGGACTGCCCGATCCACGCGCGGCCGGCCTGACGTTCCGCTCCGTTGCGGGCGGCATGCTGGTGCAATCGCGCGACAACGCCGTCGTGGACGGGCTTGAATTGAAGGCCGTGAGCAAGCGCAAGCCGACCGTGGAAGAATTGTCTGATTTGAAATTTGCGTTCCGCGTCGCGAAGCACGTCAAGTCGAATGCGATTGTCTATGCCAGGGACGGCGCCACGGTAGGCATCGGCGCGGGCCAGATGAGCCGCATCGATTCCGCCCGTATCGCTGCTTCAAAGGCGATGGATGCCGCGAAGGCCTCCGGCCGTGCCGAGCCGCTCACCAAGGGCTGCGTCGTTGCGTCCGACGCATTTTTTCCCTTTGCCGACGGACTGCTCGCCGCGATCGACGCGGGTGCCACCGCCGTGATCCAGCCTGGCGGATCAATGCGTGATGACGAAGTGATCGCGGCGGCGAACGAAAAGAATATCGCGATGGTCTTTACCGGCGTCCGCCACTTCCGGCATTAGCTGGTTTGAGCATGACCCGTTCCGAAAACCGGCTCCCACTTTTGGGGAGTCATGCTCTAACGTTCACCTTCGTCAGCAGCCAGCCGCCGGCGAGGAAGAACACCACCAGCACCGAGATGCCCGCGCGCTGGCTGGCCGTAACCGCCGTCACCGCTGCCACCATGAAAGGGCCGATGAACGAGGTCACTTTCGCGCTCAGCGCGAACAGCCCGAAGAATTGCGTAACACGATCCTTGGGCACGAGATACACAAGCAGCGTGCGTGACGCGGCCTGCAGAGGCCCCACGACAAGCCCGATCAGCAGACCGACCGCGACATAGGCTTTTTCCGCCGCGGATCCATAAATGCCACGCCCGTCCACCGGCGGCATGACTTCGAACACAAAACCGATCCGGTCGCGCGTGATTGAAAGAATCGCAACGGACGCAAAGATCAGCAGACCAAGACCCGCGAGAATGATCGCCTTCGATCCGAAGCGGTCGTCGAGCTTGCCGCCTGTATAAGCGCCGATCGTTCCCGTTATCGTGAGCAGGATTCCGAAAATGCCGAGTTCGATGGCGCTCCATCCGAACGTGCCGGCGGCGTAGATGCCGCCGAACGCAAACAGCGCGACGAGACCATCGGCGTAGATCATGTTGGCGATCAGAAAAAGCAGGACGTTTCGGTAGCGCGGAAGATGATGAACCGTCTCCCACAAGGTACGCAGACCGCGCTCGACCGCGGCCTTCAGAGGAAGTTTCATGCGTTCATCCGGCGTGAACAGAAAAAGCGGCAGCGCGAAAATCACAAACCAGATCGCGCTCAGCGGGCCGGAGATGCGGTCGCCTTCACGAGCCGCTGCGTCGAGGCCGAACAGCGGCGTAAATCCGAGCAGCGTCTTGCCGGTCTGCGGGCTCGCCGCGATGAAGCCCAGCATGAGGACAAGGCTGACAAGGCCGCCAAGATAGCCCGTTGCCCAGCCGGTGCCGGAAAGCCAGCCCATGCGGCGCCGCGGCACGAGTGTCGGCATCATGGAATTCACGAATACGGAGGCGCACTGCGCGCCGACCGCGCCGATGGCAAAGCCCGCAAGCACGATGAAGACCGTACTCTGGTCACCGGGCTTGCCCAGCCACAGCAGGCTCGAGCCGATCACGATCAGCACGCCGAAAAATGCAATCCAAGGCTTGCGCCGTCCCGATGCATCCGCAATTGCGCCGAGTACCGGCGCCATGATTGCGATCACGAACCCGGCCGCACTCGAAGCAAAGCCCCACAGCACCTGTCCTTCCGCCGGGTTGCTTGCGATGCTCGCCGCAAAGTAAGGCGCGTACACGAAAGTCGTGATCAGCGTGAAGTAGGGCTGCAAAGCCCATTCGAACATCACCCAACCGAAAATCGCTTTGGAAGAAGCCGATTTCTGCGTCGCCTTGACCGCGCCCTTGCCGCGCGCGGCGGAGTTCGTTCGTGCCATGGATATTCCGATGAATTCAGCGCCCGGCGAGATCGTCGAGCAAACTTACAGCGACTGCGAGTTTGGACAAGGTCAATCCTGAAGCTGCGATTTCCCGCATGCCGCTGCGAACGCGCTCCACATCCTCGCGATTCTGTTCGACCCACTTGTCCGTAACACTTTCATCGCCCGCTTCAGCCTCCAAAACCTGGATGGTGATACTGCGAAGCGCCGAAGCGATTTCGCTCACGGCATGGTCGAGCGCCAAGCGGTCGAAATGATCTTCGGTTTCGAGTTCTTTCGCCTGTTCGATCAGCCGGTCGATTTCGAACATGGCGCTTATGCTGAAATAGACAAGCGTTACATCCTGCAGCGGCTTGCCGGTTTCGCCGGAAACGAGCACCGCATCCGGCGCCGCAGCCAGCAGCGGCAGGTTTGCAATCTTGCGGGCGAACGGCTCCGGCACTTTTGCAGCAAGAAGTACGGCCGCGCGCTTGTCACGCAAGATTTTCTGCTCAGCCGACAGAATCTTGTCGAGCAGCATTTCCAGCGCCTCGATCCCGGTCTGGAATCGGCTTACCGCCTTTTCAAGCCCTGACTTCAAATCCGCCCGCCGCAAGAACCATGAGACACGGTCGAGCAGCAAATCCTGCACGGCCGAGTAAAGTGCGAGCTGCGTTTCGCCCGCAACCTTGCCATCGAGCGCATCAATCTCGCCGTTGAGCGCCGTCATGCCGAATGCATCACGCACAGCCACAAAGGCTTTGGAGATATCAGGCGCGCTCTTGCCGGTACGGTCCATCATGCGGACAACGAACGACGGGCCACCACGATTGATGATCGAGTTCGCAAGCATCGTCGCGATGATCTCGCGCCGCAGGCGATGTACCGCCAGTGCCTCGGGAAAACGATGCGAGACGACTTTCGGAAAGTAGCGGACAAGCTCGCGCGCGAGATAGGGATCGTCCGGCACATCTGAAGCGAGCAAATCGTCGTAGAGCGTGATTTTGGCGTAGGCGAGCGTGACGGCGAGTTCAGGGCGCCTCAGTCCCTCCCCGCGCATTTGGCGTTCTGCGATTTCGCCATCCGAAGGCAGGAACTCCACCGCGCGATCAAGCAACTCGCGCGCCTCAAGCGTCTGAATCAGGCGCTTTTCAAAACCAAGGTCTTCGCCGGCTCGCCGCTGCGCCAGCGAAAGCGCGAGAGTCTGGAGATAATTATTGCGCAGCACGAGAAGGCCTACATCTTGCGTCATCTCCGCAAGCAGTTTGTTGCGATCCGGGAGGCTGAGTTTTTTCTCACGCACCGGAATGCCGAGCGCGATTTTCAGGTTCACTTCAAGGTCCGAAGAGTTGACGCCGGCGGAATTGTCGATCGCGTCGGTATTCAGCCGCACGCCGGCCCGCGCCGCCTCGATGCGCCCGAATTGCGTCATGCCGAGATTGGCGCCCTCGCCGATCACCTTGCAGCGTAGCTCGTTGGCCGCGATACGGATATGATCGTTCGCGCGGTCCCCGGCTTTCTCATCGGTTTCGAACGAAGCACGGACATACGTGCCGATCCCGCCAAACCAGAGAAGATCGGCCGGCATTCTCAGGATCGCCTGCATCACCTCGGCGGGTGCTGCATCGGCTGTCTCGATTCCCAGAAGCGCGCGCATCTCAGCCGATAGTGGAATCTTCTTCAGGTTGCGCGGAAACACGCCGCCGCCTTTCGAAATCAGCGACCTGTCGTAATCCTGCCAGCTCGAGCGCGGCAGCGCGAACATGCGCTCTCGCTCCTTAAACGATTTTTCGGGATCGGGTGACGGGTCGATGAAAATATCCCGGTGATCGAAAGCCGCAACAAGCTTGATCGTCTTCTCCAGCAGCATACCGTTGCCGAACACGTCGCCGGACATGTCGCCGACACCGGTGACCGTGAACGGCGTCGTGCGGATGTCGACATCCATCTCGCGAAAATGCCGCTTCACCGCTTCCCACCCGCCGCGCGCGGTGATGCCCATTTTCTTGTGGTCGTAGCCGACCGACCCACCGCTCGCAAAGGCGTCGCCCAGCCAGAAGCCGCGGCGGATCGCGATGCTGTTGGCGAGATCGGAGAAAGTCGCGGTGCCCTTGTCGGCGGCGACAACAAGATAGGGATCGTCCGCATCGTGGCGCACGATGTTATCCGGCGGCTCGATTCCGTTCGGCCCGATGTTGTCTGTCAGCTCCAGCAGGCTTGATACGAAAATCTCGTAGCAGGCCGTGCCTTCTGCCATCACTTCTTCCCGCGTACCGCCTGCGGGCATCCGTTTCGGCACAAAGCCGCCCTTCGCACCCACCGGCACGATCACGGCGTTCTTCACTTGTTGCGCCTTCACAAGGCCGAGCACTTCCGTGCGGAAATCCTGCGGCCGGTCCGACCAGCGCAAACCGCCGCGTGCGACTTTGCCAAAACGCAAATGAACGCCCTCGACCCGCGGCGAATACACAAAGATTTCAAAGAGCGGCTTCGGCGCGGGCAGGTCCTGGATTTTACGGCTCTCGAACTTGACCGTGATCGTCTGCCGCGGCTGCCCATCTTCCCCGATCTGGTAGAAATTCGTCCGCACCGCCGCCTGTACAAGATTCATAAAGCGCCGGAGGATACGGTCTTCATCGAGGCTCTGCACGTCTTCCAGCTCGGCCTCGATCTCGGCGGCGATTTCGTTCACCTTCACACCGCGTTCATGCGGCGAGATCGCAAGTCGCGGATCGAAGCGAGTCTCAAACATGCCGACGATTTTCTTCGCAATACCCGCATGGAGACGCATCGTACTCCAGAGATAGTCCTGGCTGAACGGAACACGCACCTGCCGCAGATACCTCGACAGCATTCGCAATAGCACCGCTTCGCGCCACGACAATCCGGCGGCGAGTACCAGCGCATTGTAGCCGTCGCTTTCCGCACGGCCATGCATGACGGCGATCAAGGCGGATTCCAGCCTGCCATCGAGCGCATCGAGATCGATTTCGCCTCCGCCTGCGCGCGTCAGCGTCGTGTCGTGCAGCCAGGCCCGCGAAGACGTTTCGTGCCGCGGCTCGATCGTATAGGTGCGCTCATTGATGACGTTGAAGCCCATATGTTCGAGTACGGGCACGCGCTCGGAAAGCGGAATCGGCCTGCCGCAGCTCCAGACTTTCAGGTTGATACAATCAGTGCCCGAGCTTTCCCGCCGGTAGAAGTCGATGGCGAGCCGGCGATCGTTTTTCAGCGATTCCAGAATCCGGATGTCCTTCACCGCCGCTTCGGGCGTAAACGATTCCCGATAAGCCGCCGAGAACGCCTCGCGATAATTGCGCTCAAGCTCGAAAGCCTTGCCGGATATGAATTCGGCCGAAAGTTTCGCCGCCAGTTCATCCGTCCAGTTGCGGACGATTTGCACGATTGCGGCTTCGAGGGCAGCGCGATCGATTTCCGGCGTCGGACCTTCATCACGGCCGATGATGAAGTGGACGCGCGCGAGTGGACCATCGGGAAAGAACGGATAGAAAGCCGACACGCGCCCGTTGAAGGTTTCAGCAAGATAGGCGCCGATCTGTTCGCGCGTCACGCTGTTGTATCGCTCGCGCGGAACGTAAACGAGCACCGAGACGAAGCGGTCGAACTTGTCCTTGCGCGAGAGCACCCGAACGCGCGGTCGCTCGTCGAGCTGCATGATCTCGATCGCAAAGCGATACAACTGCTCCTCGTCGATCTGGAACAGCTCGTCGCGCGGATAGGTCTCGATCACGTTCACCAGCGCCTTGCCGGAATGGCTCGAGGGATCGAGCCGGGCACGCTGCGAAACGTTTTCGATCTTGCGCCGCAGAAACGGGATTGAGCGCGCCGAGCGTGTGTAAGCAGTCGAGGTGAACAGTCCGACGATGCAAAGTTCGCCCGTCAGCCTGCCCGTCGCGTCGAAACGCTTGACGCCGATGTAATCCATGTAGGCGCGGCGATGCACCCGCGAGCGCACATTCGCCTTCGTGATGATAAGCTGCACCGGGCGGCGCAGGAATTCGCTGAGTTCGGGCGTCGTGGTTACTAGCCTGCCCCCGCGCCGCAGCACGCGCGTTTCCTTCCCGCGCAGAATTCCGCGCCCCGTCTCGAAAATCGGCTCCAGATTGTCGCCATCCTTTAACGCGTATTCGCGCGTGCCGAGGAAGAGGAAATTTTCACCGATCAGCCATTCAAGAAACTCGCGTGCCTCTTCGACTTCCTCTTTCGGCAGCGGAGACGGTAAAGAGACCAGTTCGCGGGTCGCCGCCTGCACGCGACCAAGCATTTCCTTCCAGTCGCGAACGCTCGCCTGTACATCCGACAGCGTTTTCTGGAGTGCGTCGCGAATTCCGGCGTGCTGCGTTTCGTCGATACGCTGCACATGCAAGTGAATGAAACTCTCGCGTATTCCTCCCTTGGCGGAAGCGAGACCGAGCCACGATTTCAGTTTTCCGTCATGACCGCGGTCCACCGCAAAGATCGGATGCGCGACCAGTTGCACGGCAAGCCCCTGTTCGGCGAGTTCACCCATCACCGAGTCGAGCAGGAACGGCATGTCGTCGTTGGTAATGTCGATGACGGTCGTAGCGACAAGCGCCCTGTCCGGACCGACGGACGGCGGATTGTCCAGCCGGATTTTTGGCTGTCCGGGCGTCCGGTTCGTCAGATGCTTGAAAGCGCCGGCGGAAGCTGCGGCAAGTTCGGCTGCGCTATAGAGACGAAGATCTTCCGCTGCCGTTCCTGAATAAAGCGCTTCCACGAACCCGCGCGGCGCGCCCGCGGCTTCCGCAAGCATCGTCGCCTCGCGCAACAGCGGGCTTTGGGAGTCGTTCGAAGACAACAGATCGCCTTCCATCGCAGCCTCGCGGCCAGCCGGCGGCGGCGAATCGGACCGGCCAGAGGCGCGGAGCATCGTCTCGCCGGGTGAACCTGTCGAGGGGCTCTTTTTGCGTCGTGTTGAAGAGCTGTTAGTTTTCATGGATCAAGGGAGGGTACCGTGACGCACAAAACCGCTGGGACGCCAAAAAAACTAAACAGCAAAGATGAAAACGTGATGGCGCTGCCGCTTTCTCCCGCGGCGCTCGACGCCGAGATGACGGCGTATTTCGCCAAATGCGAGGAAAAATTAAGCTTCATTCCCAACGTGCTAAAGGCCTATTCGTTCGATCTCGCAAAGTTGAAGGCGTTTGTCGCGATGTCGGACAATTTGATGCTGGCTCCTTCCGGCCTCAGCAAGCTCGAACGCGAGCTGATCGCGGTCGCCGTCTCCTGCGCCAACCATTGTCACTATTGCCTTGTCGCGCACGGTGCCGCAGTGCGGAAACTCTCCGGCGACAAAATGCTCGCCGAAACGATGGTCGCGAACTACCGCGCGGCCGAACTGGATGGCCGCACCCGCGCGATGCTGGATTTTTCCTGGAGGCTCGCGGTCGAACCTTGGCTAATCGCGGAAGAAGATCGCAAAGCCCTGCGCGATGTCGGATTCAGCGAGCGCGACATCTGGGACATCGCCGCCGTTGCGGGATTCTTTTCGATGTCGAACCGCATCGCGAGCGCGGTCGAGATGAAACCGAACGCCGAATATTACGATATGGGACGCTAAGCATTAGAGCAGCACTAGTTTGTCCGGCAACTCGTCGCGGTTGATCGCGCCCGGCGGAAAATGCTGTGCGAGCAACTCGCCGCAGACGGTGATCGCTTCGATAAAACCGTCGGCAATTTTTCCGCGCTTCATCGCCTGCGTAAGAAGTTTCACCACGCGATCCCAGACTTCCTGTTCCACCTTGGCAGCGATACCGATATCGGCCACGACTTCCACATAGTGTTCGGCGAGCGAGACGAAGATCAGCACGCCCGTGCGCGCTTCGGTACGGTGCAGCCCGTGCGCCGCGAACTGCCGCTGCGCCTCGGCATGGGCGCGCTCGAACATCGTGCGCTTCGGAACCATCAGCAGACGTACCGCCGGCAGCAGCAGCACCAGCATGACCACCAGAAACACGGTGAGCTGGAAAATGTAGATCGTGGTCGCCTCGATGCGCGTGAAATACAGAAGCGGCATCGGCACGAGTAGCGCTGCAAGGGCCGCCCAGGCGATCGGGATCATCCGGTAGTCGCTGGACGCCCGCATCAGCACGCAGAAAATTTCGCCGGACGTATTTTTCTCCGCGTCCCGGATGCTCCCCGTGATGCGTTTATCGTCTTCCGGCGTCAGTATGAAATCCGCCATCACCAGCTCCCCGACGATCCGCCGCCACCGAACGACCCGCCGCCGCCGGAGAAGCCCCCTCCGCCGCCTGAAAAACCGCCGCTCGATCCACCCGAGGAATACGATCCGCCCCGCGATGTTTCCCAAAATCCCTTGCCGCGCTTGTTCGAGCCAAAGCCCCGCGAAATATCGTTGAGGATCGAGACGATCACGAGAAACAGGATGAAGCCGAAAATGATGAGGGGAATCAGCGCGGTCCAGTCCGCCTCACGCGATGGCGAACGCACCGTGGCCCGCCGCTTCCATTCTTCCGCGTCGCCCGAAAGAACCTGGAGAATATCCTCTACGCCGCGCCGGATACCACCGGGAAAATCGTTGGCGCGGAAACGCGGCAGGATCGAATTCTGGATGATGAAATTCGCCACCGCATCCGGCAGCACGCCTTCCAACCCATAGCCGACCTCGATCCGCACACGCCGCTCGTTCGGCGCCACGATCAGGATCACGCCGTTGTTCTTGTCCTTCTGACCGATTTGCCAGTGCCGCCCGAGCTGATAGCCGTAGTCTTCGATGGCATGGCCACTCAGCGAGCGAAGCGTGACGACGACGACCTGATCGGTAGTCTTCTTTTCATGTTCGGCGAGCCGCGCATCGATTTCGGCGCGCAGCCGGCCGTCGAGGAGTTTTGCCTCATCGACGATGCGGCCGCTCAGTTTCGGAAAGACGATCGATTGCGCGAAGGCGATACCCGCGAAGCAGACAAGCACGGCGACGATTATCGCAACACCGCCGCTCCGCCGGAAAAACAATGGCCTCGCACACATCTTGCGTTGCCCCCGCAACCGTCAGGACAACGCTATTTGGTGAACTTCACGTTGGGCACGGTCATCTGCGCCTCGGGGATCGTGAACGTCTCCATCGGCTTGTTGTTGCGATAGACAGTCATCGCCCAGAACACACCCGGCACCGTGCGCAGTTCAGTGTTGTAGAGGCGCACCGCTTCGATGTAGTCGCGCCGTGCGACGGCGATGCGGTTCTCGGTGCCTTCCAGCTGCGCTTGCAACGTCAAAAAGTTCTGGTTCGATTTCAGCTCGGGATAATTCTCGACCGTTGCGATCAAGCGGCCGAGCGCACCGGAGAGTGCCGCCTGCGCATCCTGGAACTGCTTGAACAGCGCCGGATCATTGACGGTCGAGGCATCCACCTTGATCTGTGTCGCCTTCGCCCGCGCCTCGACGACGCCGATCAGCACGTCCTTCTCCTGCTGGGCGGCACCCTTCACCGTTTCGACGAGGTTCGGGATCAGTTCGGAGCGGCGCTGATACTGGTTCAGCACGTCGCTCCATTTCGCCTTGGCCTGCTCCTCGGCGGTCGGGATATTGTTGATGCCGCAGCCGGCGAGCAGAAAAGCGGCGGAGAAAATGGCGAGGGCAGCGCGCAAACTGCCGGTGAACACAGTCGGCATTGAAAACCCCGTTTGTTGGCTGAGTTCGATCCTCATATCCGCGGGCGCAAATACAAGCGAGCGTCCGCACAGTATTTCACATAAAACAGCAATGCGCCAAACAGCGCTGCCGCGCGCCGTTGGGCGCGGACAGTTTTCGCGTTTTGTCGATGAGAGAAAATTGGAGCGGGCGAAGGGATTCGAACCCTCGACCCCGACCTTGGCAAGGTCGTGCTCTACCCCTGAGCTACACCCGCATCCGGGAATTCACGGCGGCCGATCCTTGTACTGGCCGTCCACCGGCGGTTCTATGCCAAATGCAGCCGCCCAATGCAACCAGCGCACCGGAACTCGACGAGCTTGCCGGAAATACAATCCGCTCGCTAGATGAAGGGGTTAAGCACCCTGCCGGTTTTTTCCGCCATGGCCACCACCCCGGATGAACTATTAGCCTTCCTCGACCGGCTCGGAATCCGCACCAAAACGGTGCGGCACGAGGCCGTTTTTACCGTCGAAGAATCCCGCAAGCTTTACGGCGTACTCAAAGGCACCCACACCAAGAACCTCTTTCTGGTCGACAAGAAGAGCTGCCTCTTCCTCGTTTCCGCCGAGAAAGATGCCGAGATTAACCTGAAGCAGCTTCACAACCGGATCGGCGCGTCGGGCCGGCTGTCGTTCGGCAAGCCCGAGGCGATGCGGGAGATGCTCGGCGTAGAGCCAGGTTCGGTCACGCCCTTTGGCGCGATCAACGATAAGCAAAGACGCGTTACCGTGATCCTCGATAGCGCGCTTATGGAGCGCGGCACGCTGAATTTTCATCCGCTGGTGAATACCGCAACCACCCGCATCGAGGCCGCCGACATGCTGCGCTTCCTGCGCGAAACCGGCCATGAGCCTCTGGTACTGGACGTCTCAGGGCCGGAACGAAGCCCGCAGCCCGAGGCTACCTGACCATTTGCATTCGGCCCCGGATGCTCCCATTTATGGGCTGAACAAGCACTGGAGCCTGCAATGCTGCTTACTGAAGGAGCCGTGTCCGCGAGTCCGGCACCGGCCGGCAACCTCGTCTCGGACACCACCGACAAGACATTCATGAAAGACGTGATCGAGGAATCAAAAACCCGTCCCGTCCTCGTCGATTTCTGGGCGCCGTGGTGTGGCCCCTGCAAGACGCTGACGCCTGTCCTGGAAAAAGTCGTGAAGGCCGCCAAGGGCAAGGTGAAGCTCGTCAAGATGAACATCGACGAGCACCCGCAGGTGTCGCAGCAGCTCGGCATTCAATCCATTCCGACCGTGTTCGCCTTTAAAAACGGCCAGCCGGTGGACGGATTCATGGGCGCTTTGCCGGAAAACCAGATCCTCGCCTTCATCGAACGACTCATCGGCAAGATGCAAGGCGGCGAAATCGATCTTCTGAAAAGCGCGGAAGATGCGCTCAGCAGGGGCGAAACAAGCACGGCGGCGGAAATCTATGCGCAGGTACTGGCGGAAGATTCGGAAAACATCCGCGCCCTTTCGGGCCTGGCCCGCGCACATATCGAAGCAGGCAATCTTGAACACGCGAAGGCAACGCTCGCCCTCGTTCCGAAAACCAGGGAGAACGATGCTTCGGTATCCGCCGCGCGCAGCGCCATTAAACTCGCCGAACAAGCGGCGAGCGTCGGCGACCTTGGCGAACTTGAATCGAAAGTCGCCGCCAACGCGCTCGATCACCAGGCACGTTTCGATCTCGCCATTGCCTTGAACGGTAAGGGCCAGCGCGATGCCGCCGCCGATCATCTGCTGGAAATTATTCGCCGCGACCGTAAATGGAATGAGGACGGCGCCCGCAAGCAACTCGTTCAGTTCTTCGAGGCGTGGGGTGCCGCCGATGCTGCAACGATCGAAGGCCGCAAGAAACTTTCTTCGATTTTATTCTCGTGATGGGGAATCCGGAGCGGGCCATGGCTTCGAACAGGACGTACAATCCTTCCGAGCTTCCGGCTGTCATCCCCTTGTTCCCCTTGCACGGCGCGCTGCTGCTGCCGCGCGGACAGTTGCCTCTGAATATTTTCGAGCCGCGCTATCTCACGATGGTCGATGACGCGATCAAGGGAGAGCGATTGATCGGCATGATCCAGCCGGATAATCCCCATGAAAAAGCGGCCCATCCCTCGCTCTACAAAATCGGTTGCCTCGGCCGTCTGACGCAATTTTCCGAGTCGGGCGACGGCCGCTACGGGATCACGCTCACGGGCATCGCGCGTTTCGTGCTCATCGAGGAATTGAGCGTTACGACCCCTTACCGCCAGTGCCGTGTCGATTTCAGCGCTTTCCCTGATGACTTCACGCCGAACGCCGGTGCGGACGTGGTGGACCGTGAAGGCTTGCTGCGCACGCTCGCGATTTATCTCAAGGAAAACAACATCGAGGCCGACTGGGCCGGCATCGAGGACGCCCCCACCGAAGCGCTGGTGAACGGCCTTTCCATGATGTCGCCCTACGGCGCCAAGGAAAAACAGGCCCTGCTGGAAGCCCCGGATCTAAAGGCGCGGGCGGACATTCTCATCGCTGTCACAGAGATTTCGCTTGCGGAGAATAAAGGCGACGGCGAGAAGTCCCTGCAATAGGAGCCGACATGAGCAATACCGCCCAGGCCATCGACCCGAAACTCTTGGAAATCCTCGTGTGCCCGCTCACCAAAGGTACGCTGGAATATGACCGCGCGAAGCAGGAACTGGTTTCGCGGCAGGCAAGGCTCGCCTATCCGATCCGCGACGGCATTCCGATCATGCTGCCGGAAGAGGCGCGCAAGCTCGACGAATCCGAACTCGCAAGAAAATAAATCAGAGCGCCTCGCCGCGGAGGAGCTTTGGCACTTCGCCGGTGAGGCCCGCGGCTTCCTTCACAAAAAATTCCTTCAGCGGCGGCATCCGGTCCACAAGACCCATGCCGACGTCGCGCAAGACTTTCAGCGCGCCGGAATTGTTCGAGAACAGCCGGTTTAATCCATCCGTCGCGAAGCTCATGCCCAGTGTGTCGAACCGCCGCCACCGTTCATAACGGGAGAGCGCTTCCGGTGCGCCGGGGTCCAATCCCAGCCTTGCCGTATCGGCAATACATTCGGCGAGTGCCGCGACATCGCGGATGCCGAGATTCAATCCCTGACCCGCGATCGGGTGAATGACATGCGCTGCGTCGCCGATCAGCGCCAGCCGATCCCCCGCAAATTTTCGCGCAATGGTAAAGCCGAGCGGAAACGCCTTCGGTTTTGACAACACTTCAATCTCGCCAAGTTTCAATCCAAACCGCCGCTCCAGTTCGGTATGAAAATCCGCAGGCGGAAGCGCCACCAGCCGCGCGGCTTCTTCAATGGATTCGGTCCACACGATCGAGGACCGCTTGCCCGCAAGCGGCAGGATCGCGAACGGTCCCGCCGGCAGAAAATGTTCCTCGGCTCGTCCTTCGTGATCGCGCGCATGGCCGATGGTCGCAACAATGCCGGACTGCTTGTAATCCCATGACACGGTTTTGATTCCAGCCTGCGCACGCAGTTTCGAGCGCCCGCCGTCGGCCGCGACCAGCAGACGGCTGTTAAGCGCGGTGTCGTTCGCGAGTAGCACTTCCACCGATTCAATTCCGCTCTCAAAACCTTCAATCGCGGACGCTTCAAAAACGACTCCGCTTTCCTGCGCTGAAGTTCTCAGTGCAACGAGCAGATCGCGATTCTCCACCATGTGCGCGATCGGCTCGTTGGGGTCTTCGTTCTTCTCAAACGCAAGGAACACCGGTCGGACCACATCATCGAGGCGGCTGTCGGTAATCACCATTTCACGGATCGGCTGCACCGGCCCCTTCAGCCGCTGCCATACGCCGAGCGTTTCAAGCAGCCGGCGCGCGCCGGTTGCAATCGCCGAAACGCGGTCGTCGGCCGCAGGCTCGCGTGACAGGGCCGCATCGCAGACCGTCACCCTGAAATTAGGCTTCAGCGCGTGGCCAAGTGCAGCCGCGAGTGCGAGGCCCGCGACTCCGGCGCCGGCAATCGTAACGTCGGAATTTTGCTGGAAATTTTGCGAAGGTTTCTGGGCCATTCCCTATTCTAGCGCGTCATGCATGGGGTGCGAACCTATCCGTCTCTTGACGCGAGCGGACGCGCGGCGCAATCCGGCTTTGGCAATTCCCCGAAGTCTTCTCCCAAGGCCCCCATGCTCAGCGCCGTGAAGGACCTACTTGAAATCCTCGACCTCGAACAACTTGAGGTGAACCTGTTTCGCGGCCGCTCGCCCCAGGTCGGCTGGCAGCGCGTGTTCGGGGGACAAGTGATCGGGCAGGCCCTCGTCGCAGCGACCCGCACCGTCGAAAAACGCGCGGTTCATTCGCTGCACGCCTATTTTATTCTACCGGGCGATCCCAAGGTTCCGATCATCTATCAGGTGGACCGCATCCGCGACGGCGGCAGCTTCACCACGCGCGGCGTGAAGGCGATCCAGCATGGGCGCGTTATTTTTTCCATGTCGGCCTCGTACCACCGCGATGAAAAGGGCTTCTCTCATCAGGCGCCGATGCCGGACGTTCCCGGCCCGGAGCAGTTGCCGAACGAGCAGGATGTGAAGGAACGCGTGCTGCCGATGATGCCGGACCCGGTCCGCAAATATTACGAGCGCGAACGTCCGATCGAACTGCGTCCCGTGGAATATGCCCGTTACATTTCGCGTGAGCACCGCGATCCGAAATTCAACGTCTGGATTCGCGCGACCTCGAAACTCCCGGACGACCCGGCGATCCATCAATGCGTGCTCGCCTATGCGTCGGACATGACGTTGCTGGACTCCGCATTGATTCCGCATGGCCGCACGGTGTTTGCGAAAGACATTCAGGCCGCGAGCCTCGATCATGCGCTTTGGTTTCATCGGCCATTCCGCGCCGACGATTGGCTGCTTTACGCGCAGGACGCCCCCAATGCCGAAAACGCATTGGGGCTTTCGCGCGGGCTGATCTATTCGCGCGATGGCACCCTCGTCGCCTCGGTCGCGCAGGAAGGCCTGATCCGCGAACGGCGCGAGCAAAGCTGAAAAGGTTCTCCTTTTTTATCCCCGCTATTTGCCCAGCGATTGATCCAAATCCGGTTATTCCCCGGTTTGACGGGGTTTTCCGCGCTTAATTCTTCGGCAGTTTCCCGGTATCGTCGTTCACGGAGCGGCTGCCAAAAAACGAGGCAGCGGACGGATGCGATCCGCCATTGCCCGCCGCCCGGGGGAAAACGACCATGAAGCTCGTCATCGCCATCATCAAACCTTTCAAGCTCGAAGACGTGCGCGATGCGCTCACCGCCATCGGCGTGCAGGGCATCACCACCACCGAGGTCAAAGGCTATGGCCGCCAGAAGGGCCATACGGAGATCTATCGCGGTGCCGAATATGCCGTGAACTTCCTGCCCAAGGTGAAGATCGAAATAGCCGTCAGCTCCGACCGCGCCGACAAGGTGGTCGAAACCATCAAGAACGCCGCGAAGACCGGCCAGATCGGCGACGGAAAGATTTTTGTCCACTCGATCGAGCACGCCTTGCGCATCCGCACCGGCGAAACCGACGCCAACGCACTCTGAACGCGTCACATTCAAATGGGGGCTTCCATGAAAACCTTTCCGGGTGCGCGCTCTAGCTGCGCGTACGCAACTGCCGTTGCGGTCATATTCTTCGCCTCGCCGGCTTTCGCCGAAACCTCGACCATCGACGCAGCCGACACCGCATGGATGATCGCGGCCACCGCGCTCGTCCTGATGATGACCATTCCCGGACTCGCCCTTTTCTATGCGGGCATGGTGCGGAAGAAGAACATTCTCGCGACGATGGCGCAGAGTCTCGCGGCGGTGATGGTCGTCTCTATTCTGTGGACCGTGGCCGGCTATAGCCTCAGCTTCGTCGGCGATGGCGCGGTGCTCGGCTCGCTCGATCGCTTCTTGCTGCTCGGCATGGAAATGAATTCGGTGAACGCACTGGCGAAGAACATCCCCGAAAGCCTGTTCATGATCTACCAAATGACCTTCGCGATCATTACCGTTGCGCTGGTGGCCGGAGCCGTGGCCGACCGGATGCGCTTCTCCGCGTTTCTCCTGTTCTCGGTGGGCTGGCTGTTCGTCGTCTATGTGCCTGTGGCGCATTGGGTTTGGGGTGGCGGGTTTCTGGGTGCCGCGGGCGTAATGGATTTTGCAGGCGGCCTTGTGGTGCATCTGAATGCGGGTATCGCGGGACTTGTCGCCTGCGCCGTCCTCGGCGCCCGCCGTGGCTACCGCACGGAGAACATGTCACCGCACGATCTGTCGCTTGCGGTGATTGGCACGGGACTGCTGTGGGTCGGCTGGTTCGGATTCAACGGCGGCTCGGCCATCGGCTCCGGCGGCCGCGCGACGATGGCGATCGTCGCGACGCATCTTGCGGCATGTGCCGGCGCGCTCGTCTGGATGGCGTGCGAATGGTGGACGCGCTCAAAGCCATCCGTGCTCGGCATCATCTCCGGTGCCATTGCCGGCCTAGGCACGATCACGCCCGCTTCGGGCTTCGTGTTGCCGTGGCATGGCCTCGTGATCGGCGCGCTTGCGGGTGGAATCTGTTTCTGGGGTTCGACCTGGCTAAAGCAGCGAATGAACTACGACGACAGTCTCGACGTCTTTGGCATTCATGGCATCGGCGGCGCGCTTGGAACTTTCCTGACCGCGATCTTCGCGGTCGGAGCGCTCTCGGCAACGTCTGAAAATCCCGGCGGCAGCGCAGGCCTGCTCGAAGGGAATTCAGGGCTGATCCAGATTCAGTTGCTCGGCATTGTGGTCACGGCACTCTGGTGCGGAACCGCGACCTATGTGCTGCTGAAAATCGTCAGCCTGTTCACGCCGCTGCGCGTTTCACCGGATGAAGAGAGAATGGGCCTCGACATCACGCTGCACGGAGAGTCAGTACAGTCGTAAATTGAGTACGGCTTCGGACAAAGCCGCGTGCATCTGCGGATGCGCGCGGCTTTTCCATTGAAGTGAGACGTACACCGGCAAAAACACCGTCCGGATTTTGCCATCCAACAGCTAAATGTTGCGGTCTGCTTGTACCTGCCTACGAATTAGGCGGCCTTGGCGCGGATTCACGCGCTTCGCTCTGAAGCCTCTGGGGGCAGTCAAATCCCCTCCCGAAAAGCCCCGTCGATTCAACGGATTCCTCAGAAAAATCGAGTCTGGCACGGCGCTTGAATCCCACTGCCCCGGCTTAGGCCCGGGGGCGCGTAAATGCGGTTTTCGAGGCACGAGCCCCATCGGAACGCCTGACGGGCGCTTTCTGCGTCTGAACGGGATCTCACGGGGACAAGGAACCACATGAAAGTTGTTATGGCCATCATCAAGCCGTTCAAGCTGGAGGAGGTGCGCGACGCCCTCACCGGCATCGGCGTTCACGGTCTGACCGTTACAGAGGTCAAGGGCTACGGCCGGCAGAAGGGGCACACGGAAATCTATCGTGGCGCTGAATACGCCGTGAACTTCCTGCCGAAGCTCAAGGTCGAAGTGGCGGTTGGATCCGACCTAGTCAAGAAAGTGATCGGTGCGATCACGGGGGCCGCGAAGACCGGCCAAATCGGCGACGGGAAAATCTTCGTCTATCCGATCGAACACGCAGTGCGCATCCGCACGGGAGAGACCGATGCAGACGCGCTCTGATTCATTCAGCCACGGAACGGAGAGTTTCCTCATGAAGGCTACGAACTGGCTTCGCGCGGGTTTTCCCGCGCTGCTTGCGGCGATCCTCGTCGCTGTGCCTGCGCTTGCCGCCGACGCCCCGCCAATCAACAAGGCCGACACCACCTGGATGATGGTGGCGACGGTCCTCGTTCTGTTCATGACCGTGCCCGGCCTCGCCCTTTTCTACGGCGGCCTGGTTCGTTCGAAGAACATGCTCTCGGTACTGATGCAGGTGCTCTATACGGTCTGCATCGTAATGCTGATCTGGGTGCTCTACGGCTACAGCCTCACCTTCACCGGCGGCTCGGCCTTCATCGGCGGATTCGACAAGGTGTTCCTCTCCGGTATCGCGCCCGATACACCCGCCGCCACCTTCTCGGTCGGCGTTGCCATTCCGGAACTCGTATTCGTGATGTTCCAGGCGACGTTCGCCGCAATCACCGCTGCGCTATTGCTCGGTTCGCTCGTCGAGCGCACCAAGTTTCTGGCGATCGCGATCTTCATCCCGCTCTGGGTGACGTTCGTCTATTTCCCGATCGCACACATGGTCTGGTACTGGGCGGGCCCCGACGCGATTGATGCGGCTGCGAAAGCTCTGGCTGCGGCTCCGGCCGCGGGCAAGGCTGCGGCTCAGGCCAAGCTCGATGAAGTCATGGCGGATGCGGGCTATATCTTCTCCGCTGCCGCACTCGATTTTGCCGGCGGTACGGTCGTTCATATCAACTCCGGCATTGCCGGTCTCGTCGGTGCGCTCGTCGTTGGCAAGCGCATCGGCTACGGCAAGGATCTGATGCCTCCGCACTCGCTCCCGATGGCTTACATCGGCGCCGCGATGCTCTGGTTCGGATGGTTCGGCTTCAACGCCGGTTCGAACTTGGAAGCAGCCGGCTCCGCAGTCGTTGCCTTCGTCAACACCTTCGTTGCCACCATCGCTGCGGCACTCGCCTGGACCCTCACTGAGTGGGTGGTCAAAGGCAAGCCCAGCCTGCTCGGTGCGATCTCCGGTGTGGTTGCAGGCCTTGTCGCCATCACGCCGGCTGCGGGCTTCGCTGGTACGATGGGTGCGATCTGCCTCGGCCTCATTGCCGGCGTCGTGTGCTTCTTCTTCTGCACGGCGGTGAAGAACGCACTCGGCTACGACGACGCACTCGATGTCTTCGGCATCCACTGCATCGGCGGCATCATCGGCGCACTCGGCACGGGTATCGTTGTGAACCCCGCGCTCGGCGGCACCGGTGTGTTCGACTACGTAACGAACAAGGTCGGCGACTACGACCTTGGTGCGCAGATGATTTCGCAGTTCACGGGCGTCTCCGTGACGCTCCTCTGGAGCGGCATCATCTCGTTCATCCTGTTCAAGATCGTCGACATCATCGTCGGGCTGCGCGTCAAGCCGGACGTGGAGCGCGAGGGTCTGGACATCAACGACCACGGCGAACGCGCCTATCACTCTTGATCGATAGGGCGGGTGGCCTCAGACGCCCGCTCCTACCAGTCAGCAAAGGCCCCGGTGAAAACCGGGGTCTTTGTCGTTTTGGCCGATGGTTAATCGCCCCTTAACCCGCCCTTCCTAGGGTGGACGCCTGTATCAGTGCGCGGGTCGAAAACCATGACCAAGGGACAACACGCCGGGCGGCGCGGTGCGGCGGATGCGTCCGGCCGCTCTCCGTTCGTGCGCCTCACCGAATTGCTGGCAGGCATTTCGCCGGGCAAGGCGGTGATCAATCTGTCTGTCGGCGAGCCCCGTCACCCGATTCCTGCTTTCGTCGCACCCGTTTTGCTTGAGCACAACAAACTCTTCGGCAAGTACCCCATGTCCCGCGGCACCGTTCGTTTCCGCGAGGCGGCGGCCACATGGCTCGGCAAACGTTACAAACTTTCGCGTGCGCTCGATCCGAATTCCGAGGTGATTGTCCTGAATGGAAGCCGTGAGGGACTGTTTCTCGCCGCCATCGCCGCCCGCCGCTATCTCGGTAAACAGAAATCCATCGTGCTGCTGCCCAATCCGTTCTATGCAGTTTACGGCGCCGGCGCGGAAATCGCGGGCTGCGAGCCCATCGCACTTCCGGCAACGCGCGATCGCGGGTTCATCCCCGACTACGCCGCCATCCCCGACGATCTCTTCGCCCGTGCGGCGGTGATCTTTGTCTGCTCTCCGGCCAATCCTCAAGGCTCCGTGGTGCCGCGCTCGGCACTCGAAAATCTTGTCGCGCGGGCACGCAAACACGGCGCGCTGGTTTTCGCCGACGAATGCTATTCCGACATCTGGCTGAAGGATGAGGCCCCGGCAGGCGTGCTTGAAGCCGCGGGTAAAAATTTCTCCGGCGTCGTCGCATTTCACTCGCTTTCCAAACGCTCCAGCCTGCCGGGATTGCGTTGCGGTTTTGCCGCGGGCGATCCCGCGTTCCTCGCGGCTTTCATGGAATTGCGCAACGTCGCGGCGCCCCAGGTGCCCGAACCCGTGCAGGAAGTCGCGGTGACGGCCTATGGCGATGAAACGCATGTCGCGGAAAACCGCCGGCTCTATCGCGCGAAATTCGATCTTGCGGATCGCATTCTTGGAAGTCGTTTCAATTATCGGCGGCCTGAAGGCGGATTCTTCCTCTGGCTCGATGTCACAAAATACAACGATGACGAAAACGCGACACTCGAATTCTGGCGCAAGAGCGGCCTACGCGTCGTACCGGGCAGCTATCTCGCGCTTCCGACCCCGGACGGAAACAACCCGGGCGCAGGATACGTGCGCGCCGCCCTCGTTGACGACCTCGCCATCACCGAAGAGGCGCTCTACCGCCTCGCAGACATTCACGGCTGAAGCGGAAAAAAGTCATGCGGACCATGAGCCATCGCACCAACAGCATCCTGCCGGATCACATCGGCGGCGCGTTGCGCCGGCGGCTGGCCGAAATCGGCGGGCTGGCGCTGATCGCACTGACCGCCGCCCTGATCGCTGCACTGGCAACCTGGTCGGTCGATGACCCGAGCTACAATCACGCGCTCGATGCGCCGATCGGTAACCTGCTCGGCCGCCCGGGCGCGGTTGTTGCCGATTTCTTGATGCAGTCGCTCGGCATTGCCGCGATGGCGGCGATCCTTCCGATTGCCGTCTGGGGATGGCAGACGCTGACGCATCGCCCGACCGCTTATGTGAAAACCCGCATTGTCGCCTGGGTGGCGGGCATGGCGCTTGCCGCCGTATTCGCCTCCTCGCTTCCGGTTACGCCGAAATGGCCGCTGCAGACTCATCTTGGCGGTGTCGTGGGCGACACGCTGCTGAAACTTCCTTCACTGCTCGCAAGCGGCAACATCTCCGGTGAGTTGCGCATTTTCATCGGACTTGTTTCCGCGCTGTTCGGTGTGATCGCGCTTTCGCTCGCATGCGGGGTCGCACTCTCAGGCCGGCGGGAGGAAGAGCATATTGACGAAGACGAGGAAGAGACCGCCGGCTCGATGATCTCGCTTGGCGCCATCGCGCACGCTTTCTACGCGCTGAAGGCGAGGCTTTCAGCTCGAACAAGCGTGGGTACAAAAGTCTCTTCGCTGCGCGCGCTGGTTGGAGAAATCTTCGCGCGCGAAGCATCGAGTGCACCGCGGTTATCCGCGCGACGCGAACCTTCGCTCTCCGAAGTGATGGGAAAGCTCGAGGCGCGTGAAGCAGACGAAGATGACGAAGAGGTCGCGCAGCCCCGCTACGGACGCGCCGCGCCAGCGCCAAAGCGGAGGGTCGCCTCTCGCGCGCGGCGCGGCCATTATGAGATGCCGCCGCTCGACGTGCTCGCCGCGGCTCCAAGGGAACGAGCTCCTGCTCTCTCCAAGGCGGCGCTTGAGGAAAATTCCCGGAGGCTTGAGGGCGTGCTGAAGGACTTCGGCGTGCAGGGCGAGATCGTCAATGCGCACCCCGGCCCCGTTGTGACACTCTACGAACTTGAGCCCGCGCCCGGCATCAAGTCGTCCCGTGTGATCGGCCTCGCAGATGACATCGCCCGTTCCATGAGCGCGGTGTCGGCCCGTGTCGCCGTTGTACCGGGCCGCAACGCGATCGGCATCGAACTGCCGAATCCCCGCCGCGAAAAGGTCGTGCTGCGCGAACTTCTTTCGCAAACCGATTTCAAGCGGTCCGACGCGGGGCTTCCGCTATGCCTCGGCAAAAACATCGGCGGCGAACCGGTCATCGCCGATCTCGCCCGTATGCCGCATTTGCTGATCGCCGGCACCACCGGCTCCGGCAAGTCGGTCGCGATCAACACCATGATCCTTTCGCTGCTCTACCGGCTGAGGCCCGACGAGTGCCGTTTGATTCTGATCGATCCAAAAATGCTGGAACTTTCCGTCTATGACGGAATCCCGCATCTCCTCGCTCCCGTCGTCACAGATCCGCGCAAGGCGATCATCGCGCTGAAATGGGCCGTGCGCGAGATGGAGGACCGCTACAAGAAAATGTCGAAAGTCGGGGTCCGCAATATCGACGGTTACAACTCTCGAATGGCCGACGCCCGCGAGAAGGACGAGAAAATCGTCCGCACCGTGCAGACAGGATTCAATCGCGAGACCGGCGAGGCGATCTACGAAAAAGAGGAAATGCCCCTCGATCCCCTGCCCTATGTCGTCGTGGTCGTCGACGAGATGGCGGACCTGATGATGGTCGCGGGCAAGGACATCGAAGGTGCGATCCAGCGCCTCGCCCAGATGGCGCGCGCCGCCGGCATCCATGTAGTGCTCGCCACCCAGCGTCCGTCCGTCGATGTCATCACCGGCACGATCAAGGCGAACTTCCCGACCCGCATTTCCTTCCAGGTGACATCGAAGATCGACAGCCGCACCATTCTCGGCGAACAGGGCGCTGAACAGCTCCTCGGCCAGGGTGACATGCTCTATATGGCCGGTGGCGGCCGAATTTCCCGCGTCCACGGCCCGTTCGTCTCGGATCGCGAAGTCGAGCGCGTCGTCCAGCACCTGAAAGAACAGGGCGAGCCGGAATATCTGGAAGCCGTCACTGCGGAACCCGCAGAAGGCGAGGATGGTTCGGTGTTCGACAAGGGCGCTTTCGGCGAGAGCGAAGGCGGCGATCTCTATCAAAAGGCGGTTGAAATCGTCGTCCGCGACCGCAAGGCGTCCACTAGCTACGTGCAACGCCGCCTGCAAATCGGCTATAATCGTGCCGCGTCAATCATCGAACGGATGGAGAAGGAAGGCATCGTAGGCGCGGCCAATCACGCCGGGAAACGTGAGATCCTCGTGAACGAACGCGCCTAGAAGCCTATTGACGAAGGGCAGAGCCACCGTCAAATCGCCACAGCAGTCCTCGAAGAAACATTGCGGCGGACCGCTTTTCCGCCGGGAGAATGAGATGCGTTCGGCCAACGCAAAAAAACTGACCCTGATTGTTTTCCTGCTCGCGGGTGTCTCGATGTTGCCTGCAGAACTCCCTGCGCAATCGCTTCCAAACACGGCGCCGTTCCCGCCTTCGCGGGACGGCGCGCCGCGTCCGGGTGTCGCTGCTACCGTTCCGGCAGCACCGCAGCAGATCAATCCGGCGGCGATGAATCGCCCGCCGTCGCCCGTCGTTCAATCGCCCGACGACCAGAAAAAACTGATCGAGAAAGTGAATTCGTATTTCAACTCGATCACGACGCTTGTCGGAAATTTCGTGCAGATCGGACCGGACGGCGGACGCACCGAAGGCGACTTCTATATGCAGAAGCCTGGCAAGGTACGCTTCGATTACAATCCTCCGAGTCCGGTCGAACTGATCTCGGACGGAAGTTCGGTCGTGGTGCGCGACCGCAAGCTCGCGACGCAGGATCTTTATCCGCTCTCGCAGACGCCGCTGAAATTCCTGCTGTCGAACAAGATCGACCTCGCCAAGGACACGAATGTCGTCGGCGTCTTTCAGGACAGCCTGTTCACGACCGTCACCCTCGAAGAGAAACATCCGATCGTCGGCACGCACCGGCTGATGATCATGTTCGGCACCGAAGACAGCCAGCTTAAGCAGTGGACGGTCACCGACCCGCAGGGCTACGACACCACCGTGTCAGTATTCAATTTGAACCCCAAGCAAAAGCCGGATCCCGCGCTGTTCAAGATCAATTACGAGCGCTTCCCGACCATCCAGCAGTAAGCGCGCGGGCGGCGGGATGGTGGTCAGCATTGCGACCTGGAACATCAATTCCGTTCGCCTGAGGATGCCGATTGTCCGCAAGTTCCTGAAATCCTCAGAGCCGGACATTCTCTGTCTTCAGGAAACCAAATGCCCGGACGAAGTGTTTCCGCACGAACAGTTTGAAAAGCTCGGCTACCCCCACATCGCGCTGCACGGGCAGAAGGGCTATCACGGCGTTGCCGTCGTCTCTCGGCGACCGTTCGAATCGCTTTCGCGCGACCGCTTTTGCGACAAGGAAGATGCGCGCCATATCGCGGTGAAGTTCAATCGCGGCGCGGGACTGTCGGAATCGTTCACACTGCACAATTTTTATATCCCGGCCGGTGGCGACATCCCCGATCCCGCGCTCAATCCGAAATTCGCGCACAAGCTGAACTTCCTCGACGAACTGGTCGAATGCACGGCGAACCGCGATTCCGCGAATGGCAAAAACGCTATTCTGGTCGGCGACCTAAATGTCGCGCCGCTGGAAAACGACGTCTGGAGCCACCGCCAGATGCTGAAGGTTGTGAGCCACACGCCTGTTGAAGTTGAAAAATTCACACGCGCCCAGGAAGCGGGTCGCTGGATCGATGTGATGCGCGGGTTCATTCCGGAGCCGGAAAAGCTCTACACGTGGTGGAGCTATCGTGCCGCCGACTGGCTCGAATCCAATCGCGGACGCCGGCTCGATCATGTCTGGGCCAGTTCTTCGCTAAAGGGTGCCGCACAGGAAATGAAAATCCTCAGCAAGGCGCGCGGATGGGAGCGGCCCTCGGATCACGTACCGGTCATTGTGAAATTCGATCTTTAGCCCGTCTCGGGCAAGGTCTCGGGCTTTCCCGCGAAATTCGGCGCCACGAGATCGAGTTCGCTGATCGCTGCCTCGAGTCGGGTCGCGATGACCTTGCGCAAAGCCTGCGCCGCACCCGGCTCCCCTTCAAGCATTCTCAGGAACACCCCGCGCGGGATTCTGAGCAGCGTCGAAGGCTGTGCTGCCGTTGCCGTCGCCGGCCGGATCGTATCCACGATCAGCGCCGTCTCGCCGATCAGCGTACCGGGGATCGCGACCACCGCGTCCTGCCGCTGCTTGTCGCGCGCACTGCTGAGTACGATCGCGCCGGCCTGCACGACATAGCCGCCATCGGCCGGCTCTCCTTCCTCGAACAGGATTTCGCCCGTCTGCAGATGAACACGCTCCGCGCTGATCGCGATGATGCGCAGCGCCTCTCGCCCGATCACATGAAAGGTCGGAATGCGGCCCAGAAAGTCGATGTCCTGATCGAGCGCCATTCCCTTTGCCTCAGGGCAAAAGTTTGTAGCCACCGGCCTCGGTGACAAGCAGCGAGGCGTTGGCCGGATCTTTCTCGATTTTCTGCCGCAAGCGATAAATGTGCGTTTCGAGCGTGTGCGTCGTCACGCCGGAATTGTAGCCCCAGACTTCCTGCAGAAGAATCTCTCGCGATACCGGTTTCTGCCCCGCCCGGAAAAGATAACGCAGGATTGCGGTCTCCTTGTCCGTAAGGCGAATCTTCGAGCCCTTCTCGTTGACGAGCAGCTTTGCACCGGGACGAAAGCTGTAAGGACCGATCGGAAAGACCGCGTCTTCGCTCGCTTCATGGCTGCGTAGCTGAGCGCGAATGCGCGCGAGCAGCACGGCGAACCGAAACGGTTTCGGCACGTAGTCGTTGGCCCCCGCTTCCAGACCGAGAATCGTGTCGGAGTCGGTGCCATGCCCCGTCAGCATAATCACCGGCGCCTTGAATCCGTTCTTGCGAAGGACCCGCACGGCATCGCGACCGTCCATGTCCGGCAGTCCTACATCCATCAGCACGAGATCGATGTGCCCGGCTTTTGCTTCCTGGATCGCGCCCTGGGCGGATTCCACCGCAATGGTGTCGAATTCCTCGTGCAGCGCGAGCTGCTCCACGAGCGCTTCACGCAGCTCGGGATCGTCATCGACCACCAGGATTTTGCGTGCGTTAGGCATGATTCCCAAGGCCCTTACCGTAAGTTTACAACATTGACCCGGCTAGGCCAGATGGCCTGCCGGGTGAAACGCGGAACTAGACATACCGGTACGCAGCACCGCAAGCCGCAGGCCAGCTATCTACGGAAACGTGATGAACAGCAAACGCAGGCGCAGCCTGAACACGATCCGGGCCGCCGCAAAACCCGGAAACCGCGCGCGCGGGCTGCTCCGGGCGGGACATCTGACGCTCCCGGTGTCGCTTGGACGGGCGGGCATCAAGGCGAACAAGCGCGAGGGCGACGGCTCCACTCCGCGCGGAAGTTTCCGTCTGATTCGTCTTTGGTGGCGTGCCGACCGCTCACCGCGCGCGTTTACACGGTTACCGGTTCGACGGATCAAGCCGGACGACGGCTGGTGCGAAGACCCGCGGGACCGGAATTATAATCGTCCGGTCCGCGTTGCGCGGGGCAGCAGTGCCGACCGGCTGCATCGCGAGGATCATCTCTACGATCTCATTATCGAGCTTGATCACAACACGCGGCCGCGCATCACGAATCTCGGCAGTGCGGTGTTCATCCATTTCGCGCGCGAAGGTTTCCAGCCGACCGCCGGCTGCGTAGGATTGCGTCCTTCGGATTTGAGGCGCTTGCTTCCTTCGTTGTCCCGCAACACGCGGATCGAAATTGCTTAGAGGGAAGCCCCTTTGTTTAGAGGGAAACCCCGATGGGCTGGCTCAAAAAACTGATCGGCTTTCCACCCAGCGGCAATCTCTGGAGAGATTTTCTGGAGCTGCTCGGAGAATGGAAACTGTTTCGCCGTGGTGTCGCGACGGCTTTTTGATTCTGTTCTCGGGCAACTGGCCAATGATGGGTGTCGTGCTTGCTTCGTGGGCGACCAATGATGCAGTCGATTAGAGCAGCGATTTCATCAAGACTTGATGGAAGGGCCGGAGCTAGTCGCGTTCGCCGAAGATCGCCGAACCGATCCGCACATGGGTTGCCCCGAATTTGATCGCAATCGCAAAGTCGGCACTCATCCCCATCGACAGCAAAGCAAGACCGTTCCGCTTCGCGATCTTCTGAGTGAGCGCGAAATGCGCCGAAGGGCCTTCGTTCACCGGCGGAATGCACATCAGGCCTTCGATGTTCAAGCCAAATTTCTCCCGGCACTCTTTCAGAAACCGATCGGTATCTTCCGGCAGCACGCCGGCCTTCTGCGGCTCCGCACCGGTATTCACCTGAACGAGCAGCCGGGGTTTGCGATTCTGTTTTTTCATCTCGTCGGCCAGCGCGCCTGCAATCTTCGCACGATCAACCGTATGAATGACATCGAACAGCGCCACCGCCTCCTTGGCTTTGTTGGATTGCAGCGGCCCGACAAGATGCAGTTCGATGCCCGGATATTCCTCGCGCAAGACAGGCCATTTGCCCTGCGCCTCCTGCACACGGTTCTCTCCAAACACGCGCTGGCCTGCCTCCAGCACCGGTAGGATGTCCGTCTCGCCGAATGTCTTGGAGATCGCGACCAGCGTCACCGCCCCCCTGTCGCGGCCGGCATCTTCGCAGGCATCTGCGATCTCGCCACGGATGGCGACAAGCCGTTCTGCGGTCGCGGTTTTCAGGACTGGCAAGGGCGGCTCTCCAGCGTTTCATGCATCTTAAGGATCGGCCATGTGCCCGCAATCGTTCCCCCGCTAAACCGTTGACCGCAGCGGAGATTCCATGGCCTAGTCCGCCCGGTCGCAAAAAAGACCCCATCCTGAATCGCATGAAATCCGAACGCTATAACGCCCGCGAAGCCGAGCCCCGCTGGCAGAAAATCTGGGACGAGCGCGAAATCTTCAAGACGAAGAACGACGACCCGCGCCCCAAATACTACGTGCTCGAGATGTTTCCCTATCCTTCGGGGCGCATCCATATGGGCCACGTCCGCAACTACACGATGGGGGACGTGGTCGCGCGCTACATGCGCGCCAAGGGCCATAACGTCCTGCATCCAATGGGCTGGGATGCGTTCGGCATGCCGGCCGAGAACGCGGCGATGGCGAACAAGGTCCACCCGAAAGCGTGGACCTACGAAAACATCGCCACGATGAAGAAGCAGCTGAAGTCGATGGGGCTGTCACTCGACTGGAGCCGCGAGGTCGCGACTTGTGACCCAAGCTACTACCAGCACCAGCAGAAGATGTTTCTCGACTTCTGGAAAGCCGGGCTGGTCGAGCGGAAAACGTCGAAAGTGAACTGGGACCCGGTCGATATGACCGTGCTCGCCAACGAGCAGGTCATCGACGGCCGCGGCTGGCGCTCCGGCGCGGAAGTTGAGCAGCGCGAGCTGACCCAGTGGTTCTTCAAGATCACCAATTATTCGGAGGAGTTGTTAAGCGCGCTCGACACACTCGACCGCTGGCCGGAAAAAGTCCGCCTCATGCAGAAGAACTGGATCGGCAAGTCGGAAGGCTTGCTGTGCCGGTTCATGCTTGCAAAGCCCCAAGGCGGTCACGGAGAGATCGAGGTCTTCACTACGCGGCATGACACGCTGTTCGGCGCTTCGTTCGTCGCGATTTCGCCCGATCATCCGCTGGCAAAATCGATTGCCGCGCAGAATCCGAAAGCGACTGCATTCATCGAGGAATGCAAGAAGATGGGCACCGCGCAGGAAGCGATCGACAAGGCCGAGAAGCTCGGCTTCGATACCGGTATCCGCGCGCAGCACCCGTTCGATGCCAAATGGGAGCTGCCAGTCTACATCGCGAATTTCGTACTGATGGAATACGGCACCGGCGCCATCTTCGGCTGCCCTGCGCATGACCAGCGCGATCTGGATTTCGCGCGCAAATACAAATTGCCAGTCCTGCCGGTCGTGGTGCCGGAAGGCATCGATCCCAAGACTTTCGAAATCGGCACGGAAGCCTATGACGGCGAAGGCAGACTTGCGAACTCGCGCTTTCTCGATGGCATGACCATCGAGGAAGCCAAGGAAGAAGTCGCGAAGCGTCTGGAGAGAGAGACGCGCGGCAATCGTCCGGTCGCACAACGGCAGATTCAGTATCGCCTGCGCGACTGGGGCATCTCCCGCCAGCGCTACTGGGGCTGTCCGATCCCGGTCATTCATTGCGTGAAGTGCGGTGTCGTGCCGGTGCCGGACAAGGACCTGCCAGTTGTCCTACCCGAAGACATCGAATTCGAACGCCCCGGCAATCCGCTTGACCGCCACGCAGCCTGGAAAAAAGTTTCCTGTCCGAAATGTTCAGGCGCCGCGCGGCGGGAAACCGATACTATGGATACCTTCGTCGACTCGTCCTGGTATTTTCTGCGCTTCACAGCACCCGACGCGAAGACGCCAACCGACGCCAAGGCGGTGAATTACTGGATGCCCGTCGATCAGTATATCGGCGGCGTCGAGCACGCGATCCTGCATCTGCTTTATTCGCGCTTTTTTACCCGCGCGATGAAGGCGACCGGCCACGCCGATCTGGATGAGCCGTTCAAGGGCCTCTTCACACAGGGAATGGTTGTCCACGAAACTTACGAGACAAAGGACGGCACATTCGTCTCCCCCGCCGAGATCCGCATCGAGGGCATGGGCGACGCCCGTACGGCCAGCCTTCTCTCCAATGGAGAGCCCGTAAGTATCGGTGCCATCGAGAAAATGTCGAAATCCAAGCGGAATACTGTGGACCCGGACGACATACTTTCGACCTACGGCGCCGATACGGCTCGCTGGTTCATGCTGTCCGATAGCCCACCAGAACGCGACGTGATCTGGACCGAAGAAGGTGTCCAGGGCGCGCATCGATTCGTGCAGCGCCTTTACCGGCTCACCAATGAAATCGCTGAAATTGCAGCCCCGGAAAATGTTTCACGGCCCGCCGAGTTCGGCGCCGAAGCAACCGCCATCCGCAAGACGGCGCACACTGCTCTCGCGCGTGTCGGCGAGGACATTGAAAAACTCCGCTTTAACCGCTGCGTCGCGCATATTTATGAGGCCGCGAATTCGCTCGGCAGCGCCGTGAGCAAAACCGGCGGCGCGAAGCCTTCCGCCCACCTCGCTTATGCCTTCCGCGAAGCCGGCGACATCATGATCCGCATCACCGAGCCGATGATGCCGCATCTCGCCGAGACCTGCTGGAGCGCACTCGGCCACAAGAATCTCGTCACCGAACAGGCTTGGCCGAAACTGGAATCTTCGCTGCTGTTGGAAGATGAAATCACCCTGCCCGTTCAGATCAACGGCAAGAAGCGCGCCGACGTTACCGTGCCGCGCGATGCAAACAATGCCGATATCGAAAAAGCCGTACTCGCCCTTGACGCCGTAAAAAAAGCGCTCGAAGGCAAGCGGCCGAAAAAGATCATCGTCGTGCCGCAGAGGATCGTGAATGTCGTCGCGTAACCGAACGAACCTCGCCGTCCGCACCGTCGCAATCTGTATGTTTGCGGCTGCCGCTGCCGGCTGCCAGTTCCAGCCGATGTATGCGCAGACGCCGTTATTCGGTTCGGGCCCGTCGTTGCGCGATACGCTGAAAGACGTGGACGTGGCCTCCATCGACGGGCGCATTGGTAACGAACTTCGCAACGATCTGATTTTCGAACTCACCGGCGGCGCCGGAAACCAGCCGGGCGCGCCCTATCGGCTGACGATGATCGTCACGACAAACGCGATTAATCCGATCGTCGACGTCACATCGGGGCGTCCGGAATCCGAGACGATCTCGTTCGACGTGCTCTATAAGCTGCAGGACGTGGTGAACGGAAAAATCGTTCTCACTGAGAAGGCGCTCGCCCGCGTCACCCTCGACCGCAGCCCGCAGCGCTACGCCCGCGTGCGCGCACAGCGCGACGCGGAAAACCGCGCCGCAAAACTCGTGGCCGAACAGATCCGCTCCCGCCTCGCGACCTTCTTCCTCACCCGCACCTGACGGCATTCCTGTGGTCGCGCTTCGCGTCCCCGAAATCGAAGCTTTCATCACCCGCCCGGATCTGCGCCGCCCGATTATCCTTGTTTACGGACCGGACCAAGGCCTCGTGCATGAACGTGTGCTGGCGCTGCTGAAATCCGCCAACACCAGCAAGGACGATCCCTTCGCGCTGGTGCCGCTCGACGGCGACTTGCTCGCATCCGATCCGGCAAGGCTGATCGATGAAGTGAAGACGATCGGTTTGTTTGGTGGACGCCGCCTCGTTCATGTCCGCGCGGGTTCGCGTGCCTTCAATGAAGCGATTGAACCCTTGCTCGACGATCTCCCGGAGCAATCGGTGATCGTCATCGAGGCCGGCGATCTGAAGCGCGGCGCGCCGCTGCGCAAGTTGCTGGAAGCGGCAAAAGCGGCGACGGTGATCCCTTGCTATCAGGACAGCGAACGCGATCTCGCAAGACTGATCGAGAAGTCTGTGTCCGAGGCAGGCATGTCGATCGACCCCGACGCCCTCGACAGCCTGATCGGGCTGATCGGTTCTGACCGGCTCGCCTCCCGTTCCGAATTGGAAAAACTCATTCTTTTCGCGCAGGGCAAAAAACGCATCCAGTTCGAGGACGTACAGGCGGTGATCGCCGATGCATCCGCTCTCGCACTCGATGACATTCTAGATTCGGCTGCCGCCGGCAACGCCGAAGCCGCACTGACCGCCTACGCGAAGGCCATGAAATCCGGCGTGGCGCCGGACCGCGTGATAAATGCCGCCATATGGCATCTTTTCAACCTGCACCGGCTGAGCTTGCAGGTGGAACGCGGCATCGCCGTTTCACGCGTCATCGACAACGAGAAACCGCAAATTCATTTTCGCCGGAAGCCGCTGGTCGAACGCGCGCTTTCAAGATTTAGTCCGCAGGCGCTGCAAAAGATGCTCGCCGATTTTGGCACCGCCACACTTACAATCCGCCGCACGCCGGACCTCGCACAATCGATCGCCGAACGCGCAATCCTCTCGCTTGCAAAGAGCGGGAGAGGCGCTTCACCAAAACGAGCGAGACGTTAGTGCCGGCCTCCGAGCCGCCGGGCCAGGGCGTCGAGCTGCTCCAGGGTCTTGTAGCGAATGCGAAGCTCGCCGCCGGTGTTGCGGTGGTTCACTTCGACTGACAAACCCAGCGTATCGGAAAGTTTTTTCTCGAGCGCACGCACATCCGCGCTCTTGGCAACCCGCGGTCGCTTTTTCGGCGGACGGCCCTTGGCTTCGGCCTGCGCGCCGGCGAGCGCCTCCACATCGCGCACGTTGAGGCCTTTTTCGATAATCGCCTTGGCGAGCGCTTCCGGATTGTCGTGCGCAAGCAGCGCACGGGCATGGCCGGCGGTGAGGCGGCCTTCCTGCAAATGCTTTTTCACGCTGTCCGGCAACTTCAGAAGACGCAGCGTGTTGGCGATGTGACTGCGGCTCTTGCCGACGATTTTACCAAGATCCGCCTGCGCATATTCGAACTGCTGAATCAGCGAATCGTACCCTAGCGCTTCTTCGAGCGGATTGAGATCAGCGCGCTGAACATTTTCAATGATGGCGATTTCCAGCGCTTCCTTGTCGCTGATCTCCATCAGGATGATCGGAACTTCGTGCAGACCGGCTTTCTGCGACGCGCGCCAGCGGCGTTCGCCGGCGATGATCTCAAAGGCGTCCGCCTGACCGCGCACCGCACGGACGAGAATTGGCTGAATGACTCCCTTGGCGCGGATCGAAGACGCAAGCTCTTCAAGCTCCGTCTCGTTGAAGTGACGCCGCGGATTTTTCGGATTGGCGCGAATGTATTCGATTGGCACGCGGCGCTGACCGCGCGCGCGTTCTACGGCGCTCGCCTCATCGCCTGCGTCACCGATGAGTGCTGCGAGTCCTCGTCCGAGTCGCGAGCGGGGTGATTCTTCCGCCATAGCCAAGGTTCACCTCTATCCGTCGAACTGGTTTCTGTTAGGTCGCGAGCGTGCGTTCACGCTGCACGATCTCGGCTGCGAGCTTGAGATAGGCCTGGCTGCCAACGCACTTGAAGTCGTAGAGCAGAACCGGCTTGCCGTAGGACGGCGCTTCCGACACGCGCACGTTGCGCGGGATGATCGTGTCGTAAACTTTCGCCCCAAAAAACTGGCGAACGTCGGCCACCACCTGGTCCGACAAATTGTTGCGCGCGTCGTACATCGTCAGCACGATGCCGTGGATGGTGAGGGAAGGATTCAAATTCGCCTTCACCTGCTCCACGGTTTTCAGAAGCTGCGACAATCCTTCTAGCGCGAAGAACTCACACTGCAGCGGAACGAGGATCGCATCGGCTGCAGCCATCGCGTTGATCGTCAGAAGATTGAGCGAAGGCGGGCAATCGACCAGCACATAGCTGAAACCTTCGCTTGCCGCTTTTCCGTCCTTGCCGCGCTCGGCTTTTTGCAAACCACCGATCGCATTGCGCAGACGAAAAGCCCGGTCTTTCTGATTCGCGATTTCGAGTTCGAGGCCGGATAGATCCATCGTCGATGGAGCAATGAAGAGATTGGGTACTGACGTTTGCAAAACCGTTTCCGCGAGCGGCGCTTCCCCGGTCAGCACGTCATAGGTCGAGCGCGTCCGATTCTTCGGGTCGATGCCAAGACCGGTCGAGGCGTTGCCCTGCGAATCGAGATCGACAATGAGCACGCGTTCGTCGATCGCGGCGAGGGCAGTGCCGAGGTTGATGGCGGTGGTTGTCTTGCCGACTCCGCCTTTCTGGTTGGCGATGGCAAGAACGCGAGGGCGATTGTTGCTCATGGCTCGCTTTTCCGCGGTGCCTTGTTAACGTCCTGCACCAGGAGGATTTTTCCGGACGGGTCGGTTCGACTCGTGATCAATTTCGCGCGGATGTTCCAAGATTTAGCGGCCTCGGTCAATTCCCTATCTACATCTTGTCCCTTAAGAAATAAGCCGACTGTTTTATCTGCCATCAACGGCTCAGCCATCTCCAACAGTCTGGGCAAGGGAGCAAGCGCACGGGCGGTGACGACATCGACGCGGCCGATTTGTTTCGCCACCGATTCGATCCGCTCCGCATGCACTTTAGCGGGCAAGTGAAGCATGCGGACTGCCTCGCGGAGAAACGCCGCCTTGCGCGAATCGCTTTCGATCAGATGCACAATTGCGTCCTGTGCGTCGCAAAGCGCGATGGCGAGGATAAGACCTGGAAAGCCGCCTCCCGAGCCGAGATCCACGAACGTCCGAGCGTCCGGCGCGAGATTTAGAAGCTGAAGACTGTCTGCGATGTGGCGCGTCCAGAGCTTAGGAATCGTGGACGGCGCCACGAGTTGCACTGCCTTCTGCCACCGTAAAAACAGCTCCACGAACTGGTCGAGACGCACAACTGTTTCATGTGAAACCCCTGCCATTCGCAGCGCCGCTGCGCGGTCCTCGGAATTCACCGAGACAGATTTCATCCGGCCAGTCGGCGGGAGTGGAGTGTGATCAAAGCGAGTGCCGCTGGCGTTATGCCTTCGATCCGATTGGCCTGACCGATGGTGGAGGGACGCACGGTGTGAAGCTTCTGGCGCAACTCATTCGAGAGGCCTGGGATCGAGCGATATTCGATACTGCCAGGAATGCCGAGTGCCTCTTCCTTTCGGAAGCGCTCCACATCTTCTGCCTGACGATCTAGATAAACCGAATACTTGGCGTCGATTTCCAGCTGCTCGGCTATCCTCAGCTCAAGCTTTCCAAGCTCAGGCCAGATGCACGCCACAGCCGCAATTTCTGTTTGCGGGTATGAAAGCAAATCGAATGCGCTCCGCCGCTGGCCGTCGAGCTTCAACGCGAAGCCATGCTTGTTCGCCTCGTGCGGCGTGATCGAAAGCGAGTGAGCGAGCGCGCGTCCCGCCTCCAGCTTCGCGAATTTTTCATCGAAGGAATTCGCACGCTTCGCACCGACGCAGCCAATTTCCCTGCCGCACCTAGTCAACCGCTGATCCGCATTGTCCGCGCGCAGGTTCAACCGATACTCCGCCCGCGAAGTGAACATGCGATAGGGCTCTGTCACGCCTCGGGTAACGAGGTCGTCGATCATCACGCCGATATAGGCCTCGGCCCGGTCGAAGACGTGGCCTTCATTTCCACCGGCTTTGCGGGCTGCATTGAGGCCAGCGACTAGTCCCTGCGCCGCAGCCTCTTCGTAGCCCGTGGTGCCATTGATCTGGCCCGCAAGATACAACCCCGGAATGCGCTTCGTCTCTAGGGTAGTATGAAGCTCGCGCGGATCAACATGATCGTATTCGATGGCGTAGCCCGGCCGCAGCATCGTTGCGCGCTCAAGCCCGGGAATGGTTGCCAAGATCGCGAGCTGAATTTCTTCCGGCAGCGAAGTGGAGATGCCGTTCGGATAGACCGTCGGATCGTCGAGACCTTCCGGCTCCAGAAAAATCTGGTGCCCTTCGCGATCCCCGAAGCGGACGATCTTGTCTTCGATGGATGGACAATATCGTGGACCCCGGCTTCCGATCTGGCCGGAATACATCGGGGAGCGGTGCACATTGGCGCGGACCAGATCGTGCGTCGCATTCGTCGTGCGGGTGATGCCGCATGACACCTGCGGATTGGTGATTTTTTCGGTCAGCATCGAGAACGGCTCCGCCGGATCGTCGCCGGGCTGCATTTCAAGCGAAGCCCAATCGATGGTCCGGCCGTCCAGACGCGGCGGCGTACCGGTCTTCAGGCGGGCCAGCGCAAAGCCCGCCTTTTCGAGCGTCTTGGAAAGCCCCATCGCCGGCGCTTCGCCGGCACGGCCCGCGGGAATTTTTTTCTCGCCGATATGAATGAGCCCACGAAGAAATGTCCCCGTAGTCAACACCACAGCGGATGACCCGAATTGACGGCCATCGGCGGTGCGGATTCCCACAGCTTTTCCACCGCTCAGGATCAGGTCGTCGGCTTCCGCTTCAATGACTTTGAGATTTTCCATCGCAAGAATCTCCCGCTGCATCGCCGCGGCGTAAAGCTTGCGATCCGCCTGTGCGCGGGGACCGCGTACCGCTGGACCCTTGCGCCGATTGAGCATCCGAAACTGGATTCCGCCGGCGTCGGCAACGCGACCCATCAGGCCATCAAGTGCGTCGATCTCGCGGACCAGATGCCCTTTGCCCAATCCGCCGATGGCGGGATTGCAGGACATCGCGCCAACGGTCGAAAAACGATGCGTGATGAGCGCCGTGCGCGCGCCCATGCGCGCCGCCGCAGCCGCGGCTTCGCAGCCGGCATGGCCGCCGCCAATGACAATCACATCAAATTTTTCGCTCATGAGCGTGGCTGTATCGAAGCGGTTTGCTTCAGTCAAAGCGGGCCGTGTTTCACGTGAAACCGAGGTAAATTATTCCGTGAACGGAGCGGGGACAGATCAGGCCCAACGGTTGTTTCACGTGAGTCAGAACCCCCTGTTTCACGTGAATCAAACCGGCTCCGAATCGGAGCGTTAACCTTTCATTTACCAATGCAGAAGTTTTTGAAGACCCGATCGAGGACTTCCTCCACATCGACGCGTCCGGTGACGCGCCCCATCGCCCGGGCCGCCAGACGCAGCTCTTCCGCGATCAATTCTTCGGCCCCCGAAGACCGGATTTGCAGCGCCGAACGCAACCGGTCACGCGCATCGGACACCGCATGCCGTTGGCGCGCATGGGTGACGAGGGCCGGCTCGCCCGCGAGCGCTTCCGCTTCGCGTGCAAGGATTTCGAGCAACTGCTCCATGCCAGCGCCCGTATGCGCGGAGATGAAAAGCGCACCGGAAATTTCCGATGAAATAACCGATGCATCGGATTGGATCCCCGTTGCCAACCGATCCGCCTTGGTGCGGACCGTGATGCTGCGACCATGACCCGCCGGCGGCTTTGGCGGATAGCGGTCCTCCGCGTCCACCAGCCACAGAACGAGATCGGCCGCATGCGCCCGCGCCAGCGCACGGCGGATTCCCTCGACTTCGACCGGATCGCGGGTCTCATGGATGCCCGCCGTATCGACGAGCAACACCGGCACACCCTTAAGATCGAGCGCCACTTCGATCGGATCGCGCGTGGTGCCGGGAATATCGGTGACGATCGCCACGTCCCGTTTGGCCAGCGCATTGAGGAGAGTGGACTTGCCCGCATTCACCGGGCCCGCAATCGCGACCACAAAACCCTCGCGCAATTTCTCCCCGCGATGGGCGCTCGCGAGTGCCGCATCCATTTCGCCGGCGATCTCGCCGATAACCTGCACCGCGGATGCGTGGAGATTTTCCGGCACGTCGCCTTCGTCGGAAAAGTCGATGGCGGCTTCCATGAGCGAAAGGGCATCGAGCAACCGCTCGCGCCAGTCATCGGCCTGCTTGGCGAGTGCGCCGCGAAACTGATGCAGCGCCTGGCGCCGCTGCGCTTCGGTCTCCGCCGCGATGAGATCGCCGAGCGCTTCGACGGCCGTCAGATCGAGCTTTCCGTTGAGCAACGCCCGGCGCGTGAATTCGCCCGCTTCCGCTGGCCTAAATCCTTCAATGTTCCCAAGTACTTGAAAAACAGCGGCCACGAGCGCACGGCCGCCATGCATCTGAATCTCGACCACATCCTCGCCGGTCTCGCTTTTTGGCGCTGGAAACCAGAACGCCAACGCATCATCGATGATCTCGCCGCTGGCCGGATCGCGCAGCACCGCATGCGCCGCACGCCTCGGCTCCGGCAATTTGCAGCCAAGCATCTTCAATGCTTGCCCCGCGCGCGGGCCGGAGACGCGCACCACCGCAATCGCCGAGGGCAGCCGGCCGCTCGACAGCGCATAGATCGTATCGGCCTTTGGCGCGTTCATTCTGTGTCCGCTGTTCACGCGTGATAAGTTCGCCAGGAAAGAAGGCCCGAGGAAAAACCAAAATGCCCGAGAACCGGCTCGCACGCGAGACCAGCCCCTATCTCATCCAGCACAAGGACAATCCGGTCCACTGGTGGCCGTGGTCGCCGGAAGCGCTGACGGAGGCGGAAAAGAGCGGCAAGCCGATCCTGCTCTCGGTCGGCTACGCGGCCTGTCACTGGTGCCATGTGATGGCGCACGAAAGCTTCGAGGACGCCGCCACCGCCGCCGTCATGAACGAGCTGTTCGTAAACATCAAAGTCGATCGCGAGGAGCGGCCAGAGATCGACGAGATCTACATGAACGCCCTGCACATGATGGGCGAGCAGGGCGGCTGGCCGCTCACGATGTTCCTGACGCCGAAGGGCGAGCCGTTCTGGGGAGGCACCTATTTTCCGAAAGAGGCGCGCTATGGCCGCGCGGCTTTCGTGGACGTACTGCGCCAGGTCGCGAGGATTTTTCGCGAGGAGCCGCTCAAGGTGGACAACAATCGCAAGGTGCTGGTGGAGCGTCTGGGGCAACGCGCCCATGTGGAAGGCCAGGTCACGCTCGGCCGGCCGCAGCTCGACGAGATCGCGACCAAGATCGCGGGCTTGTTCGATCCGGTAAATGGCGGCCTGCGAGGCGCGCCGAAATTCCCACAGTGCTCGATGCTGGAATTGCTGTGGCGGGCGGGAGAGCGCGATTCTGGCCCCCACCCGCTCGCTACGCTCGCTTCCCTCCCCCGCGAGCGGGGGAGGGATAGGGAGGGGCGAACTCGCCCTTGAGCGGATGTGCGAAGGGGGCATCTACGATCACCTCGGTGGCGGCTTCTCGCGATACTCCGTGGATGATCGCTGGCTCGTGCCGCATTTCGAGAAGATGCTCTACGACAACGCCCAGCTCCTGGAACTGCTGGCGCTGGCCTATATGCGAAGCGGCAATGCGCTGTTCCGCGACCGGGCGGTGGAAACGGTGGAGTGGCTCGCCCGCGAGATGACCGTCGAGGGCGGAGGTTTTGCCTCGAGTCTCGATGCCGACTCCGAAGGCGAAGAGGGCAAGTTCTACGTCTGGTCGCTCGCCGAAATTGAATCCGTTCTCGGCAAGGAGGACGCGGACTATTTCGCTTCGATCTACGACGTGACCGCTGGCGGCAATTTCGAAGGCCACAACATTCTCAATCGGCTCAACAACCCGTCGCGCAATTCCTGCGACGACGCGCGGCTGCGCAAGCTGCGCGCGATGTTGTTGGAAGCTCGCGCAAAACGAGTCCGCCCCGGCCTCGATGACAAGGTACTGGCCGACTGGAACGGGCTGATGATCGCGGCCCTCGCCAATGCCGGTGCGATGCTCGGCGAGGGCGGCTGGGTCGAGATGGCAAAGCGTGCCTTCCGTTTCGTTGCCGAATCGATGTCGCGCGACGGCAGGCTCGGACACAGCTACCGGGAAGGGCGGCTCGTATTTCCGGGCCTTTCATCCGACTACGCCGCGATGATCCGCGCCGCCATCGCGCTGCATCAAGCGACCGGCGAGGACGAGTTTTTGCAAAAAGCGAAAAGCTGGACCGCGCTCTTGGAGCGGCATCACGCGGAGAAAAGCGGCTGCTACTACCTGACGGCGGACGACGCCAAGGCGCTGATCGTGCGGCTGGCGCTAACACGCGATGACGCGCTGCCAAATCCGAATGCAACGATGGCGCAGAACCTGATCCGGCTTTCGCTGCTTAGCGGGGATGACCAATATCGCGAGCGCGCAGATCGTCTGTTTGACGGCACGCTCACACAGGCTGCCGAAAACCTCTTCAGCCATGCAGCACTCCTGAATGCGCTCGACCTGCGGCTCCGTCACAAGGAGATCGTCGTCACCGGCGAGCGCACGAAAGAGTTTGCGAATGCCGCACTCGCGATGCCGTTCCTCGACCGGACGCTGCTGCGTGCAGAAAACGCCGCCGCAATTTCCCCGAGTCATCCAGCGCGGGCAAAACTGGAAGCCGCTCCGAAAGAGGGCGCGGCGTTTGTTTGTGTCGGGGAGAGTTGCTCGCTGCCGATCACGGAGCCGGGGAAATTGAATCGTTTAAGTTGAAGCGTAAACAGTCCCCTCCCTATCCCTCCCCCATAGCTCGCGGACGGCGAGCGTTCGCTCGCCTATGCGGGGGAGGAAAGCGAGCGTAGCGAGCGGGTGGGTGGGGGAAACTCGGCGCAGAACAATGAAGTCTTGGGCGCGATCGGCTCGGCCATAACTTTCTTTGCAGCAAAGACGTGGATGGCCGTACAACAAGCCGGGCGATGACAAGCGGCTAGCTCTTCCGCTTCGCCAGCACGGCACGGATGCCACCGCTCGGATTTTCCACATCGCCCCTGAAGCGCGGGATCAGATGTATGTGGACATGCATCCGCGTCTGGCCAGCATCGGCGCCGATATTCACGCCAATGTTGTAACCGTCCGGCCGATATTCTTGATCGAGGAAAATTCTTGCTTGGTCGAGCAATTCGACCACCGCGTGCTTTTCCTCAAGGGTCATTTCGAAATAACCGGCGACATGCCGGAAGGGGACGACGATCAGGTGTCCCGCGACGAGCGGACGATGCTCGGGGCGAACATAGGCAAATTTGTTTTTAAGAATGATGCCGCCGGCATCGCAGAGTTCGCAGACACCGGCGGCCATATCGGATCGTCCTTACGCATTCATCGAGTCGAAGAAGTCGCTGTTGCTCTTGGTCTGCCGCAGCTTGTCCAAAAGGAACTCGATGGCGTCGATCGTGCCCATCGGGTTCAGGATGCGGCGGAGCACGTACATCTTCTTCAAGACATCCGGCGGCACGAGCAGTTCTTCCTTGCGGGTGCCGGAGCGGGTGATGTCGAGCGCCGGGAACACGCGCTTGTCTGATACTTTCCGATCAAGAATGATTTCCGAGTTACCGGTGCCCTTGAACTCTTCGAAAATGACTTCGTCCATGCGCGAGCCGGTATCGATCAGCGCGGTGGCGATGATGGTCAGCGAGCCGCCCTCTTCGATGTTGCGCGCCGCACCGAAGAAGCGCTTGGGGCGCTGCAGCGCATTGGCATCGACGCCGCCTGTCAGCACCTTGCCGGAGCTTGGCACCACGGTGTTGTAGGCGCGGCCGAGGCGGGTGATGGAGTCGAGCAGGATCACGACGTCACGGCCGTGTTCCACGAGGCGCTTGGCCTTTTCGATCACCATCTCGGCGACCTGGACGTGGCGTGTGGCCGGCTCGTCGAAGGTGGAGGACACCACCTCGCCCTTCACCGAACGCTGCATGTCGGTGACTTCTTCCGGCCGCTCGTCGATCAGAAGCACGATCAGGTAGCACTCCGGATGGTTGGCCGTGATCGCGTGGGCGATGTTCTGCAGCAGAACCGTCTTACCCGTGCGCGGGGGTGCCACCACGAGCGCGCGCTGGCCTTTGCCGAGCGGCGCCACGATATCGATGATGCGAGCGGATAAGTCTTTTTTGGTCGGGTCGTCATGCTCCATCTTGATCCGCGAATTGGGATAGAGCGGGGTCAGGTTGTCGAAGTGGACCTTGTGCTTGATCTTCTCGGGGTCCTCGAAATTGATCGTGTTGACCTTGAGGAGCGCGAAATAGCGTTCGCCGTCCTTCGGGCTGCGGATATGTCCCTCGACCGTGTCGCCGGAACGGAGCGAAAAGCGGCGGATCTGCGAGGGCGAAATGTAGATATCGTCCGGCCCGGCGAGATAGTTCGCGTCCGGTGAACGCAGGAAGCCGAAGCCATCCGACAGGACCTCAACGACGCCTTCGCCGATGATGTCGATTTCCTTGGCGGCGTATTGTTTCAGGATCGCAAACATCAATTCCTGTTTGCGCATGGTCGAGGCGTTCTCGACCTGGTTTTCTTCGGCGACGGCGAGCAGCTCGACCGGCGTCTTCACCTTCAAATCTTGTAATTTTATTTCCCGCATGGGGATTTACCTCGACGGACGGAATCAAAAAGACCGTCCGGAAAAAGAGAGTGGGAATCGCAGGCGGAAAGACGCGGGGTTGGGAACCCTGATCCGGCGCACCAGTCACGGGTGACCGGATTTCTTGGAGCGCGTGCGCCTGCGTTAGGGAAGGACTTAGAACATAGGCAAGGCCGGAGTCCGACGCAAGACCGGAAACTACCCGGTTAAAACGGCTTAACGATGACCAGCACGACGATCGCAATCATGAGCAGCGTCGGCACTTCATTGGCGATTCGATAGAAGCGGGCAGGGCGGGTGTTCCTGTCTTCCGCGAATTCACGGGCCCATTTGGCGAACAGTCCGTGCGCCGCCGACATGACCATGACGAGGAGAAACTTCCCGATGAACCACCCGGCCTTGTGAAACGCGCCCGCATACACGAGCCACAGGCCTGTCAGCCACGTTACCGCCATCGCCGGGTTGCTGATGAAACGCAGCAGCCGGCGTTCCATGATCTTGAACGTTTCGGATTGCGGCGAACCCTTCCCGGCCTCGCAGTGATAAACGAACAGCCGCGGCAGATAGAGCATCGCCGCCATCCAGGAGATCACAGCGATCACATGCAGCGCCTTGATCCACTCGTACATCGTCAGCGGCCCCGCACGCGGGCGACCATGCGCTCGACATTCGCGATGGGCGTTTCCTTCAGGATGCCATGGCCGAGATTGAAGATGTGCCGGATGCCCTTGAAGTCCTGCATGATCTCGTCGATTTCCCGGTCCATCTTCGCGCCGCCGTCGAGCAGCGTTTCGGGCGCTAGATTGCCCTGCAGGACGCATTGACCAGATAGCTTCCCACGAACCGCCCTTCGGTTTGCATCTGGATCGAGGCTGGCGCCATCGGCTTCACAGGCTTTGACCAGCCGCTCGAGACTTTCCGTATCGACGCCCTTTGGAAACACGATCACCCTTGCATCGGGAACAAGTTTGCGGAGCTGTTCCACGATGCGGGCGGTTGGCTTGACGCACCATTGCTCGAAACCGTCCTTATCGAGAGAACCAGCCCAGGTATCGAAAATCTGCACGACGTTGGCGCCGGCCTTGAGCTGCCCCGCGAGATGGGTCGCGGTGGCATCCCCAATGCGGTCGATGATCTTCTGAAACAGTTGCGGATTGGCGCGCATAAGATTTTTTGCGGCCGCCTGATCCTGCGAACCTCTTCCGGCGATGAGATAGGTCGCCACCGTCCAGGGCGCCCCACAGAAGCCAATCAAAGTCTTTTCGGGAGACAGCGCGGCACGGACCCTGCCCAGCGCTTCATAGACCGGCTCCACGATACTGGGGGCGAGACGATCTTGCATCGCTGAATAGGATTTTTCGTCATTCACCGGCTCGAGACGGGGACCTTCTCCTTCCTCGAACCAGAGTTTCACGCCCAACGCGTGCGGAACGATCAAAATATCCGAGAAGATGATCGCAGCATCGAGATCGAACCGGCGAACCGGCTGCAACGTCACCTCGGAGGCAAGCGCTGGATCCAGACAGAGTTCGACAAAGCCGCCCGCCTGGGCGCGGACTTCCCGATACTCAGGAAGATAACGCCCCGCCTGGCGCATGAACCAAAGGGGGGGGATCGACGTTGAGTGTCCATGGAGTACATCGAGAAGCGATGAACCTGATTTCCCGGAAAGATTCTTCACTTCCAATCCTTATCTAGAATCTTCGTTTGTTATTATTAGAGCACCTCAAAGCGTTGACAGTTTTAGCGCACATTTAATCCACCAGCCTGTACTTTTTTGAATGCGAGAAGCCGCTTTTTATAAAAAGGGAATCGCACTTCCCCGATTCCCACAGGCTGTTGTCTGAATTATCCTCGCGAAAGCGAATGTGGACGGATCGGCACCTTATACAAGCAGCTCCCTTGCGCGGCCCCTGAACCCATGCCCTTCTCTCGCTGAATCCACAGGCCAGTGGATATGTAGGCGATGACGAAGAAGACCCAGCCCCCGAGCTATTTCCATCTTCATCTGGTTTCGGATTCGACCGGCGAGACCTTGCTCGCGGTCGGCCGGGCTGCCTGCGCGCAGTACGCGACCGTATCGCCGATCGAGCATGTTTACCCGCTGGTGCGGAACCAGAAACAGCTCGAACCGATACTCACCTCGATCGAAACCAATCCCGGCATCGTTCTTTATACGCTCGTAGACCGCGAGCTGGCCGGGAAGATAGAAGGACACTGCAAGACCACCGGCGTGCCCTGTCTTTCGGTATTAGGGCCGGTGCTCTCCCTGTTCCAGAGCTATCTCGGTGCGGAATCGACCCCGCGCGTCGGTGGTCAGCACATGCTCAACGCGGAATACTTTAAGCGCATCGACGCGCTTAATTTTACCATGATGCATGACGACGGTCAGCACGCGGAGAACCTCGAAGAAGCGGAAGTCGTGTTGGTGGGCGTGTCGCGCACATCGAAGACCCCGACCAGCATCTATCTCGCCAACCGTGGAGTCCGCACCGCGAATATTCCGCTGGTGCCGGGTATTGCGCCGCCCCCGCAACTGGAGACGCTTGTGAAACCGTTGGTTGTGGGACTGTTTGCCAGCGCCGAACGCATCGTTGCCGTTCGCCAGAACCGTCTGCTCGGCCTCAAGGCGGATCAGCCCGATTCGGCCTATGTCGACCGTCATGCGGTATCGGAGGAAATTGCGCTCGCAAAGCAGCTTTGCGCCCGCCACAACTGGCCGGTCATCGATGTCTCCCGCCGCTCGATCGAGGAAACTGCTGCGGCCGTCATTGCGCTTCTGCGCGAACGTCGCGAAGTCGCCGAGGCGGGGCAGGCCTAATGAGCCTCTGGCACGGCGAGCCTTTGATCCTTGCCTCCAAGAGCCGAGTGCGGCGCAGCCTGCTGGAGGCCGCCGGGATTCCCGTGACGATCGATCCGGCCAATATTGACGAACGCGGCATGGAAGCATCCGCCGGCAGTGCCTCTCCCGAAGCGGTGGCGCAATTATTGGCGCGCGAAAAGGCACTTGCCGTGGCCAAGAACAAAAAAGGCATCGTGCTCGGGGCCGACCAGACGCTGGCACTAGGCCAACGCCGATTTTCTAAACCCGCGTCGCTCGAAGGCGCGGGCGAGCAACTGAAGGCACTCGCGGGCAACACGCATGGACTGCATTCAGCACTTGCGGTGGCCGAGAACGGAAAGATCGTATTCGAGACGGTGCAGACCGCTCGCATGACCATGCGGCCATTCTCGCAGGAATTTGTTGATGTTTATCTCAAGGAAGCCGGTGACAGGGTGAGAACCTCCGTTGGCGCCTACCAGCTCGAGGGACTCGGTATTCATCTCTTCGAAAAAATCGAAGGCGATCATTTCACCGTTCTCGGCTTGCCGCTTGTTCCGCTGCTCGCTTTTTTCCGCAAGCAGGGCTGGGTGGTCTCGTGAGTTTCCGCCGCGCCTGCGTCATTGGCCATCCGGTCGCGCATTCACGCTCGCCGCTCATTCACCGCCACTGGCTGAGCGAACTGAAGATCGAAGGCGACTATTTGCGCCAGGACGTGCCGCCGGACCAGATCGCGGCGTTCCTGAAGAATTTTTCCGCCTCGGGCTATGTCGGCGCCAATGTCACGGTCCCCCACAAGGAAGCGGCATTCAAGGCTCTGCAACGCGCCGATCCGGTCGCGTCTTACTTGAAAGCGGCGAACACGCTCTGGCTTGCGGACGGCGACCTGCACGGGATGAACACGGACGTATATGGCTTTCTCGCCCATCTCGATGAAGCGGCACCCGACTGGAACCAGCACGAAAACATTGCGGTGGTTCTCGGCGCGGGCGGTGCCGCCCGCGCCATCGTCTATGCGCTGATCGAACGCGGCGTTGCAAAAATCCACGTCGTGAACCGCACCTTGCCGCGCGCCGAGGTCATCGCGGCGGAATTTGGCAAGAATGTTGTGGCTTCGGCGTGGTCCGAACTGCCGAAGCGCTTGCGCGAGGGCTCGCTGTTGGTAAATGCAACCTCGCTCGGCATGACCGGACAGCCGTTGCTGGAAATCGATCTGAAACCGATGAAATCGACCGCCACCGTCTACGACATCGTCTATGTGCCGCTGGAAACGCCGCTGCTTGCCGCGGCGCGCAAGCGCGGACTGCGCGTCGTGGACGGGCTTGGCATGTTGATGCATCAGGCTGTGCCCGGATTTGAAAAGTGGTTTGGTGTCCGGCCACAGGTGAGTGGCACGCTGCGCGCGGTCCTGTTGCAGGATCTCGGAGCAAAGGGCCGCCCATGATCGTGCTCGGCCTCACCGGCTCCGCGGCGATGGGAAAATCCACGACTGCGCGCATGTTCGCCGAGGAAAATGTGCCGGTATTCGATGCCGATGCCGTGGTGCACCGGCTCTACGCGGGCGAGGCTGTGCCGCTGATCGAGCAAGAATTCCCCGGCACCACGGCCGCAGGCAAAATCGATCGAGAGAAGCTCGCGGCCCAAGTCTATGGAAATCCGGCGTCCCTCGCGAAACTGGAAGCATTGATTCATCCGCTCGTCCGCGAGGCGCGAGCGAAGTTCCTCTGTGAAGCCGGCAAAATCAGCTCCGACATCGTGGTGTTTGACATTCCGCTTCTATTTGAAACCGGCGCCGAAAAAGAGGTCGATGCGGTGATCGTCGTCACCGCGCCGGCCGAATTGCAGCGGCAGCGGATATTTGAACGGCCGGGCATGACAGAAGAAAAATTCGCCGCCATCCTGAAGCGGCAAATGCCTGATTCGGAAAAACGGCAGCGTGCGGACTTCATTGTGAACTCCAGCAGCGGTCTGGAGTCGGCCCGCAGCCAGGTTCGGAACATTCTCGGAATCCTGCGCGAGCAGGGCCTGCCGAAGAAAAAGCGGGAACTGACCTGATGCGGGAAATCGTCATCGATACGGAAACCACCGGCCTCGATCCCGTGCAGGGCCATCGCATCGTCGAAGTCGGCTGCGTCGAGATCATCAACCGGATTCCTTCCGGCGTTACGTTTCATCGCTACTTCAACCCCGAACGCGACATGCCGGCGGAGGCGCACGCCGTTCACGGCCTCACGCGCGAATTCCTTTCCGACAAATCGCTGTTTGCCGATGCAGTCGACGAGCTGATCGAATTTCTCGGCGACGCGAAGCTCGTCATTCACAATGCAGGCTTCGATTGCATGTTTCTCAACGCCGAATTCGACCGCGCGAAACGTCCGCAGATCGCACGCGAACGATTGATCGATACGCTGGCGCTCGCGCGCCGCCTTCATCCGGGGGGCGGCAATAAACTTGACGATCTCTGCGTGCGTTATGGCATCGACAACAGCAGGCGCACCAAACACGGCGCCCTGCTCGATGCCGAACTGCTGGCGGAAGTTTACAGTGAACTGATTGGCGGCCGTCAGGCGAAACTCGGCCTAGCCGAGATTACCGTTGCGCGGCGCGCTGCGAGCATTGCGGGTGCATCACGCGCACGGCCCGAGCCGCTGCCATCTTTGGCGAGCGAGCAGGAGATTGCTACGCACGCCGCTTTCATTGCGGAGCTTGGAACTTCTGCGATCTGGCGCGATTACATCACAATTGCAGACTCGAACGCGCTGAAGCGGTAATCAGTTCGGATTCTGCGCAGCCTGCTGCTCCTGCAGGCGCTGTCGATAGAGCGCGGAAAAATCGACCGGATCCAGCAGCAGGGGCGGAAAGCCTCCGTTGCGGACGGTGTCGGCGATGATCTGGCGCGCGAAAGGAAAAAGCAGGCGCGGACACTCGATCAAAACGACCGGATGGACCTGATCCTTGGGCACGTTCAGGATGCGAAAAACCCCGCCATACTGAAGTTCGATGGCAAAAAGCGCCGTGTTGTTCGCGATTTCCGCCTTCGCCTCGATGATGAGGTCCACCTCGTAATCGGTGTCCGAGAGGGGCTTCGCGTTGACGTTCACCTGCACGTTCAACGCCGGGGGCTGATCGGGACGGATTACCGCGCCGCCGCCGCGCGGGTTTTCGAACGAGAGGTCGCGGATGAACTGGCTGATGACGTTGAGGGCTGGTGCACCGGCGGTTCCAGCGCTCTCGTTGGTATCGTTCATCAAAGTCTCCGCATGGGCTTGGGAAATCCGCCGATCGGCGGGCGGGGTGTCGCTAACATGCTTCCCAAAGGCCTACAAGAATGACCAAAACGTGACTTTTGCGCACGAAACGCAGGGTTTAGTTGGCGTGCGGGGCCAGGATCGTCTAAGTTCTAAAATGCGGGGCGGGGGCTACGAAGGCTTGGAATGCTGTCGCACTTCCCCATATCTGTCTCACTGATCGCCGTGCCTGCACCTGCGGCGGAATCCTTCTTCTGAAAGTGGCCCGGTCATAATTCAGTGTTTGATATTTACACCATAATTTTCCTCGCACTCGCGGTGTTCATCTTCGTGCGGCTGCGCTCTGTGCTTGGCCAGCGTACCGGCAACGAGCGTCCACCCTACGATCCTTATACCCGCGACCAAGTGAAGCCGGTGCCGGGCCGCGACAAGGTCGTGGCCCTGCCGGGTCGCAACAACGATGCATCGCCGCAGTCCGCCGAAACGGATGCTCCAGCCGGCGACCGCTTGGGCGGTATTGTACCGGCGGATTCGGCCGCGGCCGCTGGTCTGATGGAAATTGCAAAGCGCGAGCCGGGTTTCGATGCTGCTGAATTCGTCGGCGGCGCGAAAGCGGCTTACGAGATGATCGTCGGCGCTTTCGCTGAAGGCGACCGCCGCACACTGAAGAATCTGCTGGCGAAGGACGTGTTCGACGGATTCGCCACCGCCATCGCCGACCGTGAAAATCGCGGGGAGACGATGGAGTCGCGTTTCGTATCGATCGACAAGGCTGAGATCACCGGCGCCGAATTGAAGGATCGATCGGCGCAGGTGACGGTGCGCTTTGTTTCGCAGCTCGTCTCCGTCACGCGCGACAAGGAAGGCAAGCCGATCGACGGAAATCCCGAAGCCGTCACCGAAGTGATCGACGTCTGGACCTTCGCACGTGAACTCGGCACCCGCGATCCGAACTGGAAGCTCGTTGCGACCGAAACCTCCTGAGGCACTGACGGTATGAACCCGGCGCGCACATGGATCATGTGCGTCACCGCGATCGGCCTGCTCGCGGCAAGCACGCTCCGCGCCGATGCGCAGCTGAAAATCCCCGATACCGTTCTGGAGCCGGTCGCGTTTTCCGATCTCGACGGCTGGAACGACGACGACCAGCTTTCGGCGCTATCAGCCTTCCGCCGAAGCTGCCAGGCACTGCTGCGGCGGCAGGAAAATCCCGAGATGCGGCCCATGGAGCTTGGCCTGCGCGAAGCCTGCGGGCGGCTTTCGCTTTATCGCGAGCCGGTGAGCCTGCTCGCGGCGCGCATTTTCTTCGAGCAGAATTTCCGCCCCGTCCGGATTTCGCGGTTGGGCGAGAACGCGGGTTTTTTGACCGGCTACTATGAGCCGGAGATCGAGGGCAGTCTTACGCCCAAAGACGGTTTTTATGAACCGATCTATCGCAAGCCCGGCGAACTGATCAGCCGCGCGCAGAAGCCCTCGAAGATCAACCGGCCGGTGCGCACTTCCGCGCGCAAGACCAAAACCGGAGTCCGTAGCGGCGCGCAGATCGCGTCCTTCCACGACCGTGCCTCCATCGACGGCGGCGCGCTCAAGGGGCGCGGGCTAGAAATTTGTTACGTGAAAGACCCGATCGATTCTTTCTTCATTCATATTCAGGGATCGGCGCGCATCCGGCTCACCGACGGGAAGCTGATGCGCATCAATTACGCGGCGCAGAACGGCCATCCCTATTACGCGGTGGGGCGCTCGCTCATTGAACGAGGCATCGTTCCCGCCGACGAAATGAGCATGGACAAGATCAGGCTCTTTATCGCCGAGCACCCGGAAGAAGGCCGCGAGCTGATGCGGATGAACCGCTCGTATATCTTTTTCCGCGAGGCGAGCGAACTGGCACCAGACGCGGAGCCGATCGGTGCGCAGGGCGTGTCGCTGACAAAAAATCGCTCCATCGCGGTGGACCGTTTCCTGCACATTTACGGCACTCCGTTCTGGATCGATGCGTCGCTGCCGATCGAGAGCGAAAAGCCCGACACAAAATTCCGCCGTCTGATGCTGGCGCAGGATACGGGCGGTGCGATTATCGGACCGGCGCGCGCGGACATTTATTTCGGCTCAGGCCTGGAAGCAGGCACGGTTGCTGGAAGAATCCGGCATCCGGGACAGTTCTATATGCTGGTGCCGCATTCGCTGGATCCATCGAGGCTGATCGATCCCATCCCGTTGCCGGAGCCGCGTCCAAAAAAATGAGCGGGAAGAACCGGAAAAATCTCACCGGCGAGGATCGCGACCTGTGGGATCAGGTGAAGCGGTCGGCGAAGCCTTTGAAGGCTTCACCCATGCCGCAGGCATTCGAGGCCGATGCAATCGAGGCTTCTGCTTCTGCCAAAAAACCGAAAACCTCCGGCGGCAGCAAAAAACCGGTGCTTCAAGAACAGAAGCCGGTGGCAAAAGCGCCGCCCCCGCTTGTGACTCTCGACCGCCGCGCGCGCAGCCGTGTGGCGCGCGGACAGGTCGAAATCGGTGCACGCCTCGATCTGCATGGCATGACACTGGAGCGAGCCCGCCGCCGGCTGGAAAAATTTCTCTACGACGCTCAGGACGACGGCGTCGGCCTCGCGCTTGTGATCACCGGCAAGGGCCGCGGAAAATCTTCAGACGGATACGGCGAAGAAACCGGCGCGCTTCGGCGTGAAGTGCCGATGTGGCTCTCGCAGCCTTCCCTGCGTGCAATCGTGATCGGGCTCGAGGAAGCGGCCCGCTCCCATGGCGGCAGCGGTGCGCTCTATGTGCGGATCAGACGGGCGCGTAATTAAAGAATATAGCGCGACAGATCCGCGTTCTTCGCGAGATCCGCGACCTGCTTGCGTACGTAATCGCCATCGATAGTGATCTTTTCGCCGCCGCGGTCGGGCGCGGAAAAACTGATCTCGTCGAGCACACGCTCGATCACGGTCTGCAAACGGCGCGCCCCGATATTCTCCACATTCGTGTTCACCTCGACCGCCACGTCGGCGAGTGCGTCGATGGCGTCCTCGGTGAAAACGAGATCGACTTTTTCCGTGGCGAGCAAGGCCACAGACTGCTTGATCAGGCTCGCCTCGGTTTCGGTTAAAATCCGGCGGAAGTCGTCGCGCGTGAGCGGCTGTAACTCGACGCGAATCGGCAGGCGTCCCTGCAATTCCGGCAGGAGATCGGATGGCTTCGCGACGTGAAATGCGCCGGATGCGATGAAGAGCACATGGTCGGTTTTCACCGAACCATGCTTGGTCGCGACCGTGGTGCCTTCAATCAAGGGCAAGAGATCGCGCTGCACGCCTTCGCGGCTCACATCGGCGCCGCCGCGCGCACCGTCACGTACGCAAATTTTATCGATTTCATCGAGGAACACGATGCCGTTGTTTTCCACCATGCGGATCGCTTCCTGCACGAGGGAATCCTGATCCAGCAATTTGTCGGATTCCTCCGCGAGCAGGAGCGGATGCGCTTCCTTCACCGTTACGCGGCGCGTGCGGCGCTGACCGCCGAGCGCCTTGCCGAGCATTTCGCCGAGGTTGACGGCACCCATCTGCGCGCCGGGCATGCCGGGAATATCGAACATCGGCATGCCGCCGCCCTGGCCTCCCGAGAGGTCGATCTCGATTTCCTTGTCGTCGAGTTCGTTTGCCCGCAATTTCTTGCGGAAATTCTCGCGCGTGGCGGGACTGGCGCCGGGACCCACCAGCGCATTCAACACGCGATCCTCAGCCAGACCGTGCGCCTTCGTTTCCACGTCTCGGCGCTTGTTCTCGCGCACGAGCGCGATGCCGATTTCGACGAGATCGCGAATGATGGAATCGACGTCGCGGCCGACATAACCAACCTCGGTGAATTTCGTCGCCTCGACCTTGAGAAAAGGTGCCCCCGCTAGTTTTGCGAGACGCCGAGAGATTTCCGTCTTGCCGATGCCGGTAGGCCCGATCATCAGGATGTTTTTCGGCATGACTTCTTCCCGCAACCCACCGTCGAGCTGCAGGCGGCGCCATCGATTTCGTAATGCAATTGCGACCGCGCGCTTGGCGTCGTTTTGCCCAACGATGTAGCGATCGAGTTCGGAGACGATTTCACGGGGGGAGAAGTCGGTCATTGGTTCTCGTTTGCCTGAGGATCGTGCTGCATGATCAGCACATCGCCGGTGCGCCCTTCCAGACGCGGCACAGGACGGAAACCGGCTTTCCTGTACGCGCGCACGGCCCGCAGATTGTCGGGGTCCGGATCGATGATGATGTTCTCATGGCCTTTCGCGCGCAGCGCAGCGACGAAGGCGGCAAGCGCTTTTGAACCGATGCCCCCCAAAAGTTTCTCCGGACAACCGATCGAGAGATCGACTCCGATCGTTTCCGTGGGCAATTCCGCGAGCCACGGATGGTCCTTGATCCATTGCTCGTTCTGGTGATGGCCGATGAACCAGTACTGGATGTAGCCGATGGGAACTCCCTCCATAGCGATCAGGAAGGGCCGTGTTGTGTCGCGTCCCTCGACCATGTCGCGGATGTAGCCAAGCTCCGCATCGGGCTCGCCCCACCATTCCTGCATATGCGGTTCATCGAGCCACCGCTGGAGGAGAGGGTAATGTTGCGGCTCCACCGGAACGAAACTGATTTGGTTCGGATCATCCCGCATCGATGGTTTCGATGGTGACATTACGGTTGGTGTAGATGCAAATGTCGGCGGCGATGTCGAGGCTCCTGCGCACGATCTTCTCCGCGTCCTGCTCATGTTCGAAGAACGCGCGGGCTGCGGCCAGCGCATAGGAGCCGCCGGAGCCGATGCCGGCGATGCCGTTCTCCGGCTCCAGCACGTCGCCGGTACCTGCCAGAAGAAATGTCACGTCTTTGTCGGCCACCAGCATCATGGCGTCGAGACGCCGCAAATAACGGTCCGTGCGCCAGTCCTTGCCCAGTTCAACGCAGGCACGGGCCAGCTGGCCGCGGTGCTGCTCGAGCTTCTGCTCCAGCCGGTCGAACAGGGTGAGGGCATCGGCCGTGGCCCCCGCAAAGCCGCCGATCACATTATTGGCGCTGCCGAGACGGCGTACTTTCCGGGCGTTGGCCTTCACAATCGTGGGTCCAAAGCTCACCTGTCCGTCGCCGCCTATAGCCACTTTCCCGCCCTTGCGGACGGCAAGAATGGTCGTTCCGTGGAAACTGGGGGTCTGATTCTCGCTCATTCGGGCTCCCGGGGTCAGCGTTATCTAGGTGTTCACCGGCTGCATGCAAACCATATCGTAGCGACGGCCCGCGGGCGTGTGGCGCGGGCTTTTCGATGCTGCTAGAACCCGCGCCATTCAAGGAGCTTTGCCATGCGCACGGGGGAAATTACCCGCGCCACCAAGGAAACCGAAGTTGCCGTCAAGGTGAACCTCGACGGTACGGGTCGCGCCGAAATGGCGACCGGCATCGGCTTCCTTGATCACATGCTGGAACTGCTCGCCCGCCACTCGCGCATCGACATCAGCGTGAAGGCGAAGGGTGACCTGCACGTCGATCATCACCACACGACGGAAGACGCAGGTATCGTGCTCGGTCAGGCGGTGAAGAAGGCGCTCGGCGACATGCGCGGCATCACGCGCTATGCCGACACCCTTATGCCGATGGACGAAACGCTGACGCGCGTTGCCATCGACATTTCCGGCCGGGCGGTGCTCGTGTTCAAGGTCGAATTTCCACGCGACAAGATCGGCGACTTCGACGTCGATCTCGTGCGCGAATTCTTCCAGGCGTTCACGGCGAACGCGGGCGTGACGCTGCATGTCGAAACGCTCTACGGCGACAACTCGCACCATGTGGCGGAGTCCTGCTTCAAAGGGCTCGCGCGCGTGCTCAGGATGGCCGTAGCCATCGATCCCGCGACCAAGGGCGAAGTCCCCTCCACCAAGGGCAGCATCGGCTAACGGAGAGCGTGATGAAAACCTGGCTCGTGTTCGTACCCGCCGATGGCGGAAAGAACAGCGAGACGGCCGAGAAAATCGTTTTCCTGCGGGAAAAATTTTCCTGGCCGGCGCTTTTCTTCACGCCGCTCTGGCTGCTCTGGCACAGACTATGGATCGGATTTCTGTTCTGGCTAGCCGCGATGATTGTGCTCGGCCTGATCGCGCAATGGCTCGGCCTGAATCCGACCGCGACGGCGTTCGTGCTCTGGCTGCCGTCGCTGATCATTGCGTTCGAGGCGAGCGAGCTTCGCCGCCGCAAGCTCGTTCGCAAACAATATCGCGACGCCGGCGTCGTCATGGCCGACGAGATCGAGGATGCCGAGCAGCGTTTCTTTGAGGAGTGGGTGAAGGACGAAAACGCGGTTGAGCGCCCGTTAACCCCGCCCGATATTCCGTCGTCAACGAAACCCGGTCCTGCGTCCAGCATTGCGCCGCAGGGCAATCCGGTGATCGGCCTGTTCCCTGAGCCCGGGGCGAGGCGATGACGGTTGCGGTAATCGATTATGGTTCCGGCAATCTGCACTCCGCCGCGAAGGCGCTGGAGCGGGCATCGCGCGAATGCGGTGCGAACCAATCGATTATCGTCACGAGCAACCCTGATGATGTCGCGCGCGCTGAGCGCATTGTGCTGCCGGGCGTCGGCGCGTTCGCGGACTGCAAGCGCGGGCTCGATGCTGTCTCCGGCATGGTCGAGGCGATGACCGAAGGCGTCCACAAGAAGGGAAAGCCTTTCCTGGGCATCTGCGTCGGCATGCAGCTGCTTGCCGAAAAAGGACTCGAACACGGCGAGACAAAAGGACTGGGCTGGATCAAGGGCGTCGTCGATCGCATCGCACCGTCAGACGCCGCGTTGAAAATTCCGCACATGGGCTGGAACACGCTGATCGCGCGCCACGAACACCCTCTGCTCGCTGGGATCCATACAGGGCAGGACGGCTTGCACGCTTATTTTGTGCATTCCTATCAGCTCGCACCCCAGCACAGCGACGACCTCGTGGCGGACACCGAATATGGCGGACCGATTACGGCGATCGTCGCGCATGACAACATTGCGGGAACGCAGTTTCATCCGGAGAAGAGCCAGAAACTCGGACTGGCGCTGCTCGCGAACTTTTTACGCTGGAAGCCGTGATCCTCTTTCCCGCCATCGATCTGAAGAACGGCGAAGCCGTGCGCCTACAGCAGGGCGACATGGCGCGCGCGACCGTGTTCAACCGCGATCCGGCGGCACAGGCGCGCGCGTTCGAGGATCAGGGTTTTCAGTGGCTGCATCTCGTGGACCTTGACGGCGCGTTTGCCGGCAAGCCAGTGAACGCATTCGCGGTCGCGGCGATTCTGAAAAAAGTGAAGATCCCGGTGCAGCTTGGCGGCGGCATCCGGAATCTCAAAACGATCGAGTCCTGGCTCGGTGAAGGCATCCGCCGCGTGATCATCGGAACGGCGGCCGTGCAGAATCCGCAGCTTGTCAAAGAAGCCGCGAAACAATTTCCGGGCCGCATCGCCGTCGGGATCGATGCGCGCGCGGGCAAGGTCGCAGTGGCGGGATGGGCTGAAGAAACAACCCTTACCGCGGTTGAAGTCGCCCGCATGTTCGAGGACGCGGGCGTTGCCGCGATCATCTACACAGACGTCGAGCGCGACGGCATGTTGCAGGGCTTGAACCTCGACGCGACGATCGCGCTTGCGGACGAAGTGAACATTCCGGTCATCGCATCCGGCGGTTTTGCGTCCATTGAAGATGTAAAAAAAATGTTGGAGCCGCGCGCCCGCAAATTAGAGGGCGCCATCGCCGGACGGGCACTCTATGACGGCCGCATCGATGCGAAGGCAGCCCTCGAACTTCTGAAGCAGGCCGCCTGATGTTCAAGGTCCGTGTCATTCCCTGTCTCGACGTAAAGGACGGCCGCGTCGTGAAAGGCGTGAACTTTGTAAATTTGCGCGACGCCGGCGATCCGGTGGAATCGGCGAAGGCCTATGACGCCGCCGGTGCCGATGAACTCTGCTTTCTCGATATCACCGCGAGCGTTGAGAAGCGCGGCATCCTGCTCGACGCGGTGCGGCGTACGGCGGAAGCCTGCTTCATGCCGCTCACGGTCGGCGGCGGGGTGCGCACGGTGGAAGATGTGCGGACGCTTCTTGCCTCGGGAGCGGACAAGGTTTCGATCAATACGGCTGCCGTACAGCGCCGGGCATTCGTGAAGGAAGCCGCGGAGAAATTCGGCGACCAGTGCATCGTGGTCGCCATCGACGCGAAGAACGTGTCGAAGCCCGGCGAACACGGCCGCTGGGAGATTTTCACCCACGGCGGCCGCAATCCGACCGGCATCGATGCGGTGGATTATGCCCGCGAAGTGGTGAGCCTCGGTGCGGGAGAAATCCTGCTCACTTCCATGGACCGCGATGGCACGAAGTCCGGTTACGATGTGCCGCTCACCCATGCCATATCCAGTGCGGTTGCCGTGCCCGTGATCGCTTCTGGCGGCGTCGGCAACCTTCAGCATATGGTCGAAGGCATCCGGGATGGCGGGGCTACCGCCGTGCTCGCGGCGTCCATTTTTCACTTCGGCGAATTCTCCATCGGCCAAGCGAAATCCTTTATGGCGAAAGCGGGCTTGCCGGTACGCCTCGATCCCTGATAGTGCGCGGGAGAAAGGAAACGCTCGTGGCCGATTTCAAGCTGGAAACGCTAGCCAAGATCATCGCCGAACGCGCCCGCGCGGGCGGCGAGCGTTCCTACACGCGCAAGCTGCTCGACGAAGGCCCGGAGAAATGCGCGAAGAAGCTGGGCGAGGAAGCGCTGGAAACCGCGATTGCCGCCATCTCCGGCGACCGCAAGGCCCTGATCGCGGAATCCGCCGATCTGCTTTATCATCTCCTTGTGGTTCTTGAGGCGCGGGGCGTGGCGCTTTCGGATGTCTATGCCGAACTGAAAACGCGCACCGCGCGTTCGGGCATCGACGAAAAAGAATCGCGCCGCAAGGACTGACGGGCTTCGGAACGATTCATGGAACAGCGTGTCGATAACGGGCTATCGCCTTACCGCATCTTCTCCCGCGATGAATGGGCGATGCGGCGCGAAGACACGCCGATGACGCTGACGCGCGCCGAGGTCGCCGATCTCGAAGCCTTCAACGACCGGCTTTCGCTGCGCGACGTGGAAGACATCTACCTGCCGATTTCGCGGCTATTATCGATGTATGTCGCGGCAACGCAGCGGCTGTTCCGCGCCATGCAGCGCTTCCTCGGCACCGAGGACGCGAAGGTGCCCTACATCATCGGCATCGGCGGTTCGGTCGCGGTCGGAAAATCCACCACCGCCCGCGTGCTGCAGGCGCTGCTCCAGCGCTGGCCGAACACGCCGAAAGTCGATCTGCTCACCACTGACGGCTTCCTGCTGCCGAACGCGGTGCTCGAACGCGAAGGACTGATGGAGAAGAAGGGCTTTCCGGAAAGCTACGACATTGCCGCGTTGCTGCGCTTTCTTTCCGACATTAAGGCCGGCGGCCGGCCGGTGCGCGCGCCTGTCTACAGCCATCTTGTCTACGACGTGGTGCCGTCGGAATTCATCGAGATCGATCGGCCGGACATTCTGATCGTCGAAGGCCTGAACGTCTTGCAGGGCGGATCGCTGCCGAAGGACGGCAAGGCGATTCCCTTCGTGTCGGACTTTTTCGATTTCTCGGTTTACATCGACGCCAACGAGAGCGTGCTCGAGGACTGGTATGTCGAACGCTTCATGCGGCTGCGCGAGACGGCGTTCAAGGATCCGAAATCCTATTTCCGCAAATACGCGAGCGTCAGCGAAGGCGAAGCGCGGGATGCGGCCCTCTCGCTCTGGCGCAAGATCAACCTCGTGAACCTGCACGAGAACATCCTGCCGACGCGGCAGCGCGCAAGCTTGATTCTGGAAAAAGGCGCCGACCACCAGATCAAGACGGTGGCACTCCGCAAGCTCTGACGGAACATTTCAGATCGCGTGCGAAAGACGCTCGGCGCGGCGGGCGGCGATTGCCTTTTCCATCGCCTCGATCAGGCGCTCGCGGCTGACAGGTTTGGTGACGAATTCATCCATGTCGGATGCGAGGCAGGCGTCCCGGTCTTCGGGGAATGCGTTGGCGGTGAGCGCGATGACCGGCACGTTGCCGCCTTCGGTTCCAAGTGCGCGGATTTTTCGCGTCGCTTCCAGACCGTCTAGGCCCGGCAGATGCAGATCCATCAGGACCAGGTCGAACGGAGCGCCCATCGCGTGCGCGGTCGCAACGGAAGTGACGGCCGAGACACCGTCCGCCACCACCGTGGGGATATGACCAAGTTTCGTGAGGAGCGCCTGCACCAGCAGCGCATTGATGTCGTTGTCCTCGGCGACGAGCACCATGAGCGAACGCAATGACACGGCGATTTGCCCGGTCATCGAATCAAGTTCGGGCACGAGCGGCGGCGACCAGGCGGGCGTCGTGAGCCGTGCCGCGAGCGACACCGTACGGATGGGCTTGATCAGATAGCTTTCGAATCCAGCCGCCTGCAGTTCCAGCAATTCCCCGCGCTCGGCGGGCGACAGCAGGATATGGCGATAACGCGAATAGCGTTTACTCGATTGCGCGAGGCTTGCCGCTTCCGCGGCGCCGAACGTCCGGTCCACCAGCACATGGGTCCAGTCGCGCTCCGGTAGAAGCGCGTTCGCAATCTCCAGGTTGGACGCGAGCGAAACGTTCGCGCCCCACTTCGAAAGCCTGCGTGCGATCATCGGGCCGACGACGGGAGAAGGCGAGGCGACGAGGACATTCGCGCCGAGGAGATCGCCCGCAGGTTCCACAACGCAGCCCGCATCGACTTCCGGCAGTTCCACCGCGAAGCTGAAGCGCGAGCCTTTTTCTTCGCTGCTATCCAGCGCGATTTCGCCGCCCATGCCTTCGACAATGCGTGCCGCGATCGCAAGGCCAAGGCCGGTGCCGCCATGACGGCGGGCGAGGGTCACGTCGCCCTGCTCGAATTCCTGGAAGATGCGCGCACGCGCCTCAGCGCCGATGCCGGGGCCCGTGTCGCTTACCTCAAACCGGATAAGACCGCTTTCAGTACGTTCCACCACGACCGAGACGCCGCCTTCGTCGGTGAACTTCACGGCGTTGCCTGCAAGATTAAGCAGCACCTGCCGGAGCTTCGCCGCGTCACCGGCGACTTTCGCCGGAAGATCGCCGGCGATGTCGGCGGCGATCTCGATGCCTTTTGCCTGCGCGCGCGGGGCGACCAACTCAACGACATCGGTGACCAGCGTGGAAAGTTCGAACGGCACGAATTCGATTTCGAGCCGCCCCGCTTCGATCTTGGAAAAATCGAGAACCTCCTCGATCAGGCCGAGCAGCGCATCTCCGGAAGTTTTTACAGCGCGCGCATAAGTTTCCTGTTCGGGCGAAAGCTTGGTGTCGAGCAGCAGTCCCGCCATGCCGAGAATGCCGTTCAAGGGAGTCCGCACTTCGTGGCTGACCACGGCGAGGAAGCGCGACTTGGCACGGCTTGCGGCTTCCGCCGTCTCGCGCGCTTCCGCGAGGGCGCGTTCCGCCTTCACGCGCGCGGTGACGTCGCGACCGACGCGCTGGGTTTCAATAACGTAGCCGTTTTCGTCGCGCATGGAGACTTCCTTCCATGCGATCCAGCGCGCGCCCTGCGCGGACCCGATTTCCTGATCGAACGTGATGGAGCCGTCGGCATGACCGGTTTTCGGGCTTTCCTGTTTCACGTCGAAGCGCGTAGTGCGGCCGGTCACTTCATCGGCGCGCTTGCCGAGAAGCGCGCAGGCGGCGCTGCTCAAATGTGTGACGCGGCCAAGCCCGTCCTCGCGCACCACGAGATCGCCCTGCGCGTCCACGAGTTCGGTGGCGCGGGCGAGGGTTTCCTCCAGCGACCAGATGCGGTCGTCGCGCGCCTCGAGGGTTTTTTCCAGCTCGGCGATGCGCGCCGCGAAACCGCGATTGGCGCGCTGGTGATTGTAGAGAGCGACGAGCGCGAAGATCAGGAGTCCCGCGAGCATGCCCGCGAGTCCGACCTCGCCGCCTTCATAGGGAGCGACAGCCTGCTCGGATGCGTGCGCATGAAACGAGACTGCGACGAGCGCGGCAAAAAGTGCCGCGCTGCGAACAAATCCGCGGGGCTTCCGCCCGCGATGGCTGCTGAAAATTCCCATGCTTGCTCCCGTCTGGAGCATCGCATCCGGTACTTAACGCAGGATTGGATCGCCGGGGTTCCATCTTCAAAACGGAATCAGGGTTGATGAAAATTAAGCATGATCGTTAAAACTTGAACGATCAGGCGGCCGCGGCCATGCGGTCGTTCAGGGCGCGGTAAGCCAGCGCCTCCGCAAGATGCGGACGGCCGACGTGTTCGGCGCCGTCGAGGTCCGCGATGGTGCGGGCGACTTTCAGTACGCGATGATAGCCACGCGCCGAAAGACGCATCGCATCCGAGGCATCGCGCAGGAGTTTTAGTCCGGGGGCGTCGAGGGAAGCGATCTGTTCCAGCAACGGTCCGTTCGCTTCGGCGTTGACGCGAAGCTCCGCGCGTCCGAGGGCGGCGAACCGCGCCGCCTGGATTGCGCGCGCTGCCGCCACGCGGGCGGCCACTTCCCTGCTGCCTTCGGAAGGTGCCGGAAGTACGAGATCGGAAGCGGAAACGGCGGGTACTTCGATGTGCAGATCAATGCGATCGAGCAGCGGTCCGGAAAGCTTTGACTGGTAGTCTGCAGCGCAGCGCGTATTCGTTCCGCGCTTACAATTGAAGCCGAGATCGTAGGCGCGCCCGCAGCGGCAGGGGTTCATCGCGGCGACGAGCTGAAGTTTCGCCGGATAGGTGATGCGGTGGTTCGCGCGCGCGATCACCACTTCGCCGGACTCCAGCGGCTGCCGCAACGAATCCAAAACCTGTCCCTGAAATTCCGGCATTTCGTCCAGAAACAGAACGCCCAGATGGGCGAGCGAGACTTCGCCGGGACGCGCGCGCAATCCGCCGCCAACCATCGCCGCCATGCTCGCCGAATGATGCGGATGGCGGAACGGACGCTTGGAGGTGAGCGCACCGCCCTCGATCGCGCCCGCGACCGAAGCGACCATCGAGACTTCCAGCAATTCGGAGGGCGTCAGCGGCGGCAGGATCGTTGGCAGCCGGGCGGCGAGCATGGTCTTGCCGGCACCCGGCGGGCCTACAAGCAGGAGATTGTGCCCGCCCGCGGCAGCGATCTCCAGCGCGCGCTTCGCCGACTCCTGTCCCTTGATGTCGGCGAGATCGAGCGTTTCTTCCACGAGGGTTTTTATTCTGGGCTCGGGCCGCGAGAGCACCTGCGATCCGCGCAGATGGTTGGCGAGTTGGATCAGAGAAGTGGGTGCCAAGATTTCCATTTCGGGACTGGCCCAAGCGGCTTCCGGCCCGCAGGCTTTCGGACAGATCAGGCCGTTGCCCTGTGCATTGGCTGAGACGGCCGAAGGCAGTACGCCTGCGACCGGCGCAATGGAGCCGTCGAGGCCGAGTTCACCGACCACCGTGAAACCGGAAAGCGCATCGGAGGGAATGGCTCCGATTGCAGCCATCAGCCCGAGCGCAATGGGCAGGTCGTAGTGGCTGCCCTCCTTGGGGAGATCGGCGGGCGCAAGGTTGACGGTGATTCGCTTGGCGGGGAGTGCGAGGCCCGATGCGATGAGGGCGGCCCGCACGCGGTCCTTTGCTTCCGAGACCGCCTTGTCGGCGAGGCCGACAAGGTTGAAGGCCGGCAGGCCGGGTGCGACCTGGACCTGAACGTCCACCGGCCGCGCTTCCACGCCTTCGAAAGCAACGGTCGCAACATGCTGGACCATCCCCCAACCTCCGCGCGCACAGTATCGAAAAATGGTTGTGCCGGCAAGAACATTTAGAGAACAAAGTTCCAGGGACAGGTCCCAGTCAGCGTTGCTGTTTCAGTCCATTCCGGGACCGCTCAAGGCTCGCCGCGAAGTCCTCCAGCCGGAAGTTCTGCGGGTCGTCGTGCTTCTCGCGGATACCTTCGTCGATCACCGAATGAAAGGCCGGTATCATCCAAAACCCCGCCCGCACGCTCGCCGCTATGTAAACGAGGGCGAGGGTATCGTACTGCGCGGGACTGAAACCGGGCGAAGGGGCTTCAAAATCGTTCTTGCCCCGGAAATCAGCGGCGCGGCGGCGGGGCTGGATCAGTTCTATGTGCAGATAGAGACCGCGCAAGGCGAGGCCGAAATTCTGGGCCGTCTCGAATTTGGTCGCGCGCCACGGCACCCCGAAGTCGTGCGCGAATAACACCTCACCAGCCCGGTTGATGAACACATGCGCGCGCTCGATGTCGTTGTCGCAGGCGTAGCGTTTCAGATTATTGATCTTCGGATCGGTGTCGATGTTCACGGGCCAGGGCAGGTCGCCGTAATTCGGCGTGCTGGTATCGTGAATCACGAAATAGGTGGCGGCCCGCGCGGCCGGATCGTTGTCACGTCCGCGCGAGACGGGTTTGGCGAGCGAGGCCGCCATCTCATTTAGCTTCGCTTCATTCAGCGCCACCGCGAGCACATCGCGCTCCGGCAGCTCGCGCGACGTGCCGACAAGCTCGGCGAAAAACGCCGGCACTGTTTGGCGCGACTTGCCAAGATGCCCTGCACGCCCGACCGGGGTCAGCAGACACGCAGCCTGCTGCGCGGGGGCACCCGCATAGGAAAGCGTGTCGAAATCGAATTTGCAGAAGCCGTTGTGATGAACGGTGATCGGCGCACGCTTTCCGAATGAACAATTGCCCGCAAGCGTTTTGCCTGTCATCGCGCATAGGATGCAAACACAAAGCAGGATGCGCGAAAACGAATTCATCTGGCGACCCGCTATCCGCGCTTTCGCTTCGCTTCGATCGTGTCCCAGATCATCGCGGCGACATCCGGGCCGCCGAGATTCTTGATCGCGCGTACGCCGGTCGGCGAAGTGACGTTGATCTCCGTCAGAAATCCGCCGATCACGTCGATGCCGACGAAGATCAGGCCGCTTTTTTTCAGGGAAGGACCGATGCGTGCGCAGATTTCGCGCTCGCGCTCGCTTAGGTCGGTTGCTTTTGCCGAGCCGCCGCGCACCAGGTTCGACCGCAGGTCGCCATCCGCCGGCACGCGGTTCACCGCACCCGCGAATTCGCCGTCAACCAGAATGATCCGCTTGTCGCCGTGCTTCACGTCGGGAAGAAATTTCTGGATCACCCACTGTTCGCGGAAGGTAACGCTGAACAAATCGAACAAGGAGCCGAAGTTCAGATCGCCCTTGCGCAGCAGGAACACGGCCTCTCCGCCTTTGCCGTAGAGCGGCTTCATCACGACATCGCCGTGCCGATCGCGGAATTTCTTGATCTCCTCGAGGTCGCGCGAAAGCAAAGTTGGCGGCATCAGCTCGGTGAATTCGGTGACGTATATTTTCTCCGGCGCGTTCCGCACCGAAGCCGGATTGTTCACCACCAATGTTTTCGGATGCACGCGCTCCAGGAGATGCGTCGTCGTGATGTAGGCGAGATCGAACGGCGGATCCTGCCGCAACAGCAGCACATCGAAGCTGGAAACATCGGTGCTTCCTGCATCGCCGAGCGTGAAATGATCGCCCTGCTGGTCGCGCACTTCGAGTTTCTGCACGCCCGCGATGATGCGGCCATCCACCATCGAGAGCTTGTCGGGCGTGTAATAGGAAAGCTTGTGACCGCGCGCCTGCGCCTCAAGCAGGACGGCAAACGTTGAATCGCCCGCGATCTTGATGCGGTCGATCGGGTCCATCTGGACGGCGACGTTGAGAGCCACGCTTTCCTCCGCTCAGCTTTCCGCTTCGAAAGCGGACTCGATATGTCTTGGGTACGAACGCGGTGCAATGAGCACCGCGTCGAACCGCATATCGTATCCCGCATGTTCGGGGTGGGCCGCAAGCCACGCTCCCGCCGCCGCAACGATGCGCCTTTGTTGACGGAGCAGGACGGATTCTGCCGCATCGTCGATGCGCGCCCGCGCCTTCACTTCCACGAAAACGATCAATGCGCCGCGCTTCATGACAAGGTCAATCTCGCCCGCGCGGCATTTCCAGCGGCGGGCGATCTCGCGATACCCTTTCGCATTCAGAAAGAGTGCCGCCTTGCCCTCGGCGGACATGCCGAGCCGGAACGCCTTCTGCCTGCGGGGGTGCGCGGTGCGCTCACTCATCGCTTTTTTCCGTCCAAAGAATCGAGTGCGAGCGCGCGTTTGTAGATATCGCGCTTCGGTAACCCGGTTTCGGCGGCGATCAGGTTGGAGGCATCCCTTACGGAAAATTTCTTCAAGGCGCTTGCAAGCATCGCGTCGATCTCTTGGTCGGAAATTTTCTCGGCGTCCGGATCGGGCGGTCCGACGACGATGACAATCTCGCCCTTTGGCTCGGCGGCGTCTTTATAATGCAAGGCAAGTTCGGCGAGCATGCCGCGCCGTACCTCTTCATAGGTTTTGGTCATCTCGCGGCAGACGGCGCCGCCGCGTGCCCCGAGGATGGTGGAAAGATCAGACAGGCTTTCCGCGAGCCGCGGCCCCGTTTCGTAAAAGATCAGCGTCGCGGGGATCGAAACGAGTTCGGTCAAACGGTTTTTGCGCTGGCCGGGTTTCGGGGGAAGAAACCCCTCAAAAAAGAAACGATCCGTCGGCAACCCCGCCGAGACGAGTGCGGCAAGTGCCGCTGAAGCGCCGGGAACCGGAAACACTTTATGGCCGGCTTCGACCACTTCGCGCACGAGCTTGTAGCCGGGGTCCGAGAGTAAAGGAGTTCCCGCATCCGACACGAGGGCGACGCTCGCACCCTCTGCAAGGCGAGCGAGCACCTTCGGGCGGACCTCCGCCGCATTATGGTCGTGATAGGCAAGCAGAGAAGAATTCAGACCGTAGCGGTCCAGGAGCCGGCTAGTGATGCGGGTGTCCTCGCAGAGCACGAGATCGGCGCTGGCAAGCACGGAGAGCGCGCGGAGGCTGACGTCGGTCAGGTTTCCGATCGGGGTCGCGACCACATACAGACCCATAGCGAGCTTCACCGGTTCCAGAACCGGCAGGATGACGGCGTTGCGATTTTCGCGATCAGACTTCATGGCGGCGCCAGCCATGACTCTAGCCCGCCCTAAGGCCCGGCAACAGAAGGGTTTTTGGCTCGAAAGGGGCCAGTAACTTTGACATGGGCATGATGCTGTCCCAGATTGCCCGCTTGATTACAGGGCTAAAGCCACCAGCCGGGGACCGGATGTTTTCGCGTGCGCAGGGGGAAGCAAAACGCCCAGCAGCGGCTTCGCGCCGCTGCGCAATCGGGTTTGCGGGCCTCTTTGGACTCCTGCTCGCCGCCTGTTCGGGAACGAACGCTCCGCTGACGGGCGGCCCTTCCTTCGGTGGCGACCAGTCGTCAGCGCCCTTCGGCGCGAATCCCCAACCTTCCGGCGTGGCCGGCGGCGTGAAGGTCGGCGTGATCCTTTCCCTCAGCGCGTCCGGCAACGCCGGTGCGGCCGCCCAATCCATGAAGAATGCCGCCGATCTGGCCCTCGCCGAATTTCACGGCGCGAACGTGCAGCTGATCGTGAAGGACGACAACGGCACGGCACTCGGCGCGCAGATCGCAGCGCAACAGTTGCTCAGCGAAGGTGCGGAGATCATCCTTGGACCGCTGCTCAGCCATGCGGTCGCAGCGGCCGGACAGACGACCCGCAATCGCGGCGTGCCATTGATCGCATTCTCGACCGACAGCAACGTCGCCGCGCGCGGCGTCTATCTCCTGAGTTTCCTTCCCGAAACGGAAGTCGACCGCATGGTTTCCTATGCGGCGAGCAACGGAAGAAAATCGTTTATCAGTGTATTGCCGGACAGCGCCTATGGCGCCGTGGTGGAGGGTAGCTTCAAGCAGGCTGTGGCCGCGCGCGGCGGACGCGTCGTGGCGCTCGAACATTATCCGAACGATCCGAACCGCATCGGGGAAGCGGTGCGCAAGGTCGCGGCCTCCGCGCGGCAGGCCGATGCCGTTTTTCTGGCGGACGCGCCGGAAGTGACCCCGCAGGTGATCCAGCAATTGAACGCGAACGGCGTCTCGCCGCGCCGCATCCAGTTCATGGGCACCTGGCTCTGGGACGAGCAGAAACTCTTTTCCGATCCGAACATGAACGGTGCCTGGTTCGCCGCTCCCGACGTCAGCGGCTTCCGCGATTTCGCACAAAGATACCGTGCGCGTTACGGGCAGGACCCGCTGCGCACTTCGAGCCTCGCCTATGACGCGGTGTCGCTGGTCGCGGCCCTGGTGAAGACGCAAGGCCCGAACCGCTTCTCCGAGGAAGTGCTGACGAATCCGTCCGGCTTCAACGGCATTGACGGCGTGTTTCGCTTCAAGTCGGACGGCACCTGCGAGCGCGGCCTTGCAGTGTTGGAAATCCGCAACGGCACCGCCCGGGTGATCAACCCCGCGCCAAAATCCTTCGGCCAACCCGTGGCGGCGGCGCTTTAAGGTTCCCGCTTTTCGGAGGCATGCTTTAAAAATCAGAAGCTAAATCGGCGACGATTGCGTCCAGAAGCGGGAAGCCGCTCGCGGTGACGCGTAATTTCCCGTCAGCGGTGGCCTCGACCAAGGCTTCGCGCTGCAGAATTGCCAGCCGCTCCGCATCGAAATCGCGGCCCGAAATCGCGATGAATTTTTTCCGGTCGATTCCTTCGGCCAGGCGAAGGCCCATCAGCAGAAATTCGTCCGCGCGTTCGGTTGCGCCGAGTTCCTCGTTCACGCTAAGTCCGTGGCCGTTTTCTTCCACGAACCGCAGCCATTGCTCTGGATGTTTTTCGGTTTCGGTTGCGCGGCGCCTTGCGCCGTCATGCAAGCGGCCATGCGCGCCGGGACCGACGCCTGCATATTCGCCGGAGCGCCAATAGACGAGATTATGCCTGCACTCCGCACCGGGGCGTGCGTGATTGGAAACCTCATAGGCGGGCAGGCCGGCAGCGTTGCAGGTTTCCTGCGTCACGTCCCAGAGCGCGCGGGCGAGATCGCCTTCGGGCACAACGAGTTTTCCGGCCCGATGAAGGGCCGCGAACGGCGTTCCATCTTCGATCGTGAGTTGATAGAGTGAAAGATGCTCGATGTTTTCCGCGAGTGCGCGTTTCAGTTCCGCGCGCCATTCCTCCGGCGATTGGCTGGAGCGCGCATAAATCAGATCGAAGGATACGCGATTGAAATTCTTACTCGCGATAGCGACGGCTTTTAGCGCTTCATCCGCCGAATGCAGACGCCCGAGTGATTTCAATGCCGCGTCGTCGAGAGCCTGCACGCCCAATGACAAGCGGTTGACGCCCGCGGCGCGATAACCGCGGAAGCGCTCTGCTTCGACGCTGGTGGGATTTGCCTCCAGCGTGATCTCGATGCCGGGCGCGAAGGTCCAATGCTTCGAGATGGCTTCGAGCACCGCGCCGACCGTGTCCGGTTTCATCAGCGAAGGCGTGCCGCCGCCGAAAAAAATGCTCACGACTTCGCGCGGCCCGGTGATCGAAGCCGCATGTTCGATCTCGCGGGCGATGGCGCGCGCGAAACGCCCCTCGTCCGGTTTCTCGTGGCGAACATGACTGTTGAAGTCACAATACGGGCACTTGGACAGGCAGAAAGGCCAGTGCACGTACACGCCAAAGCCTGCGTCATCCGCATTCGGCGTGGGCGCGGCATTGCGTTCGAGGGTGACCGTTTCAGCCAAGGCAGGCCTTTGCGAGTTGCATGAAAGCGCGAGCACGGTGCGAAAGACCTTCGCCGCGCGGCGGAAGCCCGTGCTTTTCCTCCGCCGTCATCTCGCCGAATGTACGCGCATGGCCGTCGGGAAGAAACATCGGATCGTAGCCAAAGCCCGCGCTGCCGCGCGGCGGCCAGACCAGTGTTCCATCGACGCGGCCCTCGAATTTTTCCAGATGACCGTCTGGCCAGGCGATCACAAGCACGGATAGAAAGGTAGCGCGCCTCTGCGCCGGTGCTTTCGCGGCTTTCGCCGCAAGTTTCTCCTCAACCATGCGCATGGCGCGGGCAAAATCCTTGTCCGGCCCGGCCCAGCGTGCGGAATGGATCCCCGGTTCACCGTGCAAGGCTTCGACCGCAAGGCCGGAGTCGTCGGAGAGTGCCGGAAGTTTTGCGGCGCGCGCCGCAGCCTCGGCCTTGATGATGGCATTGGCTTGGAAGGTGGTCCCGGTCTCGTCGGGCTCCGGCAATCCGAGTTCGCCGGCGGAGACCGCTTCAATTCCGTGCGGTGAAAGCAGTTCCCGCATCTCCCGCAGCTTCCCCGGATTGTGGGTTGCGATCACGACGCGGCCCTCAAGCTTGCGCGCCATCAGGCAACCGCGATTTTCTGCAACTCAATCAGCCGCGCGATGCCCTCCTTGGCGAGAGTCATCATCTGCGCCATCTCGGTTTCCGAGAACGGGTTCTTTTCTGCGGTACCCTGAATCTCCACGATGCCGCCGGAACCGGTCATGACAAAGTTCATGTCGGTGTCGGCGTCGGAGTCTTCCGCGTAATCGATGTCGAGAACGGGCGTTCCCTTGTAGATGCCGCAGGAAATTGCCGCGACATGATCCTTCAGCGGCTCCTTCGTGACCATCTTCCGTGCTTTCATCCAGGCAATGCAGTCGTGAAGCGCGATCCATGCGCCGGTGATGGATGCGGTGCGCGTGCCGCCATCTGCTTGAAGGACATCGCAGTCGAGCGTGATCTGGCGCTCCCCCAATGCGACAAGATCGGTGACGGTGCGGAGCGAGCGGCCAATCAGTCTTTGGATTTCAAGCGTGCGACCCGACTGCTTGCCGGCACTCGCCTCGCGTCGTGTGCGCTCCGATGTCGCGCGCGGAAGCATTCCGTATTCGGCGGTGACCCATCCGCGGCCCTGACCTTTTAGCCACGGCGGGAGCCTTTCCTCCAGCGTCGCGGTTACGAGCACATGCGTGTCGCCGAATTTTGCGAGGCAGGAGCCTTCGGCGTGGCGCAATACGCCGCGCTCGAAACTGATGGCCCGCATTTCATCGCTGGCCCGGCAGCTTGGACGCATGAATCGCTCCCTTTGAAGATTTCGCGCACTTGTAGGGGGTGGCGGCGGGTTCCTACAAGGCCGCTTTGCCTGCAGGGGGCGCCCTTGCTCTTCCGATTGCGAGACTGCACATAATCGGCGGAGGCTGGAGAACGGAGCGGAAATTGTCCGTCGACGTCCCGATCGGTTCCACAAATGTGAGCCTGGCGCAGCTCGATGAGCGCTCGCGCGAGATCTTCCGGCGTATCGTGGAAAGCTACCTTGCGACCGGTGAGCCGGTCGGTTCGCGTAACATCTCCCGCATCATCCCGATGACGCTTTCGCCCGCCTCGGTCCGCAACGTGATGGCGGACCTGGAGGCGCTCGGTCTTGTCTATGCGCCGCATACGAGTGCGGGACGGCTGCCCACCGAAACCGGCCTGCGGTTTTTCGTCGATGCCCTGATGGAATTCGGGGATATCAGCGAGAACGAGCGCCGCAACATCGAAGTACAGGTGAAGGCGGCCCGCGGTGAAAGCCTCGACTCGGTCCTTGCAGAAGCATCCCAGCTTCTTTCCGGGCTTACGCGCGGCGCCGGCGTCGTGATGGCGACCAAGAGCGATCCCCGTCTGCGCCATGTCGAGTTTGTCGGATTGAAAGCGGGCCGGGCGCTGGTGGTGCTCGTCTCCGACGACGGCCAGGTGGAAAATCGTATCCTCGATCTCCCCCCCGATTTGCCTGCTTCGGCGCTGACGGAGGCGACGAATTTTCTCAACGCGCATATCCGCGGCCTCACACTTTCCGAAGTAAAGGCCGAAATGGAAAAGGCCCTCACCGCCGCCAAGATGGAACTCGACGAGCTGACTCAGAAGATCGTGGCCGCAGGCATGGCGAGCTGGTCGGGCGGCGACAGCGCCGACCGCAAGCTGATCGTCCGGGGCCATGCCAAGCTGCTTGAAGACCTGAAGGCGATGCAGGATCTGGAGCGCGTGCGGCTCCTGTTCGACGATCTGGAGACCAAGCGCGAGGTCATCGATCTCCTCGGCAAGGCGGAATCCGCCGATGGCCTGCGCATTTTTATCGGCTCCGAGAACAAGCTGTTCTCGCTTTCGGGGTCATCCACCATCGTGGCGCCCTACCGGGATAGTAATGGCCGCATTGTGGGCGTCCTCGGCGTGATCGGCCCGACCCGCCTCAATTATGGAAGGGTGATCCCGATGGTCGATTACACGGCGCGGGTGGTGAGCGAAGTCCTCAGCAAATAAGCAAACCGCTTGATTTCCGCCGCTTCAACCCCGATATCGGGGCTGAATTCAATCAATTGGACGAGACTGATGGCTGAAGACGACAAGCTTGAACCTGCGCAGACGGTGCCGGAAACCGCTCCGGTGGAGGCCGAGCAAACCGATGAGAAGGCTGCATTGCAGAAGCAGCTTGCCGACATGCGCGACCGCTATCTGCGCGCGGCGGCGGAAACCGAAAACGTCCGCAAGCGCGCCGAGCGCGAAGTCGCCGATTCCCGCTCCTACGCGATTGCGAACTTTGCACGAGACGCCATCGCCGTCGCCGACAATCTGAACCGTGCGCTGGAGACCATCGCGCCCGACGCCCGCGCCGCCGCCGAGGGAACACTGAAATCGCTGCTCGAAGGCGTGGAACTGACCGAACGCGAATTCCAGAAGACGCTGAAGAAGCATGGTGTGCGCAAGCTCGATCCGGCCGGCGAAAAATTCGATCCGAACTTCCATCAGGCCATGTTCGAAGTGCCGGACCAGAACGTGCCTGCCGGTCTCGTTGTGCAGGTCGTTCAGACCGGCTATGCGATCGGCGACCGCGTATTGCGCCCCGCACTCGTCGGCGTCTCCAAGGGCGGCTCGAAGATGCCGCCGGCACCAGTAGGTAAAAACGGCGAAGACGTCGGCCAGGCGAACTGATACTCGGCTGCCATTAACCCTTCAAAGAAGCCGGATTGATCGTGAACCATTCCACGCCGCCTCTACTGGAACTGGGCCATCTGCGGCCGATTGCGGCGGGCTCGTATCGCGACATTTATCAGCATCCGCACGACGAAAATCTGCTGGTGAAGGTGTTAACCGAGAAGGCGAGGAGTCGCCGCGAAGCCTGGTACAAGGCGTGGCGGAGTTCGGGTCCCTACAAGACGCTCTCGCGCGAAGTCGCCGAATACAAATCCCTGCGCCGCAAGAACCTGCACGAACTTTCCTTCATCCAGAAATTTTACGGCAAGGCCGAAACCGATCTAGGCATGGGGATCGTCGTCGAGAAACTGTGCGACCGCGCTGGCGGTCTTGCGCCGACGGTCAAGCAGATCGTCCAAAAAAATGGGCTGAACGACGAGCTTCGCAGAATGCTGCACGAATTGCGGGACGGTGTGATCGAGAACAACATCGTCTTCACCGACATCAAGGGAAGCAACATCGTCCTTGCTCATGACCGGCATGGCGGCCGTCTGGTGGTGATCGACGGGCTCGGCGACCGGCTCTGGCTGCCGGTGAATACGATGAGTGCGAAGGTCAATCAGTTCAATCGCTGGCGGCATTTCGAACGGGCCATGGCCGCACTCGAGGAACTCAACCGCGACCGGGTCTCCAGCGCGGCGGACTGAAACCGCGGCATTCGCGCTAGAATGCGCCGATTCGATTGCTCCCGTCGGACCGGCCTCATGAAGTGCGACCGCCTCGTCTTTGCTGCCTATGCGATCTGGACCGGGTTAGCCGCGGGCTTTCTCTTTTCCTATCTCGCCGCGACGAGCGGTGTTGCGGATTCCACCGGCAACCTGATCGGCCGGGATTTCGTGAACATGTGGGCGGCCGCGAAGGCTGCGTCCGCAGGAACGCTCGACCGAATTTTCGACAACGAAACCTATCGCGTTTTCCTGCAGCAGTTGTTCGGCATCGATCTGCCGCCGCATAACTGGTCCTACCCGCCGCACATTCTTCCAATGATCGCGCCGCTCGCGGCGTTCTCCTATGTGCCCGCACTTGCCGTGTGGTCCATGGCGGGTCTTGCGATCTATCTCTGTTGCTCTTCCCGCACGAATGCGGGAAAATTCGAGATCGCCGCACTCGCATTGGCGCCGGCCGGTCTCGTCAACCTCATCACGGGTCAAAACGGCTTCTTCACCGCGGCGATGATGTGGTCCGGACTTTCGCTCATCGAGCGAAGGCCGGCGATGGCGGGAATCGCGTTCGGTTTTCTGACGATCAAGCCGCAGCTCGGAATCCTGCTACCGGTGCTGTTGCTGTTCGAACGGCGCTGGACGGTCATTGGCTCGGCTTGTGCCACGGCGGGACTTCTTCTCGCGATGACGGCGCTCCTCTACGGCCCGCAGGTCTTCAGCGGCTACATCGAAAAGGCGATTCCCTATCAGGCGTTCGTGTTCACGAAAATGGACGGAATTTTCATGAGCATGATGCCGACGGCGTTCATGAACGCGCGGCTCATTGGCCTTGATTCCTCGGCTGCTTGGCTCGTCCAGTTACCCGCAACGATCGGCGCCATCGCGTTTCTGATCTGGCTGCTTGTGAAGACCGGTGACCGCACGCTGATCGCCGCGGGCGCGATCGCTGCGACCTTCATCGCCTCGCCCTATCTGTTCGTGTACGACATGACCGTGCTGACGCCGGTTCTGATCGCGCTTTGGTCGAGGACCGATTCCGTCGCCGGCAGACTGATCCTCGGCCTTGTCTGGGCGCTGCCGGTGTCCTGCGTGTTGATGGGACTGGCCGGTATCCCGGCGTCCTTTCTGGTGCTTTGTCTTTTCGCGTTTTGGCTCGCACGGCAGGTCCGGAACAACCCGAAAAAGCCAATTCTTAAAGCCTGATTTCGTTGAAAATTCCGGCCCCGAGGCAATACAACTTGTCTTGCGGCCTGTAATACCCCTGCCTATATCAGCCTCGAACGCCGCTTCCGCGGCAAATCCCTGCGTTGGAGGCTGCGCGGGCGCCATCAAGGGCCCGGATAGCCTGCCGGAAAGATGAGGTAAGTCATGTCGAAGGTCATCGGTATCGACCTGGGCACCACCAATTCGTGCGTCGCCGTTATGGAAGGCAAGACGCCGAAGGTAATCGAGAACGCCGAAGGCATGCGCACCACGCCTTCGATCGTCGCCTTCTCGGACGACGGCGAGCGTCTCGTCGGCCAGTCGGCCAAGCGCCAGGCGGTCACCAATCCCGAAAAAACATTCTTCGCGGTCAAGCGTCTGATCGGCCGGCGCTACGACGATCCGATCATTGAGAAGGACAAGAAGCTTGTCCCCTATGGAATCGTAAAAGCGTCGAACGGCGATGCTTGGGTCTCGGACGGCAAGGATCAGTATTCTCCGTCGCAGGTTTCCGCGTTCATCCTTCAGAAGATGAAGGAAACGGCGGAAGCTTATCTCGGCTCCAAGGTCGAGAAGGCCGTCATCACGGTTCCCGCCTACTTCAATGACGCGCAGCGTCAGGCGACGAAGGATGCCGGCAAGATCGCCGGCCTTGAAGTGCTGCGCATCATCAACGAGCCGACTGCGGCAGCCCTTGCCTATGGCCTTGATAAAAAGGCCGCGGGCACCATCGCTGTCTATGACTTGGGCGGCGGCACGTTCGATATTTCCATTCTGGAAATCGGCGACGGAGTCTTCGAAGTCAAATCCACCAACGGCGACACGTTCCTCGGCGGCGAGGACTTCGACATGCGGCTCGTCGGCTATCTCGCCGACGAATTTCAGAAAGAGCAGGGCATCAACCTGCGTAACGACAAGCTCGCCCTCCAGCGTCTGAAGGAAGCCGCCGAAAAGGCGAAAATCGAACTTTCCTCCACGACGCAGACCGAAATTAATCTCCCCTTTATTACAGCGGACAAGTCCGGCCCGAAGCACATGACGATGAAGCTGACGCGCGCGAAGTTCGAGGCGCTCGTCGACGATCTCGTGCAGAAGACGATCGAGCCGTGCAAGCGCGCCATGAAGGATGCCGGTCTTTCCGCGAACGAGATCAACGAAGTGATCCTCGTCGGCGGCATGTCGCGCATGCCGAAGGTGCAGGAAGCCGTGAAGCAGCTCTTCGGCAAGGAGCCGCACAAGGGCGTCAACCCGGACGAGGTCGTTGCCATCGGCGCCGCGATTCAGGCCGGCGTGCTGCAGGGCGACGTCAAGGATGTGCTCCTGCTCGACGTGACCCCGCTCTCGCTCGGCATTGAGACGCTGGGCGGCGTGTTCACGCGACTGATCGAGCGCAATACCACGATCCCGACCAAGAAGAGCCAGGTCTTCTCCACCGCCGAGGACAGCCAGAACGCGGTCACGATCCGGGTGTTCCAGGGCGAGCGCGAGATGGCGGCCGACAACAAGATGCTCGGACAGTTCGATCTCGTCGGCATTCCGCCCGCACCGCGCGGCGTGCCGCAGATCGAGGTCGGCTTCGACATCGACGCGAACGGCATCGTCAATGTCAGTGCCAAGGACAAGGGCACCGGCAAGGAGCAGCAGATCCGCATCCAGGCTTCGGGCGGTCTGACCGAGGCGGACATTGAAAAAATGGTGAAGGACGCCGAAGCGCACGCGGCCGACGACAAGAAGCGCCGCGAAAGCGTTGAAGCGAAGAACCAGGCCGATGCGCTTGCGCACACGACCGAGAAGTCTTTGTCGGAATATGGCGACAAGGTTTCACCCGGCGACCGCACCGCGATCGAAAACGCGCTCTCCGACCTGAAGGAAGCGTTGAAGGGCGACGATGCCGAGGTGATCAAGGCGAAGTCGCAGACGCTTGCGCAGGCTGCCATGAAACTCGGCGAGGCGATGTACGCCGCCCAGCAAAACAAGGGCGGTGACGACGCCTCGGGCGGCGGCGACGCCGACAAGAAAAAGGAAGACGTCGTGGACGCGGAATTTACCGAGGTCGATGACAAGGACAACAAGAAGAAGTCGGCCTGATAAGTTAGCCCTCTCCCCTTGCGGGAGAGGGCGGTCCCGAACGAAGCGAGGGACCGGGTGAGGGGGCAGAGAACATACAATGTCATTGGCGAAATGCTTGCACTGACCCCTCACCCGCCTCGTTCGCTAAAGCTCGCTCGGCACCCTCTCCCGCAAGGGGAGAGGGTTTGCGCGTTTGGAGACTGATTCAGCAATGTCCAAGCGCGATTATTACGAGGTGCTCGGCGTCAAACGCACCTGCACCGACGGCGAGCTGAAGAGCGCCTTCCGCAAGCTCGCGATGAAATGGCATCCGGACAAGAATCCCGGCGATGCCCAATGCGAACTCAAGTTCCGGGAAATCAACGAAGCCTATGACGTCCTGAAAGACGAGCAGAAGCGTGCTGCTTACGATCGCTTTGGACACTCGGCTTTCGAACAGAGCGGCGGCGGTGCTGGATTTGGAAACGACTTCGGCTCGGCGTTCTCCGACATTTTCGAAGGCATTTTTGGCATGGCCGGTGGCCGCGGCGGCGCACGCGGCTCGATGCGCGAGCGCGGTGCCGACCTTCGCTACAATCTCGAAATCACGCTTGAAGAATCGTTCGCCGGCAAGACCGCGCAGGTGCGCCTGCCGACCAACGTCGTTTGCGAAACCTGTTCGGGCAGCGGCGCCAAGGCCGGAACGCAACCGTCACAATGCCGCATGTGCAATGGCGCCGGCCGCATCCGCCAGTCGCAGGGCTTCTTCACGCTGGAGCGAACCTGCCCAACCTGTCAGGGCCGCGGCAACGTGATCGAAACGCCTTGCCAAACCTGCAACGGCGCAGGGCGCACCACCAAGGAACGTATGCTCGAAGTGCATATTCCGGCCGGGGTCGAGGACGGAACGCGCATTCGTCTTGCGGGCGAGGGCGAAGCGGGCCTGCGGGGCGGCGACGCGGGCGATCTCTATATTTTTCTGTCCATCAAGCCGCACGCCGTATTCCAGCGCGAGGGCGCCGATCTCTATTGCCGCGTGCCGGTCTCGATCGTGACGGCGGCCCTCGGCGGCGATTTCGAGGTGCCGACCATCGACGGCGGCCGCAGTCAGGTAAAGGTGCCGGAAGGCACCCAAACCGGGAAACGTTTCCGTCTGCAGGGCAAGGGCATGACCGTGCTCCGCTCCAAGTCGCGCGGGGATATGTATGTGCAGGTCGCGGTGGAGACGCCGCAAAAGCTCACCAAACGCCAGCGTGAACTGTTGAAAGAATTTGAAACAGAAAGTTCCAAGGACACCCAGCCGGAAACGGCGGGTTTCTTCGCTAAAATGCGGGAATTCTTCGATTAGCGAAACGGTTGCGGCCGGCTCGCGGGGGCTTCGTCCGTTTGGCGATAGTGTGACAGCGGCGAACCGTGTACATTCATAATATCCGGCCAAGGGGCAGTAACGAAATCCATGCAGCGCGCGATCGCAAAAAGGCAGCCGAAGCTGCGCCTCGACGACGAGGTGCGCTTCATCGCGACCTGGTTACAGCACCCCCTGAAGGTCGGTGCGGTTTCTCCTTCGGGCAAGGCACTTGCCCGCGCCGTTGCCGCCGAGGTCGATCCGGCGATCCCCGGAATGGTTGTCGAGCTTGGACCGGGCACGGGTCCCGTAACCGAAGCGCTCGTAGAGCGCGGCATTGCGCCGGAGCGCCTGATCCTCGTCGAATACGATCCTGAATTCTGCGTATTATTGCGAAAACGCTTTCCCGGCGCAAAAGTCATCCAGGGTGACGCCTATTCCCTCGGCAAGACGCTTGCGGGCGTAAGCACCCAGCCCCTCGCGGCGGTGGTATCGTGTCTGCCGCTGATGACGCGGCCGCTGTTCACGCGGTTGCGGCTCCTGAAGACCGCGCTGAAGATGCTGCGTTCGGGCGGACCGTTCGTGCAGTTCACCTATGCGATGACGGCGCCGATTCCTTCGCGGCGCTATCGCATGAGTTCTTCGCCGCGAATCTGGATGAACATTCCGCCCGCGCGCGTCTGGGTGTACCGCGCCGATTGATGCCACGCGCTCGCGTCCTCGTATTCGCAGGCTCCACCAGAAGCGGCGCGCTCAGTGGAAAGCTCGCGGCCATCGCCGCGAAGGAACTGGCGCTGCTCGACGCCGATGTAAGTTTGATCTCGCTCTCCGATTACGACATGCCGATCTACAACGGTGATCTTGAAGCGCGGGCGGGTACGCCGGAAGCCGCGCGCCGTTTGCATGCGATGATGCTCGCGCATCGCGGCGTCTATATCGCAACACCGGAATACAACGCCTCGATCCCGCCGCTCTTGAAGAACACGATCGATTGGATCTCGCGCATGAAGGGTTCGGCCGACCCGTTCAAAAGTTGCGTGTTCGCGCTCGGCTCCACCTCCAACGGCCGCTTCGGCGGCTATCGCGGCCTGATGGCGCTGCGGCAGGTGCTCGAACTCGGTTTAGGCGCGCTGGTATTGCCAGATCAGGTGGCGGTGAGCGGTGCCGGGACCGCTTTCGAGGAAGACGGAAATTTGAAGGACGAAAAAACGGGAGCGATGTTGCGCTCCAGCTTGCGCAGGCTTATCGCTTTCGCCGAAGCAGATGTTTGAGGCGAGCCTTGTCTCTTCCCGCCCGTGACCGGCTGATCGTAGCGCTCGATCTTGCGAGCGTAGCTGAGGCCGAACGCACCGTACTCCGGCTCGGCGAGGCGGTGAGTTTTTACAAAATTGGCTACGAACTCGTGATGGCGGGCGGGCTCGGCTTCGCCGGAGATCTTGCCCAAGCCGGGAAGAATGTTTTCCTCGATCTGAAGCTCCATGACATTGGCAACACGGTTTCTCGCGCGACCGAACGCGCGGCCGAGCTGGGCGTGAAGTTTCTCACCGTGCATGCTTTTCCGCAGACGATGAAGGCGGCCGCGGACGCGCGCGGAAAAAGCGGGCTTAAGATTCTCGCGGTCACTGTGCTCACGTCCTGGGACGACGCGGACTTGAAGGAAGCGGGCTACAGCCTCGGCATCAAAGACATGGTGGCCAAGCGCGCCGAGCAGGCGAAGGCTGCGGGCGTCGACGGCCTCGTGGCGTCCGCCGCCGAAGCGGCGATGCTGAAAAAACAGGTCGGCAATTCGCTATTGCTGGTGACCCCCGGCATTCGCCCGGCCGGCAGCGCTGCCGGCGACCAGAAGCGCATCATGACTCCGGCCAAGGCGATTGCCGCCGGCGCCGATTATCTGGTGGTCGGGCGTCCGATCGTTGACGCCCCCGATCCGAAAGCGGCGGCCGATGCTATCGTCGCGGAAATTGCGCAGGCGAAAAAGTAGAGGGAGACGAGGATGGCGAAGGGTTACTGGGTGGCCAATATCGATGTCACGGATATGGACGGTTACAAGGCCTACGTTGCGGCGAATGCCGAGCCATTCCGTCAATTCGGCGCCAAGTTCCTAACGCGTGGAGGCAAAACCGAAGCGGTCGAAGGCAGCCTACGGTCGCGCGTGGTCGTGATCGAATTCCCGAGCTATGAGGCGGCACTGACATGCTACCATTCGCCGGGATATCAGAAGGCCAAAGCGCTTCGCATCGGTAAAGGTATCGGCGAAATCGTTGTTATCGAGGGCTACGACGGCCCGCAACCATAATTCCGTCTGCCGCTTTCCCGTTCGCCTTCCGCGCGTTATACCGCGCGCGAAGGGGAGTTTTCATGGCTGATTTGCGCCTGTTGATCGCCGGAGCCGGTGGCCGGATGGGCCGCGCGTTAATCCGCGCGGCATCCGAACAGAAGGGCTTTGCCGTAACGGGTGCGCTTGAAAGCAAGAGTGCCCCAGATCTTAGCAAGGACGCCGGCGAGCTTGCGGGCATCGGCGCGAACGGCGTGAAGATTGACGCCGATCCGGCCGCCTTCGCCGGCAAATTCGACGCGATCGTGGATTTTACGATTCCCGCCGCGACGCTGGAGCTTGCTGCGCTGGCCGCCAACGCGAAGCTGATCCATGTGATCGGCACGACGGGTTTCACAGCCGCCGAAGAACAGAAGATCGCGGCGTCAGCGAGGTCGGCGGTCATCGTGAAGTCCGGCAATATGAGCCTGAGCGTCAATCTGCTCGCGGCCCTCACGAGGCAGGTCGCAAAGACACTGGGTGAGGACTTCGATATTGAAATCCTGGAGATGCATCACAACAAGAAGATCGACGCGCCGTCGGGCACGGCGCTGTTGCTAGGTCGCGCCGCTGCGGAAGGGCGCGGCATCGATCTCGACAAGCGTTCGGTTCGCGCGCGTGACGGCCACACCGGCGCCCGCAAGGCGGGCGACATCGGCTTTGCGACGTTGCGCGGAGGCACGGTGGTCGGCGATCATTCGGTGATCTTCGCCGGTTATTCCGAACGCATCGAGCTTTCGCACAGGGCCGAGGACCGGATGATCTTCGCGCGCGGCGCGCTCGCCGCCGCGAAGTGGGCGCAGGGCAGGAAGCCGGGGCTTTATTCCATGGCCGACGTGCTAGGCCTCGGGAGCTGATCGGAGTTGTTATGAGCGAACGTCTGCTGGTGCTTGTCCGTCACGGCCAGAGCGAATGGAATCTCAAGAACCTGTTCACCGGCTGGCGCGACGTGGGCCTGACCGAAACCGGCATCGCGGAGGCGAAAGCGGCGGGCCGGCGTCTGCTCGCTGAAAAAATCAAATTCGATGTGGCGTTCACCTCCGGATTGATCCGCGCGCAGAAAACGCTCGATCTGATGCTCGACGAGATGGGCCAGAAAGACATTCCTATTCTCAAGGACATCGCGCTCAACGAGCGCGACTACGGCGACCTCAACGGCCTGAACAAGGACGAGGCCCGCAAGAAATGGGGCGAGGAGCAGGTGCTGATCTGGCGCCGCTCCTATGACGTGCCGCCGCCCGGCGGCGAAAGTTTGAAAGACACCATCGCACGGGCACTTCCTTACTACGTGCAGGAAATTCTACCGCGCGTGCTCCGCGGCGAGTGCGTGCTGGTGGCGGCGCACGGCAATTCGCTGCGCGCGCTGATCATGGTGCTGGAGAAGCACACGCCGGAATCGATCATCAAGCGCGAACTGGCGACCGGTGTGCCGATTCTCTATCGCCTTCAGGCGGATTCGACGGTCGCCGAGAGGCTCGATCTCGCGGCCTGAGTTTTCGCCGCCTCCCAGCCGAGCATCGCGCGTTTTCTGGTGAGTCCCCAGTGATAGCCGGTGAGCGCACCCGATTTGCCAACGACTCGATGGCAGGGGACCACGAACGAAATCGGGTTCTTGCCGATCGCGGCACCGACGGCGCGCGAAGCCTTCGGCTTCCCTATTTTCGTGGCAACTGCCGAATAGGTCGAAGCGCAGCCCATCGGGATTGTGAGCAACTGCTCCCACACGCGCACTTCAAAATCGGTGCCGATCAATACAATTCGCAAGGGCGTCTCGCGCTGCCACTTCGAGGCATCGAAAATACGCCGGGCATGAATTTTTGTTGCGCTGGAGTTCTCGTTGAAACGCGCATTCGGCCAGCGCGAACGCATGTCATCGAGCGTGGCGCGGTCGCCATCCCCGTCCGCGAAGGCAAGCCCGCACAACCCGCGCGGCGTCGTCATTACGAGCGCGCGCCCGAACGGGGACGTATGAAATCCGTAGGTGATCTCAAGCGAAGCGCCGCCGTTCTTCCACTCGCCCGGCGACATCGCTTCATGCACGACGAAGAGATCATGCAGTCTCCCGGGACCAGAGAGGCCAAGCTCGTAGGTCGCCTCCATCACGCTCGGGGTCTCTTTCAAAACACGCCTGGCGTGATCGAGCGTGACGGCGGATAGAAACTCCTTCGGCGTCAGTCCGCACCAGCGGCGGAAGAGGTCCGTCAAGGCGCGAGGGCTGGAGCCGACTGCGTAGGCGATCTCTTCCGCTCCCGGCTGATCGCGGAAGCGCTTGGACATATATTCGATGGCTTGACGCACGGTTTCGTAGTCGCTGCCGCTATCTGCGCGCATGATGTTACGGCCGGGTTCCAAGGCAAGGATGTGAGATGTGTTCATGCAAGGAGAACAGCAGAAGCAACCGCATCAAGCCACCCGATTCCACCGCGTTGACTAGCGTTTTGCCTCGGCAAGTGCCTTTGCAAGGGCATTGGCCAGCACCAGTTTCTGCACCGGCGGCAGGAAGCCGCCGAGCGATAGCGAAGTTCCGCGCGACACCACGGCGACGCGCGTCACGCCGGACAGTTCGTCCTTGTCCACTTCCAGCCTCGTCCAGCGCGGGTTGAAACTTGTCTCGCGAGCGGCTCCCTTGCGGGAAACCTTTCGCACATGCAATTCGCTGCCGGTGACGAAGATGTTTTCGTGCGCCTTTGCCGCGCGATAGTTCACATGGAACGCCCACCAGACGAGCAGCACATCCAAGCCGAAGAAGGCGAACACCGGCCAGGCGCCCATCATCAGGAAGGCCGTGCCCGAGACGAAGCTCGTCACGGTGAGCACGGCCATGACGATGAGAAATCCCGGCTTGCTCAGCGAACGGTGCGGCCGCAACGTCGCTTCGTAGAGGACAGGTTCAACCGGCCGGTTGCCATGGTTCATGCAGCCACTATACGGGATCGATGGCACGAAAGAAGTACCCGCTCGGCGCGAAGAAAACGCAGCCGAAGAAGGCGCGGCAAAAGGCCTCCGTCCGCTGGAGCGAAGCAGAAGTCGTGGAAGCCTTCACGCGCTTTGCCCGCGCTAATCCGCAGCCGAAGGGCGAACTGATCCATCTTAATCCGTTCACGCTCTTGGTTGCGGTCGTGCTGTCGGCGCAGGCGACCGATGCCGGCGTGAACAAGGCGACGCCCGCATTGTTTGCGCTTGCCGACACGCCGGAGAAAATGGCGGCTCTCGGCGAACCGCGCGTGCGGGAGTTGGTGAAGACCATCGGCCTCTATCGCACCAAGGCGAAGAACGTGATCGCGCTTTCGGAGAAGCTGATCGCTGAACATGGCAGCGGAGTGCCGAGGACGCGCGAGGCGCTTCAGGCATTGCCGGGGGTTGGCCGCAAGACCGCGAATGTCGTCCTGAACATTGCGTTTGGCGAACACACGATTGCCGTCGATACGCATCTCTTCCGCGTTGCGAACCGCACAGGTCTTGCTCCCGGAAAAAATCCGCTGGAGGTTGAATTAGGTCTTGAGAGAGCGATCCCGGACCGTTTCAAGCGGCACGCGCATCATTGGCTGATTTTACACGGCCGCTATGTCTGTAAGGCGCGGGCGCCGGATTGCCCACGCTGCATCATCAACGATCTCTGCCGCTGGCCGGAGAAACGCATCTAGCGTCCCGGCGCCATGATCTCGCGCGTCGGCCCGAGCCGCTTGTGGACGCGCACCATGAAGGCGGTGGCGAGCACCGGCGTGATGAAGTTCAGCACCGGCACGATCACGATACCCGCGATCATCAGGCCGGCAAGGAAGACGCGCACGGCGTTTTCGCGGCGGAGCTTCCTGGCCTCCTCGACTGACCGGAACCGCATCGCCGCCAGCTCGAAAAATTCACGTCCGAGCAGAAAGCCGTTTGCCACAAAAAACGCGACGAGATTCACGCCAGGCACAAGCAGTAGCAACAGTGCGATAAAGTTCACGAGCAGCACGAGGCCGAAGAATTTTGCCGACAGCACGAGCGCCTGCGCCATCGGCAGCGCGCGGCCGGGCGGATCCGCGGGAAAATCGGTGCGCTCCACCTCCGCGGCTACTTCATCCAGGAAAAGTGCCGCCGTGAGCGAACTGATCGGACCCATGAGGTAGATGGCGCCCGCGATCAGGCCGAGACCCGTTGCGATGGCGAGCGCCATTTCGAACGGCTGTGGTAGAGAAATCATCCGGCTGATGAGCGTCTGCATGATGACACCGAGCACCAGCAGCAGCAGCGCCGAGAGCGCGGCTGTCTTCAGCAGGATGCGCCGGAGCGGGCTCGAAAAAGTCTGAGCGAAAGCGCGGACGAAATCTTCGATCATCGGGAATCCGGCAGGCGGGAGGGCGACAGACGCAAGAGAGACTCTGCTTGCGGCTGAATTTAGCCGCCCCGCTCCGCCGCGTCACGTCAGCTTTTAATGAATCAGTTTGGAAGCGCGGTTTCCGGCCGCTTCGGCATTTCCGGCACAAGCGTTGCCTCCGCCCCGCAAGCCGGTGCACGCGTAGGCGTCGCTTTCGGCAGGTTGGCCCAGCGCAGCCGCTTGTAGTCGAAGCCCGATTCGATGGTCGGCTTCACGACGGAGAAGTAGGGCGAGATGTCGAAGTCGCGCGGCGTATAGAGCGAGTGATGACGGATGTGCAGGATCTCGCGGCGCGTCTCTCGGCTGCCGATGAGTTCTATCTTGGGCAGGATCGGATAGCGCACCACGTCGAATGCCTGCGCGATTAGTGAGGAGCAGATGAGTTTTGTCGGGTCGCCTGAGCCCAGCGCGATGAGACGTCGGCGGAAACGCGCAGGGATTGGCATCGGCACGAGATAACGGATCAGGTCGATGATGTTCTTGACGTCATAATTGTAACCGAGCCGCTTGATCATGTAGTTCGCGACACGCTCGCAGTCATGATCGGTGAGGCCTGCGGGCCGGCAGACGCGCGTATGAAACATCTCGTACTTGGACAGCGGCGCTGTCACGACCCCTTCACCGAGCACGGCCTCGACGAACACATGCGGCTCGCCGGCATCGTTCGTGCGCCCGATCCGGTCGCCGACATAGAGGGCCGCGTGCGACCAGGTGGACTGGGTCAGATATTTGATGACACCGGAAACGCGGGAATTGCCTTCCACCAGCAGCACATCGCCGGGCTTCAGCACGCGCGCAAGGGCCGTGGGATCGCTCGGCGTAAACGGCTCATAGCCAGCCGAAGGCTGTTCGAGGTAACGGACAATCCTGTGCCCGATCAGGCTAAGAAAGCGCTCGCCCATGCAATACTGGGAACCGGTACGCGGTACTCCCCCTCCAAATTCCCTTTCCGCGAGATTAACCCGGCGCTAGTTTCCATCGCGTTCACGGGCTTTGTTGCACTGCTTGCTGTCATTGCTCCGATCCCCCGCTAACCAGCTGTTTTCAAAGCGAATTCACGAATGATTCGGCATCTTTCAAGACGCGGGTTCCTGGCCGGCTCGGTGTCACTCACGGCGGCGCAGGCACTGGGACAGGTACCGGCTTCGGGCGATGTGGACGTGGCGATCGTGGGGGCGGGTGCCGCGGGCATCGCGGCGGCGAGACGGGTTGCCTCGGCGGGCAGGACGTACGCGCTGCTCGAAGCCTCGGACCGCATAGGCGGGCGCGTGTGGAGCGGACGCGGAGGCTTCGGGATCGAACATGACCGCGGCGCCCATTTCATGTCGGCATCGGGACGCAATCCGCTGGTGGCCCTCGGTCGTCTGGAAAAACTTGAACTCCAGAACGCGTCTCCGTTCCGCAGGATTTATGTCGGCCAGCGGGAGGCGCGTGACAGCGAATACGATGCCTTCACCGCCGCCTTGCGGCGCGCGAACCGAGCCATCTCGGCGGCGGGAGAGGCGGGACGCGACATCGCCGCGAGCCAGGCGATGCCGGATGTCGGCGACTGGACGAGAACCGTCGGCTTCGCGCTCGGGCCGAACGCGGTTTCAAAAAATCTGGAAAATGTTTCGACCGTGGACTTCGCGCGGCTGGAGGACCAGCCGGATGAAGTGGTCTGCCGCACCGGGCTGGGGCAGTTGCTCACGGCCGTCGCGCGTCCGCTTAAAGTCACGCTGGCATCGTCCGTCATCCGGATCGGGCCGGCGGCGCGGGGACCGATTTTTCTGGAAACATCACGCGGCAACATCCGTGCCGAGACCGTGATCGTTACGGTTTCCAGCAATTTGCTCGCCTCCGGCCGCTTCAAGTTCGACACCGCCCTTCCGAAACGCACGCTCGACGCGGCGGAAGCGCTTTCGCTCGGCACGCGGGACCGTTTGATTTTCGAGTTAAAGGGCAATCCATTCCGCTTCACGAACGACCAGCGGATTCTGTTCAAGGGCATGGACGCGCGCAATGTCGGTTTCGTCGGGCGCGCGGGCGGCAGCGATCTCTGCTTTGCGGAATTCACGGGGTCGTTCGGGCGGGAGATGTCCGCCAAGGGCGAAGCGGCCATGCGCGCTTTCGTGGCCGATCAGATCGCCGAACATTTTGGCGCGCAGGCCAGGAAATATCTTGGCCGCGCGGAGGCTGTCCGCTGGTCCTCCGATCCGCTGATCCTTGGCGGCACTTCGGCGGCAGTACCCGGAAAAGGAAACAGCCGCCGCATTCTTGCCGAGCCGCTGTTCGACCGTATGTTTCTAGCGGGCGAAGCGGTGCACGAGACCTGGTATGGCTCCGTCGCTGGTGCTTGGGTCACCGGTGAGCGCGCGGCAGACGCGGCACTGCGTTATCTCGCGCCGAAGCAGGCTCCGGTGAAAGGAAAAAAGTAGCGCTTAGGAGCGGATCGTAGCGCCCGTCTTCTTCGTCACTTCCTCGACGATCTTTTTCGCGACAGTGTCGATCTCGGCATCCGTCAGCGTCTTCTCGCGCGGCTGCAGGGTGACGGCGATGGCGATGGATTTCTTGCCGTCGGGAATTCCCTTGCCCTCATAGAGATCGAATACTTCGACGCCGCTCACGAGTTTTTTATCGGCATTTTCCGCCGCCCGCACGATGTCGGCGGCCGCGACATCGCGATCCACAACGAATGCGAAATCGCGTGACACCGGCTGGAACGGCGAGAGGTCCAGTCTAGCTTTGGTGCGCGTCGGCCGCGCCTTCGGCTCCGGTACGCGGTCGAGGATGATTTCGGCGACCGCGAGCGGGCCATCCACGTCGAGCGCTTCCAGCGCCGATGGATGCAGTTCGCCGAAATAGCCAAGCACCGTTTTCGGACCCAATTGAATGGTTCCCGAGCGTCCCGGATGCAGCCATGCGGGTCCGCCCGCCACGATCTGCACTTTGTCCACGTGCGCGCCGGCGCTGGCGAGAATCGCGAGGGCGTCCGCCTTCGCGTCGAATACATCCACGGATTTCGCGGAGCCGGACCAGTGGCGGCCGGTTGCGTTCGCCTTCGTCGTGCCACGGCGGACGACGGTGGCCGCAATAACCTGATCTTCCGGCCTGTCGCCGTAGAAAATCTGGCCGATTTCGAACAGCGCCACATCGGCTAACCCGCGATCCGCATTCTTCTGCGCTGCCATCGCGAGCGTCGGCACGAGCGAGGGCCGCATGTCGGAGAGTTCAGCCGCGATGGGATTGGCGAGTGCCAACTCAGGCTTGCCGCCACCGAAAGCGATTGCATGCTGTTTGGAGATGAACGACCAGGTGACGGCTTCGACAAGCCCCGCCGCCGCGAGCGCGCGCTTCGCGGCTCGCGTACGTTTCTGGATCGTTGTGAGGACGGGCTTGAACGCATCCGCGCCGCGCTCGAACGGGGTCGATGGAATACGGTCCACGCCGAGGATGCGTACGACTTCTTCCACGAGATCCGCCTTGCCCTCGACATCCGCGCGCCAGCTTGGCGGCGAAACCTTCACCGTGTCGCCGCTACCGGCGACGGAAAAACCGAGCGCGTTCAGTACGCGCTTCGATTCGGCGGCAGAGGCTTCAAGGCCGGAGAGTTTTTTCACATGGCCGAACGGGAAGTCGATGACGCGGCCGGTGTCGGGAATGGCGCCCGCGAGATGAATTTCGGAGGCCTCGCCGCCGCAAAGGTCGAGAATGAGCTTCGTCGCAAGCTCAAGCCCCGGCACGCAGAAGGCCGGATCGACGCCGCGCTCGAAACGAAACCTTGCGTCCGAATTAATGCCGAGCTTGCGGCCGGTCTGCGCGATGTTGGCAGGCTCCCAAAGTGCCGATTCTACCAGCACATCGACGGTTGCCTCCGAGCAGCCGCTCGATTCGCCGCCCATGATGCCGGCGAGCGATTCGACACCGCTCTCATCGGCGATGACGCACATCTCGGAATCAAGCTCGTAGGTCTTGCCGTCGAGGGCCGCGATCTTCTCGCCCTTGTTGGCGCGGCGGACGGTGAGATTGCCCTTCACCTTTTTCGCGTCGAACACATGCAGCGGCCTCGAACGGTCGAAGGTCAGCAAATTCGTGATATCCACGAGCGCGTTGATCGGGCGCAGCCCGATGGCGCGAAGTTTTTTCTGCAGCCATTCAGGCGATGGGCCGTTCTTCACGCCCTTGATGAGACGAAGCGCGAAAGCGGGGCAGAACGGGTCTTTCGCGAATTCCAGTTTTACTTTCACCGGGCACGGAAATTTTCCGGCGACCGGCTTGACGGCTTCGTCCTTGAACTCGCCGATTCTCGCCGCGGCGAGGTCGCGTGCGATGCCGTGCACACCGAGGCAATCGGAGCGGTTCGGCGTGATCGCGACGTCGAGCACCGGGTCGCCGAGTCCCGCGTAATCCGCGTAGGCCTTGCCGACCGGCGCATCGGCGGGCAGCTCGATGATGCCGTCGTGGTCCTCGGAAAGATTGAGTTCCGCGCCCGAGACGAGCATGCCGTGGCTTTCGACGCCGCGGATTTTGCCGATGCTGAGCGTGAGTTCTTTTCCGGGAATGTAGGCGCCGGGCGGCGCGAACACGCCCTTCATGCCCGCGCGCGCATTCGGCGCGCCGCAGACCACCTGCGTCGGTTTCCCTGAACCCGTGTCCACCATGCAGATACGAAGACGATCCGCGTCGGGATGTTTCTCGGCCGAGATCACCGACACGACTTTGAAGGGCGCCAGCGACTTCGCCTTGTCCTCGACGGACTCCACCTCAAGCCCGATCATCGTCAGCTTCTCGACGATTTCGTCGAGTGTCGTTTCCGTGACCAGATGTTCCTTCAGCCAGGCGAGGGTGAATTTCACGTGCTCAGCCCTCCCGCCAATGTCGGGAAGTCGAGCGGCCGGAATCCGTAGTGTTCGATCCAGCGCACGTCCGCTTCGAAGAACGCGCGCAGGTCCGGCATCCCGTATTTCAGCATCGCGATGCGGTCGATGCCCATGCCCCAGGCGAAGCCCTGATACTCGTTCGGATCGAGGCCGCAGTTCTTCATGACATTCGGATGCACCATTCCGCAGCCGAGAATCTCAAGCCAGTCAGTGCCTTCGCCGAAACGGATTTCACCGCCCTTGCGGTCGCACTGAATATCGACCTCCATCGACGGCTCGGTGAACGGGAAGAAGGAAGGCCGGAAACGCATCTTCACCTGCGGCACTTCGAAGAACGCCTTGCAGAATTCCTCCAGAATCCATTTCAGATGACCAAGATGCGAGGCCTTGTCGATGACGAGTCCCTCGACCTGATGGAACATCGGGGTGTGAGTCTGGTCGGAGTCCTTCCGGTAGGTGCGGCCCGGAATGATGACTTTGACCGGCGGCTTCTGTTTTTGCATCGTCCGGATCTGCACCGGGGACGTATGCGTGCGCAGCAACAGCCGCTCGCCGTTTTCCTTCGGATTGAAGAAGAACGTGTCGTGCATTTCGCGCGCGGGATGGCCGAACGGGAAATTCAGCGCGGTGAAATTATAGAAGTCGGTTTCGATGTCCGGGCCTTCGGCGACCGCGAAGCCCATCGCCGCGAAGATGGCCGTAATTTCATCGATCACCTGGCTGATCGGATGAATGCGTCCGCGCTCGGCGCTGGCAAGCCGTACCGGCAACGTCACGTCCAGCTTGTCGGCGGCAAGCTTCCCGCTGATGGCGGCGTTCTTCAGGACATCGCGCCGCGCATTGATCGCCTCAAAGACCGCGTCCTTCAGCTTGTTGATCGAAGCGCCTTTGGTTTTGCGCTCGTCCGGCGTCATCGTGCCGAGCGTCTTCAGGAGTTCGGAAACCGAACCCTTCTTGCCGAGTGCCGCGACGCGTACCGCTTCCAGCGCTGCCTCATCCTGGGCGGCGGCGACGGCGGCGAGGAGTTCGGATTCGAGCGTCAAAGGATCGGCCATGGAATCAACCGCGTGCGAATGTGCCTTGAACGCCCGCAAAGGCAAGCAGCGCGGTGCCGGTGATGCACCCCGCTGGTCTAGCCCCGGCAGGCAGGAAGCCGCTCAGAGCATGATCCCGAAAAGTGGATACCGGTTTTCGGGATGGATCATGCTCCACTTAATTGAGAGCGGCGCGGGCCTTGTCGACGAGCAGCTTGAAGGCGGCCGGTTCGCGCACGGCGATATCGGCGAGCACCTTGCGGTCGACGGTGACCCCGGCCTTGCCGAGGCCGTCGATAAATCGGCCGTAGGTCAGGCCGTTCTCGCGGGTTGCCGCATTGATGCGCTGGATCCAGAGCGCGCGGAACGTGCGCTTCTTCACCTTGCGGTCTCGGTACGCGTACTGCATCGCCTTGTCGACGGCAGCCTTCGCGGCGCGGATCGTGTTCTTGCGGCGGCCGAAAAAGCCTTTCGCCGCCTTGAGGGTCTTCTTGTGCTTGGCGTGTGAGGTTACGCCACGTTTAACGCGGGCCATGGATCGGACTCCTGAATTGGGTTAGCGCGAAAGCTCAGCCGTTCGGCAGAAAGTATTTGCGGACTTTGCGTGCATCGGCTTCGGACACGACGAACGTGCGGCGGTTCTGGCGGATCTGCTTGGTGGTCCGCTTGATCATGCCGTGGCGTTTGCCCGAGTAACCGGCGATCAGCTTGCCGGTCGCGGTGAGCTTGAAGCGCTTTTTGGCGCCCGATTTGGTCTTCAACTTGGGCATTTGGCTCTCCATGGATCGAGCGCGGGCAAGCCCGCGGGCCGATCCTCATTCGTGTGAAATGAGCGTTCGAAGCCGCCACGGCAGCCCTGGATGGCCGGGCGGCTCGAAGGCCGTCTCGATAGCGGAGACGGCCCCTTATTTCAAGCGATGGAATCGGCTCGGTTAACGCGGGGCCAGGATCATGACGATCTGGCGGCCTTCGGACATGGGTTCGGCCTCTACCTTGGCCACTTTGCCCATGTCTTCCTTGAGCCGGTTCAGGAGCTTGTAGCCCAGCTCCTGGTGCGCCATTTCGCGGCCGCGAAAACGCAAGGTGACTTTCACCTTGTCGCCCTCCTCGAAGAACCGCTGCATCGCGCGCATCTTTACTTCGTAATCGTGCTTGTCGATGCCGGGACGGAGCTTGATCTCCTTGACCTCGACGGTCTTCTGCTTCTTGCGTGCCTCGGCCGCCTTCTTCTGCGCCTGGTACTTGTACTTTCCGTAGTCGAGAATCTTGCAGACCGGCGGATTGTTGTTCGGCGAAATCTCGACAAGGTCGAGACCGGCCTCTTTGGCCTTCGCGATCGCCTCGTTGATGGGGGTCACGCCGACATTGGTGCCTTCCGCGTCGATCAACTGTACTTCACGCACGCGGATTTCTTCGTTAACGCGCGGGCCGTCTTTCTGGACGGGCGCCGCAGCTCTCATTGGCCTGCGAATGGGTGTCGTCTCCTGTGCAATTGACGATGCGTATCGAGCCTGCTGGCGGGATACAGCGGCAGGATTGAGAGAAAAGGGGCTTAAGTCAACGCCTGCGCCACAGATGTAGGACCGCGTCGTTCCATTGCAACCTCGGCATAGACCGAGAGCATCCGCTCGACAAATGCCTGCCGCGGGAAGCGCGAGGCGACAAAGCCGCGTCCGCGTTCGCCCATTTCTGCGCGAGCAGGTTTGCCCATGGCGAGGAGCTTGAAGAGCGCCTGCGCGAGTTCGCCGGAATTGCCCGCCGGATAGAGCAGGCCGGTGGAGGCAGCCTCCGCTGCGAAGGGTGAAGCCAGCAGGATATCGCCGCGCTCTTCTCCATCGGAGACGATAACCGGAACCTGCATCGCCTGCGCTTCCAGCACCGCCCGCTGCGGGCCGCCCGGCTGCAGCACGGTGGCGACCACGAGGTCGGCGAGCGAATAGGCGGCGGGCATGTCCGGACAATGGCCGACGAAGCGGACGAGGTCCGCGATGCCGGCCTGATGCACCCGGTCCCAGAGATCGGCAGCATAGCCGCTGCCGGCCTGCCCTTCGCCCGCGAACACGAATACGATTCCCTTCAGGCCCGCCTCGCGCAATTGGAGCGCGGCATCGACGAGCACATGCGGACCCTTGCGGCGCGTGAGGCGGCCCGGCAGCAGCACCACTTTTTCATCCGGCTCCAGCGACCAGTTGCGCGCGAGCACGGTGCGGCGTTCCTCGCTAACGGTGTCGGGATCGAACCGGGAAAGATCGACCGCGCGGTCCACGATCGCAATTTTATCGCGCGGGGTGCCGTAACGAAGTTCGATCAGTTTCGCGATCCGCTCGCCAAGCGCGATTACTTTCGAGCCGCGCACCATCGCGCTGTTGTAGAGACGCTTCAAGGAATGCTGCTCGCGGAAATTGTTGTCGTAGGTCGTCACGTAGGGAACGCGGCTGAGACGGCGCGCGATCAGGCAGCTCCATGCGGGCGCCCGGCTCTGCGCATGGAAAAGATCCGCGCCGCTTTCGCGGGCGAGTTCGGCGAGCGCGCGGCCGTTTGCAAAAATCTGTGACGGGCTCTTGCTCGCGACCGGAAGATGCACGAGGCGCGCACCGGCGCGAACCACTTCGCCTTCCAGCCTTCCGCCTTCGGTGACGACGATGCTGCGGTGGCCGCGCTCGCAGAGTGCCTGCGCCATCTGGACGGCACTCTGCCCCGCGCCGCCCGACTGAAGATCGGGGACGATCTGGACGACGGTGAGCGGACGGTGCGGATTCATGCGGCTGGAACGGTCCTTCGAATCATCGGGCACAGCGCGCTTCTAAATTCCAGTTACGGCAGCGGCAAGGCAGTCTTGCATCCTTTATAACGGCGGCGTTTAACGCCCCGATGATGCATGAGAATCGTTTGATCGTTCAGGCCGGTACCGGGGCTGCCGCGCGTGGAATCGCCGTCCGTAAACTCGCCGGCACCGGGCCCGGTCTGTTCTGGCTCGGCGGGTTCAAATCCGACATGAACGGAACGAAAGCACAGGCACTAGCCGATTACTGTGCCCGTACCGGCCGCGGTTATGTGCGTTTCGATTATTCCGGCCATGGCGAGTCGGATGGAAAATTCGAGGACGGCACCATCTCAAGCTGGCTCGAGGACTCCGCGGCCGTTTTCGAATCCCAGACGCAAGGCCCGCAGATTCTGGTCGGCTCGAGCATGGGCGGTTGGATGGCGCTGCTGCACGCGCGTGCGCTCGCGGCGAAGAAGCAGGCCGCGCGCCTCGCCGGCATGGTGCTGATCGCGCCCGCACCAGACTTCACCGAGGATCTGATGTGGGCGCAGTTCTCGCCGGAGACAAAACGCGAGATTGAGGAAACAGGATCGTGGCAGCGGCCTTCGGCTTACGGCGAGGACCCGTACCCGATCACGCGCGCACTGATCGAGGACGGGCGCAAACATCTCCTGCTCAACAAGCCGATTGAACTCGGCTGTCCCGTTCGTATCCTGCAAGGCGCGCAGGACCCCGACGTTCCCTACGCGCACGCGCTGAAACTCGTCTCGTGCCTTGCGCAGGACGATGTGGTGCTGACGCTGGTGAAGGACGGCGATCATCGCCTGTCGCGGCCGGAAGATCTGGAGCGTCTGTTCCGCGTCGTGGATGAATTGCTGGAAAGCATTCAGGCGAGCGCCTGATTCCACTCTTCCATTACAGAAGCATCTTTTTCCTGTGCGCGAATTTCCGCGACAGATAAAAATTCGTTCTTGGGCAGCAGCCGCGACAGCGCCCAGACGGCGGCACCCCGGATCAGCGGCGAAGGATCATTCAGCAAGCGCGATGCTTCAGGGACGAGTGAGGCGCTTCCGCTGTTGCCGATGGCGATCAGCACATTGCGGATGAACCGTTCACGTCCGGTGCGCTTGACCGGGCTTTTGGTGAAGCGCATGCGGAATTCCGCATCGTCGAGCCGGGCTAATTCCCTCAAAGCCGGTGCGCGGTTTTCATCACGTGCGGAGAGCCGTGCTTCGTGTCCCGCTTGCGCGAACTTGTTCCAGGGGCAGACCGCGAGGCAGTCGTCGCAGCCGTAGATACGGTTGCCCATCAAGGCGCGCAATTCAAATGGGATCGGTCCTTTATGTTCGATCGTTAAATAGGAAATACAGCGGCGCGCATCGAGCTGGTACGGCGCGGGAAACGCCGCGGTCGGGCAAACATCGAGACAGTTGCGGCAAGTGCCGCAGTGATCCGCCTCCTTTTCGTCGGGGGGCAATTCGAGATTCGTGAACAGCACGCCGAGAAAAAGCCACGAGCCATGCGCGCGCGATACAAGATTGGTGTGCTTGCCCTGCCAGCCGAGACCGGCGGCTTCGGCGAGCGGCTTCTCCATCACCGGCGCGGTATCGACAAAGACCTTCAACTCGCTCTGTGTTTGCGAGCCGAGCCATTGGCCGAGCCGCTTCAGCTTGCCCTTGATGAGGTCGTGATAGTCATCTCCGCGCGCATAGACGGAAATGCCGCCATGCTCTTTCTGTTGGAGCACAGAAAGCGGATTTTCGTCCGGCCCGTAATTCAGCCCGAAGGTGACGATGCGTTTCACTTCAGGCCAGAGTATGCGTGGGTCTTCGCGCCGCTCGCTTGTCGTGGCGAGCCAGTCCATGTCGCCATGCGAGCCTGCATCCAGCCAGCTGCGAAAATAGGAAACCTGATCCTTCAGCGCGTCCGCCCGCGTGACGCCGACCGCGTCAAAGCCTTCGGCGCGCGCCCGCTCGATCAGCGCCGCCTTGATGACGGCCGGATTCAGAAGTCGAGGTTGGCGTAAGTCGGTGCCGGAGCGAGTCCCGGCAGGCTCTCCGCGAGCAGCGGGCGAAACGCCGGACGCGATTTGATCCTTGCGTACCATTGCTTGGCGCTCTCGTCCTCGTTCCAGGGCACGTCTCCGAGATAGTCGGCCGCCGAAAGATGCGCCGCCGCGGCAAGATCGGCGTAGGTGATGCGGTTGGTCGCGAGCCAGTTCCGCGACTTCAGCAGCCAGCCGATATAGCCGAGATGATAGCCGACATTGACCCGCGCTGCACGGATCGCGCCCGAGTCGGGCGCGCCGCCGCCATTGGTCGCCGACAGATTTCGTTTCAGGATTTTTTCCTGCACGAGATATTCCGACACCTCGGCGAAAAACTTGTCGTTGAACCACGATATCAGCCGCCGCACCTCCGCGCGTCCGGCGAGATCGGATGGCATCAGCCTCATCGCGCCGGCAGCTTCGCCATATTTCTCGTCGATGTATTCCGCGATCGGCTGCACGCCAACGATCGTCACACCGTCGTCAATCAGGACGGGTGTAGTGGCGGCTGGGTTGAGCGTCAGGAATTCCGCGCGTCGCTCCCACACGGGTTCGTCCACGAGTTCGGCAGTAAGCCCGTATTCGCCCAGCACCAGCCGGATGAATCGGGAATGCGGACAAAAGCTGTGCTGGATAAGCTGCATAAACCGGATTTTATGGAAGGACGGGTTAACAGATGCCCTCGAACACGGCGATCCTAGGGCAGTCGCTGCAAGAGGCGAATTGCAGGTCCACTTGATTGCCGGTTAACAGTCGCATCTTGATTCGGAAATGGCCCGCGCACGGAATCCATCATGACCCTGACCTTATTGCTGGAGGCCGTGCTTTTAGGCCTGATTGAGGGCCTGACAGAATTCATCCCCGTTTCTTCCACTGGGCACATTCTATTAGCCGGCCATTTTCTTGGCTTTGAAAGCCGCGGCAAAAGCTTTGAAGTTCTGATTCAGCTCGGTGCGATTCTCGCGGTGGTCGCGGTCTATTTCACCAAGCTTTGGAATGTGCTGCTGGCATTGCCGTCCGATCCCGCCGCGCGGCGCTTCGTGATCGCGGTTGTTCTTGCCTTCGTGCCGGCGGCCATCCTGGGCGTCCTGCTGCACGGCTTCATCAAGAGCGTGCTGTTCGAAAGCCCGCGCACGATCTGCGTCATGCTGATTCTTGGAGGAATCGTTCTCTTCTTTGTTGACCGGATGAAATTTAAAGCAAAATACAATGACGCGATGCGGATCCCACCACTCACGGCACTCGGCATCGGCCTTTTCCAGACGCTGGCCCTGGTGCCGGGCACGTCGCGCTCCGGTTCCACCATCGTCGGCGCGCTGCTGCTCGGCGTCGAGCGCCGCGCTGCGGCGGAATTTTCGTTTTTTCTTGCGATGCCGACGATGCTCGGCGCCTTCACCTATGATTTGTATAAAAACCGCGCGGTACTATCGTTCGACGATGGCCTGATCATCGTCCTGGGATTTATCGCCGCTTTCTGCGCAGCCATGCTTGTCGTCCGCTGGCTGCTCGATTTTGTTTCGCGCAAGGGCTTCCGCCTGTTCGCGCTGTGGCGGATCGTAGTCGGTGCGCTCGGACTGATCGCGCTGGCAATCGTCGGCTGACTTAGGCTGTGGGTTTGGTGAATTGCCCCGCCTTGCGGTAGCGCCAGAGATATGTGTGCAGCACCGTCATCATCGCGGTGGGTGTAATCCCGAGCCCGCGCAGCGTGCGGCCTTCTCGTTCGGCCTCTGCCGACACGGCATTGTCGGTGCGAAGAAGCCGGACCTGATCGCGCGTCAGCATCGGCTTCGGCATCAGCTCGAAGAACAACGCACTGAAGTTTGCGAGGCTGAACGGCAGCGGAACGAGGAGCCGCTTGCGGCCGGTTTCTTCCAGCACCGTCCGCATCAGTTCCGCGAAGGTCTTCACTTCAGGGCCGCCGAGTTCGTAGATCGTGCCCCCCCGCGCGCGGCCTTCGACGGCCGCCACGATCGCAGCGGCGACATCGCCGACGAATACGGGCTGGAATTTCGTGTGCCCGCCACCGATCAGCGGCAACGCCGGCGAAAAACGCGCGAGCGACGCGAAGCGGTTGAAAAAATCGTCCTCGGGACCGAACACGATGGACGGACGAAGCACAACCGCATCCGGCACGGTGCTCAATGCCATTGCCTCGCCTTCTGCTTTGGAGCGGGCATAGGCGGAAGCTGAATTTCTGTCCGCTCCGATTGCCGACATCTGCACGAGCCGGGAGCCTGCGGCCTTTGCCGCCTCGGCGACACATGCTGCACCTTCCGCCTGTACGGCGTCGAAGGTCTGCGCACCACTCTTGTGCAGGATGCCGACGAGATTGACGACGGCTGCCGAACTCTCGGCCGCGCGCATCACCGATTCCGGAAAGCGCAGGTTCGCCTGCACCGCATGAATCTGGCCGACCGCGCCAAGTGGCTGGAGATGGTTCGCTAGATCGGGCCTGCGCACCGCGACCCGGATGCGCCATCCTGCTTTCGCGAGTGCCCGCACCGTGTGCCGCCCGATGAAACCCGAGCCGCCGTAAAGCGTCACCAGCCGATCCATGCCCGCCATTTCCCGGTCCCGTGCGTCCGCGTGCTTGAGATGTATTCGCGAGCGATACTAGACCCGCGATTAGAGGTCCAGAAGCGTCGCTTTCGCCGCAGATCAATTGACAAGCGGAAAGCCGAAGCACTACCTATCGCCCCGTTAAGCCCATCGCCTGTGCCCAGGTGGCGGAATTGGTAGACGCACTAGCTTCAGGTGCTAGCGTTCGCAAGATCGTGGAGGTTCGAGTCCTCTCCTGGGCACCAGCTCACAATCACCACTTCGATGAACGGCTACGATTCATACATTCATTTGCGCTATGGTCCCGGCCGCCGGGGATTTCCGGCTGAAACCGGGCGCACGCGGCCAGCATGACCATCCGATTGCACAAAGGCGACCTACCGGACCTCTCGGCCTATCAATCGGTCGTCGCGATCGACACCGAAACGCTCGGCCTCAATCCGGCGCGCGATCGGCTTTGCTTGGTGCAGCTGTCGCCCGGCGATGGCTCGGCGGACGTCGTGCAGATGCCCGCGGGCGGCGTAAGCGCGCCAAACCTCGTGAAACTCCTCACCGACCCGAACCGGCTGAAACTTTTTCACTTCGCGCGCTTCGACGTCGCCGTGCTCTACCAGACCTTCGGCGTGATGCCGGAGCCGGTCTATTGCACCAAGATCGCCTCGCGTCTTGCCCGCACCTACACCGACCGGCACGGGCTGAAGGACATCGTGAAAGAGCTGCTGAACGTCGATCTCTCCAAACAGCAGCAGAGTTCGGACTGGGGGGCTGAAACGCTGTCCGAGGCGCAGGTCGCCTATGCCGCTTCCGATGTCCTGTACCTGCACCAGTTGAAGGAGCGCCTCGATCAGATGCTCGCGCGCGAGAGCCGCGATTCCTTCGCCGAGGCCTGCTTCCGCTTCTTGCCGACACGGGCGAAGCTCGATCTCGCCGGCTGGGGCGAGGAAGACATATTCGCCCACTCGTGAAGCGGTGTTTGCTTGCGCCATGCGGGATTGGGCCGCATCTTGGGTTTTGATTGATTCTCGGTCCCCCGTTTCGCGGGATTTCGCCTCATTTAGCTGTTTCATGGCTCGGATGACGGGCAACGCATGAACCGGATCGCGCCAGATCTTCGGGCTGCCACCGCCACCCTCTATGCAAGGGAAGGGGCGCCGCAGGCGCGCGGCTCCGCATTGAAGGATGCCCACAAGCACACGAAGCGTGTGCGGTTCCTTCGCATCGCATTACCCGCACTCGTGCTTGCCGGGGTCGTTATCGTGGCGCTGATCCTGCTGGTCGATCCGCTCCGGATTTACCGTCAGTTGCCGGTTGAATTTTCCAAGCTCTCGATTGAAGGAAACAAGATCACGATGGAAGCGCCGAAGCTTACCGGTTTCACGCGCGACAAGAAACCCTACAACATCACCGCGGAGTCGGCGACGCAGGACCTGACGCAGCCGAACATCGTCGAGTTGAATGGAATTCACGGCAACGTCGATCAGGCGAGCCGCGGCGGCACCGAGGTGCGCGCGAAGTCGGGGGTCTACGACATCAAAGCCGAGAACCTGCAATTGCACGGCGGCATCGAGATTCACTCGGAGTCCGGCTACCACATCTATCTCAACGACGCCTTCATCGAGGTCCGCAAGGGAAAAATGGTGACCAAGAATCCAGTGAACGCGACGTTCCCTGACGGCAGCCTTGAAGCCGCCCGCGCGGAAATCCAGGAGCACGGCTCCGTCGTGATCTTCGACGGAGGTGTCGTGGTGAACATGCAGCTTCCCCCGCAGGAAAAACCCGGCGCCGAAAATTCCAAAACCGCCACCGGGGGCAGCAAGCGATGAACTGGTCCGATAAAATTCCGTATGCGTTTCTGGCCGCCGCCGTCCTGCTGACGGCCGCACCCGTTACTTCGTCACTTGCGCAGAAGGCCGGCGCGAAAGCCGAGGAAAACGTGCTCCCGAACGCGATGCAGGGCTTTGGCCGCGATCGCAAGGAGCCCGTGAAGATCGAGGCGAACTCGCTCGAAATTCACGACCGCCAGAGCTATGCGATCTTCGAAGGCAATGTGACGGTGAAGCAGGGCGACAGCACGATGCGCGCGCCCAAGCTGAAGGTCTATTACGAGGGCTCGCTCTCGAAGAAGACCAAGGGCGGTGAGAGCGTGGAGGCCGTGCAGACCACGAAGGGCGGCAAGCCCTCGAACCAGAAGATCAAAAAGATCGAGGCGATCGGCGGCATCACCATCACGGCGAAGGACCAGAAGGCGACCGGCGACACCGGCGTGTTCGACATGCCGAGCAACACCGCGACCATCACCGGCAACGTCGTGGTGAGCCAGGGACCGAACGTGATGAAGGCCGACAAGATCATCGTCGACCTCAACACCGGCTTCTCTCGGCTCGAATCGGCCGGTCGCGTGCAGGGCCTTTTCGTCCCATCCAGCGTTAAGGATAAAGAGCCGAAGAAGTAGAATCCGCCGCTGCAAAGCCGGATTCAGGCCCCGGCCCAGCCCTCAAGTCATCGTTTTGCTGGAGCCAGGCTCTTCCCTGCGTTGCCACCGGCTGGCGGAGGGAATATGAGGCCATTGGGGATACAACAGGCTCAGAAGCAAGAATCGTGCTGAAAGTCCTTTCTTGGCTCCGCTCCAAACCCGAGGCCGACGAGGCGGCATCGGGCGACGATGCATGGCGTCTCGACCGTCCGGCGCCGCCGGTACGGCAGGCGCCCGTCGAACGGCGTCCGGTCGAACGGAAATCCGCCGAGCGGCTGCCCCTTGAACGGGCTCCGATGGATCGCTCTCCGCCCGAGCGCGCGCCTGTCGATCGCCGCGCGTATGCCGAACCGGCTCCACGTCATACACCGCAGCCAAGGCAGGCTCCGCCGCAACCGCAGAATTATCATCCGTCCGCGCCACAAGCCGAACGTTACGCACCCGATCCAAGAAAGGCGCCGCCGATACGCCGCGCGCCGCAACCGCAACGTCAGCAGCCGCGTTTGGAAATGCGCGAGGGTACGCTTGGCGCGAGCGGTCTTTCCAAGACCTACGGCACGCGCAAGGTCGTGCGCGATGTAAGCATTCATGTCCGCCGCGGCGAAGCGGTGGGCCTGCTCGGCCCGAACGGTGCCGGCAAGACGACCGTCTTCTACATGATCGTCGGATTGGTTCATGCCGACGAAGGCCGGATCGCACTCGACGGTTTCGACGTCACCGGCCTGCCGATGTATCGTCGCGCGCGGCTCGGCATCGGGTATCTCCCCCAGGAAGCCTCCATTTTCCGCGGGCTCAGCGTCGAAGACAACATCATGTCGGTGCTCGAAGTAATCGAGTCCGACAAGCGCAAGCGCGAACAGGAACTCAATTCGCTGCTCGACGAATTCAAGATCACTCACGTCCGCAAGTCGCCGTCGATCTCGCTCTCCGGCGGTGAACGGCGGCGTTGCGAGATCGCGCGTTCGCTCGCGACGCGGCCCTCGTTCATGCTGCTTGACGAGCCGTTCGCAGGCATCGATCCGATCGCCGTCGGCGACATTCGCTCGCTCGTGCGTCACCTGACGACGCGCGGTATCGGCGTGCTGATCACCGACCACAACGTGCGCGAAACGCTTGGGCTCGTGGACCGCGCCTATATCGTGCATTCCGGCATGATCCTGATGGAAGGCTCGCCGGACGAGATCGTGGAGAACGCCGAAGTCCGCCGCCTCTATCTCGGCGAGGAGTTCCGGCTTTGAACAGGCGCGCGCTTCGCGCAACGAGCGTGCGGAGAGCCTGATGGCACTTTCGCAAAAACTTCAGCTGCGCCAGAGCCAGTCGCTCGTGATGACGCCGCAGCTGATGCAGGCGATCAAGCTCTTGCAGCTCTCAAGCCTCGATCTGTCTGCCTATGTCGACAACGAACTGGAGAAAAATCCGCTCCTGGAGCGCGTCGACGAACCGCAGCGGCCGGAAGGCGGCGAGCAGGGTGCCGGCGCCGGAACGGACGAGTCCGGCGAATTGTCGGGTGTAGATCGCAACCGGGACGACTGGCTTCCGGAATCGTCTTCCGTTGCCGACCGTAACGAAACCGAAAATCCGATGGAAGCGAATATGGAAAACGTCTTCCCGGATGACGCAAAGGAAACGGGTGCCGGCAGCGCCGCTCAACCGGAAATGCCCGGCTATTCCGAATGGGCTTCCACCGGACGCGGCGGCCGCGAGGACGACGACTACAATCTGGAATCCTTCGTCTCCGCGGAAACGAGCCTCGCCGAACATCTTTCACGGCAGCTAAATCTCGCGATCAGCGACCCGGTGCATCGGATGATCGGCCAGCACCTGATCGACTCTGTAGATGAGGCAGGATACCTGCGCAGCGATATTGCGAGCATTGCCGAAAAGCTCGGCGCGCCCGCTCCGGATCTCGAGACCGTGCTTGAGATCGTGCAGACCTTCGATCCGCCAGGCGTTGGCGCACGCGATCTGGCCGAATGTCTTGCGATCCAGCTCCGCGAGCGCGACCGCTACGACCCGGCCATGCGCAAGCTGATCGAGCATCTCGATTTGCTGGCCAAGCGCGATTTCGCCGAACTGAAGCGGGTTTGCGGCGTGGATGAGGACGATATCCTCGACATGGTGGGCGAAATCCGCCGCCTTAATCCAAAGCCCGGCCTCGCCTTCGGCGGTGGCGTCGTGCAGCCGATCGTGCCCGATGTGTTCGTGCGTCCACATCACGATGGAAGCTGGGCGGTGGAACTGAATTCCGACACGCTGCCGAAAGTGCTGGTGAACCAGACCTATTATTCCACCGTGTCAAAGAACGCGATGAACGAGAAGGAAAAAGCCTTTCTCGCCGAATGCCTGCAGACCGCGACCTGGCTCACGCGCGCGCTTGATCAGCGCGCGAAGACAATCCTGAAGGTAGCCACGGAAATCGTGCGCCAGCAGGATGCGTTCCTCGCCTACGGCGTCCAGCATCTGCGCCCGCTCAATCTGCGCATGGTTGCCGACGCAATCGGAATGCACGAATCGACCGTATCGCGTGTCACCGCGAACAAGTACATGGCGACGTCGCGCGGAATTTTTGAGCTGAAATATTTCTTTTCGTCCTCGATCGCTTCGTCAGAGGGCGGGGAAGCGCATTCTGCCGAAGCGGTTCGCCACCGAATCAAGGAGATGATCGACGCCGAAAGTGCCGACGACGTGCTTTCCGACGATACGATTGTGCAAAGGTTGCGTGACGCGGGCGTGGAAATCGCGCGCCGCACGGTCGCGAAATATCGCGAATCGATGCGTATTCCTTCATCCGTTCAACGCCGCCGCGAGAAAAAAAGCACCGTTCACGGCCGTTGAGGAATTCCAGATTTCTTCGGTTGACCCAAAGGGGGTCCGCACCTATGGTCCCGCGCCTTCGGACCCTTTTTAGTGCATTCAGTGCCGTAACGGTTCCGCTTTGGATATCAAAAACATGCCGCTTGAGAATTTATTGCCCGCGAAAGCGGTTCTTCCTGCGCTGAAGGCCGCCAACATGAAGCAGGCGTTGCAGGCTCTTGCGGCGAAGGCGGCCGAACTCACGGGCCTCGGAGAGCGTGAGATTTTTGAAACGCTGTTGCAGCGTGAACGCCTAGGCTCGACCGGAGTCGGGCACGGTGCTGCGATCCCGCATGGCAAGCTGCCGAAGCTGGCGCGGATTTCGGGTGTGTTCGCACGAATGGATAAGCCGATTGATTTCGGTGCGCTCGACGGCGAGCCGGTCGATCTCGTGTTCGTGCTGCTGGCACCGGAGGGTGCCGGTGCCGATCACCTGAAGGCGCTTGCCGGGATCGCCCGTGTGCTGCGCGACCAGCGCACCGCGAAGCAGCTCCGCGGCTCCCGCGACGCGGGTGCGCTGCACGCAATCCTGACGGCGCCCCCGGCAAGCCACGCGGCTTGAGCGAAAAAAGCCACGCGGCTTGAGCGAAAAAAGCCACGCGGCTTGAGCGGAAGGCGCCGTCATTCTTCAAAATTTAAGGGGGTTTGCGCTTCGGGCGTGCGGCTTCAGTGCACGCTCACCATGGCAAGCTCATGCTCGCGAGCGTTAGCCTCGACCGCTGCGCGCGAATCCGCAATCGTGATCGGTGTGCCGTCGGCGGCATGGAGCGCGAACAGCTTCATGCCCGGCGCGAGCTTCGGCGCCTGCGGAAAGAGCGAGCTCACGTCCTCGGAGTTGATCGGACGAACATAGGCGATCTCGCCACCGCCAAGAATGGCGAAGGCTTCCGGGCTGAGCGTCACATCGGGCTTCTGGTTTGTCTGTTTGTTCATGGCTTACTCCTTACGTTTCACGCCGTCTTGCCGTTCGAGATTTCAACCCGGCGAGGCGTGCGCGCGGTATCAGGACGTTCGAGATCGACGGACAGAAGTCCGTCGGTCAGTTCCGCCCCCACGACTTCCATTCCGTCGGCCAGCACGAAGGTGCGCTGGAATTGCCGCGAGGCAATGCCGCGGTGAAGGAAAACGCGCTCTTTGGTGTCTTCAGCCTGACGGCCGCGGATCACCAGTTCCTTGTCTTCGACCGTGACGTCGAGTTCGCTGCGGGAAAAACCGGCCACCGCCAGCGTGATGCGCAGACACTCTGGCCTGGCATCGCTTTTGGGCAGACGCTCGATATTGTATGGCGGGTAGCCGTCTGAGCCTTTGACGACCCGCTCAAGCGTCCGCTCGATCTCCTCGAAACCGAGGAGAAAAGGGCTGGTGAGCGCCGGTATCCGTGACATTCCCAAAGTCCTGATCCTAGCGACTTCGATGAGGCCCTGTTCAGGCGCCTCAATTCTTCTGCCTGGATATGGGGATGTGGAAACTGCTTCGCAACGGCCAACAAAAAAGCCGCCCTGAGGGCGGCTTTTTGTCGTTCGCTTGGTGGAGCCAGGCGGAGTCGAACCGCCGACCTCTTGAATGCCATTCAAGCGCTCTCCCAACTGAGCTATGGCCCCAAATCTGTTCGCGTCGGAGGGGCCGAGCATGAAGCACACGGCCCGCCCTTCCTCAAGTCTCGTCGTCTCCCTCGACCTTTTCGCCAATGATATCGGAGACGGTGCCGGGTTCTTCTTCCTCTTCTTCGAGGAAGGTGTCGTCCTCGTCCGCGGCTTCGATCTCTACATCTTCATCGGCTTCGATATCGGCATCGCCGTCGGCGGGTGCCGCCTTTGCCTTGCGCCCGGTGTTCTCCGCGTCGGCTTCCTCGAGTGAGATCACCTCCGTGCTGACCGGTGCCGGCTCCTCCTCGACGACGGCGGCAACCACCGGCGCAGCGGCCGCAGCGGCCGCGGCACGGCTTGCCGCGCGTGAGGGAGGTGCGACCTCATACACGGTGTTGCATTTAGGACAGACGATGGGGCTGCGCGCGAGATCGTAGAATTTCGCGCCGCAGCTCCCGCAAACTCGCTTAACGCCAAGCTCGGGCTTCGCCAAAACGACTGCTCCATTAAAGGAAAATTCGGGCTGCTCCATTGGACCGCACCCCAGTGAGTGTCAAGGCGCAAAAACACGATTTCGCCTATCCGTGACGGGACAAAAGACGCGTGCTACAGGCTCGCCCGTCACACGAGGATTGGAAGATGCATTCGGCCGCCCGGCCCGCGGATCAGGCCATGCCGCTGGTTGCCCGGAAAAGCAGCGGGATCAGAGGTCGTGCCCGCGTTCCGGGCGACAAATCGGTCTCCCACCGCTCCATGCTGATCGGGTTGCTCACGGTTGGCCGGACCGAAATCGAGGGTCTGCTGGAGGGCGAGGATGTGATCGCAACCTCCCACGCCTGCGCCGCACTGGGCGGTACTATTCAGCGCCAGGCGCCCGGAAACTGGATTGTATACGGAGTGGGCATCAGTTCGCTGCTGGAACCGCTGCGGCCGCTGGATTTTGGCAATGCAGGCACGGGCGCTCGTCTGGCGATGGGCGTCATCGCCGGCCATCCGATCATCGCAACATTCGACGGCGACGAAAGCCTGCGGCGGCGGCCGATGCGGCGCGTGCTCGATCCGCTCGCAAGAATGGGCGCGGTGATCGTCGATGAGAAAGAGGGCGGGCGGCTGCCGGTGCGCATGAAGGGGGCACGCGATCCGATCCCTATAGTGTTTGAGAGTCCGGTTCCCTCGGCGCAGGTGAAATCGGCGGTGCTGTTGTGCGGGCTGTCGGCTCCTGGCGAGACGACGGTAATCGAGAAGGAAGCGACCCGCGATCATACCGAGCGGATGCTCGCTTATTTCGGCGCGGACATAAAAACCGAACCTTACGGCGTGCACGGCCGGAAAATCCGGCTGAAGGGGCGGCCGGAATTGCAGCCGAAGAAAATTCTCGTGCCCGCCGATCCGTCCTCCGCCGCGTTTCCGTTGGTGGCGGCGCTGATCGTGCCCGGATCCGATCTGATCCTCGAAAGCGTGCTCGCCAATCCGCTGCGCTACGGTCTCGTCGATACGCTCCGGAAAATGGGCGGGAATATTGAGGAGATCAGCCGGATCGACAGTGCCGGCGAACCTGTAGTCGATCTGCGCATCCGCCATTCGCAACTGAAAGGCATCGACGTCCCGCCGGAACGCGCGCCTTCCATGATCGACGAATATCCGGTGCTTGCGGTGGCCGCGTCCTTCGCCGAAGGCGAGACGAGGATGCGCGGGCTCAAAGAATTACGCGTGAAGGAATCCGATCGTCTCGCCGCCGTCGCCGCCGGCCTCAAGGCCAATGGCGTCGAGCATGAAATCGACGGCGACGATCTGATCGTGCGCGGGCGGGGCCGGGTGAGAGGCGGCGGTACGGTGGTGACCCATATGGATCATCGGATCGCTATGAGCTTTCTCATAATGGGTCTTGCGAGCGAAAAGGAAGTCGCGGTGGACGATGCCTCGTTCGTGGCGACTAGTTTTCCGGGCTTCGCGGAATTGATGCGCGGGCTCGGCGCTGAAATCCGCTGACATGATCATCACCATCGACGGGCCAGCGGCATCGGGGAAAGGCACGCTTGCGCGGCGCATCGCGGCGCATTTCAAGCTGCCGCATCTCGACACCGGGCTTCTCTATCGAGCCGTTGGAGAAGCGATGCTGGCGCAAAGCCTGCCGCTCGACGACGCGGCGGCGGCATCCCGGATCGCGGCCTTGATCGATCTAGCCAAACTCGACCGCAAGCGCCTCTCGGGCGATCAGGTGGGCGAAGCCGCATCCCGGGTGGCCGTGATTCCGGGGGTGCGGGCGGCCCTTCTGAAGCTTCAGCAGGATTTCGCCCGCCAGCCGGGAGGAGCGGTTCTCGACGGCCGGGACACCGGCACGGTCATCGCCCCTAACGCGGATCGCAAATTGTTCTTGACCGCGAGTGCGGAAGTCCGAGCCGAACGGCGCCACCGGGAACTCGCGGGGCAGGGCGTGGTTGTGACTTATGAGCAGGTGCTGGCCGACATTAAAAAGCGCGACGAGCGCGATCAGAGCCGGCCGCTCGCACCCCTGAAACCCGCTCCGGATGCGGTCTTGCTCGATACCACCGGTTTGGATATAGAAGCCGCATTCCAAGAGGCTCTGAGCGTGGTCCGCCGCTAAGAATGGCGCGGCTTCGAACGCGCTCAAATCACGCCGTTTTAGGAGAATGAATGCCCGCTACCGCTACGCAACCCACTCGTGAGGATTTTGCCGCCCTTCTCGAGGAGTCATTTAGCCGTACGAACCTCACCGAAGGTTCGGTCGTTAAAGGCACCATCGTCGCCATCGAAAAAGACATCGCCGTGATCGACATCGGTCTGAAGACCGAAGGCCGCGTCCCGATGAAGGAATTCGCCGGGCCGGGCCGGGAAGCCGCGCTGAAGGTCGGCGACGAAGTCGAAGTTTTCCTCGACCGCATCGAGAACGCGCTCGGTGAAGCGGTTCTGTCGCGCGACAAGGCCCGCCGCGAAGAATCCTGGGTCAAGCTCGAGAAGGCTTTCACCGCGAACGAGAAAGTCACGGGCGTCATCTTCAATCAGGTCAAGGGCGGTTACACCGTCGATCTCGACGGCGCGGTGGCCTTCCTGCCGCGCTCGCAAGTGGACATCCGTCCGATTCGCGACATCGGTCCCTTGATGCACAACGCGCAGCCGTTTCAGATCCTCAAGATGGATCGCCGGCGTGGCAACATCGTCGTCTCCCGCCGCACCGTGCTCGAGGAAACCCGCGCCGGTCAGCGTCAGGAACTGGTCTCCAGCCTTGAAGAAGGTCAGGTGATCGACGGCGTGGTGAAAAACATCACCGACTACGGCGCGTTCGTGGATCTCGGCGGCATCGACGGCCTCCTGCATGTCACCGACATCGCTTGGCGCCGCGTGAACCACCCGACCGAGGTGCTGGCGATCGGCCAGACGGTCAAGGTCAAAATCATCAAGATCAATCACGAGACGCACCGCATCTCGCTCGGCATGAAGCAGTTGCAGGGCGATCCGTGGGAAGGCATCGAAGCCAAGTTCCCGGTCGGCTCCAAGGTCAAGGGCCGCGTCACCAACATCACCGACTACGGCGCGTTCGTGGAACTGGAGCCCGGCATCGAGGGCCTCGTACATGTTTCCGAAATGTCCTGGACGAAGAAGAACGTCCATCCGGGCAAGATCGTCTCTACCTCGCAGGAAGTGGAAGTCGCCGTGCTCGAAGTGGATTCGGTCAAGCGCCGCATCTCGCTCGGCCTGAAGCAGACGCTTGCCAATCCTTGGGACTCGTTCGCTGAGAAGCATCCGGTTGGCTCCACCATTGAAGGCGAAGTGAAGAACAAGACCGAGTTCGGTCTCTTCCTCGGCCTCGAAGGCGAGGTCGATGGCATGGTCCATCTCTCCGACCTCGACTGGAACCGTCCGGGCGAGCAGGCGATCGAGGAATACAAGAAGGGCGACATGGTCAAGGTCGTCATTCTCGACGTTGACGTCGAGAAAGAACGCATTTCGCTTGGCGTGAAGCAGACACAGGGCGATCCGTTCGCCGATGCCGGCGACCTGAAGAAGGGTGCCGTCGTGACCTGCGAAGTGACGGCCGTTTCCGATGCCGGTGTCGATGTGAAGATCATCGGCACCGACTTCACGTCCTTCATCAAGCGTTCGGACCTCTCCCGCGACCGTGGCGAGCAGCGTGCGGATCGTTTTGCCGTTGGTGAAAAGGTCGATGCCCGCGTCACGCTGTTCGACAAGCGTGCCCGTAAGGTCTCGGTCTCGATCAAGGCGCTGGAAATCGCCGAGGAGAAGGAAGCGGTCGCCCAATACGGTTCGTCCGATGCGGGCGCCACGCTGGGCGACATTCTCGGCACCGCCCTGAAGCGGGCGGGTGGCAAGAAAGAGTGAACTTCTTCGTGATTTGAAGGTTGAACGGCCGGCATAAGCCGGCCGTTTTCTTTTCGATTACCGCGTTTATGCCCGCGCCTTGAAGGCGCCATGTGCCCGGCGCTAGTTTCGGCCAAATTTCCCTATCGGAGGATCGCCATGTCCCTCAACGCTGACAGCATCATCGACCGGCGCCGCCTGCGCCGGAAACTCGTTCTCTGGCGTGGCCTGGCGCTGGTCGCGGCCGTCGTCGCGATTGCCGGCATCTACCGCTTCGCCGGGGGCAGCGCCTATATCGGCGAGCAGAGCCCGCACGTCGCGCGCATCACCGTCGGCGGACTGATTCGAAACGACCGGAAACGGCTGGAGATGCTGGAGAAGATCGCAAATTCCGGCGCCAAGGCGTTGATCGTGACCATCGACAGCCCGGGCGGGACAGTCGCGGGCTCCGAGGCGCTCTATGCGGGGCTTCGCCGATTCGCGGAAAAGAAACCGGTTGTAGCGGTGGTCGAGGGAGCAGCCGCGTCCGGCGCCTACATCACGGCGATCGCCGCCGATCATATCGTCGCGCCGCGTAACGCGATCATCGGATCGATCGGCGTGATCTTCCAGTATCCGAATTTGCACGAGTTGCTGAAGAGCGTCGGCGTCACCGTCGAGGAGATCAAGTCTTCGCCGCTGAAAGCCGCACCCAACGGCTACGAGCCGACCAGCCCCGAAGCCCGTGCCGCAGTGCGCGGCCTCGTCCTCGACAGCTACGGCTGGTTCAAGGACCTCGTGCGCGAGCGCCGCAACCTCGACCCAAAGCTCCTCGAAGCCGCCGCCGACGGGCGAGTCTTCACCGCCCATCAGGCTTTACCGCTCCGTCTCATCGACCAGATCGGCGACGAGCGCGCGGCCCGCGAATGGCTCGCGAATAACAAAGACGTAGCCAAGAATCTGAAAATCCGCGACTGGCGCACGCGCGCGCTCGGTTCCGAATTCCGCTGGCTTTCGACGCTCGCCTCCGTGCTGGAACTTGCCGGCATGCATTCGCTCGCTTCATTCGTCGGGAGCGACGCTCTGGCGGGCGCCGCCGCGCGGGCACAACTTGACGGGCTTCTAGCGCTCTGGCAGCCTCCCTTTGCGGAATGATTGAGGCAACCCGTTTGTTTCATTTGGGTTTTTGCTCCGAGGGCGGCCGGAACAATGATCAAGTCGGAACTCGTGCAGCGGATTGCTGAAGCCAATCCGCATCTCTACCAGCGCGACGTAGAAAACATCATCGATGCGATCCTGGACGAAGTCACGCGCGCGCTCGCACGCGGCGATCGCGTGGAACTGCGCGGTTTCGGCGCCTTCTCGGTAAAGTCGCGGCCCGCCCGCACCGGCAGAAATCCGCGTACCGGCGCGCAGGTGAAGGTCATGGAAAAGGTCGTTCCCTACTTCAAGACCGGTAAGGAGATGCGCGAACGTCTCAACCGCCGCGCGGGCAAGTAACCGTTCGGTTCACCCGCGGGGTGGCCGCTTCGTTTTAAAAAGCTGAGAGACATTGGACTCTCGATCATGCGCAAACTGCTGTTCTGGATCGTCGTCGCGCCGTTTGCCCTGATCTTTGTGCTGTTTGCCGTCGCGAACCGGCAGTGGGTTACCGTGTCGCTCGACCCATTTTCGCGCGAGGCACCGGCTTACGCGATGAGCATGCCGCTCTTTCTCGTCATCCTCGGCTCGCTGTTTGCAGGGGTCCTGATCGGCGGTCTGGTCGTTTCCTTCGGCAAAATGCGCTGGCGCATGGCCGCGCTAAAAGCCGAGCGCGATATGAGCCGCCTGAAAGACGAGACCGAGCGCGCCAAGGCCGACTATTTCTCCAGCGGCCGCGACCTCACCCGCATGAACGACCGGATCGCGAACTAATCCGTGCGGTTCATCTCCGCGGCGGAAATCGATTCCGGGTTTGATTTTCCAGCACTCATCGATGCGCTCCGCGACGCCTTCCGGGCGGATGTCACGATCCCCGAGCGGCATCATCATTACATCCCGCGCCCCGAGCACGAGGCGACGATCCTCATCATGCCGGCCTGGACCGGCGGCGAGAGCGACGCCTTCGTCGGCATCAAGGTCATCACGATCTTTCCGGAGAATCTCGCCAAGGGGATTCCGAGTCTCACTGGGAATTATCTTTTGCTGGCGGGGGACTCCGGTCTTCCATTGGCAGTCATGGACGGCGGCATTCTTACCCGCTGGCGGACGGCAGCGGCTTCCGCGCTCGCCTCGACATATCTCGCGCGTGAGGACGCAAGCAGTCATCTAATCGTCGGCGCCGGAGCGCTGGCTCCTTACTTTGCCCGCGCCCATGCAAGCGTACGTCCGATCCGGCAGACGTTGGTGTGGAATCGCACAGCCGATCGCGCGAATGCCGTGGCAGCGGAAATGAACAGGCACGGACTGAATGCCCGCGCCGTTCCCGATCTCGAGAAGGCCGTCGGCGAAGCCGATATCGTGACCTGCGTCACCGGTGCGCAAAGCCCGGTACTATTCGGAAAATGGCTTAAGCCCGGCGTGCATGTGGATCTTGTCGGCGCCTTCAAGCCGGCGATGCGCGAGTCCGACGACGAAGTGATCCGCCGTTCGCGCATCTTCGTAGATACCCATCATGCGCTGCATGAGCCTGGCGACCTGATCGAGCCGCTGCGGGACGAGGTCATCAGCGAGGCTGATATCCAGGGCGATCTATTCGAGCTTTGCCGGGGCGAAGTGAAAGGCCGCGGGGGACGGGACGAGATCACACTGTTCAAATCGGTGGGCACGGCACTCGAAGATCTGGCTGCGGCCATACTCGCCTGGAAACGGCTCGGAATAGCCGCGCGCTAGTCCGGTAGACAAGCGGCCTAGCCCGTGTCATCGAAAAGCATGGTGGAGATCAAAATCTGCGGGATCAACGACTTAGCTGCGATGGAAGCGGCCGTGGGAGCGGGCGCCGATTACGTCGGGCTGGTGTTTTTCCCGCCTAGTCCACGCGCGGTTTCGCTGCCTGACGCGGCGAAATTCGCCGATATAGCGCGCGGCCGCGCCAAGGTTGTCGCGCTGACGGTCGATGCTGACGACGCGTTGCTGGAAGGAATTTTCAAGGAAGTCTCGCCGGATATCCTGCAACTGCATGGCCGCGAAAGCATGGAGCGCGTTTCCGCCTTGAAGGCCCGCTACGGACGTCCGATGATGAAGGCGCTGCCGATTGCCTCTGAAAAGGATTTGCGCGCGGCCGAACAATACGCCGCCGTGTCGGACTGGATCCTGTTCGATGCGCAGCCGCCGAAGGACGCAACCCGGCCGGGCGGCCACGGCAAGTCGTTCGATTGGAATTTGCTCGCCAGCATGAAGCGTACAAGACCGATCATGCTGTCCGGCGGTCTCGATCCCTCGAATGTCGCCGCTGCAATCGCGACGGTGCATCCCGATGCGGTCGATGTTTCATCCGGCGTTGAAGACGCGCCCGGCATGAAGGACGCGGCGAAGATCAAGGCGTTTGTCGCGAATGCGCGGGCAGCGGCCCAGAAACTGGAGAAAGCGTCATGAACGTTCATCCGAATTCGCTGCGCAACGGTCCCGACGATCGTGGACACTTCGGCATTTACGGCGGCCGCTTCGTCGCCGAAACGCTGATGCCGCTGATCCTCGAACTGGAGAAGGCGTACAACGACGCCAAGGCCGATCCGGCATTCCACGCCGAAATGAACGGCTATCTCACGCATTATGTCGGCCGCCCTTCGCCGCTCTACTTCGCCGAGCGCATGACCGAGCATCTCAAGGGCGCGAAGATTTATTTCAAGCGCGAGGAGCTGAACCATACCGGCGCGCACAAGGTGAACAACGTGCTCGGCCAGATCATGGTCGCGCGCCGCATGGGCAAGAAGCGCATCATCGCGGAAACGGGTGCGGGCATGCACGGTGTCGCCACGGCGACGCTCTGCGCGCGCTTCGGGCTTGAATGCATTGTTTACATGGGTGCGGTCGACGTCGAGCGGCAGAAGCCGAATGTTTTCAGAATGAAAATGCTCGGCGCCGAAGTGCGGCCCGTTGTTTCTGGGTCGAAGACGCTGAAGGACGCGATGAACGAGGCGCTGCGCGACTGGGTGACGAACGTCTCGGATACATTTTATTGCATCGGCACGGTCGCCGGCCCGCATCCCTATCCGGCGATGGTGCGCGATTTCCAGTGCGTGATTGGCCGAGAAACGCGCGAGCAGATGATGGCAGCGGAGGGTCGCCTGCCGGATTCGCTCGTCGCTTGCATCGGGGGCGGCTCGAACGCGATGGGCCTCTTCCACCCGTTTCTCGACGACAAGGACATCGAAATCTACGGCGTCGAAGCGGCGGGTCATGGACTCGACAAACAGCATGCCGCCTCGATCGCGGGCGGCAAGCCCGGCGTGCTGCACGGCAATCGCACTTATCTCTTGATGGACTCCGACGGGCAGATCGCCGAGGCGCATTCCATTTCCGCGGGCCTCGATTATCCCGGCATCGGGCCGGAGCACGCCTGGCTCAGCGACATGGGCCGGGTGAAATTTCTGTCAGCCACGGACGACGAAGCGGTCGCGGCGCTGCAGCTTTGCAGCAAGCTCGAAGGCATCATTCCGGCACTCGAGCCCGCCCATGCGCTGGCGCAGGTCATGAGGCTCGCGCCGAAGAAGCCGAAGGATCATCTCATGGTGATCAATATTTCCGGCCGTGGCGACAAGGATCTGGATGCGGTCGCGCAGTATCTGGAAACCAAAAAATGACCGCGCGCATCGACCAGCGCTTTGCTGATCTTGCGCGCGAAGGCCGCGCGGGGCTTGTTACCTTTATCATGGCCGGCGATCCGGATTATTCAACGTCGCTCGCGATCGCGAAGGCATTGCCGGGAGCGGGCGCCGACATCATCGAATTGGGAATGCCCTTCACCGATCCGATGGCGGACGGGCCTGCCATTCAGGCCGCCGGACTGCGTGCGTTGAAGGCCGGTCAGAACATGCTGAAGACGCTCGAGCTTGTGCGCGATTTTCGCAAGACGGACAGCGCTACCCCGATCGTGCTGATGGGTTACTACAATCCGATCTACGTCTACGGCGTCGAGAAATTTCTGAAGGATGCGAATGCCGCCGGCGTCGATGGGCTGATCGTCGTCGACCTCCCGCCGGAAGAAGACGAAGAGCTTTGCATTCCGGCGATGCAGTCGGGTCTTGCGTTCATCCGGCTCGCGACCCCCACCACCGACGACAAGCGCCTGCCGGCGGTGCTGAAGAATACATCGGGCTTCGTTTATTACGTCTCGATCACCGGCATCACGGGAGCCGCGACACCGGAAACCTCCAAGGTTTCGGGCGCGGTGGCGCGGATCAAGCGTCACACCAAACTCCCGATTGCCGTCGGTTTTGGTGTCCGCACCGCCGAACATGCGCGCGGCATCGCGGAAGGTGCCGGTGCCGATGCCGTGGTCGTTGGCTCGGCGCTGGTCGACGCGGTGCGCGGCAGCCTCGACAAGGATGGCCGCGCCAGCGCCCACACCGTTCAGGCTGCTACCGCTCTCGTCTCAACCCTTGCTTCCGGTGTAAAGTCCGCGCGGCGGATGGCGGCGGAGTAATTGCATGAACTGGATCTCGAACGCTGTTCCGAAAATCCGCAATCTCCTTCAGCGCCGCGACGTCAAGGAAAATCTCTGGATCAAGTGTCCGGAAAGCGGCCAGCTCGTCTTCCATAAGGACGTCGAAGCGAACCAGTGGGTGATCCCCGGCTCGAACTATCACATGCGCATGAGCGCCACCGCGCGCCTGAAATCGATGTTCGACGGCGAGACCTGGTTCGACATCGCTGTCCCCGACGTGCCGGTGGACCCGCTGAAATTCCGCGACGAGCGCCGCTATACGGATCGCCTGAAGGATGCGCGCACGAAGACCGGACTGAACGATGCGGTAAAGCTTGGCTTCGGCCGCATGGAAGGCCTGCCGGTCGTGATCGCCGTACAGGATTTCGACTTCATGGGCGGCTCGCTCGGCATGGCGGCGGGCGAGGCTGTGGTCAAAGGATTGCAGACCGCCGTCGAAAAGAAGTCGCCGTTCATATTGTTCGCGGCGTCCGGCGGCGCACGCATGCAGGAAGGGGTGCTCTCGCTAATGCAGCTTCCGCGCACGACCGTCGGCGTGCAGATGCTGCGTGAGGCGAAGAAGCCCTACATCGTGGTGCTGACCAACCCGACAACGGGGGGCGTTACCGCTTCCTATGCGATGCTAGGCGATGTGCAGATCGCGGAGCCCGGAGCCCTCATCGGCTTCGCGGGCCCGCGCGTGATTGAGCAGACGATCCGCGAAAAATTGCCTGTGGGATTTCAGCGTGCCGAATACCTGCGCGATCACGGCATGGTGGATCTCGTGGTCCACCGCCACGAGATGCGGGCGACGATTTCCCGTCTCTGCCGCGTGCTGACGAAGCAGCCCTCGGAGCCGACACCCGACCAGTTGCTCCTGACGGGGGCCGTTTGAGCGGGAACTCTGCCGATCAGGCGCGCGAACTGATCGCAAGGCTCGGCCAGCTTCATCCGAAGAAAATCGACCTTTCGCTCGGCCGCCTCGAGAATTTGCTGGCCCGGCTCGGCAATCCAGAACGCAAGCTGCCGCCGGTGATCCATGTCGCCGGCACCAACGGCAAAGGTTCCACCGTCGCCTTCCTGCGTGCGATCCTGGAAGCGGCCGGACTCTCTGTTCATGTCTACACCTCGCCCCATCTCGTGAATTTCAACGAGCGTATCCGGCTCGGCGCGAAAGGCGGCGGCAGGATCGTGGGCGACGGGGAACTGGTCGGTGCGCTTTCCGAATGTGAAACAGTCAATCGCGCCGATCCGATCACGTTTTTCGAGATCACGACGGCGGCGGCATTCCTGATCTTCTCGCGGCATCTCGCGGACGTACTGCTGCTGGAAGTGGGACTGGGCGGGCGCTTGGATGCGACCAACGCGATCGAGCGCGCAGTGGCGACGATCATCACGCCCGTTTCCATCGACCACACGGATTTTCTGGGGTCTTCGCTCATCGGAATCGCAGCGGAGAAGGCGGGCATCCTGAAGCGCAACACGCCCGCCATCATCGCGCGCCAGGACAAGGCCGCGCTGGAAGTGATCGAACGTGCGGGCAGGAAGGTGGGCGCGAAGCTCGCCGTTTCCGGCGACCATTGGCACGCGCATGAAGAAGCGGGACGGCTCGTCTATTCCGACGACGACGGACTGCTCGATCTCCCCCCTCCGCGCCTGCTCGGCGCGCATCAGGTCGAGAATGCCGGCTGCGCCATCGCGGCGCTGCGATTTTCGCACTTCAAAATTCCGCCGGCGGCGTTCGAGACGGGCCTTGCGAGCGCCGAATGGCCGGCGCGGATGCAAAGACTTTCATCCGGCGCGCTGCTGGCAAAATTGCCCGCCGGCAGCGAACTCTGGCTCGATGGGGGCCACAACGCAGCCGGCGGTCAGGCGGTGGCAGCGAGCCTTGCCGGGATCGAGGAACGCGTGTCGGCGCCACTGGTGCTGATCGTCGGCATGCTGAATACAAAAGACGCGGGCGGCTTTATTTCGAGCTTTGCCGGAATCGCCCGGCATTTGCTGGCCGTGCCGGTGAATTCGGAAAACGCCCGCGCGCCGGAAGAGATCGCGGCCCTTGCAAGACAGGCCGGCATCTCCGCCGAAGCGGGGCCGAGCCTTGAGGCGGCGCTCCTGCGCGTCCGTGCGCTCGATCTGGAATCGCCGCCGCGCGTTCTGATCACCGGTTCGCTTTATCTCGCGGGGCAGGTGCTGGAAGCGAATGGCACCCCGCCGCAATAAAAACTCCCCGCGAGCGATCACGGGGAGTTCTAATATTTAAATTTCGATGTGGTTCAGATCGCGCCGTTGATCCACTGCACGATCTTCGCCTTTGGTGCCGCACCGATCTGGCGCGCGGTCATCTCGCCGTTCTTGAAAATCATCAGAGTCGGGATCGACTGGATGCCGTATTTGGACGCCGTGTTCGGGCTCTCGTCCACGTTCAGCTTCACGATCTTCACCTTGCCCGCGAGTTCGCCGGCGACTTCCTCAAGCACCGGCGCCACCTGACGGCAGGGGCCGCACCATTCCGCCCAGAAATCGACAACGACGGGTTCCTTGGACTGCAGCACGTCGCTATCCCATGACGTGTCGGAAACTTTCTCTACGGCCATGACAACCTCTCGAATTGGCGGAAATCTTCTGGCGCCGATGAAGGGGGAATCCCTTGCGGTTGGCTCCTACGTAGGGATCGCTCGTCGCTGCCGTCAAGGCGCATCACAACGTGGTGAGCCGTCATCCACCGCGCCGCTTAAGTCATGCACCAGAGGCCCGGTCGTATAGGCGAGGAGTGTGCGGATGGTTTTGCCGGGAAACACCGCCTGCAGGGCTTTCCGGTAGAGAAGAAGCTGGGTCCTGTAGCGCTCGGGCACTTGTGCCGGGGTTTTGGGGGGAACCGCGTCGGTCTTGTAGTCCACGAAGATCACTTCCTCGCCCTTTGCATAGAGCCGGTCGATGCGGCCGCTGATCTCATCGCCGTTCGGCTCCCGGTACAGAAACGGAACCTCCGGTAGGCTCTGCGCGCCAAGCAGGGGGGCCATGCCGGGATGGGCGATGACGGCCAAGGCGTCCGCCATCAGTTTCTCCTGCTCGGCAGGAGTGAAGTCGATAGCGGCGGATTTCAGGAAATACATGGCCCGCTCCCGGCGCACCGCCTCCGGCTGGGCGGGAATGAACTCCAGCAGGCGATGCATGAGATCGCCGCGCTGCATCGCCCTTGCCCGTGGCGCGGATTTCTCCGCCGCTTCTCCATCATACTTTTCATCGTAATCGGACGGATGTTTGCGGGCGGAAGGCCTCTTTGCGGCGGGAGCCGGCCGCTCAAGGACGGCCGGAATCTTCACGTCCGCCGGCGTGGTGGAATCTTTTCGGGTTGCCGCCTTCATCTCCTGCGGGCGCCAGCGCAGGACCGTGCCATAGTTCGTTTCGGTTTCGATCAGCGCGGAAGGCTCGCCCGCTTCCAGGGCGTCACGCACGAGGCGGTACCAGCAGCCATCCTTCAGTTTATCCTTGCCTTCCGCGCCACAGACGATCAGCGCGTCGGCGGCGCGGGTGAGCGCTACATAGAGAAGACGCCGGTATTCCGCCTCGCGCGCATCCTTTGCCTCCTCCCTTGCGGCCATCTCGCGCGACGAATCGAAACCTGTTTTTCCCGCCCACACGAACGCTTTGCTATCCGGGATGTCATGCAGCCGCGTATTGCTGCCGTCGGGAATCGAAGTCGTGTCGGCGAGGATGACAAGTGGCGCTTCCAGACCCTTTGCGCCATGCACCGTCATTACGCGCACGGTCTTGCTCTCCACTTCGAGGTCGCGCTTCACCTCGGTGCCGGCACGGCGCAGGAAACTCAGAAATCCCGTGAGCGAAGGCGTCTCGATCTGTTCATAGGCGAGCGTGCGGGCGAGAAACTCGTCGATCGCATCCGCCGCTTCATGGCCAAGCCGGGCGAGAATCTTCTCCCGTCCGCGGTCGCGTCCGAGCACGCGCGAATAAAAATCGAACGGACGGAGCAAGACGGCTTCCTTCCGCCACCGGTCGAGTGCCGTCTCGGCTTCCGCAAGGCGCGCATCGCCGTTCGCATATTCGCGCAGCGCAGCCATCAGCGTGCTTTTGCGCTGGTGGGCGAGCAGGAAAAGATCGTCCTCGGAAAGATTGAACAGCGGGCTCTTCAGCACGCAGGCGAGGGCCAGATCGTCGGCTTCGAGCAGAAGCGCGTCACCAAGGGCCGCAAGATCCATGACCGCGATGTGGTCGTAGAGTTTCAGCCGGTCGGCGCCCGCCACCGTGAGCCCAATCGATTTCAGCTCCTGCAGGATGGCGTCGAACAGCGGACCGCGCCGCCGCACGAGCACGATGACATCGCCGGCATGCGGCACGCGCAGCTCGCCCGTGTCGCGATCCTGGATAACAAGCTCTCCCTCGGTCCAGTTTTTCACCGCGCGCGCAATGCGCTGGGCGAGTTTGACGGTCGGGCTTGCCTCGCTTGTGGCATTGAGCGGCGCGTACCACGGAAGATCTTTCCCATCATCGGGCGTGGGCTTCTCGGTGTCCCAGATTTCGACAAGCGCCGGCGCCTTGCTGCGGATCGCCTCATGCGGCGGAACGCGGCTGTCACTCGAAACATGCTTATTCGCTTGGGTGCGGCTGAACACGGTGTCGATCGCCTGCAATACGCCGGGCGCCGAACGAAAGGAGAGATTTAGTGTTGCCGGCTGGAATTTCCCGCCAGCACCTTCAACCAGTTCCTTGAACGTCTTTCGTTTCTCATCGAATTTCCCCGGCTCCGCGCCCTGAAAACTGAAGATCGACTGCTTCTCGTCGCCGACGGCGAAAATCGTGCGCTCCCGGTCCTCGCGCGCGCCCTTCCCCGCGAAGAATTCTTCCGTCAGCTTTTCGATCACGCTCCATTGTTCGGGGCTCGTGTCCTGCGCCTCGTCCACGAGTACGTGGTCGATGCCGCCATCGAGCTTGTAGAGCACCCACCCGGAACCATTGCGGTTCAGCATGTCGGCGGTCTTATCGATCAGGTCGCCATAATCGAGCGCGCCGCGCTCGCGCTTCGCCTGATCGAATTTCTCCATAACGGCATGGGCGAGCCTGAGCAGCGCCGCGGTGCGCTCCAGCGCGCGCGCGGCGAAGAGCTTGTCGCGGAGCGGCGCCACGCGTTTGCGCTCTTCAAAAATGCGGTCGAACAAATCAGAATTGGTCTGGCGTACTTTGTCGGCCGCGAAGCCGCTGTCGTCGCGAAGTCCGCCCTCGCCGGTGAAGAAGATCGCGAAATAACATTCAACCAGGGCTTCGCGGTTTTTCGCGCGGTGGGCAGTCAAAAACCGCTCCGCGCATTTCTTCGCGTTGCCGCCAAACTCCTGCAGCGTGGCCGCGAGCGTTCCCCATCCGCTTTGCGGCAACAGGCTGCCGTCCAGAATTTCCCCGATGACCCCCGCGACCGAAGTGCCTTGCCTAAGGCCAAACGATTGCGCCAGCGCCTCGCTACCCAACTCCGCGACGATTTTCAGCTTGCGCCGCGAACGTACGCATTCGCCGAGCGCCTTGCCGAAACTGTCATCGCTCGCCGAGGCGACGACCGTGGCAAGCGCCCGGCCAATGTCTCCCTCGGGGTTTTCCGAAGCATTGATCAGCACCGCGTCGCGGGCGCGGCGCAGCAGCTCTTCTTCCTGCAGGTCGTCGAGCACCTCGAAGCCCGCCGGTACATCCGCCTCCAACGGAAACTGGTGCAATACGCGGTCGCAAAAGGCGTGGATCGTTTGCACCTTCAGGCCGCCCGGCGTCTCGAGTGCCGCCGCGAATAGCCGCCGTGCGCGCGAGCGTAGTGCCGGCGAACATTGCTCCGGCGTGATGGCAGCGAGCCGGCGAGCGAGGGCCTCGTCGTCGAGCCGCACCCAGTCAGCGAGCGTGCCTAAAACCTTGTTCGCCATGTTGGCGGCGGCGGCCTTGGTGAAGGTGAGGCAGAGGATGCGTGAGGGCGGATTGCCCGCGAGCAGGAGCCGGATCACCCGGCGGACCAGCACTGTGGTCTTGCCCGATCCGGCATTCGCCGACACCCAGGCCGACACGGCGGGATCGGACACGCGTTCCTGCCGCGCGCGGGTGTCGGCGGAGACTTCCCCGCGCGGGCTCATTCCGAACCCTCTTCGTTCGCGGACCATTCCTTGATGCGCGCGAGGTGGTCGTATTTGCCAAAGCGCCCGCGCCATTTCGGGCGGGGCACCGAGAGATAGGGCGTTTCGGCTTTGGCAAAGACCCTGATCAGCACTTCGAGGTTCGAGCGAGCGGCATCGGCCAACTCATCGCACGTCATGATCGGATTGCCGGCAGAATCCCGCGCGCCGCCCTTTGCCTTTGCTGGATCGATACGAACGACCTTTCCCGGTGGATGCCCGCCCGCGAGATTGAGGATGATGATCTCCGCGATCGATGCCGCCTTCAGAGCCTTGAAGCCGCCGCTCTTGGCAATGGCGGCTTCGAGCGGCATCTGCGGGGCGAGCCCGCTCATCGCCTGCGCAAGCGATGGCGGTGTGCCGGTCTTGTAATCGATCACCGCAATCGATCCGTCATTCCGGAGATCGATACGGTCGGCGCGGGTGGTGAGCGTGAACTCGCGCCCGCCCATGTCGAACTTTAGAGAGCCGTTTTCCTCGCCAAACACGCGGTCGATGTCCTTGCGCAGTTCCTCTTCCTCGCCAACCAGCCATTCCGCCGCGCGCACGAAACGGGGCCACCACAAGGCACGCAGCTCGGGATAGTCGGCGATCCGCGCGAATGCTTCCTTTCCCGCGGCTAGAAGTTTTTCGAGCGCATCGGCGGGAAGCGCCTGCGGCACCGTGCGCGCGAACGCATCGAAAGCTTCATGGATGATGGTGCCGCGTTCGGCGGCACCGGGGTCAGCGGCCACTTCTTCCAGCGGCGAGAGGCCGAGCACGTCGCGGGCGTAAATCGAATACGGATCGCGGATTAGGGTTTCGATGTCCGTGACGCTGAGCCGGTCCGGACGCACGGCGGCGGGCGGTGTCGGGGCAGGGCGGCTCACGCGCGGCAGTGTAATCCTGTTTTCTAGCGCCCGGGCGATGGCGACAAGACCGTCGCCACGCGCTTTCGCGCTCTCCCAGGCATCCTTCGGTGCGATCGCCGCAAGCCGTTGCAGGAAGCGCGACGCCACCGTCTCGACGCCGTTCTGTTTCTTCGCACGCGTGAGCACGGTGTTGCCCATGCCGATTGCCTGGACGAAATCATGGGCTGCAAGCCCGATGCGGCGTTCCGGCAGATCGAGACCGAGCCGTTTTCTCAAGGGACGGTTGAGCCAGGCATCGGCATGGGTTTCCGGCGGCCAGGTGCCCTCGTTCAATCCGCCCAGGAGAATATGGTCCACTTGCAGCAGGCGCGCTTCGAGCGGGCCGAGAATGCGGATGCGGTCGTCGGGATTGAACTCGCGCCGCACCGGCTGCTCGCCTTGCAGGAGTTCGGCGAAGGCGCCGGCATAACCGCGCAAGTCCAGCTCGAACGACTTTCCTGCAAGCGTCAGCGAAGCGAATGCCTCACCAAGTTCGAACGCGCCATGGGAGCCGTCGCGCTTGAAATCCAACCCGCAGTTGAGGAGAGAATCCCGGTGTGCGGCGATCAGTTCGTGGCAGGAAACTTTCCCGACCGTAGGGAAACGCAACAGCGGCGCAAGCGCAGACTTGATCCGCTCGGTGAGCGCAAGCGCCGCTTCCCATTGCGGGTCAGTGAGTTTGAATCGGCGATCGCGGCGATGATGCTTTTCCCCGCGCGCGCGGTGAACGGCCCTGATCAAGGCATCAATGCCCGCGGCCGGGCTCGGTCCCCGCAACGCCGCCAATTCAAGCGCATCGATGGCCGCACGATCGCCGCCGATCCTGTTCATCGGATGCCGCAGGAACGCGACCAACTCCACCGGCGCCAGCGACCGTGCGGCAACGGCAGCCGTGAGGCGCGCGAACCGGCCCGCATCAGACTCGGCAAGCGGAATGCCCGCGGAATCGTCCACCACGATGTCCCAGCGGCGAAGTTCCGCCGCGACGCGGCGGGCGAGCGAACGATCCGGCGTGACGAAGGCCGCGCGTGCGCCGGGATTTTCAACCGCCTGGCGGAGAATGATCGCGGCTGCCAGCGCTTCCTCGCGCGGGTCGGCGGCCTCGACGAGGGTCAACGAGGAGATCGCGGCCCGGGCTTCCCGGTCCGGCAGCCGGTCACTGCGCGATTGCCAGAGATCGGTGCTTTCGGCGGGCCGGAAGGATTCGGAAAGATACACTTCCTTCGCAGCGTCACCTTCGCCACCGAGAACTTGCACATCGCCGCGAGCGATCTTGAGTTTGCCGAGCAGTCGGCTGAGGCCGAATTGCGGATGGCCAAAAGAAGCGTCGATCCTCTTGGATTCGATCCCCTGAATCATCCGGAAGGAATCTTCATCGAGCCGTGTGTCGAGACCCGGCAGCACCACGGCGCCATCTTCGCGTCCTGCGATCACAACCAGAAGATTGGCGACGGCGGGAATGGTGCCGGTCGATCCGGCTGCGATGAACGGTCCGCCGGTGCGTTTTCCTAAATCCTCGGCCTTGCGCGAAAGCAGAAGATCGCGCCGCGCGGTGGGATCGGATTTGCGGTTTTCCGCGAGATGATCCTGCCACGCCTGCGATGCAATCCGGACAAAACGAATCGAATCTTGCCAAAAGGGGTCAAGATGCTCCGGCAGTTCATCATCCTTCAGGCCTTCGACGGAAATACCCGCGATGGCGAGGTCGTCGAACAGCCGCGCCAGTTCATCTGCGAGCCGGATCGCCGATGCCGCCGATGTGGCGACGCGGCCGGATTCGGCAAACTTGGAAACGAGCCGAGCCAGCACCAGCCGCCGCTCCGTCACCGAGACGGCGGGCAAGACGTCTTCCGCCGGCTGATCCTCGGAAAATGCGAGCGCGTCCTCGTCGAGGTCGCCGAGCGGCACGATGCGCGGCAGCAGCGCCGCATCGCTGCCCAGCGCATCGAGGATTGCATATTCGAATGCGCGTGCCGCGCGCCGTGTCGGCAGGAATACCGTGGCGCCGGCGAGTTTCAGCGGCTCCGCCCGCGGCGCAAACCCCGGCACCAGCCGCCCGTCGAGCATTGCGGCGGCCAATGTCGGAAGAAACGGTATGGAAGGCGGGATCGTAAAGACATGGGGCCGGCGCGACATGCGCGCATTATAGAGCAAGCAATGCTTCCGTCATCCTTGCGCGGCGGTAATCGCTTGTTCGGCGGCGGTCACGGCTTCCGGCGTACCCACATGCAGGAACGTTCCGTCCATCGGCAGCCCGTAAAGCGTGCGATTCGCTTCCGCGCGATCGAATAGCTGCCCAATCGGGAATGCGCCCTGCGGTGCGTGTTCGAAAAATTCAGGCGTCAGGATCGCGACACCCGCATATACATAAGGCGCCGTGCCGTCCGCTGCGCGCCGTTCGATGGTTCCATCCGGCTGCAACGCATAATCGCCGCGGCCATCGTAACCGATCGAGCGGCCGGTGGATGCGAGCAGCAGCAAGGCGCGCATTGTGTTGCGGTCGAAGGCCGATGCGATCCGCAGCAGGTTCGGCGTCTCGCCTTCGATCCAGAGGCTGTCGGAATTCACCAGCAAAAATGGACCGCCGCCGAGCAGCGGCAGCGCTTTCCTGATGCCGCCGCCCGTTTCCAGCAATTCGCCGCGTTCGTCGGAAATTTCGATGACCGGATTGGCGCGGCCCTTCAAATTCTCCTGAAGAAGATCCGCGAAATGATGCACATTCACGACGGCGCGCTTTACGCCCGCCTGCGAGAGGCGATCCATCACATGATCGATCAGCGGGCGGCCCATGAATTCGACGAGCGGTTTTGGCTTGCTGGAGGTGAGATTGCGCATACGCTTGCCGTAACCCGCGGCAAGCACCATCGCGCATTCAGGCACGCGTAATGTCGGGACCGCGCTCAAGGATGTCTGGCCGTCTGCGAAGAATCGCCGGAATATGTTTGCAAATACCCCGCCGGCGGCGGGACATTTGCGTTGTACCAGGCGGCGAGATTTTCCAGCGACGGATGACTGAAACAGCGCTGAAGATAATTCCAGATTCGCGGCAGGTGGCGGATGTAGTGGGGCTTGCCGTCGCGCCGGTCGAGCCGGGCAAAGATGCCAAGGATTTTCGTCGCGCGCTGCACGCCCATCATCACATAACGCGCCGCAAAATGCGCCGGGTCGAAATTCGGATCGCGGATACGCCGGCCAGCCGCATAGCGGGAAAGCAGGCGAAGCTCCATCGCGTCGGGAATATCGACCCGCGCATCCATCAGGAGCGAGGCGACGTCATAAGCGGCCGGTCCCAACACGGCGTCCTGAAAGTCGAGAAGGCCGATCGCCTGGATTCCGGTGCGGTCGGGCAGCCACATAAGGTTCGGTGAATGAAAGTCGCGGAGCACCCAGGTTTTCGGCTCGGCCAGCGTTTGGGCGAGCATCAGCCGCCAGTCGGTGAGAAACTGCTCGCGCGAAGCCGCGTCCGGCTGCTTTCCGCCGCGATAGGGCAGGTACCAGTCGAATAGAAGTTCGATCTCGATCAGAAACGCATCAAGGTCGTACGGAAGGAGCTTGTGCTCGATACGGGGCGCTACCGGCAGCTTTTCCGGCAAGTCGATCATATGCAGCGCGATCAGCACGTCGATTGCAGTTGCATAGCGTTCTTCAATCGGCGCATGGGCTTCGGTGACGAGCCGCTCGCTGCCGAAATCTTCCAAGAGCAGCACGCCACCTTCCAGATCGGCGGCATAAAGCTCTGGCGCGCTGAAGCCGCGATCGCGCAAGCCCCGCGCCATCGCGACAAACGGCCGGACGTTCTGCGCAATATGCGCGGTGTCGCTGTAGGTGCGGCCGTGGCGGAGCTTCGGCTCGCCCGAGCGTGGTGGATGCTTCATGAGAACAGCGGTGCCGGCCGTTAAATAAAGCCGCTCGTAGCTGCGGCTCGAAGCATCACCCTCAAGATGCGTGCGTAGCGCAGAGCCAAAGCCGGACGCGTCCAGCAGCGTTCGCGCGGAGCGAAGCTGCGCAAGCCGTGTCGCCCATGCGCCATATCCCGTGAGCCGCACGCGCCGGAAGGAAGGACCGTGACGCGGCGAGAGCATGAGGGCGACATCGAGCCGGTCGGCCTGCAGGAGTGCCGCCGCGCGATCCGGCCATTCCACGAGGACGACCGCGCCTTCGGCAGCATCGCGCCAGCCGATCTCGGTCAGTTCCGCAACGGTAGTCACGCGGTAAAGATCGACGTGGATCAGCGGGAAACGTGGCAGTTCGTAGATCTGCATCAGCGTGAAAGTGGGACTGGGGACTTCCAAGTCCGGGTCGGCGGCGAGATAGCGGATCACCGCGCGCGCGAAGGTGGTCTTTCCCGCGCCGAGATCGCCGGAGAGCGTGACGAGATCACCCGGCGCCAGCGATACGGCAATATCCATCGCGAGGTGCTGGGTCGCATCCTCGTCGGTTAGCTCGATATCCCAGGTGGCGCGCGGAATGTTCGAGTTCGGCATTCAGGCTCTATTCGGCGGCCTTCGATCCGAGTTCGGCATGGATCGGGAAAGCGCAGACGGCCACAGTACCTTTTCCCGGCTTGGAGTCGATGGCGATGCGGCCGCCATGCAGCTCCATCAACGACTGTACGATCGAAAGGCCAAGCCCCGCGCCACGGTGATGAGACGCGCCCCGGTGCGTTTCAAACCGCTCGAACGCGCGGCCCTTTAGTTCCGGCGGTATTCCCGGCCCGTCGTCGGAGATGGTGAAGAGGATTTCGCCGCCGTTGCGCTCCGCCGTCAGTTTCACCTCGCCGCCTTCGGGTGAAAAACCGATCGCATTGGACAGGAGATTGAACAGCACCTGCCGCACGCGCTTTTCATCCGCGACGAAACTGCCGACATCCCCCGGAACCCGGATGCTCAGACGCACGCCGCGTTCGCTGAGCCGAATGCGGACTCCCTCGGCGGCGGCTTCCACTGCGGTAATGGCATCGACTTCGGCAAGGTCTAGCGCCATCGCTCCGGCATCGATGGTCGCAAGGTCTAGAATGTCGTTGATGATCGCAAGCAGCGCCGAACTCGAATCCGTGATGTGCGCAAGATATTCACGCTGCTTTTCGTTGAGCGGGCCGATCACCGGATCGTCCAGCAACTGCGCAAAGCCGATGATCGTCGTCAGCGGCGAACGCAATTCGTAGGACACATGGCTGACGAATGTGTTCTTGAGTGCGTCTGCGGCGACCAGCGCTTCGTTGCGCTCGATCAGTGCGCGCTCCACGCGATTGCGATCGCTGATGTCGCGGAAGGTCACGAGCGAGCCGCCGTCGGGGAGCGGCATCGCGCCGCCGTCGAGTACGCGCCCGTCCTTCAGTTCCAGCTTGCGAACGACCGGATTGCGCTGACCGATGCCGGTGACGGCGAGCTGGATTGCGGTCCACGCCGCGTCGCTGGCACTTAAATACGGCTTGCAGAGATTGCCGATCGCCTCGATGTGCGGACGTTCGGAAAGCTGCTCCTGCGGCAGCGTCCACAACTCGCCAAAGGAACGATTGAAAAGTTTCAGTTTCCCGTCGCTGCCAAACACCGCGACGGCTTCAGTGAGCGCATCCAGGGTCTCGCTCTGGATCTGGATGAGCGCGTTGTGGCGGCTTTCGAGATCGTATTTTTCCGTCAGTTCGTCGAAGAGATACGTGACGCCGCCTTCCGGATTGGGCGCCGTGACGACGCGCAGCGTGCGGCCGCCTGGCAAATGCCACGCGTGCTCCTTGATCTCGGTCGCGCGATAGGCTTCGTGCAGAAGTTTTTTCCATCCACGGAAGTCGGCCTGCTCCGGCAGCAGCCGCTCGGCGCGCAGACGGTCGAGGATCGCCGAATCCGTCGGGCGTTCGTCGAGAAAAGCAGAATTCAGCCGGAACAGCGTCGCATACGCATCGTTGTGAAAGACCAGCCGCTCATCCGCGCCGAAGATCGCAACCGCGGTCGCAAGCTGATCGAGCGTGCGGCGATGGCCGCTGACGACGCGGTTGAGTTCGGCCCGCATCCGCTCGGATTCGGTGACATCGATGCCGAGGCCTGCGGCACCCTCGCCGCCGCCCACTTCGAGCACATCAAAGACGCGTCGCTCGCCGGCCGCGATCAGCGCGAGCCGCTTTGAGAAAACCTCACCGCCCGCACGGAGGCGCGCGGCCTCCATACGGGATTCGCCATCGAGCAATTCCAGCCCGCGCGCGGATGCTTCGCCCGCGTCGGCGGCTTCGACCGCGGTTGCAAAGGCGCGGTTGGCATAAGCGAGATTTCCCTCCGCGTTGCGAATCCAGATTGGGGTCGGCAATGCGTCGAGCAGTCTGCGAAGCCCGGTGACTTCGTTTGCAAGCGCGCGATGCTGTTCGGCAAGAGCGGCGTGATCGAGCTTGGCGCCGGTGACGTCGCGGAGCCGCAATACGGCGGCACCGGCGATCGGCCGTCCTTCCGCTTCGATATGGCGCGCGCGCGTGCTGACGATAAGCATCTTGAAGGACTGACCGCGTTGGCGGAGCGCATCAACGGCGACATCCATGGAATGGGCGCGTGCGGCATCGAGCCAGCTTCCGAACACGAGCACGCGCCGCGCGCCCGCATGCCCGGTGATCTCCGCCGTCTCGCCGATGATCACGGGCTCCGAACGGTGGTCGCGCCAGAGCACCACCACCTGCGGATCGGTCTGCATGAGGGCAAGCGCCAGATCGGCTTCCTCGCGCAAGGCCGCGATCTGTTGTCTTGATGCGGAAAGTTGCAGGCCGGTGCGGGTACGCAGGCGCATGAAGGCGATGGCAGAGATCGCCGCGAACAGGAATACGCCAGCGACAAAAGCCAACATTGCAAGTTCGTGGTTCGCGAAAGACTGCAACGCGGAATCGATTCTCTCGAAGCCGGTCACGGCTGCCTGCGAAGAGGAGACGATTGGCATTAGAAAAAACGCCGGAATCAGCACGCGGCTGCAACGCCCGCGCAGGGATGCGCGTGCTCCGATACCGCTGACCGACAGACCCGGCATTCCCCGCCTTCGCCTTCGCTGAACCTTCACCCGAATCGCCCGGGAATCTAACCCCGGGTGGAGTCAGCGCAGAAGAGGAAAGCGGCGAAAAATCGAAATAAAAGAGCGGCCGGGTGCGCTTACTTGGCCCCTTTTAACCTTTCGTTCGCGTTTTGATTCCGCGCGCGCGGAATTTTGCCTCAAAGCCCTTCGAACAGGGCAGTTGAGAGATAGCGCTCGGCGAAGGAGGGAACGATCACCACGATGTTCTTGCCCGCATATTCTGGCCGGGTTCCAATTTCGAAAGCGGCGGCGATGGCCGCACCCGACGAAATGCCGGCGGGAATGCCCTCGAAGCGCGCGAGTTCGCGTGCGGTTTCAAACGCGGTCTGGTTGCCCACCGTGATGATCTCGTCGACGACGGAGCGATCGAGCACCTCCGGCACGAAGCCCGCACCAATACCCTGAATTTTGTGCGGTCCGGGCTGGCCGCCAGAAAGCACCGGACTATCTTCCGGCTCCACGGCGACGATGCGAAGCGACGGCTTCCGCGGCTTCAGCACCTGGCCGACGCCGGTGATGGTGCCGCCGGTGCCGACGCCCGCGACAAAGACATCGACCGCGCCGCCGGTGTCGTTCCAGATTTCTTCGGCGGTGGTGCGGCGGTGGATTTCAGGATTGGCGAGATTCTTGAACTGCTGCGGCATCGCGGCTCTCGGCAATTCGCGGATCAGTTCCTCGGCCTTGGTGACCGCGCCGCGCATTCCCTTCGCCGGATCGGTCAGTACGAGTTCGGCGCCGAGCAGCGCCAGCATCTTGCGCCGTTCCAGCGACATCGATTCCGGCATCACAAGGATCAGACGATAGCCGCGCGCCGCCGCGACGAAGGCGAGCGCGATGCCGGTGTTGCCCGAGGTCGGTTCCACCAGCACGGTGTCCTTGTCGATGGCGCCGGCCTTTTCCATCGCGTCGATCATCGACACGCCGATGCGGTCCTTCACCGAGCCGATGGGATTGAAAAATTCGAGCTTCGCGAGAATATTCGCCTTCACGCCGCGCTGCTGCGGCAGCCGGTTCAGGCGCACGAGCGGCGTGTCGCCAATGGTTTCCGTAATGGAATCGAATATGCGGCCGCGGCCGGGGGCCTGTTCGGCGGATTGTGCGCGGGGCTTGCGTGCGGGCTCGGCCATATTGAACTCCTGTATTCAGTCTTAAATCGTGAAGTCGGAATGCGCCGCCGGTTCGATCAGGCCGGTTTTCTCGGCCTGCTGGCAGAGACGGTCGATCGTCACCGACGAAAGCGAGTTTTCAAAGATCGCTTCGGCTTCGGCGACCGCGGGAGAAATCACATCGCGCACGATGGCGGGCACGGAAGCGTCCTTGTCCTCGTTGGTCGCTTCGGCGATGCGTACGATCTCCGCCACCGAAATACGCCGCCGTTCGCGCGCAAGCTCGTAGCCGCCGCGCGGCCCGCGCACGCCCTTGAGAATTCCGGCATGCACGAGCGCCTGCAACACCGGCTCCAGGTGCCGCGGCGGAAGATTGTGCCGCTCGGCGAGCGCCTTTGCTGCAACCGGTTGGCCGCGTGCGTGGATCGCGACATCGATCACCGCCGCGACCGCAAGCAAACTTTTTTCGGACAGTCGTGCCATCTTCTCCTCAGCCGGTTTTACGGTCGAGCGTGGTGCCCGTAGAGCCGAAGCCCCCGGCACCCCGCGCGGTTGAATCCAAAGTCTGCACCCGCTCCAGCGCTGATTGCACGACCGGCGCGAAGACCAGCTGCGCGATCCGCATGCCGCGGGTAATGACGAAATTTTCCGTGCCCAGATTGATCAGGATCACCTTCACTTCGCCGCGATAGTCCGCGTCGATGGTGCCGGGCGCATTGAGTACGGTGATCGCGTGGTTGAGGGCGAGGCCGGAGCGCGGGCGCACCTGAGCCTCGAAGCCGGAAGGAATCGCCAGCGACAGGCCGGTCGGCACCGCCGCGCGCTCGCCGGGTTTTAGGGTCAGCGGTTCGTTCTCCGCGACCGCGGCAAGAAGATCGATTCCGGCGGAATCCTTCGTTGCGTAAACCGGGCCCGGCAGGCCGGCGGCGTGCGGAAGCTCCACGAATGACACCGACATCGCTTTCATTTGCCCGCCCTTTTCAGCGTATCGGCGATACGGCGCACGAGCGCGCCCGCCACCGCTTCCTTGCTTTGTGTCGGCCAGTCCTCGACGCCTTCGCGGGTGACGAGATGCACGGTGTTGCGTTCGCCGCCAAAGACGCCGGTTTCCGGCGAGACATCGTTCGCGACGATCCAGTCGCAGCCTTTTTTCGCGAGCTTGGCTTTGGCGTTGTCGAGGATCTTTTCGGTTTCCGCCGCGAAGCCGACAACGAGTTTCGGGCGGCGCTTGTGATGGGCGATGGTGCTCAGAATGTCCGGGTTCTCGGACAGGCAGAGCGTCAGCGGCCCCCCATTGGCCTTCTTCATTTTTTCCGGTGCTGCGTCGTCGATCTTCCAGTCGGCGACGGCAGCGGCACAGATCGCGACATCGACCGGCAGTGCAGCTTCCGCCGCCTTCAGCATTTCGGCGGCGGTATTCACGTGAATGGTTTTGATACCGGAAGGATCCGGCAGTTCGACCGGGCCCGAAATCAGCACGACCTCGGCACCCGCCGCCGCCGCCGCGCGTGCGACCGCATGGCCCTGCTTGCCGGACGACTGATTGGAAATGAACCGCACCGGGTCGATCGGCTCGCGCGTCGGTCCCGACGTCACGAGCACGCGCTTGCCTTTGAGCGAACTTTTATCCGGAGCAATCGCGATCAGGTTTTCAACCGCAGCAACGATCTCGACCGGCTCCGCCATGCGACCGGTACCGGTCTCGTTGCTTTCCGCCATCTCGCCCTGATTCGGGCCGATGGCGGAAATTCCGTCTGCGATGAGTTGCGCGAAGTTTCGCTGCGTCGCCGGATGCGTCCACATCGCCGGGTTCATCGCGGGCGCAACCAATACCGGCCGATGGGTAGCGAGCAGGATCGCCGTCGCGAGGTCGTTGGCGAGACCGTTCGCCATTTTCGCCATGAGGTCGGCGGTGGCGGGCGCCACCACGATTACATCGGCCTCGCGCGCGAGCCGGATATGGCCGACATCGAATTCGCTGGCCGCGTCGAAGAGTTCGGTGAAAGGCTTTTCGCCCGTGAGCGCGCCCACGGATAAAGGGGTGACGAACTCCTGCGCCGCGCCCGTCATCACCGCCCGCACCGAGGCACCCCGCTCGCGCAGGCGGCGGATCAGATCGAGGCTTTTATAGGCGGCGATGCCGCCACCGATGATGAGGAGTAGCTTTTTGCCCGCAAGTGACATGCAGAACGCCAACCGCCGTCTAATTATCAGACTAAGCCTGTATATTACGACAATTTACGGTGAGAACGCAAAGGGCTTAGCAGCCTCATAAAAAACCACGTGAATCAATGGCTTAGCGAAACAGCCAGACCGCGAGCAGGCCCGCGATCACCCACAAAGCCAGCGTTGTCCAGCGGCCACGTTTGGCCTCAGCCCGGCCGATGGCCTCGACCGTTTCGGGGGCAAGCACCAGTCCCTCGCGGGTCTGCTCGTCCAGTCGCTCTATAGTACCCGCCGCACGGGTCAGGATGCCGGGGGCAGCACCGATCAGTCTGCCGATGCCGCCCAGTTCAGTCGCGGCATCCTCGATCCGGCCGACCGGGCCGAGATGGCGTTCGATCCAATCGCGCACCACCGGCTCGGCGGTGGCCCACATATCCAGCTTGGGATCGAGCGCGCGGGCAACGCCCTCGACGACCACCATCGTCTTTTGCAGCAGCAAGAGTTCGGGGCGCGTGCGCATGTCGAAGAGGGCCGTCACCTCGAACAGAAGAGTGAGCAGCTTCGCCATGGAGATTTCATCCGCCGGCCGGTCGTGGATCGGCTCGCCGATGGCGCGGATCGCCTGCGCGAAATCCTCGACCGCATGATGTGTCGGCACATAGCCCGCCTCGAAATGCACTTCTGCCGTGCGATACCAGTCCCGCGTGATGAAACCGAAGAGAATTTCCGCAAGGAAGCGCCGCTCTTTCGGATTGAGCCGGCCCATGATTCCGCAATCGACCGCGACCAGCCGGCCATCGCAGTCCACGAACAGGTTTCCCGGATGCAGGTCCGCATGGAAAAATCCATGCCCGATCGCCTGCCGCAGAAACGACTGGATCAGCACGCGCCCGAGACGGACGAAATCGTGTCCCGCCTCGCGCAACTTGTCTTGGTTATTAAGAGGAATGCCGGACACCCATTCCGTGGTCAGCACGCGTCGCGCCGTTCGCTCCCAATCGACCTTGGGCACGCGAAAATCGGGATCGTCCTTGGCGTTTTCGGCGAGCTCTGAATAGGCCGCGGCTTCCAGCCGCAAATCCATTTCCATCGTGACGGAGCGCGCGAGTGTCTCCACGGTGGCAACCAGCCGCAAGCGCTTGGCTTCGGCCGAATGCCGCTCGGCGAGCCGGGCAATGAAGAAGAAGGAATCAAGATCGTTCTGAAACCGGCGCTCGACCCCTGGCCGCAAGACTTTTACGGCCACCGTGCGCGCGCCCTTGGCGTCGTTGATTTCCGCGCGATGGACTTGCGCGATGGAGGCCGCTGCCACCGGCGGGCTGAACGACAAAAAAAGCTCCGAAACCGGCTTGCCGAGCGATTCCAGGATCGCTTTCTCCGCGTCCTGCTGGCCGAACGGCGCCATGCGGTCTTGCAGCGATTCAAGATCCTTCGCGATGGCCTTGCCGACTACATCCGGGCGGGTGGCTAGAAACTGCCCCAGCTTCACGTAAGTGGGCCCGAGTTTTGTTAGTGCCGCCGCGAGCCGGGCTGAACCTTCGCCCGCATCCCTGCGTTCGATCAATCGCCCGATCTTCAGCACAAACCGCGGCCCCGGTGGCAGCGCCTGCGGATCGGGAAGACCGAGCACGCCTTCTCGCGCGAACACAAAGCCCGCCCGGATTAGCCTGAAGAAATGCGTGATGGCGTTGAACATTGCTCGCCTAGAGCCGCCAGCCGGAATGCAGGGCCACGATTCCTCCGGTCAGGGCGGTGGCGTTCACGCGCAAAAAACCCGCCTTGCGGATCATGTCGGATAAAGTTTCGCGGTCGGGGAATTTGCGGATCGATTCCACGAGATATCGATAGGAATCCGCGTCACCCGTCACCGCGCGTCCGAGCTGCGGGATCACATGGAAGGAATAGGCCTCATAGATTTCGTCCAGCACCGGCACATCGGTCGAGGAAAATTCGAGACAGAGAAAATGTCCGCCGTGCTTGAGAACGCGGTGCATTTCAAAAAGGGCAACGGGAATGCGCGGCACGTTGCGAATCCCGAAAGCAATGGTGACCGCATCGAAATGCCTGTCGGCAAACGGGAGCGTTTCGGCATTGGCCTCCACGAACTCTACCCGGTTGGCGAATGGCAGCGCCGCCGCCCGCTCGCGGCCGACCGCGAGCATTTCCTGATTGATGTCGGCAACGATGGCGCGCGTGCCGGGTCCGCCGGCACTCAAGGTACGGAACGAAATGTCTCCGGTGCCGCCCGCGACGTCGAGCAGGCGGAAGCCGCGGTCGCTTTTCGGCGGCCGGAGCCTGGAGACAAGGATTTCCTTCCAGGCCCGGTGCAGCCCGCCCGACATTAGGTCGTTCATCAGGTCGTAGCGCTTTGCCACACTGTGAAAGACGCCATCGACCATCGACTGCTTTTCTTCCAGCGGAACGTCGCGGAAGCCGAAATGGGTGGACTCTTTATGCTTGCCGGCCATGGGATTTCCGATCGGCGCGGACCATAGCGCGCACGCCTGTCAGGCGCTATCAGAACGCTCGCCTAGTTAAGGAGATCGTGAACGTGCCCGAACTGCCCGAGGTCGAGACGGTCCGGCGCGGTCTGGCCCTTGTGATGGAAGGCTTCGTCATCAAAGGGGCTGAAACGCGCCGCTCCGATCTGCGCTGGCCGTTTCCGGAAAACTTTACCGCCCGCCTGAAGGGGCAGAAGATTCTCGGCCTTGGCCGCCGCGCCAAGTATCTCCTCGCGGACCTTTCCTCGGGCGAAGTACTGATGATGCATCTTGGCATGTCCGGGTCGTTCCGGATCGGCAAGGACAGCGCCAATACTGTGCCCGGCAGTTTCCATCATCCGCGCTCGGAAGACGCCAAGCATGACCATGTGGTGTTTCACATGAGTTCGGGCGCCAAGATCACCTTCAACGATCCTCGCCGGTTTGGTTTTATGAAGCTTGTGCCGCGTGCCAGTCTGGAAGACGATGCGTTGATCAAAAACCTCGGGCCGGAGCCGCTCGGCAACGAGTTCGATGCTTCGATGCTGGCCCGCGCCTGCAAGGGAAAGGCAACGAGTCTGAAAGCCGCACTTAGCGACCAGCGTGTGGTCGCCGGTCTCGGTAACATCTATGTCTGCGAGGCGCTGCACCGGGCCAAACTTTCCCCGAAAAAACGCGCCTCCACTATCGCCGAAAAATCGGGCGTGCCGCGCGCTTCTGCGAGGGAGCTGGCCGAAGGCATCAAAACGGTGCTGAAGGATGCGATCGAAGCCGGTGGCTCCTCCTTGCGGGATCATCGCCGTACCAACGGCGAGCTTGGCATGTTCCAGCATAATTTCCGGGTCTATGACCGCGAGGGCGAACGCTGCCCGCGCCGCGGCTGCAACGGCACGATCCGGCGCATCGTGCAGACGGGCCGTTCCACTTTTTATTGTCCCGTTTGCCAGCGTTGATTTTATCCGGGGAACGCGGTTCGCTGGTCAAAAGCGGAAAACAGGCGCTGGAGGAAGTAACGATGGGCTATGAAAACATCCTCGTCGAAACCAAGGGCCGGGTCGGCATCGTCCGGCTCAACCGTCCGAAAGCGCTGAACGCGCTCAACGCCAGGCTGATCGCGGAACTCGGCGAGGCGCTCGACCAGTTTGAGAGCGATGATGCGATTGGCTGCATACTCCTCACGGGTTCCGAAAAAGCCTTCGCGGCCGGCGCAGACATCAAGGAGATGCAGGATTTCAACTATCCCGACGTCTATCTGAAGGATTTCATTCAGTCCTGGGAGCGGCTGTCGCGCACCCGCAAGCCGGTGGTGGCGGCGGTGGCGGGCTTTGCGCTCGGCGGCGGTTGCGAGCTTGCAATGATGTGCGATTTCATCATCGCAGCCGACAACGCGAAATTCGGCCAGCCGGAAATCAAGCTTGGCGTGATCCCGGGCTCCGGGGGAACCCAGCGCCTAACGCATCTCGTCGGCAAATCCAAAGCGATGGACTTGATACTGACCGGTCGGATGATGGATGCCGCCGAAGCTGAACGGTCCGGTCTGGCTGCGCGGGTCGTTCCCGCCGCCGATCTGATGAGCGAGGCGATGAAAGCGGCCGATGAGATCGCCAACATGTCGCTTCCGGTTGCGATGGTGGCGAAGGAAAGCGTCAACCGGGCGCTGGAAACCACGTTAAGCGAAGGAATCCGGTTTGAGCGACGCGTTTTTCACGCCTTGTTCGCGCTCGCCGACCAAAAGGAGGGCATGGCGGCCTTCGTCGAGAAGCGAAAAGCCGATTTCAAACACCGCTAGACGGGGCTTTTCTCGCGTTGACGGCTGCCAAGCCCCCCACTATGTTCCGCTCCAATCGCGCTGGGCCTTTGGCCGGGCGCATAAATTTCCGGTAACAGCTACGGGTCTGTGGGCGGCAACGCCTCCACTCGGCATGGATCAGGTCTAGAGAGATGGCGAATACTTCATCGGCAAAGAAAGCGACCCGCAAGATTGCGCATCGCACCAGCGTAAACACCCTGCGGCGCTCGCGTATGCGTACATTCGTGCGCGCGGTGGAGGATGCCATCACTTCGGGTGACGCGAAGAAGGCTTCCGCAGCACTACAGGTCGCCGAACCGGAGATCGTTCGCGCCGGCCAGAGCGGAATCATCCATCGCAAGGCTGCTTCCCGCAAAGTTTCACGCCTCTCCAAGCGCGTGAAGAAGCTCGGCAGCTAGTTTTCTTTCCGGCCTGTCTGGAATTTGCACTGCACCGCATGAAATAGGCGGTGCAATCACGGTTATTTGCCGTGACAACGCCGTAAATGGTCTTTCCTTGACGTTTACCGCCGCTTGACCGCTGAAAAAATTTCTGCCGTCGCGTCATCTTGCAAGCCCGCAAAAGACGGCTACCTGAAAATCCGATCAGAAAAATTTCATATCATCCAGAACCTTGCTGGCTAATTGCTCCGCGGGGTTCAATTTTCCCCGATTGGGCGTCTGCGCTGGAAATTTTTTTTGAAGCGGTTCCTTTTTTGTCACAAGCGCCACAGAAAATCATTTCTACGCGGAATTCTGAAACAGAGTCATGGCGTTGGGCACCTACGGGTGTCTCTGAATTTTTTTTACCCGTGCTTGAGTCAGATTTGCTGCGGAATTCAAGCAATGAATCTCGTTGACGCTCCAAAGCACCAATGTAACCATTTCGTCACGATCAGGATTTTCTCCAATCTCCAGCGCATCATTGGAGGGAGGAGTTGTCACCGGGAGCCGCGGCGATCGATGAGACACCGGGCTCCCGTTGAGTGAAGGCAAGGCGTGAACGGAAGTTGTCGGCAATAGCGCGTACGCTTCGAGGACCAACGTCGAGCAATGCTCGGCGCAAAATCGAGGCACGATCTAAAACTGAGCTTCAGAAACGAAATGACGCCATCCAGGGCGCTGGATGGCGAGCGGGGCGGTCATGATTGAAATGCAGAGGCGGTCTGGCTTCGTAAAGAAGTCCGATTTCAAGAGACCGTGCGTGAGCGCGGGTTCCATTGCCGAAGATTGCGAGCATATTTTTGGTTTTGATCGAAGGTCGATCATTTTTGCGCCGATGCGAAGTTGAGCATCAAGGCGCCGACAGCTTCAAACCCTTAATCTTAAAAATCAGTCAGGCCGCTCCGGTGCTTCGCCCAGAGACGGGCGCATCGAGCAGGACTTGGCCGCTTGAAATCGGAGTTCGCGATGGCATTGCCCCGGCCGGAGCAGAAAACCACGATGCCCGAAACCCTCGTCGTCAGTTGGGATCGGATTTGCCGCCAGCTGCGGGCGGAAGTCGGTGAGGACGTGTACACGAGCTGGTTCACGAGCATCTCGCTGGAATCTTGCACGAACGACTGCATCCGGTTGTCGGTACCCACACGCTTTCTGCGCAACTGGATCCACACCCACTACTCCAGCAAGCTCATGAAGCTCTGGGTCGCGGAGATCGCGGACATCAAAAAAATCGATCTGGTGGTGAGATCGACGCTGTCGCGCATGGAAGATGCCGCGAAACCCGTTACCGGTAATGGCGCGCCGCCGCCGGATCGTGCGGGCCGCCCGCCCTTCACCGTGGGCGCGATCGGTGCGGTACGGGCGGGCAACTCCGGCTCGCCGCTCGACTCCCGCCTCAGCTTCGCGACGTTTCTGGTCGGCCGCTCCAATGCACTGGCGCACGCGGCGGCGAAGCAGGTCGCCGAAAGCGACAGCAGCACCGTGGCGCGCTTCAATCCGCTCTACATCCATTCCGCCGTCGGCATGGGCAAGACGCATCTCCTGCAGGCGGTCGCCTGGGCGGGCGAAGCGAGCGGCCGCCGCATGGTGTATCTGACCGCCGAAAAATTCATGTACGGCTTCGTCGCCGCACTGAAGAACCAGTCCGCGATCGCCTTCAAGGAGGCGCTGCGCGGCATCGACGTTCTCATCATCGACGACATGCAGTTTCTCCAGGGCACCAAGGTGCAGCAGGAGTTCTGCCACACGCTCAATGCGCTGGTGGATGCCGGCCGCCAGGTCGTGATCGCCGCCGACCGCACGCCCTCCGAACTGGAAAGCCTCGAGGAGCGCGTGCGCTCGCGCCTTGCCGCCGGCCTTGTGGTGGAGATCGGCACGCTGGAAGCGGAATTGCGCCTGCGGATCTTGCAGTCGCGCGTCGCCGCGATGAAACTGCAGCATCCGGGCTTCGACGTTCCGCCCGCGGTCATGGAACACGTTTCGATCCAGATTACCCAGAACGGCCGCGATCTCGATGGCGCCGTCACCCGCCTGATGGCGCACAACCAGTTGAGCGGCCGTCCCGTCACCATCGAGATGGCAGACGAGGTGATCCGCGATCTGGTGCGTCCGGCCGATCCCCGCCGCATCCGGGTCGAGGACATCCTGCGGATCGTGGCGAAGCATTACGGGGTTTCCCGCGCCGACCTGCTCTCATCGCGGCGGACGGCGAACGTGGTCCGCCCACGCCAGATCGCGATGTATCTCGCAAAGACCTTGACCTTGCGCTCCCTGCCGGAGATCGGACGCCGCTTCGGCGGCCGCGATCACACCACGGTTCTCCATGCGGTGCGCAAAATCGAAGGGCTGGTGCAGGGCGACAAGGGGCTTGCCGACGAGATCGAGGTTCTGAAGCGCCAATTGCAGGAATGAACCTGGGAAACCGCCGATTCCGGCGGCTCCGGTCTTGCGGATTCCGGCGCAAGCGGCCAAATTCCGTCGTCCGGCAACCGGCGCTAAGTCCGCGCCATTGCTTTCAGAACGAATGACCCGGATCCAGCGCGCATGAAGGTCACTTTAGAGCGAGCCGAACTCGTCAAGGCGCTTGCGCATGTCCACCGGGTCGTCGAACGCCGGAATACGATTCCGATCCTCGCGAACGTGCTGATCCGCGCCACCAAAAACGGCCTGGAGCTGAAAGCGACCGATCTCGATCTTGAAATCGTGGAGACGATCCCCGCCGAGGTGAAGCAGGCGAGCGCCACCACGGTGCCCGCGCACATGTTCTACGACATTGTGCGCAAGCTGCCGGAAGGCGCGCAGGTGGAATTGCAGTCGGGCAGCGACAAGTCGGCGCTGCAAGTCCGCGCCGGCCGCTCGCGCTTTACACTTCAGGCGCTTCCGGAAACCGATTTCCCCGATCTCGCCGCGGGTGAACTGCCGCACAAATTCAAGGTCGTGGCCGCCGATCTGAAGCGGCTGGTGGACAAGACGCAGTTCGCGATTTCGACCGAAGAAACGCGCTATTACCTGAACGGAATTTATCTGCATGCCGTCGATGAAAAGAACGCACGCCTGCGGGCGGTCGCGACCGACGGGCACCGGCTGGCACAGGCCGAACTCCCGCTGCCGAAGGGGGCTTCCGGCATGCCGGGCGTAATCGTGCCGCGCAAGACCGTCGCGGAAATCCAGCGGCTGATCGAGGACGCGGGCGAGGAAGTGGAAATTGAGCTTTCACCCGCCAAAATCCGTTTTTCGCTTGGCTCCGTTGTACTGACCTCGAAGCTGATCGACGGCACCTTCCCGGATTACGGCCGCGTGATCCCGACCGGCAACGATAAAACATTGATAGTAGACAAGAGCGATTTCGCTGCCGCGGTGGATCGCGTGTCCACCGTTTCGAGCGAACGCGGCCGCGCGGTGAAGCTATCGCTCACCAGCGGCAAACTTACTTTGTCCGTCACCAATCCGGATTCCGGCAGCGCCACCGAAGAACTCGAAGTCGATTACGGCTCAGAGGCGCTCGATATCGGCTTCAACAGCCGCTACCTCCTCGACATCACCAACCAGCTCGAGGGTGACAAGGCGCGCCTCAAGCTCGCCGATCCGGGCTCGCCCACTTTGCTTGAAGACAGCGAAAAATCCGGCACGCTCTATGTGCTGATGCCGATGCGGGTGTGAGCACCGACGCCTCGCTCCGGCCTCCATCGACTTCTAACGCTCCGCCAATGCGCGCGCAGGTCAGCCGTCTCCAGCTTGCGAATTTCCGCTCCTACCGCACTGCTGCGATTGATGTTGCGGGCGGGCTACCCGTGCTGCTCACCGGTCCGAACGGGGCCGGAAAAACCAATGTGCTGGAAGCGATTTCGTTTCTAACGCCGGGCCGGGGCCTGCGCCGGGCGACCTTGACCGATGTTGCGGCAAGCGAAGGCGACGGCTCCTGGGCGGTGTCCGCGGAAGTGGAGGGGGCACTCGGCGTTGTGCAACTCGGCACCGGCATCGATCCCACGCCGGAAGAAGGCAACCCCACCCGCCGCTACCGGATCGACCGTGAGAAAGCGAATTCGGCGGCGGCGTTCGCCGATCACCTGCGCGTCGTCTGGCTGGTGCCGGAAATGGATGGGCTCTTTCTCGGCCCCGCCTCCGAGCGGCGACGCTTCCTGGATCGTCTCGTGCTCGCCATCGATGCCGAGCATTCAAGCCGCGTGAACGGGCTGGAGCGCGCGCTGCGCTCGCGTAACCGTTTGCTGGAAGAAAACTCCCCCGACCCGCGCTGGCTCGACGCGATCGAGCACGAGGTCGCCGAACTGGGCGTCGCGGTGGCGGCGGCGCGGGCGGAAACAGTGCAGCGGCTCAGCCGGCAGATCCAATCCTCGCGTGAACCCAATTCGCTTTTTCCGAGTGCGGCGCTGCATCTTGCGGGCTGGCTCGACGAGGAATTGCTGTCGGCCCCGGCGCTGCAAATCGAGGAACGTTACAGATCGAGCCTCCGCGATGCCCGCCCGCGCGACAAGGCGGCCGGCCGCACGCTGGAAGGCCCGCACCTCTCCGACCTGAGTGTCGCGCATTTCGAGAAACAGATTCCGGCCGGCCGCTGTTCGACCGGAGAACGCAAGGCGCTGCTGGTCGGCCTTGTTCTCTCGCACGCGCGGCTCGTCGCTTCGATGCATGGATGCGCTCCTCTCGTCCTGCTCGACGACGTTTCCGCCTTCCTCGACGAAGACCGCCGCGCGGCGCTGCTGAACGGGCTTCGCGTGCTCGGCTCGCAGGTCTGGATGACAGGGGTCGATCTCTCCGCGTTCAACGCGCTCGGCGGCGAGCGCCAGCATTTTTTGGTCAGTCCGGGCGTTCTGTGGAAGTCCTGAGCGGGCCTTGGTGCGTCCGTTTGTCACTGGAAAAACGCGGCGGAATTCCGCCCGGACAAAATCATCTCCGGTCCTCGACTAAACCCTTGTTTTCTTTAATTTAAATCCTATCTACGAGGAGCATATTTGGCCACCAAATGCCCTTGTCTTGGGGTACACTTCGGCTGGCTTTCAAGAGCGATTCGAGCCCCCAGGGTCCATGAGCAAATCCGCGAAAAAACCGGACGCCAAGCCGTCTGACGATTACAGCGCAGACTCAATCAAGGTCCTCAAGGGCCTCGATGCCGTGCGCAAGCGCCCCGGCATGTATATCGGCGACACCGATGACGGCTCGGGCCTCCACCACATGGTGTACGAAGTCGTCGACAACGCGATCGACGAGGCGCTTGCGGGCCACGCCACCGATATCGGCGTGGCGCTCAATCCCGATGGCTCCGTGCAGGTCGTGGACAACGGCCGCGGTATCCCGACCGACCTTCACAAGGAGGAAAAAATTTCCGCCGCCGAAGTGATCATGACCCAGCTCCATGCGGGCGGAAAGTTCGACCAGAATTCCTACAAGGTCTCGGGCGGCCTGCACGGCGTCGGCGTTTCGGTGGTGAACGCGCTATCGAGCTGGCTGGAACTGACAATCTGGCGCGACGGCAAGGAACACTTCATGCGCTTCCGCGACGGCGATGCGGAAAAGCCTCTGAAGATGGTGGGTGACGCCAAGGGCCAGCAGGGCACCAAGGTCGTGTTCATGCCGAGCAGAGAGATTTTCACCAAGACCGAATTCGATTTCGCCACCCTCGAACACCGTCTGCGCGAACTGGCGTTCCTGAATTCCGGCGTCACGATCGTGCTGGCCGACCTGCGCGGGCCGGAACCGCATTATGAGCAGATGCGCTATGAGGGCGGCGTCGAGGCGTTCGTGCGCTATCTCGACCGCAACAAGCAGTCGCTGATTCCGAACCCGATCATGATGAAGGCGGAGCGCGAAAAGATTATCGTGGAAGCAGCGATCTCGTGGAACGATTCCTACCACGAGAGCGTGCTCTGCTTCACGAACAACATCCCCCAGCGCGACCGCGGCACGCATTTCACCGGCTTCGCCGCGGCGCTGACGCGCGAATTGATTCGCTATGCGGAAACTTCCGGGCTGTCGAAAAAGGAAAAAGTCGAGCTTTCCGGCGAGGATTGCCGCGAGGGTCTGACCGCCGTGCTGTCGGTGAAGTTGCCGGACCCGAAGTTTTCGTCGCAGACCAAGGAGAAGCTCGTATCCTCGGAAGTGCGCCCGGTGGTCGAGACCGTTGTCGCAAATTCGCTCTCAAGCTGGCTGGAAACGCATCCGGCCGAAGCCAAGCAGTTGCTCTCGAAAGTGGTCGAGGCGGCCGCCGCGCGCGAGGCCGCGCGCAAGGCACGCGAACTGACCCGCCGCAAGGGCGCTCTCGATATTTCCTCGCTGCCCGGCAAGCTCGCCGACTGCCAGGAAAAGGATGCCGCCAAATCCGAACTCTTCATCGTCGAGGGCGACTCGGCCGGCGGCTCCGCCAAGCAGGCACGCGACCGCGTGTTTCAGGCCGTGCTGCCGCTTCGCGGGAAAATCCTGAACGTCGAGCGCGCGCGCTTCGACAAGATGCTGTCGAGCCAGGAAATCGGCACGCTGATCACCGCACTCGGCACTGGCATCGGCCGCGACGATTTCGATATTGCGAAACTGCGCTACCACAAGATCATCATTATGACGGACGCCGACGTGGACGGCTCCCACATCCGCACGCTGCTGCTCACCTTCTTCTTCCGGCAAATGCCGGCGCTGATCGAAAACGGCCACATCTACATCGCGCAGCCGCCACTTTACAAAATCTCGCGCGGCAAGTCCGAGCAGTATCTGAAGGACGACCGCGCACTCGACGATTATCTCGTAGTGACGGGTCTTGAGGATACCTTGCTCAAGCTTGCGGACGGCTCACAGAGGGGCGGCAACGATCTTGCCTCGATCCTGGACGAAGCCCGCAGCGTGCGCTCCGCACTTCGCTCCATGCATCCGCGTTATGACCGCTTGGTCGTGGAGCAGATCGCGATTGCGGGCGCGCTCTCGCCCGCGATCCTGTCCGATCCGGATAAGGCGAAGCAGGCCGCCGGCTATGTCGCAAAGCGTCTCGACGTGCTTTCCGAGGACACCGAACGCGGCTGGGAAGGCACCTCCGGACCGGAGGGTTTTCACTTCACCCGCACCGTGCGCGGCGTGAAGGAAGTGGTCGCGATCGATCAGGCGTTTCTCGCCTCCGCCGACGCGCGCAAGCTCGATGCGCTGGCGCCGCGGCTACAGGAGATTTACGCGCGGCCCGCGCGGATTTCGCGCAAGGGCGAGGAAGCGGCCGTGTTCGGTCCGGTCGGGCTGTTCGATGCCGTCACGGCCACCGGCCGCAAGGGCGTGTCGCTGCAGCGCTACAAGGGCCTTGGCGAAATGAATCCGGACCAGCTCTGGGAAACGACGCTCGACGTAAACGCCCGCTCGCTCCTGCAGGTGAAGGTGAAGGAAATGGACGAGGCCGACGACCTCTTCACCAAGCTGATGGGCGATGTCGTCGAACCGCGCCGCGATTTCATCCAGCAGAACGCGCTGTTTGCCAGCGTGGACGTCTGACCTTACGCCGCTCTAGCGGCCCTGTAGCACCAGCATTGTTGGCTTTTTCGGCACACTGTCGCGCGTCAGTTCGATCGACGCCGAAGGACTGCGCTCGATCTCGTAGATCGAGCCCATCGTGGCGAGAAACTGGTGCAGCGTGTGCTCCCCGAAAATATGCATCGGGATCGCAAGCGGCGCCTGGATCTGCTTCAGCACCTCCACCATGCCTTCCGTATTCAGCGTGAACGTGCCGTCCACCGGCACGAGCACCACATCGATGCGGCCCAGTTCATCGATGTGCTGCGGCGTCAGCGTATGATGCAGATGGCCTAGATGGGCGATGCAGACTCCTGCGATTTCGAACACGAAGATCGAGTTTCCATGCAGCGAAGTGCCGCCCGCCCAGTCGCGGATATTGGTGACGACGTTGCGCACCCACACGTCTTCATAGGAAAAATCATGCCGCGCTGGCTCGTCAGGCGCGCCCCAGCCCTTCAGCACATATTTGATGCCGGGATCCGGATTGTTCGTGTAATGCGTGGAGTGCGCCCGGTTCATGGTGGCGATGTCGGGAATTTCGCGCGGCCGTACATAGTCGTTGTAGTCGGTCGCGATCCGCACACCCTTGGCGCTCTCGATCAGAAAGGTCGAATGGCCGATGAAGGTGATGCGGACTTCTTCCCGCTTCAAGGACGCGCGGATGATGCGGGACGGTACTTCCGCCACGAGACGCGGGCAGCGTTCTTCCGTGGCGGGATTTTGCGCCGCCACCGCGGAGGGTGCGACCATCGGCAATCCAAGCAAAGCGATTTGCAATGTTTTGCATAGGTTCATGTCCGCAAGGGTGGCACGGTTCTGCGGGTTGCGCCAATATCGGCGCTTCAACTGCGCGTGACGGCACCGCGCTGAAGTCCTAGAAGCATCCGCATGGCTCTTTCGCCGGACGAACTTGAACGCTACGCCCGACACATCGTGCTCCGCGAAGTGGGCGGGCCGGGGCAGGCCCGTCTGCAACAGGCGCGGGTGCTCGTCATTGGCGCGGGCGGGCTCGGTTCGCCCGCACTTCTTTATCTGGCCGCGGCAGGGGTCGGCACGCTTGGCGTAGTGGACGACGATCTGGTTTCTCTTTCCAATTTGCAGCGGCAGGTGATCCACGCCACGCAAGATCTGGGTATGCAGAAAACCGCAAGCGCCGCCTCAGCCATTGCGAAACTGAACCCGCATGTGAAGGTCGAGACCCATGCGAAGCGCATCGATGCCTCCAATGCGTTCACGCTCATCTCCGCCTACGATATCGTGCTCGACGGTTCGGATAATTTTGCGACGCGCTATCTGGTTTCGGACGCCTGCTATCTGGCAAAGCGGCCGCTGATTACGTCCGCCCTCGGCACCTTCGATGCGACGCTGACGACCATCCGTGCGCACGAAAAAAATACCAAGGGCGGGCCGAACCCGACCTATCGCTGTCTTTTCCCGGAGCCGCCTCCGGATGGCTCCCTTCCCACTTGCTCGCAGGCAGGGATTCTCGGGGCGCTTGCGGGCGTTGCGGGCAGCCTTGCGGCACTCGAGGTCATCCGCGCGATCGTGGGCTTTGGGGAAAGTCTCGTCGGACGCCTGCTGATGATCGACGCGCGCTCAATGCGGTTCGAGATGCTCGAATACCGGTGGGATCCGTCCAATCCGCTGTCGGGAAAAAATCCGTCGATCCGGGATTTATCTCTGTACGCGCGCTGAAGTCATGCCGCCGCGGGCAACACACGATCCGGCGGGCGGTGGCCGTCCATATACGTCTTGATGTTCACGATCACTTTGTCGCCCATGTCCATGCGGCCTTCGATCGTGGCCGAGCCCATATGCGGCAGCAGCACGACCTTGCCCATTCTCGCAAGCTTCACGAGACGGGGGTTCACCGCGGGCTCATGCTCGAACACATCGAGGCCTGCGCCTGCGAGTTCGCCCGCCTCGATCATCTTTGCCAGTGCATTTTCGTCGATCGCGGCACCGCGCGCGGTGTTCACGATGTAGGCGTCCTTCTGCATAAGCTTTAGCCTCCGCGCCGAGAGCAGATGATAGGTCGCGGGCGTGTGCGGGCAGTTCACCGAAACGATGTCCATGCGAGCGAGCATCTGGTCGAGGCTTTCCCAGTATGTTGCCTCCAGCATTTCCTCGAGATCGGCCGCGATTCGCCGGCGGTTGTGATAGTGCACCTGCAGTCCGAAGGCGCGGGCGCGCTTGGCGACGGCGCTGCCGATGCGTCCCATGCCGATGATGCCCAGACGCTTTCCCGAAATGCGGCGGCCGAGCATCCAGGTCGGCGACCAGCCGCTCCATTCGTTGTCGCCCGTCAGTACGCCGGAGCCTTCTGCAAGGCGGCGAGGGACAGCGAGAATCAGCGCCATCGTCATGTCGGCGGTGTCTTCGGTGAGCACGCCCGGCGTGTTCGTGACCGTGATTCCCTTCGCCGCCGCCGCAGCGATGTCGATATGATCGGTGCCGTTCCCGAAATTGGCGATCAATTTCAATTGGGGTCCGGCCGCGGCGATTACCTCCGCATCAATCTGGTCGGTGACAGTCGGCACCAGCACCTCGGCGGTTTTCACCGCTTCGACCAGTTCCGCCTTGGTCATGGGTTTGTCGGTGTCGTTCAAGCGGGCGTCGAACAGCTCGCGCATGCGCGTTTCGACGTTTCCGGGGAGACGCCTTGTTACCACAACAAGCGGCTTCTTTTTCGGCATTGGCCGGGTGGAACCCTTCCGGTGACTTAAATTTAACCGCCTCGGCTGACACTCCCATGTCCGCCGGACCAGCGATTCTTCCTATCAGAGGGAACCTGAATCACAAACCGGCGGCAAGCCTCGCGGGACGGCACGGCAGTTGGTCAATACAGGGACAGCATTCTCCATGAACAAGATCGAATTTCCGCCGCGGACAATTCAAGCCGGGCTTTTGCTGGCTATGTTTATCGTTCACTCGCCGGCCGCGCTCGGCCAGGCCGAGATACAGACCGGATTGCCGGTACCGCGCTTCGCAAGTCTCAAGACGGAGAAAGTGAACGTGCGCGGCGGGCCGTCGCGCGGTCACGAAGTGACGTTCATCTTCACGCGCGCGGGTCTCCCGGTCGAGATCACCGCCGAGGCGGAGAACTGGCGCCGCATCCGCGATGCCGAAGGTTCCGAAGGCTGGGTGTTCCACTCGCTGCTGTCGGGCCGGCGCATGGTGCTCGTGGCGCCATCGCAGCGGAACGTTTCATTCCCGCTCTATGCAAACGCCAGCAGGGAAGCGCGGGTCGTCGCCGAACTGCAATCAAGTGTGCTCGCCTCGGCAAAGAACTGCGACGGGAAATGGTGCCGCGTCAGCGGCCAGGGCTTCGACGGATATGTCGAGCAGCAAAGACTGTGGGGCGTCTATCCCAACGAGACCATCGACTGAGAAAGCGGAAGTTTTGTTCAGGCGCTCTTGCGGCGGAGCCGTACGACCACATCGATGCGCGCGATCTCGTAGCCTTCCGGCGTAACCGGCAGCTTATCGACCAGCACTTCGGCTCCCGGAATATCGAGAAGCCTGCTGTCGCCTTCGACATAGAAGTGGTGATGTTCGGATGAGTTGGTATCGAAATAGGTCTTGGAGCCGTCCACCGCGACTTCGCGCAGCAGGCTCACTTCGGTGAACTGGTGCAGCGTGTTGTAAACGGTGGCGAGCGAAACCGGGAAACGGGCGCGCAGCGCTTCTTCGTGCAGCATTTCCGCGGTGATGTGGCGGTCGCCCTTGGCGAAGAGAAGCCAGCCAAGTGCCAGGCGCTGGCGGGTCGGACGCAGGCCGACTTCGCGGAGCATTTCGCGGACATCGTGGAATGGGCAGCCCGTTCGGCGGCCTGCAGCCGGTTCGACGCGAAGCCGTTCCACCGGCAGTTCGACGCGGCCGTCTTCAAACACAACTCTGCGCGGAGTTTCGTTCATGTCCGATCCGATACTCAAAAGCCGTAATAGCCAGAACCTGACTGGCTAGACAAACCCAGCACTTAGGGTCAATTTTCCACATAATAAGGCCGACATCCCGGCCATGCAACACGAACTCAGGTGGGGTGTTTCGTGTTCGATTCCAATAGTTTCCACCATGCCTATCCTCGCTTTGAGGAGCCGTATCGCTGTGTTAGGAACCGGGTCTAGTTGACATCCAGCCCGAACGCCAACCACTTCTTTCGGAACAATGACGAATAAACAATCGAATTTCAGTTACGAAGAGTTGCTTGCCTGCGGCAGAGGCGAGCTTTTTGGCCCCGGCAATGCCCAGTTGCCGCTACCGCCGATGCTCATGTTCGACCGGATTACCGAGATTTCCGAGCAGGGCGGCGAGTACGGGAAGGGCATTGTGCGCGCCGAATTCGACATCAAGCCGGACCTCTGGTTTTTTCCCTGCCACTTTAAAGGCGATCCGGTGATGCCCGGCTGCCTTGGCGTCGATGCGCTCTGGCAGTTGCTCGGTTTCTTCTTGGGCTGGACCGGCTCGCTGGGCCGGGGCCGTGCGCTTGGCGTGGGCGAGATCAAATTCTCGGGCCAGGTGTTGCCCACCATGAAAAAGGTAATTTACGGCCTCGAATTGAAGCGGGTCATGCGCTCGAAACTCGTGCTTGGCATCGCCGATGGCTGGCTATCGGCCGATGGAGAAGTCATATATCGGGCAAGCGACCTGAAGGTTGGATTGTTCCGGATCGATCTGGATCCGGCCGCGGCAAAGGCCTGATGTTCGGCGTCGGGAATTTGTCTTCTGCAATGACGTGACCATACGGCGAGGCATACATGCGGCGGGTCGTTGTCAGCGGGATGGGCATTGTTTCGTCCATCGGAAACAGCACTCAGGAAGTTCTGGCCAGCTTGCGCGAGGCCAAGAGCGGCATTTCCTTCGCTGAGGATTATTCGAAGCTGGGATTTCGCTGCCAGGTCCATGGCGCGCCGAATTGCGACGCTGCGGCGATCGTCGATCGCCGCGCGATGCGCTTCCATGGCGGCGGAACAGCCTGGAATCACGTCGCGATGGATCAGGCAATCCGTGACGCCGGGCTCGAGGAAAAAGACATCAGCAACGAGCGCACCGGCATCATCATGGGCTCGGGGGGGCCTTCTACCCGTACGGTCGTCGAAGCCGCCGACACCACGCGCAGCAAAGGCCCTAAGCGTGTCGGCCCGTTCGCCGTGCCGAAAGCGATGTCCTCGACCGCGTCGGCGACACTTGCGACCTGGTTCAAGATTAAGGGCGTGAACTATTCGATCTCGTCGGCCTGTGCCACGTCCAACCATTGCATCGGCAACGCGTACGAGCTGATTCAGTGGGGCAAGCAAGATGTCATTTTCGCCGGCGGCTGCGAGGAACTCGACTGGACGCTATCGGTTCTGTTCGATGCGATGGGGGCCATGTCATCCGGGTTCAACGGCACTCCGGCCAAGGCCTCGCGGCCCTATGACGCGAACCGCGACGGCTTCGTGATCGCAGGCGGCGCCGGAGTGCTCGTGCTGGAAGAACTGGAACACGCCAAGGCCCGCGGCGCCAAGATTTACGGCGAAGTCGCCGGTTACGGCGCTACTTCCGACGGTCACGACATGGTGGCCCCGTCCGGTGAGGGCGCCGTGCGCTGCATGAAGATGGCGATGAAAGACCTGAAAATTCCGGTCGACTACATCAATCCGCACGCGACCTCGACCCCGATCGGCGACCAGAAGGAAATTGAGGCGATCCGCGAAACCTTCGGCGCCAAGTGCCCGCCGATCTCGGCGACCAAGGCGCTGACCGGGCATTCTCTGGGTGCGACGGGTGTGCAGGAAGCGATCTATTCGCTCCTGATGATGAACAACGGTTTCATCTGCGAGAGCGCCAATATCGAGGAAATCGACCCTGCCTTCGCGGATATACCCATCGTTCGCGAACGGAAAGACAACGTAAAGATCGGGTGCGTGCTGTCCAATTCGTTCGGCTTCGGCGGCACCAACGCAACGATTGCGTTCAAGCGGCTCGACGCGTGAAGCGCGGACTGATTGGAAGAGAGTGGAGAGGCGCGTAGGTTATGAGTCTCATGAACGGCAAGCGCGGTCTGATCGTCGGCATCGCCAACGATCATTCGATTGCCTGGGGCATCGCAAAAAAACTGGCGGCGGAAGGCGCGCGCACGGCGCTCACCTATCAGGGTGAAGCGCTCGGCAAGCGCGTGAAACCGCTGGCCGAGTCGATTGGCTCCGATCTTTGCCTGCCCTGCGATGTCGAGGACATCGCTTCGGTGGACAAGGTGTACGCCGATATCGCCAAGAAATGGGGCGGGCTCGATTTTCTCGTTCACGCAGTCGCCTTCTCCGACAAGAATGAATTGAAGGGCCGCTATTCCGACACGACGCGCGAGAACTTTCAGCGCACCCTGCACATCTCCTGTTTTTCCTTTACGGAGCTTGCGAGGCGCGCAGCCAAGCTGATGCCGCCCGGCGGCGCCATGCTGACGCTTTCCTTCGACGGCGCCACTCGCGTGATGCCGAATTACAACGTAATGGGCGTGGCGAAGGCGGCACTCGAAGCAAGCACGCGCTATCTCGCGGCCGATTTCGGCCCGCAAGGCATTCGGGTGAATGCGATTTCCGCCGGCCCGATCCGCACGCTGGCGGGCGCCGGCATCACCGACGCGCGCGTCATGTTCAATTACATGAACCAGCATTCGCTGTTGCGGCGCGGGGTCTCCATCGACGAGATCGGCGGTGCCGCATTGTATCTGCTTTCCGATCTTTCCTCGGCCGTCACCGGGGAAATCCATTACGTGGATTGCGGCTACAACACAGTCGCAATGCCCCGGCCGGAAATGCTGAAGGATCAGAATTTCAGCGACGAGAAAAAAGCCGCCGAGTAATCTCCCCGTTCCGGCGGTCCGACGACCTGCAATCCAATTTTATGCTCTGCTATAATTTCGCTGCCCGCGATATGCGGGCGCATCCTTGCTGTATCAGTAGACGCGATCGCGATGACCAAGCTCCGCGAACTCCTGGACAGGCGGCCATCTGCTGATGCATCGTCTTCATCGTCTTGGCGATAACGTAGCCGCTGGGCATCGAACAGTGGCGGCAGTTTTTGTTCTGGTTCCTGGGGTGACGCCGTGAATGTCGCTTCGCGCATGGAATCCCAGGCGTTGCCGGCCGCATTCAAGTGAGCGAGCAGTTTCGCGCGGCAACCGAGGATGCATTCTACTTCGATGAACGTGGAACTGTGCAGGTGAAAGGTCTAGGCGAAGTGCGTACCTACTTTTTGCAAAAAAGAAAAATAAAAGGGCAGCACGCAGGCTGCCCTTATCCTTTTTGCGTAAGTTGTAAGCCGTTTATTCGGCGGCCTGCACGCCGTGCGGCATCTTCTGCTGCTGCGCGGTTTCGGATGCTTTCGCGCGGGTCATCTTCTCGAGTGCCGCCCGTACGCCCTTGGCGTAGTCCGGATGCACTTTCGCGAAGTGCTCCATCTGCCGCTCAACGATTGCTTCCGGTACGCTCCACATCGCCTCGGCAATGTTCAGGTAGAGCCGGTCCTTTTGCGCGGCGTCGAACAGATTGAACAGCGCCGTCACCTGCCTGTAGTCGTCGTTTCCGTCACGATGACTGTAGCGGTCGGCATTGCCGTCGATCTTGAGCACAGGTTCGTTATAGCGAGCATCCTGCTCGGCCGAACCGCTGACCGAATTAGGCTCGTAGTAAGCGTCCACATTGCCGGCCTTCTGTTCGAAGAACCGCATCGGGCCATCCTTGTGATAGTGATGCACCGGGCAGCGCGCGGCGTTGACCGGGAGCTGCTCGTAATGCGTGCCGAGACGATAGCGGTGCGCATCCGCGTAGGAGAAAATACGCGCCTGCAGCATTTTATCGGGCGAGAAGCCGATGCCCGGCACGATGTTCGACGGTGAGAACGCGGCCTGCTCGATCTCGGCGAAATAGTTTTCCGCGTTGCGGTTCAGCTCCAGCACGCCGATGTCGATCGGCGGATAGTCGCCGTGCGGCCAGACCTTGGTGAGGTCGAACGGATTGTACCAGTGCTTGCCGGCATCCGTTTCCGGCATGATCTGCACCTGCATCTTCCACTTCGGGAATTCGCCTTTTTCAACGGAGTTGAACAAGTCTTCCTGCGTGGATTCGCGCGTGCGGCCGACGATCTGCGTTGCTTCCGAATTGGTCCAGTGCTTGTGGCCCTGCATCGTCTTGAAATGGAATTTCACCCAGAAGCGCTCGTTTTTGGCGTTGATGAACGAGAAGGTGTGCGAACCGTAGCCGTTGATGTGGCGAACATCGGTAGGCAGTCCGCGATCCGACATCAGGATCGTGACCTGATGCAGACTCTCCGGCGAAAGCGACCAGAAATCCCACATCGCGGTGGGCGAGCGCAGGTTGCTCTTTGGGTGGCGCTTCTGGGTGTGGATGAAGTCCGGGAACTTGTAGGGATCGCGCACGAAGAACACCGGCGTGTTGTTGCCGACGAGATCCCAGTTACCTTCCTTGGTATAGAACTTGATCGCGAAGCCGCGAACGTCGCGCTCGGCGTCGGCGGCACCCATTTCGCCTGCGACCGTTGAGAAGCGCAAGAGCAGGTCGGTCTTGGCGCCCTTCTGGAGCACGCTTGCCTTCGTGTATTTCGAAATATCGCCGGTGATCGTCAGCGTGCCGTAGGCACCCCAGCCCTTCGCATGCACCGTGCGCTCCGGAATGCGCTCGCGGTTCTGGTGCGCGAGCTTTTCGATGAGTTGATAGTCCTGCAGCAGCACCGGTCCGCGCGGGCCGGCGGTGATGGAATTCTGGTTGTCGCCGACCGGGTTGCCGGCGGTGGTCGTCAGTTGCGGTTTTTTGGACATCAACACCTCCCAAATACGATCCGGCCGTTTCCGGACGCAAACTGGGAGTAACCTGCGCGCTTCCTTGGATAAGGTCTAATTGTAATAAATCCAATTTATGATAAGAAAAACTGATGAGTGCGGTTACCCTTCGCCAGCTTCGGTATCTGGAATCACTTGCCCGGCATCGTCATTTTGGCCGCGCGGCGGAGGATTGCTCGATCTCGCAGCCGGCCCTTTCCATGCAGATCAAGGAACTGGAGCAGACGCTGGGGATCGATCTGGTCGAACGTTGCAGCGGCGAGGTCGTCCTCACGTCCAAAGGCGAAGAGATCGTGGAGCGCGCGACGAAGATCCTGATCGCCACGCGCGACCTTATGGATCTCGCCCGGCAAGGCACGCATGCGCTGAGCGGCGTGCTGCGGCTTGGCGTGATCCCGACGCTGAGCCCGTATCTGCTGCCGCGCATCCTCCCCCTGTTGCAAAAAAAGTATCCCAAACTGCGACTTGAGCTTCGCGAGACGCAGACGAAGCCGATGCTCGATGAACTAGCGCGCGGCAATCTTGATGCGGTGATGCTGGCGCTCCCTGCGGAAGCGGCCGATGTGGAAGCGCTCAATCTGTTCGAGGACAGCTTCCTTCTCGCCGTGCCGGCGGGAGATCCCTTGCAGAAACGCATGCAGATCTCCGTTGATGATTTCGATCCGCGGCGGCTGCTGCTGCTGGAAGAAGGCCATTGCCTGCGCGATCAGGCGCTCGCCTTTTGCGGGATGGCGCGGTCGGAGGCATCGACCACGCTTGGCGCCACGAGCCTCGCCACCGTGATGCAGATGGTGGCCAGCGGTTACGGCATCACGCTCGTGCCGGAAGTGGCGGCGGACGCTGAAGTGCGCGATGCGCGCGTGAAGCTGATCCAGTTCGTGAAGCCGCGGCCCAGCCGGATGATCGGTCTTGCCTGGCGGAAGACATCACCGCGCAAGGCGGATTTCCGGGCGCTTGGCGAGGTTGTGAAGGCGGTGTTCGCGCAGAAAACCGCACGGAAATGAAACGGGGCAGCCGCAAGGCCGCCCCGCATGACTCAATTTCTTGAGAGCTTACTCGGCGGCGCCGGCGGGTTCGCCTTCCGTCTTCTGCTTCGCTTCAAGGTCTTCGCCGGTCTGTTGATCGACGGCCTTCATCGAGAGCTTCACCTTGCCGCGATCGTCGAAGCCGAGAAGCTTCACCTTCACCTTGTCGCCTTCCTTGACGACGTCCGACGTCTTGTTCACGCGGCGCGGGGCAAGGTGCGAGATGTGGACGAGGCCGTCCTTCGGGCCGAAGAAGTTCACGAAGGCGCCGAAGTCCACGACCTTCACGACGGTGCCGTCGTAAATGGTGCCGACTTCCGGTTCCGACACAATGGTCTTGATCCAGTTCATCGCGGCCTTGATCGCCTCTCCGTTCGAGGAGGCGACCTTCACGGTGCCGTTGTCTTCCACGTTGATCTTGGCGCCGGTCTTTTCCACGATTTCGCGGATGACCTTGCCGCCAGTGCCGATCACTTCGCGGATTTTATCGACCGGGATCTGGATCACTTCGATGCGCGGAGCATGTTCGCCAAGCTCCGGACGAGCGGTGGTGAGCGCCTTGGCCATTTCGCCGAGGATGTGCAGACGGCCGTCCTTGGCCTGTGTCAGCGCCACCTTCATGATCTCTTCGGTGATGCCGGCGATCTTGATGTCCATCTGAAGCGCGGTGATGCCTGTGTCGGTGCCCGCGACCTTGAAGTCCATGTCACCGAGATGATCCTCGTCGCCGAGAATATCGGAGAGCACCGCGAACTTCTTGCCTTCCAGGATCAGGCCCATCGCGATGCCAGCAACCGGGCGGCGGAGCGGAACGCCCGCATCCATCAGCGCGAGAGAGGCGCCGCAGACCGTGGCCATCGAGCTTGAGCCGTTCGACTCCCAAATTTCCGACACGATACGCAGGGTGTACGGAAACTCGTGCGCAGCCGGCAGGATCGGATGGATTGATCGCCAGGCGAGTTTGCCGTGACCGATTTCGCGGCGGCCCGGAGCGCCGGTGCGGCCGGTCTCGCCGACGGAGAAGTGCGGGAAATTATAGTGCAGCAGGAACCGTTCCTTGTAGGTACCGGTAAGCGCGTCGATGAACTGCTCATCTTCGCCGGTGCCAAGCGTGGCTACGCACATCGCCTGCGTTTCGCCGCGGGTGAAGAGTGCGGAACCATGCGTACGCGGCAATACGCCGACTTCCGCGACGATCGGACGGACGGTCTTGCCGTCGCGGCCGTCGATGCGTTTGCCGGTGTCCAGGATCGAGTTGCGCACGACCCTGGCTTCGAGTTCCTTGAACACGCCCATCACACGCGTGATCGCCGGTGCATCCTTGTCATCTTCGGCCAGAGTGAAGGCTTCCTTCACCTTGACCTTGGCGGCATCAACCGCCTTGTGGCGCTGCTGCTTCTCGCGGATCGAATAGGCGGCGCGGAGGTCGGATTCAACCAGCGAAGCGATCTTCTTTTCGATTGCGCTGTTGTCGATGAGCTTCAGTTCGCGTGGTTCCTTCGCCGCCTTTTCCGCGAGGCGGATGATCATGTCGATCACCGGCTGGAAATGGCGGTGCCCGAACATCACCGAGCCGAGCATGACTTCTTCCGGAAGTTCCTTCGCTTCCGACTCGACCATCAGAACCGCATCGGCGGTGCCGGCGACCACGAGCTCGAGGCTCGATTCCTTCATCTCGTCGATCTGCGGATTCAGCACGTACTCATTGTTGATGAAGCCAACGCGAGCCGCGCCGATCGGGCCCTGGAACGGCGCACCGGAAAGCGTCAGCGCGGCCGAAGCCGCCACCATCGCAACGACGTCAGGATCGTTTTCGAGATCGTGCGAAAGCACATTGATGGTGATCTGCGTGTCGCAGCGCCAGCCGTCAGCGAACAGCGGACGGATCGGACGGTCGATGAGACGCGAGATCAGCGTGTCGCGTTCCGTCGGACCGCGTTCGCGCTTGAAGTAGCCGCCCGGGATGCGTCCCGCGGCGTAGAATTTTTCCTGGTAGTTGACGGTGAGCGGAAGGAAATCGATTCCGGGCTTCGGCTCTTTTGCCGCCACGACGGCGGCGAGAACGGTGGTGTCGCCGTAGGTGGCGAGCACGGCGCCGTCCGCCTGGCGCGCGGCGCGGCCGGTTTCGAGGACTAGCTTGCGGCCTCCCCAGTCGATTTCTTCACGATGAATGTTGAACATAGATTTTTTCCATGGCTTGCGGAGACGAAAAGCCATGGGCAAGACGGCAAGATGCTCGCCTCCGCGCGGTTGCGCGGCATGAGGTGAGCATCCAACGATCCTGCCATGGCTTTTGTCTTCCTTCGGTGATGCGGCGGCCCTGCCGCCGCGGGCCCGCACGGTGCGATCACCGCGCGGCGTGCGATTAGCGGCGAATGTCCAGCCGCTCGATCAGTTTCTGGTAACGGGTTTCGTCCCTCGACTTCAGATAGTCGAGAAGTCCACGGCGCATCGCGACCATTTTCAACAGTCCGCGGCGCGAGTGGTTATCCTTCACATGGTTCTTGAAGTGGCCGGTCAGGTTGTTGATCCGTTCGGTGAGGATCGCGACCTGTACTTCGGGCGAACCGGTGTCGCCCTTCTTGGTGGCATAGTCGTTTACAAGCGCCTGCTTGCGCTCAGCCGTAATCGACATCGGATGTTCCTTCTGTTCGGGTTTATGGGGACGGCAGTGGCCGGGATGTCGTCCAGCCTTGTCGCCAAGGTTGACCGCACAAGGCGATTCAACTGGCGGGAATATACCGATATTCGCGCTCCGTACCAGTACGGAAAAAGTGAGCAAAACCAGACACAAACGCTTATCGGGGCAAATTGAAGATGCGCTTCGGCTTGAGCGAGCCGTGTTCGACTTCGGCGAGCGCGATAAGCGCGCCCTGCGCGCTGACCGAAACAAGACCCTCGATGATGGGCGCGTCGCGGCCGCGCAGGAGAACCGGCTGGCCTTGCGTCAGCCTTTGGGCGTCGTTGCTACTGACGTTCAGCGCAGGCAGCGATCCAAACCCGGCCTCGACCGGAAGCAGCACAGGGGTGAGACCTGCTTCGCCTTCCTGCTCGGAGATTTTTTTCAGCGCATCGATCGAGATCGCGCGCTGCTCATCGAACAGCCCAACCATCGTCCGGCGCAGATTTGTCACATGCCCGAAGCAGCCGAGCCTGCGGCCCATGTCGCGCGCGAGTGCGCGCACATAGGTGCCTTTTCCGCATTCTACTTCAAAAACCGAATGTTCAGCCTCGGGCGAGCTGACAAGCCGCAGTGAGTGAACCTCGATCTCGCGCGAGGCAAGATCGACATCCTCGCCGGCGCGCGCCAGATCGTAAGCACGCTCGCCGTTGATCTTCAGCGCGGAAAATCGCGGCGGCGTCTGCTCGATCGCGCCGGTGAATTCCGGCAGCAGCGCAAGCACGGAATTCCGGTCGGGACGAAGATCGGAATTCTGCATGGACCGGCCTTCGGCGTCGTCGGTGTCGGTCTCGATGCCCCAGCGAACGGTGAAGCGATAGATCTTCCGTCCGTCCATCACGAACGGAACGGTCTTGGTCGCCTCGCCGAGCGCAATGGGGAGGACGCCGGAGGCAAGCGGATCGAGCGTGCCGGCGTGTCCGACTTTCTTCGCGCGGAAGATGCGCTTGATCGCCCCGACAGCGCCGGTGGACGTTTCGCCGACGGCCTTGTCGAGGATGATCCAGCCGTGCACATCCCGCCGCTCGATGCGTGTCTGCATCAGGAATTCCTGTTCTTGTCGCGGGCGGTGTCGCGCACGACTTCCGGCGAGCGTAACAGTTTTTCGATTCGTTCCGCCTCGTCGAATCGCTCGTCGATCAGAAAGCGGATGTCGGGCGCGAATTTCAGGTTCACGCGTTTGGCGATTTCGGTGCGCAGGTATTTGCGGTTGTTACCGAGCGCCTCGAGAACCGCCTCCTTGTCGCGCCCGCCAAGCGGCATCACATAGATGGTCGCAAGCCGCAGGTCGGGGCTCATGCGCACTTCGGGCACGGTGATCATGTTCTTCGCCAGCACCTTGTCGAAGTCAGCGCCGCGCGTCAGCACTTCGGATAGGGCATGGCGGATGAGTTCGCCCACGCGCAACTGGCGCTGGCCTGGGGTCGATGGATGTTCGCTGCGGTGTTTTTTCATGGCATCACGCCGTTCCGGGATTGAACCGGAAGCGGCGTTCCAGTTGCGGTCAGCTCAAAGCGTGCGCTTGATGCTCTCAACGCGGTAGCATTCGATCAGGTCGCCCTTGCGGATGTCATCGTAGGATTCAAACGACATGCCGCATTCCTGACCGGCGAGTACTTCGCGGGCATCGTCCTTGAAGCGCTTGAGCGTGGAGAGCTTGCCTTCGTGAATGACGATGTCGTCGCGCACGAGGCGGACATTGGCGCCGCGCTCGACCTTGCCTTCGGTCACGCGGCAGCCGGCGACCTTGCCGATCTTGGAGACGTCGAACACTTCGAGGATTTCGGCCTTGCCGAGTGCCGTTTCGCGCAGCATCGGCGCGAGCAGGCCTGACATCGCACCTTTCACATCGTCTACGAGGTTGTAGATGATGTTGTAGTAGCGGATTTCGTTGCCCGAACGCTCGGCCTTCTCGCGCGCTTCCTTGTGGGCGCGCACGTTGAAGCCGATGATCGCGGCACCCGAGGTTTCGGCGAGCGTCACGTCGGATTCGGTGATCGCACCGACGCCCGCATGCAGCACGCGCGCCATCACTTCCTCAGTGCCCAGTTTTTCAAGCGCGCTGACAATCGCCTCGACCGAGCCCTGCACGTCGCCCTTGATGAGGAGCGGGAATTCCTTGCGGCCGGTGGTCTTGAGCTGGCTCATCATCTGTTCGAGCGAGCCGCCGGTCTTCATGCCTGCCGACGCTTTTTCGCGGCGTTCGCGCTGGCGATAGTCGGTGATCTCGCGGGCACGGGCTTCGTTTTCGACGACCGCCAGACGGTCGCCCGCCTCCGGTGTGCCGGCAAAACCGAGGACTTCGACCGGCAATGAAGGACCGGCCGTTTCGATCTGCTTGCCCTGGTCGCTGACGAGCGCGCGCACGCGCCCCCATTCCGCACCGGCGACAACGATGTCACCGACGCGCAGCGTGCCGCGTTGTACGAGCACGGTTGCGACCGGGCCGCGGCCGCGGTCGAGTTTCGCTTCGATCACCGTGCCTTCGGCAGGACGATCCGGATTGGCGCGCAGGTCCAGAATTTCGGCCTGCAGGCTGATCACTTCCAGCAGCTTGTCGAGATTGATCTTCTTGGTGGCCGACACTTCCACTTCGAGTGTGTCGCCGCCCAGCGATTCCACCTGCACCTCGTGCTGGAGGAGTTCGGTGCGGACACGTTCCGGCTTGGCGTCGGACTTGTCGATCTTGTTGATCGCAACGATCATCGGCACCTTGCCGGCGCGCGCGTGATTGATCGCTTCGATGGTTTGCGGCTTCACGCCGTCGTCGGCCGCGACCACAAGAATGACGAGATCGGTGACCTTGGCGCCGCGCGCACGCATGGCGGTGAATGCCGCGTGGCCCGGGGTATCGATGAAGGTGACTTTGGCGCCCGACTTGTTGGTCACCTGATAGGCGCCGATATGCTGCGTGATGCCGCCGGCTTCGCCCGACACAACATCCGTCTGCCGGATGGAATCGAGCAGCGAAGTCTTGCCGTGGTCGACATGACCCATGATGGTCACGACCGGGGGACGCGGCTGCATGTGAGCCGTATCGTCGGCGGTATCGAACAGGCCTTCGACCACGTCCGCTTCGGAAACGCGCTTGACGGTGTGGCCCATTTCCTCGGCGACCAGTTGCGCCGTGTCGGCGTCGATCACGTCGGTGATCTTCAGCATCTGGCCCTGCTGCATCAGCAGCCGGATCACGTCGACGCCGCGCTCGGCCATGCGGTTGGCCAGTTCCTGGATCGTGATGGATTCCGGGAGCACGACTTCACGAATGATCTTTTCCTTCGGCTCGTCCGAAGGACGATGACCCGTCATGCGCTGCGTGCGCCGGCGGAACGCGGCGATCGAGCGCTGACGCTCGTCGCCTTCCGTGAATGCGGTGACGACGGTGAGACGGCCACGGCGGCGTTCTTCGCCTCCCGTACGCGTTGGCTTGGGCGGCGGAGCCGCCTTGCTGCCGCGGTGTTTGGAGCGCGGCCCGTCTTCGTCCTCTTCCAGGGTCAGCGGCCCGCGAACGACGGGCACTTTGGTCGGATCTTCGCCGAAACGCTTGCGCGCTTCCTGCTCCGCCTTGCGCTTCTTCTCTTCCTCGAAGGCGCGGCGGGATTCTTCCTCATGCTTGCGCTTTTCAGCGGCGTCGCGTTCGGCGCGATCGACCGCGTCGCGGCTGGCGCGGCGCTTTGCATCTTCTTCCGCATGGCGTCGATCTTCGGCTTCGCGTTCGCGTGCGTCGCCGAGCGCCTTCATACGGTTGATGCGCTCTTCCTCGGTCAGCGTGCGCAGCACGACGCCGGAAGGTTTTGCATCGGCGGATGGTGCAGGACGGGCTACGGTCTGTTTCGCGGTTTCTACAGGAGCGGCAGACGCTGGACGCGGCGCGGGTTTCTGGATTTCCGGCGCGGGCTCCTTCGCCTCGGTCGCAGGACCGACGACGCGGCGCTTGACCGTCTCGACGACCACTTCCTTGGAGCGGCCGTGGCTGAAGCTCTGGCGCACGGTACCCTTGCCCGCTGTCCGCTTGATCGTGAGCGTCTTCGGCGCCACGCGCAGGGTCTTTTCGCCAGTGTCTTTCGTGTCGGCCATTCCAGTTCCTGTCAGTTCTGTCCGGCGCCCGGTTCCGGCGCCAATTGCTCGCCGCCCGGACCACCGTTCCGCCAGTGATCAAGTCGCAGACAGCGCGAAAGAAAAGCCGTGCTGACGGGGTGCGCGAGCAGGGCTGCATGTACCACATTTGACCGCCCGAGCGCCAAGTCCAATTGCTCGCCTGCAAATGGGGAAAGGCTGGCCGGACGTGGTTTTCCGGCGGCTTCGGTGCGTCCGGCGGCCTGTTGCAGCTTCCGGACGCCATCCGTTGCGGCATCGCTGGCATGAAGGAGCAGGGCGATTTTCTGTTCCATCAGCGCCTTCTCGATCTTGGAGAAGCCTGTGACGACGGCTCCGGCCTTGTTCGCTATCGAAAGCGAAGCCAGTGCTGCCTTCTCAAGTAGGTTTTCCACTTCGCTGGACAAGTCCGGACGGGGGGAAACCTTTCCCCGGAAGGCGCGCGTGAGCGCTTTTTCCGCGATCGCTTTCTCAAGTGCCGCTTTCGTCGCGGTGATCCACGCACCTCGGCCCGGCAGCTTCCGCTCCAGATCGGCCACGACCCGCCCGTCAGGGCCGCCGACTAGACGAATCATCCGGTCCACCGGTTTCACTTCTCGCGTCGCCAGACAAAGCCGCTCGACCTCGCCGCGCGAGGCGGCAAGACCGTTATCGGTTTCGTCAGGTTCCACGGCGGCCAGCATCGATCAGCCTTCGGCTTTCTCTTCGGCTTCTTCCGCCGGCGGCGCTTCGGGCGGTGTCAGGGCCGCTGCATCGACCCAGCCCGCCTTCACGCGCGCCTGCATCACCATCGTTTCCGCTTGATCGCGTTCAAGGCCGAAGCCATCGAGTATGCCGGGCTGGCGAACATTTTCGCCATCCTTGCGCTCGACCCAGCCCACGAGATCGTCGGTCGCGCAGCCGGCAAGATCTTCCACGGTCTTGATGCCGTTCTCGCCGAAGGTGACGAGCATCTTGCTGGTTACACCCGGTACTTCGCGCAGTTCGTCAGCAACGCCGAGCTCCTTTCGCTTGGCATCGATTTCGCCTTCGATCTTAGCAAGATATTCCTGGGCGCGGGTCTGCAACTCGGCGGCGGTTTCCTCGTCGAACCCCTCGATGCCGGCGAGTTCCTGCACCGGCACGAACGCAAGTTCTTCGATGGAGCCGAAGCCTTCGGAACTCAACAATTGGCCAACCATCTCGTCCACGTCGAGCGCTTCCATGAAGGTATTGGTGCGTTCCGCGAATTCCTTCTGGCGGCGTTCGCTTTCCTCGGCTTCGGTGAGAATGTCGATGTCCCAGCCGGTGAGCTGCGAGGCGAGGCGGACATTCTGGCCACGGCGGCCGATGGCGAGCGAAAGCTGCGCATCGGGAACGACGACCTCGATGCGCTCGCGCGTTTCATCGAGCACGACCTTGACGACTTCCGCCGGCGCCAGCGCGTTCACGACGAAAGTCGCGATATTTTCCGACCAGAGGATGATGTCGATTTTTTCGCCGGCAAGCTCGTTCACCACCGCCTGCACGCGCGAACCGCGCATGCCGACGCAGGCGCCGACCGGATCGACCGACGAATCGCGGGAGATCACGGCGATCTTGGCGCGCGATCCCGGATCGCGGGCGACCGCGCGGATTTCGACGATGCTGTCGTAGATTTCCGGCACTTCCTGCGCGAACAGCTTGGCCATGAATTGCGGATGCGTCCGCGACAGGAAAATTTGCGGGCCGCGCGGCTCGCGGCGCACGTCGTAGACATAGGCGCGCACCCGGTCGCCGTTGCGGAAGATTTCGCGCGGCAAGAGTTCGTCGCGCCGCACGATCGCTTCGCCGCGGCCGAGATCGACGACAACGTTGCCATATTCGACGCGCTTCACGACGCCGCTGACGATCTCGCCGATACGGTCCTTATATTCCTGGTACTGCCGGTCGCGCTCGGCATCGCGCACCTTCTGCACGATCACCTGTTTCGCCGACTGGGCGGCGATGCGGCCGTATTCGAGCGGCGGCAGCGATTCAGCGATGTAGTCGCCCGGCTGCGCGGCGGGGTTTTTGCGGCGGGCCTCTTCGAGGCTGATCTGCGTGGCTTCATTCTCGATCTGGTCCGCGACCAGCAGGAGACGCGAAAGCCGCAACTCGCCGGTTTTCGGATTGATCTCGGCCCGCACTTCCGTCTCGCTGCCATAGCGAGAGCGTGCGGCCTTCTGGATCGCGTCTTCCATCGCGGCGATCACGATGCCCTTGTCGATCGACTTCTCGCGCGCCACGGCTTCGGCGATCTGAAGCAGTTCGAGCCGGTTTGCGCTGACGGCTGCCATCTGGCGTCTCCTCGTGCTGTCTAAACGTTCGAGCGGCTTGCTGCCGCGGGATGGGGTGAATTGGAATTCTGGTTTTCCTGCGCGGGCTTTGCGCCGCGCGCGGCGTCTTTTCCGCGCTTCAGGGATTGGGCGACCAGCGCATCGGTGAGCACGAGTTTTGCTTCGCTCATGTCGCGGATCGGCGCCTTGATCTCCACCGGTCCGCCTTCGGCATCCACGCGAATTTTTGCGTAATCGCCTTCGGCACCGAGGAGGACGCCGCGAAAGCGTTTTCGCCTTTCGACCGGCACATCCATCTCGATCTTGATCTCATGGCCGGCATTTCGTTCGAAATCGGAGCGCCGCACGAGCGGCCGGTCGATGCCGGGCGAGGAAAGCTCAAGCCGGTATCCGGTCTGGATCGGGTCCTCGACGTCGAGCGTGGGTGAAAGCACACGGGATGCCGTCTCGCAGTCCTCGATCAGAAAGGTGCCGTCCGGGCGCTCGGCCATGATCTGCACCGTGCAGCCGTCGCGGCCTGAAACCTTCACGCGCACAAGCCGGTAGCCGAGCCCGATCAGCACTGGCTCGATGATCGCCGCGACGCGCGCGGAGATGCCCTTCTCGCCGATGAGGCGGGGCTCTTCGAGTTGTTCGTTCGTTGTTTCGTGCTCGTTCATTGTTTGTGTGCGGCGCAAGTAACAAAAAAGAGCGGGTCCCGGCCGGGGCCCACTCTCCCAATATCCGATCACCAGATCGCTATGAGATGATGTTGTTGCCGGGAATATAGCGCCGAATGACGGGGGCGCAAGGGCCACCAAGGCACGTCGTTAAGGCCAATTTCCTAGCTTCTAACCCATTCTTCAGGATTGTCGGATAGCCTGAACGGACCTTTTTCAGGCTTCTTTGGTTCAATTTTTTCAGGATTGCCAGTGGCCGGCCGCGACTCCCTGATCGCCGAACTTGAACACGCGATCCAGTGCGGCTCCACCGACCAATGCGCGCAGACCATCCGCCGCGTGACGGAACTCTTTACCGACCGCTCGCCGCAACTGAACGAACAACACATCGAACTGTTTGACGAGGTAATCCTGCGTCTCGCGGATGAGATCGAGGTCAAGGCGCGCGCGGAGCTGGCCAGGCGTCTGGCCTTGGTCGAGAATGCTCCGGCAAAAACAATCGGCCGTCTCGCGCTGGATGACGAAATCTCGGTCGCGGGACCCGTGCTTGTCCGCTCCGGCCGTCTCAGCGAAGAGCAACTTCTCGAGATCGTGCGGACGAAAAGCCAAGCACATCTCCTTGCCGTCTCAAACCGTGCGCAGGTTACGGAGGTAGTGACGGATATTCTTGTCGATCGCGGCGACAGCTCGGTGCTTTTCAACGTCGCGTCGAATGCCGGTGCGAACTTTTCCGAAAGCGGCTTTGCGGCACTCGTCGAGAAGGCGGGCACGGACGATGCGCTTGCCAACCGCGTGGGCGAACGGCCGGATATCCCGCGCCCGCTGTTCCGCATGCTCGTGCTGCAGGCGAGCGACATGGTGCAACGCCGCCTCATTTCGATTGCGGCACCCGACATGCGCGGCGAGATCCAGAAAATCCTCACCAAGGTTTCTCACGAGATCAATCCCGACGCTCCAGCCCCGCATAATTTCGTCGCGGCACAGCGCATGATGCGGATGCTGTCCGACGCGGGCCAGCTCAACGAAGATCATCTGCATGGCCTTGCGAAGTCGCGGCGCTATGAGGAAACCGTCGCGGCACTCTCCCTGCTGAGCAGCGTTCCGCTCGACACGGTGGACTGGCTGATGAACGGCGACCGGATCGAGCCGTTTCTGATCCTGTTCAAGGCGCTTGGCTTCGAATGGATGACCGTCCGCGTTGTGCTGATGATCCGGCCAAGCGGACGAAAACTATCCGCGAAGGAAGTCGAGGAAGTATGCAGCGACTTCAACCGGCTGTCCTATTCCACCGCGCGGCGCGTGATCCGGCATTGGCAGGGCCGCGAAGGAATGAAGACGGCGAGCTAGAGCCGCCGGAATGTGAGATAGACCGGAATACGCCCCTCGCGCTTTGCTTTTGTTTCATAGCGTGTGCCTGGAAAAGCCCGCCACGGAAGCCGCCAGTCGTCGGCCTTCGCGGCGCTCCATTCAAAATCCTTTGAACGGGCAAAATGGACAAGCGTCCATTCGACATAGCTTTCGATGTCGGAGGCGAAACGGAAACTTCCTCCGGGTTTCAGGATTCGGGCGAACTGGCGCACGCGCTCATCTGAAACAAATCGGCGCTTCCAGTGCCGCCGCTTCGGCCATGGATCGGGATAGAGGAGATCCACGCGCATGAGCGATTGGTCCGGCAGCCAGTCCAGGAGTTCGATTGCATCGCCGAAGTACAACCGAATATTCGCAAGCCCGGCTGAAGAGATGGCGGAGAGGGCGCTCGCCATTCCGTTCACGAACGCTTCTGCCCCGATCAGCCCGGTTTCCGGCCGCGATCTTGCTTCGTGCACGAGATGCTCCCCGCCGCCAAAGCCGATCTCAAGCGCCACGTTCGTCGCGACTTGAGGAAACAGCTTTTCAAGCCGGTCAGGCGGGGGAGTTGCGAGATCGAGTGCCAGCGAGGGAAGCGTGTGCTCGATCAGTTCCGCGCGTTGCGGGCGAAGTTTGTGCCCCTTGCGCCGCCCGAAGAAGGCCCGGCGTTTCGTGGGAGACATGCTTTCCGATTGCATTCGTGCCTCGCGTCGGTTCGCGCGAGGATAGCAAAATCCAGGTGGCGAAGGTGGTTACTTCTTGGACTCTTTGGTCTCTTCGCTGACCATCGCTTCGACAAGGTCCACGATCCGGCGGCGGACCTTGGGATCGCGCACTTTCATGAAAGCCTTGGTGAGCGCGAGGCCGTCAGAGGTAGCCAGAAAATCAGAAACATAGGCGGGGTTCGCGCTGTCGGAAAAACCACTGGCGGAGCCATCCGGAACCGGCGCGCCCTCGAAGAAAAAAGAAACCGGAACGCCTACTACGATCGCGATCTGCTGCAGGCGGCTCGCACCGACGCGGTTGGTTCCCTTCTCATATTTTTGAATTTGCTGAAATGTAATCCCGAGCTTTTCGCCAAGTTTCTCCTGGCTCATGCTGATCATCATGCGGCGCATGCGAATGCGGCTGCCGACATGGCGATCGATCGGATTTGGCGATTTCTTCGTCATCATGCTTTCGCTAATATATCACAAAATTACTTACTCGAATCGCATTGGTTCAGAAAGCAATTGTGTTTGGCATTGCTGCGACGAGTGCGCACAGCATGTTCGGAATATGAACTAAGCCTTTGGCCGCTTAAGTTTTTGCAGCCGCGAGCGCCCCAAAAACAGAGTAAATATTGTTATCGTGAGCATTACCGGGAGGTCACCGGTGCGCGCGTAAATCGTCGGCGCAATCGATTGTGGCAGGGGGGCATCAAGCACGCCTGCGCTGCCCAACGGCATTGACGCGACGATTCGTCCAAACGAGTCGACAACCGCGGAAATTCCATTGTTCGCGGATCGAACCAGCGGCAATCCCTGTTCGATCGTTCGCAGCCTTGCCTGTGCGAAATGCTGATGCGGTCCCGGCGTAATTCCAAACCAGGCATCGTTTGTCAGATTCAAAAGCCATGAGGGCCGGCGGCCTTCCGGCAATACCTGTCCCGGAAAAATAATCTCGTAACAGATCAGCGGTGCTGCCAGCGGAAGCCGTGGAATGGAAAGTGCGCGGCGAGCGCTGCCCGGCGTGAAACCGCCGCGAACGCGGGTGAGCTGCTGGAAGCCGAGACTTTCGAGAAAATTCTGAAACGGCAAATATTCGCCGAACGGAACGAGATGAACCTTGTCGTAGGTCGCAAGGATCGCGCCGTCGTCGCCGATAACACGAATGCTGTTGAAAACTCGCTGCGATCCCTGCCGCTGTTCGCCGCGCGCGGCACCTGTGATGAGCACGACACCGGGCGGCAGGAGATCGGCGATTTGGGCAAGTGCATCCGATTCCCGCTCCAGCAAAAACGGAAACGCCGATTCCGGCCAGATCAAATGCGTGACATCGCGCACTCCTTGGCTCTCGGGCCGCGTCGCGCGGTCACTCAGCGAAGTATAAAGGTCCATCACCTTTTTCTTCACGGCGTAATTGAATTTATCGTCTTGCGGCAGGTTCGGCTGCATCAGCCGCAGCCGCACACCCTCAACCTGGCGCGTCTCGGCATTCGACAGCCGGTAGGAACCGGCGGCCGCAAGAAGCGCTAGTGAAAGTGCAGCGAGCGCGGGCCACAAAAGCGGATGCCGCGACTTTTCGCGCGGATCGGCAAGCAGCGCAGGCGTTGCAAGCGTGAGCAACGCGATGAAGCTCAGGCCCCAGAGCCCGACATAGGCGGCGCTTTGCGCGATCGGCAGCACGGAGGCGAGCGCGTATCCGTACGCATTCCATGGAAAGCCCGTGAGGATGTGCCCGCGCAGCCATTCAGCGATGAGCAGGCCGGCCGCGAATGCGAGGATGCGCAACGCGCCCTGCGTCCAGAGCAGGCGCGCGAACAGCGTCCCGATGCCGGTGAAGATCGCAAGACCCGCTGGAAGGCCCGCGACCGCGAAAGGCAACAACCAGGCGAACTGGTCGGCCTCCACCAGCAGCGCGTTGCCAATCCAGAAAAGTCCCGCAATGAAATAACCGAAGCCAAACCACCAGCCTGCGGCGAATGCGGCGCGCAGTCCGCTTCGACCGCCACCGCTACCGTCGATCAGCCAGACCAGGACGGGAAAGGTGAGTGCGAGCATGATCCAGAGATCGAACGGCGCCATCGCCAGCGCGGAGGCAGCACCCGCCCCGAACGCAATCAGCCGCCGCCGCCAGCCCGACGCCAGTACGACTGCACGAGCGAGTGCTGCTAGCTTCGCGTTCATGCCGCTCTTTTTTATTTAGTGGGACGAATCGTCGGCCGCTTTGACCGCGCGCACCATAGAATCGCGCTGGCCGGGAGCCAAGGCTGGCGCGGGCGTGCTTTCCTTCTTGCCCTGCTGCATACCGGGCCGTTCGGGTGCCCGGCGATAAATCCGCAGCCGCTTGGCCTTTCGCGGATCGGCGTCGAGCACTTCTATCTCGAATTCGCCCGGGCCGGGAATGATCTCGCCGCGTACTGGGAGCCGTCCGGCGAGCAACACCAGCAGGCCGCCGAGCGTGTCCACTTCCTCCGCGGCCTCGATAGCGGCGAACTCCGCGCCGATCTTCTCGCTCGCCTCGTCGAGACTTGCGCGCGCATCCGCGACGAAACTCCCGTCCGCTTGCGGGACGATTTGCGCGGGCTCCGTGTCGTCGTGTTCGTCCTCAATATCGCCGACGATCTGCTCGACGATGTCTTCCATGGAAACGAGGCCGTCGGTGCCGCCGTATTCGTCGATGACGAGCGCCAGATGCACACGTGTGGCCTGCATTTTTACCAGCAGATCAATCGCCGGCATCGATGGTGGCGCAAACAGGATGCGCCGCACGAGTTGTGTCGTCGAGAGCGGAACCGCAAGATCGACATTGCGCGGGTCAAGACCGGCAGGCAGCGAAGTCCCGGCGCGCTCTGCATTTTCATGATCGACAAGGGCGCGCGTGGTTAAATACGCGACGACGTCGCGAATATGAACGAGGCCCGTAGGGTCATCCAGCGTATCGTCATACACGACAAGCCGTGAATGGGCGGCGCTTGCGAATACGCTCAACAGCTCGCCGATCTTGATACCTTGATGCACCGCCACGATGTCGGCGCGCGGCACCATGATGTCACCGATGCGCTGTTCTTCGAGCGCCAGGATATTCTGCAACATCGTGCGCTCGACCGGCGTGAATTCAGTCTCGCTGACTTTCTTTTCGGCGAGCACTTCCTCAAGGTCGGTGCGGATGGAAGCGGTCCGCAGGCCAAGCAGCGATTTCAGTCGGTCGAACCAGCGGATAAGTCCGCGCGGCGCGTCGTTCTGTCCGGGCTTCGAGATTTCGGCTTCGCTTTTGCTCATTTTGATTCCGCCAGCCTCTGATCGCCCGCGGCATAAGGGTCGGGAATTCCGAGCCTTGCCAGGATTTTTTGCTCACGGGCTTCCATCGCCTGGGCTTCCGCGGCGTCCTGATGGTCGAGCCCGAAGAGATGCAATGCTGCATGAACGGTGAGGTGTGTAACGTGATGCAGCGGCTTTTTCATTTCATCAGCGGCCTCGCGGATTATTGTTTCATAAGCGAGCGCGATGTCGCCGAGAAATCCGTCGGCCTGCAGTGGGGTTTGCGCCGCCGGAAACGAGAGCACGTTGGTCGGCTTGTCGGCGCTGCGCCAGTTTTTGTTGAGTGCGCGCATTTGCTCGTCACCAGTCAGCAGCACGCTGAACCCGGCATTGGAAAATCCGAATTCATCGCTGGCAGTTTGCAGCGAATTTAGGATCGCATCGTTAAGTCCGGAAATCGTCTCCCAGCCAGCGGCGTCTGCCGCTACTTCCACTTTGACCGGCATCAGCGCGGCTCGCGCTTTTTCGTAGCATCCGCGCTGTCATAGGCGGAAACGATGCGCGAAACGAGTTCGTGGCGCACCACGTCCGCCGCCGAGAATGCGCAGTGCGCGACATCTTCGAGTCCGGAGAGCAGGTTCACCGCTTCCACGAGGCCCGACGCCTGCCCGTTGGGAAGATCGATCTGGCTCGGATCGCCGGTAACGATCATGCGCGAATGCTCGCCAAGCCGGGTGAGAAACATCTTCATCTGTATCGGCGTGGCGTTTTGCGCTTCGTCCAGAATCACGGCCGCGTTTGCAAGCGTGCGGCCACGCATGAAAGCAAGCGGCGCGATTTCGATTTCGCCCGATTGCATCACGCGCTCCACCATGCCGCGATCCATCAGGTCGTTCAGCGCGTCGTAGATCGGGCGCAGATATGGATCGACTTTCTCGCGCATGTCGCCGGGGAGAAATCCGAGCCGTTCGCCGGCTTCCACGGCGGGACGGGAAAGAATGATGCGGTCAACTTCGCGCCGTTCCAGCAGCAGCACGGCATAGGCAACCGCGAGCCAGGTCTTGCCGGTGCCGGCGGGCCCGGTCGCAAGGACGAGCGTGTTCTTGGAAAGCGCGCGCAGGTAAGCGTCCTGTCCCGCCGTTCGCGCGCGGACGAGACGCTTCCTGAGCCGGAACTGCTCGAAGCCAGTGCGTTCGCCGGCTTCCGCTTCGGCTTTCGTGGGCCTGGAAAGCGATTGCCGGATCGCGCCTTCTACATCGCCAGACGTCAAGTCGTGCCCGTCGCGTAGCTGCTGATAGAGCGACTCCAGCGTGAGGCGTGCCTGTTCGCAGGCCTCGCGCGGTCCCTCGATCGTAACGTGATTGCCGCGCTGGTCGGCGGCGACACCAAGCCTGCGCTCGATGAGTGCGAGGTTTTCACTGTGACGGCCGAACAGCCGCATCGCGAGCTGGTTGTCGTCGAAGGCCACAACGATTTGCGCGGCGGTCTCCACGTCCTGTTTCCACGGTTTCATGTGGCTGATGTCCGAGCCTGATCCGCGCAACTAGGTCCCTCCGATCGTAACCGTATCGGCCATGCCCATTTTAGCGGGCAAATGTGAAATGCCCACTTCAGCGGGCGAATGCGAAATCATTTCTCCGGCGATCCTGTGTTCGCCGATTTCGGTGATTCTAGCGTGCACGATCTTTCCGATCATCGAGGCATCGGCCTTCACCTGGACCGGCTGGTAATATGGGGATCGTCCGACGATCTCGCCATCCAGCCGCCCGCGCTTTTCGAGGAGCAGCTCCGTTTCCCGGCCAATGCAGGCGAGGTTGAAGGACTTTTGCTGTTGGTCGAGTAGCACTTGCAGCCGCGCCAGCCGCTCGATTTTCAACCCTTCATCGACTTGCGGCATGTCGGCTGCGGGCGTGCCGGGCCGCGGGCTGAATTTGAAGCAATAGGCAAGGCCGAAGCTGACGCGCTTCACGAGATCGAGCGTGTCCTCGAAGTCACGGTCGCTTTCGCCAGGAAAGCCGACGATGAAATCCGACGACATGGCAATGTCGGGACGTGCGGCGCGGATGCGCTCAACCAGCGAGAAATAATCGTCGTGCGTGTGATTGCGGTTCATTGCCGCCAAAATCCTGTCCGATCCTGCCTGTACCGGCAGATGCAGGAACGGCATCAGCTTGCGATTGTCGCGGTGGGCAGCGATCAGGTCGTCGCGCATGTCGCGCGGGTGACTCGTCGTGTAGCGGAACCGCTCCAGCCCGCTGATTCCAGCGAGCTTCTCTAGCAAGTCCGCGAGCGACCAGGTCTGCCCGTTTAGTCCCTCGCCGTGATAGGCGTTGACGTTCTGGCCGAGCAGCGTGATCTCGCGCACGCCGGCATCGGCCAGACGTTCCGCTTCGAGAATTATTTTTTTTGCGGGGCGCGAGACTTCCGATCCTCGCGTATAAGGCACGACGCAGAAGGTGCAGAACTTGTCGCAACCTTCCTGCACGGTAAGAAACGCGCTGTAGCCGCGTGCGGTCGTGGCGGTCTTCGACGCCGGCGCCATGAAATCGAATTTGTCATCGAGCGGAAATTCCGTCTCGACCGGCTTCTCTCCCTTGTTCACGCGGGCGAGGAGGTCCGGCAATTTGTGGATGCTCTGCGGGCCGACGACCAAATCGACGACGGGTGCGCGCCGCAAAATTTCCTGGCCTTCCGCCTGCGCCACGCAGCCCGCGACGGTGACGACCATGCGGCGGCCGTCTTTCACGGCCTGCTCTTTCATGAGGCGAAGGCGGCCGAGTTCCGAGTAAACTTTCTCCGCGGCCTTCTCCCGGATATGACAGGTGTTCAGAATAACGAGATCGGCGTCGGCAGGATTTTCCGTGACCGAGTAACCGTCGCGCGCCATCGCATCCGTCATGCGCTGGGAGTCATAAACGTTCATCTGGCAACCGAACGATTTGATGTAGAGCTTGCGGGTTCCGCTCATCACGCTTTCAGCGCCGCGTATTGCGCCGCTTGTACCGAATCCATTGGTCCAGTTGCTCACCCGCTGTCCTGCTGGAAGACAAATTAGCGGGTTTTTGCGGGCATGGAAACCGGTGGAAAAAGGCTCGGTTCCCGGCTTGCGAGTGCGTCTGCCGTCATGCGGCGAACCGCATCTTCCGCGGAGCGCGCGAGCAGTTTTCGGTCGATTGTGCTGTCAATGGACCGGGCCGGGCCAAAGGTTACGACGACATCGACGACGCCTTCGCGGATCAAGCGTTTCAGATGCGCGATCATGTCCATGTCGCCGTACCAGGCGGCGAGCGTACGGAATTGCCTGCCCATCGGCACGCCCTGGTAGCGGATGTAGGCCACAGAAATCGGCTGCACGAACGCATTTCCGTTCTCATCCAGCGCCGTGCGGATTGCCCCGATCAGCGCGGAGCGAAACGGAAGAATGCGGTTGCCATCGTTCGAGGTGCCTTCGCCGAAGAGGACGACCGGGTCGCCATCCGAAAGATGTTTTGCGATCCGTTTGTTCACTTCCCCGGTCGCATGACGTTTCGTCCGGTCCACGAAAATCGAACGCTGCAGTTTTGCGAGCATACCGAAGACAGGCCAGTCCGCGATTTCCGCCTTCGCGATAAAGATCAGCGGAATGAGGGAGCCAAGCACCGAGATATCGAGATAGGACGAATGATTGGAGATGATCAGGAGCGGCCGGTGCTTCGCCTGCACGCCGCGCACGATTACCCGCACGCCGATGAGACGCAGCACCGTGCGATGAAACACGCACGGCAGCGATTTACGGAAGGGGAGCCGCAGCTTCAACGCGATCCACTGAACGGGAATGGCAACGACCGCAAAGGCGGCGATCCCGGTCAGGACAAATGCCGTTCGCAGCATGCAGTCTCAAGTTTTCTTGTCATCGAGAGGCACCGCGTAAAGTTCGAGCCGGTGATTGACGAGCTTGTAGCCAAGCTTCCGGGCAACGGTCTCCTGCAAACGTTCGATTTCTTCGGAGCGAAATTCGGTGACTTCGCCGGTTCGCAGGTTGATCAGATGGTCGTGATGTTTTTCCGGAACCTGTTCATAGCGCGAGCGGCCTTCTCGGAAATCGTGACGCTCGATGATGCCTGCGTCTTCCAAGAGGCGCACGGTCCGGTAAACGGTGGAAATCGAAATTTCCTCATCGATTTTAACCGCGCGGCGATAGAGTTCCTCGACATCGGGATGGTCCTGCGCCTCGCCCAGCACGCGCGCGATGATACGGCGCTGCTCGGTCATGCGCATGCCCTTTGATATGCACGCCGCTTCGATCGCTGAGGGTTTATCTCCGGCCATTCCGATTCCGCTGTTAGGAACGCGCAATTTAGGGTCGATGGCCCGCCGCGTCCACCACTCGCTCAGGCGAGATCGCGCCGCATCGTAAGCGCAGCGGCATTTCCTTCCGGGCGGCGGTAATAGCCGTCGCGCCGCCCGATTTCCTGAAATCCGGCACTCGCGTAAAGCCGCCGCGCCGCGGCGTTTTGTTCATCGACTTCCAGAAACAGCTTGCGCACTCCGAGTGCGGCGAGCCTGCCAAGGTGCTTGGCCAGGAGCTTCTCCGCGATTTTCCTGCCGCGCATATTGGGGGCGACCGCGATCGCAAGAATTTCGGCTTCGTCGTTAACTACGTGCGACAGGATAAAGGCAACCACCGGACCTGAGCCGCCGTTCAGCCGCGAGACATGGCCGAGTGTCGCCCGATCCGAAAGCAGCCGTTCGACCTCGTTTTCGCCCCAGCCATGCAGGAATGAAAGACAATGCACGGATGAAATGGCGGCAGCGTCGGATGCCCTTGCAGGCAACACCGCAGACTCCGATCTGCCGAGGAACCTGTCCATGAGCGCGATCATTGGCGCGGCAACCGGTGTGCGGTCTGGGGATGTACGTCGGCCGCTTTCAGATAAAGCGGACGCGGCTTGGCCGTCTCGGGGTTAGCGATTGCGCCAATACGAGCGACCCAGACAATGTCTGGGGCCGGCCTTGAATCGACGAGGACGGGAGCGGCGACATCCTGCGAAGGCCAGCGGCTGGCGAGCAGGTTCGCTCCCGACCCAACGATCTTCACCGGCCCGACGGCGGCGAGCCTGATCGCCTCGCTCAGGCTCGCGACGCGCGCCGATACGAGCATGCGGCCACCTACACCGATCATCTGGAAATAAATATTCCCATGCAGCGCATCGATTGCGGCGATCACAGGTGTTGTGTCGCCGTCCGTGATGTAGGGAGCGCAGAACGCGGCGAGCGTGGAAACGCCGACTACCGGTTTGTTGCAGGCAAGGCCGAAGCCGCGGGCTGCGGAAATGCCAACGCGCAGGCCCGTGAAGCTGCCGGGCCCGACGGTCGTAACAATTTTGCCAAGTGAATCGAAGGTGGTCTCTGATTCCCGCATCGTCTGTTCGATCATCGGCAACAGCGCCTCGGCATGGCCGCGTGCAAGCGGTAAAGAGTGCACGATAATCGGCTGATCCTGCTTTCGGTCGAACACGGCGACCGAACAGGCACCGAGCGCCGTATCGACGGCAAGCAGACGATGAAAGCCGGGCGAGGTTGCGGGAGCGGTTTCTCGGGCTGGTTCGGCGGACGGAACAGTCCCATCAGCAGATAGCGTTTCGCCGTCCGGCTTTGTCGCATCGGACGGCGTTGGCTCGTTTGGGTCAATATCGGTTTCGGACGACGACAATGATTCCTGCCCGGCCCGTGTCCCTGAACAAAAAATCAGACCGGGCGAACTTCGACGACGTCTGGAACGAAATGGCGCAACAGGTTCTCGATCCCGTTCTTCAACGTCGCGGTTGAGGACGGACAGCCCGCGCATGAACCCTTCATGTTCAAATACACAATGCCGTCGCGGAAGCCACGGAACGTGATGTCGCCGCCGTCATAGGCAACGGCCGGACGCACGCGCGTCTCCAGCAATTCCTTGATGGTGGCGACGGTACCCGCGTCCTTTTCCTCGAAGAACTCGTCATCGGCGTCGGTCTTGATTGCAACACCGTCTGTGCGGAGCAAAGGCTCGTTGGAAAGGAAATGTTCCATGATCGCCCCGAGGATCGCGGGCTTCAGATGCGCCCACTCGCCCGCGCTCTTCGTGACCGTGATGAAGTCCTGGCCGAAAAAGACGCCGCCGACACCCTCCACCGCGAACAGCCGTGCGGCGAGCGGGGATTGATCGGCGCCGCGCGCATCGCGCAGATCGAGCGTGCCTGCTTCCATGACCGTTCGGCCGGGAAGGAATTTCAGCGTGGCTGGATTCGGCGTGGTTTCGGTCTGAATGAACATGTCGGCCTCCGTGCGGGCGCGGCTGTCGCTCCCGGTTCGGTATCGAACCTTATTTAGGGCTTTCAGACCGGTTCCGAAAGGGCCTTAGGCGATCGCGTCGAGATCCTCGTCCTTGAGGTTCCCGGGCACAATCGTGATCGGCACCGGAAATGTGCCGGAACCGACGCCGGCGAGCGAAGTCACCAGCGGGCCGGGACCTTCCGCACTGATGCCGGCGGCCAACACCAGGATGCCAATATCCTCGTCTTCCTCGATGTATTTGACGACTTCCTCGGCCTTCACGCCTTGCCGCAGGACCCGCTCGGGATCGACGCCCGCAAGATTGCGGGCGCGGGCGGCATAATGATCGAGCCGGCCCTCGGCTTCCTCGCGCGCCTCTTCCAGCATGAGATCGCCGACGCCCAGCCATTGCTGGTTCACATCGCCCACGGAAATCACCGCTAGCATCACGAGCTTGCCGCCGGTACGCGAGGCGCGGCGGCTCGCGTAATAGACCGCGCGGTCACATTCCGGCGTCTCATCGACGATGACGAGAAACTTCCGGTGATGGCCGGGCTCGTAGCTTTTGCGCTTCAGGCTCATTCTGATTCCGCCGATGCACCGGCACGATGCCATGCGCGGGCACGAATTCACAAGTTCGCAAATGTGGCGTTCAGGATTGGACGAATCCGACGATTTCCCTGACCGATTTCAGGATCGGCGCGGCGATGGCACGCGCGCGAGCCGAGCCGTTGGCGAGAACCGAATCGATATATTTCGTGTCCTGCATGAGACGCTTCATCTCGGAGCCGATCGGTCCGAGCTTTTCGACGGACAGCGCCGTCAGTTCTTCCTTGAATTTTGAGAACTGCGCGCCGGCAAATTGGGCAAGCACGGCGGTTTTCGTTTTGTTGGCGAGTGCCGCGTAAATGCCGACGAGATTGTCGGCTTCCGCCCGCACCTCCAGCGCTTTTTCGTCCGAAGGCAGCGGTTCTGAATCGGTACGGGCCTTTCGGATTTTCTGCGCGATCTCGTCCGCCACGTCCGTAAGATTGATGCGCGAATAATCCGAAGCATCCGACTTCGACATTTTCTTGGTGCCGTCGCGCAACGACATCACGCGCGTGGCGGGCCCGGAGATTAGCGGCTCCGTCATCGGGAAGAACGTCTCTCCGTGTCCGAGTGCCTTAATGCGTTCGGAAAAATCGCTGTTAAATTTCTGCGCGATGTCGCGGGCGAGTTCGAGATGCTGCTTCTGGTCTTCGCCGACTGGCACATGCGTAGCGCGATAAGCAAGAATGTCGGCGGCCATCAGTACCGGATACGCATACAGACCAATCGAAGCGTTCTCGCGGTCCTTGCCGGCCTTCTCCTTGAACTGCGTCATTCGATTGAGCCAGCCGATACGGGCAATGCAGTTGAAGATCCAGGCAAGCTCGGCGTGCTCCTGAACCTGCGACTGGTTGAAGATGATCTGTTTTTTCGGGTCGATGCCGCAGGCGATGAAGGCGGCCGTCACTTCGCGGATGTTGTGGGTCAACTCGACCGGGTCCTGCGCGACCGTAATCGCATGCAGGTCCACGACACAGTAGATGCACTCGTATTTCTCTTGCAGTTCGACGAACCGCTTGATGGCGCCGAGATAGTTGCCGAGATGCAGGTTGCCGGTCGGCTGCACCCCTGAAAACACCCGCTCCTTGAACCTGGCCATTGGTCGCCCCGCTTGATTGCGCGCAGGGTCATGCCATGCGGATGCCAGCCGCTCAAGCGCAACATTGCGGCGCGGCAAGCGCTTTGCTAGGCCCTCCCGCTTGGAGGGCAACATGGCGGACGTGAAGTTCGACGTATTGGGCATCGGCAACGCGATCGTGGACGTGCTCGCGCGCACGGAGGACGATTTTCTGGCCGCCCAGAAAATGGCGAAGGGCTCCATGTCCCTGATCGACGAGCCGCGCGCGAAAGCGATTTACGATGCGATGGGCCCGGCCACGGAAATTTCCGGCGGGTCGGCGGCTAACACCATTGCAGGGGTGGCGTCGTTCGGCGGGCGTGCAGCGTTCGTCGGCAAGGTGAAGGATGACGAACTGGGGAAGACATTTACCCATGACATTCGCGCCGCGGGCGTGAGCTTCAACACCTCTCCAGCAAAAGATGGCCCCTCCACCGCGCGCTGCTACGTGCTCGTGACGCCGGATGGCGAGCGCACGATGAACACCTATCTCGGTGCCGCTCAGAACCTGACGCCACAGGATGTGAACGAGGATGAAGTGGCGGCCGCGGCCATCACCTATCTCGAAGGCTATCTTTGGGATCCCGCGCAGGCGAAGGAAGCGTTCCGCAAGGCGGCGAAGATCGCGCATGGCGCGGGCCGGCAGGTTGCGCTCACGCTATCGGATGCGTTCTGCGTCGGTCGCTATCGCGCCGAATTTCTGGACCTCATAAAGACGAAGACCATCGACCTCGTTTTCGCGAACGAGAGCGAATTGAAAAGCCTGTATGAGACGAGCGATTTCGACACGGCACTCGCTGCCTTGAAAAATGATGCAACGCTAGCCGTGGTCACACGCAGCGAGAAAGGTGCAGTGGTCGCAGCTGGCGACAGGACAGAAAGTGTCCGGGCGTTTCCGATCGAACGCGTGGTCGATGCCACGGGCGCCGGCGATTTGTTTGCGGCCGGTTTCCTTTACGGTTTTGCAAAAGGGTTTCCGCATGCCGCTTCAGCAAAGCTCGGTGCGATGGCTGCAGCCGAAGTGATTTCTCACATCGGCGCGCGGCCCGAGCGCAAGCTTAGCGAACTTGCCAGAGAGAACGGATTGAAGGTCTGATGTTTTCGTCATGCCCGGCACAACGCCGGGCATGACGTTAAATGATAGATTGCGAGAACATCACCCGCTGATGTTGAACGCAGCGAGAGCCGCCATGTTCACAAGATCGGAATCCTTCGCGCCGAGCTGAACGATCTGCACCGGCTTGTCCAAGCCGACCAGCAGCGGGCCGATCACCGTGGCGCCGCCCAGTTCCTGCAGCATCTTCGTGGAAATGGCGGCGGAGTGGAAGGCGGGCATGATCAGAACATTCGCGGAACCGGAGAGACGGCTGAACGGATAGGCCGCGGCGAGATCGCGGTTCAGCGCCACCTCGGCGCTCATTTCGCCGTCGACTTCGAAGTCCACGCGGCGCTCATGCAGGATGCGCACGGCCTCCTTCACGCGGATGCTGCGTTCTCCCGGCGGATGACCGAACGTCGAGAATGCCAGCATCGCGACGCGTGGCTCGTAGCCGAGGCGCCGTGCGACGCCCGCCGCCTCGATTGCGATCTCCACCAACTCATTCGCTTCCGGCATTTCGGTGACGGCCGTGTCCGCGACCAGCACCGTGCGGCCACGGGCGAGTACGAGCGAAAGACCCATCACGCGATGGCCCGGCTTGTTGTCGATGACGTGACGAATGTCGTCCAGAACGACAGTATAATTTCTCGTGACGCCCGAGATCATCGCATCGGCGTCGCCCAGCCCGACCATGCAGGCCGCAAAGTGGTTGCGTTCGGTGTTCACCAGACGCTGGCAGTCGCGAAATAGAAACCCTTTTCGTTGCAGGCGCTCGTAGAGAAAATTCGCATATTCGGTATTGCGCTTGGATAGCGCGGCGTTGTGAATCTCAATCGTGTCGTGCAGTTCGAGATTGGCATTCGCCGCGGCTTCACGAATGCGATCTTCGCGGCCGACCAGAATCGCAGTACCGAGCCGTTGATTGGCAAACGTGGCCGCGGCACGAATGACCTGTTCTTCTTCGCCCTCCGCGAACACCACACGCTTCGGCTGGCGCCGTACGCGCTCGTATACGCGCGTGAGTACTCCTGCGACCGGATCGAGCCGCGAGCGAAGTTGATGCTTGTAGGCATCCATGTCCACGATCGGCTTCCGCGCGACGCCGGTGTCCATCGCGGCCTTCGCGACGGCCGGCGGAATGGCATAAATCAGGCGCGGATCAAACGGAACCGGGATGATGTAGTCCGGGCCGTATTTCGGCCGCGCGCCATAAGCGGCGGCGACTTCGTCCGGAACGTCCTCGCGCGCGAGATCGGCCAGCGCCCTGGCGGCCGCGATCTTCATTTCCATGTTGATCGTGGTCGCCCGCACATCAAGCGCCCCGCGGAAAATGTACGGGAAGCCGAGTACGTTGTTGATCTGGTTCGGATAGTCGGAGCGCCCGGTCGCCATGATGGCGTCGTCGCGAATTGCCGCGACTTCCTCGACGGTGATTTCCGGATCGGGATTCGCCATCGCGAAGATGATCGGGTTCGGCGCCATCGAGTTGATCATCTCCGGCGTGAACGCGCCCTTCTGCGAAAGCCCGAAAGCGATGTCGCAACCCTTAAACGCGTCAGCGAGCGTGCGTGCCTTGGTGTCGATGGCATGCGCCGACTTCCACTGGTTCATGCCCTCCTTTCGGCCTTGATAGATGACGCCCTTGGTGTCCACGAGCGTGACGTTCTTCGGATTGAGTCCGAGCGATTTCAACAGTTCGACACACGCGATGCCCGATGCACCCGCACCGTTCACCACGAGCTTCGTCGTGCCGATATCGCGCCCCGTAAGGTTGAGCGCGTTGATGACGCCCGCCGCCGCGATGATCGCGGTGCCGTGCTGGTCGTCATGGAAAACCGGGATGTCGAGGAGTTCGCGCAGGCGCTGCTCGATGATGAAGCACTCCGGCGCCTTGATGTCTTCGAGATTGATGCCGCCGAAGGTCAGGCCGAGATAGCGAACGCAGTTGATGAACTCATCGGGATCTTCGGTGCCGACCTCGAGGTCAAACGCATCGATGTCGGCGAAGCGTTTGAACAGTACCGCCTTGCCTTCCATCACCGGCTTCGCCGCGAGCGCGCCCCGATTGCCGAGACCGAGAATCGCGGTGCCGTTGGTGATGACGCCAACGAGATTGCCCTTAGCGGTGTAATCGAATGCCTTGCTCGGGTCCTCCGCGATCGCCAGCACCGGTACGGCGACACCCGGCGAATAGGCGAGCGAAAGGTCGCGCTGCGTGGCCATCGGCTTCGTGGCCATGATTTCGAGCTTGCCCGGCCGGCCCCGGCTGTGAAATTCGAGCGCTTCCTGGTCGGTGAAATGCGGGCGTTCGGGCCGGATTTTCGCTGCCGGCTTGCGGGTTTTCTTGCTCGAGTCGTCCATCTGGAATTCCTGCACTGCCGCAACGGCGGCTAAGGTTCCGACGTTAGCCGAGCAAGTGCTGGATTCACAAGGACTTCCGCTGCGGCCGCTGATCGGCGGGCTTCGATCTGCTAGCGTCCAGCCATGCACGGCGAGCAAAAAACAATTGCGACAGGCGAGGGCGGAGACAATCCGGCCCTCACTCCCGCGCGCGTCACGCCGATGATGGAGCAATATATCGAGATCAAGGCCGCCAATCCGGGCTGCCTGCTGTTTTACCGGATGGGCGACTTCTACGAATTGTTCTTCGACGACGCGGAGACCGCGTCGCGCGCGCTCGGCATCGTGCTCACCAAGCGCGGCAAGCATCTCGACCAGGACATTCCGATGTGCGGCGTGCCGGTAGAGCGTTCCGACGAGTATTTGCATCGTTTGATTGTGCTCGGTCATCGCGTCGCGGTGTGCGAGCAGATCGAGGATCCCGCCGAGGCAAAGAAGCGTGGCTCCAAATCCGTCGTGAAGCGCGACGTGGTGCGGTTGGTGACACCGGGCACGCTCACCGAAGACAGTCTGCTCGAATCGCGCCGCAACAACTGGCTGCTTGCAGTCACACGCGCGCGAACTTCGAGTGATGCTGACGCATACGGGTTCGCATGGGTCGATATTTCGACGGGCGAGTTTCACGTCGCCGAGCGCGACGCGATGCAACTGTCGGCGGAGATCGCGCGGCTGGAGCCGGGTGAAATCATTCTCGCGGACCCGCTGCATGACGATCCGGAACTGCGCGCCTACTGGCGTTCGCTCCCGGCGGTGACGCCGGTCGGCAGGGACGTGTTCGACGGCACGACCGCGGAACGCAGGCTCGCGTCTTTCTTTGCAATCGCATCGAGCGAAGCGTTCGGCCAGTTCAGCCGGCTTGAACTCACGGCCGCCGCCGCGGCGGTGACGTACATTGAGCGGACACAGATTGGGAAGCGGCCTGCCATCGCGTCACCCACGCGCGAACACGCGGAAGCCGTTCTTTCCATTGATGCCGCGACCCGCACCAATCTCGAACTCGTCCGCACGCTCGGTGGAGAAACCAAAGGAAGCCTGCTTTCGGTCATCGATCGCACGGCAACCTCGATTGGCGCGCGTCTGCTTGCCTCGCGGCTTGCCAGCCCATCGACCGATCCGGATACGATCACGCAATGGCTTGATGCGGTGAAACATTTCGTCGAGCAGACAAAATTGAGGATCGAGGTTCGCGCGCTGCTGCGCGCCGCTCCCGATCTTTCGCGTTCACTGGCAAGATTATCTGTAGGACGCGGCGGGCCGCGCGACCTCGCCGCGATCCGCGACTCGCTCGATGCCGCTTTATCGCTGGCGAAGCTGCTGAAATCCGAACCGAATGAAATCGCTGCATCGGCAAAGGCGCTGGCTTCGCCCAAGCCAGAATTGCAGAAACTGTTGAGCGCTTCACTCGCCGATGAATTGCCGCTGCAGAAAGCCGACGGTGGCTTTGTCAGACCCGGTTACGATACGAATCTCGACAGCTTACGCAAGCTGCGCGACGACTCGCGTCAGGTGATCGCAGGGCTGCAGGCGCGCTACGCCGACGAGACTTCCATCAAGATGCTGAAGATCAAGCACAACAATGTGCTTGGCTATTTTCTAGAAGTCTCGGCGCAGCACGGCGAAAAACTGATGGCGCCGCCGTGGCGGGAGAAATTCATCCATCGCCAGACGCTCGCCGGCGCGATGCGTTTCTCTTCGACAGAGCTTGGCGAGATCGAGGATCGCATTGTCAGCGCCGCCGACAAAGCGCTGGCGCTTGAACTTTCAATTTTCGAGCAACTGAGCGCGGAAGTCCTGAAAGTATCGAAAACGCTCGAAGCCGTTGCCGATGCCCTCGCGCGCATTGATGTGGTTGCAGCACTCGCGGATCTGGCCGAAAGCGACAACTGGGTTCGCCCGCAGATCGACCGCTCGCTCAACTTCAAGATCGAAGGCGGGCGGCATCCCGTGGTCGAGAATGCCTTACGCCGCGACGGCGGACCGTTCGTTCCGAACGATTGCGACCTCTCGTCGCCTTCAGGTGAAAAAGCGGGACGCATCTGGCTTGTCACCGGGCCCAACATGGCGGGCAAATCCACGTTCCTCCGCCAGAACGCCCTGATCGTCATTCTCGCTCAGATGGGAAGTTACGTTCCGGCCAGGCGCGCGCATATCGGCGTCGTCGACCGGCTGTTCTCGCGCGTGGGTGCGGCCGACGATCTCGCGCGCGGGCGGTCTACCTTCATGGTCGAGATGGTGGAGACGGCGGCGATTCTCAATCAGGCAAAAGAACGCGCGCTGGTGATCCTCGACGAGATCGGCCGTGGCACGGCGACCTTCGACGGGCTTTCGATTGCCTGGGCGAGCCTCGAGCACCTGCATGAAATAAATCGTTGCCGCACGCTGTTCGCGACGCACTTCCATGAGCTCACTGCATTGTCGGCAAAACTGAAGCGGCTCGTGAATGCGACCGTGCGCGTGAAAGAATTCCAGAACGAAGTCGTGTTCCTGCACGAGGTGGCGCCGGGTGTGGCGGATCGTTCCTACGGCGTGCAGGTGGCAAAGCTTGCAGGCCTGCCCGCTGCCGTAGTGGAACGCGCTCGAATCGTGCTCGCTGAACTGGAAGCATCGGATCGTTCATCGCCTTCGAAAAAACTGATCGACGATCTTCCGCTGTTCTCATCTATGAGAAACGCGCAGCCGCAAGCCGATCTGGTCGCCGAAGCGCTCGCGAAGATCGATCCTGACGTACTCACGCCGAAGGATGCGCTCGAAGCGCTTTACAAACTGAAATCGCTCGAACAGAAAAAATAATCAGGCTTTGCGCGCGATGACGGCTTCCGTGGCGACGGAATTCCGCACCGTCTGCAGCACGACGCAGTAGCGCTCGGTCAGGTTCAGCAATTTATCGACCTGTTCCTGCGGCGCGTCGGTATCGAGCGTGAACTTCACGCGGATCGAACGGAATCCGACCGGCGCTTCCTTGTCCACGCCGAGCGTGCCGCGAAAATCGAGATCGCCTTCCGCCTCCACCGTGCCGCTGCGCACATCGATACCGAGTGCGGTGGATACGGCGCGCACGGTGACGCCTGCGCACGCGACAAGCGCTTCCAGCAACATGTCTCCTGAACATAATTCATGTCCCGACCCGCCGGTCGCTGGATGCAGTCCCGCAACCGCGATGGCGCGGCCAGTTTCGACCTTGCAGGATATCCCCTCGTCGAGCGCGCCTTTCGCTTTCAGCGTGATGACAGCCGCATCCGGCTCCTTGCGATATTTGTCCTTGAGGGGAGCCTGCAATTCGCGGAGTTCGGTCGCGTCCATGATGATCCTCGTCTGAATTTCGGTGTCTATGTCAGATCGCAGCGGCCGGCGCCAGTTCCTCGCCCATGCTGCGGACTCGCAGGCTCATGTCGAGCGCGCTGAGGATTCGCCGCTTCAGCGCCTCGACCTCATTACCGTAACGGTCGCGCGGGCGTGCAAGCTGAACGTCGATCGAGGCCGCGATGCGTCCAGGCCGCGGTTGCATCACCAGGACTCGATCGGCGAGGAACGCGGCCTCCTCCACATCGTGCGTCACGAGAACGAGCGTCGGCCTGAACGCAGTCCACAGATCGATCAGATGTTCATGCAGGCTCGCGCGTGTGAAGGCATCGAGCGCGGAAAAAGGTTCGTCGAGCAGGAGCACCTTCGGCCGGGGTGCCAGCGCACGGGCAATCGCGACGCGTTGCGCCTGTCCGCCAGAAAGCTCGCGCGGCCAGCAATGTGCATAATCCTTCAGGCCGACCCGTTCGAGCGTCTCGGCGACAAGCCGCTCGCGCTCCACTTTCGGCCGGCCGGCGATTCCAAAGCCGACATTCTGGACGACGGTGAGCCACGGCAGCAGCCTTGGCTCCTGAAAAATCATTCCAACAAGCGGATGCGGAGCAGTGATCGTTTCGCCGTCGAGCTGGATGCGCCCGCGCGTAGGCTGGTCGAGACCCGCGGCAAGGCGCAACAGCGTACTCTTGCCGCAACCGGAGCCGCCGACGAGCGCCACGATCTCTCCTTCATGCACTTCCATGCTGACGCGTTCCAGCGCGCGCGTGCCATTCGGGTAGATTTTGTCGGTGGACTCGACGAGCAGCATCGTTTCACCGTTTTTGCGCGAACGCGTCTTGCCAGGTGAGAAACGGAACGATGCTTGCTGCAAGGATGCCGTCGGTGATCTTGCCGAGCACCGCGAAGGTGAGGATCGCGGCGAGAATTTGGTCCGGCTTGCCAAGCTGCTGGCCGTCCACAAGGAGATAGCCAAGGCCTTCGGATGCACCCATGAATTCGGCCGCTACGACGAACATCCAGCCAAGACCCAGTCCCTGACGGAGGCTCAGGACATAAGCGGGCAAAATCGCCGGCAAAAGAATCCGGCGAACGAGCGCCGGCGGCGACAGCCGGAAGATGCGCCCGACTTCCACGATCTTCCGATCGACGGACTGGATCGCGCCCAGTACGCCGAGATAGACTGGAAAGAAACAGCCGACCGCGATCAGCGCGATCTTCGATTCCTCGAAAATGCCGAGCCACAAAATGAAAAGCGGCACCCACGCGATGGAGGGGACGGCGCGCAATCCTTGCAGGCTGGGGTCGATAATCTCCCGCGTGAGGCGGGAGGCGCCGGCAATCGCGCCAACGAGCGTGCCGGCAACGACGCCGAAAAAGAATCCGGCGGCGACGCGCGCGAGCGTTGCACCGATATGGCGGAAGAGTTCGCCGGTGATCGCAAGTTCATAAAGCGTGCGGAAGAGGCGGCTCGGCGGCGGCATTAAACGCCCTTGTGCGAGGCCGTAACGGACGGCCAACTCCCATCCAATCGCGAGCGCAACCGGCAAAGCAATCCCCAGCAGGATATGCGTGCCGTTCCTGCGTTTCTTTTTTCTGGAAACAGCAACCGGCGCCACCTGAGGAGCGGCGCCGGTACGCTCGATTGCACTCATCAACAACGCTCTCAGTTCGTCAGCTTCGAATTGAAGCTCGTATCGATGAGTTCATCCACCGTTTTCCGAACATCCACATTGGCGGCTACGACACCGGCCTGTTGGAGAGCGAGGCCCGCCGCGAGAATAGAATCATGCTGCGGCTTGCCGATCGCGCTATGCGTAAGTTCGGTGCGTTCCTTCAACTGCTTCTCCGCGACATTCTGCGGAATTTTCGCTGCTTCCGACAGAAGCTTCGTCAGTTCCTGCGGATTCTGCAGCGACCATTTGCGGGCCTGCTCATAGACCTTGAGCACGCGCGCGACCACGTCCGGGTTCTTCTGGGCGAATTCCTCACGCACGTTGAGGATGCCCCAGGTGTTGGCTTCCGGTTTGCGGAAGAACAACGTGGCACCGTCGTCGATTTCGGCGGCCGCCATCATCGGGTCGAGACCCGCCCATGCGTCCACATCGCCGCGCGCGAGGGCGAGACGGCCGTCGGCATGCTGCAGAAGGACGAAACGGACATCCTTGTCGGTGAGTTTTGCGTCGGCGAGCGCGCGCACCAGAAAAATATGTGGATCGGTGCCGCGCGTGACCGCAACGGTTTTCCCCTTCAGGTCGGCGACCGTCTTGATGCCCTTGTCTGGGCGAGTGACGAGCGCCGTCCATTCCGGACGTGAATAGACGTAGATCGACTTGATCGGATTGCCGTTGATGCGGGCGACGAGTGCTGCGGAGCCGGCGGTCGAACCAAGATCGATCGATCCGGCGTTGAGGAACTCAAGCGCCTTGTTGGAGCCGAGCGACTGTACCCAGCGGATCTTGGTGCCGTCCTTCTCGAATTCCTTTTCGAGCAGGCCCTGATTCTTGATGACGATGGAAACCGGATTGTAGGTCGCCCAGTCGATGCGGAGTTCGCCGAGACCCGCCGTTGCCGCCTGCGAAGCGGCCGCGATAGTCAGTGCGGCGATGGATGTTCGGAAGAAACGAAAGAGCGAAATCATTTGGGTGCTCCAGCAGGTGATACGCGAATTACAAGCGCTGCGGATAACAACGTGTGAACCGCGTTGAATTATTTCAACGTACATTCAATTAATGTCAATATATATTAAATCACAAAATAAATAGGTAATTATAAGCAGGAAAGCCCAATTGAAGCACCACATATGACTTGCCCGGACAGATCGGATATTCGGGTCGAAGCAGGATTTCTTTCATGACCAAACCGAACCGCCACCGTGGGCAGCCTTCTGCGCCTCCGGACTTGATCGACGGGGCGGCTGTGCGCGCTGAAATCGCAGCCGAGATCGAGAAAAAGCAGGATGCCGGCGCCTTGCGTGCCTTGCTTGCGGCAACGCTGAAAAAAGCCCTGGTCGAGGGACGAGAGCGCGCGGAAAAGCAGTTGCTGGCGAGCGGCTCCGGTCGGGAATGCGCAACCGGCCTTTCATCCCTGATGGATACGATCATCGGGATCGCGCACGAATTCACCGCGGGCGCGCTCTACAAATCGCAAAATCCGTCTTCGAGCGAGCGTATGGCGATTGTCGCGGTCGGCGGCTATGGCCGCGGCTTGCTGGCGCCCGGCTCCGACATCGATCTGCTTTTTCTTCTTCCCTACAAGCAGACAGCCTGGGGCGAGAGCGTTGCCGAGGCGATCCTGTATGCGCTCTGGGACATGGGTCTCAAGGTGGGCCATGCCACGCGCTCGATTGACGAGTGCATCCGCCAGTCGCGGGCCGACATCACGATCCGCACCACGATTCTGGAGGCGCGCCATCTGATCGGCGACGAAAAGCTATTTGAGGAAATGGTCAAGCGTTTCAACAAGGACATCGTGCAGGGAAGCACCGCGGAATTTGTCACCGCGAAACTCGCCGAGCGCGACGAACGCCACAGGCGCGCCGGCCAGTCGCGCTATCTCGTTGAGCCGAACGTCAAGGAAGGCAAGGGCGGCCTGCGCGATCTCCATACATTATTTTGGATCGGGAAATATGTGTACCGTGTGAACTCCACCGCCGAACTGGTGGGGAAGGGCGTTTTTACCGGCGGCGAGCTTTCGCTGTTCCGCCGCTGCGAGGATTTTCTCTGGGCGGTTCGCTGCAATTTGCATTTTCTCACTGGCCGCGCGGAGGAGCGGCTTTCCTTCGATGTCCAGCGCGAGATGGCCGAGCGTCTCGGCTACACGCAGCATCCCGGCATGCAGGATGTCGAGCGTTTCATGAAACACTATTTCCTCGTGGCTAAGGATGTCGGCGATCTCACCGGCATCATGTGCGCGGCCCTCGAGCAGCAGCAGGCCGCACCCGTGCCGCGCTTGAGCCGCGTGGTCGCGACGCTGACCCGCAAGAAGAGCTGGAAGATCAAGGGCAGTGACGATTTCATTGTCAGCTTCGACCGGCTCAATGTGGTGGACGACGAGGCGTTCGAGCGCGATCCGGTCAATCTGATCCGCATTTTTCACATCGCAGACAGCCACAATCTCGAACTGCATCCGAACGCATTGCATCTCGCGCGCCGCTCCTTGAAGCTGATCGACGCGGAACTGCGCGAGGATAAGGAAGCGAACCGGCTGTTTCGCGAAATTGTAAGTTCCCGCAATACGCCGGAGACGGTACTGCGCCGGATGAATGAAACCGGTGTGCTTGGAAAATTCGTGCCGGAGTTCGGCCGCGTCGTCGCGATGATGCAGTTCAATCTCTATCATCACTATACGGTTGACGAGCATCTCCTGCGCTGCATCGGCGTGCTGCATGAAATCGAGCGGGGCACCAATCCGGAATATGGCCTCGCCAACCAATTGATGCCCGGTATCAAGAACCGCGATCTTCTCTACATCGCGCTGTTCCTGCATGACATCGCGAAGGGCCGCCTGGAGGATCATTCGATCGCGGGTGCCCGCATCGCTCGCAGACTTTGCCCGCGTCTGGGTTTGAATGCGGCCGACACCGAAACCGTCGCATGGCTCGTGGACAAGCATCTCGTGATGTCGACCGTGGCCCAATCTCGCGACATCGGCGACCGCAAGACGATCGAATCCTTCGTCGCGGTGGTGCAAAGTCTCGAGCGGTTGAAGATGCTCCTTATTCTGACCACCGCCGACATCCGCGCGGTGGGCCCGGGCGTGTGGAACGGCTGGAAGTCGCAGCTCCTGCGCACTCTATATTATGAAACGGAGCCGGTGCTCACCGGCGGTTTCTCGGAAGTGAACCGTTCCAAGCGCGTGGAGATGGCACAGGCGGAATTCCGCGCGGCGATGAAGGACTGGGACCCGGCGAAGGTCGAGCGCTACATCACGAAGCATTATCCGCCTTACTGGCTGAAGGTGGATATCGATAACAAGATCGAACATGCGCATTTTCTCGATGCATCCGAACAGGCCGGCCGCTCGCTTGCGACGGCCGCAAAGGCGGACCAGCAGCGCGGCGTCACGGAGCTGACCATCCTTGCGCCCGACCATCCGAGGCTTCTTTCGATCATTGCGGGCGCCTGTGCCGTCGCCGGCGGCAACATCGTGGACGCGCAGATATTCACGACCACGGACGGTCTGGCGCTCGATACGATTTCGATTTCACGTGAATTCGACCGCGACGAAGACGAAGAGCGCCGGGCCTCGCGCATCGCCGACGGCATCGAGCGCACCTTGCGCGGCGAGGCACAGTTGCCGGAAGTGATCGCGCGCCGCGCGCCGAAATCGCGCTACGGCGCCTTCATGATCGAGCCGGAAGTGAACGTGAACAATGTCTGGTCCGACCGGCATACGGTGATCGAGGTAATCGGCCTCGACCGGCCGGGGCTTCTCTTTAACCTCACAAACACGATTTCGCGCCTGAACCTCAACATTGCCTCGGCTCACGTCGCGACCTTCGGTGAACGCGTGATCGACGTCTTCTATGTGACCGACCTCACGGGAGCGAAGATCGTTTCCCCTCAGCGGCAGGCCGCGATCCGGCGTGCCCTGTTGTCGGCGTTCGAACCGGTGGATGCGTCCGACCGCTCTAAAAGGTCCGCATAAGCGCGCTCTTTGCCGCTTAACCCTGCCTTAAATCGCCCGATTTAGGTTTCCTTAACTGCGCGCGGAGAGCGCGTGACGAGGGGATATGTTTTTCAGGAAGCGCACACGCGCACGCCGTGAGCCGGTGATCGACACGTTCGGGTCGCTCTCTAGCCTGCGGCTCGATATCCGCGACCGCGCGGGCGGCGCTGCCGTCTCGCGCTCTCATAATAATGATGAACGCGCGGAACGCTCCGTTCGGCGCGAGACACCGCGGCCTTCGAAATCGCGCAAGCCGAAGCGCGGATTGATCGGACGGTTTTTCTATTGGGGCGTCGTGCTCACGATCTGGGGCCTGATCACGGTGGTCGGACTGCTCGTCTGGCAGACCGTGCGGCTGCCGTCCCTGCAAACGCTGGTGCTGCCGAAACGCCCGCCGAACATCTCGATTGTGGGTATGGACGGACATGTCCTCGCGACGCGCGGCGATACGGGCGGCGTGGCGGTTCCGATTGCGGGGCTGCCGCCCTATCTGCCGCAAGCCTTCATCGCGATCGAGGACCGGCGCTTTCATTCGCATTTCGGTTTCGATCCGATCGGCTTCACACGCGCAGTCTTTGTAAACCTCACTTCGATGGCATTGCGCGAAGGCGGTTCCACGCTCACGCAACAACTCGCGAAGAATCTTTTTCTCAACGAAAAGCGCACGCTTGCGCGCAAGCTCGACGAGCTAGTGCTCGCACTCTGGCTGGAAGCTTCCTACTCCAAGGACCAGATTCTCGAACTCTATCTGAACCGCGTCTATTTCGGCTCCGGCGCTTACGGGGTCGAAGCGGCCGCGCAGCGCTATTTCGGAAAATCCGCGCGCATGGTGACGCTCGGCGAAGCAGCCGTGCTCGCCGGTCTCGTGAAGGCGCCGTCGCGTCTCGCGCCCAATCGCAATCCCAAGCTCGCGCGCGAACGCGCGGAGCTTGTCATGCAGGCGATGGTGGATGCCGGATTTATCACCGACGAGATGGTGAAGATCACGCGCTCCCGCCCGCTCACCATCGTCAAGCACGATGGCCTCGGTTCGGCCGGCTACATCGCCGACTGGATCATGGACGAATTGGAAGAACTGGTCGGCCGCGCCGGCAAGGACATTACCGTCCAGACCACGATCGATTCTGTTTTGCAGGCACAGGCCGAGCGCGCACTCGCCGACGAACTCGCACTAAAGGGCGAGAAGTTTGGCGTGACGCAGGGCGCGGTGGTTGCGATGGACCCGGACGGAGCGGTGCGCGCGCTCGTCGGCGGGAAAAATTATAATGACAGCCAGTTCAACCGCGCGATCAGCGCCAAGCGCCAGCCGGGTTCCGCGTTCAAGCCATTCGTGTATCTGACGGCGCTGGAGCGCGGTCTGACGCCCGATACGGTCCGCGAGGATGCGCCGATCAACATCAAGGGCTGGCGTCCGGAAAACTACACGAAGGAATACAAGGGACCGGTATCGCTGACGACGGCGCTGTCGCATTCGCTGAACACGGTTTCGGTGCGCCTCGGGCTCGAAGTGGGGCCGAACGCCGTGATCAAGACCGCGCACCGGCTCGGCATCACATCGAAACTCACCCCGAATGCCTCGATCGCGCTTGGCACTTCGGAAGTGTCGCTGCTGGAGCTTGTCTCCGCCTATGCACCGTTTGCCAACGGAGGCATCGGTGTTGTCCCGCATGTAGTTGAACGTGTGCGAGGAGCCGACGGCTCGGTCCTGTTCGCGCGCTCTTCTTCCGGGGGCGGCAGCGTGGTTGCGCCGCCGCACCTCACCATGATGAATCGCATGCTGGAGGAAACGCTGCTCACCGGCACCGCGCAGCGCGCGAAAATTCCGGGCTGGCCAGCCGCAGGAAAAACCGGAACCAGCCAGGATTTCCGCGATGCCTGGTTCGTCGGCTACACCGGCCGTCTGATCACCGGCGTCTGGCTTGGCAACGACGACAACTCGCCGACCAAGCGCGCGTCCGGCTCCAGTATCCCCGTGGACATCTGGAATCGCCTGATGCGTCCTGCCCACGAAGGCGTTCCGCCGGTTGCGCTGCCCGGTACCAACGATCGTGGTCTTGGAAATTATCCGGTGCCACAGGCGCCGGTGATCGACGGACCCGTCTCGGGTCCACCGCAGCCGCGACGTGACGACGCATCCATGGATAACTGGCTGCTCGATCGCTTGCTGGGCCGCCGCTAGATTGTTTTCGCGCCATAGCGATGCAGCGAATTGCCGTGCGCCTTGAGCCATGCTTCGGCGCGGCGCCGCTCCGTCGTCAACTCGTCCACCACGCGCCAGAAACGCGCCGAATGATTGAGTTCGCGCCGGTGCGCGACCTCATGGGCGGCGAGGTAATCCAGCACGAAAGACGGCGCCATGATCAGGCGCCATGAATAATTCAGGGCACCGTCATAGGAACACGACCCCCACCGGCTCGCCGTGTCGCGCAATCCCACGCGCTCAATTGCAACGCCGAGCGTTTGCGCATGCCGCCGTGTCGCGGCCAGCAAATCCTGCTTCGCCTCCCGCTTCAGGAAATCCCGCACGCGGCGGGCGATGTGCGCGGATTGTCCCGCCACGCAGAGCAGCGAAACGCCGTCAGCCGAGAGCTCCGGCCACGCCGTGCCACGCGCTCTCGGGCGGTGCTCGATGCGGTGAAGGATGCCGCGCAGCGGGATGCCGGCGCCCGCTGCGAAGGGAACGGGTTCTGGAATTTGCTTCAGCCGCGTCGAAATCCAGTTGACGTTCCGCTCGGCGAAATTACGGGCGTCGCGCAGGTTGCCGCGCGGCGGCATGGTGAGCACCACGTCGCGCTGCGCCTCGCGCACGCGCAATGTATACCGGCGCGCGCGCGGATGGCGCTGCAAGACGATTTCGTAGGCTTGGTTCTCGCAAGAAACCACGAGCCGCCGCGGTTCTTTCGCCGCTGGCGCTGGTTTCAGGAAATTCGCGAAGAAAAGCTGCATCGGCTTTTGTGAATCCGAATCGAACTCACATCAGGCAATTCGATTTATACAGCGGATGCAAGCAGGAGATTATTCGGCGGCGGCGCGGGCAACGGCGCTCGCGTTTTTCTTCGGCTCGTGCGAGCGGATGAAATCCGCGATGCGCGGTGCGATTTCCGCACGGAACCGCGAACCGTTGAAGACGCCGTAATGGCCGACATCAGTCTGGAGATAATGCACCTTCATATCGGCCGGGAGGCCGGAACAAAGCTTGTGGGCGGCTTCGGTCTGGCCCCTGCCGGAAATGTCGTCGTGCTCGCCTTCGATCGTGAGCAGCGCGGTGCGCTTGATCTTCGACGGATCGACCGGCGTGCCGCGATGAGTCATCGTGCCGTTTGGCAGATCGTGACGGATGAAGACGGTTTCCACGGTTTGCAGATAGAATTCCGCCGTAAGGTCCATCACCGCGAGATACTCGTCGTAGAACTCGCGGTGTTTCTGCGCGCCGTCGCCGTCGCCCTGCACCAAGTGCTTAAAGAACGAGTTGTGCGCGTCGAGATGCTTGTCGAGATTCATGCTCACGAAGCCGGTGAGTTGCAAAAAGCCCGGATAGACCTCGCGCATGAAGCCGGGATGCGGAAACGGCACCTTGGCGATCACATGCTGGCGGAACCATTCGATGCCGCGTTCTTCCGCCACTTTATTCACGGCGGTAGGATTCATGCGCGTGTCAATCGGTCCGCCCATCAGCGTCATCGTATGGGGCGTATAAGGGTCATCCTGCGCTTCCATGCACGCGACGGCGGCAAGCACGGGGACCGACGGCTGGCAGACGCCGATCACATGGCAGTCGCCGCCGAGGCGATGCAGCATGCTGATGACGTAATCGATGTAATCGTCGAGATCGAAGCGTCCCTGCGCGAGCGGCACCATGCGCGCGTCGGTCCAGTCGGTGATATACACGTCATGACGCGGCAGGAATGCCTCGACGGTGCCGCGCAACAGCGTGGCGTAATGGCCGGACATTGGCGCGACGATCAGGACTTTCGGCTGCTTGTAACGCGGCGAATGTTCGAAGTGCCGCTCGAAATGCAGAAGCTTGCAGAACGGGCGCTCCCAAACCGGCGTGATATGGACCGGTATGTGCTCGCCGCCGACCAGCGCCGAGGTAATGTCCCACTCAGGTTTTCCGTAGCGGCGGATCGAGCGCTCGTAGACTTCCGCGCCCGCGGCCATGGATTTTCCGAACGTTGTGTGCGCGAACGGATTGAGCGGATTCTTGAAATAGAGGCGTGTGGCGTCGGCTATCGCACGCGAAGGATCGAGTGCGGCATGGCCCCACTCATACATCCAGTAAAGTGGCGTAGTGCTGACCGGATTTTCGGACGTAATATCTGGTGCGCCGCCAAATACGCCAATGGCCATGCTGTTTGTTCCCGGCCCTTGTCCCTAAGCCCGCCTGTTGCAATGCAACATAGGGCTTCAGGCATGTGAGTCAATGTAACCGGCAAGCAGTGAAGATCGCGTTATGCGAAGGTCTTACTCGCCGATTTGCAGGAAGGAACCGGCCTTGCGTGCCTCACCCAGAAGCCATGCGAGGCTTACGGCACCCGCTGTGATCCACAAGAAGTTCAACCCTAGCGCCCATAGCATCAGGTCGAGCCGGAAGGTTTGCTCGATCACGAGCGCGCGCATACCTTCGAACACGGCGGTCGGCGGTAGCGCCCATGCCACCGGTTGGAGCCAGTCCGGCAACGTGCTGACCGGATAATAGACGCAAGCGAGCGGCAGCAGGATGAACATCAGGCTCCATGCGAGCCCTTCCGCGCCAAGACCGTTCCTCAAGACTAGGCCGGAGCAGAACATACCGACGGCCCAGCTCGTCAGCAGCAGATTGGCGAAAAAAGCGGCGAGCGCGAATCCGAGTCCCCAGAAATTATAGCCGAAAAAGATCATCGCCATGATCGTGACCGGTACGAGTCCGACCGCGAGCCGCACGATGCTCATCACCATCAGCGCAATGACGAACTCGACCGGCCTGAGCGGGCTGATCATCAGGTTCGGCATGTTACGCGACCACATCTCTTCCAGGAACGACATCGTGTAGCCGAGCTGCCCGCGGAACAGGATGTCCCACAAAAGAAACGCGGCGAGGAACGTGCTGACGGTGGTGGCGAGCGCGCCGGGTTTCGCCGCGACGCCAATCTGGAGAAAACCCCACATCACCATCTGCACGGCGGGCCAGTAAATCAGCTCCAGCAGCCGCGGCCATGAAGAGCGCAACAGATACCAGTGGCGCAGCACCATTGCGCCGATGCGTTGTGGAGAAAGGGCAATCGCCGTCTCGCTCATGACGCGGCTTCCTTCTCCGGCAGCGGCTCGCGCCTTCCGCGCGCCACGTCGAGAAAAACCTCCTCCAGGTTCTGACGGCCGTAACGAGCGAGCAATTGCGACGGCGATCCGTCGTCCACGATGTCTCCGCGCTTCATCATGATGACGCGGTCGCAGAGACGCTCCACTTCGCCCATGTTGTGCGAAGCGAGCAGGATCGTTGCATTCTTTCGCGACTGATAACGTTCCAGATGGCCCCGAATCCAGTCGGCGGTGTCTGGGTCGAGCGATGCGGTCGGCTCATCGAGTACAAGAAGGTCGGGATCGTTCACGAGCGACTTCGCAAGTGCCACGCGCGTTTTCTGCCCCGCCGAAAGTTTGCCCGCGGGCCGGTCGATGAATTCCGTGAGAGCCAGATCGGAGGCAAGCGAGGAAATGCGCTCGTCGATTCCAGCAACGCCATAAAGCATGCCGAAAACTTTTAGGTTCTGGCGAACGGTGAGCCGGTGGGGCAGGTCGACATACGGGCTTTCAAAATTCATCCGGTGCAGGACCCGGTACGGCTCTTTCGACATATCGGCACCGAATACCCGCACGCTGCCGCTCGTCGGCGTGACGAGACTCATAATCATGCCGATCGTCGTGGTCTTGCCGGCACCATTGCCGCCGAGGAGACCGATGATTGATCCGGCAGCGATCGAGAAATCGATCTCGTTCACCGCAAGGGTGTCACCGTATTTCTTGCAAAGCTTCTGGCCCTCGATTGCGGGAATGGTCATGCCTAGTTTTCACGGTGAGCGGCGACGATCAACGGCGCGCGGGAACTGCTATATAGTCCTGCAAGAACATGGAAGTGTGGCGGTTCGTTCCGAAGCGGTGGGTTGAAGCATGGCGGGGGTCGGCAATCAATTGATCGGGCCAAGGCCCTATGGCATCCGGCTCGATACGCTGGTCAGGCTGCGCTGGCTCGCGGTGGCGGGGCAGGCATTCGCGCTGGTCGCCGTCCATTGGGGCTTCGGCTTCGCGCTGCCGATCTGGTCGGCGCTGGCGATCGTGGCTGTCACCGCTGCGACCAATCTTGCACTGCGGCTTCGCAAGCCGCGCGTGCAGCGGGTAGAGGATCGTGAAGCCGGCGTGATCCTCGGCTTCGATCTCGTGCAGTTGGCGCTGCTTCTGTATCTGACCGGTGGACTCGGCAATCCGTTCAGCGAATTATTCCTGGCGCCGGTTCTCATCTCCGCCACCGCATTGAAGCCGCGCACAACACTGGTACTAGGTATTCTGGTCGTGATTCTCGCGTCCCTGATCGCGAATGTGTACCATCCGCTGCCGTGGTCGGCGAATTCCACTTTCATGCCGCCAAAACTCTTCATCGTCGGTATGTGGGCGTCGGTGATTGTCTCGGTTGCCTTCATCGGCGGCTATGCCTGGGCGGTGACGAAGGAAACGCGCCAGCTTTCCAATGCGCTCGCCGAAACCGAACTCGTGCTCGCGCGCGAGCAACATCTGACCGCGCTGGACGGGCTCGCCGCGGCTGCCGCGCATGAACTCGGCACGCCGCTTGCGACCATCGCCATCGTCATTCGAGAGATGGAGCGGGATCTGCCGGCGGACTCTCCTCATCTCGGTGACGTGAAATTGCTGCGGGAGCAGAGCGAACGCTGTCGCTCGATCCTGCGCACGCTGACGTCGCTCGATGCAGGCGATGCGCCGTTCGATCGGATGCCGCTTACGCACCTCCTCGATGAAGTGGTGACGCCGCATCGTCCGTTCGGAATCGAAATCAGCGTCGAAACGCCGGGTGGCGGCGCGAACGAGCCTGTGATCGCCCGCAACCCCGCGATTCTTTATGGACTTGGCAACTTCGTCGAGAACGCCGTCGATTTCGCGCGCGAGCGGGTCAGTGTCTCTGCCGTATGGAACCAGGACGAAGTTTCGATCTCGGTAATCGACGATGGACCTGGGTTCGCGCCTGAAGTGATCAACCGCATTGGCGAACCTTATGTGACAAGCCGCGTACGCCGCAGCGGACAGGACGACGACCCTCCCGGAGGGCTGGGGCTCGGCTTCTTCATCGCGAAAACGCTTCTGGAGCGAACCGGAGCAAGCGTGTCGCTGCAAAACCGGATGTATCCGCACACCGGGGCTATGGTGCTCGTGCGCTGGTCACGCGAGACTTTCGAGCATAATCTCAGCGGTGTAAGAGCCGGTTCAGCGCAGAACGCCTGACCGGCAACGTGCTATGCACTTGCCACCGCCGGAGCGGGGACCTACATCCTGCCCGAACCCCTCAGCGTTTTTCAATGTCTATGCTTCCGATGGAGACGAAGATCGAACGCCGCCTGCTGATCGTTGACGACGATAAGCCGTTTCTCGAACGGTTGGCGCGAGCGATGGAATCGCGCGGCTTCTCCGTCACCACGGCGGAGTCCGTTTCGGAGGGACTCGCACAGGTCGCGGCGATGTCGCCCGATTATGCGGTGGTCGATATGCGGCTCGGTGACGGGAACGGCATTGAAGTCATCTCCGCACTGAAAGAGCGCCGCCCCGAAGCGCGTGCCGTCGTCCTTACCGGCTATGGCAACATCGCAACCGCCGTGACGGCGGTGAAGCTGGGTGCTGTGGATTATCTAGCGAAGCCTGCTGACGCCGACGACGTTTACGCGGCACTCACCGCCGGGCCCGGCCAGAAGGCGGAGCCGCCCGAAAAGCCGATGTCGGCCGATCGCGTGCGCTGGGAACACATTCAGCGCGTGTATGAACTCTGCGGCCGCAACGTTTCGGAGACGGCGCGCCGTCTCAACATGCACCGCCGCACCTTGCAGCGCATTCTCGCCAAGCGCGCGCCGCGATAATTCCGCCTAAAGCAGCGCCGGTTCCGTCAATCCCGGATCGTGAAGGGCCGCCAGCCGGGCCGCAGCCGCGCGGCCGAAGCGCACGAGCATGGCCTTTCGCCGGGACGCAGCGATCGGGTGCAGTCCGCCTTCGCGGATCAGCGTTCCGCTATAAGCGTCCGCGATCATCAGGCCCGCGTCCTCGGGCAGGGCGGGTGCGGGAAATTCCGGAGCGACCGCGAACAGCAGACGGTCGCAATAGAGCCTGTATTCATGCCATTTCCGGTCTGAGCGGAAATCGGCCAGGCAAGATTTGATTTCGACGATCCAGATTTCACCGCCAGCGCCGAGCCCCACGAGATCGGCGCGCCGTCCCGAGCCGAGTGGCAGTTCGGCCACCGCGGTAAATCCCAGCGCATGCAGCAGACGCAGCGCGCCGCGCCGTATGCCGGGCGCGGTTTCAATGCTGCGCTCAAGCGCTTCGGTGTTGAATACGGGAAGGGCCACGTGCGAATCCTCAGCCGATCCTAAACCGGCAGACTCCGAAGGCAACTGCCTTGCTTGCTCTTACGGCCGGTTTCGGAGAAAATTTTTCCGGCGGGGAAAAGTAAATGACGAACGTCGATTTTGAAGTCGAATATAACAACCGTGCGCGCGTGCCGGAACATCCGGAAATCTTCAAGCGCTGGACGGAAGCCGCCGCAAAGTTCCGTGCGGGACACAGGAATTCCGAAGAGCGTATTTCCTACGGGCCGAGCGAACGCCAGTATGTCGATCTGTTCTGGCCTTTGGCCGATCGCAATGCGCCGATCATTCTCTTTATTCATGGCGGATATTGGCGTGCGCTCGATCCCTCGATGCACAGCCACTTTGCAGCCGGCGCGAATGCGCGAGGGCTTGCGATGGCGTTCGCCGGATACGATCTCTGCCCGCAGGTAACGATCGCGCAGATCATCGCGCAGGTTCAGTCGGCGGCGATCTTTCTCGGGCGTCGCCTGAAGCGCAGGATTCTGGCGGTGGGTCATTCTGCCGGCGGGCATCTGACTGCATGTCTCGTCGCCACGGATTGGAAAAGTCTTGCTCCGGATTTACCCGCTGATTTTGTGCCGGGCGGATTTTCGATCTCGGGACTGTTCGATCTTGAGCCCATGCTTCACGTCAGCATGAATCAGGATTTGCGGCTGAAGCGGGAAGAGATGCTGAATGTGTCACCTCTCTTTTGGAACGTGGACGCTGGCCGGACGCTGGAAGCATGGGTCGGAGGCGATGAAAGCGGAGAGTTTCTCCGTCAGAGCAAGGACGTTGTTGATCGATGGGGAAAGGCCGGAGTCGCGACGCTGTATAAGGAAGTACCGCGCGCCAACCATTTCACCGTACTCGATCCTCTGGCAGATCCGGGAAGCGAAATGTGCGAAAGGCTGGAGCGGCTTGCGGCCAAAATTGCGTAAGCGCGCCTGATCGTTTATGGAAATTCCGGGCCTGCACCCGTAGCTCAGCTGGATAGAGCGCTGCCCTCCGAAGGCAGAGGTCAGAGGTTCGAATCCTCTCGGGTGCGCCACTTCAGCGTAATCAACCGTGCCTGCTCGAACGGCTTTTGCCCGGGCTCCGCTTTTCCTTGAATTTTGCCTTGTCTTCCTCATGCTTGCTCTTGGACCCATCACCGAGCATGTCGGTCCAGGCCAGCAACAGGCTGGACACTACGAATACCAAATGAATTGCGATAAGAAAGATGATCGTCTTTTCGTTGAAATTCTTGTCGATGTTCATGAACGCCTTCAGGACCTGAATGGCGGAGATGGCGACGATCGAAGCCATCAATTTTTGTTTGAGCCCCGAGAAATCGATTTTGGTCATCCATTCCGGCCAGTCGGGGTGGCCTTTCGGGTCGATTTTGGAAACAAAGTTTTCGTACCCGGAAAAAACCACGATCAGCACGAGGTTGCCCGTCAGCGACAGGTCGATGAGCGCCAGCACGCCAAGGATGACGTCGGCTTCTGTCGCCGTGGTTGCGTGAACGACGAAGTGAAAAAATTCTCGAACGAATGTGTAGAGGAGGATGAAAAGGCTTCCGATCAGCCCGAAGTAAAACGGCGCGATGAGCCAGCGGCTCTGGAAGATCGCTCGTTCAAGATATTTTTCGATCATCTCGCCCTCCGCCGGTCATGCGGAATCGATGACACGGCGGAGGGCGATAAGGCAAGGCGTCTAGTTCGCGTTGACGCCGGTCCCGATCTGGCAGGCGACACCGGTGCCGCCGAGCCCGCAGTAGCCGTGCGGGTTCTTCGCCAGATATTGCTGGTGATAGTTCTCGGCAAAGTAGAACTCCGGCGCATCGACGATTTCGGTCGTGATTCCCTGATAGCCCTTATCCTGCAATGCCTTCTCGTAATCCGCCTTGGAGGCTTCCGCAGTTTCGCGCTGGGCCTTGTCATACACGTAGATGCCCGAGCGATACTGGGTGCCGACATCGTTGCCCTGCCGCATGCCCTGGGTCGGGTCATGCGCTTCCCAGAATACTTTCAGGAGTTCGCTGTAGGTCACCCGTTTCGGGTCATAGACGACGAACACAACCTCATTGTGCCCGGTGCGGCCCGAGCAAACCTCTTCATAGGTCGGATTCGGTGTCACACCCGCGGCATAACCGACGGCAGTGATCCATACGCCCGGTATCCTCCAGAATACGCGTTCGGCGCCCCAGAAGCAGCCGAAACCGAACATCGCGGTGGCAAGGCCGACGGGATAAGGGCCTTTCAGCGCGCGGCCGTTCACAGCATGGCGCTCCGCGGTTGGGATCTCGTCGGGCCGGCCTGCAAGAGCCGTCGAGGGAGTGGGCATATCGATCATTTTTCTGAAGGAGAACATGGCTGCTCCTGTGGCTTCGCGCGTTGGGCCGCGCGTTTCGAGACAAATATAGGCGCTGAAACGCCAGTCCGCACGGCAGGCAGCGCCACGCAACGATCACGGTCGCGCGATGATTCGTTCATTCGCGGGAGGAATAGCCGATCGAATGCGTGCGTTTTCGACCAGTCAGGATAAGGACCGTTCCCAATACGCCGAGCACCAGCCAGAGCGGCGCATTCAGGACTTTCAGCAAGACGCTTTCCCACATCCACGGCGAGAAATTGTATTCGATGACCCGCTGGGTGCGCTCAAGGCTGCCGGGGTGAACGGCACTCCACGCTTCGATCCAAGGCATAAAGACGAGCCTGGAAGCGCCGATCGAGCGGGCGCCGTCGATTACGAACGCGACGAAGGCGCCTGCCAGCAGCCAGAGTCCGATAAAGCGGGAGAGAAACTTGAACATGTTCGACCTGCAGCCTTCGACTAACGCCTCGCGGGCCGGTGTGCAACGCCCGCTTTTGCTTGTGTCCCGTCCCTCCGGGAGTATATTCCGCGCGCTTTGAAGGAGGGGTGGCCGAGTGGTTTAAGGCGCACGCCTGGAAAGTGTGTATGCGGGAAACCGTATCGCGGGTTCGAATCCCGCCCCCTCCGCCAGCACCGCTCGCCCCGAGGCGGTAATTCTGCGAAAATTCCTGATCTTGCCGCCATCGTAAACGCGGCTGACGACGGCGGAAATCCGTCCTCGTCGTAGACGCCTTTCGCATCTGCAAGAAGTACACGCTACAGGCCGGATTTCCTTCAAACGGAATTATTTTGATAAGGCGCTTGCCGGAACACAGTCCGAACAAGATTGCATTATGATCATTCCACGCCGCAGCGGTGGGAGAAATCGATGCACGCGTTGCTTTCGGCCTTTCTTGCTTCCTTCTTTTTCCTCATTCCCGTCCAGACATTCGCAGCAGAAAAACCCTACTGGCGCAGCGACCTGAACGAAGGCGCGCGCCGGCTGGAAGCAAGCGTCAGGCGAGACGCTTCCCTGCGCACAAAGACGGAGGCCGATCTCCGCAAGGAAATCGATGCCGCGGCGAACGCAAAGGATCCCAAACTCACCGCGCAAAGGCTCGGCGAGCTAACCGGCCAGAGTCCGAACGACATCACGGCGTGGCTGCGTCTTGCGCGCACTTTGCTTGTGATCAATCCGGCCAACAGCACCGAGCGCAACGAGTTGCGCGACCGCTCGCTCGCCGCCGCCTATATCGCCTATCGTCGTGCAGCGACGAAAAACGACGAAGCCGATGCGCTCTCGATCATCGGCCGTGTCTATGCGGAGCGGCAGTTATGGCGTGCTTCGCTCGACACACTAAAGGCAAGCCTCGAACTGCGCGAAGTATCCGAGCTGCGCACGCTCTATGAAAAAATCCGGGAGGAAAACGGATTCCGTCTGCTCGACTATACGGTCGACTCCGACGCCGGCGCGCCGCGCGTCTGCATCCAGTTTTCCGAACAACTGGCGAAGCGCACGGATTTTTCTCCATTCATCTCGATAGCGGGTGTCTCGAAGCCTGCCGTTAGCGGCTCGGAGCGCCAGCTTTGCGCCGACGGCTTGAAGCATGGCGAACGATACGAAGTGACGTTGCGCAGCGGCGTTCCGTCCGCGACCGGAGAGACGCTTCGCCGTACGGCGGAACTTGTCGTCTATGTCCGCGACCGCAAGCCGAACGCGCGCTTCACCGGTCGCGCTTATGTTTTGCCGCGTACCGGCCAGCGCGGGATTCCCGTTGTTACCGTCAACACCAGCAAGGTCGGCGTTGAGATTTACCGAATCGGGGACCGCGCGCTCGTGCCGTTCGCGATTGACGGAAACTTCCGCCAGAATCTCGAAGGCTATGAGGCAAACCGCATCGCGCAGAGCCGCGGCGAACGTATCTACAAGGGCGAGCTGGAAGTCGTCTCCGAGCTGAACAAGGACATCACGACCGCGTTTCCGGTGGACGAGGCGCTCGGCAATCTCGCGCCCGGCGTCTATGCGATGACCGCCGGCATTCTCGACGCGCCCAAGGGCGGCGACGGCGAGGAAGACTTTACGACTCGCGCGACGCAGTGGTTCGTCGTGTCCGATCTCGGCATGACTTCGGTGTTGAGCAAGGACGGACTGGATGTATTTGTCCGTTCGCTCGGCAATGCCCAGCCGGTTGCCGATGCGGAAGTGCGTCTGGTGGCGAAGAACAATGAAATTCTCGCGACCCGCAAGACCGACGCGCAAGGCTCGGCGCGTTTTGAAAACGGCCTGGTCAAAGGCACGGGCGGCGCGTCTCCGGCTGTGGTCATCGCGGAAAAGAAACCCGGCGACTACGCATTCCTGTCATTGAATGAACCGGCGTTCGATTTTTCCGATCGCGGAGTCGCGGGCCGTTCCACGCCGGGCGCGCTCGACGCGATGCTGTTCACGGAGCGCGGAGTCTATCGTACCGGAGAGACCGTGCGGCTGACGGGATTGCTGCGCGATCCGCAGGCGCGCGCCGTCATTAATGTGCCGCTCACCTTCATCGTCACCCGCCCCAATGGCGTCGAGGACCGGCGGCAGACCATTAAAGAAGACGAACTCGGCGGCCGCAGCATGGATATTCCACTGCTCGGCGGCGCCATGACCGGCACCTGGCGTATTCGCGCCTACACCGATCCGAAATCCGCGCCGGTTGGCGAGACGGCGTTTCTCGTCGAGGATTATGTACCGGACCGGATTGAGTTCACGCTGAAATCGGGCGCCAGCGAGATCGTGCGCGGCAAGCCGGTGACTGTCGATCTCGACGGGCGCTATCTTTTCGGCACGCCGACCGCGAATTTCGATCTCGAAGGAGAAATCGAAATCCGCACGACGCAGTTCCGTCCGGGTCTGCAGGGCTACCGCTTTGGCCTTGTGGACGATGAGTTCACCACCGTGCGCCGCCCCCTGAACGACCTTCCGCGCACCGACGCGAAAGGCCATTCGGCGATCCCGGTCGAACTGCCGGTGGTGGCGAATTCCTCGCGCCCGATGGAAGCACAAATTCTCGTTCGCATGGCGGAGCCCGGAGGCCGTGCGATCGAGCGCAGGCTCACGCTTCCTGTGAAACCGGAAGCGCCGATGATCGGCGTGCGCCCGCAATTCCGGGACCGCGCGGGTGAAGGCGAAAACGCCGGCTTCGAAATCGTGCTTGCGGATGCGGATGGAAAGCTCGTCGCGCGCAGCGGCCTGAAGTGGGAGCTGTTCAAGATCGAGGCCCGCTATCAGTGGTACCGCTCCGGCGGCTCCTGGGATTATGAGCCGGTTCGCTCCACGCGTAAGATCGCGGACGGACGTCTCGATACGCTCGCGGGATCGCCCGCGAAAATTTCTTCACCAGTCACGTATGGACGTTACCGGCTCGAAGTCAGCACCGGCGAAACCGGCGGTCCTTTAACAAGTTTCGTCTTCGACGCCGGCTGGGCCGGCGAGGCGACCGCCGATACACCGGATCGTCTGGAGCTTTCGCTCGACAAGACCGAATACGCGCCTGGCGATACGCTGTCGGTGAACATCTCGCCGCGCACCGGCGGCAGCGCCACTGTAATTGTTGTTGGCGATAAGGTGCTTGCACGCAACTATGTGCAGTCTGCCGCGAGCGGCACACGCACGACGTTTAAAGTCGGCGAGGATTGGGGACCGGGCGCTTACATCGTCGCGTTCCATCACCGCCCCATGGATGTGGCCGCTTCCCGTATGCCGGGCCGTTCGGTCGGCGTCGCATGGTTCGGCGTTTCCCGCGCGCAACGTACCTTGCAGGTAAAGCTCGATGTCCCAGCGCAAATTCGCCCGCATACGCAACTCACCGTGCCGGTCACAGTAACAGGACTCGCATCGGGTGAATCCGCGCGCGTGACGCTCGCCGCGGTCGATGTCGGCATTCTGAATCTCACCAACTATCGTCCGCCGTCGCCCGCCGATCACTATCTAGGCTCAGGACCTATTAAATACTTGCGGATCAGATGATCGATTGATTCAATGGTGACGCAAGGAGGTGTCGCCATGACTGATTTGGTCCTGC